>Ga0066469_1000004_pt1 | contig 396711 bp, 366 predicted proteins | sample LakWasM103_HOW12_2_FD_59579 | JGI IMG/M metagenome (GOLD analysis project Ga0066469, IMG submission 59579) | Freshwater sediment methanotrophic microbial communities from Lake Washington under simulated oxygen tension - Sediment Metagenome 103_HOW12 | ecosystem: Environmental > Aquatic >... | reverse complement strand
GGTGACAAAGGCGATAAAGGCGACAACGGTGTAGACGGCGCTAAAGGTGATAAAGGTGACCAAGGTGCAAAAGGTGATACCGGTGCAAATGGAGCACAAGGTGAACAAGGTGCTAAAGGTGACAAAGGTGACCAAGGTGCTAAGGGTGATACTGGAGCAACTGGAGCACAAGGTGCAAAAGGTGATACAGGTGCTCAAGGTGCACAAGGTGATAAAGGTGACAAAGGTGACCGCGGTGATAAAGGTGACACTGGATCACAAGGTGCTCAAGGTGTTCAAGGTAACCAAGGTGTTAAAGGTGATAAAGGGGATACTGGAGCAACTGGAGCACAAGGTGATACTGGAGCTCAAGGGGCACAAGGTATTCAAGGTAACCAAGGTGTGAAAGGTGATAAAGGTGATACTGGTGCAACTGGTGCTAAAGGTGACACAGGTCTAAAAGGTGACAAAGGTGACCAAGGTGCAAACGGTGCAAACGGTAAATGTTGGAACCCAGACCTTTTCGGTAAAAACAATGGTGGATGGACTTCTTGTCAATAATCCATAATCATCACAAAATGATTTAAAATGGGGCCCTCTTCGGAGGGCCCTTTTTTTTGCTTAAAATTATGAGACTCATAATCCTTTCCTCACCCATGTAAAATTGCCTTTCTCTTAATTCAAAATTGAGCGTCATTGCCTTGTTCATTGCTGGAATATTTCCTAAAAGCTTGCCTCGAGATCTATTGAGATCGAAACATTTTTAGAGGAGGTTTTTTGTGTTTAAGAAAATGACCGCGGTTCTTGCATTGACAGCTATCACTAATGCTTATGCTGTTACACCAGTAAAGCAATCATTGGATCAGGCAGCTGAGCTTAAAAAAACGTATGATGAACTCAACTACAAATTAAACGTTGAGTGGGATCAGCAAGACTCAAAATTCAGAGACGATGCTCTTCATGATTTCCAACAAGACTTAGAAACACTTCAAAGACAAGGTTTGACTAGCGAAACGCTTGTTCAATACACAAAAGATCAAATTAAAGATAAACAAGTTCGCGATGACATGAACAGCATTGCAAAAGCAATTCATGAAAACAAAATGAGCCAGGAAGAAGCGCGTGCTTTTGCTATGTCAAAAGTAAACGGTCTTTATGCAAAAGGGGCAAGCTGGTCAGGATCAAGAATTCACATGAAAGCAGTTCTACTTGTAGCAGTTATTATTATTCTGGTCAGCTGTCTTAAAGGACACGATGGCAAAGATGGTAAAGACGGCAGAGACGGAATTGACGGCAAAGACGGAAAAGATGGAAAAGACGGAACAGACGGCAGTGACTGTGAAGAAGGCGGCGATCAAGGCCCGCGCGATGAAAACAATGGTTACGGTAACGGCGACCAAGATGCTCCAGGAAACTCATGCGAAAACAACAATGCTGAAAACAGCGGATGTGCAGCTTAATTTTTTGTGATCTGGCCCCCAGAAATGGGGGCTTTTTTTCGCTTTGTTCCTTCCTAATTAGTGCGTTTCGGTGAATGATGGAGACCAAACATTTACACACTCTAAGCACTACGAAGGTCACTAAATAAATGACAGCTGAAATAACCATTAAAAATGGAAATGAATTAATTATCGAAGGCGCTCTCGAAGCAGGATTTCACCTCTACACCGGTTATCCGGGCTCTCCACTTGCCGACTATTTCAATATTCTTTATGAAAGAAAAAATGAATTTCACCAAAAAGGCGCGAGAGTTGTCATTGCCAACAGTGAGGCCAATGCGGCAGCGATGGCGAGTGGAGCAAAGCAAGCTAACCGAAATGCCCTCGTCGCCATGAAATCCATGGGGCTTCATGTTGCAGCGGATGCTTTATCCGTCGGAAACTTTGCCAATCCTGGAACTGGTGGTGTTGTCGTTGTTGTTGGGGATGATCCCTGGTCTATTTCGACTTCTTCTCCGGCCGACTCACGCTATCTCTTTAAACATCTGCATATTCCTTTTCTCGATCCTTCAACTCCAACTGAATTAAAGGATTGGATGAAAGTGGCCCTCGATCTCTCTCAGAAAACTTCTGTGTATCAGGGCTTGCTTCTCACGACTTTTATGGCCGAAGGAGGAGGAAGAGTTGCTGCTGGTGTTGAGAAAAAAATTGATCAGGAAAAATCAACACTGGATCCGGCGACGTTTGATCTTTCAAAGAATGTTATGGTTCCCCCGAATTCTTTTCGCGCCGATATTTCAATGATCAACGAACGCTTTCCTAAAGTGTACGAGGCCCTTCGCGAGGCAAACCTCGACCGCATTTTTGGAAACAACGACTCAAAAATTGGATTCATTACTAGTGGGGCCGTTTTTGAAATCTTAAAACACGTTCTCGATGACAACGATGCTCTTGATCGGTTTTCGCTTTATAAAGTTGCAGCACCTTATCCGCTTGTTTCTGATCTGCTGGTTCCTTATTTAAAAAATCTGGAAACTTTGATCGTCGTTGAAGAAAAACGCGGTTTCCTCGAAACAGAAATTTATGAACTTTGTTCACGTCATAATCTCAAGCTGCAAATCTTCGGAAAAAAGATTAACGAAGAAGAAGGTTTTCCTGTTTATGGCGGACTCAATTATGAAATCGTCGTAGAAAAAGTCTCCCGTATTATGAAGGTTCTCGGGCTCACACCATGCCATACGCATGAAAAAGGTGAGGTGCTTGCAGACGTTCTCCCTCGAAGACTGCCGACTTTTTGTCCGGGCTGTCCGCACAGAGAAACGCTTTCACTTTTAAAAGATCTGCGCTCTCATTTGAAAAAACAAAATATCAATCTTCTTTCTCACGGCGATGTTGGTTGTTACTCGCTTTCATTTCTCGAACCGTTTAAAGAAATGCACAACCTTTCGGCCATGGGCCAGGGCGGGGCGCTCGGAGCGGGCGTCGATATGTTTACGACGAATCCATCCGTTGTTTTAATGGGGGATTCGACGTTCTTCCATTCAGGCATCACAGATATTTCTAACTCGGTTCAGATGAACCACGACATCACTTATATTCTTCTCGATAACGACAATACTGCCATGACCGGACATCAGTTCACTCCGAGAACGGGAGAAAATGCGGAAGGATTCAAGCGTCCTTCGCAAGACATGCTCAATATGGTGAAGGCGATCGGAGTCACTGAAGCTTTGGAAGTTAATCCAAGTGATCGCTATTTTTATCAGAATCTTCTTCGCGACATCGTTGTGAAGAAAGGAACGAAAGTCATCATTTCCAATAAAGAATGCGGACTCACTTTCCATGGACGTAAAAAATCTGAAGAAAGAAAAGTTTTTTCGGCCGGTGGCACTCTCGATGTGCAACGATTTTATCAAATTAACACCGACGCTTGCGAAGACTGTCGCGCCTGTGTGGAGATGACTGGATGTCCGGGATTGTCTCAAACATTTGATGCTTACGGTTCTAAAGTGATGATCGATCCGCAAATTTGCGTGGCCGATTCATACTGCACAAAAATAAAAGCATGTCCTAGTTTTGAGATGGTTGAAGTTCTCAATTATCATCCAAGCAAAAATAAAACAGCAGGTGAGACTGTTGTCGTTGATGATCTGCCAATGCCGGACTTGAAAAAAACGCTCTCTGATATTGCAGGCGGGTCTGATTACAGAGTTGTCGTCACTGGTGTAGGTGGTTCAGGAGTGACGACTATTTCGCGCGTTCTGGCCGAGGCCGCAAGAGCGATGGGCGGGCGAAATGATATCGACTTCAAATTTGTCGATCAAAAAGGACTTGCTCAAAGAAATGGAAATGTGACTTCGCATCTGGCCCTCTATAAAATGGGCAAGTCACACGCACAGGTGACACCTTTGGGGGGCGCTGATCTTCTTCTTTCGCCTGATCTTCTCGATGGTTCTCAGCATCTGGCCTTTGTTTCCAAATCCGGGGAAATCATTTTGGATGAAAAGTTTCAGGTACCTCTATCCATTCTTCTTGATCGCGGAGCTGAAAAAAATCCAATCAATGCCTCTCTCCTTGCTGAAAAGCTAAAAACACTTCTTGGCAACAAGCTCACACTTCTTCCAATGAAAGAAGTCTGTGAAAATGTTCTCGGTAAAAGTGTATATGCTTCTGCCATGATCTTAGGCGCCGCCTTTCAAAAAGGGTTATTACCGTTCTCGCATTCTGATCTTGAATCGGCCTTTTCCCGAACCATGAAAAGGCAGGAACTGGAAAACAATCTTCTCGCTTTTAAGCTTGGTCGCGAGCTCGTTGTTCGTGGAAATATTCACGCTAAAAAAAGTGAAAGCGAAACGATTTCACTTCTTCGCAAGTCAGTTGAAGAAAGCTCGCTCTTTTCTTCTTCGACACTTTCGAATCTTTTTGATTCAAAACTCGCTGAATTGAAAATGCTTTTGCCAACTTTGGATGAAGCACATCTGGCCCAGTATATTCACGACCAGATTATTTTTGATCGCGGGGCAAAGCTTGATGAATTTATCTCACATGTAAAAAAACTCTCTTCTATTTATTCCGAAGATCTTCTCTCTATGGCCGTGAGAACTTTGGCAAAAACTTATTTTATTAAAGATGAAGTCTTCGTGGCTCATCAGATGATTTCTCCGATGAGAAAGAATGCGGACGAAAAATCTTATGGAGATCTTGGATCTTCTTACAGAAAAGTTTTTATTAATCGTCCGAGTTTTGATGCCGGCGGAAAAAAAATTGAATTTGATTTTTCTCCGCGTCCGTGGATGCTTTCGCTGATGAGACACGCTCGCTTTTTAAGAAGACTTTTAACTGATTGGCATAAACGCGAGAAAGAAATAGCCGCTGAGATCAGAGCTCAACTTAACGGTCCATCATTGACCTATACCCAATTAAAAAAATTGGAAAACATTAAAGGGTATCGCGAAGTTCGTTATGATGTTTCGGAAAACTTATTGAAATGAAAAACTGGTTTAAAAAACGCACTTTCAGCGACTGGGCCTTTGCGACAGTCGTTGCTGTTGTGCTTTTTTTGCGCGGCCCTCTTTTCATTGAGCAGTTTAAGCACGAAGGTTCCGTCCTGACTCCAACTCTCGTCAATGGGAAACTCATCCCTCCGCCAAAAGAGAAATCCATTCTCGTTTTTTGGGCCACCTGGTGCGGGCCTTGTAGTGTAGAACTTGGCAGGATTAATTCTGCTCTATTAAAAGGCGAAATTTCTGCAGACCATTTATATGCCGTTAACATGGGAGAAGACCTTGCCGTTATTGAGCGGACAGTGAGAGAAAAGAAATACCTTTTTCAGGTTGTGAGAGATGAGCATGGTGAACTAGCTTCAAAACTGGGCGTCGCCGCCACACCGACAATTGCCTTTGTTAATAAAGATAACACCGTAAAATGGCTCAGTTCGGGCCTTAGTCCTACTTTAATCTATCGGATCCAATTTTTTCAGAAGAACTAAGCCTAGCTTATGTTAAACTTATTGGATGAAGATTATTTTCATCTTTCTAGCTTTTGCGTTCCCTGTTTTTGCTGCTCGTAGCGATTGCGGAAAACTCGTCAACGCACTTTTAAAATATGATCCCGCGACCAAATCCGCTAGGTTTGAACAATTCTATTTTACCAACGAAGAGTTTTGTGACGGCGGAACAAATGAAATGAATGCCAATCTAGAAATTCAATTGATCGACAAAGGTGCGAAAGTGATTAATGAAAAAAATATTTTCATTAATACTTTTACAATGGTGGAATCGCTTGGGAAAAAACCCTCATCTCGGATAAAAGAAAATCATAAACAGATCGAACCGCAATACAGGAATGTGAAATTTTCCATCAAGGTTCCTCCCTCGCAACTCGCTCTTTACAGGATTGTGGAAAAATCAGGTCGTGCATTGCTGGGAACAGGAGAGATAAAATGAAAAAACTATTATCACTTTTGTTAATCCTTTCTCCCTCTGTTTACGCTTATAAAATGACGATTTACACAGATCAACCTGATCAGAAAAAAGCTCAGGAAGTTGTCGCGACTTTTAAAGGGACTTATCCGTTTAATCAGTTTGATATTGATTATGAAATTAAAAATGTCACTGAATCCGAATTAAATTGTGAACCTTATCGTTTTACGAAACCGGATGGAACGGAAGAAGTCATCAATCGAAACCTTACTTGTCGTTCCTCTAATATTGCCCGCGATGCTGCTCGTAACGGTGTTGATCAGGCAATGATTGTTAAAAATGTCACTGCCTATGGTGGATCAGGAGGAAGCATTCCTGTTATGTCGATTGGCTCAACATCGCGAATGATGTTGCACGAATATCTTCATACGCTTGGGCTTTGTGATGAATACGAGTACAAAGAAAGTGAGGCCGGTGAGTATTGTGGCATCTCTGGTCCGAACATGACCTTCATTCAACCTGATCCGGCCGGATACGCAAGCGATGCGAATGCTCGCGGACAACATTCTGGTGACATTCCCTGGTATGGGTTTATTAAACCGCAGACGCTAATTACCCGCAATTCACCACTGACTCTTGGAACGGACTCCGTGGACAATAAAATTCACGCGACTCCTAATTCGACAAATGATCCTTCCGTTATCGGGGCCGCTATCGGACTTTATGAAGGTAAGACGTGCAAGAACGCGAATCCTCCTAAAAAAACATGGCAGCCGGGCAGAGAAGCCTCGATTATGGAGTTTTTAGATGCGGGACTTGGTGCCGGTAATGAACAACTCGTGGCCAAAATTTTAGAATCCAAAGGAGTCAGACGAAAGCTTGCTGAAATGGATGCTCCTGAACGGGGTGTCTATGGAGTGCCTCGCAGACCTAAAGACATCATTGAGGCCCCTGTTAACAATTCAACAGAATCTACAAATAGTTCGCGCTAGAGCTATAATCTTTTCACTCTTTCCCAAAAAATTTTTGCATAGGCTAAAATACCCGTGAATTTGGCTTTGATATTGCTATTTAGTTTCACGGTATAAACTCCACCAAAAAAAAGGATGATTTTTGGAGACAAAAGGACAACGAATGCGTTTGCATTGGTGTCGTTTTGATTCCAATTTCTTATTTTTGGTGACTGATTGGGAACGAGGAAAAAATATGAGAGGGCCTATGAAGTTCATGAAGTTAGTTTTGTTTGCGGTCGCAATGATCGCAGCGCTGGTAGGCCAGATGAGTCTGGTTATTGCCGGGGAGATTCCAGGGTACATCGGACAACAAAGTTTTCGCTTAACAGACGATCCACAACTTTATGATCTGACGAGACGATCGGAAGACGCAAAAGTTGAAGTCGCTCGCATTGATCAGACGAGAGCACAAATTGCTGATCAAGTGAACCGTCTGGCACGCGACCGCGATCAGATCGTTTCGCGCATGAGTGATCTTCAAAGAGCGATCGAAGGGGCAAAGCAAACCAAAATTCAACTTCAGGCGAAGATAGATGAATTGAATAAAGCTCCTGAAGCAAATAAAGATCAAATCTCTCAAATCAAAGCTCAAATGGATGCGGAAGATGCAAAAGTTGTCGAGCTTTCAAAACAATTAGGTACAAGCAAACTTGAATTGGGTCAGATTAATCCAAGACTTGAGCAGGCGAACCGCGATCTTCAGATCGTTAATCAAAATGTTCAGAATGCTCAGGCAAGACTTCAGCAAATAGTTCGCGACAGAGAACAATATAGACAAGATCTGATTGCCGCTCTCTCAATGATCAATAGAGAAGGAGCAAATCGCGGTCAGGTTGATGGAGCTAATGATGGTGCCGGACTTTCAAGAAAAGTCGGTGTTGATCGCGGCTCTCGCGACGGTGACACTGATGGATTTAACCAGGGAACAATCGACGGACAAGATAGATACTATAAGCGCGGAGCTGATCAAGGTGAGCGCGATGGTTCGGCCAGAGCAAGACTCGATGGCCAGAGAGACGGAACAAATGAAGGGACTCGCGCTGGTAACAGCAATGCGGGGAATAGAGAAGGTCGCATCGCCGGATTAAAAAGAGGGGATGCTTCGGACGCGGCCGTAGTCGGTACAGCTCAAGGGAAGAAGGCCGGAATGGAGCGCGCTGTTCGCACGGGTGCCGTTGACGGTAACAATAAAGGTGAAACAGAAACTGTTCAGAAATTTGAGTCAGGAAATCTTGAGTCAGTTTCTCTAAGCGGTCCTTTTGCAGGATCTTTCCAAAGAAGAACTCCGGAATACCCAGGTGATTTCCAGGGGCCATCATATAACCCATCTGTGTGGAACTCTCGCGACGTCATGAAACGCGCGTACGCTGATGGCTACGTTGAACAATACCGAGGGTACACTCGTTATGAATTCCTAAGAAGAATCGATACTGATTACAATCAATCATACGATGCTCGTTATGCGTCTTCATATGATCAGGCCGCTAACCACGAATACCCTGAGTACTATGAACGCGGTAGACGTGAAGCAGACGCTCGCGCTTACAACCGCGATTACCCGGTGATTAAAGCGCAAGCTTACCGTGTAGCCTTCGATGCAGCGGATGCGAATCCAACTCGTTCATCAGAAGAATTTAAATCATCTTATAAGTCTTCTGAACTTTCTGCATTCAATGAACGTTACGAGCAAATCAGAAGAGCGAACTTCGATAAATTTGAACTTGAAGTTTTTAATGCAAACATCGCTGCACAAACTGAGATCTACAGACAAAAAAGAATTGCAGAAGTCACAACTGTTTACAGCAATAACGCCGTTCTAGATTTCGTTGGTTCTGAAATGCTCGACGGTGGTATCAGCGGAGTAGCGAAGCTCGACGGTGTTTTCCAGCCAGGGGAAACAACACTTCACTCTGTGACACTTAGAAATTTTGGTTTAAAAGCAGCAGAAAATGTTTCTGTCGCGCTCGATAACGGATCTCTAGTGAAACTTCCAGCGATCCCTGCAAGAAGTGTCGTGAAAATCACAGGTGCTGGTCTTTCAAAAATTTCTTCAGGTGCTGCTATTGGTTCAACGGCCAAAACATCATTGAAAGTTGTTTCAGCACTTAATTCCGGTGATTATATCGAAGGCGCGCACTTTGATAACTTGGGTGAAAGCGTTCTTAAAACGGCAGATATCAAAGCTGCTCGCGTAGCCTACCCATTGACTTTGTCATCTCTTTCTCTTCAATCGCAGCTTTTAAAAGGGGTAGCGAATAAACTTTCTGTAACTGTGTCGAATAATTCAAAACGTGCTTACAATGGTGAATTGAAAGTAACAGTTCTTGCGAATTCTCAATCACAAATTCTCTCAAAAGAATTTGCTGCAATTTCATCTCTTCAATCATCAGCAACTCTTAATGATGCTGAAGTTCTCGTGACAGATGAAAAAGATATTTACCGCGACCTTTCGTTCTCTGCGACGATTTCACAAAATGGAGTGACTTTAGGTGTTCTTGGTGCTGATCTCGTGACAATGGCGAAAGCTCAGTACGCAGAAAAAGCGGGAGCGCCGGTTATCGTGGCGAACTCTGATAAAAATCTGAATGCTTTACTAGATGCTCTTGAAACAGCGGGCGGAACTTCAAACGCATCAGTTCTGGATCTTTCTCTTGCTTCACTGAACGCAGGCATTCTTTCAAATGGGTTGAACCAGAAAGTTCTTTTAATTGCCGATGACGAAAAAGGGACGAACATTTCAACATTGAATACGTTTGTAGCTAAGTCGAAATCATCTGCTTTCGTCTTTATCGACGAAGCGAATGCTGGTTTAAAAAATGTTCAGTCGCTTCCAGCTTTAAAAGATAACCAGAAATTGTTATGGGATAAACGTCAAGTTGTGTTCTCTAACCCGCATAGAGCAGAAGGTGTTTTAAAGTCTTCAGCAATGATTCAATCATCATTAGAAAACTTTGCTAAGGATATGACTCTTGCTACTGATTTGACTCTTTCAGCTTCAGATTTAATCAACAGATTTAAATCTGAAATCAATCGCACAACATTCTTTACTCCAAGCAATGCTGTAAAGATGTTCTCTCTTAAAGCAATGGCCGAAATTCTTTGTATCAACAAAGCTTACGATGAATCAGGTGGAATTTTCTCCCGCAATAAAAAATGGGCGGAAATGATCTCAGATGACAATACGCTTTTCCTTAACGTTCTCAAATCAGCCTCAGCTGGCGAAGTAAGTGAAGCAAAATTGTCCACAGTTCTACCGGCCATCGCGATGAAAGACACAGTAGGGAATGCCATGGCAAACTCTTACAGTATCTCAAAACTCATGATGCCAAAGATTTTGAACGCTACTAATAAGGTTCTCGACAATATGGAAGACAGCTTCAAGAAAAGTTTGAAAAATTTCAACAAAGACCTTTATAATAAGGCCTATGAACAAGCGTCTATCCACCGTCCGTTCTATATTGAGCCAGCTCAGCAACCTGGTAACTAAAATACTAAAACCGGCCCTGATCGCAGGGCCGGTTCTTTTTTGTTTAGCTGGCGAGGCCGCCACTATCAAAATGGCCGTCATAGACACCGGCTTTTGTCCTGACGCTTTCAATAAAACGTTTATCCATCCCGCCCTCGATCTCACTAACAGTGTCACTCTTAATTGCACAAAAGCAGATTTGAATTCTCCAAGATTTCACGGACAAAAAGTTTTAAAGGAATTTCTTGGAATTTTAGATTCCAAAATTAAAGTTGAACTTTATCCCTTGATTATCTTCAACAATAAAGGTGATCAGAAAAAAGAGTATTGGTTCAAGGCGATTGAATGGGTGAAGAAAGAAAAAATCGATCTCGTTTTGACTGCCGCAGGATTCATTACTACTGAAACAGAATTAAAAACACTCCCGAGAGAACTGCCTGGCGTCTGGTTTGTCCCATCTGGTCGTATAGGTCCGGGGATTAACGAAAAAACATTGCTTTTTCCCCAGCACCTGGCGGGAATCTCCAATCTCTATTTAATTGGGGACTACTACGATGGCAAAGTTGTCCTTTATGACAATGGCCTTCTCTATAAAGACAAGATAGATTTCTACTTTCCCAGTGGCAGTGGTGCCTTTACAGGCACGTCCCGGGCGGTGGCCCATGCCGTCGCCAAAGCGCTGAATGACTGCCCGATGAAAGAGCTGCGCACGTGCCTGACGAAGAAAAGTCATGAGTACTTTGATTCAATGGCCAAGAAAAAAATCAGAACGTATTGAGGAATAATGAAAGAATCAGTCTCCGCCGTTTTTGTAACAGACCACTCTGTTTTTTTTATTAAAAGACAAAACTACCTCCCGGTTTTTCCCGGTTATTATGCTACACCGGGCGGAAAAGTAGATAAAACGGATTCCAATGAAGAATTGCCTGGTGAAGTCTGGCCTAAATCGGTACGACCTCAGATTTTGCACGCCCTTGTTCGCGAAGTCCAAGAAGAGTTAAATTACGATCTGATGGCCGCAATTGAAAGTGGTGAAGTTCTTCGCATTGATGATATCGGAATCGCGATTACACCCGAATTCAATCCCTATCGTTTTAAAAATTATTATTTCAAGATTACACTAACGCATGAAAAAGATTTTGATCTCGATCCCAATGAAGCAGAGTTCGGTGAATGGAATACTCCTATGGGATTGCATGAAAAATATAAAAGTGGTCACGTTCTCGCAGTTCCACCGGCCATTACACTTTTAAAGACTTTCAGTAATAATCCTCACCACGATAAGCCGATCGATATGAGTTTACCTCATGATCCTGAGACTGAAGTCCCGATGATCGAATCGATTTATGGAGTGAGACAATTTCTTCCTCTTTCAAATACATTTCCACCGGCCAACAGAACCAATTCTTTCATCATTGGTGATGAACGCAAATTACTGATTGATCCAAGTCCGAAAGATGAAGCTGAATTAAAAAAGTTTTTAAAATCTGTGGCCAAGATTGGATTCGATTCGATCTTTTTGACTCATCATCATCCGGATCATTATGAATACGCTGCTCAGATTGCCCGCGATTTTAAAACAGGCATAGAGCTTTCGGCCGACACTTTTGCCAGAATCAAAAAGCAAAGTGGTGACAATTATTTTGAAGGCATTGCGATCACCATCAGAAAAGAAGGTGATGTCGTCACGACTTCACTTGGTTCACCAGTAAAAGTTTACGAAGTGCCTGGACACGATGAAGGTCAACTGGCGTTAGCTCCTGAATCGATGAATTGGTTTCTTGCCGGCGATTTAATCCAGACAGTTGGCACTGTGGTTATTCAAGCACCGGAAGGTGACATGAAAAAATACTTTGCGACTTTAGAGCGAATTATTTCTTTAAAACCCAAAAATATTATTCCTAGTCACGGAATTATTATTGGCGGAACTCATAAGCTTGAAGAAACTCTAAAACATAGACGTTTGAGAGAAGAGCAGGTGTTTCATTTCGCTATACAAAAGAAGACGATTGAAGAAATGCTGGCCGCGATTTATCCAGGGCTCGAAGAGAATCTGCTCCCATACGCGCAAAGGCAGATTGAAGCACATCTTAAAAAATTAAAGGAAGAAAACCGACTGTAAGTTGAAAAAAAAAAAAGGCCACTCGAAACGGTGGCCTTTTTTTTGTTTTAATTTTTTTTGCCTTTAATAATATCGTCCACACATTCTGGATTGAGAAGGGTGGATGTATCGCCGATGTTGGCAATATCATTCTCTACAATTTTTCTAAGAATGCGTCTCATGATTTTTCCTGAACGCGTTTTTGGCAGCGATGTCACAATTTGAATGACATCCGGTCTGGCAATAGGGCCGATGATTTTGTTAACCATTTCTTTAACTTCTGAAGTAATCATTTCATCTGTTTTTGAATGATCGTTACAAGTCACGAAGGCATAAATCCCTTGGCCTTTTACACTATGAGGAAAGCCTACAACTGCTGATTCCGTAATTAGTTCATGTTCGTTGATGGCGTCTTCGACTTCTGCTGTTCCGATACGGTGACCGGAAACGTTGATGACATCATCGACTCGTCCAGTGATACGGTAGTAATTGTCGCTGTCGCGTTTAGCACCGTCACCGGTAAAATAAAGTCCTTTATAAGTAGAAAAATAAGTTTGTTTGAATCGTTCGTGATCGCCGTAGATGGTTCTTGCCAATGATGGCCAAGGATATTTCAGGCAGAGATTTCCTTCTGTCACAGTTTCCGTTTTTTCATTTCCTTTTTCATCGACGATGATAGGAACAATTCCTTTAAGAGGAAGAGTGGCATGAGCAGGTTTTGTTTTTGTCTGACCTGCAATGGGAGAAATCATAATTCCGCCAGTTTCTGTCTGCCACCAGGTATCAACTATCGGGCAGCGCCCTTTGCCGACGTGAGTGTCGTACCAATGCCAGGCCTCTTCATTGATTGGTTCACCGACAGAACCTAAAACGCGCAATGATTTCATCGCAAAACTATCGGGAATTTGAGCGCCGAATTTTTCCAGTGAGCGAATGGCCGTGGGTGCAGTGTAGAGAACAGAGACGTTATGTTTTTCAACTGTCTCCCAAAAACGTGACGGAGACGGGTAGTTGGGAATCCCTTCAAAAACGATTGTCGTCGTCCCATTTAAAAGCGGGCCGTAAACTAAATAACTGTGCCCTGTAATCCAACCAATGTCGGCCGTACACCAAAACACATCATTTTCTTTAATTTGAAAAACATCCTTGAAACTGTTTCCAACGTGAACCATGTAGCCAGCAATCGTGTGAAGCAGTCCCTTTGGTTTACCAGTAGAGCCGGATGTGTAAAGAATGAAGAGTGGATCTTCAGCTTCCATTTCTTCGGCCTTGCAATAGATGTCACAATCTTTAATCAAAGTTTCATACCAGTAATCGCGGCCAGCTTTCATTTCAACTTCTGCGTGAGTTCTTTTCACAACAAGAACTGTTTCAACTCCGTCAAAACCTGAAATGGCCTCATCCACCATACTTTTCAATGGAATGGTTTTATCGCCGCGGAAGGCACCGTCGTGAGTAACGATTAATTTTGCTTTTGAATCTTCAAGACGACCTCGCAATGAAGTAGGAGAGAATCCTCCAAAGACGACAGTGTGAATCGCACCAATTCGTGCACACGCAAGGATACCAATCATCAACTCGGGAGTCATGCCCATGTAAAAGGCCACGACATCACCTTTTTTAATTCCTTTCTTTTTTAATAGATTGGCAAATCGGCAGACGGCCACATGAAGTTCACCGAAAGTGAGATGTAATCCCGGATCATTGGGATTATTGGGCTCAAAAATCATCGCCTTTTTTTGTCTGCGTTTTTCCAGATGGCGATCAATACAATTTTCTGTGATGTTGAGACGTCCGCCTTTGAACCATTCAACATTCACATCGTGAAAATTTCCGGTTTGAATTGTGTCCCATTTTTTCTTCCATTGAAATGTGTTGGCGATCTCACTCCAATAGGTTTCAAGTTCCGCCGGAAGCACTGTTTTTTGATCCATAAATGTCCTTTAATAAATAATTTTTCTCAAGGGTTTAAAGGATTTTTCCACTCAATGGCCATATTTTGAGGCAGTTTCAGAACAGAAGAAGGCCCTTTAACCTGTTAAACATACGTATCTCATAAAAGTGTGGCTCAAAAGACTCCGTTTCTCAAGCATAATGCTTAAAATCCGATAAGATCCGTGGGTGAGGTATTGAGATGCAAAAATTATTCATGTCACTAATAATAATCAACGGGATAGTCGGCCCTTCCTACGGTGCAGAAACGGATTTTGCTGATTCTTTTGTCGTTCCCAAAGTTGATTATACATTTGGCGGTCTGCTCAAAAAAGATACATCCTCTGCTCTTAAAATGCCTACATACAGCGGTTCTATTGGTGAAGATTCTCTGGGGGGTGGTCTCTCATTGAATTATTCTTCTATGTTTGTTGATAAAGAAACAAGTGATCTCATCAATTGCGGAGGCATAAAACTCGAGCTTCCTTCACCTCAGGCCGTGGCGCTTGCTCAGTCGGGGATGTTGGCCTCTTGTGCAAATGTCCTGGATGAAGATGAAATCGTGTATTCAGAAGAAAACTGCCGATTGCTTAAATCTTGTTCGCAAGCAAAGACCGGTAATGAAGAAGTCAATTTTGCCAATTATACAGTAGGCAATAACATGGCCACTGAAGATCTAGCGACTCTTCTTTTGGGTGATAAACTTCCGCAAATGGAAAAAATGGAAGCTTTGAGAAAATATGCTGATAAAAAATTCGGCGCGGGATTCTCAAATTCATGCCGTCCACAATTTGATATAAAAGATGCGGGATCAGATAAATGCGATCGTAAACTCGTTGATATAGGTTTCGTCAATCTGTCAGAGATTTGTTCCACAGCAGAAAAAAGTTGTTACAACGTTGGTTCAGAATTCGGCAAAAATACCCCGGAAAATGAAAGTTCAATGATTAATTTTTTCAATCAACGAACAGATTCTAAAGTTACCGATTCTCTATCGGCCGACAATGAAATGCTCGATACCCTTTCACAAATATTGTCATCAAAAGACAGTGCTGACGCTAAAGTTAAAGCGGTATTCGCCAAGATGAAACAGCTCAATGAGGACAATAAAATCGATCCAGTTTTTGGATACGATTCAGATGATTTCTCACAAAAAGATATTACAAAAACATCACATTATAAGTTCTTCAAATCTCTGGCTGCTAAAAAAATGACTTCAGCTGCTTTTAAAAATGAGATTGAAAAACATCGCCGCGATTACGCCAAAAACATTCTGAAAAATGATTGCAAGGGAACAATGAATTATGGCGATCTTTGTGAAAGAGTAACAAGTGCCTCGTTTGGGAAACATCAAATGTATCCCAACAAGATTTCAGCCGCTAGCAAATTTAAAAGATTGGATTCAAAACACAAAGAATTTTTAAAGCTCGTTTTTGCGAAAACAGTAAAAACGGATAAAGATGCTTTGATTATTCTTAATGCCAGTAGATGTGTTGCCCTCGGAGTCGTTCCTAATTCGTCAACTCCCAGCTATATGGACATCAGTTCATCAATGTCATCAATTAATCTAGGCCCATCGATGGGGCTTAGACTTGGCCCTGACTTCTGGAATTCAAGTAGCTCTCCCTCTGGTTCAAACGTTATGAATCAGCAAAAAGAAGAATTGTTTTCAGGGGCAGGCTTGAGAATGCCTTCTGCGACGAACGAGCTTAAACCCAAATTAAATGACTCACAGACAGAAATCAGTGAAGTTAAAGAGAAATCGCTTTCCGATTCTTTTTCGGAAAATCTCAAAAACGTCACTCCTTCTGTGAATAACGGATCGATAGGATCCAATAGCTATGTGAACAACAGTTCATTTAATACAATTTCCAATGCTAACTTTCGTGCGGACGTTCCCGCTGAACAGCCTGTAGAAAAGAAAGTTTCGACTACTGCTCCCGTCTCGAATCCTTTAAATGACCGCCTGACTGAATTGACAAAAAAATTAGCTGCCACTGAAGATCACTTGAGCAAATTGCAGGAAAGTAAAGACGAAGAAGCTTCTGAAAAAGCTCTACAAAAAAAGCGTGACGAAGATAATAAAACAATCGCTGATCTTCAAAATCAAATTGCTCAGTTGAAAAAAGAACCGAAAAAAGATTCGGATAAAACACCGCCTGTCGTAGCGGATTCAAACCTTGCCAATATCTCAAGAGCTCCAGCACTTTCTGGTTCTACACCTGCAGTTGAAACGAAGAAAGAAGAAACGGATAAAGGGTCTATGGCCGTAGAAAATGCTGCTGTTAGATCATCAGGGGCAGCGGCTCCATCTTCGTCAGCAGGAACTGAATCAAGTGCGATTTCAAAAAGCAGTTCTTCTTCTGGAGGATCCTCTTCAGGAGCGTCGAGCACAGGTGGTAAACCGCTTCTTGTTCTTTCAAAGTCCGATGGAATGACAGCGGAAAAAATTACGGAATCTATCAACGAAAAAATTATGGAACTTGGCGGGCAGTCATTTGAAATTGAAGAAAATGGCGTGAAGATGGAAATTATTCCTGAAATGAAAGGCGGGAAGATCCTGCTGGACGCAAAGGGAAAACCACGTTTTCTCAAAAAAGTAAAAAATGGAAAAGAAGTGGCCAGTTCAAAAGTAAGAGTTCCGGCGAGTGTCACTGATCACGCTGATCTCAAGAGATTAGAGGAAGAGAAAACGAAAAGAGACCGGGCCATGTTAAGAGATTTAAAAAATGTTACCAATAAGGCCGTTCAACAGGACTAGAGTTTCAGGATGAATATAAGAAAATACTTTTCACTTTTATTGATTGCGACTTTAACCACTCCTGCTTATGCAGATAAGATGCCCTACGGAGAAGATCTTATCGATCCTTCCGTGAGTGCATTTTCACCGGCGCCTTTTTTTATTCATATCGGTGGGCAGTCTCAGGGGTGTAAGGCGAGCAGATCTCAATCGCGTCTTCTCAACTTCTTCAACAATAGATCCTGTCAGGATGCCGGAAGAGATATTCTCGGTGAAGATATTTCGAAGCCTATGTGCGAAAATGTTTATTCTTGTACAGAACGAAAAGAAATGCCTCTTTCTGACGAAGAACAAAGCTTTTTAAAATCTGAATTCATGATGTATATGATCAGTGAAAACATTGAAGAAGAGCTGACAAAATATCAGTCTCCTGAATCAAATGATCTACGCGTTTTAAATTCGTACATCGATAAAATGCCTCCGAAATATAAAGAAAAAGTTAAATCTTGTTCTGCCTTTAAATTGTCATCGCCAAAATGCCTTAATGAAGATGAATTCGACCTCCTTGCCAAAATCTCGATTAAAAATTTCTACGGAACTAATCAGGCACAGAACTTCTATAATTTCAGTAAGCGCTCTGCCAGTATTCAGGCCGCCGGAGAAAACAGTTCCGAAAATGGGGGACGAGTTAAAGATTTTGGGTTGAAAAAAGGACCGCCTTCTTATCAAATGCCTGTGCAGCTTTTTGGAAACGAAGGACAGGTCGACGATGCTATTAAACTGATGCAAAAAGTGAAATTTGGGAAAGAATTAACTCCCGAAGAGCACTATACAAGCATATTGAAAACAGAGAAAGAATGGTCAAAGCAGGGAAGAAGCGAGCTTAATTTTGATCCAGCTGCCGATGAACTTGTTAATGAAATCGTCAAATCTGTGATTCTCAAAGATAGTCCATCAGAAGCAGAGATGAAGTTAAGAATTAAAAAAACGATTCTTCAATTTGCCAACAGAAAGGATGATCCTTATCTCTCGTTTGACAAACAGGCCATTGAATCTCTAGAAAAACATATTGATAAACTTTCTATCTCACTCAAAGACATCACAGATTCAAATAGAACTAATTTGTCTGCTAAAATTAATGACCTTAGAGTTAAAATGGTCAATGAAGTTTTTGCTCGCGAATGTCAGGACAACGTTGTCAGCTTAGGACAACTTTGTCAGACCGTTTCTACTAATGTTAAAGCTGCAAAAGTGAAAGGAGAAACGGTTCAGACAAAAGATCTCTTTAAAAAAATGTCTGACATGTATTACAAAACCGGTTTTAAAACGAATCATAAAAAAATCGAAACTTTGGATAGAATGATCAATGCGAAAGATCAGGTTTATGACAGATTCGTGACCGTCATGTTCAATTTGAACAGCTGTAAAGAAAAATTCCCATCGACTTATGTTCCCACTCAAGAAGATAAAAAAGCCTTTGAAAAACTCGCAAAAGCTGAAGATGCAAAAGCCTCTGCCAATTTAAATGAAGCCGCTAGAAATATTGCCGAGGTCGTTAATAAAGATGACAGCTTAAAAAATGTTTTCCGCAATCGCGGTGTGGACATTGAAACTTTCAAGTTTGATTCAAAACCTTCTAACTCCAATGTGGAATTCAGTGCCAATATTCTTCCCAAAGAGGGAGCGAAGACAGGACAGGTTTTAGAAAAAGTTGAAAAAGATATTAAGCCTTTTATTCAGGAAAATCAGGCACCGACAACGAACCAAAATTTGGTGAATCAGATTCAAAATCCCAATTATAATTTCATGAACAATGTTGTTCCGGCCATCGATAATACGGCGGCGATTCAGGCGAATCGTCCAGCGACAGACGCTCTAGAAGAAAAAATTAAATCACTTGAGAAAAAAGAATCTAAATTGAGAAAGAAAGTGGCGGTCAATGAAACGTCGGACGAATCGGATAGTGAAGACAGTTCCGAACTCGCTTCTCTTCGAAAACAAATTGAGGATCTGAAAAAAGAAAAAGACCACGTGGCGACGGGTCCCGCTGCTGTTCAGGAGACAGGTGATAAAAATGCGATCCAAGCAGGTAAAGTACCGGCCAGTGCAGAACAGGCCCAGTCCATTAAAGTGGCCTCTGACAAGGCCCCACTAGAAAATGCTCCGCGGCCTGAAGAAGTGGCGGGCACCCGTTCCAATGCGGTTGCAGCGAACGCAGATTACGGCGCTGAGGCGCAAGCGGCCATTGGTAGTGCACGCAGTCCGGCCAGTACCGCTGCCGCGGCCAATGCAGGAGCGAAAGGAACATCTGAAAAAGGATCCAATGCCCTCGTCCTTTCAAAAGGGGGAGAAAGCGCTGTTGATTCAACCGCGATTCTTGAAAATCCGAATGAAGGTGATATTTCCAGCGTTATGGAAAAGACAAAAGGCGAGCCCTTTATTATCCGTGAAAACGGCGAATTGATAAAAGTGGCCCCTGTTCTCGATGCTAAGGGAAAACCAGTTCTTTCTAGCAGCGGAAAAATAAAATTTAAAAAAATTAAACTGACTAAGGCGCAACAAGAGATCATCGCTAAAGAGACAAATGTAAACAAGGCCGCAAAAGAAGTCGGCGTTGAACCGACTCGTCTCTACAAGCTGAAATCGCTCTTGAAAGAAGTCCGTCGCGAGTAGTTATCTGCATTGATTTTTGGACGTTTATTCTTGCTACAAGGCCCGGAAATTCTTAAACTATGATGGCAATAATTAGCATCTAGTTTAAGAGGAAAAGAATGGACGTAATTGAGTCACATATCGACAGAAATTCAAAAGAATTTCAGGACAACAGTGCTTACCATAAGGCCCTTCGTGCCGAACTGATCGAGAAGCTTTCTACCGTCAAGGCCGGAGGCGGAGCTGATTCAGTTAAAAGACATCACGACAGAAAGAAATTTCTTCCCAGAGAACGCATCGAAAAAATTCTCGATGATGGTTCTCCGTTTATCGAGCTTTCAAGTTTAGCAGCTTACAATCTTTACGAAGATGATGTTCCTGCGGCCGGAATGGTGACTGGTATTGGTCGCGTACACGGTCTAGAATGCTTGTTTGTTGCCAACGATGCGACAGTTAAGGGCGGAACTTATTTTCCGATGACCGTGAAGAAACATCTACGCGCTCAGGAAATTGCTCTCGAGAATAAATTGCCCTGCATTTACCTTGTCGATTCTGGTGGAGCTTTTCTTCCTAAGCAAGATGAAGTGTTTCCGGATAGAGATCACTTCGGAAGAATTTTTTATAACCAAGCGCAAATGAGTGCTCAGGGCATTCCGCAAATCGCGGTGGTTCTTGGCTCTTGTACCGCCGGTGGAGCTTACGTTCCAGCCATGAGTGATGAAACGGTTATCGTAAAAAATAACGGAACGATTTTTCTTGGTGGACCTCCCTTGGTGAAAGCGGCGACTGGCGAAGAAGTTTCTGCTGAAGATTTAGGAGGCGCGGATGTCCATACTCGCATCAGTGGTGTCTCGGATCATTTTGCAGAAGATGAAGAAGAAGCTTTTATCATCACCAGAAACATCATTGAAAATTTAAATTTTAAATCTCCAGGACGTATGCAGGGTCTCCGCAATATTGAGTCGGTCGCTAAAGCGCCCTTGTATGACATGGAAGAGATTTATGGAATCATTCCCAAAGACACACGCAAGCCCTTTGACGTCAGAGAAATAATCGCCCGTCTTGTCGATGGAAGTGAATTTCATGAATTCAAAGAACGTTACGGAAATACACTTGTGACAGGCTTTGCCCGCATTCACGGTCATCAAATCGGGATCGTCGCCAACAATGGAATTCTTTTTTCTGAGTCTGCTCAAAAAGGCGCTCACTTTATCGAGCTTTGCGGACAAAGAAAAATTCCTCTTTTATTTTTGCAAAATATCACCGGCTTCATGGTTGGCCGCCAATATGAAAATGAAGGTATCGCCAAGCATGGAGCAAAGATGGTGACGGCCGTCTCAACTGTTCAGGTTCCAAAGTTTACCGTGATCATCGGTGGCTCTTTCGGCGCCGGCAACTACGGGATGTGTGGCCGCGCTTACTCACCTCGTTTTTTATGGATGTGGCCTAATGCCCGCATTTCCGTAATGGGCGGAGAGCAAGCTGCGAAAGTTCTTTCGACTGTTAAGCAACAAGGGCTCAAAGCTTCTGGTAAAACAGAAATGAGTGCAGAAGAAATAGCTAAATTTGAGAAACCAATTTTAGATAAGTATGAAGTCGAAGGGAGTCCTTATTACTCGACAGCTCGTCTATGGGACGACGGAGTGATTGATCCTGCTCAGACCAGAGATTTATTGGGACTCGCGATTGCAGCTTCTCTTAACTCGGGCATCGGCGAGCCGAAGTTCGGCGTCTTCAGAATGTAACAGAGGAAATAAATTATGCTTCATAAACTTGAAATTGATAAAAGAGGTGTAGCGACGGTGACTTTGAATCGACCGGAGCTTCACAACGCTTTCAACGACGAGCTTATTGCTGAACTCATTAAAACGTTTCGCGAATTGGATTCTAGTGAACAGGTTCGTCTGGTCGTTTTAACTGGAGCTGGAAAATCTTTTTGTGCTGGTGCTGATCTCAACTGGATGAAGCGCATGAAAGATTACACTTTCGAAGAAAACGTGAAAGACTCCAATCAGCTGGCAGAACTTTTCACCGTGATTAATCATTTCAAAAAACCAACGATCTGTCGCATGAATGGAAGCGCTCTCGGCGGAGGTGCTGGTCTCATTGCTTGTTGTGATTATGTTATCGCGGAAGATTCGGCCATGATCGGATTTACTGAAGTGAGATTGGGATTAGTTCCAGCGGTCATCTCACCGTTTGTCATTGCCAAAATCGGCGAGAGCAATGCACGAGCTACTTTTTTAACAGGCGCTCGCTTCGGTGTAGAAAGAGCTATGCAGATGGGACTTGTTCATCAAGTATCATCTTTTGATAAAATAGATGAAGACGTCGAAGCGATCATCAAAGAATTTCTTTTGGCGGCCCCAGTGGCGCAAAAAGCAGCTAAGGAATTAATTGCAGTGGTTGTTTCTTGCAAGGAAATTTCTGATGCCAGAAAATACACAACAGAACTTATTTCTAAAGTGCGCGCAAGCGCAGAAGGGCAAGAGGGGATGAATGCTCTTCTCGAAAAAAGAAAATCAAGTTGGACGGTAGGATAATAACTAATGAAAAAAATCAAAAAAATTCTGATCGCCAATCGCGGAGAAATCGCTTTAAGAGTGATACAAACCGCGCGCGAACTCGGAATAAAGACTGTTACACTTTATACTGAAGAAGAAAAAGGATTGCCTCACTGTACTGCAGGCGATGAATCGTTTTCTCTGGGCAGTGGTGCTTTAAAAGACACTTATTTGAATCAGGACAAAATACTTTCGATTGCAAAGGCCTGTGGCGCTGATGCCATTCACCCGGGGTATGGTTTTCTTTCAGAGAAATCTTCGTTTGCAAAATTAGTCACTTCAAGTGGACTCATTTTTATCGGACCTTCACCAGAGTCCATTGATCTCATGGGTGATAAAAAAACGTCCAAAATCAAAATTCAGGAGCTCGGGGTTCCGAGTATTCCAGGTTATCACGGCGAAAATCAGGAACTTTCACACTTAAAGAAAGAAGCAAAGAAAATCGGCTTTCCGGTTTTAGTGAAAGCTTCGGCCGGTGGTGGTGGAAAAGGGATGAGAATTGTCGAAAAAGAAGAAGAGTTCGAAGCCGCTCTCGAAGGGGCCAAGCGCGAAGCCTTGAATGCTTTCGGCGATGACACTGTTCTCTTGGAAAAATACATTACATCGCCACGACATATTGAAATTCAAGTGATGAGCGATTCACATGGAAATCATCTGCACTTATTTGAACGCGAATGCTCTATTCAGCGTCGTTATCAAAAAATTGTTGAGGAATCGCCAAGCCCTGCTGTGACAAATGATCTTCGGGCAAAAATGACTGCGGCCGCACTTAAAATCACCCGTGGCATTAACTATCTCGGAGCAGGAACCATTGAATTGATTCTGGATACTGACGGACAGTTTTATTTTCTTGAAATGAACACCCGTCTTCAAGTTGAACATCCGGTCACTGAAATGGTCACAGGTCTTGATCTCGTGGCCCTTCAGATTCTGGTTGCTGAAGGTGGTGTTCTGCCGTTTAAACAAGAAGAGCTCAAGCAAAAAGGTCATGCCATTGAAGTGCGCTTGTATGCGGAAGACCCGGACAATAATTTTCTTCCAAGTATCGGCCAGATTAAACTTATTGGTAAAACATCACTTCGCAATGTCCGACTGGATTCAGGATATCTTGATGGAAATGACATTAGCATTTCATTTGATCCAATGCTCGCGAAATTGATTGCCTGGGGAGAAACGCGCGATCTTGCCGCTGATAAATTAAATGAAGCTTTAAACGATGTTGTGTTCCTCGGCGTAAGAACAAACCGCGATTACTTAAAGCGCATTCTCACTTTACCTGAATACAGGCAAGGACTGACATTCACTCATTTTGTAAAAACGTACGAAGAAAAATTAAAACCAGTGAAGAAATCTAAAGAAGAACTGGCCCTCGCTATTGCGGCAGCTCTTTTTAATAAGCAAGGACCCACCTCTCAGGCGAGCGCAGTTGCTGTTGGCCCAAGAGACCCATGGATCGCCTTAAATGGTTTTAGAAATATTTAAATAAGAATTTTAGGATAGAGAAAATGTCAAAAAAACAGTTATTGATTGATGATGAATTAGTTGAATTTGAAGTGGTAGATGAAAGTGCAAGCTTCGTTCTTTTTAATGTTGAAGGCGTGGAGTACAAAGTAAATCTTTCTTCGCTTCAAGATGGAAAGATGGTTCTCAATTTAAACGGCAGAAACCGCCCTGTTATTCTCGTCGATGAAAACTATGTCGTGGACGGAAAAGAATTTACCGTGACTGCTCCAAAAAGAAACAGAAGCAAAGGACGCACTCATGATTTAGGGCAGATGAAATCACCGATGCCTGGAAAAATTTTGAAAGTTCTTGTCAAAGAAGGCCAGGAAGTTGAGGCGGGAACGCCGATTCTTGTGATGGAGGCCATGAAGATGGAACATACCATTAAGGCCAGCAAAGCAGGAAAAATTGAAAAGATTCATTACAAAGAAGGCGATCAAGTCGCCGGTGGAGTGGAGCTCGTAAAATTATGCTAAACCAATTACCTAAAAAAGTCCGCATTGTTGAAGTTGGTCCACGCGACGGTCTTCAAAATGAAAAATCGATTGTCTCCATTGATGATAAAGTTACATTTATCAAAATGCTGGCAGAAGCAGGACTTTTGGAAATTGAAGCAACCAGTTTTGTCCGCGCTGAAAAAATTCCTCAAATGAGTGACGGATGTGAACTCAATGCCCGTCTGCAAAGTCTTCCAGAACTAAAAAAGACTCATCTCATTTCTCTCGTCCCTAATATGAAAGGGATGGAAGGCGCCCTTAAGGCGGGAGTGAAAGATATTGCTGTTTTCACAGCGACTTCCAATACATTTAATCAAAAAAATATTAATGCAACTATTGATGAATCACTGGTTCGGATTGAAGAAGTGATGAAGGTGGCCAAAGCGAATAACATTCGTACACGCGGTTATATTTCTACCGTTTTTGGCTGTCCTTATGAAGGCAAAACCTCTCTTGAAACTTTAAAGAGAGTGGCCCACAAGCTGCAGGATATGGGCGTTTACGAGATTTCACTCGGAGATACAATCGGCATCGCCAATCCTTTGCAAGTCTCAGAGGTCATCGACTTTATTTCAAAAGATTTCAACAAGAGCTTTTTCTCGATGCATTTTCACGACACTCGCGGAATGGCCGTGGCCAATATTCTTTCTTCACTTGAAATGGGTATGACTAGTTTTGATTCCTCGGCCGCAGGGCTAGGGGGTTGTCCTTACGCTGTAGGCTCTTCAGGAAACGTTGCCACAGAAGATCTTCTCTTTTTATTGCAATCAATGGGAATTGAAACAGGCATCGATATGAAGAAACTCTCTGAAGCCTCTCAATTTATTCTGTCTAAACTAAACAGAGAAACTCCCTCTAAATATCTCAAGGCCTATTTAAGTTCAGGCCGATAACACCCAAAGAAGGACCGCAATGAGCTTTTACAACCAGTCTTTTCCCCACCTGAAAGTTGAATTAAAAAAGACGCACCAATTGTGGGTCACTCTTGATAATCCAGATAAGATGAATGCCATCACAACTCAGATGATTGAATCGCTGGTAAAAGTTCTCAAACAGGCAGACTTTGACAGAACCATTCGCGTGATCGTGCTGACAGGGGCCGGAAAAAGCTTTTGTGCCGGCGGTGATATAAAGGCCATGCTGGATAAAAGTGGAATGTTTGAAGGTGAGAGCAATGAACTCAGAATGCGCTATATGCATGGGATCCAGCAGATTCCTCGTGCCATTGAAGAAATCAGCACGCCGATCATTGCTATGGTGAACGGAGCTGCGATTGGGGCCGGTTGTGACCTTGCCATGATGTGCGACCTTCGGACTGGTTGTTCCTCTTCTAAATTCGGTGAGACCTTTACAAAAATGGGATTGGTTCCCGGAGACGGTGGAACGTTTTTTTTGCAAAGAGTGCTTGGTTACTCTAAAGCGATGCAGATGTTTTTGACGGCCGAAATTTTCGAAGGACAAAAAGCATTTGATTTCGGATTACTCAATTTCTTCTTCGAAGATTCAAAATTGTCCCAGGAAACAGAAAATCTCGCTGATAAATTGGCCTCACTAGCTCCCGTTGCTCAGTCGATGACAAAAAAAGCGATGAAAATTTCTTATCTCTCAGACTTATCCACATCACTCGATGTTCTTGCGACTTTTCAGGGAATTTCTCAAAGAACAGATGATCATTTCGAGGCCCTTCACGCGTTTAATGAAAAAAGAAAAGCAAATTTTAAGTCAGAATGAAGAAACGCGTTCTAAATCGTTGACATAATAAAATGAAACGATGGACAATTTAATTAAGAAAAAATTTTCAGTGGAGAATCTCAAGAGTGAATAAATCGAAAGGGAGAGCACGTGGCCTTTGTCTTTCTTGTTTATTCATCACTTCTTTCATCTTCGGCGGCTGTTCGCATGTAGATTTTGAATCAACGGGGAACACCCCTTTCAAAATTTCAGCAGAAAAAAACAGCGATGAAACTGTCGAAGTGGAAGGGACGGCTGATTTTTATTTCTGGGGACAATCTCCCTCAGAAATGAAAGTGGATCTTGAAGATTTTGAAACGAAGCTCGGAATGACAAGGCCATCGTTTGTTTCTGTAGAACAAACATGGAAACCGATGAGTCTCTTTCTTACGGTTGTAACGTTGGGGCTCTATTGTCCTGTCGATTACAAAGTGAAAATGCTCAAGGTAACAGGAGCGCCTAAGTGATGAAGTGTACTTTATGCATTCTGGCCCTTTTATTTCTTGGTTCATGCGGTTCACTTCGCGTTTCACCTCAAGGTTGCCGCTCACAGGGCCTATGGGGAAAAGCTCCCGAGAATACTACCGAGCACACTTCAGGGAGTGAGCAGGAATTTTCGGAAGAGTACACAGTCTTCCTTTTGGATAAAGAAGTCAGGCTTCGCGATTTTTTAAAAGAAAAAGGAATCGCCTGCGAAGATGTGAAAAGTTTGAGAGTGCGAATGGAAAGCGTTCTCTTTGTTAAAAGAAAATTAAGTTTTTTTATTAGAAAATAAATTTCAAGGATGAAGATTGTTTGCCAGGGATTGGCACCAAGGACGGGATATAGGCCAAGGATGGCCTCCTTCTCTTTTCACTTTGCTTAGGCCACTGCTGCCAGACCTTTTGGAACTTCAAACACAAATTTTGTATTGGGACATTCATTGTCGACATAAATCTGTCCGAAATGTGACTCCACAATCTTTTTAGAGATAGAAAGCCCGAGACCAGTTCCTTTACCATTTTCCTTTGTTGTGAAAAAGGACTCAGTGAGTTTGTGGGAAATACTCGCGGGAATTCCATGGCCGCTGTCAATTAAAGCAAAACGAACAACATCGCCGGCGTCTTTGATTTCCAGACGAATCCAACGTTCATCAAGACCCACAATTGCATCTTTAGAATTGCCTATAAGGTTCAATAAAATTTGAGAAATTTGTCCGGGTCTGCAATCAATTTGAAGATGCGGATCAAAGTCATCAACGATCAGATGAATTTCATGTTCGCGCAGTTTTTCTGAGCATAGTTCAAGCGAATCAGAAACGAGATTAGTCACAAGAGTACTTTGAAAGGGGTCTTGGGAAGAATCGCGCCCATACATTTTTAATCCGCGGACAATTTTTTCGATTCTAAAGCTGGTTGAAGCAATTTTATCTAGACGATTGAGCAAATCTTGTTTGCCTTCAAGTGATAGAGATTTTCTAACCATCGAGCGAAGCATATCGACTTGAGAAAGAATAATCGTCAATGGATTGTTGATTTCATGCCCAATTCCGGAAGTCATTTCTCCTAAAACGGCCATGCGTGAAGTCTCTGCCAGTTTGGATTTCAGTATTTCTATTTCTTGATTCTTTTCGACTTGCGGAGTGATGTCTTCCAGAGTGAGTAAAATCATACGCTCACTTGTATGGCATTTTTGAAATGTGAATTTAAAATGGATTTGTTTTCTATTTACAAGAATGGCCTGTTGAAATTCCCCGCTTGCTTCTGTGCTTTTCATGAACTGTCCAATGGTGCTCATGAATCCGTAGCTGTCAAAAACCTGGGAAAAGTGTTCACCAATAATCTCTTGTTCTTCTTTTAGATTAAAAGTCTGAAGAAACTTCAGGTTTGCACCCATGAAGTTTAGATCTTCATCAAACCAGCAGACAGAGACGGGTAGCCAATTGAGCGCGGCCTGCGCTTCGTTCGTAGTACTCATAATCTAGATTATAAAGAGTCCTGGCCTAATTCTTTAAAGTTCAATAATTTCAAGGGGGGGCCCTAAACAAGAAATTTGAGAGGATAGTGAAAATTGCCCACATCTCGAGGCAATCTTTAATCGTCCCCTTAATCGTCCCTTTAATCGTCTAGTGAATGGAGCAAATTTGAGAAAAAACTCTTCTTGTACGTGTCGGCCTCTTCTTCTGTGAGATGACCGAATGTCGTGCGGTCTTGTTCAATGAAAAGATTTTTGCCGGCGAGATCATTGATAAAGCGCGATTTCATTCTCGGAGTATCTTTGCCAAAAAGTTTTCTCTGCTTACAGTAAGTCATGATTAGCGTTTCCTGAGCGCGCGTAATGCCCACGTAGGCCAGTCTTCTTTCTTCACTGATGTCTTCACCTTGAGAGATCGTTTTCTTATGCGGAAGCGTTTCCTCTTCCATGCCCACGAGAAAAACTTTTTTAAACTCAAGTCCTTTGGATGAATGGAGAGTCATGAGAGTGACTTCGTTCTTTCGTACATCGCCGTCTTCATCTTCCAGTTTATCTTTATCCTGAGAGTCTTGTAAGAGAAGGCGCTCGACAAAATTTTTGAGGTTAGCATTCTCTTTATAGTAATTGGTAAAGCGATTGGCCGATTCAATAAAATGCATCACATCGTTTCTTCTGCGCTCAACTTGTTTGGCATTGTCGTATTGCTTGTCGATGAAATTGAGATAATCAATTTCTTCTATAAGTGTACTGATGCCCTCTGAAAGAGACATGCTTTCAAATTTATTTTTAAACTTGACGATAATTTCAGTGAAGGTCTTGATGGCCGTTGCTCTGTTTGGATCGAGAGCAGGATATTTCTCCAGCGCGCGAAAGAGCGGAAGATTTTCTTCTTCAGAACGTTTCAGGTATTTGTCCAACGTTGCGTTTCCGATTCCTCGATGGGGAATATTCAGAATGCGTCTCAAGGCCATGGCATCGTTGGGATTTAAAATGACAAACAAGTAACTCATCAAATCTTTGACTTCTTTTTTATCATAGAATTTCTGGCCGCCGATAATCTGGTAAGGCACCTGAGACATGCGGAGCTGATCTTCTAGGGGAGGGGCCTGAGTGTTGCTTCGGTAAAGAATGGCAATATCGCCCAAATGACCGCCCTGGCCCTGGTGGCGAACGATTTCTTCAACGATCACTTCAGCTTCGTGATCAGTGTCACCCATGGCCCAGAGTATTGGCGTGTGATCGCTGCGTTTTGAACTCCAGAGCGTTTTTTCTCTGCGCTTTTTATTGACCTTAATAACATTGTTGGCAAGATCGAGAATACTGATAACGGAACGGTAATTTTCTTCAAGCTTTACGACTTTCGCATTCTCAAAATGTTTTTCGAATTCCAGAATGTTCGTCACGTCTGCGCCTCTGAAAGCATAAATGGACTGATCGTCATCTCCCACCACGCAAAGATTTTTGTGAGTGCAGGTGAGATGAAGAATAAGTTCAAACTGCAGGGGATTGGTGTCCTGGTATTCATCAACCATGATGTAGCGGAATTTTTCAGAGTACGCTGTCGCGACTTCAGGATGATTGCGGAAAAGTTTTAGTGTGAGAAAAAGAATGTCATCGAAATCAATGGCATTATAAAACTTTAGTTTTTCCTGATAGAAGCGGTAAGTGTATTCTGTAGCGTGATCGTAAGCATCTTCGGGATTAAAATGAACTGAATCAGCAAAATCATTTTCATGAATGCCGGCGTTCTTTAAAAAAGAAATTTTCGCCATGACATCTTTCTGATCAAATTTTTTGTCAGCGTGATAGAGCTTTAATCCTTCTCTGACAATCGCGAGCTGATCGGACTGATCATAAATAGAAAAGTTTTCATGATAGCCGAGTTTGGTGATCTCTTTCTTTAAAATGCGAACGCCCAACGAGTGAAAAGTCAGTAGGGCCACGCCGCGCGATTTTCTTGCGCCTAAAAGTGTATGAACACGCTCTCGCATTTCCTTGGCGGCCTTATTGGTAAAACTCACCCCTAGGATGGAGTCTCCTTTAATGCCCAGGTTGTCCACCATATGCGCAATTCTATAGGTGATTGTACGGGTTTTGCCCGAGCCCGCCCCTGCCAGGATAAGGACTGGCCCTTCGACCGTTTCGGCCGCTTCGCGCTGTTTGTCATTGAGACCACTGAGAGAAATCATAAGGCAAAACAGTACTAAAACTTCTCTACACTTGCTATAATTTTCGCTATAATTTTCGAACTCAAACATTATTATTGAAGTCACAATGACTCTTGTCTCATAACTGGAGATTTTCATGGCAAAGAAGATGATAAAGAAAGCAGCCCCTAAAAAAGCAGCACCCAAAAAAGTAAGTAAAAAACCACAAAAAGTTGTTGCTTCTCCTAAAAAAGCGCAATTGAAAACTAAAAAAGCCGCCCCTAAAAAAGCGATAGCAAAAAAAAATCCTGCTAAAAAAACTTCAGCGAAAAAAATGATCGCTGTTAAAAAACCGGCGCCGGCTGCCCCAGCTGCCAACACTCAAAAAAACCTTGAAGCTTCATTGTTAGAATTGATCAGAAGTACATCTGCCATTCTTCCTGACGATGTACAAAAAGTTATTCTTGAAGCTCTTAACCGTGAAGAAAAAAACACTACGGCCGAGTACGCGATGAATATCATCAAGGCCAATATCGAACTTGCAAAGAAAAAATCTCAACCACTTTGTCAGGACACTGGAACAGTTTTATTTTATGTCAATCATCCGATTGGTTTCGATCAACAGGCCTTCACGAAGCTGATTGAAAAATCTGTCGTGAAAGCTACGGAGAAAGGCTACCTGAGACAAAACTCAGTAGATTCGCTGACGGGAGAAAACTCTGGAATGAATGTTGGTCCAGGCCATCCTTCTATTCACTATCATCAGCACAACAAATCAACGGTTGAAATTCGCCTTATGCTTAAAGGTGGCGGTTGTGAAAACGTTGGCGCTCAATACTCACTTCCTTATGGACCACTTGAAGCGGGAAGAGATCTGGATGGCGTAAGAAAAGTTATTCTCGATGCTGTTCATAAAGCTCAAGGAAAAGGTTGCGGCCCGGGCGTTCTCGGTGTTTGTATCGGTGGAGATAGAGGTGCTGGTTACATCGAATCAAAAGAACAACTTTTGAGAACTCTTGATGACAAAAACTCAAATGCAGCTCTTGCGGAATTAGAATCAGAGATCGTTGAAACTTCCAATAAACTTGGAATCGGACCTATGGGGTTCGGCGGAAAAACGACTCTTCTTGGATGTAAGATTTCTGCGCTCAACAGATTGCCTGCTTCTTTCTTCGTCTCTATCTCATACATGTGCTGGGCATTTAGAAGACAAGGTGTAGAGCTTTCTGCCACTAATGACATTAAGAAATGGTTATACTAAGGAAAAAACGATGAAACGATTAACATATCCTTTTACACATGAAGCAGTTCGAGATTTAAAAGTAGGAGACATGGTTCTTATTTCGGGAAAACTTTTTACCGGAAGAGATGCTGTCCATAAACGTCTTCACGAAGGTGTAAAGCCACCTGTTGATCTCTCTAATCAAATTATCTATCACTGCGGTCCGGTTATTCTTCAGGATAAGGCCACAGGAAAATACACTGTAACGGCAGCAGGGCCTACGACTTCCATTCGCGAAGAACCTTACCAAGCTGAAGTTATGAAAGACTACGGAATCGTCGGAGTTATTGGAAAAGGCGGTATGGGACCTAAAACGCTGGCAGGCTGTAAAGAATACGGCTGCGTTTACTTCCACGCTATCGGCGGTGCTGCTCAGGTTCTTGCCGAAAAAATTAATTCAGTCGATGCTGTTCACTGGCTTGACCTTGGGTCTCCAGAAGCGATTTGGGAATTGTCAGTGACAGATTTCCCGGTTGTTGTCACGATGGACGCTCACGGCAATTCACTTCACGCTAAAGTTGAAGCAAACTCAGCTGAAGAATTGAAAAAGGCGCTTCAAGACTAATTTTTTAAGGATCAAGCATGAGTGAACTTTTGTGGTCTCCGGATGAATTCCGTATTGAAAAAACTCAACTGAGAAAATTTCAAAAACACCTCGGACACAATGGCGACTACAAAAGCTTTCACCATTTCACTGTTTTAAATAAGCTCAAGTTCTGGAGCGAACTTTTTTCATTTTACGATATCGCTTTTGATGGCCCTCTCACGCCTGCATTGCTCGATGATAGTTTCAATTCTTATTCCTGGTTTCCTGAAGTTCGATTGAATTTTGCTGAGAATCTTTTGCTAAAAGGTAAAAGCGATCAAACTGCGCTCAATTTTCAACACGAATCAGGTCTTTCTAAGAAAATCACTTATGGAGAATTGAGAGAAGCGACTGCAAGTTTGTCGGCGTTCCTCAGACCTGTTTTGAAAACGGGCGATGTGTTGGCAGCTTATATGCCTAATCTTCCCGAAACAACGATTGCCATGCTCGCAACATCTGCTCTCGGCGGAACGTTTACGTCGACGAGTTGTGATTTTGGTATTGAGGGAGTGCTCGATCGCTTCTCTCAATCTAAACCGAAAGTCCTCGTGGCGGCGATTGGTTATGAATATAACGGAAAGTATTTTGATCTCACTGAACGATTAAAAGAAATCGAAGCGAGACTGCCAGGGCTTGAAAAAATCATTCTGGTTGATTTCTTAAACAAAGGGATTCAACTCGAAGGCTTTAAAAAGGCGATCAGCTGGACGGATGTGCTTTCTCAAAAAGCAGAACTCAAGTTTGAACGACTGGCCTTCTCACATCCACTTTATATTATGTACTCGTCGGGCACTACGGGGAAACCAAAGTGCATTGTCCATTCTCAAGGGGGCACACTTCTTTGCCATATCAAAGAACTGGGTCTGCATACGGATCTCACTGAAAAAAAGAAAATGTTTTTCTTCACCACGTGTGGCTGGATGATGTGGAATTGGCTGGTGAGTTCGCTTTTCTTTGGATGTGAAGTAGTGCTCTACGAAGGCTCTCCTGCGTTTCCTTCTCCTGAACATTATTTTAAGATGATCGACAGAGTAGGGATTTCTATTTTTGGAACATCTCCAAAATTTTTAAAGGCGTTAGAAGATACCAACGCCAATTTAAATTCTGATTTTCCTTCTCTAGAAGTGATTCTTTCAACCGGATCACCTCTTTTGCCGGAACAATTTGATTACGTTTACAGCAAAGTAAAAAAAGATCTGCAGCTCTCAAGCATTTCCGGCGGTACAGACATTGTGGGTTGCTTTATGCTCGGCAATCCGATTCTTCCCGTTTATCGCGGGGAAATTCAATGCCTCGGCCTGGGGCTTGATGTAGCGGCCATCAATGAGAAAGGAGAGTCCCTCATTGAGCAGGAAGGCGAGCTCGTCTGTAGACAAACTTTTCCGAATCGTCCGGTTTCTTTTTTAGATGATCCTCAAAATGAAAAAATAAAAGCTGCTTATTTTGATCAAAATCCCGGCGTCTGGACGCACGGTGATTTTGTGAAAGTCACCAATCATGGGGGAGTCATTGTTTACGGGCGATCGGATGCCACCTTAAATCCCGGCGGCGTTCGCATTGGAACGGCGGAAATTTATCGTCAAACTGAAACCCTTCCTTTCATTCTCGATTCACTTTGTGTCGGTAAAAACACGAATGGCGATGTCGATGTTCTTTTGTTTGTGAAGTTGAAAGAAGGCGAAGAGCTGACCAATGAAAGAAAAAAGCTCATCAAAGAACAAATCAAGAAAAATACGACTCCTCGCCATGTTCCGAGAGAGATTCATGTCGTCCAGGACATTCCCTATACCCGCTCTGGAAAAAAGGTAGAGCTGGCCGTTTCCAAAATCATTCATGGAAGACCTGTAACCAATAGTGAGGCCCTCGCTAATCCTGAATCGCTTAAAGAGTACGAACGTTTTATTTAGAGCGTGAAAAAAGTACATTAAACGTCCCCAAAATTTTTGACTGTGGTACTTATTTGGCCGTTTCAAAAAAAGGGAGTCTTGTCTCATGCTTAAGCGTGTTTTATTCGCCATTATGATTACCTTAAAGCTCATCACTCATGAAGCTCATGCTGAAATCAGAGATCTCGACGGACTTTTAAGAACAGACATCACGGAACGCATCGGAAAAATAAATGAAATGACCATTCATTTGAATGACTCTCTGGCCGAGCTTAAAAAAGTTCAGGTCGTTTTGGACGCTGCTGTGGCAGCGGAAAACAGCACCCGTTCAACAAGAGTTTTTTTAAGAAATGCCGGTGCAGCTGCGGCCGCCGTCGGTCTGGTTGGAACCATTCTTTATCAATCTAAAGGGGTGAATCCTTCTAAAGTCATTCTGGCCGGAGGGTATGGATTAACGGCCCTCGCTGGTACCTTTTCTTGGATGAAAAATAAAGCGATTCGTTTCACGCATGAAGAAGTTGTCAAACTTCAGGCCAGTGTAAAAGATCTTGAGGGGAAAATTGAAATAGAAAAAAGAAATCTTGATCGCGAAATTCGTCTTCTTTGCCTTGAGCAGGGGGGATCGCCAGCGGAATGTGATCAGTAGATTTAAGCGCCGAAAATTTTCTTTCGCAATTCTCGATATTCTTCTGCAGTAGGTTCGCTGTGATATTTTTCTTTAAAGGAATTCAGCACGCGCTGAAATTGTTCTTCCTTGATGTCTTCATCTGATTTTTCTTTTGCAGCTCCGGAGTGGATGGCCTCTGACAATTTTTTAAATTCATTCAGGAAGCGGGCCTTGGCCTCTTCATTTTCTTCTTCCTCTTTTTCATCTGCTTCTTTTTGATAATTCTGATATTTATGATAGTAGAAAACAACACCTGCTCCATAGGCGATAGGCCGGTAGACTTTTCTGAAGCGATCGTAGTGATCGATGGCGTTTTGTTTTTTCAATTCCACAATTAATTCGCTTTGATGGGCATCGAGACCGTCGAGCAGGATTTTCTCCAACAGTTCGTCTGAAACCTTTACGCGATCAATCCATGGCAAATCGTAGGGAAGAGCTAGCAGACGCCACGCTTTGTATTTTCTTATCTTCTTAACAAAGGCCTGGGCCTTAGCGAGTGAAGATTCAAGATTGCTCTCAGGAATTCTTTCTAGTGTGTCTTTCAGACCTCTCACCAGCATATCTTCTTCCAATGTGCGGAAGAGGCGTTCATTCATGGCCTTTGTTTTGTTAACTGAAAAATAATCGAGTACCGAAATTGGGGCTCCTCTAATAATCATAAAAAATTCTGAGGAGAATTCTTCCAGATTTTCTCTTGTTGTTTTTTTAGAAAGATCAAATTTCTTAAGAAGTTTTTGCAGCTTTCTCAGTTTATAAGCATTTAGTTTTTCAATTTCCTGCTGAATCCCCGGATGATTAGTCGAAAGTACGTAGCGGACTTCCAGCGATTCAATTAAAGCGAGTTTATGTTCAATGCTGACGGCATTGATTCTGATTAGATCTGGCGATTGGCGTTCGTCCTTGAATATTTCTAGCATGCGGAAGTATTCGTTTTCATCGAAAGAATTAAACTCGCGGGTGCCAAGGATTTTGTTCCATATCGATTGTTGAAAACGAAAGTGACGAAGCTCTGGTGTCTCTAATAATTTTTTTTGCGAAAAGGGAATGGACGCTTCGCTTTTTTCACGGGAGAGAATAGACATGACAATGTCGTTGCAGTCGTTTGAATGAGCTGCCGCGATTTCTCTTGCAGGAGAATTGAATTTGATTTGCTTGAAGCCAATCAATGCAAGAAGAACCAATAGTGAAATATATAGTTTAAAAGGACGAGACAGAATTCCTCCTGGCCGTTTTGCTGGCCTTATCATATCGGAGTTTTCAGCTCGGGAATAAAATATTTTACAGTGGAAAAGTGTTAATAACTTTAATGTTATTTAGAGCAAAACTGAGCAGCGTGAACTCGCCAAGATGGAACACAATAATCAACCCATTCGCCATTGTCGTAAGTCGAGTATCCATAAAACCAGACAAGTTTGTCTTCATTGCTGCCAAAAAAATAGTCACCGGGAAGGACATCAGGTGCCACATTATTGACAGTGTAGCACCAGCCGTGAGCGCGCATCTTTGTCTTGCTTAATACCTCAATAGAATCCATTCCTGTGGGAGTGCCAAGAATTGAACGAAAGCCGGCCTCATCTCCATCAAATGGAATTTTATTTTGGTTAAACAGATCAACGCTGACTTTGCCAACGTTTTGTTTGAGATCATCAACTTGAATTGAACCGCTAAAAACCGCCTTTTCCTGGCAAGGTCCAATAACTTCAAAAGTGACAGCACTGGCGCTGATAGAAAAAACACTTAATGAAAATGTAAGGGAGATACTTAGTAGTGACTTAATCATATGAACTCTTTTTATTGGCTTTTTTTTTAAACGCCCATGATAATGGACTTAACTACCAATTTTTTCAAGGAGGAATTATGGGATTTGTAAAGAATTCACTTTTCGCGGTAGCAGTCGTCATTGGTTTAATGGCAGTGCCAGCGGGTGCAAAGGCGAGTCTATTGATCGAACCACATCTGGGATACATTTTGGGCGGAAATGCCGATTATAACGGTGCTGATGTTTCTTATCATGGTCCAGAATACGGAGCACGCCTTGGCGGTCAATGGCTTGGTTTCATGGCCGGGCTTGATTACGCTCATTCAACATTCACAACAAAGGCCACGGCCCTTGGAACATCCGTAGAAGTTGATAAGAAGCGCGATTTGCTTGGCGTTTTTGTTGGCTACAATCTTCCGATTATGTTCAGAGCATGGGCGACTTACTATTTTTCTGGAAAGACAACAAATACAGAAACGGTAGGAACCAATCTTAATGGAAATTATACGAAAGGTAATGGAACAGAAATTGGTGTAGGGTTTACAGGCCTGCCATTTTTAAGCATTAACCTTCAGTACCGTATGTCGACTCAAGATGAAACACAATCTGGGGCCTTAAATCCTGAATTGAAAACAAAAGAATTTTTGATCGGTGTAAGTGCGCCGTTTACCTTGTTATAATACCGCTGTTATTGATATCGGGCAGAGTGATCTCTGCCCTTTTTGCCTTCACTTTTTCATGAACAGTTCTGTCCCAAGTTTCAGTCACAAATCCTGTATCAGAATCTACGAGCGCGTGAAAGCTTGAGAAGTTTCCATTTTTAAAAACGTAAGTCACAATAACTTGTTCAAGATAAAGGCCTTTGCCATTTTGAACTTTGATAACTGGGAATTCTTCTTTGATCATCACTTTTGTATCTTCTTCCTGAAAGCGGAGAAGATCGTTGCCTAATATAGTCTTCCAGTCCGGATTGATTTTGTTCAGCATAACCAGTTCAGTATTTTCATTCTGATAATTATTGCGATCAATATCTCCAATGAGAAGACGATTTTCTCTTATCTGATAAGCGTGGTCTTTAGGCAGTGCTGGCCCATTCGATGAATCGTTTCTTTCCTGAGCAATTCCTCTTTTTGGAGTAGGGATGCGTGCTTGTTGAAGCTCTTTTCCGGTAGAAGGATAGGCCGCTATATGCGTGGCCGATTTTTTTTCAAAAGTGTTCCAGCCAGGTTTGTTTGCAAGAGACGAAGGTGCTTTCTTGCTGTAATAAGCAATTCCCATAGCAATCAAAGAAGAAAAAAGAAATAACCAAAACTTTTTCATCGTTAATCTACAATTGGTATTTGAAGGTGCAGAATTTTATAAGGACGAGGTCCATTCATCTCCACATCAGTAAAGTCATATCCATCAGCACTAGGATCAGACGTATAATTTGTTTTCGTATTATCAGCTTTTTGCTTGTGATAACAATCGTCACAATTCGTAAATCTCACTCTCAAGCGACAATCGATAACTGTTCCAGGCGGAATGTGTTTGGACACTTCAAACATGATGACGTTACCCCAATCAAGTCCTGGTGCTTTTCCCGTCTCAGGATCGGCCATTGTCTGGCCCCATGTCGATTTTGGATTTAATTTAGAGTAGTGGGCCTGATCAGCGCCTTTAATGGCCCGGATAAAGCAATCTTTTGGATTTGAATTGTTCAAACACATCGATGAATCGAGAGCTAGCTTTGTTTTGAATTCGCTTTGTGAAACCCATCTCGTCGATGACGTTTCATTTAATTGCATAAAACACACTGGCGCAAAATTATCACTTGTTAAAGTGGCGTTTGGAGTTGGAAGTGTACAAGGAACTCCGCCTTCAGCTGATTGAGGCCAGTTGTCTTTTGATTCTGAAGATGAAAATTTGCAAGGTTTACCTGTTGCATCTGCATGATTCCAGTCATTCGCAAGAATTTGAACACCACCCATGGTGGAATTAGAATTGTTGTAAAGATTTAAAGCGATGGCGACAACTTCACCCGGACTGATTTTTCCGTTGTTGTTATTAAAGCCGAGATCACTTGGCGTTTGCGGCGACAATGAATTTGTCATTAGTCCGGCCGATTGCAACGCTGTAATTCCTGAGAGCATTGTCGTTCTGTTGTCAATGACGTAAGCAGAACTTGCGGTTGAGGAAGGATCAAAAATGAGAAGATCTTTACTGACGAGAACAGATTTTTTTCTGTTGTTCGAATTGACCGGCGTCGGCGTTTTGGCGGCATCGACAATTCCACCAGCTGTATAGGAATGGTTTCTGTTTTCATTATAAGTTCTAAACAGAAGTAATCCGTAATCATCAATTAAAGATTCAATTTGATCTCTGGTATAAATACTTCCAGCGCATTTGTTAAGCGAAGAATTCCCCATTGTCTTCAGGAGATTTTTTGCAAAGGTCTGCATGAAAGTGCGGTAGTTAATTGGATTGACCAGACTGAACCAATCTCTTGAGAGTGTAGAATTCGGATCAGTAGGATAAGCAGACGATAAATTAATTCTTCCATCTGAAGAACCTTCGATTCCTTTACCGCTCAAATCACCATGCTCAGCAAGAGTTTCTGTCACAAGATACATGACAGTGTTCGCTGCCTTGGTTTTTGTCATAGAACATTTGTCTTGAAGATCTTCAGTCAAAGCAACAAGGTAATGTGAAATAATCATACCGGCCGTGTGAATATCTTCATTCGGCACTGTCGAAAAATTAGGGTTGTAATTGAGATAAGTCGGATAGGCGAGTCGCTGATCCGGATCTGAGGAAACGGCAGAGATATGAAGAGGATCATCCTCTGTCATAGGTCTTGAAGCCGCTAAGTATCTTCCGGCCGCCCATTCTGCAAAGTGGGGACGACCATTCACGAAATAGCTGTAAAAATCTGAAAGACCTTCACCGAGAGCTCCGGCCTCATCGTAAAAAATATTTCCCATGTCGGCCTTAGAATAGGCCAGTGGGTTTCTGATATTGAGTTGGAGTCTTTGAAAAAAGTGTCCGGCCTCATGATAAACAACTGTGCTGTCCTGGGCCCATTTCATTGACGGATGTTCTGTGAAATAGCCAAAACAAAGTGTCATGAGAGCGCGGTCGAAGTATGCGTTGTCCGCTACATCGCAATCAGCGTAAGCGATGAGAGGATTTTGAAGAGCATAAAATTGATCGAGACCGTTTCTATAAGTCAAAGGTAGCGCTGTTTTATAATTGGCAGTTGAACCGGTGTAGGCCAGGTCGTATCCGCTTACGAGATTGCTGAAGAAATTGTCCATCACTTTATTGAGATGGTAGTACGTATTGACCTGCAGAAATTCCGGAGTTGTCACTCCATAGGCCCATTTTCCATTTGTTGTTTGAAGAGCGGAAGGAGAGTCTTTGTTCTCGCGCACTTCAAAACAATAAGTGAGTCCGTTGCATGAACCGCTTCCGGTAAGAAATGTATTTGTTGTAATGTCTGCGACACTCAAAAGTTTATTGAGATCAAAAGAATCGGCCAGATTGGAATTCTTAGAAAGAATGATCGGGTTATCTGCGAGGATTTTCCCCTGATAAAGACCGACATTTGTCTGTGTAACCACACTAGAAGAATCTCGCGATCTGAGGCCACTGGCGCTATTGGGTACACACGACGAAAGCACCAGCGAGGCCAGTGCTAAAGTCGAGAGAGTTAATGTCGTCAAAGTCTCTTTTTTCATCGTGTACTATTGTTTCCTAAAACCTTATTGTCGAATGAACTTGGATCCGTCATCCAAGGCATTGACTTCGCCATCGTGCCGGTGCTGTTTTGAGCATCACACGCTGTTTCTTCGTCAAATTTCTCGCCAAGTTTAGTCAATCTTACTTTTTGTGCTGATGGACCTGAGGCTTCAGGGGCCGAGTTGGCCGAACCGAGAGCGAGAAGAGCATCGTCCAGAATTTTTTTCTTCTCTTTAACAGATGAGACCATTTTATCTTTTTCTGCGGCCTGGGCCTTGTATTCTTCAGAATCAGTCTTCATTCCTGAAACTTTGCCTTTGAACTGATTTTCAATCGATGATGTATCGACTTTAGAAGCGCTCATGAGCTTCTCACAGATTTTTCCGTCACTGCCATCCATTAATGAATCCACAGCTCCAAGAAAAGAGAGTGTGCTGTCAGACAAATCACCTTTGATCTTAAAGAGGTCACCCATATTAGTTGCACTCGACACTTTAGAAGCATCGGCCTTCGCCACCTTTGCAGAAAGAGCTGCGAAGAAAGCTTTGTTGTCTGTATTTCCATCACACAGTCTGAGAAGAGGAACCGCCGGAGCAGCAGCGCTTGAATCAGATCCTTTCATTGAATTGGCAAATTTCTTTCTTGCGGCCGCACAGTATTCTTTTAGCGATGCTTTTTCTTCGCCATCACATTCCGGTGGCATTTCAGTGCCTTCGTTGTTAGAAGCTCTACAAGCAGAATCGTATTGAGAAGCGAGTGAGGCACTTCTGCTCACCACGCGACCATCGCCACCTTTATCGATAATTTTATCCATGATGTCTGTGAGTTCTTTGGCCTGATCACAACCACCATTTGGATTTTCTTTCAGGTTGGCATATTTCGTACAGTATTTAGCAACGAGATTGTCAATTTCACCTTGTTTCTTTGCGCCTTCAGCATTGGCACGAGCAATGTTCGCTGTGGCCCCATCGATGGCCGTTTTACATTCTCCAGCGAGTGTTTCCCATTTCTGAGCGTTCACATTCATCGCTGATTCCTGGCCACTGATATATTCTGTCAGTTCTTTTCCGACTGTATCTTTTTGACGTTTGAACATTTCTTTCAAAAGAGAGATTTTATCCGGCATTGAAGTTGGACCTTCCAGGAAAGATTCCATTTTACCATCGCCGGCCATCTCTACGCCGAAGGCCTCTTTTTTCAACTCAGGCATGGCCACGAACATATCCTTTGGAATATCAAAGTTTGTCCCTGGAAATCTTTGTTGAATGATTTTTGTAATGTTTGTGACGGCCGCTTTTTGCTGTTCATATAAAGCATTTGAACGGGCAATCATAGCAGCAACGTTATCATTATATTTTTTCGCCAGATTTTCCATTTTAGCTTTTCTGGTCTGAACGTGAGTGTTCACTTCCGCATAACACCCCTGGATTTCGCTGGCACACTGGCTGGCATGGGCCACACAAAAGTTTGGATTGTTTTGTCCGCCTGAAAGAGCGTCCTCATTACAAGAACCCGATTTCATCGCAGAGCCATTACAAGTTAGAAGTTGACTTAAAACGGCGTTTGAAACTTTTGAAGCATAGCTGTCATTCAATGTTTTCAGCTCAGCAAGGGCTGCGCGAGCGCGTTCAACTTTTTTGTTGTCACCTTGAACATATCTTTGCTCACACTTCTCAGCCGTTTTCATGAAGAGAGAGTAAGGAGTTTCGATAACTCTGTTTTGGTTGGCATCTTTATAAGTAACGGTCATCCCAGGATAGTTTTGATCCAGATCTTTAATCTGAGCAAGAATAGAATCCGGAGCATCTCCTGATTTTAAAATTCTTTGAAGAGCGATTCGATAATCATCTCTAGCTGTACCTTCGCTGTTTGTTGCTCTTTGCTCAAGTGAACGAAGAATATCATCAACAGGAATAGCAATTCCTTTATCCGCACCAGTCACACAGTCGCTGATAAATTGTCTTTTAAATGTTTCGTTGGCACTTGCTAGAAAATCATCCATGTTAGAAGAAAAACGAGAATCAAGTGCTGGCAGGTCGTAATTTTTTACACCGCCAAGATCTTTTTTAATTCTTGCTTTTGCGACTTCAAATTCACTGACATTTTTTGCCACTTGGGAAAGCATCGCTTGTCCATAAACACCAAACGTTGCATTGTTTTCCGGAGCAATTTTATTATTTCTTGCGAGTTCATTAAAGTCGTCAACACCGTTTGTTTTAATAGAAGCGGCAAGCTTCTCAGCTTCGCGACGAATATCACTTTCGATTGAACCTTTGTTCAATTGGAAATCAGCAGCTGATTTATTTGGTGTGCTCAGCCCTTGCAACATTCCGTTGAGACCTTTTGAGCTACCGCCCGCAAGTTCTTTTCCTAAAACGGCCTGACAGCTTTGAGAGAAATATTTTGCAAAGTCTCTCGTTTTTAAAGCGAGATTGTTTTTTGATGTACCAAAAAGTTCATCATTCGTCGTATTCATCTCAGCAAGAATTTTATCGTTGGCGATGATAAACAATTTCTTTTCTTGATTCAGTTTATCTTGAAGACGTTGAAGGTTATTCATCATCTCTGTTAATGACGAATCCATGGCCTTTTGCTTGTCTAGTAAACAGCGAAGACCAGTCGGGTAGGTTGCATTTGAATTTCTATTCGCCATCTGGTCGTAATAATTCTTCCAACCTTTCGCGATTGATTCGTAAGTGATCATTGAACCAATGGCATTGGGATCGGCCGTGTTTGCACTACAGACGTTTTGAGGCATGTTCGACATTGAGGCCGGAAGGTTACATTCCGGAAAAAATTTTGCTTGAGTGACATAGCAAGCTGTCCCGTCCGGCTTGCGGCAGTTCGGACTCAATTGAGACATGAGTTGTTGATTTCTTGCTGAGGCAATCTGCGCTTGAATCATTGATTGCTTCTGGCCCAAATATTTTCCATAGAGATCAACGGCACCGCCTGCGATCTTCATGATGTCTTGAACATCGACACCACTTTTGTCCGCGGCCATTGCATTTGAAATGAATGGATTTTGTAAAAGAGAAAAGATGAGTGAATTGACCACTACAACTTTCATTGCTTTTAAAAACGTTGGCATTTTCATCATAAGACATTCCATTAAGGTTAGGATGATTCCCTAGTCTTTTCGGTAGATTCCGAAAATCTCTGAGGAGTTCTCCTTATTTTAATGCCTGATTAAATTAATCATGCTCTTTTTGCCGTTTAAAAGGGACGGGAACTTGAGGATTGAGCAGTGTTGCTCTTATATCAAAGAGTTGCGAGCGATTTTCGGCCGGGATCGGCATCACAATGAAAATGCTGGATTGACTATTATAATTGGCAGTTTTTAGAGTCTGAAAAAGTAGTACGCCAGACCGACCGCAATTCGATAAAGAGCAAAGGGTGCCAGAGATAATTTCTTTAATACCGCCAGGAACCCTTTAATCGCCGCTATCGCCACGATAAAGGAAACAATAAAGCCAACTGCTAGTTGAAAGGCATCTCCAGCATTGAACGCCGAATAGGATTTTAAAAATTCATAAACAGTGGCAATGGTAATAACCGGTACCGAAATAAGAAAAGAAAAGTCTGCGGCCGTTTTTACATCTACTTTTCTGATCATCGCTGTGAGCATCGTCGCGCCAGAGCGAGACACGCCAGGAATCAGAGCAAAGACTTGAGAGAGGCCGATGATGAAAGCATCGACATAAGAAATATCATCAACAGTTTTGATTACTGGTTGAGGTTTAAGTTTTTCAACAATCAACATAATGATCCCCACGACGACTAATGAACCAACAACCACATAGGGATTAAACAGATGAGACTTAATAAATTTTCTTGAAAGATAGCCGATGGCCAGCGTGGGAAGTATCGCCACAATAATATGAAGTGCATTGAGCCCGCGCACATGGAGATTTGTTTTTAGTTCTTTCCATTTTCTCGGATTCAGAAAATCCTGAAAGCGGGTATGGTAGAGGAAGACGACGGCGAGAATGGCCCCCAGCTGAATGATAATATTGAATGAAGCGTATTTTTCCTGATCGAGATGAAGTAAATCAGAAGCGATAATTAAATGGCCTGTAGAGGAGATCGGAAGAAATTCCGTCAAACCTTCGACAATACCCAAAATCACTGCAGTATATAATGCTTCCATACATTCCCTTTGTAGCTTTACTTCAAAATATTATGAAAGCAAGGCGTATGAATGTAAAGAGAGTGATTCTATTGTCCGCAAGAAATAATAGTGATGTCTTGATTGCTTGTTGAGCCGGCAGGATAACAGTAGGCGTGTGTATTGAGTTTCACCCCTTGATTGTAAATGGAAAGAATACCGTTAGCATCATCCGAATTTACACTGCCTTCAAGGAATCTGTAATGTTTGTCTTCAAGGTCTTCCTGGCCCGGAGTTTTTAATCTTGAAACGAGCACGCCGTAGGCGAGAGTTCCCGAAGCACAGATATTTTTCTCACAAGCGAGCTGGGCGACATAAGAAGGATCTTTGATATAGCCATTTTGATCAAATAAGTTCGCACTTAATTTTTTGGCCTCAGACGAAACATATTTATTGGTATAAACACTCACGTCGACAAAGTCGGGCAACTGGCATTTATTATTTTTAGCATTGATAAAACCTGTGCAACATAGATTCGCATCTGCCCCGACGGCCATTGTTGTTCCGGCAGGAAGACAGCTGGACACTTCGTCTGCTTTAAAAACTTGTTTCATTCCGACAAAATTATTGGCGTCGATTGCAGAGTAAAGTTTTTTACTGCCATCGCTGTATTCAGCTCCGGCCACACCATTAGTGTTGTCCGTATAAAGACCTAGAGGGTAGGCGTATTTGTCAGCGGCACCGGCATTGGCCCCGCCAGGATAAGTGTCATCTGTCACTGCGTTTGGTTTAGATCGACAAGACATATCTCCTTCAACAGTTGTGTTGAAAAATTCACCGGACTCAATAGCAATTTGAGGAATCCCCATGAGCTCAAGTTTTCCAAGGAAAGTCATGACTGCTTTGGCCTTTCCTGAATAAGGTGAAGTCTGAACAATATTACAACCCGGATCATCTTTTTCAAAATCCTTACATGTGTACGGAGCATTGTCCGCTGAAGGAAGCCAGTTGAAACAACGGAACATTGAAGGAGAGAAAGTTTGGAATCTTGTTTTATCCCATTTGTGTTTTCCATCAGCGAAGTTTCTTATCCAATCTCCCGAACAGCTCGTTCTTTCAGCATAAGCAGAGAAGGTGATAAACTGATTGTTCAGACCACTTGTTGATTTACAAGCAGAATTACACTGATCTTTTGAGGCGACATCTAATGCTGGAAATTCCAGCGGCTTCACCATTTGATCTTTATAAACAGTCGCCACTCGTGAATAGCGGATAGAAGAAGACATTTTGATATCGACACCAGGAGCGCTCACCATATCGAGTAAATTGGTTGTATCATGACTTGGAATTGAAATCGTTTTTCCGACTTCGCGGCAACAGCGGTTGTTAAATGAACTGTATGTCGGATCGCTTTTCGCTGTCGCTTGAGAACAAACAAGCTCTTCTTGCCAAAATTTGACTTCATATTTATTCAGAATGGCAGTGACTGTTGTATCGTCGGCCGAAACAGTTTTAATTTTATCAGCAATTACTTTTGAAGGAGCACAATCGAGATCTGAAAAACAGCTTGCCCCTGGAGCGCGCATACATCTATTTTCAGTAAAGGTCATTGAATTGAGAACTGTTGAGTTGTTCGTCAGTAAAGGGAACGTTATTCCTTTCGAATTAAAGATCGATGTGAAAATCGAAAGGGCATTGGTTGAAATGGACTGAGTGGCCGAAGCATAAATCAAATCTGTATTGGCAGAGATAGATGATGAAGGATTTGATTTCGCATAAAAATAATTATTGGTTGAGTCCATAACTGAACAACCGGCCAGATAAGTCGGAACGCCAGTGACAGGAGTGGAGTTCTTTCTGTAAGTCATACCGATGCCAAGGACTTTATCACCCATGTAATCGCTCGTCGGTTCGTTTGAATGAGAAGCAACGAATGTATTGTACTCTGGTGAACGACCTGGAACGCACATCGCAACTACTTTATTGCTAGAGAAACTTTTTGATGTTTCAGCTCTCAATTGTTCGCTGCCATTGAATTCCATCGGTCGCCCTGGAACTTTGGCCCCCATCCCGAATGAGTCGGAGAGTGCGTCTGTGCGCACTTTTCCGTAACGGGCAATTCTGTTATTGAATTTAGAAGCAAGCACATTGTTGGTTGTAATAGACTGGCAATAGTTATTTGCACTACAAGTATGCATCGATTGATTTTGAGTCTGATTCCATGTTGAATTCAGATTGATAGCAGATTCAAGATAATTTTGTGTACAAGCTGACCCACGACCTCTGTACACACAACGTTTACCTACGGAAGAAATGCCCAGAACGCTGACGAGTTTATTGTCGTCTCTTGAGACATCTGGAATTTCTTTAGCGTTATCATCAAACACTGGCCATGACGTAGTTGTGTCGTTCACAGAAGAACAAACATAATCCCATCCTAGAGTTGTTGCGCAATCATTATCGGTAGAGCACTGGTGGAATTTCTGGCATTGAGCTCCGTCTGATTCCAGGTCAGTCGTCACCATGTTAGTTCCAACTGGATTGAGTGAACCGTCATTGATTTTCACTGTAAATGTATTTTCAAGTGTCAGGTCGCCGAACGGACCGTTGACTGCAATGAACATTTTATTTGTTTCTGCTTTCACTCTTCTATTTGTACCGATCGAAAACCATTTGACTCCGTCAAACGAACCGATGACGGCGCCGTAATCAAATCCGTACCAGTCGTGTTGGTAACCGTTGGCATAATAGAAATGTTGAGCGCGAAGTCTGCTCAAGCGTTGAGTTTGAGAATCAGAAGAAATTGAATGCGACCATGGAATCATTGACGCCGGTACAAAACACGCGCGGCCAAAGGCCATTTCATCTGCTCGTATACCATTGGCCTGTGTGCGGTCAGTTCTTGCCTGCAATGGAAGAAGGCCGCTACCAAATTGAGTCAGAGGAAATAATCTGTTGAGAGTTGAATAGTAATCATTTCCACATTGAACGCAGTTTGAATATGTTCCACCATCAACATAAATGTCATAAATTTTTCCTTTCGTTACAGGCACTTCTTTAGCGGGTTTCGCCGAGCCTGCGACGTAAGAAAGTGAGCCGTAAATTTCATTGAAGCCCACATAGTTATCACCAGCAACAGGATTGGTAATGTCCGGCATATTGCTTGGATTCAGAAGATTATCTTTTCTATAAGAGAACGGTGTTCCTTCCTGAACAGCTGTCGTCCCTGTTAGTGTCGCTTGCGAAACACCTGAACTGTCAAAGTATCTCACCGGAACTGTTTTTGAACTCAAATAAATAGTTTGAGAAACGGGTGGAACGATTGGTGACGGATCCGGATAAACACATGAGTAGTCGACCAGCTGGCCCGCAGTATTTTTTACCGGAGCGAGAGCGCAGTTCAAATCAGCACAGTGACACAATGTTTTTATTTGTGAGAGTGCTTCAAGTTTTGAATCCATGACTTTGTAAACTGACAAATCGACGAAGTATGTGATTTTTACTTTTTGCGTATCATTGACTCTAAGCCCGCCACCACTGGTTGGAAGAAATTCAACACTGGCCGGAGGAGTTGGATTGAGTTGCCAGTCGACATCCTGCTTTTGTGTGATGCCATCAACAGTTACAGTTATCGTTTTTCCTGTATTGGCATAGTAAGGAAGCTTGAATGTATTAGACGCTGGGTAGTGATCGGTTACACGTCCGCGACGTTTTGAAGCGAGAGTGTCTCCGCTCGCTTTCTGACCTTGAATATAATATTTCTCGCATTTCGCAAGAGACGTGTTGAGTTGGGTACAACTAGCATCGTTTTTATAGCGGATGATAAGTTCTTTAGATGCAGCACTGGCCGGGGCTGCTGTAAGCGTGATCGCTGCCCCAGTTGTATGATCATCGTTGTGATGGCCAATCATTGTAAAATAATTTGGTGTCGGCACGTAAGGTTCGCCGTGCATAGCTGAGTCTGATGTCAGCTGATCATAATTAAACAAGGTGACTTCACCGTAAATAATTTCTTGAATACTGATCAAGTCTTCTTTGGCGGTAGAGGAAATATCGCTGTTAGTATATGTTCCAGCAAAGGTTCGGTCATCTTTTCCAGATGAATACACAGAACCAACTGATGCTGTGGCAAATGTTTTTGTACAGATCCCCATTTCTCCTTCAATCTTCGTTGTACAGTTGTAAAGATCGGTGAGGTTGCGGATTCTTGTTGCCGCTTCATTCGTAGGATTCGTTGGAGTCGATGGATTCGTCGGTGTTGATACTGCACTCGAACACAAATAGTAATAATTAGGGTAATTATAAATGTGATTTGGATTGTTCAAAATGTCTGCGAGTGCCTGAATATAATCTGTCGATGTCGTAACAACACCAGGCTTAAGAGCAAGATCTTTGACACAAATTCCAAGACTACAACAATCGTAACCCTGGGCCTTGCAATCCGTATTGGTCACGCACACGTTACCCGATGGAGTTGAGATATTTGGATTATTGGTAATCGTATAACTCAATTGTCTTGTGGCAATGTTTGTCAGTGGAGTTCCGCTTTGAGCGTAAAGTTCCAACGGCTGTGATGTATAAGAAGTTGAAACACAAGTCCCGCTCGGACAAAGGGCCCCTATTTTATAAGTAGGAGTGAGAGTTGAATAAAGGAAATTCAATTTATTGATGAGACCAGTCTTCTGGCAAAAGTTCTTGTTCGTCGTTTCGTCAGCAGGCGAGAGATTGTAATAGTATTCAAGTGTATTCGTTGTAAAGTTATAAACAGATCTAGGGACCGCTGCAAGAATGACAATCTGATTAACTGTGGCCACAGTAAAACGACCAGTGAGACAAGAAATAGTGGAAGTCCCGCTATTGCGAATATAACTGTCGACATCTTTACCGCGAAGTTGGAGAGAATCCGAAAAGCTCAAATCAAAATTGACGACCGTTGTATAAACAGAGCCACCGTTTTGAATAAAATTGTTCCCTTCAGTAAACGTAGGAAGCTTCGTCTCTGTTCCGTTGGCCGTTGTTGTGTTTGAAGTGATGAGAGATTTTCGAGTTGAAGAGGGCGCTTGAATACATGAAGAAATAAAAAGCGTGAGCATCATTACCCACGGTAAAGATTTGAAAAAAATTGAATTCAATTTTTGTTTCAAACTCACTAGCATCCTTTCAATTGTCCCGTTTTCAGTTCCATGAAAATCTTAGTTTAATAAGGGACAATTCCTTTTCGGCATCTCAGCTTTCTTATTGATTTTATTTTAACGTTTTGGCCAAACGACTTTAGAGAATAATTGAGCTTTCCGCTCTTTCATGCGTTTAGCTCCTTGTTTTAACAATGCTTTTTTCTGATGAGTGCCAAGACTTCTTGGCGGTTCAAGAGAGGGGATGGGAAGACCTTGCCTCCAAAACTTATTGAGAAGTCATGGAATTGTTTAATCTCCGATCGAAGTACTCAGGTTTTTTGTGAAGTTGCCCGATAATGATTCTACCCCTACTTCAAACCCTATTGAGGAATTGAAATGAAATTGCACAGCTCTCTCCAAATCTTTTGTGTTTCACTATTGATCGCCACTTCATCTAGCTTTGCTACTGATCAACTAGATTCTGAATACAAAAATATGGAGCAGATGATGGGGGCCATTCGCCTCGAGAAAAAACAAGTTGAAAGTATGGTTGATAAAATGGTGGCCAGCGGAAGAATCAATGCTGAAGATGCGGCCAAGGCAAAACGAGAACTGGCGAGTATGAATGACAACGACCTTGAGAATTTAAAAAACAAGGCCGTTGCTGAAGTTAAAGATAAACGTCTTTTAGATCGCTAATCACTGAGTTATTTTTCCTTCCATTAAATGCAAAAGCATCAGCAGCGCCATATCCGAAAAGCGCTCTTTTCTTCTGATTCTGTCTCCAGGAAATAAAAACTTCTGAGCACCTGAAAAATTTTTTCCAGCATGACCGATGACGACTGTTCCTTCTGGTTTTTCTGGTGAACCACCGGATGGTCCCGCAATTCCTGTGAGCGAAATGGCAAAGTCAGTGTTGAATTTTTCGCGTGCACCTTTTGCCATCTCGGTCGCCGTTTCAATACTGACGGCACCGAATTTTTTCAACGTCTCTTCGTTTACATCAAGTAAATTTTCTTTGGCTTCATTCGCGTAGCTCACGACTGCGCCCATGAAAACTTCACTTGATCCGGAAAGATCAGTGATTTTGGAAGAGGTAAGACCTCCTGTACAGGACTCTGCAAATGAAAATGTCACTTTCATTTCCTTCGCTTTTGCAAGCACCAGCTCATTGACCGGTACATTTCCGTACTGCCAGACGTGAGGCCCGAGTGGCGAAGTTGAAAGCATTTGCTTGATAGCTGCCGATTTTGAACGATGTTCTTTCTCATCAGCGGTGTAGCTGATGACAATATCAATTCCGATTGTGTGTGGAAGAGAACTCACTTTTCCATAATGTTCCAGATCTTTCCAGAGAGTCGGACAAAGTTCAAAAAAGATTTTTTCCTCTGAAACTCCCGTTGTTCGCACGACCGTTTGATAAAATTCACCGATTCGATCGCTGTAATATTTTTTTATAAGTGGAAGAAATTCTTTATCAACCATTTCAGTAAATTCTCGAGGAACACCTGGTCCTGCCATGATCAATTTTTTATGGATTTCTTCGTAATAAGCAATGCCCGGAGCGAGCCCACGTGGATTGCTGACCGGAGTGAAATCTTCCGGGAAAAAGTGATAATAGTTATGGCCAGGCTGCCATGTTCGTCCAAAACGAATGTAATTATTGGTGACAATTTCTGCAACGTCTTCTCGTTCAATTATTTTTTTTCCAAAATAATTGGCCATCACCGTTTTCGTTTTATCATCCAGAGTCGGACCGATTCCACCCGATGTGATCACAATATCGCTTTCATTCATCGAATCGGTGAGGGCCTTGTTGATTTCTTCAACATCATCCCGGATAAAGCGAAGAGATTTAAAGTTAAGACCTTTTTTAAAGAGATATTTCGAGAGAAACGATCCGTTTAAATCAGTCGTTCTTCCGTTTAAAATTTCATCACCGATAACAATCATGGATACATTTAATTGAGACATCTTTTCCTCTCTAAACTTGCGATCAATGCGTGCAATTCTGGCATAAATTGGTTAAACTTAAAACTTAGAACATTGAGACAACGTCATGACAAAAAAAGTCCAATTCACTGTCGATTATAACGTAGATGTCGAACAATACCTCGATGACCATTTTCCAGGTTATGTGGATTTTCGCATTCTCAATCAGGCCCTCGATGCCAGAGGCGCCAATCGCGGTAAAGTTCCTCGCTACACTTACAATATTGAGATCCTTTCACCAGGCGAACAATTTGAGGCCATTCGAGAATCATTCAAAGACCTCGGGGCCTTCAGTGAAAAACCCATTATTATCGGGGCCGGTCCAGGCGGATTATTCTGCGCTTTAAGGCTTGCTGATTACGGTGTACCGAGTATTGTCATTGAACGTGGAGACCGCGCTCACGCGAGAATGATTCACATTGCGAAGTTTTGGCGTTACGGAGAGTTCGATCCGGAAAACAATGTTTGTTACGGTGAGGGCGGAGCTGGCCTTTTTTCGGATGGAAAACTGATTACCAGAATTAAATCGGCCTACGTTCAATACGTGATGAACCGCTTCGTGGATTTCGGCGCCCCAAAAGAAACAGCGTATATTTCTAACCCTCATTTAGGGTCAAACAAAATCCGTGGTCTCATTAATCAGATGACCGATTATCTGCGCGGTAAAGGAACAGAAGTCCGCTATAATACCCGAGTGGATCGCTTGCTTGTTGAAAATAACAAGATCGTCGGAGTGCAATTAAATACCGGCGAAAAACTTTTTTCAAAATACGTCGTTCTTGCTACCGGACACTCCGCTAAAGAAATGTACTACCATCTCCATGATCTGAAAGTGGATATGAAGCAAAAAGATTTTGCTGTCGGTGTTCGCATTGAACATCCGCGTGAGCTGATCGATTCGATTCAATACGGAAAATTCGCAGGGCTCGAATTAGGGGCCGCCCGATACCGACTTTCCTATGAAGATGCTCAGACCAAGAAAGGGACTTACAGTTTTTGTATGTGTCCTGGGGGCTATGTCCTCTCGAGTGGAACTGAGGCCGATGGAATTGTCGTCAATGGAATGAGTAACTATGCCCGCAATTCGCGCTGGTCAAATGCTGCGCTCGTCGTAAGTGTTAAAGCAGGTCAGGATTTTTCTTCTGACAATCTTCTGGCCGGAATGGAATTCCAGCACGGCATTGAGAAAAAAGCCTATGAAGCGAGTGTGCAGAATGCCAGTGGGCGCGAGCTTCCCGCTCAGACATTGAAAGAATTTATGGAAAACAAACTCAATCCCAATCTGGATAAGATCAAAACGTCGACGCCTTCGGGAATTGTGAGAACGTCTCTAAGAGATATTCTTCCTTCATTTGTTTCGTTACATTTGGCCAATGCTCTGTTAAAATTTGATGAAAGTTTAAAAGGCTTTGTATCTGATAAAGCGCTCTTGATTGCGCCTGAAACCAGAACGAGCGCTCCCATTACAATATTACGTGATAAAGAGACGATGGAGTCTACCAGCCACCAGGGACTTTTTCCTTGTGGTGAAGGCGCCGGCCACGCTGGAGGAATTACCTCTGCAGCTGTTGATGGTGTAAAAATAGCGATGTCTCTGCTGAAAAAAGAAAAAGGATTTGAACCATGAAGAAATATTTATTTTTATCGATCGCTTTTGCCGCCAATATGTCACTGGCCGCTCTTCCTGAATACAATGCGCCTGAAATACTCGCGCGTGCCAATATTAAAGATGGTTATAATCTTCCTCCGCTAAGTTTTTTGAACAACACGAGCCCGATCATTAACGATCGAGGTGATGTGGCCTTTAAACTCATGGCCGTTGAAGGGGAAAACAATCAGGCGTTGTGGGTAAAGACAGCTGAAGATCAGAATGGGAAAATTATTTATGTCGCTCCTGATGAGCGTTTTCTCACAGAACCAGAGTCTATCAGTGAAAATGGAAAAATCGCTTTTAATCTTTACGATGAAGGCGTGACTGACGGGCTTTTTATCCTCGATGTAAATACTTTAAAAGTTGATCAGGTTCTGTCTCCAGATAATCTTCCGATACAATTTTATACTTACCCTCAGTTGAAAAATAATGGACGCATTTATTTCAGAGCAACTGACGATGCCAATGATAGAATCTTTTATGAGTTTGCTGGAAAAAACCTCAACAAAATTATTGCTGAAGGTGTGGAGAGTTCTGGAATAAAATCCTCTTATCTTTTCCGCCCGACAGTTAATGATTCTGGTGTCATCGCCTTTAAATCGCGCATGGGAGAAAGAGGCCAGTGGGATGAAAGCAACCCTGATTCAATTCTCACGCTCACGCAATCGACTGATCCAAAGGCCCCAAGTAATAGTTATAAAGCGGTCACTATTGCCCGCGATAAAGATTCTGATCCACGTTCTCCCTTCTTAGGTTTTGGCAACACTGTTTCACTTTCTAAGCATGGAGTGATCAGCTTTACGGCGACTTCTCTTGAATCGAAAAAAGAAATTGTTCTCGCCAAAGACGGAACGTTGAAACCAGTAGCGATTGAAGGACAAAATGATATTTCAGAAATTGAAATGTTCGGTTCGCGCGTCAATGATTCGGGGACTGTTTTATTCCGCGCTAAAAATACTGAAGGAAAGCGTGGACTCTACCTTGCGACTGAAGAAGGCGTGAAGCGCCTGATTGGTGAAGGTGACGAGATTATGACTGATGTTGGTCCAGCTAAAATTCTTCACAATCCAAACTATCCCGGCTTTGGCGGGGATGTTCATATGAATGAAAAGGGCGATATTGTTTTTTATTGTTTAATCGTTAGCAACCCGGATAACAAAGAATTGGGCTCTGCAGTTTTCAAATTGTCTCCTGTGCGCTAGATTCTCTTCCTATGTTATATTCATCTAAAGAAAAAATTGAGAAGTCCTACGACGTAATCGTCGTAGGCGCTGGTCTTGCGGGAATGACTCTCGCTAATAAAATGGGAAAAGACGGACGTTCCGTTCTTCTTCTCGAGTCTCACAATAAGCTCGGTGGTTTTGCGACTTGGTTTAAACGTCCAATGCAAGGATCTGACGGACAACATGTCTTCGACGTCAGCTTGCATGGATTTCCTGTAGGGATGATCAAGACTTGCAGAAAATACTGGAGCAAAGACATTGCTGATCGCATTCACCAATTAAAGTCTGTCCGTTATATCAATCCTCAATTTGAAGTAGAGACTGATTTTACCAAAGATCATTTCACTAAAGTTCTTATAGAAAAATTCGGTGTTTCTGAAGAAACGGTACATGGATTTTTTAACGAACTCGCTAATATGAATTTCTACGATAACTCTTCAATGACAAACGGAGAGTTGTTTGAAAAATATTTTCCGGGCAGAAATGACATCACTCGTTTTCTTCTTGAGCCGATTGTTTACGCGAACGGTTCCAATCTTGAAGATCCCGCGATTTCATACGGAATTGTTTTTTCAAATTTCATGAGTAAAGGCGTTTATATTTTCCAAGGTGGGACTGACGTCATGATCAACATGATGAAAGAAGAACTTTTGAAAAATGGCGTCGATATACAGATGCAGGCAAAAGTAGAAAAAGTTTTGATCGAAAAGGGAAGGACTGCCGGAGTTGTGGTGAAAGGCCATACGATCAAATCGAAGGCCGTTGTTTCCAATTCAAATTTAAAGACCACTATTCATAAAATGGTGGGAGACGAATACTTCTCACAAGGCTTCGTTGAAAAAGCAGATAAAGTTCGTTTAAACACTTCTTCATGCCAGGTTTATATGGGACTTAAAGGTGGAGAAAGCATTCCGTTTATCGGAGACCTCATTTTCACGAGTGATGATAAGGATTTTAAAACAGATTTAATTCTGTCGCCGAAAGTCGGATCGCAAACTTTCTCCGTTTACTATCCTGAAACCAGACCACATCTTCCCCCCCAGTATGCGATTGTTTCTTCTTCAAATGCTCGCTACGAAGATTGGAAAAATCTTTCGGAAGAAGATTACGAAAAACAAAAAGCTTACCTTATTGAGCGAGCCATTTCAGGTCTTGAAAAAATTCTTCCAGACATTCGTCAGAAAATTGATTTCGTCGATGCTGCTACTCCGCTTACAGTTGAGAGATATACTCATCATGAAAGAGGTGCGTCTTTCGGAACAAAATTCGAAGGATTGGAAATATCTATGAATATCCATAAGGAAATTGATGGTCTTTTCCATGCTGGTTCTGTGGGAATCATTATGTCGGGATGGCTCGGGGCCGCTAATTACGGAGTTATCGTCGCACACGATGTGGACAATTATTTGTCACGCCTTGAAAAACAAACAATCTGATTGTAGCGTCTTCGCCTTATGGTGAAGACGATTCTTTTTATCCTTCTCATTTCTTTTTCAGCTCAAACGCTTGCTCAAGTGAATTGGGATAATCCTCCTGTTCTTTGTCCAGAAGAGACCATGCCTAAAGGTTACGAATGTCCAGACTTGAGCAATGTTGGCGATCCCTATGTCGATTTCCCCGCTCACTTTTCTGAAGAAGAGAAATACGATTGGAATTTTAATAAAGCGGCCGATTTAAAACTATGCCGTCACAAAGAAATACTTCGCAGAGAAAAAGAGAAACCAGGAACCTACTCAGAAGGAACTCTCAAGTCTGCCTGGCTTGTCGTTGATGGTGGAAAAGACATTCCCGAAAAATTAGATGCTCTTTTTAAAGCGAGTGCAGAGTTTCAAATTCCTCCGCAAATTTTGATCGGGGCCTTGAAGCAGGAATCACTTCTCTCTTCAATTGGTGTTCAACCCGATGGGGGCAATTATTCCTGCGGTATCGCCCAGCTCAACATCAATGAATGGTGCGAAAGCGTGAATGGCATGAGTGCGGAAGAAAAAACGATGCTCGGCTGGCCGGTTATACAATGTGACACAAAACTTTTGCCGACAGAATCAGTCAAAGCTTTTTATGAAGTCGCTTTAAAAAAATCAACGATGTCTAAACCAGGCTATCAGATGACGGCTGCCGATTATGAATCGATTGGACCAGGTGATGTGAATGTACCGGAAAATGTTTTCTTCGCAGTAAAATCTTATCTCAATCACTGCCAGGATTTCAGGATCTCCATCCGTTTTAAAGCAAAAATTTTAAAAGCTCTTTTTGAAAATTTCGTTCCGACGGCAATTAAAAATAATGAAACTTACGAGAAAGGAAAAACCTTTGCCCGCAGTTGCGAGCGGCCTTATCCCTCTGTGCATTTTCCTCTTCATTCCGGGTGGCTTCTCGCTACGGCCATGTATAATGCAGGACCAGTTCAGGCAAAAATCGTCGGGCATTATTTTAAAGTTCAGAATTATCAATTTCCTCTTATCAATCCACAAGAGCTCATTGAATCGCTTCATTGGGGTGGAAAATGGAAAGAGGGAACTGATACGCTTATTTTTTACGATCAAAAAGGAAAAGAGTATTCCCAGAAATGGCTGAAGAGCTGCATCGTTCAGAGACATGTCGCGCGAGTTATTCAACACGTGACTGTTCCTGGAAATGAGATTGTGAAATCTCTCGAGCAGGACGGTTGTAAAACGACTGTGCCGCTTTATAGACAGCTCAGCAGTGGGGTTAAAGAGACAATTCCTTTCAGAGAATAATCTTAGGAGCTTATTTCAGGTTTGACACAGGACAAATGGGGGTATTTTTCTTCTCAAAGCCCCGCCTCAAAGTTAAAATAAGCGCGAAACTTACCCTAAGAGGCCTTTATGAAATTTGAAAATCAAACAGTGATTGTCACTGGTGGAACGCGCGGAATTGGCCGCGGCATAAGTACTGCGTTTTTAAAAGAAGGCGCGAATGTTATTGCCACATACGCTGGCAATGATGCCGCTGCCATGAAATTTAAAGAAGAAATGAACACCGATAAGCTGACTGTGAAAAAATGCGACGTCCGCGATGAAAACGCCGTCATCACTTTTTTCAATGAACTTGAAACGACACATCCAAAAGTTGAAGTGCTCGTGAATAATTCAGGGATCAGAAAAGACCAGGTGACTGCGATGATGAATCTTTCGGAGTGGAATGATGTCATCAATACAAATCTCACGGGAACGTTTCTCATGAGTAAACATGCTGTTTTGAAAATGATGAGCAACCGGTATGGGAGAATCGTCAATATGTCATCCATCGGTGGACAACTTGGACTTCCAGGGCAGGCGAACTATGCTGCTTCAAAGGCAGGGCAGATTGCGATTTCAAAAACGTTGTCGAAAGAAGTCGCTAAACGTGGAATTACGGTGAACAATGTTCTGCCTGGATTTATTGATACAGAACTTCTCGCCGATCTTCCTGAAGAGCAGAGAAAGGAGTACATGAAAGATGTACCGATGAAGCGTTTCGGGAAAGTCGAAGAAGTCGCAGCGGCGGTTTTATTTTTGGCGAGTAAAGAGGCCAGTTATATCACCGGGGCCTGCCTTGAAATTTCCGGAGGACTTTAATGTCATTCCCAGCAATCACTGACCTCATTCCTCAAAGACCGCCTTTTCTTTTTGTTGATAAGATTGTCGATAAAGCTGAAAACAAAATTTTCACTTCGTTAAAGATCACAGGTGAAGAAGATTTTTTCAAAGGACATTTCCCCGGCAATCCCATAATGCCTGGAGTTCTTTTACAAGAAGCTCTTTTTCAATCAGGGGCAGCTTTGATGGCCGGAAGAGAGGGCGGAGGACTCGGTGTTGTCACCAGAGTTCAGAATGCCAAATTTAAAAATATGGTTCGCCCGGGTGATGAACTGATGATGGAAGTTGAGCTTACAGAATCCCTTTCCAATGCTCATTATATGAAGGGTACAACCAAAGTGAATGGAAAAACCGTTCTCGTGCTTGAATTTGCAGTAGCGAGTGTTTAAATGTCATTTTTAAATCTTGAAAATAAAACTTTTCTTATCACTGGTGTTGCCAATAAAAAATCCGTTGCGTATTTCTCTGCAAAAACGTTAATTGAAAACGGCGCGGACGTTCTTTTCACCGTTCAGAATGAAGAAATTAAAGAGCGAGTTGAAAAATTGTTTCCCGGAAAAAGAGTTTATCTACTCGATGTCGAAAACGAAGAGAGTGTAAACGCTTTCGGCGAGACCATAAAAAAAGAAAGTATTAAACTCAATGGTTTTCTTCATTCCATTGCCTTTGCCAATTACTCAGAAGGCATGAAACCTTTTCATGAAACAAAGCTTCGTGATTATCTTCAGGCCTCAACCATTTCTTGTTTCTCTCTGGTTTCGCTTTCCAATGCACTCAAGGAGTCCTTTGATAAGGATGCTTCTGTTGTGACAATTTCTATTTCAAGCACAAGAGCAACGAACTACGGCTATATGGGCCCGATCAAAGCTTCTCTTGATGCGACGGTGGCCTTTTTGGCCAAGTCTTTTTCAAAAGACTCACACATTAGATTCAATGCCGTTTGTTCAGGTCCATTGAAGACTTCGGCCTCGGCCGGTATTCCCGGCTATATTGAAAACTATCTTTATGCCGAAGAGCTGACGATGAGAAAAAAAGCGCTTGAAACACAAGAAGTCGCAAACTCTGTCGTCTTCCTGTTAAGTTCTGCCTCGAGTGGAATCAATGCAAGCAATATGCTGGTTGATGCGGGAATGAGTGCCAACTATTTTGACGAAAATGTCGTTCAGGCCTTTGCAAAAAGAACCTAAGTCAGTCTTCGCATAATAAAAATAATACAAATTAAGTAGAGAACGATGGCGCCAAAAACCATTGAGAGAAAGAGCTCGCCATCGCGTGCGCGCTCGGCCTGAGATTCTTTAAAGTATTTGCCTACGATCGCCATTTCATTTGTGACTGAATTGTCGCGGTTGAAATTATCTAAGATTCGTTCAATTTCTTTTGTTCTCTTAGCAATGACTTCAATATTGTTAGAGTATTTTTGAACTAATGGATTTGGTGCTTTAGCAAAACTTATAATCTGGCTAAGAATTTTTCTGTCTTCACTCAAGCGGGCCTCATTGTCTTTGTGAGGGGCGGAAATATAAAATAGAGCATCCACCACACATTCGCGGTAAAAATCTCTTTTATCGACAGTGAATGTAATTTTGTTTTTTACTAGTTCATTGTAGGTTGGGTTTAGTCCATCCACAGCTTGTTTTAAATCTTTCAATGCGACTTGAAATTTTTCAGTGTCTGCTAATTTGCGGTTAAAATAAATTTGTATTTTTTTAACAGAACTAACGAGTTCTTCCGTACTGCGATTGACATCCATAATAATGTTGAGCAGTTCTTTGACTCGATCGACTTCAGCTTCTAACGTTTGTGGGTCATTGATTAAATTTCTTCTCATCATCGCGGCAGTGGCATTAATTTGCAAATCAGTTAACCGCAATTCTTCAAAATCCACTTTTCCAATCAGGCCCGGGCCTTCCATTAAAAAAAGATTTTTATAAAAAAGCAGACCACTACTTATAGTTAAAAGCAAAATCGATGAGACTAAAATAATTAAACGTGTTCCTTTCATAAGTTCTTATTCTAGCAGTTTATAAAGACATGAGGAAAAAAACTGGCGGTTTAGATCCTCTCAAAACAGGCTAAATAAGCGTAACTAAAACAGTCAAGTTTTCTTTAGGGCGAGCCGAAGAGACTCTATACAATGGCGGCTAGGGGCCGGGACTTATGAAAACAAATTCTGTCATTCATGCGCTTTTATTTGCCATTGGGGTCGTGTGGAGTCATGCGTACGCGCAGGATTTTAACTATCTCAGCATCAGCGATGCTGATGCGCTTTCCAAAAACTACTCCACACCAGGAGTAGGAAATTCCATTGATCCATTTGCGACGAAGAATAATCTTTATCAACAGATATTAGACGAGATGAATCTCGAATATGAACACATCGGTCAGCGCGAAGCTGCGAGAGTTCTGTCTGGTAATCAATCTTCAGTCACTGGTGGACTTAATAGCATTGGGTTTACTTATAAAAGGCCATTCATTGATTTCTCTATCAGCGTAGACAGAAACTTAGCTCCAGATTTATTTGATGATAAAAGATGGATCGTCACGGATACATTTAATATCTATATTGATGCCTCAAAAGTTTTATCTAATTTAAAAGATAAAGAAGTCATCGACATCACAGAAAAAAATCTTGCGGCCTTTGCCGGGGTCGTCTTTAAAAGAACCTTTACGTGGGTCCATTTCGCGAACTCTTACAATGAAGGTTTAACGACTCATTTTGAAAAACTGTTTTTACCATTCACCGCTTTGACATTTAACAATATTTCCAAAATGCAGACAAATGAACTCATCTTTAAAGAGGATTCATTGTCGTTCCATGCAGGGGGATTTGTTTCCGCTCCATTGTATACCGGTATTACGGGAATGGCCGGCGTACTGGCGAAGTTCCAGAAATTATCGCGCGTAGAAGTTGTTTCCGCTCCTTCAAAAAATGGAAACGGCGACGAAGTCCATCTTTCTTATGAAAAAACAAAGGCCGCGAGTGCAGGTATTTCCATTGGTGTACAGGCCGATTTTCTTAAAATTTTAAGAATGACATTGCTCTCTTACGACTTCAGCTACGAGCTGACGTCTTCTTATAAAATTTATCTAAACTTTATGCAATCTGATCTGCGCGAAATGATTCCAGGTGATTCTGTCGCGGTGGAAATCGGACAGCTTTTAAAGAACCGCGAAGGTGACCTCGATGTTCTTGCTCCGTATCTGATTTCCGAAGAAAAGAAAGTCTCGCAGGCGATCGAGCACAAATATAATTTTCTCCTGCTTGGCGGATCAAAGAGTTCTAAAACACAACAAATTGAAGTTACTGGTCAGGGGAGAGTGAAAAATTTCTTTAGACACTATTATGAGAAAATAAAATACACTGAAGATTTACTGTCGCGTTTATTCGCTTCAGTTATCTATGCCATTACGAATAGTGATGTGAGTGCTACAAAATTGGCGAGTGATTCACGCAAAGTCACAATCGAATATGACAGTGAAAGAAACCTTCTTGAAAACAAAGAAGACATCAACATTCAGGAAAACTCTCAAAAGTTATCCATGTCCTTCAATGCAGAGTTCATGACGAAAAAAAGCAGCGGTTTTGGCGGAAGTAAATACCGCGAGCGCGCCATTTTTATTTTGGAACGTTATTCAGGAGTCGATCCTCTTGCCGTCAACATGGTTAGAGATGAGCATTTGAAAGCGCCGTTCACTATTTCCGGACGCTACCAGGTGAATACAGAAGGTATTCGTTATCTGAATGCCCAAAGTGTTGGATCTGTTTTTGATCATCTTGATGGACTCTGCGATGAGTATCCAAGAAACAAATTTTTTAATTTTAGAAATCTTTTTGATAATTGTAGACGGTCACTTCAAAATGATTACATGAATTATTTTAGTGATCTTTCTCATGATAAAGTTACGGCAGAGGCCATTGATACTTGTGAAAGAAAATCAGGGAAATACTTTTTTTCGTCCTCTAAAAAACGCGCTTATCTGAAAAAATGTCTTTCAGAAGTGACTTATAAAGATCGCGAAGACTGGGTGCAAATTCCTCTTTGGTCTTTGAAAAATTTTACCAGCAATATTGTTAACAACTGCAATAGCAAGGTTCATTATTACAACCTGTTTGGTCTTCAAAATGTGTTCTTTTATGGAAATTTCAATGCGGTCACTGCCGATGGCAGAGACTTCACTACAAGTTTTCATGAAGGAGATTTTAAAGGGTTTGGCGTAGTCGATCATTATATGAGACTGGAGAATTTAAGAGCTCCGTCTTCTATTGTTGTTGATCAGTAAGCAATAGGTCTTATAACAAAATTATATTGTCAGAAAAGCGGGTTCTGGTTTATCCATAATATATTATGGAAGAATTTATTCAGACCGGACCCGTCCTAAAAAATCAATTCACCGAAGATGAGCTTTTAAAGAGCTATCTCAAATTCCGTTTGCCCGAAAAAATATTCAACGATGTCTTTTTGAATCTTTCCAGATTTGGTGAAAGAGTCGTGACGGATATTTTAAAAAGCGCGGAAGACGCTGAAAAACATCCGCCTGAACATGTCCCTTTTAGTGCCTGGGGAAAACGCATAGACGAAATCCATACGGCGCGAGGATGGCAGGAATTGCACGCCGTGAGTGCTGAAGAGGAACTTGTCTCACTTGGCTATACCCGACGTTATCATCACTTTTCAAGAACAGTTCAATTTGCCAAACTCTATCTGTTTCATCCTTCCAGTGCTTTCTATTCTTGCCCTCTCGCCATGACTGATGGGGCCGCCAAGCTCATTGAAGTTTACGGCGACGACGACTTAAAACAAAAGGCCTTCATGCACCTTGTTTCAAATCATCCTGAAACTTTTTGGGTATCCGCCCAGTGGATGACTGAACGAAGCGGGGGATCTGATGTCTCCGGTACTGAAACAATTGCAAGAATGGAAAAGGGAGCCTGGAGATTGTACGGCACCAAATGGTTTTGTTCAGCCGTCAATGCCCAGATGTGCATGTTGCTTGCAAGAGTAGAAGATGAAAAAGGTGAGACAATTAAAGGAAGTAGAGGCCTTTCACTTTTCTATGTTGAACTCCAGAATCCAGAAGAAAAGCAGAATTACGAAATCCTCCGTTTGAAAGATAAATTGGGAACAAAGGCCCTTCCTTCTGCCGAAGTTAAACTCAAAGGTCTGAAAGCTAAAATGGTGGGCACTCAGGGAGACGGTGTCAAAAACATTGCTTCCATGTTTAATGTGACGAGACTTTATAATTCTGTTACGAGTATTGCGGCCTTCAGACGATTTTTAGTTCTAGCGGAAGATTACGCGTCCAAAAGAATGGCGTTTAAAAAAACAATCAATGAACATCCTTTAACGGCCTTGATCTTTGCTCGTGCCAAAGCGGATTTTCATGTTTCGTTTCATCTCACATTTCTTGTTTCAGAGCTTGCAGGTTATGAGGAACGTTTCGAAGAAAAAAATCATTTTGGACTGACTCATGAGGAAATTAAAAAGCTTCTTAGACTGCTCACTCCGGTAGTCAAACTTTATACGGCCAAAAAAGTGATCAAGTGGAGCAGCGAACTGCTCGAAGTTTTCGGAGGCGCAGGTTATATTGAAAACACCGGCATTCCGCTTTTGTTGCGTGATAACCAGGTTTTTTCTCTATGGGAAGGAACAACAAATGTCTTAAGTCTTGATCTACTGAGGGCCATGAACAAAGACGGCTCGTTTGACATTCTTTTTAAGATGATCGAGAAAAAATGCGAGCGTGTTCATTCAATTGATCTAAAATCTGAAGAACGAATTCTATTGTCGGCCATAAAGCAGCTCAGATCCATTATCGCTGAAGCAAATGAAGAAAGTGAATTGACCATGGAATGTAAGGCGCGGGATCTGGCCTTTTCGATTGGAAATCTTGCCGGCGCAGTTCATATGCTCGAGTATTGTGACAGTCCGGAAGTTGATAAAAAATCCAAGATGATATTAAAATATTTTCTGGAAAAGAATCCAGTTCATGTAGAAAATTTTGATCTTGATTCGTGGGAGAAAATTAAGAAGATGATTTAAGTAAAAAGTCGCGCTATTCCTTCTTTTATGCTGATCGCTGGTTTAAAACCGAGATCGTTTTCCAGATTGTGATGAGAAAAATAGTGTGACTTTCCTAATTGCAACGCCACAAATCTCGTCATTGGCGGATGAATATCATATTTCCCTATCAATTTAAGCAAACTTTCAATGATGAATCCCAAAGTGTAGGCGGCCTTAACTGAAATTTTTTTTGTCACCGGAGGAAGTCCGGCCAGTTTTAAAATTTCATTGGTAAAGTCCCACAATTTAACCGGTCCCTGACCAAGAAAATAGGCCTTGCCGGCAATAAGAGAGTCCGGAGAAAGCTTCTTCAAAGCAAGGATGTGAGCATCAGCGGCGTTCTCAACATAAGTAACATCGACCAGGTTGTTTCCATCTCCGACAATTTTCAGACGCCCTTTTTTTTGTGCTTCAATCACTCTTGGAATGAGATTTAAATCTCCTGGTCCAAAGATTAAATGGGGGCGCAAAGAGACCGTTGAAAGCTTTTTCGAATTGGCCGCGAGAACCATTTTTTCAGCAATAGATTTCGTGGCCGCATAGGGAGTGAGATACTCCGAGGGGTAAGGTGTTTGTTCATCGACACCGCATAGGTCTTCTTTGCCGAAGGCCACTGAGGGAGTGGACGTATAGACCAATTGGCCAATACTCAATTCTTTCATCGCTCTTAAAATATTTTCGGTGCCTGTGACGTTAGTTGCATAAAAATCATCATAGCGTCCCCACATACCGATTTGAGAAGCCGTGTGAATGACAGCGTCCATGCCTTCGAGTGCGCTTTTGACATCAGTATAATTTTTTAAATCGCCATGGCGCTGATGAACGCCTAATTGTTCAAGATTGGCATAATGAGAGCGAGAAAAACTAAAAAGTTCGTAAGCTGGATCGAGAGACAACTTCTTAGCAATATAAGATCCAAGGAAACCACCCGCTCCAGTTATAAGAACTTTAGTTGTTTTCATATTGTTCAATTTCTTCTTTTAATTTCAATCGATCAATTTTGATATTGTGACGTACATCAACTGGGAAACTTCTCGAAAGATATATTTTCTGAATGTCTCTGGTATGGGGATATTTTTTAGCGATTGCGAGTAGTTCACTTTCAAAAATCGAACGGCCTTTTCCAGATAGGTATTGGCCGTCTTTTCGTTCGATGACAATTGCAGGAATTTGTTTTCCTGATTTTCCAAGCCCTACTAAAGCAGAACGTTTAACGGCAGGATGTCTGTTGAAGATGGCCTCGACAGGAATAGGGTATAACACTTCTGCGCTCGAGAGTACTTGATGAGTTTTTCTCCCACAAAACCAAAGCTGGCCTTGCGAATCAAGATAACCGACATCGCCCATTCGGTGCCAGAACGTGTGACCTTCATCGGCGATTTTTGCTTCGCTGGTTTGCTTGGGAAGATTAAAATACTCTCTTGTGACTTGTTTACCTCGGACGATAATTTCACCTACTTCACCCGACGGGAGAATGTCTGCTTCATTTAAATGACCAAGAATGGCGTTAGTTGACCGGATGATTTTTACTTCGATCCCCGGAACAGGTTTACCGATACAAGTTCCACGTCCTTCATCACTTAAGTGCGCAGTATTTTTTAAAATAAATTCACCTGAAACGTTTGAAACAGGAAGAGCTTCAGTAGCGCCGTAAGGCGTATAAGTTGTTCCATGAGGAAGGAGCGCTCTGAATTTTAAATGCAAACGAGTTGAGACAGGCGCACCAAACATGACGACATATTTTATCGTCGGAAGTGAGATTCCTTTTTCGATACAATAGTCCGCCACTCGTTCCCATATAGCAGGTGAACCGGCCACAAATGTGGGGCTGCAGTCGTTGATATTAGCAATAAGTTTTTCAGGATCGCACTGTCCGGGCCTTGAGGGATCCATGTCCGGTATACAGCTGGTCATTCCCATGGCAATTGTAAAAAGTGAAAAGAGGGGAAAGCCAGGCATGTCTACATCATTCATTGTGAGAGAAAACATTTCCTGAAGAACATCGGTTTGCTGATTAAAAATTTCGTGAGTGTAAACGACTCCTTTCGGAGTTCCGGTACCGCCACTGGTAAATAAAATGGCCGCCATATCACTCGACTCACAGACGACAGGTGTAAAGCTTTGAACTTTTTCCTTTTTCATCTTTCTTAGAGAAATCATTTTCCCCCAAGTCAGACGTCCTGTTGTGACATTCATTTTTACCGATTTAAATGCATCTCTGTAAAATTGTTTAATGTAATGAATTTCAGCTTCAGAAATTAAAGCGACAGGCCCGGCTTCTTTAATACATTTCAGAAGATTTTTTTTACCCATACCTGGGTCGATAAAAACTGGAACTACTCCGAGTTTAAAAAGCGCAAAAGTCATGGCCGGAAAATCGAGACTAGGTCTCAAAAAAAGAAGAGTCTTATCGCCTTTTTTTAATCCAAGCTTTTGGAGAGCGACTGCGTATTTGTTAGAAAGAACTTCGAGTTCTTTAAATGTTAATTCACTGTACTCATAATGATCTTGAGTCTTGTGATGAATCGGAAATTTCACTGCCGGCTTATCGGGAAATGTCTTGGCATTTAATGTAAGTCTTTCGGCAATGTTCACTTATTTAATCCTTTAAAAATTTTTCCATTTCGCGAATGACGGCTTCTTTCTCATCTTCTACGAGATAGTGTCCTGCCTTTGGGTACGTCACAGTTCTTGCCTTCGGAAAAAATTCCAGCCACTTTTTCTGAAAGTTCATTGTGAAACAAAAATCTTTTTCACCCCAAAGGAGAAGAACAGGTGCTTTAATGGTCGGAAGTTTTTCTTCGATATCCTTGAGTGTATTGTAGGTCGGATGATTTTCCGACATAGGAATATCCTGAACAAATTTTGCCGTCGCAATACGGGATTCGAAATTATCGTAGGGAAGAGTAAATCCTTTTTTTACTAAAGGAGTCAGCCCTTTTTTTGTGGCCATAAAAGTGGCAGGGCCCGCAAAGCCATTAAATTGTCTGATAAACCATTCCCCAACTGGATTGCGAAGAATATTAATACGCGCAGGGATTTCAATTGATCTGAAGGCCGCAGTATTCATCACGACCATTTTTTTGATGAGTTCGGGATGTCTCGTGGCGAGCCCCATACCAATGGCGCCCCCCCAGTCGTGCACGACGAGTGTGATGTCTTTTAGTTTTAATTCATCTACTAATCGACAAACATTATCTATGTGAGACTTGAGCGTGTACTCATAATCCTGCGGTTTTGACGAAAGCCCGCATCCCATATGATCAGGGACTATAACCCGATGGGTTTTAGAAAAATGCTTGGCGAGATTGCGGTAAAAAAACGACCATGTTGGATTACCGTGAAGCATGAGAATTACTTCTCCGCTTCCTTCATCCACGTAGTGAAGTTTGTTATTTTGAATAGGCATAAAATGCGATTCAAAAGGGTATTCAGTTTTAAGTTCATTTGGAATTGCTGTTACCATTCTACACCCAACATGATCGATGAAAGTCCTGAGCCGATTCCCAACAGCGCCACCTTGTCTCCTTTTTTGAGAACATTGTCTTCGGCGGCCATCATAAGCGTAATCGGAAGAGCACTCGATCCGGTATTTCCTAAAAAAGGATAAGTTTTAAAAGTTTTTTTATGTGTCAGTTCAAGTGAATCAAAAGAAAGTTTTTCGTGCGCGGTTCCCACTTGATGAGTGAGTACGAGATCAGGTGTCTCGTTTGTCCAAGAAAGATTTTCTTTCAGAGCGGCCCACGTCGTTTTCGCCAACGCGACACCATATTTCAGGAGTTCTTCAGAATCAGTTTCCATAACGAGAGAGTGGGTATTTCCATCACCGCGACACAGATGATTAGCACTCGAATCCGTTTCAACGGCCCCGCCTAAAATTTTAGGTGACTCGGTAGAAAGGGATTTGTGAGTTAATAAAATGGCCGTTGCTGCCGATCCAATCGTGAGATTGGCTATATACTTCTTGATATTTTTGCGATCAATGGAAGGATTTGAGAGAAGCTCCTCTATTGTACTTTCCAGAAGGGGACCGCCATTTTCTCCGCTCACGATGAGGGCGGTTTTAATCTGTCCATTTTCAATCATATTGCCGGCCACAACAATGGCATTAATCACACCGAGGCAGGCATTCGATAAATCAAAGATCATTGCTTTTCTTGAAAGTTCGAGATTGGCGTGCACAACAGAAGCAGTGGCCGGTTCAAGAAAATCTCGGCAGACTGAAGAATGAATTAAAAGATCGACCTCTTCTTTTTTTATTTTTGATTTTAAAAAAAGTTGGTTGGCCGCCTGAGTAGAAAGGTCGCTCGGCCTTGTCCCCAGAGGCCAGGTTCGTCTCGCTTTAATTCCCGTCATCAATTCAAGTCTTCCTTCCGGAAGTTTGAGTTTTTCATAGAGAGGAGCAAGTCGCTTTTCCAGCGCATCGCTTGTCATGATGTCGTCTGAAAGAGCATAACCGTAAGATTCAATCACGACATTTGAAAATTTCATAAAGATGATCCTTGCAGAACATGCAAATTCGCCATGGAAATTCCTGAAAGCATCGAACCGACTATTCCCAGAAAGCCCTGATCTGTTCCGCAAATATAAAGTCCTTGCACCGGAGTGGTTCCATTTCTGGATTTATCGATGGAGCCGTAAACAGTTCCGCCGAAGTGCCCGGTGTAACGCTTAATGGTTGTGGGAGTAAAAATATCTTTGAAAGCGACATTGTATCCATCTTTTAATCCGCATGCACGGAGAATGGACTTGCTCTGTTCAAAGACCAATTCTTTTTTTGTTTTGTAATTTTCTTTTGAAACTAAGAGCTCTTGATTCCAGAGGTCGTAGTTTGCGATATTCGTGACTCTTAAAACGCCTTCTTCAAAGTCGTCTTTAAAATTTTGGTATTTAAAATTATTGGGAAAACACACAACAGCACTTTCTGAATCAAATAGTGTTTGGGGTTTCTGATAGAGATATTCTGGACGATTGTTATAAAAAATAATCGTCGCATCCACACCTAACTCAATTGGTTTTTTATCCGTTACCAATATGCTTTCGGTAAATGAAAGGGCCCCGGTGCGAGAAGTATAAGGACTTTCCCGGTCGAGCACATTCATTGTTTCAGGAAGACCCATCGATGAAAGAACCGAATCGCATTCAATGATCTCGCCACCGTTTAATTCGACGGCAGAGATTTTACCTTCTTTCGTTATTAAGCGAGTGACTTCGGCCTTAAAGCGGATTTCGCCGCCCACTTCACCAAGTCTTTTAAGTAAGAGATCAATGATTGTTCGCACGCCGCCTTCTGGACGTCCAAAACCTTCCAGAAAGATACTTTTAAACATGATGACGAACTGAGAAAAATCCATGTCATTTTCCCAGGCCGATCCGTAAATCAGCAAGGGACAAAAAATCATTTCAACTAACGACTTGTCTGAAATAAAATTGCGAACCACGTCTTTGGCCATCACAGTTTCATTTGATAAATCGGTTTCGTTGAAATTTTTTATGTGATTAAGAAGATTCATAAAACCATCAATCTGTGATGGGAATTTTTCACGGATTTCTTCTGTTAGAAATTCTATCTCATTAGTGAATTTCAATGATTGATCCGGAAACTGAATCTTTGAATAGTTCTGGGGAGAAAGCTTAAAATCAGCAAGCGGAATGCGCAGCTGTTTCATTAGTTTATTGAATGGTTTTCCTCTATCCTCGGGAGAAACAAAATTAGTGAGGGCATGAAGACCCACATCAAATTTTCTTTTCCCTCTGGCATAATAGGAGTTGAGTCCACCGGTGATGGTGTGTTTTTCAACAATCAAAACTTTCTTATTATACATCGAGAGCCGGATGCCTGCGGCAAGCCCACTCATTCCGGCCCCGATTATAATGGTATCTACTTTCATTAAGAGTAAGTCTTAAGAGTTAAATTTTGGTGCAAGATATTCAACACAAGACTTCATTGAAGCAAGTTTTGTATAATCTTCTTGAGGAACTTCAATCTTGTGACGTTTTTTTAGTTCCATGACGATATCTAGAAAGTCCATTGAATCGAGGTCAAGTTGTTCTCTGAGAGCAACATCATCTTTAATCGCAGTTACATCGTCGTCAAGAGCGATATCCGCGATGATGTCCAATACTTTTGCTCTTACTTCTTCGTTCGATAACATTTTTTTCTCCTAATATTTTTTTACGATCAGCGTGGAATTAATTCCAAGCATTCCAAATGAGTTGTTTAAAATAATTTTTACGGCATTATGGGATATTTTCTCTCCGTTTACCAATCCGCTTATCGCACATTGTGGATCAAGGTTTTCAATCTTCTTACAAGGGTGAATATAACCATCCGTGAATGACGGAATATTTCCTGCGAGTTCAAGAGCACCGGCAGCGCCCATGGCGTGTCCGATAAAACCTTTAGTCGCATTCACGTGAACATTTTTGTAAGCGCCGAAAAGTTTTTCGACTGCTTGGCACTCCTGAATATCTCCCTGAGTAGTTCCCGTCGCATGCATGTTGACGATATCGACTTCAGAAATATCTATGCCGGCCTTTTTAACGGCCATTTGCATACACTCTATCTGTCTTTCAGTATTGGGAAGAACAAAATCAGATGCATCAGAGTTTGAATGATACCCGATGATTTCCGCATAAATTTTAGCATTTCTTTTTTTAGCGTCTGAAAGTCTTTCAAGAACGTAAACTGCGCCGCCTTCACTGACGACGATGCCGTTTCTTTCAAGATCCAGTGGACGAGTGGCCTTTGTTGGATCTTCATGGTGGCCAAGAGCTCCCTGTGCTTTAAAAGCAGCAAAGATACCAAAGGTTTCCGTCGACTCAGATATCCCGCCAGCTAAAGCGAGATCGACTTCATCTAATAAAAGTTGCTGAACACCCTGGATGATGCCCAGGTTTCCGGCTGCACAAGCGGCACCAATTGTATAATGAGGACCGGTAATTCCTAAATTCAAAGTAACTTCACCAGCTGGATTGTTGGCCACAGTTCTTGGATTGTGATGGTGAGACCAGAAGCTCACATCCATCTTATGCGTGTTATAGAGATCGTGAATTTCATTTTCTGTTTCAACGTTTCCGTGTTCAGTAATTCCGAGATAAACACCCACGCGGTTTTTATCAACAGAATCGAACTGAATGCCCGAGTCTACTAAAGCTTCATTAGTTGCATAAATAGAAATGGCACCTGCGCGCGTCCCGCGTTTTCTCATTTTCTTTGGCTGATATTTTGTCTCGTCAAATTTGCATAGACCTGCGGCCACAACGCCCATATGACGAATTTCCGTGTGCGAGATTCCCGAACCATTGTTTAAAAGCCCATCGCGGAATTCAGTGAGATTATTTCCCATTGGTGAAGTAAGCCCGATACCGGTGATAACGATTCTTTGATTATCTGGTTTCATTTATTGTTTCCTTATCGTGTCCTTCAAGAAATTATTCTTTAAGGCCGTTGTAAAATTTTCTTTTAATGAGTGGGTGATATCCGCAAGGGGACCAGTCGTCGTTGCGATTAGATCGAGTGCTTTGGGAAGTCTCTTCACCATGGCATCGTATTGAGCGACGACATTCTCGTGACCTTCACGTGATTTATTGTGAGCAATCGTGATGACAAAATTCATGACACTTTCTGCGATCTCGCAGGTGCTGATGATTGATTGCATGCGCTTTCTGCGCGCTTGATTTATGTCCCCTTGAGAGCGATCGAGCACTCTCTGGGCCATATTTTTAAAATCCTGGATGTATTCTTCTTCGCGCTTTCTGAAAACAGAGGCCACAATCTGAAGAGAATCTTCTTTGGCAGTATGAACCTTTGCTTTTGAATCTCTGGCATCGCGAGCGTCTCGTGTTTCAATTGCCCCAAAATGAGCGAGAGTCTTTAATGAAAGAGAAACGGCCGATTGAGACAAATTGAGCGCCTCTTCAATCTCTTCTGATGTCAGCGGTTTTTTGGCCAAAACAAGTAAACCAAAAACCGATCCATCGATACGCTTAAAACCGATGCGATTAAAAAACATTTCAAAATGCGGCAACTCTTTTAAAAGCTCTGCCTCGACAATGTCTGTTGATTTTTGATCCATAGGTCCCGCAAACTATTCACTTATTACAAAAATATAATAAATGAAATATTTGCGGTTTAAAATCTCTTTGTCCAGAATAATGTTGTGATTTAAACTGAAAAGGACAAAACTTTTACGAAGTAACACCAATAAGGAGCAAAAGAATGGATTCTAAGAATTTACTATTGGCGGCCGCTTTCTCTGGCCTTGCTTTAACAGCTACTGCTAACGATGCAGCAAAAACACCAGCTAAAGACAGTCCAAAAGAAGCAAAAGAAGTGATGGGACAGTGCCACGGCATTAACTCATGCAAAGGGACTTCAGCTTGTCACAGCGAAAAAAATTCTTGCGCAGGAACAAATTCTTGTAAGGGAAAAGGCTGGATGAAGACTAGCGAGAAGGAATGTAAAGAGAAGAAAGGCACTTTTAAAGCGTAGATGTTTACTGTTTGATGATCTGTTGGATGTTGGTTGTTGGACGTTGGATGATCTGTTGGACGTTAACCGTAAACTGATCCGTAAACCGTTTACTTCCAACGTCCAACATCCAACGCGACGATAAAGGATTAACCGTCGTATTCCTCAACATCCGAAACGCCATTCGAATCACTTTCATCTATGATCGTCGGTGGTGTTCCATTATTTGTTGATGGTGGAACAATTGTTTCTTCGTCAGGTGAAACATCGTCCTGGGCCATAGATTTGAGTGGAGCTGTTACTGCCATCGCCACAACTAACGCCACTAAAGAAATTCGAGTTAAATTTTTAAGATTCAGCACAAAAGCCTCCATTCATGTTCCTGGAATCAGTATAGCATTGACCAGAACTGGAGTGTACTCTAAAAATTTCATCAAAGTGTTGATTTTCTAGTGATTATTCTTAAAATTTTAGTCTAAGATAGAAACTGTACAAATTACTGGCCTATTTTATTTAAGGGGAATACCTGTCTATGGGTGGATTCAAAGACGAATTTGACGATATTGAAGAAGAACTGGATCTAGATAGCGACGGAGATGATGGCGAAGACTTCGGGTATGACGATGAAGATGGCGAAGGCAAATCTTCCGGCAAAAAAAATAAGTCTGAAGGCTCTGGATTTAACCGAGACACTTATTACTTCTACAAAGATAAACTCGTTCAGCTTTCGGGAACAATCAGACCGAAAGAAAGATCGAAAGAAGGTAAAGTGATTTCTCTGGATTTTAAAACAGACGACAAAATCTACAGCGTAGTCATGGATGATATGGGCAAAAAGCTTATGAATTCTTGCTACCAGGAGCTTTTGGTGACAGGTCTTGTCTCAAAAATTACTGAGAAAGATTACACAATTGCCATTAAGACTTATATCTAGAAAATTTTTATAAACGACCTGAAGTCGTGGAAGTTGGGCCTTGTATCGTGATGAGATAGGGCCCAATAACTAAGACTTCCGTTGTGCTCTTTTATCACGCTCGAAATTCCCGCTTGCAGTTCTTGGTTCCCATCAAAAAATCCTGCTGGAAATAATTCCTTTCTGATTTCTGCAAAAAGAAAATAGTGATCAAGTGAAAGGAGAATTTCAGTCGCCGGTCTATTCATGCGCGACCATTCTTTTAGTGAATCGCCTTTCTTTTCAAAATAAAAACAATTCCACTCAAAATTTGGTGAAAAATTAAATTCCACATAGGAATTCATCTCGTTCTTAATAAAAAGCTCAAAACAGGTTTTTTCCCAGAGCTTCATGACCCTTTCTTTATGAGGAGTAGGACTTCCCAGATCAATTAACCCAAGCCCTTTTTGAATACGAAAACTAATGAAGAGACATTCGTCATTTTGATTGAGTTCAATTTGCACTTCCGTCGCTGGAGCAGTCGCTTTGTTATAAGGAATCAGGGAAAATTTTGCCATGTTTATACCCGGGTAAAATCGTTTCTTAATGCAGACTTCATTCCTGACGAAAAATACTTATGAAGTTCTTTTTAGTTCTTTTTATTATGGCCTCACTCTCTTTTAAGCTCAATGCTTTTGACGTGACAAATTTGTCCGGCGCTTCTCTGGGAGTAAACAGTCTCAATTCTCCTGAAGGAAAAAAGATTCAGGAAATTTTTAAGCAGGCAAAAGAAGCGCAGAAGGCCGGACGCAATGACGGTAAGTTTGTGCTGGAAAAAGAAGAGATGGTCAATGATACAGGTCCTTGCACTCATTGCCCGCGCTATCTGGCGCTCACTTCTGAAGTGAATAAAATTATCGGAAAGCTGGCCAAAGATCCTCCCAAAGATTCTGATATCGCGCTTAGTGATTTGCCAGTGCGATTGAATCGATTGAAATTTCTTTTCTACACTCAAAAAAAACAGGAAGAAGACGGAAGCGTGTCATGTAGGCGATTCATGGACCTGACTCCCAATCTTCGTCCAACAAAGTTTGATGGTCAGTTTAAATTAATGGCCGAAGAAGTTTTCAAATTCTCTTCTGTCACTGATGTTCAGTATATGAATCCTCAAGTGGAAGAAACAGTTTATTATTACCGCGGAGAAGGGGCGGACAGCAATGTCATAGTGCAGGCCATTCTCACCAAAGAGGGTGGGCGTTTACGCACGTTCAGATACTATCCCACTGAGCAGGAAAAAAATCCTTATAATCTGCCCGACATGAATAAGGTTTACACTGACGTACAGGAAAAAAGAATTATTCCTATCGTCATTAGCGAATCAAATTCGACGACAAATCCTCGTGGAATTTCCTATCTTGAACACACGTCGGCGGAAGAGAAAAAGAAAATTGAGGCGGCCATCGAAGAAAATAAAAAGGCCCTTGATGAAATGGGAGACAGTGAACAACCTCTTCTTGGCCAAGGGAAATACGATATGAAATTTAAGGCCGAAGTTGAAAAAAGAAATAAGTATATTCCTAAAAATATCCATTTTGTGGAAGCCTCGGCCGATCAGGAGCTTTTGGGCGATCTCAGCATGAAGGCGTCATCAGATCTTTCTTTAAAAGGAAACGAAGCTAAACTTGCTTTAAAAAAAGGTGGTGACGATTTAATGCTTGTCGAAGTAAAGACAAAGTTAAATGGAAAAACAGACCATAAAATCATTGTTCCTTTTTCCGTCCAAATGTCTGAAGAGCTTCCTCAAGTCAAAGGAAGGGCCGAAACGAATTCCCAAGGACAAGTTCTCAACCTTTCCTTAACTGATGCAGGAGTGGATCTCGTTCGCAGTGAAATCCGCCGTAACGGCTCAACTGGAGTGACGAGCTATGTTCTCGCCAGAGACGTCGCTTTAGCTAAAAATGAAGTCATGTCGATGCAATACGGTTCAGGCGAAGATAAAAAACAGTTCATTGCCATGAGACACGCGAAAACGATTAAAGAGAATGTCACGCTCGTCCTCGACGTGAGAGTCAATGAAGACCGAAAGGCGACACTGATGTATCAGGTGAACGCACGTTGGTAATTAAAGCTCTAAATCAAGCACGATAGGGCAGTGATCACTTCCGGCCACCTGTGTTTGATGTTCTACCTTAGTCACTTTTGGCAAAAGCCCTTGGGTGGAGAAAAAATAATCCAGGCGCCATCCAATATTTCTTTCGCGACAGTCTCCGCGATAAGTCCACCATGTGTATTGTTCTGGTTTACCCGGGTGAAAATGCCGGAAGACATCGACAAACCCGTTCTCCACCATCTCATCTAAAAAGGCCCTTTCATGAGGAAGAAAGCCCGTTGTTTTAGCATTGCTCTTCGGATTGGCGAGATCAATTTCAGTATGGGCCGTATTCAGATCACCTGTGATGATGATTTCTTTCTTTTTTTCCTTATGAAGCCTTAAGGCCTCTTTCATGACTTTGCGGGAAAAATCGAGTTTGTAGTCGACTCTGGAGTGATCTCTCTGTCCATTGGGAAAATAGCCGTTCATCAGAATGACTTTTTCAAATTCGGCCGTCAGAAGTCTTCCTTCCGAATCAAATTCAGGAAGATCGAGACCTCTTTTTACATGCAGTGGCAGGCAAGAACTGCCCTTTCTAAAGAGCAATGCCGTACCGGAATACCCTTTTTTTTCGGCCGGAAACAGAGTGGCTTCGTAGGAGTTACCCCATTTTTCTAGCAGGTGCATCACATCTGTTTCGGTCGCCTTAATTTCTTGGAGTGCAATAACATCAGGGAGATAGACGCCAAACCAGTCGTCAAATCCTTTTGTTGAGACGGATCTCAAACCATTTACATTCCAGCTAGCGATGCGCATTATAAACTCCAGCTTGTTAACAATTTTTTTTATCGTTTCTTTGATTATTTATTTAAGTTTTCTCTAATCTCTGTTAAGGTAATCTAAAGATTGAGTTCTTAAGGTTAAGAATTCTGTTCTCTAAAAAACAAAACAAATAACGCACGTTTATAAGGAGATTTTAATGAGATCATTCAAAAATATCGCAACTTTAGTAAGAACGAAGAGAATCGGACACCCGAAAAACTATTCGCAGTCAGACTTATCACTTCTTCTTGGTTACAAAAACGGCCAGTTCATTTCAAACGTTGAGCGTGGTCTTTGTAACGTTCCGTTGAAGATGATGAAGAAGATTTCTGAAGTTCTAGACATCAATCCAGATGAGCTAAAAGCAGCAATCCTAAAAGACCACGAAGAAACTCTAACGAATTACTTCAACAAGTCTCCTGGTGCAGCTAAGAAAGCTTCATCAATGGACAACGAAACTGTTGTTTAGTTTCCTGCTTACTAAAGTAAATTTTTGTATTTTAAATAATCATCTAATGACCCCACACTTTCTTCAGTATCGCCGCTATAATCAGCGGCGCGCTGAGATTGAAGAAAGTGTGGATCTTCTCCCTCTGGACTAGTGACAACAATTTCTTCCTCTGTAATCTCATGATTTGAAGTATAAATCGTATCAGGTCTCAGACCGTTATTTCTTTTCTCAAAAAGCTCTCGCGCTTCCGGTGCCATTTTATTTTCAAACTCTCTCACGTCATTGAGCGTGTTGTAGAAATTTCTTTCTAACTTTGCTTTTTGCGCAGGCTCAGCTCTGTAAAACATGTCGTGATATTTTCTTCTCGCAATTAAATGCTGATCGAGAAGATTGAGATATTTTTCGTAAATTCTTTCCAGGTTAATGCCGTGAGGATGCTGAGTCTGACCTTGTCCGTGCCCTTGCCCTTGCGGACCTTGTCCCTGGGAACGATGACGGTTCTGACCGCCTCTGTGCCTTCTTCTGTTGTTATTTCCACCACCGCCTTGCTGTGGTGAGCGCGGTTGAGAGTTCCCTTGTTGTGATTGTCCTGAGCGCGCCTGCTGCCCGCCTTGTTGTCCACCTTGCTGTCCGCCTTGTTGCTGACCTTGAGCGCCTGGATTCTGGCCTTGATTCTGACCTTGTGGACGGCGATTTCTATTGTGGTGATGACGACGATTGTTGTTATTTTGACCGCCACCGCTATTTTGCGGACGGTTGTTTGGTCCCGAATTTTGTTCGCTCATAAAAAACTTATTCCCTTAGCATTTCAGTAATTGTTCCATTATTAGGATGCCTCTCGTTTAAGTCAATTCGCACAAGACTAAAAACCACCAAAAAATCTAAGGAAAATCCTCTTTTAGTTTATTTACCAAGAACAGACTTTTCGTTAATATGCTCTTGTTTTAAGTCCTCTCTATCATGACGGTTGTTCACATTTTTAATTGGAGAAATTATGAGCGCAAAAAATCGCGTTAAAGTTGCAGTGACCGGGGCCGCTGGTCAAATTGGTTATGCTTTATTATTTAGAATTGCTTCTGGACAAATGTTTGGCCCGGAAACAGAAGTTGAACTTCAATTGATCGAACTTGAACAAGCTCTAGGCGCCCTTAAAGGTGTGGCCATGGAACTTGATGACTGTGCTTTTCCTCTTCTTAAAAAAATCACATGCACGTCTGACTATGCTGTAGGTTTCAAAGATGTAAATTGGGCGATCTTAGTTGGTTCTGTTCCAAGAAAAGACGGAATGGAAAGAGCAGATCTTCTCAAAATCAACGGTGGAATTTTCACAACTCAAGGTCAGGCCATCGCTGCTAACGCGGCTAAAGATGTTCGCATTTTTGTTGTTGGTAACCCATGTAACACAAACGCACTTATCTGTATGAATGCTGCTAAAGGCGTTCCATCAGACAGATTCTTCGCAATGACAACTCTTGATGAAAACAGAGCAAAAACTCAACTCGCTCAAAAAGCGGGCGTTGATGTCACAGCTGTTTCAAACATGACGATCTGGGGTAACCACTCAGCGACTCAATACCCAGATTTTTACAATGCAAAAATCAATGGCAAATTCGCTCACGAAGTCATTGCCGACCAAGAATGGCTCAAAGGAACTTTCATTGAAACTGTTCAGAAGCGCGGAGCTGCGATCATTAAAGCTCGCGGTCTCTCTTCAGCAGCTTCAGCAGCAAACGCTGTTGTCGATGGTATTTTCCACCTTACACACGAAACGAAAGCAGGCGAGACCTATTCAATGTGTCTAGCTTCAAACGGCGAATACGGTGTAGATAAAGGCCTGATCTTCTCGTTCCCATGCAGAACTGAGAATGGAAAATTGAAAGTGGTTGATGGAATCAAACACAATGATTTTGGAACTGAAAAATTCAACTTAACGTTGAATGAGCTTCGTGGTGAACGCGATGCTGTTAAGGAACTTGGTCTTATTTAATCAGTAAACTGATCTGTTGGATGTTGGTTGTTGGACGTTGGACGATATGTTTGACGTTTAACGACCACGTCTAACGGATCATCAAACATCAAAACATCCAACCGATCATCCAACTTCCAACGTCCAACATCCAACCGATCGTAAAACATCAAACCGTAAACCAGCTTAAAACTGTCCACGAACATATTGTCTATTAGTCTCTTTATTTCGAAAATCAGGTGCACGCTTCACTTCTTGTTCCTGAGCGACTGTGCGGGCATTGCTTGAACAGCTGATCATTGTAAAGGCCGCGATTAAACAAAGTGCGATGCTAAAAATTGAACCCATGATAAACCTCCGTGTAGTCCAGTAAACGCAAAGAACTCTTTTCTTTGCTTACTTCTAGTCAACTGCGAGCACCATGCCAATCTTTTAGTGTCACAAATTCACCGAGGATTTCTCTACAATTTCTGCTTATGAACCTCTACGATTTTGAAAACGCGAGTTTGCTCGCTGATGTCGAGGGGTTTTATCGACTCTACATTTTTTTTACGGATTCCTTTTGACCGGATCAATTCGTCACCTTCGCGGATCTTGCGGGTAAGGCTTTTTCCTAAGACTTTAAGCCAGGAAGGAAAATACTCGTTCATTTCTTCTGAACTGATCTTCATAAATTCCGAGTCCTCTACGCAGAGAATGCCGGCGCTTCTTGGGCCGTCATCAAAAAAAGAAAGCTCTCCGATATATTCGCCCGAGTCGAGATAGGCGACTGGAATAATCTCGCTGCCTTTTTGAACGAAGACCATGACTTTTCCTTTTCGGACTATATAGAGATCGTTCTTTTTTTCATCGGCAAGGAAGAGGATTTCATCTTTCTTTTTTGTAATAGGACGGGCCATGCATTCTCCTTAATCATTTCCGCTGAGAAAGTTTTTAAGCGTTTCTTTTAATTCACTAACCAGGTTCTGGTAAAAAAGATTCTGAGGAAGTAGGTCATCACTGAATAGTCCGTCTTTAGAAAGCGATGACGACATCATTTGGTCAAAGTCCAATAGTGCCAGCTGTCTTTTTTTGGCCTCAGTTCTCAGGATGGAATTGTAGACGGCATTTCCTCGCCAATTTGTGCAATCAAAAACAGTCGCTTTCTGGAAGGCTTCTCTTGCTTCTGCAAGATCGCCGAGTCCCATGCTGGCCTTTCCCAGCAGAAAATAGGACTGGGCATTTCCGGGCGTTTCGTTAGCGAGTTCTTTTGCGTCCGTGAAAGCTTTCTTGAAATTCCCTTGCTGGAGAAATGAATCGATTTCCTGCTGAACTTCAACGACGGTGGTTCCAGTTGATGTTGAACAAGTTTCCTTCGGCGGGATTTCGAGATTGAGCGGAGTCGTAATTAAAACCAGCGAACTTTTTTTATCTTTAACCAGATCGATCATTTCTTTGACTTCATAATGAAATAACATGAAAGACATTTCCTTTTCTTTCATTTTTAAATTAGCTGGAAGCCCATTTTTATATTCTTTGATCGCACCGAGCTCCATGTAATCCATTTTTTTATAAAGAACCTTTGAAAGCCAGGGAAACGTGATGATCAAAGAAATGATTTTTTCGTCATCGTAAATTTCAAAATTTTTAGCGACGGCACGAAAATCATTGATGGAAAAAGTTTTCTCATACAATTCCGAACTGGCCCCTAAATAAACAATAATAGATGGAAATTTCTTCAAGGATTTTAATTTAAAAAGAGTGCGGTGAAGTCCTTCATGAGGTTTTGACCAGTTGTAAATGGCGGGCGGGGTTTTAAAGTTTTTGCCCAGTTCTTCGGAGAGTTCTTTGGTATAGTTGGACAGGGGAGCGGCCATGCGGTCGCCTACAATGAGAATTTTGGCCCTCTCAGCGGCCGGGAGCTCTGCCTCAAGGGCCTTGCTTGCATTGGCGTTGAAAAAGTAGGGATAAGGAACCAGAAGCGTCTTTTTACCTGCATAGGTATACCAGGCGAAACCAGCGGTCCCTATCAGGACCAGGGCCAAAGCTATGAAAATCTTTTTCATCATTCTTTGATTGTAACAAAATCTCTGGTATCTAAAAGAACTAAAAATAGAGGATTGATATGAGTTTCTGGACCCCAGAATTATTGTCTCCGGCAGGTAGCCTGGAGAAGCTGAAAGTCTCCGTGCTTTACGGGGCGGATGCCGTTTATTTGGGCGGCCAAAAATTCGGTCTTCGCCAGGCCTCGGACAATTTCACTTACGAAGAGCTCGCTGAAGGCGTCGAGTTCGCTCATTCGCGTGGTTCGCTCGTCTATGTCGTTCTCAATTCATTCCTGCATGATAAAGATCTTGCAGAACTTCCGGAATTTTTAAATCTTCTCTCTGAACTCAAAGTAGATGCCGTAATCGTTTCCGATCTGGGCGTCATCTCAACCATTAAAAAACATTCTAATTTGGTCATCCATTTATCAACTCAGGCAAGTTGTCTTAACGTTGAATCGGCCAAACTCTGGCAGCAAATGGGTGCTCAAAGAATTGTTCTTGGCCGTGAAGTGACCATTAAAGAAGCGGCGAAAATTAAACAAGCGACCGGACTGGAAATAGAAATGTTCGTGCACGGATCAATGTGCATGGCCTTCTCCGGTAACTGTGTCATCTCCAACTATACCCAAGGCCGCGATTCAAACCGCGGTGGTTGCGCGCATTCTTGCCGCTTTGAATATTCCATCGACTTCGATGGAAAAAATGATGAATCTAAAAAAGCTTATTTTATGAGTTCTAAAGATCTCGAAGGCATCAGGCTTCTTCCTGAATTCATCGAAGCTAAAATTGATTCGTTGAAAGTCGAAGGGCGAAATAAAAGCCATCACTATGCTGGAACAATTTCGAAAGTGTATGGAGATGCTCTTCGCTATTACCGGGAGCACGGCAATTTTCTTTCTTCCGATATGTTATTGTGGGAAGAAGAACTGCGCAAAGTTTCTCATCGCGATTATTCAACAGGCTCATTGGCCTCTTACGCCGGTGAAGAGACGATTTATAATCAGCGAGAACACGACGATAATGAATTCGTTGTATCAGGAATAGTTCTTGAAGCGACAAAAGATCAGCATCTTCTTGTCGATGTCAAAAGTGCCTTTCACCCTGGCGATATTCTGGAAGTCATGCCGTTTAAAGGGCCTACGACAAAGCTTCGCGTGGATTTTCTGAAAACACTTTCGGGAGTAGATCTTGCGAAATCAAAACCTGGCAGCGTAGTGAAAATTCCATTTCTTCCAGGCGCTGAAAAATTTAATCTCATCAGAAAGGCCGTCCGCGTATGAAGCTTGTGACTTATATTGAAACACCGGCCGAACTCGACGCCTTTTTAAAATCAAAAAAAGATCATCTTGATTACGAAATTATTCTGGGATGTGAGGCTCTTTCTCGTTATTCAAAAACCTCGATTGATGAGCTTCTCACTCTGGTCAATTTCGCCCTAAAAGAAAAACTTCCCATCGTTTTGGAATGGGATGCTCTTTATCAAGAAGAACGTTTTCAAAAAGCAAAGGCGATCATCGATCATTTGCCTCTGCACGACTTCAAGGCGATTCGTGTTCAGGATCCAGGCGCAATTCAGACAATCAAAACTCAGTATCCATGGCTGAAAATGCAGGTGATTTTAGAGAACGGAAATCACAATTTAGAAGGATTAAAAAAATGGGAAGACTACCTCGGCGAACAATGTGAACGCCTCGTTCTTTCCAATGAATTATCTAAAGAAATGCTGAGAGATTATGCGCGCGAATTAAAAACACCGATTGAAATTCAGGCCTTCGGACGCATTCTTCTGTTTTACAGTCCGCGACTTCTTCTTTCTCCTCTGGAAAAAGAAGAAATGAAAAAAACTTATATCGAGGCGAGTGGATCAAGTGAGGAAAGTCCTCATACCGGCTTTCCACTTATCGAAAACCAGCACGGGACATTTATGTTCAACGTGAAGGATCTTTCGCTTCTAGATCACTTGAAAGAAATCGAAGAAATGAAAATCAATTCAGTTCGTGTGGATCTTCGTTTTGATGATGGATTTAAAAATTACCTCTCTGCGATGATTGATCTTTTCTCAGGCGTGATTTCAGAAATCCCACCTGAAGTTAAGAAACTTCATCCTCGTCCGTTAATCAAAGGTTTTTACAATATCAATAAAACGGATGTTCTTTTCACTAAGCTCAAAAATAAACGCACCCAAAGACAGGATCAGCATTACGTAGGCGAAATTGTCGACGTGGAAAGAGATCAGCAGCTGGCGCTTCTTATTAAAACCGAAGCGTTTAAAGAAGCCGTGGCGCCGACCGTCTTCATGATTACACCGGAGGGTAAAGAGAAAACACTTTCTCTGCCATGGGTGAAACTTTCGACTGGGGAAGAGATTCAGTCAGCGGGAAAGAATGATCTTGTTCTCATTCCATACATCAATGGTGTGACGGTCAAGACTCAGGTTTATTTGAAAGCTAAAACGTAAAAGACAACTTCAATTCCACCATTTTTAAAAGCGCGAGTTTTAGTTACAGTCCATTCTTCGTTTGAATAAATTTTGAATTCATCAGGAATAACAATCCCGGCGACGAGAGGGTGAAATTTATTTTTTAGTGAGCGGATAACTCTGAGAAAAAAATCAAGATTGATATTTTCACCTACGCGGATACCGTAAGGCGGATTCACAATCACCACGGGATTTTCAAAATCGTAAGTCGTTTTACTCATCAGATCCTCGGTGCGGAAATCGGCCTCGGGCATATTTTTTTTCGCCTGTGCAATGACATCGGCACTGATATCAAATCCTACAGCACTGTTTACCAGCGACTGCGTGGCCCAGGGACTATTGTTAAAGAGGGCAGGCGCCTCGATGACAACCGGCAAATGATAAAAAGCAAAGTCTCGATCTGTACTCATTTTATAAAAATGCAGGGCCTCAAGAATAAATGTTCCTGAGCCGCACATCGGGTCAATTAAAGTTCTCTTTTCAGGAGCGTTCTGAAGAAGATCAATCAACATCAGAGAGGCCAGGTTTTCTCTGATCGGAGCAAGGCCCGCCGCTAATTTCTCTCCGCGCTTATGAAGTCGATCGCCTGTTGTATCAAGACTTAAAGTCACGACATCTTCTTCAGCTCTGAAATAAAGTTTTGGAAGATTTTTTTTATCAGTGACTGCAAAACGATCGAGGTATTTTTTCTTGACCGGTTTGTGGCGGTAGAATTGATTGATACCATCACCAATGGCCTTTTCAATTTTTCTTGAATCAAATAAGCGCGAATTTTTCGAGCTGCATTCCACTTCCGGCGTTTGCCCAATCATCCAGTTCGCCCAATTGAATTTGGAAATTTTCTGATAAAGCTTGGGAAAATCGCGACACTTAAATTCTGTCAGTCGAAGCAAAATGCGCGTGGGAGTTTTTAAAACGAGATTTAATTTCAGGCCAGCGTGAAGTGGACATTCAATTTGTATTCCCCCTGACGTCACCAATGTCACATTAAGAGGGACGGCCGCCTCTAAAAGAGCGTATTTTTCTTTTAATTCCAAAAGAGCTGGTTCTTCCAGTCCAGGAGGATAAATCAGAAAAAAAGAAGCGTTGTCTGTTGGGTTCATTGGGGCAGTTTCATCCAGTTAGGGCAAGATTGTCAGCAAAATTCATTACATTTTAATTGCGACTCATTTGCATTAATAAAAATTTATGCTCTAATAGTTTATCATTTATTTTTTTGGAGTCTTCACATGAAAACAGGAATTTTAGCGGGACTTTTATTATTCACTTTACCAGTTTTTTCGGGAGAGCACGCTCTGGGGGCGCATGAACACGGATCAGTTAAGCTTGCTCTAGCTGTGGAAGGGATGACAATGGATGTAGATTTTGACGGTCCCTCTGAATCGCTTATTGGATTCGAACACGCACCCAAATCAGATAGGGATAAGGCCATTATGAATGGCGCTAAAAACCTTTGGGAAAAGAAATTGCTGACTTTGATTATTCCCAACGCGGGCCTTGGATGTAAAATTTCCGAGTCTTCTTTTAAGCAGGAAATTGAAGGATCACATGCCGACATTGAAGCTAAAGCAAAGCTTACTTGCTCTAAAAATCTCGCAGGAACTGATGTAAAAATTGCGCTGATTAAGGCCTTTCCTCATATTAAAAAATTAAAAGTGGAAGTGCTTTCGGCCACAACGACAAGTGTAGAAATCACTAAGCCTGAGCAGATAATTAAATTATAAAAAAAAAGCTCCTTTCGAGGAGCTTATTTTTTTAATTCAGCAATTTTACCGGCCACTCGGTCAGCATCTTTGATGGGATCCACATCTTTGTCGATATCTCGGATGATGAGGTTTGGATCAATAATAAAAGTCCATCGTTTTGAAAAATTCACCAATGGCATTTTGGTTCCATAAAGCTCTGTGACTTTGCCTTTTTCGTCTGCAAGAAGAATGAAATTCAAATTGTGATTTTTAGCAAAATCCGCTTGTTCCTTTACCGTGTTGATGCTCACACCGAAAACTTCTGCGCCAAGATTTCTGATTTTTTTAATATTGTCTCTGAAAGCACAGGCCTGTTTTGTACAACCCGGTGTCTCGGCCTTGGGGTAAAAGTAGAGGACTGTCCATAAACCTTTTCTTGAAGCGAGATCAAAAACTTTGCCATCCATTGCTGTTAGGGAAAAGCTTGGCGCCGGGTTGCCAGTGCTTACTTCTGCCGCTGTAACAGTCTGGAATAATGTTTTGGTGAGGAAACCGAATACGATTAAAGTGATGATTTTTTTCATGCTCAAATTAAACAATAAATCTTGGGCGAAATCCAGGGGATTTTTGGGTTGTCTCTTCGTTGTCCAGGAGACCTGTCCATACGAAATTTTAGGGGAGATTTTTCACGTCTCACCGTTGGTCTCTACCCATTACTCCTCCAATTTGCTACCTTGAGCGTATGACTACAGGAACACTTACATTAATTCCGACTCCTCTTTCCGAGACGGGCGTTCTCGAGCCGGTCGCCTTCGACCTTCTCACGAGGGCCGCCACGATAGAGCGCGAGCAATCGCTTTTTGTCATTGAGGATTTGAAGCCTGGAAGAAGACGATGGCTTTCGTTTAAATTGCCTAGGGAAATTGTTGAAGACTTCGTTCTCTACAATGAACACACGGCGAAGACGGCAGCCCCGGAGCTTCTTTTAGCTCTCAAAAAAGGGAAGAATGTCTATCTCATGAGCGATGGAGGCCTTCCGGCCTTTTATGATCCTGGCGTAGAACTCGTTTCCCTTTGCCATCAAAACCATATCAAAGTGACAGCGACTCCCTTTGCCAATTCGGTGGCCCTGGCGCTGGCGCTCTCGGGAATGAATCATAAAAAATTCTGGTTTGAAGGTTTTTTGCCCCTGGATAATGCCGAGCGGACAAATGTTTTAAAGAAACTCGTTTCGCAAAAACACACCAGTATTTTAATGGACACGCCTTATCGGTTAAAGCGCGTTCTCGAAGAATTACAAGAGGTCTGGCAAAGTAGCGGCGGCCATGGAAAATCTGTGTTTGTCGCTATGGATTTAAATTCTGAAAGCGAAGAATTGCGCATAGGGACTCCCTCTCAGTTACTCTCGACGATTACTGATTTTAAACGTGAATTTATCCTGATTCTTTCTGAATGATCTTAAAGGGTTAGCAGAGAACCAGAGGCACAAAAAGACATGACGGCAAAGGATGTTCATGATAAGTAAGAACACTATGGACATTAAACAGGAAGAAAGGAAAAAAGATCATATCGATCTGGCGGTTGCTGCCCAGATTAATCGCACTCGCGTGGATGATCGTTTTTACTTTGAACCTCTTTTGTCTGCCCACCCTGACAAGCTCGATCTCTCGCTTTCTTTTCTGGGCAAAACAATGAAGGCCCCACTTTGGATTTCGTCCATGACTGGGGGAACCGGTGAGGCCCGCCACATCAACCAAAATCTTGCACGCGTCTGTCATGAATTTGGTCTCGGCATGGCGCTGGGTTCTTGTCGTGTTCTTTTGGATGACAACGCTGAATCAAAAAAATATTTTCCAGATTTCAATCTTCGTCCGGTCTTAGGAAAAGAAGTTCCTTTCTTTGCCAACCTGGGAATTGCTCAGGTGGAAGCACTGATTGAAAAAGGTGAAACCGCTAAAATTGAAAATATGCTTGGGGCCCTTTTAGCTGATGGACTTTTTGTTCATATCAATCCTCTTCAGGAATGGTTTCAGCCCGAAGGCGATCGCCTGAAAAAATCTCCACTGGAAACTCTGGAGAAACTTTGCCAGAAATTAAAAACGCAAATTGTGGTGAAGGAAGTTGGTCAGGGAATGGGACCGCGAAGCTTAAAAGCGTTGCTCGAATTGCCGATCGCGGGAATTGAACTTGCGGCCTTTGGTGGAACAAACTTCACCAGACTGGAGCAATTGCGTTCAAAAAATAAAAATGCCGCGTTCACGACAGTTGGTCACACAGCTCTTGAAATGGTTCAGTTTCTCAATGAACTTGCTCGTGGGAATTCTTCTTTCACTCAAAAACAAATTATCATTTCAGGCGGTATTGAAAATAGTCTCGATGGTTATTATCTGCGTGAGAATCTGACTTACTCGTCTGTCATCGGACAAGCTAAGAACTTTCTCGTCCACGCTGAAAACATCGAAGAGCTTTCTCAATTTACAGCGAATGAAATTGCAGGCCTTAAGCTTGCTCAATCATATCTGGTGGCAAGGCCTTTAATGACATTGCCAAAAACCAAGGAATTGCTATGAAAAATGAACGCCAACCATTGAATGGTTTTTCGAAGCTTTCAAAGTTTGAAAAAATCGATCTGGTCGTTAAACATTATTTTTCCGATTCTGAGCTGGTAAAAAATCAATTTAAGAATTTCTGGCATGACGATGAAAATGTCCAGCGCACGCTGGATGAATTCAGCGAAAATACACTGACTAATTTTCCTTTTCCTATGGGCGTAGTTCCCAATTTAAAACTGAATGATGAACTTCTTTGCGTTCCTATGGTTATTGAAGAAAGTTCTGTCGTAGCGGCCTCTGCTCGTTCAGCAAACTTCTGGCTTTCTCGCGGAGGTTTTCACGCTGAAGTCATCTCTACCGTAAAATCAGGACAAGTTCATTTTATCTGGAAAGGCGAAAGTTCTGAAAAACTTCAGAGCTATTTTGAATCAATCAAAGAAGAACTTTTGAATGAAACAAAACCTCTAACATCCAATATGGAAAAACGAGGCGGAGGAGTTCTTTCTCTTGCGCTGATTGATAGAACAAAAGATGAGCCGGGCTATTATCAGCTTTCAGCTGAGTTTGAGACGTGTGATGCAATGGGGGCGAACTTCATTAATTCCATACTCGAACTTCTTGGCAGAACTTTTAAAGAAAAAATCGCTACGGCGAGTGAACTTTCCGAGTCAGAGCGCGATGTTCAAATCGTGATGGCCATTCTATCCAACTACACTCCAAAAAGCCGCGTGCGAGCTTGGGTTCAATGTAAAATCGAAGATCTCAATGATCCGAGCTTTGGAATGGAGGCTTCCGAATTTGCCGAGAAATTTGCACGCGCCATTCGCATTTCCAAAATCGATGTCACGCGAGCAACGACTCACAATAAAGGAATTATGAACGGAATCGATGCAGTCGTTGTTGCGACTGGAAATGATTATAGAGCGGTTGAGGCCTGCGCTCACGCGTACGCTGCTCGCGATGGCCAGTACAGAGGTCTTTCTGATGTGACTGTTGAAAACGGTCTCTTTACTTTTTCTCTGGAAATTCCAATGGCGATCGGAACGGTCGGTGGTCTCACTTCACTTCATCCATTGGCCAGACTTTCCCTTGATATGTTGGGAAGACCAAACGCACACGATCTCATGAAAGTGGTTGCGGCCATCGGTCTTGCTCAAAACTTCGCTGCAGTCAGAAGTCTCGTGACAAGTGGAATTCAAAAAGGTCATATGAAAATGCACCTGATGAATATTCTCAATCACCTTGAGGCCAATGAAGCAGAACGTGAATCGGCCAAGGTGCATTTTGAAAACGAAATTATTTCGTTTAAATCTGTGCGCGAATATATTTCTCACCTCAGACATTACGTCTGATTAGTTATAGATGAGGAACTACGTCTAATGAACGAGATTAACTTGAATCAAATTAACAACGACTTAAAAAAATCGACTCCGGAAAACGATCAATACTATTTTGGTCACGGAAAAATTCTTCTGACTGGAGAGTATTTTGTTTTAGACGGTGCTCTTGCACTCGCTCTTCCCACTAAAGTCGGGCAATCACTTTCAGTAAAATATTCACCTTCCTTTTCGCCAACACTGAGCTGGAAATCTTTTGATATTCATGGCAAGTGCTGGTTCGACAGCAAATTTGAATTCTGGCATTTTAAATGTCTCGATGAAAATCCAAGTGAAGAGTCTCTGTTTCTGCAAAAAATTCTTCAGCAGGTAAGAAAACAGAATTCTCATTTCCTTCGCGATGATGTGGATGTCAAAGTAGAAACTCGCCTTGGTTTTCCTTTGGATTGGGGGCTCGGAAGCAGTTCTTCTTTAATTTATAATATCGCTCAATGGGCCTATGTTTCGCCTTTTGAACTTCTCTTTAAAACTCACGGTGGCTCAGGTTACGATATCGCTTGTGCGCAATCTGACGGCCCTATTACATACAAAAAAGTGTCGAGCGGACCAAACTGGTCACCGATTTATTTTTCTCCATCTTTTAAAGAAAATCTTTATTTCATCTATCTCGGCAATAAGAAAAATTCTCGCGAGGCAGTTAAAGATTATTCTAAAAAACGTCCTTTTCCTCAAACATTGATTTCTAAAATTACTGATCTCACGATGGATTTCATCAATGCGCAGACATTGAAACAGTTCCAATCAGCGATTACTTCACATGAAGAACTTGTCGGTGCCTCTCTAGAAATGACTCCAGTGAAAACTGAGAAGTTTGCTGATTTCAATGGCGCTATAAAATCGTTAGGAGCATGGGGCGGAGACTTTGTTCTAGCTGCTTCTGAAATGTCCTTAGAAAGCGTGAGAGAGTACTTCAAAGGAAAAGGCCTTAATGTTGTTTACCGCTATGATGATCTCGTCACTCCACCGGTAGAAACTTTATCAAAAGATGCGGTGAAGATGGGCTTTGCCAATCACCTCATTCATTAGTGGTTTATGAAGGCATTACATACAATTGAATGGACTTCGCCGTCGAATATTGCGCTGGTAAAATACTGGGGCAAATTCGGCGATCAACTTCCTCGAAATCCTTCTGTGAGTTTTACACTCAAGCTCGCTTTCACAGCTATGAAGCTTGAGCTGTTTGCAAAAGATCCGGGACCAGTCTCGGTGGAGTTTTTGTTTGAGGGAAAACCCAATTCAAAATTTCAGGAAAAAATTCAAAAATATCTTGAGAAAGAAAAGAACCTTTTTCCCTGGCTTGAACGCATTCATCTGAAACTTTCATCTCATAATACATTTCCACATTCTTCAGGGATTGCCTCTTCTGCTTCTAGCATGAGTGCACTCTGTTTATGTCTGCTGTCAGCGGACGAGTGGGTTACCGGCAATGAAAGAAGTGACAGTGAGTTTTTTAAGTTCGCTTCAGAATTGTCCCGCCTGGCCTCAGGATCGGCCGGCCGATCAATTTATCCTACGATGGCCTCTTGGGGAGAAAGTGCCTCAATCAGAGGCAGTTCGAATCACTATGCAACTGAGTTCGAAGATCTGCATCCATACTTTCACGATTACTGCGATTCAATTTTAATTGTTTCGTCTAAAGAAAAAAGTGTATCGAGTAGAGCAGGACATTCTTTAATGGAAAATCATCCGTATAAAGAGGCCCGCTACGTTCAGGCAAACGCCAATATGGCCGAGCTCACGAACGTTTTAAAGAAAGGGGATATTCGCCGTTTTGTTGAAATTGTGGAAGAAGAAGCTCTCTCGCTTCACGCTTTAATGATGACGTCCCGGCCGAGTTTTATTCTTCTTAGACCAGAAAGCCTTGAGCTCATCGAAAAAATCCGCGAGTTCCGCGAACAGACGCAAATTCCAGCTTGCTTTACCATCGATGCAGGCCCTAATATTCATCTTCTTTACCCGGCCAAGAATGCTGCGGCCGTTAAGGCCTGGATTGAGAAAGATCTCAAATCGCAGCTCCCGGATTTGAAATGGATCCACGATGAAGTGGGAACAGGACCAGTACGATTACAATGAGCAATGTAAGCAATAATTTGCCTGAAAAAAAATTTTACTCAAAAATCATTCTTTTTGGCGAATACAGTGTCATTCAGAATTCCATGGCACTTCTTATTCCGTATTCACTATTTGAAGGCAAACTAACCTTTAGAAGAGATAATACAACTACGATTGATCCTGAATTAAAAGCGTTCTCGCTTTATTTAAAACAGCTTATTGAAACAAATCAACTGAACTTTAATTTCGATCTCACCAGTTTTGAATTTGATATTTCTCAAGGCCTATTCTTCGATTCAACAATCCCTCAAGGATATGGTGTCGGGAGTTCAGGGGCCCTGGTTGCGGCCATTTATGATCGCTACGAACAAGATCAGATCGACTATAAAACGAATCCGGCAAATATTCTTCGATTGAAAAATATTTTTGCCCAGATGGAGTCGCATTTTCATGGAGCAAGCTCGGGAGTGGATCCTCTCATCAGCTTTCTCAATTCTCCCATTCTCATTAAAGGTAAAAATGATCTGGGGCCAGTGGCGATTCCCAAATTTTCAAAAGGCAAAGGCGGGATTTTTCTTCTCAATACAAAGCGTTCGAGAAAGACGGAACCTCTTGTGAATTTGTTTCTGGAAAAAACGCGCAATGAGAGCTTTTACAATCTAGTTGAAGATGTACTAAAGCCAATTACAAATCATTGCATTGATAATTTTCTTCACGTGAATATCGATCTTCTTTTAAAAAATTTCAAACTTCTTTCTGCTTTTCAACACGAGCATTTTTCTCCGATGATTCCGAAGCTTTATCGGGATATCTGGAGCGAAGGCCTCTCAAGTAATGCGTATTCTCTTAAACTTTGCGGTGCCGGTGGCGGTGGGTTTTTGATGGGAATAACGGATGATTTTCAGAAAGTGAAGCGCGTGCTTAATGCGCACGAGCTTCGACTTCTTTTATCTTTCTAGATTTCTTTTTTTAGTTTTGAATTTCAGAAATTTTTTCTTTGAACTCGGCCGGGCTCATAAAGTTTCCTTCGCGAGTGTAATCCTTAGAATGAACAACGGCATTGAAAAGTTTTTTCTCTGTTTCAAGTTCGTGTTCGTTAACAGCATCCTGTGAGCCGAAGAGACCACGTTTTGCCTGCATACGTGCTATCGGTGCCTGATTGAAAATATTCGTCAGGATCGAATTCACCTCAACATCAAATTCACAGTGACCACCTAAAGCGAGGAAACTTTCTTTTTTAAATTCAACTCCAGAAAGGAGGAGAGAACGAAGAACATTTTGATTTAAAAATGAACGTAGAAATGAAAACAATCCACAGACTGGAGTGAGGCCTTGAGAGAGGTGATCAAAGCAAAAGACCGCTTCATTCTTGGCCAGGCGAATGTCCGCCGCAAGAGCTAATTCCAGACCCACTCCTCTTGTTCCTTTTTTCATGTCCACAACGACCGTTTGTGGAAGACAAAGAAGTGATTGAGCAATCGTACTTACTTTTTGAAATTGTTTTTTTAATTTTTCTTCAGAGAGTTCGCGAAGATCTTTTGGATCAAAGCCCTGGATAAATTCTTCACCATAGCTTGTGATGAAAAGAGATTGAACTTCGCTGTGAGTGGCGGACCAGGCAAGGATACTTTCCAATTCGAAAAGGGCCTCAGAGGTGAGGTAATTTTTTCTGAATTTAATTTCCAATGATTTGGTAGGAATGAGAAGCGTCGTTGCGATTGTGTTGTAACTGAAGATAGGAACACGGGTGATTGCTTTCATTGACCTTCCTTGGTTTAAAGCTGTGCCGGCACTGTTAGGGAAAAATCCTTTCTTCCCTTAAAACTATTCTTTCAAGAATGAATTTGCTCTGTCAAGCTTCGGCCTTGGTGAATTGCGGGCAAAAAAAAACCGAAGCTGGGCCTCGGTCTTTTTTTATTTAAATCGGGAAAGAAAACGGTATTAAGCGTGGGATTTGTCGTGCTCAGCTTCTAGAAAGCGCTCAGCTCTAATCGCTGCCTGACAGCCTGAACCCGCTGCCGAAATGGCCTGACGATAGTACGGATCCTGTACATCTCCGCAAGCAAAAACGCCCGGGACACTCGTATCTGGATGTCCGCCCAACGTTTTAATATAGCCATGATCATCAAGGGCCAGCTGACCTTTAAGGAACTTTGTATTGGGCTCATGGCCGATGCCTAAGAAAAACCCGTCAGTTTTTCTGTCGTTGATTTCATTTGTTTTATTATTGTGAACGCGAAGACCGGTTACACCTGTCTCATCAAAAAGAATTTCTTTTACTTCTGTATTCCAGACAACTTCAATTTTTGGATTTGCCAGTGTTCTTGCTTGCATCGGCTTGCTGGCACGGAATGAATCTTTTCTATGAACCAGATAAACTTTTGAAGCAAATCTTGTTAGGAAGTTGGCTTCTTCCAGGGCCGTGTCTCCACCGCCAACAACGTGAACGACTTTATTTCTATAGAAGAAACCATCGCAAGTTGCGCAAGCTGAAACACCTTTACCGATGAGCTGCATTTCGTGGGGAAGGCCGAGGTATTTTGCCGAAGCTCCAGTTGAAATGATCAATGTTTCGGCCAGGAATTCTTGTCCGTTTTCACACTTTACATGAAAAGGTCTTTTTGAAAGATCTACTTCTGTGACTTTTGTAGAAAGAAATTCGGTTCCAAATTTCTTTACCTGATCGCGCATTTTAGTCATGAGATCAGGTCCCATAACGCCTTCCGGAAAGCCTGGAAAGTTTTCTACGTCAGTTGTCGTTGTAAGCTGTCCGCCAGGTTCGTGACCTTCGATCACAATAGGGGATAATCCTGCTCGGGAAGTATAAAGGGCCGCTGTGTATCCAGCTGGGCCAGAGCCGATAATGATGACTTGTTTCGTTTGCATTTTGTTTCAATTCCTTCTGAGAAAAAAAATGTGTGGAAGTAAATTACTCAGTTAATGCTTTGAAGGCCGCATCTTCTTCTTCTTTTGCTTTCAATTTAAGCTTAATTTCAAGTGGGCGGTCGTCGTTTTCAGGGTGAAGCTGGTAGTAAGCAGCGACTGTCGTAAGTTCGTCAGGGTGCTTGGCCTCTTCTGTGGTTTTAAATGTTTCACCAGTGATGGTGCATTCGTATTTATAGATTTTCTTAATCTTCTTTTTCATAAGAGATTCCTAGGGGTAAGTTTGGAAGGTTTTCCTTAAAATTTTATCTTCTTAGTTATAGACAAAATTGACCCGTGAAGCAAGGATTTCCCTCATGTATGCAGAGCGTTTTAGCATGTTAAAATCACATTATGATGATGAAAAATTTGAAGCTCACACTACTCCTGATGAATCTGGTCCTTTTTTCGGGTATGGCCCTGGCGGTCGGACTGGATGAAGTCACTTTATCACACGTTTCCAGCAGCGGAAGAAGCGTTGTCGTCGATCGCGGCAACCTGGAAAACTACAAGGACGGGCAATACGCCAAATTCTTTGTTCAATCGGGAGAGCTGGATTTTCCCAAGATTTTTCTAGTCGCCGAAGGTGAGCTGATTAAGAGCTTTCCTAAAAAATCTTACTGGCTTCTTGCTAAGATCCATTTGCCAAAACTTTTGCAGAGAAATAGTAAAATTCTCGTTTTAAACTCACAGCAAGTAACGGCGGGAAGACCTATTTCGCAAAAACGCCGTCATGTCGTTCTTTCTTCTGAACAGTACGACAGTGTTGATCATTATCTCGCACAAAACACAAACAATGTTCCAGACCGTTTATTAGAAGAGCTCGATGCCTACGAAAAAACGGATGATTTATTTGAAACCAAAAAAGTTCCTGAGGCCGATCAGTTGGTAGAAACTTATGAGACCATGAGAAAAACTGGTGGCCAGCACATGAGTGATGATTACGATGACGAGAGCACTGAAAAATTTTTCGTTGGTAAAAAAGAAGTGCATCTCGCCGATTTGAAGCGTGCCGAAGATAAAAAACTTCTGGATTCAATTGCGGCCAACTATGAGGCGAAGACTAATAGACAAAAATTTGGCCTCACCAATGGTCTCTACAAAGATCAGAAAAAAGTCGCTGGTCTACCCGACATCAACGATAGAATTTCTGTGACATCCGTCTACGATGATGTGAAAGAAGAAAAAAAAGCGCGTGAGATTATTGATCCCCACGCTGTCGCTAAAATTAAAAGAGATGGTCCCGCTTGGTCCGAAGATATGGATGATGAAACACTTCGCCGTTATTTTATCCGCACTGGACTTGAACGTGAATCCCGCCGCCGCGAACTTGCTCTCAATGAGCTGGATGGAAATGAAATTCTTTTTCATTACTCTGGTTCCACTTCCGATCATACAAACGGCGGCGATCCCAATTATCGCAACCTAGGCTACAATCTTGGACTCGGTTACGATCTTCACTTATCGCGAGTGAATAAAGAGATGAAAGATTGGTCTATTCAATTTACGCTTGAAAAAGGTGTATCTGATTACGATGTGGGAGGAATGAATGCCCGCGGTGAAGAAGGCCATTACGGAGCTTACCTCAATTATTATTTTATCAATAATCCACTGACCTTAAATTCGTTTATTGTTCTGGGTGGACTCGGAATCAAAGCAGGTTCAATCAATATGTCTAACGATACTCTTTCAAAGGAGTATTCTTATCAAGTTCTCACTTTGCCTTCACTGCAATTGATGACCAAATATCGCTTCCGGAGCGGTGACTTGACCGAAGACACTGCAAATGTAGGGGCAAGTTTGAATGCAGGAATCGTGATCGACAACAAACGCCTGTCAGTCATCGACAATCTGGATGATGATATCAATGGAAAAATTTCTTTAACCGACATAAGATATTTAGTAGGAATGAGCATTTATTTTTAGGATAGTCTGACTATGATGAAATCGATTTTACTTCTTTCCGCAATTCTTGGCACTTCAGTCACTCACGCTCTGGAGATTGACGAGAAACTGACTTTGCGTTTTCTTAAAGTTTCCAATACTAAAAAAACTGTACTTATTAACCGAGGCGCCGAAGACGGACTGGCCGTAGGTGATCATGCTAAATTTTTTATCACCTCCGGTGTGATTGCTCGCGGAGTTGTGGAGAAAGTTTCTCCGTCACGTTCCATCTGGTCACTTTACCGAGTCGTTGATCCGGGCGAAATTACAGATAATAAAGTCTTAAATTTAAAAATCGCCTCACCCGTAAAAATCACTGATGATCCAAGTAAAAGTTTAAAAGATGAACCTATTCCAGGTGGATCGGAGAAAATGGATATCAATACTCCTGCCTCCGGTGGTGAGGCCGGAGATGAAGCCCCCGTTTTAGATGATGCAGATAAAAAAGAGCTCGAAGGTCTGGGAATTGAAGATGAAGCTCCGGCACCAAAAGCGAAGAAGAAAGAGAAGGCCGCTGTTTCTAAAAAGGAAACTCAGGAAATGGCCGTTGACCTTCACACAGATGGGCGAGTTTTTCATGATCGCGACTGGGAAGTGTGGGGAACACTCAATCTGAATTCACTTTCTGGAACTCATACGAACCCAGCGACAGATACGACAAATGATTCGAGCCGTTCACAGCTCGAAGGAACTCTTGGAGTAGAAAAATATTTTTCGGGCGTTTCATCTGAATTCTGGCGAAATTTTTCAGCACAGCTTTTTGGAAATCTTCAAAGTTCCAAAGCTGGGTCGAGTAATACGACGACCACTCAAACTCATACCGATATCGGCGCCGGTGCAAGTTATCACTTCTTTCACGCACCGAACTCAATCAATCAATTTATTGGTTTCGGCAATGTGAGCTTTGGAATGGGATCAAATTCCATCAATACAGAGACGGTCTCAGCTACTACCAATAATAAAGGTTCAGAAAACTTTTTTTCAGTAGGAATAGGTTCTAAATACTATTTGGCAAATGGTATCGGTTTTCGGGCCATGCTGGATTACACTCATCGCTCTGAAGGTATTGACGTGGAAACAGCAGGTGAAACTCATACCGAAACGGATTCACTCAGCGGTTTTAGAGCTCAAATGGGATTTTCGTATCGGTTCTAATTTATTTCAGCGGATTCATTCCATACTTTTTCAAGATGGCCTGATAGCTTCCGTCTTTTTTCATGTCCTCAAAAGTTTTTTGCCATCGTTGAACTTGCTCTTTATCCAACGTTTTTGAAGCTCCAACGTATTCTTTTAATACTGTGAGTTCGGCACCGACGCGCATATCTTTGCGCTCAAGTTGTGCTTCTTTTTTATAATGTCCCAATCCGCTCAAGTTGACGACCCAGGCATCAATTCGTCCAAGTTTTAATTTTTTTACATTTTGAACATCATTGCTCGCCACTTCAAGATTGGTAAAACCTAGATCTCTGAGAAGGGCATCGGCCACAGAACCAGTGAGAATACCGATTTTGAGTTTTTTTGCAGCTTCAATTGTAGAGATATCTGCCTTGGAATCTTTCAGGGTTACGATGACATAAGGATCATCGAGAACATGTAAGAGCCAAGTGTATTTCTCTTCACGGTCTTTTGTCCGTGCAAGCGGAAGGAGAACAATATCTGGATTGTTTTCGGCCTCAAATCGAGCACGCGCCCAGGGAATAAATTCAATTTTGTTTTTGTGATTATGCCGCTTAATGATTTCAAGAACCACATCATGCATGGCCCCCGCGCCGCCTGTTTCTGTGGGAAAAGAATAAGGCGGAAAATTAGCAGAAAAAAATTTCAATTCACCGGCGGTTGCGGCGTTTGAAAGGAACAGTAGACAAAGACTCATCTGCAGAATTTTTTTCATTTGATCACCTTAAGAGGCATGGGAAGCCTAATGACAAAACTTGTGTTTTGAGACTTTCGGTCAATGTAAAACTGGCCGTTATGTTTTTTGACTATAGTCATAGAGAGGCTAAGACCCAGACCAGTTCCTTTCCCCGCATCTTTTGTTGTGAAAAAAGGCTGCATGATTTTATCGTGAAGTTCCAGAGGAATTCCTTTTCCTGAATCAGTGACAGCAATGATCATCTCATCATTTTCTATAGAACAATCAATTTGAATCCACTTCTCAGGAAGAACTGCAATAGCATCATAAGAGTTATGCAAGAGGTTCAAAAGAACCTGGGACAATTGAATTTTTCGGCTTTGAAAGGATTGATGAAGACATTCATTGTCGGGGATACGTATTTCAATACCAGCGTGCTTGAACTTTTCTCCGCAAAGAGAAATGACATCATTAATTATTTCATTCCAGGTAAAGTCTGTCAGTTCTTCACTGCTGGCGTCGCGGGAAAGGGCCAGCATTCCATTGATGATCTTAGTTATTCGATCAGTGGTCTTGTCAATTTTTTCAAAATAACCGGAAAGCCTTTCAGGGGAAGAATCACCTTTTTCAATTGTTTTTCTGAGAAGTTTTGAAGAAGTTCCAATAATAGTCAGTGGATTGTTGATTTCATGAGCAATACCTCCTGCCATTTCTCCCAGAGAAGACATGCGCGAAGAAATTTCGAGCTGACGTCTTTGTTCAATATTAGTTTCTTCCATTTGCAAGTAGGAATTGTAGATTTTATGTCGCATTTCATTGATTGAAAAAACCAAAGAAGTGAGTTCATCTTTGCCATTCAGGCACAAATTTTTTTCCAACTGAAGCTGTTCGTTTGATTTGATGTCGATATTTTTTACAAAGGAAGCTATGTGGATCAGATGCCTTGTCAGAAGATGCTGAATGAAAAGAAAGAGTAAGACTGAGACCAGAAACGTTTTGATGAACTGAGAAATAAAAATAACGAAAATTTTATTCTTTAGTTTTGCGAGTACTTGATCTTTACTTCCGTGAATGATCAATGTTCCGAGATAGACATCTTCACTTTGATTGGAATATTCAAGATCAATGGATTTTTCAATCGTGTTATCAACTGATTTACCGGCCTCATAAATTTTACGGCCACGATAAACGATTTCTACATGTTGGATGCCGGGAATACTCGTGATTCCGTCAAGCTGTGTTTTAACTTGCGCTTCATTAAGTTCCCAGAGTGAAGCGGCCACACTTTTCGAATAACTCCGTTCAACGAGTGTGAGGCTTTTTTTAATTGAATTAATTTCCTGAGTGTAATCGAAATAAAGCTGAAAAAAGGTAATGAAAAGAGTAACGAATGAACTGATTAATAAAACCGCGGCTAGAATTTTCTGCGTGATTGTATGAGGCCGCAAGTGTGTTGCTTTTTCTTTCATTAATGAGTCCTACATTATTAGTTTACCTCATTGGCCTGTTAAAAAAACTTTATTTGAAACTGATAATTTCTTCCTCTTTAATCTTGAGATATTTCCTTAACAATAAAAGATGAGAGCGAAAGTAATCATCAAAATTCACTTCGGGATTTCTTTTAATCCAGAGACTTCTTGAAGAAATTCCCAGTCGTCTTTGGACCAAATCGGCAAATGTCTTTGGCATTTCCTCTTCACAGATGAGTTCAAGTTCTTTGGCCGTCGGAAGTTTCCATTCAAAAGGGGCAATAATTGATCTTTGTCTGAGGGGGGCCAGGGTTTTATCGGCATTGTAAGCGTGGCCAAATTTGTGACAAATCTCTTTGGTAATTTCTTGACCCATCACTCGGAAGGTTGTGTATTTTCCACCGGCAATGACGTAAGTGTGAGAGAGAGGTTGAAAGATTTTATGTTCGCGTGATGTTTTTCCGCGATCATTTCCTGAACCTTCACGCACCAGCGGACGAACGCCGGCAAAACTTGAAAGAACATGAGATTGATTCAACCCTAGAGTTGGAAAATAATCGTTCAAAGCGGAAAGGAGATAATCGATTTCGCTCTGACTGGCCTTAATATTGTTGAAATCTTCTTCGGCAGGCACTTCAGTTGTTCCCACCAACACTTGATCTCCATGAGGAATGACAAAGATAACTCTGTCTTCATTTTTACCCTGACCTTTAGGAGTCATGACAATGGGATGAGTAAGCGGAAGATCATTGGATGAAATCCAAAGGTGAGAGCCTTTTGAAGGCAAAAGAACGTTTTCCCAGTTATAGGCCGGTACTGTTTTTAAAAATTTATCAGTAAAAGGTCCCAAGGCATAAATAACTTGTTGGGCACTGATTTGAAAGTCTTCATTCGTGAGAAGGTTTCGGCAATGAAGCGTAGTTGTTTCTGCGCCTGGTTCTACTCTAATGACTTCAGTATAGTTTAATGCTTTGGCATGGGGTTCTTTTAAGGCATCGTAAATCACTTCGAGAGTAATTTTGGCGTCATCCATAATTCCATCATAATAAACACCTGCGCCGGTCAAGCCTTCTCTTTTCAAACCAAAAATATCATTTACAACTTCCTGCGGTTTTTTAATTGAGAAAGGTGAATTTTTAAAACTTGAAAGAAGATCATAAAGATACAAACCAATATGAATCATCCACAGCGGACGTTTTGCGTCTTTGTATACCGGGAGATAAAAAGCAGCTTCGCGGGCCAGGTGAGGAGTTAGTTTCAACCAGAGATTTTTTTCATGAAGAGCTTCAAAGACGAGAGCGAAATCCATATTTTCAAGATAGCGGATTCCTCCGTGGAGCATTTTTGAACTGCGTTCACTTGTCTGAGAAGAAAAATCATTTTTTTCGATGAGGAGAGTTTCAACGCCATTTAAAGCGAGATCGCGGAACAGGCCGGCCCCGACAATTCCTCCACCAACAACTACCGTCTTATATGTCTTCATTTTTTACTCAGGAGAGACAACGGCCATGGTTGCACTGGCCGTAAGTTGATAACAATTTTTCCCGCTTGCCGATTTTTCAAATGGCAGCGGCTGGAGCTGATAGGAGAGTCCAAGAAGGGCATTGGCCTTCTCTTTTTGAGCTTTGGACTTTAACTCCTCAGCTAAACTCACAAAGAGATAATCAAATGAACTGCGGTAATCCATGAAGGCCTGTTCACTTGTTAATGTTTCATCATCACCTGGAGTGTAGTCACTCAATTCACCCTTAGACCGTTCATGCTTTTGAACAAAGGCCAATCTTTCGAGTTCTTCTTCATCGACAATGGCAAATGAAGTGCGTACGCCGACGTATTTTTGGATTTTGTAACCTTCAAGTTGCGCTGTCGTCGAAACTATAATTTCTTTCGAATCCACGTCTTTCGTTTCCGCGACATAGGATTCTGAAATATTTTGACGTAGACTTTCTTTTTTAACGAGGCCTTTAGGGTTTTGCTCGCCTGATTTAGAAGGATGCACTTCATCTGACAATCCCACTTCGAGATCGCAATCAAAACGACGCAATTTGTGCGCGAGAATGATGGCGCTGTATTCGCTGATTTGTGGAACTAGTAAATGTCCCATATCGAGCGCTTTGTTGGTTTCATCAAGGTTTTGCTCGCTCACTATTCCAAATTCTGTGAGGAGTGAAAGAATGCTTTCTTTATCGTCTTCGTATTTTAAATTTCTGATGACCAGACTGAAAGGCGGATTGCCTCCTCCTTGAATCTGACCATAGGAAAAATTTTGAGCAAATGTTTTAACTTCGGTGAATCGTTCAGGGGCTTGTTCTTCTTCTTCAACTGTCTCGGTGAATCCTTCAAAATCTGAGGTCAATGAAGAGTTGGTTTCCGGTTCAACTTCACCTTCTGATAGAGATTCAGATTCAGTTTCAGTTTCAGGTTGAAATTCTGTTTCAGATGCAGATCCTATTTCATTTTCAAAGGGAGTCTCTTCTTCGAAAGAAAAATCAGGAGAAGAATCTTCAAAAGAGGTGGAAATCTCTTCTGACTCTTCTAAAGGAACATCCGGCATTGTGATGAATTCGGCATCATCTCCCGTAGTGTCTTCGGAAAATTCTGTTGGCACTTCGGGAGGAGCTTCTTCAAGATCACTTAAATCGCTTACGTCAGGGAGATCAAGGCCACCAGTGGTGACTTCAGTACTTGTCCCATCAGCTTTGTGATAGGACTGGTCGAAGTCACCAAATTTCGATTCGAGATCGGGATCTTCCTCATGCAAGAACTCAGAGAGATCTTCAATGCGGGTTAAATCTTTGCGATCATCGTCGTCATCGTTATTGTGGCCATTGCCCATTAAGCGTCTACTCCGTGACATTGTTTGTATTTTTTACCAGATCCACAAGGGCAAGGATCATTGCGGCCAACTCTTGGATTGCCGCGCTTGATGGCCTGAGCTTCTTCCTTTCTGGTTTCTTCTTCAATCAATTTTCTATGCGCTTCAAGTTGAGCTTCGAGCTCTTCCTGGTGACGTTTTTGAAGTTCTTCAATTTCATCTCTTGTATACAGTCTGACTGTGAAGAGATTGTTGACGATTGAACGCTTAACGTTTCCTTTCATTGTTTCAAATAGAGCAAACGATTCTTTTTTGTATTCAGTCAGTGGATCCTTCTGAGCATAAGCACGCAGGTTGATACCTTCCTTAACGTGATCCATTTGAAGAAGGTGATCTTTCCAGTGCTGATCAAAGCTTGAAAGAAGAATTTCGCGTAGGGCGTATCTCACTTGTTCTTCTTCGTGCCCGACAAATTTCTTTTCAAGAATTTTCTTAGCTGTTTCACCAAAATATCTTTCAAGTTCGCCATCGAATGATTTCATACATTCTTCAGCTGTTACATCATAGTCAGTATTGAACATGCTTTTGAAGCCATTCTTCATTTCTGCCCAATCCCAGTGATCAACAGGGATTTTCTTTTCAGGGCGGTACGCTTCAAGAAGCTCTACTGCAATGTCTTCAACCATTTCATTCACAAATCCCATGTTGTCTTGGTCATTGAGAATATCGCGACGGATTTTGTAAATAATACGACGTTGTTCGTTCATGACGTTGTCGTACTCAAGAAGATGCTTTCTGATATCGAAGTTATGTGCTTCCACTTTCTTCTGCGCTTTTGCAATCGCATTTGAAATCATCTTGTGTTCAATAGGCTCATCTTCTTTCATCCCGAGAGTATTCATGAGACCAGAAATTTTATCTGACCCAAAAATTCTCATGAGATCGTCTTCCAGAGACAAGAAGAACTTTGAATTCCCCGGGTCACCTTGACGTCCCGAACGACCGCGAAGCTGGTTGTCGATACGGCGTGATTCGTGTCTTTCTGTTCCGAGAATATAGAGACCGCCGGCCGCTTTTGTTTCAGGAGTAAGTTTAATATCCGTCCCGCGACCCGCCATGTTTGTAGCGATGGTTACAGCACCAGGTTGACCGGCATTTTTTACGATTTCCGCTTCACGCTCGTGTTGTTTAGCGTTCAGAACTTCATGAGGAATGCCTTCTTCCTTCAGGTATTTTGAAATAAGTTCAGATGTCTCAATAGCAATCGTACCGACGAGGACTGGTTGCCCTTTGGCGTGAAGTTGCTTAATGAGTTCGGCAACTGCTTTGTATTTCGCCGCTTTATTTTTGTAGATGATATCTGCTTCATCGATTCTTCTCATCGGAAGATTGGTTGGTATAACAACAACATCGAGATTGTAAATTTTCTGGAATTCTTCGGCTTCTGTATCAGCAGTACCGGTCATCCCTGCCAGTTTTTTATAAAGCTTAAAATAGTTCTGGAAAGTAATAGAAGCGAGTGTCTGGTTTTCAGATTTAATCTGAACGCCTTCTTTTGCTTCAACCGACTGGTGAAGACCATCTGACCATCTCGATCCTTCCTTTAAACGTCCTGTGAACTCATCGACGATAATAATCTGACCATCTTTGTTGACGTAATCGACATCTATTTTAAAAAGCGCGTGCGCTTTTAGGGCCTGGTTCAAATGGTGAAGCAGGTTAGAGTGTTCGATATTGAAAAGGTTTTCAATTTTCAGAAGTTCCTGAACACGGACAATCCCGTCGTCAGTGAACATTGCTGTTCTTGCTTTTTCGTCGATAGAGTAGTGAACATCTTTCTTTAATTGAGGAATGATGTCGTTAGCGACGTAGTACAGTGAGGGATCGCCTTCTGACGGACCAGAAATAAGAAGCGGAGTTCTCGCTTCATCGATTAGAATCGAGTCGACCTCATCCACGATACAGAAGTGGTGCTCTCTTTGAACATATTCATCGAGAGAAAATTTCATATTGTCGCGAAGGTAGTCAAAAGCAAATTCGTTATTTGTTCCGTAAGTGATGTCAGCGCGGTAAGCGACTTGTCTTTCTTCATCAGAAATTTGAGAAAGAATACAGCCAACTGATAACCCCATCCATTCGTAAAGAACACCCATCTCAGTGGCATCGCGTTTTGCGAGGTAGTCGTTTACTGTAACAACGTGAGCGCCTTTACCTTCTAGAGCGACGAGATAAAGCGGAGCAGTTGCTGTTAACGTTTTCCCTTCACCTGTTTTCATCTCGGCGATTGAGCCGTTGTAAAGAGTGATTCCCCCCATGAGCTGGACATCAAAATGTCTCATACCAAGAACGCGTTTAGACGCTTCTCTGATGGTTGCAAAAGCTTCCGGTAAAAGTTCCATTGTCGACTTACCGTCTGCAATTAATTTTTTTAATTTCGGCGTTTGTGCTTTCAGTTCATCATCAGACATCGCCTGCATTTTTGGCTCGAGAGCATTAATCTGTTCAACAATTGGTTTTAATTTTTTTAAATCGCGGTCGTACTTCGTTCCAAAAATTAGCTGTAATGGGTTCATCCTAAAGTGCTCCTAGTGCTTATATAAAAAATCTCAAAATTAGTTCAATACGTAATAAAGCGGATCTACTGGCGTTCCATTCACGCGGACTTCGTAATGAACGTGAGGTCCGGTAGAGTAGCCGGTGTTTCCGACTGTGGCAATCCTGTCGCCGCGGGAAACTTTCTGGCCTTTTTTCACTGAGAGCGTAGAGGCGTGTCCAAAAATTGTTTCAACACCGTAACCATGATCGATTTGCACAAAATTTCCAAATCCCGGCTTTGGTCCGGAAAATGTCACTACGCCGTCAGCAGGAGCAACAATGGGAGTTCCAATCGGTGCACCGACATCAAGACCTTCGTGCATTTTTATTCTTCCTGCATACGGCGACATGCGCGGACCGTAGCCGGAAGTCAGGTGGCCCAACGCCGGCATAAGCGTTGGCGTAGAGCGAAGAAAAGAATCTTTGTCGAGCAAGTGTTGATCGAGTTCGTGAATATGCAATTCTACTTCTTTTAAAAAGCCGACGACGACGTCGTACTTATAATCAAATTCAGCATAGAGCGGTGCCATGGATAAACTTTGGCGAGTCAGAAAAGACCACTCTTTGGAATAGGTCATGCTTCCTTCGAGGCCAAAAGAATTGGCAATCTTTTCTTCGTATAATTTTTTTGTTTCCTGATATTTTTTGTCTTCCTCAAATTGGGAAAGCTTTTCAGCGGCTTTCTTAGCTTGAGATTTGAAAACTTTAATCATTGATCCCGGTGTGTATTCGCGGTCAGGTTCTGCTCCGCCAGTCGCGGCCATGCGTCCAGTCGAGTTGGGAAGTGCATTGAATCCAGAATCTACCGTTGTTGCTTTGATGGCCTCAAGACCAGTAATGGCGCGCAGTTTTCTTTCAAAGACGTTGATGCGTTCCAGATCTTCCGTGATGGAATTGAGCTTCATCTGAAATAACTGCACTTGTTCTTTCAGTTGGCGGTTTTCAACCAACAGATGTTTATTCTCATAAACTTGAGAAAGAACATTCCAGTAATCGTAAGTAAGAATACCGAGAAGAATAACGAACGTGACAAACAAGAATATCAAACTTTTAAAAAGCAGACGCGGAATCTTGATTGATCGCACTTCTTTATTTTTTTCGGGAATGATCATCAATGTGTAATAGCGATCCAATGGATCCTCCAAACGTGAGCGAAAGTGGGGAAAATTGTCTATGATAAATTGTATGTATACCGAGAGGGCATGGCAATACTTTTTCCATAGGAGCAATATTGTCTCGGAGGACTAAGAGTTATTGGGCAATAACCAGAATCGCCGTTATATTATCCTGACCGCCATTATCGTTGGCCTGATCGATGAGGGCCTTAATGACTTTGTCGGCCGCCGATTGATTGGCGGTGGCCGGATCGGGAATAAATTTATTGATCAGGTAAAGAATATCTTCATCGCTGACTTTTCCGTGTAATCCGTCAGAGCAAATGAGGAAAATATCGTTCTTGTTTACCTTGTAGACAAAAACATCCACTTCAACATCGTCTTCAAATCCCACTGTGCGAACTAAAACGTTTTTTTGCGGGTCGAGTGCGGCCGCTTCGCGGTCGTACACACCGTAATTTAATTTTTCCTGAACAAGGGAATGATCGCGGGACAGTTGAAATATTTTCTTATGGTTAACGAGATAGGCCCGAGAGTCTCCGACGTTTCCGATGTAGAGATTCTGGCCTTTAAAGAAAAAAGAAACAATCGTTGTTCCCATTCCCACTAATTCAGGATGGGTTTCTCCGAAATGCTTGATCGAGCGGTTGGATTCTTTGATAGAACCCGTGAGCAAATTCACCGGATCCATTGAAAGATTTTTGACTACATAATCCGGCAAAATTTTTACGGCCATCTGCGAAGCGATGTCACCGCCGTTATGTCCACCCATACCATCGGCCACGACAAAAAGTTTATGCTCAGGACTCATGTGATATGAATCCTGATTCGTTTTTCTTTTTCTTCCGATATCCGTGTTGCCAGAGGCAATCAAACCCATAATCGTGGCCTTAAAAAAATTTAGTCGATGAAATATTTATTACTGTTTATTCTCAAGGCCCGAGTCATTTTTGTCAACATTAAGCTGGAGAGATGGACTTTTTTGCTCAGGTTTATAAGTTTAGGAAATTTATTTTTTCTATGTCATAATTACAAATGAGAATCATTAAGAGAGCACTCGTAAGTTTTTAGGGGGATCAATGTCGAAATTAGATATCAACAAATTCATGGATGAGAATTACAAAATTTCAGATTTTTCTCATTTGCACTGGAGCGGAACTTTTCAGCAATACCTCGATTTGGTTGCGGAAAATCCACGCATCACAAGAAACGCTTTTCAACGTGTACATGACATGATCATGTCCTACGGAAATACACAATATACAGAATACAAAAAAGAAGTCGTTCGTTACCACTTTTTTGATGATCCAATTCAGAATGGAAAAGATGCTGTCTTCGGAATCGATGTTCACTTGATGAAACTTGTGAACTTTTTCAAATCAGCTTCAGCTGGCTATGGAACAGAAAAGCGCGTTCTTCTTCTACACGGACCAGTTGGGTCGGCAAAATCGTCAATTTCAAGAATGATTAAAAAAGGTCTTGAGCATTACTCTCGCACAGACGACGGCGCTCTTTACACGTTTGAATGGATTGATGATCATGAATCAGACATTCTTGGTGGTCAAAAAGTTTTCCCTTCTCCTATGCATGAAGAACCTCTTAAACTTCTTCCTGTAGAAGTCAGAAAGCAATTTCTGGATGAAGTCAACAAAGGAAGAAAAGACGGTCACAAAATTAATATCAAGGGAGAAGTTTGTCCGGCCGATAGATGGATCCTCGATGCGTATTTAAGAAAATATAACGGCGACTGGAAAAAAGTTTTAAGTCACGTTCGCGTGAAAAGACTCCTTCTGTCTGAAAAAGACCGTATCGGTATTGGTACATTCCAGCCAAAAGATGAGAAGAACCAGGATTCAACTGAATTAACAGGTGATATCAACTATAGAAAAATTGCTCAATATGGATCTGATTCTGATCCACGTGCCTTTAACTTCGATGGTGAATTCAATATCGCTAACCGCGGGATCGTTGAATTTATCGAGATGTTAAAACTCGACGTTGCGTTCTTGTACGATCTTCTCGGAGCTTCTCAAGAGCAATCAATCAAACCTAAAAAATTCGCTCAAACCGATATTGATGAAGTTATTTTGGGCCACACAAACGAGCCTGAATTCAGAAAACTTCAGTCAAATGAATTCATGGAAGCTCTTCGCGACCGTACAGTGAAGATCGATGTTCCATACATCACTCGCCTTGATCAGGAAGTAAAAATCTATCAAAAAGATTTTAACGCTGAAAGAATTCCACACGTTCACATCGCTCCACATACGATTGAAATGGCAGCGACATGGTCTATTTTAACAAGATTAGAAGAGCCGAAAAAATCGGATCTAACTAAGCTTCAGAAATTGAAATTGTACAACGGAAAAACTCTTCCAGGTTACAATGAAGACAACGTAAAAGAACTTCGCAAAGAAGCGATCAGAGAAGGTCTTGAAGGTATTTCTCCTCGTTATATTCAGGATAAGCTTTCAAACTCTCTCGTTAAGCATGGCCATGTTGGCTGTTTGAATCCATTTATGGTTTTCAATGAACTAGAATCGGGATTAAAGCACCACGGTCTGATCAATTCTCCAGAGCAACTTGATCACTATAAAGAAATGTTGGCGATCGCTCGTCAGGAATATGAAGACATCGTGAAAAACGACGTACAAAAAGCGATTTCTGTCGACGAATCAGCGATCCAGACACTTTGTGCGAACTACATCGACAACGTGAAGGCGTACACTCAAAAAGAGAAAATCAGAAACAAGTATTCAAATAAACTTGAAGACGCTGATGAACGTTTCATGAGATCAATCGAAGAAAAAATCGATATTCCTGAGTCGAGAAAAGATGATTTCAGAAGAGAAATCATGAACTATATTGGTGCTCTTGCGATTGAAGGAAAAGTCTTCGATTACAAGATGAACGAAAGATTACACCGCGCACTTGAACTGAAACTTTTTGAAGATCAGAAAGATTCAATCAAGCTTACAACAATCATCTCTAAAGTTGTCGATAAGGAAACTCAAGAGAAGATTGATGTCGTGAAGTCGCGTTTGATTAAAAATCACGGCTATTGCGAAATCTGTGCGACTGATGCTCTGAACTTTGTTGCATCTATTTTCGCTAAAGGTGATTCTGCTAAATCTTAGTGGAAAAGTTTTTTTGTAGGGACTACGAATGGATCATCCAATAAAGAGAGACCACGCGCGTTTTAGAAAAATCGTCAAAGGTCGCATTCGAGATAATCTTCGCAAATATGTTTCAAAAGGTGAAATGCCGTCTCCCAAGGGAGATGGCACCTTTAAAATTCCGATGCCGTCGATTGATACGCCGAGATTTAAATTCGGCGACAAATCGCAGGGGGGAATGGGGCAAGGAAACGGAGAGGCCGGAGATCCGGTTGATGGACAAGAAGGTGAAGGTCCTGGTCAAGGTGGAGAAGTCGGAAACCAGGCCGGAAATAAAGAGCTTGAAGTCGATCTTTCTCTTGAAGAACTTGCTCATATTTTAGGTGAAGAGCTCGCTCTTCCAAATATTGAGCCTAAGGGAAAAAAGGCGATGCCGTCCGTGACGAATAAATATACGTCTATCGGTATGACAGGTCCCAATTCTTTGAAGCATTTCAAACGCACGTACAAAGAGGCGATGAAGCGTCAGATCGCTTCCGGCACTTATGATTTTCTTGATCCGAGAGTCATTCCAGTTAAACGCGATTTCCGTTACCGCGCCAGCGACGCCAAAGTAGAATTTGAAAATTCGGCCGTCGTCATTTACATGATGGACGTTTCGGGATCGATGGGTGATGAGCAAAAAGAAATCGTCCGAACTGAATCGTTCTGGATCAATTTGTGGCTTAAATCCCAATACAAAGATATTGAAGTCCGCTATATCATCCACGATGCGACAGCAAAAGAAGTTGATGAAGAAACATTTTTTAAAACGCGCGAGTCAGGCGGGACGCTGATTTCATCAGCTCTTAAACTTTGTCGCGAAATTATCCAGACAGATTACGATCCTAGCGAATGGAACATCTATCCGTTTCATTTTTCAGACGGTGATAACTGGTCGGCAGATGACACGAAATTGTGTCTTGAAATTCTCGATCAGGATCTTCTTCCTGCCGCCAACGTTTTTTGTTACGGCCAGGTTGAAAGCCGTTACGGATCAGGGCAATTCTATAAAGATCTTGTCACCCGCTATGGTGAGCAAGATGAGAAAGTTATTCTTTCTAAAATTAAAAACAAAGATGCAATTCTCGATTCCATTAAGGATTTTTTAGGGAAAGGAAAATAATTCATGGCCGACAGAACGAGACCCTTAGAAGGTGAACTTTTAAGAATCAGAGATGAGATTTATTCTTACGCCATCGAGTTTGGTCTGGATTTTCATCCGGTCAGATTTGAAGTCTGCGATTACGATACAATCAATATTCTCGCAGCTCAGGGAGGATTTCCTTCGCGATATCCACACTGGCGCTTTGGGATGGATTACGATCAGCTGTCGAAAGGCTATGCTTATGGTCTTCAAAAAATTTATGAGATGGTAATCAATACTAATCCTTGTTATGCCTATCTTCTCAATGCCAACCACATTGTCGATCAGAAAATCGTTATGGCCCACGTTTACGGGCACGCGGATTTTTTCAAAAATAATGCCTGGTTTGCCAATACAGATAGAAACATGATGGCCGTAATGGCCAATCACGGAACAAAAATCCGTCGTTATATGGAACGCTACGGACAAAACCGTGTTGAAGAATTTATTGATCGCGTGAACTCAATTGAAAATTTAATTGATGTTGGACTTCTTTTTGAAACGCAGGAATTAAAACGCCAGCGCGAAGAACGCATGAAGGCCGCTAAAGAAGAAATTGCGGCAACTGAAGATGAAAGATCAAACGCGCTTAAATCATTTATGCGCCATAAAGAAAGACAAAATAAACCTGAACAGGAAGAAGTGCCTGTTGATCTTCGCGAAAAGAAAATCAATGCTCCGAGAGATGTTATGCTTTATCTTCTCGAGAATGCACCTCTTGAAGAATGGGAATCCGATATTCTTGGTATTTTAAGAGATGAAGCTTATTATTTTCTTCCACAGCGCCTTACAAAGATTATGAACGAAGGCTGGGCAAGTTACTGGCACTCGCACATCATGACAACGAGAGCGCTCAAAGCTTCTGAAATTATCGACTACGCCGATCATCATGCTGGTGTTATGGCCATGAGTCGTCAGAACATCAATCCCTATAAAATCGGAATCGAGCTCTACAGAGACATCGAGTACAGATGGAACACAGGTCGTTTCGGAAAAGAATACAACGACTGCGAAGACATGCATAAAAAGCTCAACTGGAATAAAGATCTAGGTCTTGGACGTCAGAAGATTTTTGAAGTGAGAAAAACACACAATGATGTAAGCTTCATCGATGAATTTTTCACACCTGAGTTTTGCGAACGTCAGCAACTCTTTACGTATAAGTACAATCCTCGTACCGGAAGAAATGAAATTGAAACGCGCGACTTTTTAGAAATAAAAAATAAGCTCCTTTCTCAACTTTCAAACTTCGGTTCTCCTGTTATTGAAGTGGAGTCGGGCAACTATCACAATCGCGGAGAGCTTCTCTTAAAGCACGTTCACCGCGGAGTGGATCTCGATTTCGGGTATGCTTCAGATACGCTGAAGAATATCTATGCTCTCTGGAAAAGACCAGTGAACATCGTTTCAAAGCAAGAAGAACAGACAGTGACTCTGTCTTATGATGGAAAAGAATTTAAGCAAAGTAAGTAAGCTTTGCTTTGATCTCCTGAGGAAATACCAGTAGAATAAATAAAAACTACTAACTATTTTCCATGAAAGGATGTCATGAGAATCTTCACAACCATTCTTCTTTTTTTAATTCCTACACTTATTTGCGCAGCTGAAAAAGGCGGCACCATCGCTGAAGTTGTCCGCATCCGCGGTGAAGCGACTCAGTTGTCTCCAGGGGCAAAGATGGCGCGCGCGATTGAAATCGGAGACAAGTTTGTTGAAGATACTTCGATCGTGACGGGCCCAAAAAGTTTTTTAAAAATTAAGTTCGTCGATAATTCTGAAATGAATGTGGGTCCTGAAAGTAAAATTGTCATCGCTGAGATGAAAAAAGAATCACCGGGAGTCATTTCTCTTTTAAAGGGAAGAATCCGCACTGAAGTTCAAAAAGATGCTGTCTCTAACACCAATAAACTTTTTATTAAGACAAGAACCGCAGCGATGGGTGTTCGTGGAACGGACTTCCAGACCATTTACAATCCCGACAATAAAATGACTTCTCTTCTTACTTATCGTGGTGAAGTGGCCATGGCGAGAGTGGATGAAAAAACGTATCAAAAGCTGGAAGAAGCTCCAGAAAAGGCCATTGAACGAAATGAAGTCACTAAAGACGTGGAAGTCAAAGAAGTTCCGGCCAAAAAACTGGATGAAGCAGCTGAACTGAATAAACTTTTAAAGAGCAATACCACTGTTCTTGTTCCTCCCGGTCAAAACTCTTTTGCTTCAGATGCGCTGAAAAAAGCGTCACTACCTGTTAAAATTTCACCTGTGCAGCTGGAAGTTCTCTACAAGAATAAAGAGTTTGCTGAAAAATCACGTGACAATATCAATGCGGCCAGTGAATCTGAAAAACCAATTACGACGACTTTAAAAGTGGCCCCACAAGTGGCCCCCGCTGAAGGTCTCTTTAATGAAAAAACTGGAGACTATGCTCCGAAGGCCGGAGGCTTTATCGATATGGCCACCGGGCTTTATGTTGCTCCGGAAGCCGATGCAAAATTGGATAAAGAAAAAGGCGTTTACGTCTCGAAGAAAGTCGGTGATATCGACGCTGATACGGGACAATATGTGGCCCCCAAAGGACTCCTGCTCGATGCTAAAAAAGGATTTGTTTTGGCCAGCGAGGCAGATAAAAAGCCAGAGCTTCTTGCTCTCAAAGAAGATTTGAACAAAACAATTGCTAAAGACGTGGTCATTAAAGATGAAGAAGCAGTTGTGACTCCTTTTAATATTGAAGAGAAGTTTATCCGCGACAGAATTGCACTCTCGGTTTGGGGTCTCGATCAGGATTTGAAACTCAACGCCAACAGAAATATGTCTCCTTATGTAGGTCTTTATTCAAACGACTCAGTTCGTTTTGCTTTTGATTGGATCATGTCTAGCAACAATCGCTTTTCTCCGATTGTCGGTATCGATTACGGAGTGCTCGATTTCAAGGGACAAATGGCCACGCAACAATCTAAAAAAACGCTGGGCCTTTCTTTCGGTACACAATTTGCCTTAACGAAAGTAGTAAACTTATTTGGAAAAGTTGGACTCCATCAGGAGCATTTTATTGATCAGACAGCGGCCTATACTTATGATTTGAAAAAAGTAACTCTGACAAGACTGACTCTCGGAGCGAACTCGGAATTTTGGAGAGGCAAGCGTTTTTCTTTGGATGCTAAAGTTGCGGGCTTTTTTACCTTCAGAAAAAAAATCAATAATCTGATTATTAAAAATGGTTCGGGCCTTCAAATAGAAATCATGCCTAAAGTCGCTGTAGGCGAGCATAGCTGGTTAGGACTCGGGATTCAAACTGAAAATCAATTGCAATGGATTCGTGGATCGCTTGCAGGCGCAGACAATAAGCAGGAGAGAAAATCTTCTGGTCTATTCCTCAGATACATTCATGATTTATAAAATTTAGGGCGCAACTTTCATTAATTGAATGCCTTCACCGTCGAGCTCTTCGATATCTCGTTGATCGACGGTGACCGTTTCTGAAAGTGGAGTAATCGCTTTTTTGCTCTTTAAAGAATCAATCGTCATCTCTTTGTCTGTAAAAGTCGCATCGTCACGCTTGATAGTTTTCCCCAGATTGTCCCAGGCGATAAATTGCAGAGAAATCCAACAGCTAATGCCATCAAAAGTTCTACAGGCAGCTTCAGTACTTTCTTCAACTTTTCTTACGTCGAATTTCTTTTCTTTTTCACCCATGATGAGCGCAACATAACTATCCATAATGCTCACTTCAAAAGGGGGTTGATTTTTAAAATCATTTTTCAACAGAATGAGTTCTCTTTCAGCTTCTTCAAACTTTTTTTCGCGAATTAAAAAAGCAATTCTGATGGCCTGTTTATTGCGAGGATCAAGTGATCGATTTGTGTTGTTGTCGAGCATGGATAAACCGTCTTTCCATTGGCCCAAAATCCATGCCAGTGGAATGGCCCGCTCAAGGGAGTTGGTGGAATCCTGTTTTTTAGAAAGGGCAAGGCGGAAATGACCGAAGGCAAGTTCGTATTCTTTATTTTTTAAATTGATATTCCCTTTGATATTTTCGGCATTGGCAGAATCGATATCATCTACAAAAGAAAGGGCGCGCGCACGATCTTCTGCTTTGCCGGAACGAAGATACATAAACGCAACAATTTCACGCAAACGTTTTGATTGATAGGAATTCTCAGGAAGAATAGAAAGAATATTCAGCAGGTCCTTTTCCTTGTTAAGGTAGAGGCCGGTTTTAAGCCAGAGCTTACTCATTTCATCATCATTTAAAGTGGATTCGGCATCTGTGACAAGATTGCGACGAACACCCTTGCTATCTTTAAGCTTCAACTTGACCATAGTATCGAGCCAGTATTGATCGTTCTTAGAGGCCTTGCCGGTGTAGAACATGCAATAATCTTTTTCTGAAGAAAGTGAGTTCGTATCATTGAGGGCCATGTAGTTAATCATCTTGAGAAGACAAATTTGTGGATAGATGGAGCTGTCCATAAATTTCTTGCCGGAGAGGTGATCGAGTGATTCTTTAAATTTTCCTTCGATAAAAGCGATGACCGATTCGTAGCGTTTTTTGACTGCGAAGACACGACTTCGTCTTTCATCAATCCGGCCAAGATAAAATTTCGCCATCTTCAAATCGCCATTGATGATTTTGTATTTCGCCAGTGTGAGATTATCGAGATCGGCATTGCGATTATGAACATCATTGGTCATCTCTGCTTCGAGATCGGCGAAATCGCCATATTCATCACCAGGAAATGTGATTTCTTTAAGACCTGCAGAGGATAAGAAAACATCTTCAGCATGCAGCAGTCCTTCGCCGTAAGAATAGGCGAGAAAAGCAATCAGGAATAAAAGTGCTTTCAGGTATTTCATATTCAATTTTTCGGTCAACCACCCGATAACTTGAATATGATTTACAGAATTTGTTTCATTTTCCTACTGGGCCTGTCGTGCTTGTCTTGGAAGACATCATGGGCGCTTGCACCGATTGAAAGTCTCGTGCTGGGAAATTTTTCCGAATCCTATTCTGAAAATGAAACGGATCCGTTGAATTATGTTTTTTCCAGAGATAAGACTCTGGGAAAAAAAGATGAAAGCTTTAAGCGCGAACTCGCTCTTTATCGCGGTTTTTATGAAGAAGGAAAAAACCTCAATAATTATTGCAAGGAAACGCGTCCTGTTCGCTATTCGAGCGAATGGGAAAAAGTGCAGGTGATGAGATCCCTCCTCTCAGAGATTCAATACATCGGTCTTGATCTCACTGCCAGGGCCATTCCTCAATATGCCAAAGCCTTGGAATTTACCCGCGAAGAATATTCTAATCTCGTCGATAATTTAGTGGGCAATTATTGTTCGGCCAATCTCTCAGTCATTTCCAAAAAGGAATTGAAAAATAATTTACTGATCAAGTTCGACAAAGAAAATTCTTTCAGATTGCCTTCAGTAAAAGGAAATCCACTTTTTCCAGATAACCTCGATTCTTATTTGCCTCCGAAGGCCGCGATCGAGCAGGAATTTAAATACACGGTAAAGCTTTTTCAAAGTATGTGTTCTTGGGGAGGAAATCCGACAAACCCGGGGCTCATGGTTCCTGTCTTAAAAAATCCGGCCCTCATGTCTTTTTTCTTTCGTCAGATGGACAACAGGACCATTGAGTGGAAAGAGCTCGACAATTCAGTCTTTACGAAAGAAGACAAAAAGACAGTGCAGGTCTGGTGCGATAATCTCATTTGCAGAAAAACAATTCCTGAGACATTTTATAACAAAGTCTATTTCTCTGTCGGTGGAACGAATCTCACTGAAGATCTTCGACGTCTCTATTGTGAAGACTGGCGTCTTGTCGATTATAGGCCCAATCAAAATGATGAGCGTCTGGCAAAGATGATGAAGTCCATCACTTTTGATGAAGAAAATTTTATCAACTCACAATTCATTGCTCTCATTACCGGTGTTCCTGATTTTCTTCTGCGTGGGGAAAAATTCAACCAAGGACTCGACACTCTCAGATCCAGCATTGATTTTACCTGGAATAAATGGGCGAAGGCCCAGACAGAATTGCAGGGAAGAGAGCTCTATTTCGAGGAACCGCTCACGCTTGAACTCGTCGAAAGAAATCAATACTTCAGTATTTTCACTCCGCATTTTAAAGTCGCCTTCGATGTGAATCTGGGAGAGTTTGACCGTATCGCCCAGAGGCTTGGAAAAGTTCGCGTTGTTTTCAACGTCAATGTTCAGAAAAGTTTTCTTCGTTATTACAGAGAGACGTTGAGAGATCTCGATCCAATGGATAAAGCAGAACGCGAACGTCTTCTCAAAAGATTTAAAGCTCAGATTTCTTCCGACATTCAGAGCGCGCGAACAAAATTTCTTATTCCTCCCTGGAAAGGAGATCTTGAACAATTGATTGCTTCTGAATTGACAGAGCAGATGTTGTCGGTGGCCGATCGCAATTTTAAAATGGAAGGAAGTGGGTTCTTACCGATTCCGATTGAACTCAATTACGGATTGTTTGCTTTAAAATACATTAACCATCAAAAAACCGTTCAACAAAATCATTCTAAATAACGTCAATACCCAGGTGTTGAATTCGTCAATGTTTTGGTGTGAGAAATAGTCCACTGATCTAAAGTGACTGTGCTCGAAATGGATCCAGCAGCACCGGCAGTGAATCCATTTTGCACCGTCGTACTTGTGGGAAGATTGGTGACGGCCGAAGGTTTATTGGCGTTGACGACCCCTAAAAGTGTAGTGGGAAGAAAAACAATATCAGTAGCAGCGGCCGCACTTGAAATCGTCGTTCCCGCTGAACAGCCGGTATAATTAGCGTTCACGCCAGTTGCATTGAATCCACTGGCAAAGCCCACCGCATAGTAGCCGCGTGGAGAAAGTTCATAGCCCATCACAGACAAACAAGTTGCATAAGTATCCCAGTCGGCACTCGAGCCCACTTCCGTATTATACAAGGCCGCCAGTCGAATCTTCGCTTCTGTTTGTTTGGATTTCGCCTGATATTTTTTAAAATTAGGGACGGCAATCGCTGAAAGAATCCCTATGATCGCCACCACAACCATGAGCTCGACAAGAGTGAATCCGCGCGAGGATTTGAAAAGAGTCTGTTGCATAGAAGGCCCTGTTTTTAAGATTTTGTTTAGAATCTAAAGAATCTAAATTATTTTATCCCTGCTTCACGATAAAGTACAAGTGCTTGTTTTTCCGTAAATAAAGATTGCTGATTTTATGGGCCACAAAAGAGGGATGAGCGAACTTACGAGAACATACAAGACAAGGATTCCCAAGTAGGCTAGAATTCCTGTCATGCCAAAAAAATCTTCTTCCAAAGACAAAGTAAATAAAGAAGCGGACATTGTCCTTCCGGCCGTCATTTCTGCCCGCGATACTTCCGTCGAAAAAATGCAGCACGATCTGGAAATCGTCGATCACGTTCTTCATCCGGGAACAAAGTCTAAAGGGTCATTGCCCGCGACAACTGGATCATCAGATCCGCTCGCTCAATATGTTAAAGAAATAAGCCGCTATAAACTTCTTACCAATGAAGAAGAAGAGGCCCTCATTAAAGAACTGCATGAAACAGGTGATATCGAAGTGGCGAAGAAACTGGTTCTCGCCAACCTTCGGCTCGTTGTGAAAATTGCGCTCGAATATCGTTCGGCCTGGCAGAATGTGATGGATCTTATTCAGGAAGGAAACATCGGTCTCATGAAGGCCGTTTCTAAATACGATGCAACGAAAGGGGCCAAGCTTTCTTATTATGCCAGCTGGTGGATTCGCTCCTACGTTTTAAAATTCATTCTCGATAACTTCCGCCTTGTGAAAATCGGAACGACCAATGAACAAAAGAAATTGTTTTTTAATCTTCTCAAAGAAAAAGAACGATTGATCGGCATGGGGATTAATCCCGACAATAAATTGATCGGTGAAAACCTGGGCGTTTCTGAAAAGGCCGTGGCCGTAATGGACAGGCGCCTGGGAGCTGGTTCCGGCGAGCTTTCTATCGAAGCGCGCCTCGACGACGATGGCCCAAGTCTTGGGGATATCCTCACTAATCAGGATGAGCTTCCCATCGATGAAAGACTGTCAGATCTGCAAGGTGTCGAAATATTAAAAGATCACTTAAAGAATTTCCTGGAAGGCCTAAAAGAGCGCGACCGCGAAATTTTTGAAAAACGCCTTCTTTCCGAAGTTCCTGCGTCGCTTCAAAGTATCGCCGACCAATACGGTGTCTCGCGCGAGCGCATCCGCCAGATTGAAGAACGGCTCATCGGTAACTTAAAGGTTTACATGTCGGAGTTTATCCGCTAAAACATCAAAACTATTATTAAACACCTATGCCTCGGTTTTAAAAAAATTTTATGACTGGGACACTGGCGAGGAGAAAAAAATGATTACTTCAGCAGAATCAAAGAAAATCACAGCTGAATTCGGAAAAGAATTCGGTTCATCAGAAAAAGACAGTGGATGTTCAGCAGTTCAGGTCGCGCTTATCACAGCACGCATCAACAACCTTGCACCACACTTTGCAGCTCATAAGCATGACTACTCTGGAAACAGAGGTCTTTTAAAGCTTATCGGTCAAAGAAAGAGACTTCTTTCTTACCTAGCAAAAACTGATGAAGCTAAATACCAAGCGCTAATCAAAAAGCTTGGACTAAGAAAGTAAAAAAAACTTAATCAAAAAGGGAACCTTCGGGTTCCCTTTTTGTTTTAAACGGCTAAAATTTAAACATAGGAAGACACAAGGGAATGTGAGGCTTTTCGAATTTGAGGGATATTTGAAGGAAGTGTTTTGAGAAATCTCCAACTACTTTTTTGAACTATCTTTTAAATTCAGTTTCAATTCCCGAAAAATCCTTCCTCAATATTCAGCTTTATTTCAAATAAAGTAACAGGAGTTATTATGGGATTGAACAACAAAAAAACTTATTCACTGAACTACGGTGGAAAAGAAGTCACAATCGAAACGGGTCGATTGGCAAAACAAGCAGACGGATCAGTTCTCGTCAGCTGTAACGGAACACAAGTTTTAGTAGCTGTGTGTTCTGCTCGCGAACTTAAAGATGGTCAGGATTTCTTTCCATTATTAGTTGAGTATCAAGAAAAATTCTACTCTGCCGGAAAATTCCTTGGCGGATTTATGAAGAGAGAAAACCGTCCATCGACAGCAGAAATTCTAGCGTGTCGTTTGATCGACAGACCTCTTCGTCCAATGTTCCCAGGCGACTACATGTTCGACACTGTCGTGACATGTTCAGTTCTTTCATACAATGAAAAAGGTGATCCTGAAGTTCTCGCAGGTCTTGGTGCTTCAGCAGCGATTGCTATCTCTGACATTCCTTTCACAGCTCCAATCGGTATGGCAAAAGTGGCCCGCATCGATGGCAAACTGGTTCTTAACCCAGATCACGCTGAATGGGCGAAATCGGATCTTGAAATTGCGATCTCAGGTTCTGCTGACGCTATCTTGATGGTTGAAGGGGAAGCGAAAATTGTTCCTGAAAAAGAAATTCTTGAAGCGATCAATTTTGGTCATGCTCAAATTAAAGAATACTGTGCTGTCGTTGCTAAAATGCAGGCAGAAGTTGGAAAGAAAAAACGCGAGTACGCTTCTGCTGAATCAAATAAAACGATGAGTGCAAAAGTTCAGGCGGATTTTGCGGCAACAGCAAGAGCAGCTCTAGCTATCAACGATAAAATGCAACGTCAGGATGCTGTCAGAGCGCTTAATAAAGCGGTGACTGAAGCGATCAAAGCTGATCCAGCTGCGTTTGGTTTAAAAGACGATAAAGGAGCTTCTAAAGAAGCTTACAAAGCAGTTGATAACCTTATGTATGACATGATGAGAGCGGACATCTTGAAAGAAGGCAAGCGTATCGCTGGCAGAAAACTAGATGAAGTTCGTAAAATCGAAACGGAAGTAGGTATCCTTGCAGCTCCACACGGATCGTCACTCTTTACCCGTGGTGAAACACAAGTTATGGCGACAGTTACTGTTGGTGGATCAACAGGCGATCAAATGCACGACCGTATCACTGGTTTAACTTACGATAAATTTTACCTTCACTATAACTTCCCTGGTTTCTCAGTTGGAGAAGCAAAAGGATCAAGAGGAGCTGGTAGACGTGAATTAGGTCACGGTAACCTTGCTGAGAGAGCTCTTAAAGCAGTTATGCCACCTGAAGAAAAATTCTCATACACAACAAGAGTTGTGTGTGAAGTTTTAGAATCAAATGGTTCTTCTTCAATGGGTTCTGTTTGTTCTGGATCAATGGCCCTTATGGATGCCGGTGTTCCTATCGTGAATCCAGTTGCAGGTATTGCAATGGGACTCATCACTGATGGATCAAACTATAAAGTTCTTACTGATATCTTGGGTGATGAAGATCATCTTGGAGATTTGGACTTTAAAGTGGCAGGAACTAAAGATGGTGTAACAGCGATTCAAATGGACATCAAGATCACAGGTCTTACTCCACAAATTATCGAAGATGCCATCGGACAAGCTTACAAAGGAAGAATGCATATCCTTGGTGAAATGGCGAAAACGATTTCAACTCCAAGAGAAGGTTTCAAACCAGGTGTTCCAACAATCATGACTGTTATGATTCCGACAGATAAAATCGGCGCTCTTATCGGTCCTGGTGGAAAAAACATCAAGAAGCTTCAAGAAGATTACAAAGTCACAATTGAAATCACTGAAGAAGGAATGGTTAAAGTTCTTGGATCGGATGTTGAAGTTCTTAAAAAATGTACTACAGCAATCGATCTTCAAATCAATGGACCTGCTATCGGCTCAATCTTCACAGCAAGAGTTGATTCAATTAAAGAATACGGCGCATTCGTAGAATTCGCTGGTATCTCTGGTCTTGTTCACGTCTCTGAGCTTTCTGATGACAGAGTTCAGAACGTTGCTGATTACTTAACTGAAGGTGAATCTATTCAAGTTAAAGTTATGGAAATCGACAAGATGGGAAGAATCAAGCTTTCAGCTAAAGCTGTAGCTCCAATCAAGAAGAAAGAAGCAAAATAATGATTACTGTAAAAGTTCAAAAGCTCCCGCATTATGACGGGGGCTTTCCTCTTCCTACTTATGAAACGACAGGCGCGGCCGGAGCAGACGTTCGCGCAAGTCTCGGTGCTGGTGAAAAACTTATTATCAAGCCTGGTGAGCGCGTTCTCGTTCCCACTGGGCTTGCGATGGAAATTCCGCACGGCTTTGAAGTGCAGGTAAGACCACGTTCTGGATTATCATTCAAAACTGGCCTTATGGTTCTCAATGCTCCTGGTACGATTGATTCAGATTACCGTGGCGAAGTGAAAATTATCCTCGGCAATCTCGGAACAAAAGATGAAGTCATCAATCACGGTGATCGTGTAGCGCAATTAGTGCTGGCGCCCGTGACTCAGGCCCATTATGTTGTGGCAGAATCTGATCTATCAGAAACGACCCGCGGTGCCGGCGGATTCGGTTCAACAGGTAGATCGTAAGGGAGGTCGCAAGTGGGAGTAAAAATCAATTACAATCAAGTGACGAATGCTGACGATGCTTATAAAAAAGCGCGCGCCCTTATCACACCAGAGTATATTGAAAAATTTCAAGTGAAAGCAGAGCTTGCTTACGATGATGTGGCAAAAAAAGTGACGGCCAAAGGCTCGGGCTTTACGTTGCAACTTTGTTTTTTGCAAGATCACTGTGATCTCGATTTAGATCTTTCGTTTCTTCTAAAACCTTTGAAGGGAAAAATTTTAGAAAAACTCGAAGGACAGATTAAAAAGAATCTTTAACTAAAAAATTATAGAACTCATATAGGAAAGAAATGAAATACAAGGTAACCCTAAGACCAACGGGGGAAGTCGTTGAAGTAGAAGAAGGGAAGAATTTACTGACTGCTCTTCGCGAACAGAATATCTATGTGAAATCAAGCTGCGGCGGTCACGCTACTTGCTCGGATTGCATTATAAAAATCGTTTCAGGTGAAGATAATCTTACACCTCCTCCGTTTAACGAATTAAAACTTCTTGGAAATGTTTTTCACATTACGAAAGAACGTCTGGCTTGTCAGACGTGTGTAACTGGTGGTGATATTACTATCGACATCAGTAAGCACGATAAAGCGAGCGACGAAGTAAAACTAAAAAGTAAAACGGCGAATTTCTCAAAGTCGAAACAAAAGAAACCAGTTGTTCGTAAAGAAGCTGATGTTCAAAAAATTCGCGAAGAAAAAATGAGAGAGCGAGATGAACTCGACCGCTCTCAAAAACAAAAGAACGAAGACTGGAAGAAACACTGGGAAAAAGATAAAACAGAGGCCGGTGCTCCAAAAAGACTACAAGGGGGGAAACGCCCTAAGTTTTTTGATACTGATAAAGTAGACTACGAGAAAAATGATTACACTCGTCCATTGTCTGCTGAAAAACAAAAACTTCGCGATGAGCGCATTGCTCGCGAAAAAGAAGAAAAATTACAAGATAAGATTGTGGAGGAAAAATCAAAAGAGATTCCTTCAACTTCAGATAAGGATTTTAAAAAATTCAGAGGATAGGGGGACATTATGAAATTGAGAACCTGCATATTCATTCTCTCGATGCTTTCAACTTCTGCTTTCGCCATTAGCGAAAAAAATTATCAGACAGATTATTCTTCAAAAATTTCTCCTCTCATTCAAAGAATGAAAGAAGGAACATTCGATGGCGCTGAAGGTGTTAAAATTCACTTCAGAACGCTGAATTCCCCTTCTGCTCAAAACTGTCTGGTTATTCTTCCCGGGCGAACTGAGCCGATCGAAAAATACGCTGAAGTCGTTTACGATCTACTACAGACACCTACTGGTAAAAATATGGACTACTACCTGATGGACCACAGAGGTCAGGGACAGTCAGGCCGTATGGCGACTCCATCAGATATGGGACATATTGATAAATTTGAAAATTACGTTAAAGACGTAGAAACTTTTGTGAAACTTCAAAACCTCGACAAAAGATGTGAGCATAAATTTCTTCTCGCTCACTCGATGGGTGCGGGAATAGCGACGTCTCTTCTTCTCAAAAATCCTAAGATGTTTGAAAAAGCTGTTCTTGGATCTCCAATGCTCAAGATTCAAACGAAGCCTTACTCTTACCTGACTGCTCGTTCAATTGTTCAGGCGATGGTGGCGGCCGGCAAAGGCGCTAAATTTGCCATCGGACAAAAGCCTTTTGATGGAACAGGTAAGTTTGAAGACAATACCTTCACTACGAGCCCTGAGCGCTTTAAAATGGCGATGGGAATGTTTGAAGCCTATCCAAAAACAAAAGTGGGCGGTGTTTCGAGCCGTTGGATTCTTGAAATCATGAAAGGAACCAATCCTCTTCGTTCCCGTTATCATGAAATCAGCACACCGATGATCGTGATCAATGCTGGTATTGAAAGTTATTCGGAGCCTGCTGAAATGGAAGAGCTTTGCAAGCAAGCACCTAACTGTAAGCATGTATTTTTGAAATCAAGTAAACATGAAGTCTTCATGGATCGCGATGAAAACAGAAACATCGCTCTCAACGAAGTTATCGAATTTTTCCGTTAAAAAAAACCTTCGGCGGACTGTTTCACTTCTTCGAGATGAGAAGGGGAACAGTCCGCTTTTGTTTTATCCACTTCACAGATATTGATCAAAGCAGGCGCAGACCAGGGGACGATCTTTAAAGCAATCTGCCATTCCGAAAGGGCCTTGTCCTTTTCTCCTTTTTGGTAGAAATCCATCCCTTTGGAAAGATATGGCCAGGCGTATTGAGAAAAAAGAACTTTCTTACTGTGTCCTTGAATGTTTTCGAAAACATTCATCTTTTCCAAGCGAAGTCTATGTTCTCTCACTTCATGCAAGGGAGGCGTTTGAGAAATATATTTTCCAAGGGGTAACTGAGTGACAGAAAAACTTCCAGTGGGAGTATTGTTATTTGTCCAAAGGATTCCATTTTTTACATTGGGGAGAATTAAATCTTCCTCGAGATTTAATTTTTTATCACGCCAGATTTTTTCTTTGTTTTTTAAAATAAATCCAGGAATTGTTTCTTCAATTTTTTTTGTCATCCAAGGATGAAAGAGCAAAGACGTTGAAACAACCGCAGCGTTAGTGTTTTGTTTTTCATACTGCAGGTATTTGAGGGCGAAGTAAGAATTGTCATTGTCTGCCAGAATTAAGCGAGCACCAGTATTTTCTGCCGCTCTTAAAATATCTTCTGCGTAATGGGCAATCACTTCATCTTTGCGAAGTGAAAGAAGACGGTCAGTATTTGTACTTCCCAAATAAACGATAATTAAAAAAACAGCACCGGCGGCAATTTTCTCAAGAGTCTTGCTGAGCTCTCCTTCTTTAAAAAGGAGTGAGACAATAAAGGCAAGTAACACGGCCGGCATGACGTGAAAACGAGTGATAATTTCTTTACCCATTCCGCTCATAGGAAAATTGACCATGAAAAAGAACGCAATACTGGCCCCAAAAGAAAGTAAGAGGGAAGTCAGTTTCAAATTCAACACGCTTTTTTTTGCAAAGAGCAGAGCAAACAACACGATCATTGCCCATTCCAGTCCTGTTGTTTGAAAAAAATACAAAAGCGCGGCGAGCTGATCCTTCGATTTTTCAGCTGTAGGTGCAAAAGAAAGTGTGCCGTAATCAGAACGCAAAAAATGATTAAAGAGGTCGTTTAATGAACTTATTTTTCCCCATGAAAAATAAGATTCAGTATTAAAATTAAAAAGGCTCAGATAAAAAAGAAGCGCCAATAATAAACCTAGACCAAGTCCGCTGAAAAAATGTTTTAGATTTTTTTTTGATTCCATGCCTTCGTGAAAAAGGCCGGAGATAAGCGGAGCGAGAAAAATAATGGTGTGATGATGAGCGAGGCCGAGCGCTATTAGGAAAGGAACAAAGAAAAATCTTTTAGAATGATTGGAAATATACAAAGCACAGATGCCTGCAACGAAGAGCGCATGAAAAGAAAAAACATCGGGCAACAAGGCCGAGTCGATGAAGGCCGAAGTAAAAGCGAGTTGAAGAACGAGAAGGAAGGCCAGAAGCGGTTTCTCTTTTAACGTCCAGGCAATGAGGGCAAGAGTCCCCAGTGCATAAAGAGCAGTTAAGGTACTCGCACAGAAAAAAGCATTTGTTGGTGAAATTAAATAGAGCCAGGCCGATTGAAGAAAAATCCAAAGAGGATAGCCGGGAGGATGTGCGATGAAAAGTCCTCGTGCTGCCGTTACTAACTCTGCTGTATCTCCACCCTGAATTGACCGGGGAAGTAAAAAAAAGTAGAGGGCCGCAATGAAGAGGAGAGACAGTGAGAGAAGATTTTTAAGCGTCAGAATTTTTCTCATAAAAAATGATGGCACTTAAATGAAAAACATTCAAGGGTTCAACTGTCCAACCGGGGCTAGTAGCGGGAGAGAATGTCTTTGATTTTGACCAGGTCAGCTTTGCGCGTGTGGCGGTCCACCAGAACTTTTTGTCCGTTAGAAGAGGCGCGCAATTCAAAATAGCCCTTGTTTTCAAATCCACGGAGTTCGTCTTTATTATAGATCTTCGCCATATTGGGCGAATCCATGAAGTGTTCGACAAAGAAAGCATCCTTTTCATCCAGAGCAATTGTTTTTGTATAAAAAGGAATAAAGAAAACACGGTAAATAAGCTTTAAATTTTTGCCCGATTTCACCATGAATTTTTCATAGAAAAAGAAACCCAGAAGAACGAGAGGGGAAAGAATCAAAGTTGCATAAACCAGGTAACCCAAAGCATTCAATGTAGGATCTTCATAGGCCAAAAGTTTTTCTAAGGTGGCCCTGCTTGCCAACCACATGGCAAAAAAGACAATAAAGCATCCGGCCAGGTATGACCAAAACACCATCGGCAAACCATAGGTTTTCAGAACAATGGCCTTGTCGCCGGTTTTCTTATCAGTTTTAATCTCTGTGCGTTCTGTCTCGTCATCGCTAACGGGAAAAAGATACATGAGGCCCATGGTCGGTTCTTCCTTTAATTTACAAGGTTTGAATAGGCGCCTATCATAGAAGCAGGTTTTTAAAAAAGAAAGATGAATTCGCCCCGGAGAGTAATAATGTCAAAACGGCTTTTAGTTCTGATCTGTTTGTTCTTATATTCCTTACCGATCTTTGCTAAGACGGTCATCATTTCAGACTTAGACGACTCTCTTAAGAAGTCCAATTCCATGGGAAAACCAATGGAGCAGGCGTATCACTTCCTTCGCAAAGTTCCTTATTTTGAAATGAGAGATTTATTTAGCGAAATGAAAGTGGAGGCCCGTAAAAGAGACGAAGAAATTCGCTTTCACTACGTTTCGGCGGCACTGGCGATCACTTTTAAGGCGCAGGATTGGATTTCTAAGCACCATTTTCCGGCCGGTTATTCTTACCTGAAAACCAAACAGACCAAAGCTCCGACTTATGAATTTAAATATAAAACGATTCAGAAAATAATTGAGCTTGAAAAACAAACTCTTGCTGAAGGCGATTCTCTTCACGTTCTAATGTTTGGTGATAATGCTCAAGTGGATCAGATCGTTTATTCTGATTTAAAACGCGATTTAAATCTGGATGCCGATATTTTTATCCGCGATGTCCGTTGTGAGGCCACATTCTTTGATTCAACTCTGCCAGTGAATAAACTTCCGGGAGTGAATTATTATTTTTCAGAGGTGGAATTGTTTGCTCTTCCTTCCTTTGATTTTATTTCATCTGATCTCAGAGTCAGAACAATTGATTCTTATAAAAAAGAAAAACTTGTTCCGGAGTACACACTTAAAACTCTTGAGCGCAGACTTGAAACTCTTTTAAAAGATAAAACGCGCGCAAAGAATGAAGCAGGAAGATACTGGAAGGATTATTACGCCCGTTTCTAATTGTCACCGATGACTTTTCTCCATTACTTTTTGTCACCGACTAAAATCAAATTTTCATACCGTTAGAGTTCGCTCTAACGGCCTAGTTTCTGCAACGAGCACACTCACTAATATTAATTTTTTCAAGTGAGTGTGTAATGGTAAAGCGAAACGCTTTCAACTTTAAATCGATCCTGTTTGCAACGGCTTCCTTATTTTCGTTAAATACGTTTTCAGCAGAAGGTGGACATGGTCTGAAACCCATGACCAAAGAAGAGGACCAGAAACTTTCTAAAACTAAAGTTAAAAAAATTCATTTGAACAAACGAGGTCTTTCTCGAATCAATGCAATGAGAATGGAGCAAGGGCTTGAACCGCTCCCGACTTCAATGGTTAAAGAGAAAGACATTGAAACTGAAGAAACAGTAGGAGCGACTTTAACTGATTCAACTGCGACTTCGCTAGGCTACGGTGGAAGTCTTCCTGCTCAGGTCGACAACTCGACACTTGCGGCCTTTCCCAAAATTGGAAATCAATCTTCGCAAAACTCCTGTGCGGCCTGGGCCTCAACTTATTATTTGATGTCGCATGAAACGTGTTTGACTTTAGGTTGTGATAATAAAAATTCATCGACTAAAGTTTTTTCACCAAAGTGGACATACAACATGATCAACAGCGGTGCCGACAACGGCGCTTATTTCTCTGATGCTTTTGCCATGATCAATAAGCACGGAGCTGCGACACTCACTGAACTTCCTTACGATTTAAATTATCTGGGGTGGGATATGAATTCTGCTCATTGGAAATCGGCAGTCAACTCAAAAATGGCAGCGATGACAACTACGCCGATTGCAACAGATACCGATATGGCGAACGTGAAGCAAATTTTAACGAACGGTCACGTTGTTGTACTCGGAACTTATATTTCCAGTTGGCAATATAAAACTGTTGGTTCGACAACTCCTTTTGCCGGTCAGGCCGTTGCGTACACGATGAATGGAACTTCTGGTGGACATGCGATGACGATTGTTGGTTACGATGACAACATCTGGACAGATATCAATGGCAACGGTGGAATTGATACGGGAGAATTGGGTGCATTTAAAATAGCCAACTCTTGGGGCTCAACGTGGAAAAATGCAGGTTATGTCTGGGCCGCTTACGATGCTTTTCGAACAACAACAGCTGTTCCAGGATTTATGCCGAGTGTGCGATATCCACTTGGATACAACTCAGGAAATAAAGTTCTCATGTCGACTTATTCGTCTTATACACCAAAACTTCTGGCCAAAGTTTCAGTCTCTCACATGAAACGCAATCAGATGTCCCTTGTGTTTGGAACGTCATCGACTTCTTATACAACTCCTCAGACCTATTACACTCCGTTTGCTCTTTATAACAAAGGTGGAGCGTATGCTGTCGATGGAACGACTTATGGGACGGATGGAACCTTTTATTTCGATATCTCAAACCTATATACAACGTCCTCAATTGATCAGCAGCGTTTTTACTTAAAGGCCGCAGACAGCACCTCTTATGATGCTCTGACTGTCACTTCTTTTCAGATCATTGATCCTGCAACGAATGCCGTCGTGATGGACACTATCGGTTTGCCTAAATCAGTGGATGCAACCAATGCGATCTTAATGGCGCAAACAACAACAACAACAACAACAACAACAACAACAACAGATTCGATGGCCCCAAGTGTGCCCGGAGGCCTAACGGGAACGCTGACTTCAAGAAAATCCGGAAGACGTTACTATTACACCGTCAAACTGGCCTGGACGAATTCAACGGATAATGTCGGAGTTGCAAAATATATTGTCTATAGAAACGGAGTGAAGCTTGCTGAAACGACAACGACGTCTTATTCAGATACGTCGACTCAGTCGGGATCCAGCTATAATTATCAGGTATCGGCCATGGATGCGGCCGCGAACCAATCAGCGCTTTCCACTTCAGTCACCATTTCAAGATAAAAAAATAGGCCGCTTTTGGCGGCCTTTTCATTCTCAAATTCACTTTGTCCAAAGTTTGGATACCCCTGTAAATATCTCACGCTTCTCTTGTTGATTATTCATGATGCCTTACTATTGGGAGATAACACTCTTCTTGGAGTCCTCATGTTAAAGCATTTGTTAGTAAGCTGCCTTTTGATTTTTTCAACAACAATTCAGGCCACTACTGAATCTCTCAATACAAACACAAGTGAGACTCTTTACGATGTTCTAAGCAGAGAAGATGAGACACCGGATTATTTTAAAGATGTCGATTTCAGTAAGATCGATCTTGTTCGACCAGAGAGTATCGATTTCGTCGATGTGAGTTTTTTAAATAAAGTTCTAAAAATTGATAAAGAAAAATCTATCTTTGTTCCACTTGAATTGACCAACTCGGAGTTGATTGCTTTGGCGGCCGCTACCAGTTTAGGAGTCATTGCTTTTGCTAATGATCAGCAGATTTCAGATACTGTTTCACAAAATAAATCAGTCGTTGCGGATAAGATAACTTCAGTAGGAAATTTTCTCGGTGAAACAGCATTCGCCTATATTGCCGCCGGTTCTTATTTTTTGGGAGTTGTCATGAAGGACAACAAGATTAAACAAGCTGGACTTTTTATTGTTGGAGCAGAGCTTGCTCAATCGATTGTCACAACTGCAGTGAAAGGGGCCATGGGAAGAAGCAGACCAAAAGAAGATGTCGGTCCATATGAATTTTTTAATGCGGGCGAAAAATCTTTTTATAGCGGTCACACGGCAACGGCCTTTACATTGGCGACAGTGATCAGCGAAACTTTTAAAGACGACTATCCCATCGTTCCTTACGTGGCCTATGGACTTGCTTCGCTTACGGCCTATGCAAGAGTTCACGGAGAAAATCATTGGGCCAGTGATGTTCTTGTAGGAGCAATTGCCGGACATCTCATTGCGAAGCTTGCGCTATCTGCTTTTAACCAGGATCTGGAGAGAAAAGGGGTGACGATCACTCCGGAAATCAGTCCCAATGGTGATTCGTTCAGGATCTCTGTGAGATGGACGCCGCGATCGAAGAAATCTATTTTTAACTAAAAAAAAGGCCGCGAAAAACGCGGCCTTTTTTATTGCATTTTTTTTAAGCGACGAGCAGGTTTTGCCAGTATTTCCACATAGAAACTTTTCAAATCTTTAGCGACAAAACCATCAATGGATTTATTGATATCAGCAACGGCCACTTCTTTACTGCTTGGAGCATCTTCACCGATTTTGCAATCGAAGTCCCAGTAATCAAAACCGTCAGTGAGTTTTTTACGTCTTTCTCTGGCGATGTATTTATTGATTTCGTGTTTTACGGCATCAACTTGTCTTGCTGGTGCTAATTTTGTGTCAGTTAATTGGAAGTTCTTTTTCATTTTATATTCCTATTTCGCAGTTTTAACTTTTTTAAATTCAAGATGAATTCGTTCATACTCATTTGTAAGCCAGATTTCCTCATCTTCGATTGTGAGGCCCAGGTTCATTCCTCGTTCAGCAAACGCTTCGAGATCCTGACCGTCTTTAACACTCAGGTGAGTGATATTTAAATGATCAAAGCGTGGGACAATATGTTTTACTTCTTCAAACCAATTGAGACTCATTTGATTTTGATAAGTATAAATAGAGACCATTTTCGCTTTCCCACACGCCTGGCGAATTCGCCTTTCGTCGAGATGTCCTAATTCAATCCAGTGATCGATGCTGCCGTCGTAACTCATTTTCCATAAATCCGGCTCAGTATCTGTAGAAAGTCCTTTAGTGAACTCTAATTCTTCCTGGCAGTGAAGAGCAAAGGCCATCAGTCGATACATCATCCGAAGTTCCGTTTCGGAAGGATGCTTGGCTATCGTCAATTGATAGTCCTGATAGTGATGTAGATTGAGATTGGCAATCGACAGTTTTGCTTTATGAATGGTTGCTTTTAGGGCCATGGAGGAGTTTTACATCATGGATTTCTCAAGGGCAAGCTAACGTAACTAGCGTTCATTACCATATATAAATTACATCTTGTTATTTAAGTATAGAGAGCAATTCAGGCGAGTGCTATTGTCAAAATAAAATATACTTAGGCTGAGAGCCACTATGAAGCTTTTAATATTAGTTATCTCTTTAATTTCCACTGTGTGTTTTGCAGATGATTGCTACTATGCCTATACAGCTAGCTGCAATCAAGAAAGCATTTATAAGTGGGGAGAAATTAACCTTGTCGTTAGTACAAAATTTGTCAAAAACACATTAAATGAATGTCCAGAATCGGGGATTGTTGTATGGAAAACTTCCACGATGCTTTCTGAAAAAGGAATTGTCGGAAAATTTTGCAATTCAAATGAAGACTTTGAATTATACACGAGTGAGTCGCCACCTTTAGCCGTTGTTTATAGAGAACAAAGTCAAGCCGTAATGAAATCAAAAGAATTCCATCAAAATTGTATTGATGAAACCTATGATGAACGATGTGTAACAGTGAATGAATTTAAAAGTTTTTCAGTTCAGTCTTATTTGGATAGATAAACAATGAAGAATACAATTTTGTTATCATTCTTATTTCTTTGTAACTTATCAACTCAAGGCATGGCAGCCAACTTTTCACTCGAACAAGCTAGTTGCAGATATTTAATCCCCTTAACCTGCTACAATGGGCCAGGAGATTATAGCGAAATATTTGTGGATGCAGGCTCTTCGAAGAAAAAAAATAATAGCTGCTTAGATAATTTGGAAGCAGTTTATACCGTTGGAAACAATCTCGATAAGATTATATCTCGGCCTGATTGTCATACACATTATGACTTGAAAGGCATTTTGATTTACGATAGTGATGTAAATGGTAAAAAAAACAAACCGTTCGAAAGTAAAATTAGCAGTGGAGCTTCATTAATAGTTTCCCATGACGTGAATCTATATGATTACTATAAAGATTTAACGACTTCTTCATCCAAGGAATTAAAATTAACATTAGATGAAAACACAGGAAACGTTCAAGTCATAAAAAAAGATGTTAAAGAATTTTCGGATGGTCGTTATTCAGGTTCATTAGTTAATGGAAAAAGAACTGGTTCTGGGGAACTTGTACTTCGTAATGGAATAAAGGTTTCTGGAAAATGGAAAGAGAATCAACCAAATGGATTGATGCGATTATTATTCACAAATGGTGACGTCATAGTTGGAGAGTTGAACAATTTTAAAGTAAATGGCAAAGGGGTTATTTTATACAGTAACGGATCTACTTATAAAGGCGATATTTTAAACAACAAACGATACGGATTGGGAAAGTTTGTATCTCAAAACAAAATTCTTGAAGGACGATGGTTTGCGGATGAGTTTGTTGAGTCAAAAAATGAACAAAAAAAGTTGCCGGACATTCTTCTTGCGAACGGGTACCTGGTTGCAGTGAAACCGACGAATGATTATGAAGAAGGATGTTCTACCGAATCCTTATCTTTTAAAAACTGCGTGTATAATGATTCAAAAGAATTAATCCCTGGCTTTTTTGCGGATGAAGTAGACACTAATTTTAAATTTGAAATGATTGATAACAAGTTTTCAGTTGTTCCTTCATTTACTTCTAGTTTGGTAGAGGATCTCGTCAACAGCGGAAGATATTCAATTGATCAAAAGGTGAGTGGTTCTGATCTTTCTTTATTAAAAATTATTTTGGGAAGATATGCATTGTTTTCTGAAAGCGGAAAAGTTTGTGAAGACGATGGTTGCCTCGATGAAGAAAATTTTGATCTTTCGATTGTTGAAAGGGCCGCAGCTCAATGCTCTTTAACTCTGATCGATTTATTAGAGGCGAGAGGATTTAGATTAAAGAGTGACTTTGATTATATTGATCCTGCAGGAGCTGCCGAGCAAAGGGCACAAGAATACGATTCGGATTCATTGGAATATAAAGTTTGTATGGGATTAGCAGAACGCTTAAAAAAATAAGTTTTTTACAAACTTATACCAAAGAATTTGATAACCTTCACGTACCCGAAATATACTGCGGCCATAAGCACTGACGAAGTGACCATTGCTGGATAAAACTTCCAGCCAATCTTGAGCAGGAAAGGCAGGCAAAGAAAAAAGAAGAGCGAAGGAATGACCATCCAGAAAATGGTGTAGGATAAATCCGTTACGGCCTTAATGTCTTTTGTATCATTGTAGAGCCATATGAAGGCAAGAAGTGAAGTCAGAGGCAAAGAGGCGAGAATACCTCCGATCATAGAAAAGCGTTTTCCAGCTTCAGCAATAGCGACGACGACGATTGCCGTAATAAGAGTTTTTAAAACTAAATACATTTTTTCTCACTTTGATTGAACAATAAAATCTTTATACTTTTTTAGAACTTTTTGTGGGGTCACATATCCCATGAAGGCCTCTTCTTTCGTGAAGTAAATCCCACTTTCACAGCTGAGAGAAAGTATCACATTGTTTTGCATTGTGCTTTCATTTTCTGTCTCTTGAATATGCATTAAAATATGCGTGATGGCCTCTGATTCTGGAAAGCCTGGATCAATTCTTTTAACTCCACTGACAACTTTATGAACGACCAGGACCGTGCCCTTGGCGATTGTTAAATTCTTCTCAAAGCGATTTTGCACAACTAGGGAACAGCCACTTCCATAGATTTCTTTTTTTCCAAAATGTTTTGTCGAATTGGCCTCAACAGTCAGATCTTTTTTCAAGATCAGCTCGCTTCCATTCATTGTTTCTTCAGAATAGGCAGAAGAGAAGAGTGTTGAAAACAAGAGTATGCTCATTGCGATCATCTTCATACGATAGACCTCTTTGAAGTTTTTTTAAAAATACCATACTGCCCTCCATGGAGGGACAAGTATGACTTTTTTTCATGGTCAACAAGAAGTATTGGCTATTGGATTTGGAAGCCGCCGACAACAAGGCCTTCCCAGTTTTTGATCTGGGGATTCAGGTATTTTTGCAGAACTTTAGCTTCGTCTTCTGCTATACAACCAAATTTTTTGAGAAGAGTTGCAGTGGCAAATTGAGAAGCACGGTTGGCGCCGTCACGCACTTTTAGCGCGATATAAACTTTCTCTTTTGGAGAAAGCGCACAATAAACACCTTCGGCACCGACTTTAGCAAACACCCGGCCATTTGTGGCGCGGGTAATTTCCGTCGGAAAGTTTCCTGCTCCGGATAGGAGATCAGGATGCTTAGAGACACCATCCAGAATGCGTTTTCCACTCAGGCTTTTAAATAGATTCACATGGCCTACGGCGAGGTTATAAAGCGGGGTTGCAATAGTGGGAATCCCACAACCATCCACTCCATAAGGAGAGTTCTTCAAATCGTATTCATAAACTTCACTCAGGAGTTTCATCATGTCTTTTTGAACCGGATGATCGTATTGATCATAGTGGGCGACATCATAGCCTTTATGCACACACACCGAAATAATTCCGCTGTGTTTACCTGAACAATTATTATGACCGCGATTTGGTTTTAAATTGGAGAGAAGAAGTGAATCGCGAACAGCTTCGCGGGAAGGAGACTGAATACCACAGCGAAGGTTATCTTCATTCAACTTATATTTTGCCAGCCACTCATGAACGAGTTCAGTGTGAACCGGATCTGCATAATGAGAAGAGGAAGCTAGAGCAAGATGACGATCATCGAGTTTTTGTGCTTCATACGCTCCCGACTCAATAATGAGCATTGCTTGAAGCATTTTGATCGCAGAACGCGGATACACAGGTGTATGAATATCGCCCCAGGATTCAAGAATAGTTTTATTCTCATCCATGACCACTGCGTCCACAAGATGAACTGATTCGCTCATTGGTCCACGTGTGACGTGTATTTCAAGTGGAGCTTTCATTTAATTTCTAGCAATCGATGGGGCCTCATGACAGGCCACCCAGCGCCCTTGTTTTTCAATTAAATCCGGAACGACTTCTTTACAGCCGAGAGTCGCATAAGGGCAACGTGGCTCAAAAGCACATCCTTTTGGCAGATTGAGTGCCGAAGGAAGTTCACCGTTTAAAATGGAATCGCCTTCTTTTTTCTCGCGATTTGTCTTAGGAGCACTCTCGAGAAGAATTTGGGTATAAGGGTGAAGTGGATTATTGAAAATCTGATCTCTCGATCCGTACTCAACGACTCGCCCTAGATACATGACAAGAATCCTGTCAGACATATGCTGAATGACAGAAAGATCATGAGAAATAAAAAGATAAGCAAGGTTAAATTCTTTCTGCAGTTCAAGAAGAAGATTCAACACCTGCGCCTGAATCGAAACATCCAGGGCCGAAACTGGCTCATCTAAAATGAGAATTTGAGGATGGAGCATGAGCGCACGGGCAATGCCCAGACGCTGTCTTTGTCCACCTGAAAAATGGTGAGGGTAGCGCTTGGCAAATTCTTCACGCAAACCCACTTTCTTCATCATGGCATAAACTTGTTCTCTGACTTCTGCCGAAGATTTTTCAGGCGTATTGATCGTCAGTGGATCTGAGATAATATCAAAAGCTTTTTTACGTGGATTGAGCGATTGATAAGGATCCTGAAAAACCATTTGAATGGCCGAGTGGAATTCCTTTGGATTAAACGTATCAAAGTTTTTTCCAAGAAGCTCAATCGATCCCGCTGTTTTCTGTTCCAGCTTCGTCAGAACTTTAGCAAGCGTCGATTTCCCGCATCCTGATTCACCGACAATTCCGAGAGTCTCTCTTGAATTCAAATGAAAATTGATATTCGACAATGCTTTTAATTTCATCGTCGGTTTAAACATTTTTTTTATGTCGTAGACTTTATCCAGTCCGTTTACTCGGAGCAATTCACTCATACAACTTCCTCCTTCATTGGATGCAGACAGCGAATGCCATTTTCAAGAGCAATCGGCGATGGAATACAATCGCTTTGCACATGTGGGCACCGAGGATGGAATTGACATCCTGATGGCCTTTGATGAAATGCCGGAACAATTCCCGGAATTGAAGGAAGAACACTTTTAGCTGGTCTCACAACCGCTCCCGGACGACTTGAAAGTAAACCGAACGAGTATGGGTGGAAAGGATGTTTAATCAGATTTTTGGTCATGGCCGTTTCAACCAGTTCACCAGCGTACATAACTTGCACGCGCTCACTGAATTCGCTCACAACACCAAGATCGTGAGTGACAAGGATGACCGACATATTATTTTTTTCCTGGAGTGATTTAATCAAGGTCAGGATTTGTTTTTGAATGGTCACATCGAGGGCCGTTGTTGGTTCATCAGCGATAAGAAGCTTCGGGCCTGTTGAAATGGCCATGGCAATCATCACTCTTTGGGCCATCCCGCCTGAGAGTTCGAATGGATACGCTTTCAATCTTTCTTCTGGTGACGTGATACCCACCTGTGCCAGCAACTCAATGGCCAGTTCACGAGCTTCTTTCTTCGTCATTTTTTTATGAGCAAGGATAGTCTCGACAATCTGAAATTCCACAGTGAGAAATGGATTCAGCGCAGTCATGGGATCCTGGAAGATCATTGAAATTTCGCCACCGCGGACTTTTTGCCATTCTTGTTCTTTTAATGTCAAAAGATCGCGATTATTGAAAGTTAATTTATCGGCCTTCACAATCGAGTTGTCGCCAAGAATACCCATCAAGGCGAGATTGGTAATACTTTTTCCCGATCCTGATTCACCAACGACTCCAAGCATTTCCCCTTGCTTTAAAGAAAAGGAAAGATCTCTCACCGCATGAATAGGTTCAGGATTTTTATCTGATTTAAAAAAGATATTGAGGTTTTGAACCTCGAGTAATGTTTCACTTATCATTCATATTTCTTTTGTTAATTCTGTTTTTTAAGGCGTGGATCCAGAGCATCTCGTAAGCCGTCGCCAAGTAAGTTAAAAGATAAAACGGTAACAAGAATACAAAGACCAGGGAGAGTTACCATCCACGGGCTTGATTCGATAAAACTTCTCGCATCTGAAAGCATAGTGCCCCATTCAGACATCGGTGCTTGCGCTCCCAATCCCAGAAATCCAAGAGCGGCCACGTTTAAAATACCGTCTGAAAATCCAAGTGAAGCCTGTACAATAAGAGGGGCCATACAGTTGGGAAGAATTTCAACAAACATAATTCGAAAATTACCTGCGCCAAAAAGTTTAGCGGCCGATACGTATTGTTTGTTTTTTTCTACCAGAACCTGAGCTCGAATGATTCTAATGAAATTGGGAACAGCGACTACGGCGACTGCAATAATGGAGTTGGTAATTCCCGGACCCAGTACCGCAACAATGACAATCGCAAAGAGAATACTTGGAAGAGACATGATGAGATCTGTTAGTCTCATGATGATTCTATCGACGAGTCCTCCGTAAAAGCCTGCCACAACTCCCAAAAGAGTGCCGGTAAAAAGAGCGAGGATGACAACTGAAAAACCAACCGCCAAAGAAATTCTTGAACCGTAAATAAGGCGCGATAAAATATCGCGACCGATATCATCTGTGCCAAAGAAAAAACCGGCCCTGCCGCCTTCAGTGAATGAAGGAGGAAGTCTCAGGCTTTCTGAAAAGACTTCAGTTGGATTATGGGGAGCAATAACAGGAGCAAGAAGAGCAATGATCACCGATAGAATGATGATGACAATGCCAATCATGGCCCCGCGATTTTTTTTCAATTCAAAATAAAGTTCACTAAAAAACTGTTTCATTTAATCGCTGCTTGGTTATCTCATTTTAGGGTTGAGGAAATAGTAAATCACATCGACAAGAATATTAGTCATGACGATGATAAAAGAGATGATGAGAACTCCGCCTTGAATGACAGGATAGTCTCTCGACGTGATACTCTGGACAATCCACTTGCCGATACCTGGCCATGAGAAAATAGTCTCAGTTAAAATAGCTCCAGTGATGATCGATCCGAACAAAAGAGCGAGTGTCGTCACGATAGGAACGAGAGCATTTCTTAAAGCGTGGATATAAACAATGCGTGGCTTGTTCATGCCTTTAGCGCGAGCCGTGCGAATATAATCTTCGCCTAAAACTTCCAACATGCTCGATCTTGTCATTCTGGCAATGACGGCAAGTGGAATCGTTCCCAAAGCAATCGAAGGAAGTATAAGATGTTTAATCGCACTCCAAAAAGGAGCGAAACCTTCAGCTTTCACAACTGCTGATTGAAGTGTGTCGATGAGGTAGAGTCCCGTCATTACCGGAATGTCATAGGTAAGTTCAATTCTTCCAGAAACAGGTGTAAGGCCAAGTTTCACAGAGAAAAGAAGAATGAGAATAAGGCCCCACCAAAAAATAGGCATCGAATAACCAATCAGCGAAGTTCCCATTAGGAAATAATCAAAGAAAGAATTGCGCTTCAATGCCGCATAGATTCCTAGTGGAATACCAATGATCGTTGCAAAAAATAAACTGAACATTCCCAATTCAAAAGTAGCAGGGAAGCGTTCAATAAATTCTGCCCAGACTGAGTTATTGGAAACAATAGATGTTCCCAAATTTCCCTGGCAGGCATTTTTCACGAAGAACCAGAATTGCTGAATGATCGGTAGATCGAGACCGAGATTGTGTTTCATTTCAGCGTAGCGAACAGGATCTACTCCGCGTTCGCCGACAAGATTTAAAACCGGATCTCCCGGTATCAGTCTGATAATGAAAAAACAAATCAAACTGATACCGAGGAGAGTAGGGATAAGATCTAAAAACTTTTTGAGAAAAAATTTCATTATTCAATCACCAGGAATGTAAAGAGATCGTGTCCAAGAGGATCGATTTTGTATCCTTTTACATTTTTTGCCATTGCTTTAAAAACAGTCGAGTGAGCAATTGTCACCCATGGGGCCTGCTCTTTAAAAATTTTCTGAGCGTCTTTGTAAAGCGCTGTTCTTTTTTTCATATCAGTCTGAACTTTAGCATCGACAACGGCCTTGTTGAATTTCTGGTCACACCATTTTGAGTAATTTGATCCCGCTTTAACAGCTCCACAGCCTAGAAGTGTGTTTAAGAAGTTGTCTGGATCTCCATTGTCTCCCGTCCAACCCATTTGCAGCATTGAGTGTTCGCCCTGGCTCGCTTTTTTCAGATAAGTCGGCCAATCGTAAGTTTGAAGTTTAACTTTGATTCCCACTTTTGCGAGATCAGCTTGCATTAACTCACCCATCTTTTTCCCATTAGGGTTGTATGGCCGAGCTACAGGAAGAGTCCACATGTCTGTTTCAAATCCATTTGGGTAACCAGCTTTTGCAAGAAGGGCCTTGGCCTTTTCTACGCTGTATTCATAATCTTTAATAGCATCGTTGTATGACCAGATCGTTGGAGGAAGTGGGTTCTTTGCAACAACAGCATTCCCCATATAAATAGCATCGATGTACGATTTTTTATTAAGGGCGTGATTGACGGCCTGACGTACAAGAAGATTGTCGAAAGGTTTCTTTGTCACGTTAAGAGCGAGATAACCCACATTAAGACCTGCATCTTTCATGACAGTGAGTTTTGCATTTTTTTGCATTTCAGGAATATCGGCCGGTGCTGGTTCATTGGCAAACTGACACTCACCAGTTTTTAATTTCTGGTGACGAACGTTAGCATCCGGTGTGATGGCGAAAATCAATTTATCAATATTGCCATGCTGGCCCCAGTATTGAGGATGGGCCGCGTATTTGATGACAGAATCTTTTGCATAAGATTGAAATACAAATAAACCAGTTCCCACCGGCATTGAATCCATGTCAGATTTTTTATTAGAAGCGATCAGCTTTGTGCCGTACTCTTCTGAAAGAATGCCCATGAAAGACATGGCCATGTTCGCAAGAAAGGTAGCATCCGGAGTAGTCAAAACGAATTGAACTTTATACGGATCAAGGGCCTTGACTTCTTTAATCGTCTTACCCATTTCCATTCCATCAAAGTACTCGTACTTCCCGCCGCTCACATCGTGAAACGGATGAGTTTTCACGCGCTGACGATCAACCGAGAAGATGACATCAGTCGCATTGAAGTCGCGAGTAGGAGTGAAATATTTTGTCGTATGAAATTTTACACCTTTTCTCAAAGTGAAAGTGTAAACGAGTTTATCTTTTGAAATTTCCCAGCTTGTTGCCAATTGAGGAATAATTTTTGTCGACCCTGGTTCGAAAGTCACAAGATTGTTGTAAATAACCTGGGCCGTAGCATTTGTGGATGTTCCATCAGTAACAAGTTGCGGATTGAATGAACTAGGCGATCCTTCTGAACAGTAGACAAAACTTTTTGCCTGGGCCGTACCAAACGCCAAATTTGCGATAAAAAACAAAGAAAGAACTGTCTTCATTTTAAGTCCTTGTGGTTGAGTTAAATAGGCTTAATTCTTTAATATTTGAGACGTTTTGACAATTAAATCCCCCAAATTTTATCGAGTTACAAGTAGATGATATAAAAAGTCAGTTTTGAAACTTATCTTTTTCTTGAGAAATCCGATGGGAGTTAAGTGAATAGATTATTCCGAAACCTAACACTTGCTCAAAAGCTCACTTTTCTCACGCTGGCCATAACAGTGATGAGTTCTGCTGTGACTTTAGGTTTTGTTTATTTCTTTATTTTAAAACTCAATTCTCAATTTCTCGAAGGAGAAATTAAAGAGCGCGAAAGTATTATTGAACACGCCTATGTTGAACCCCTGTGGAGCTTTGATCAAAAGCAAATTGAAGAAGTTTCCAAATCCCTTCTTTCCAATAACGGTTTTACCTATATAGAAGCGGTAAGAGTTGTCGATCCATATGGCAATGTCCTTTACGAGCGCTCCATGAAAAATGATCGCGTGGGAAATCTGGATGATTACGCGAAAGCTCCTTTTACTAAAGTTGGCTCGACTAAAATTTATAAAGCGCAAGAACACCTTGGAACAGTCTGGATTGCTTTTACTTCCGAAGGCGTAATGGAAAAATATCGAGGTCTTCTCACAAGTATCTTTCTCTTCTCATTTCTTATTGTGGGATTCACCTGTTTCTGGATTAATGTCTTTTTCAAGAAATTGCTGAGCGACCCACTAAACTCTCTTCTTTGCCATATTCAACAGATTAAAAATGCTCAGTTTGAAAATCATCATTATGATGAACTCACGGACGAATTGCGCGACATTGGAAACACATTGAATTTTACTGCTGCTCTAGTGAAAAAGCGCAATGATGATTTGAAAAATCACTCCGAAAATCTGGAAAAAATGGTCGCGGAACGAACCCATGAACTTCAGGAACAAATTTTAAAAAATATCAATGCCAGTCGTCTTGTGGCCGTTGGTGAAGTGGCGTCGGGTATTGCTCACGAAATTAATAACCCACTGACAGTTATCAATGGACAGATTTTAAAACTGCAACGGCAGATGAAAAATTATCCTGAAGATGAAATGGTGAAAGCTCCGATAGAAAAAATTAATTTAATGAGCGGCCGTATTGTGAAAATTATCAATGGACTTAAACTCATTTCCCGCGATGGCCAATCGGATCCGATGTTAAACTTCGGACTCAATAATATGATTGAGGAAATAAAGCTCTTAACTGAAATGAAAATTAAATCGTTGGATATTGAACTTCAGTTTGAAATTCCACAACACGAAGTGATGGTTTACGGACGCGAAGTGCAGATTTCACAAGTTCTCGTCAATCTGATCAATAATGCTGTGGATGCCATTTCGAGTAATGAAGAAAAATGGATACGCGTCCGAGTCATTGAAAAAGCGGGCAGAGTTCAGTTCACTATTACTGATAGCGGAAAGGGAATTTCTAAAGAAGTTCAGGAAAAAATAATGACTCCTTTTTTCACGACTAAAGGGGTGGGAAAAGGAACAGGGCTTGGACTTTCCATCTCTAAAGGGATCATAAATGATCATGGCGGAGAGTTTTATTACAACAATGAATCTCCTAACACCGAATTTATTTTCACTCTGAGCATGTGCAGAGGCGAGATTAAGGCCGCATAAAATTTAATGAAAACCTATCAATTCTTCTTTTTGCTTTTTGTGACTTCAACCTCTTCGGGCTTCGCAGACACGATTACCTTGAGAGCAGATACCTGGTGCCCTTATACCTGTTCACCTGAATCGGACAGACCAGGATTTATGATAGAGATTGCTAAGGCCGTTTTTGAACCAGCAGGACATAAGATTGATTATAGTCTTATGAACTGGGCGAGGGCCGTCTCTGAAACCAAAAAAGGGAAGTTTAATGCCGTCGTTGGTGCCAACACAGCAGACGTTCCGGGCTTTATTCTTCCTAAGAGTCCACAGGGAATGAGTGTCAATTATTTCTGGACGCCAAAGGATTCAACTTTTACTTACAACGGAATTGAATCCGTTAAAGGGAAAAAAGTTGGTGTCATCAATGGTTATTCCTATGGGGGAGACGAGCTCGACAAACCCATCGCTAATCATCATCCCTCATTTGTTGTGCTTCCTGGCGACGATGCTTTGGTGAAGCTCATTAAGATGACCGATGCCAAAAGAATTGATGCGTTTGTGGAAAATCCTTACGTCCTTGAATATCTTCTTTCCACTGAGCAGACTCAGTTTCAAAATAAATTTAAGGCCGTGAGTAAAAATATAGTAAGCGAACCAGAACTCTATATTGCTTTTTCACCTGAAAAAGCTGAATCGAAAAAATATGCTCAAATGTTGACGGAAGGAATGAAGCAGCTTCGAAAGTCAGGCAAACTCAAAAGCATTTTGCAGAAATATAAAATCAAAGACTGGAAATAAAAAGGCCTCCGTAGGGAGGCCTTTTTTATATGCGTATCGAGTTCAATTTTATTTTAAAGCTTCTCTGATCACTGATGAAGCCCAGTCCATTGTCCAGACGATGATAGCAATCAAGATAACAAGTAGACCAACTTCATTCCATCTTGCCTGACCTTGGTATTGCATAAGAAGGTTACCGATACCACCGCCACCAACAAGACCGATGACTGTCGCCATACGAACGTTGATATCCCAACGGTAGATTGTATAAGACAAATAAGGAAGAACGATTTGTGGAACTACACCGAACCACACAACCTGAACCGGGTGTGCACCGGTTGCAGTCATCGCTTCGATTGGACCGTCATCTACTGATTCAATTTGCTCTGAGTATTGTTTTGTCAAAGACGCAATTGAGTGAAGGCAAAGAGCAAGCATCCCTGAAAAAGGTCCGATACCTACCCAAACGGAGAAGATAATCGCCCAAACCAACGGCTCAATTGAACGAGACACGTTGAGAATTGTTCTCAAAGCAGTGTAGACAAAAAAGCCAACAGGATTACCTGTCATCAAGTTTCTTGCAGCAAGAAAGCCGAGAAGAAAAGCGATAGGAATCGCAATCGCTGTCGCGATAAAGGCCATATAAATAGTTTCGATCGCGGCAAAAAGCCCTTGCTCGAAAATGCTCCAGTTCGGATGGAAAAGAGCTGTAAAGATTCTTTTTGCTCCTTCAAGTCCTTGAGCAGAGAAAAACTCTTTCAGTGAGACTTGAGAAACATAGAAACCTGTAATGAAAGTCAGGATGATAAGTAGGTAACCGATGAAAGCAAAAGGTTTACTTGTGACTGACTCGTCATCTTTTAATTTGATAAGGCCAAGGCTTCCTCTTCCCAATGAAAAATTAGTGAAGAAAAGAAGGGCCGCTGCTGCCATACCAAAATAAAGAGCATAAGTCGGTTGCTTCCAAGTAAATTCTGGATAACGGTTTTCAATATAAATTCTATCGTAAAGCACTTTGTAACTGACGAGAGCAATATACGCCCAGGCCAGTGTATCAAGGATATACGCCTTAACCATTTGAACATTTTTGTTTTTAACTTTTGATATTTTCTTTTGCATCTGAGTCTCTGTTTTCTACACTTAGTTAATAGTTACTTCTACAGCGTCTTCACCGTAAATGGTCTTGAACCATTCTTCGTTAATCTCAAGCGGTTTTCCATCATAGATAAGTTTACCGGCCTTAAGAGCAACTACCCGGTGAGCGTACTGACGAACAAGAGAAAGGAAGTGAAGGTTACAGATAACTGTTACACCCAACTCTTCATTAACTTTTTTTAAATACTGCATAACTGAATGAGACGTTGCAGGGTCTAGCGACGCTACAGGTTCATCAGCAAGAAGGATTTTTGGATTTTGCATTAGAGCACGGGCAATCGCCACGCGCTGTTGCTGACCACCTGAAAGATTGTCAGCGCGGTTTTTTTCTTTTCCTCTAAGACCTACGATATCGATGTATTTCATCGCGCGCTCTTTTTCTTCAGCAGAATAAATGCCGAAAACAGATTTCAAAATACCCGTACGTGACAAGTTCCCTGAAAGAACATTGGCCATAACTGAGCGTCTTGGAATGAGGTTGAAGTGCTGGAAGATCATCCCGATTTCTGATCTAATTTTTCTTAAGGCCGAGCCTTTTAATTTTGTCGTGTCGACTCCATTAAAAAGAATTTCTCCACCTGATGGATCGTGAAGGCGGTTAATACATCTAAGCATAGTCGATTTACCAGAGCCTGATAAACCAATGACAACTAAAAATTCACCTTGAGGCACGCTGAAATTAATATTGTGAAGAGCGTGGTATCCATTCGGGTAAACTTTGTTCAGATTTTTGATTTCTAACATATCAATTCATCCAGATAAAAAAGGTTCGATAAAAAAGGTTCCAGGAGACTTAAGTCTCCCGGAACTAAGAAGAACCTTACTATTATTTAACTAGTGCAGCTGCGTCTGTGTTTGTTTCTTTTAGAACTTTTCTTAGAGCATCGTAGTCTTTGTTTGTTGCAGGAACAACGCCGTCAACAGCGTAGATATTCTTGAAAGACTCTTTCCCTTCTTTTGTTGCAAGGTACTTGTTAAGACCATCAATGAATTTTTTAGTGACGTCTGCAGGTACACCTTTTCTGAAAACGAATGGATCGTTTGGAATTTTGTCAGTGATTTTTAGAACCTGAACTTTCTTTTCTACATCCGGGAATTGAGTCATTACTCTTTCGCGAGCGTCTTTGATTTTTCCGTCGAAAGCGTCAGAGTAGAAAGCTGCACCGGCATCGACCTGACCGTTGTAGATCATAGTGATAACGTTGTCGTGTTTTACAGCGAAAACCTGATTGCCTAGTTTTACTTTAGCGTCGTTAAGGATTTTAAGCGGGAAAAGGTACCCTGAAGTCGATGAAGGGTCAGTGAACGCGAATTTTTTTCCGTTAAGATCTTTAAGTGATTTGATGTTGGCAGCAGCTGAAACGTAAATCGCTCCTGCGTAGTAGTCTTTGCCGTGACGAAGAGTTTTTAGTTTCGCTTCAGCGCCAAACTTAGAGTTTGCAAGAAGGTAACCAAAAGAGTTCATAACAGCGATATCCGCGCGTGCTGAACCGAAAGCTTCAACAACAGCGATATAGTTTTGAGGAATCCCAGACTTGAAATAAAGTCCTGTTTCTTTTTCCATGAATTTTAAAAAGTGATCTGAGTTTGTTGCAATTGAGTTCGCATCAACAGATGGTGTGAAGTAAATCTTCACTGGATTGTCTTTTGTCCCAAGTTTATCTTCAGCAAAACCAGCAAACGAGACCGCAAGAAGGCTTAGGCCTAACAGGGCTTTTCTTAAGTTCATGAAAACTCCTTAAAAGAATTCAACAGTTTGTATAATAAAAAATGATGGCCAAGAGTAGCACAACTTATCCGAATGTGTCAGTCAAGAATTCGTTATATTGGGCTTTTTTTGAAAATAATGGTAATTTTTTTATATAAATAGCAATTACTTGGAGATTAATGCGGTGAAAACATTAATAGGAACTCTTCTCTTGGCATCAGTATGGTTCGGGGCTTCTGAAGTCTCGGCAGAGATTCCGGGATATTCTTCAACAGACAATACGGGACTCAATAAAAAAGAGCGCATCGACGCTGTGGAAACGTATTTATCTAATCTCACCCAATCTCTTTCCAAGATGGAACAGAAGCTTGACGAGAACGCCAAAAAACTGGCAGACCTTGATCGCGTTGTCTCCGCTTTAAAAGCAAACGAAGCCAAAAAAGTGGATTCGAAATTAGGTGAAGCAAAGCAACCGACACCCTCTAATCCCTCTGGGAAGCCTGAGCCTAGTGAGCTTGAGAAATTAAAAGCGGATGTGTTGGCGCTGAAGAACCAGGATATTGAGAAACTGAAAGTGAATTTGGAAGAGCTTTCGGATACTGTTAAGGCGATTCAGGTTAATCTTAAGAAGTAGTTTAGATCAGTTGGATGTTGGGCGTTGGATGTTTGATGGTGATGTTTAACGTTTACAGTTTGATGATCTGTTTGACGTTCACAGTAAACAGGTCATCAAGCAGAAAACATCCAACAGATCATCCAACGTCCAACATCCAACGACAAACATCATCAGTTCGTCACAATCCCAACAAACTCTTTTGCATCAATTTCAACTTCATTGACTTTAATCCGCACAATATCTGAAACTTTTGGATCAGCAGAATTTTTCACGACAATTCCTGTGCAGTCGGATTTGAGTAGAACACCTTCTGGTAAAACGAGACCTTGAAGATTTTTAAGTGACACTCTTGAGCCTGCGCCGGTGAGTTCGCCCATTCTGACTTGCAGTCCTTGTTTTAGAAGAACGTCGACGGGAATGAGATCTCGGGCCTGCGCCTTCATCATGAATGAAAGAGTGAGAAGTAATGTGGCGATAAAAAATTTCATTGCAAGACTCCAGTTGATTCTTTCGTTGGGGTAAGTCCTAAAACATCTGAGAGAACGACGGCAAAATAAGGAATGGATCCCTGCAGGCTTTCATCATTCATCACTTCAAATATTTTTTTGACGGCGGAGAGTTCGATCTCTTTTATTTTTTTTATTCCTTCTTCGCTCATGCCTTCAGAGAGTGAGTAAAAAAGATTCATTCCTTTTTCGACATCTTTTGGCTTGTAGAAATCGACTAATGAATGGGTGAGCTTATGAGCGAGCGAAAGATCAACTGAGAAGTTCTTATCGCGGGCATGGAGACGGTCATTATCATCAGTGAGGATGATTCCCTTGTCCGCCATCTCTTGTAGTTTCTGAAGGCCAGTGAGACCAAAAACGTCGCGCACTTCGCGAACGTTTGTTCCGCAGGCATTGGCCGCGAGTTTATAGATGAGGTAGCACGTCCGATCCTGAAATAATGTATTTAAATCGGCGTGCATCTCATGTTTTGTTTCTTCATCGAAAATAAATTGATTAAACGATTTATTTAAGAGTTCAGCGACTGGCCCCTGAACTTTTCGAAGGAGTGATGAAATTTTCTTTTCTTTCAACAAGTATGAAACAAGTGCAAGAACGGAGTGAGGAGCGAGCTCTCCACCATTGTTTTGCATGAGCCTTCTCATTGTAGTGGCAGGCACACCCGAGCGGCCGGCAAGAGCATTTAATGTCAGCCCCGGGTGTGTGTTGAGATAGGCAGAGGTCATGTCTCTGAGTTGATCATTAACTGTTTGAGAGTCAGTTTGATTTTCATGTGAATGTGAATTTTCTCTTTGTGATAAATTCATATACTTTGTTTTTAATCGAGACCAATCGATTGAAAAACAAAAAACCAACTCAGGAAAGAAAGAGTAAGATAGTGCATTCATAGTGCTGATATTTTTTACACATTCAGAGTCACTTTGAACCTTACTTCGGACCTTTCAGGTCCAAAGTGACACTGAGATTATTATTGGCAAACCATCACAGCGCGGCCGTTTTGTCTTTCGACACGGCAATTTCTCCCCGGACCGCGTCCACCACCGTTACCCCCGCCACCTGGCGGACCTTGACGACAAATTGAAGTGGTTGCACGCAAACGAATTCCACCCGTCATATCAGATGAATCCATTGTAATTGTTCCTTGAGTGCTTGAATCGCCCCCGACAATCTGTGTTCCCAGTTGATGTTGAAGATGGATTTGAACTTTTTCTCCAGCGTTTCCATTTCCACATTGAGATGAAAGCAGAATTGTTTTTGTCGCTCTTACAACGAAATCTTCTGACTGATCAATGCTTGTGTTTAACCATGAACGTTCCTGTAGAAGTTCCGGACCTCGACCGCCGCGCTCAGTTCCTAGTCCAGCGCTGCTCATTAGGTAAGAGCGAAAGTTGCCAGTGACACCTCTGTCGAGAAAAGTATTTCCGCGCATGTCATAAGAAACTTCGAGCGTTTCTAATTTTTGTCCAGCAGGCAGTCTGATATCGAGAAACACATTACAGTTAAGAAGAGAAATGCTGGTGCCCCCTTTTGGTGATGGAGCAGTCGGCACGTGAGATTCAAAACCCTGAAACAGAAGTGAAGCAGAAGATAAATCCGGCGCAGTCACAATTTGAGTTGTGCTCGACGGGCATCCAGAGCCTCCCACTCGGATATTTTGAAATTCAAAATTTCCTGCGAGTGCATTGGCCGTTGCGAGTGTCGAAAACGCTAACGCTAAAAATGATGATGATAGTTTCATAAGTATTATCCCCCTACGTTTAGATTTAAAGGAATGAGTGGTGTTCTTCAAGTAGGGAAATGAGTGATTCATGTTTTGATCGCCAGGTGGCGACTGCGATGAATGGCGATGAACCACGTGGCGATCAAATTTTTTGCGAGTGTGTTTTGTTGTTTCTTTTGAAAAAAAAATTCTTTAAAAATGAATTAACGAAAGCGATGTGCTTTTTGAATATCAACATTGAGGGGAAAAAATTATGAAAATGAGTTCACTATTAAAAGCATCACTGAAAGTAGGTCTTTTGGCTTCAGCATTAGCAACTTCTATCGTTCGCGCAGACGATATTTCAATCGGAATGCCAGCGTATGGTGGTAATGGTTGTCCTGCTGGAACTGCTTCCGCTGTTCTTTCACCAGATTCAAAATCGCTTTCATTAATCTTCGATCAATTTATTGTTGAGGCCGGCGGCGCGAACCGGTCACTGGAAAGAAAATCTTGTAACGTTGCTATTCCAGTTCATATCCCACAAGGATTTTCAGTTTCTGTCGTTAATGTCGACTACCGTGGATACGTTTCATTGCCAGCTCAGGCAAGTGCCCGTATGACAGCGGAATACTTTTTGGCCGGTTCTGTTGGTCCGCGCTTTGATAAAATGTTTATTGGACGAACTGATACCGATTACCAATTTTCAAATCAACTCGACATCAATGCACAAGTTTGGTCTCCATGTGGAGCTGATACTATTCTTCGCGTAAATGCGGCCATGCTTGTGAAGACAAATCGCTACAACGATCAAGCAACTGCCACTGTCGACTCTGCTGACTTCAAAACAGGGATTTTATACCAGCTACAATGGAAGAGATGTTCGAGATAATCGAACACACTTCTACACCTGATACTAGAGAGAGAAAGAAAGGGCCTGCATAAGCGGGCCCTTTTTTTATTTGTTAATAGATCGTTCAAGAACAAATGCTTCTGCAGCAGAAGTTCCAACAGCGCATCCACGCACAGTCATGAGAGCGCGGATATTTTCCCAGCTTCTCGGATGAGGGAAATCCCGCAGCTCATCACAATAATGTTCTAATGCCTGCTTCTTTTTTAAAATATGGTCTTCGGTCAATCCTTCAAAGACATTGGGTTTAAAACTTGGGGTGGATTGAAGCTGCCCAAAATCTGTGCTTGAAGGTACCTCATAGGTAAGAATTCTCTCGATTGATGAATGAGGAAGAGGCCTGCAAGCAATCATAGACGCTTCAAAAGTCACGCGATGATCCTGATTCAGGTCGCAGGGAGAATGGGTGTAAACAATGTGGGGATGAACTGTTTTGATCACTTCTTCAATTTTTAAAACGAGATCTGATATTGGATAAGAATCAAAATGATTATCCTTAAATGAGAACTGCACAAGATTTTTAATTGCAAGTGTCTCGCAAGCGAGGCGAAGGGCCTGTTGTTTTAACTGCACGGACGAATGTTCTCTTAAAAAACCACCATCGCTTAAGACAATGAGAAAGAGATCATGTCCTTCGCTGTTTAACTTCGCAATGGTGCCTCCTAATCCGAGAACTTCATCGTCGGGATGGGCCGCAATAATTAAAATGTTCTTTTTGATCATTGTTGATTCTCTTTTGTTTTGGTGAAGCTCCAGTAATCGTCGCAAACGCAGAAGCGATGCGGACAAAGAAGATCTTTTCCTCGAAAGTCTGTCATTAGGATATGTTTTTTTTCCTGGCGGCAGGGCAGTGAGACGGTGCCGTCATAATGAATTATGAACGCCTTTAATTCACATTTCCAGCCAGTAAAACGATTGGCCTTCTCTGCTACAATTTGAAATTTGGGAACATCCTTCCATTGACCATTTTGTTCGATAGAAACTGTTTCGTAGCGGTTTTTATTCAGCCACTTCGAATTTTGTTCATTTAAAAAGGATTCAATTTCTTCGGGGTAATCAAAATAATCATCCTCTTGTTGAGGATCGATTTTATGTAACCTCATAAAACTGGGTATGACGTTTTCATTAACAATAGTTTCGATGAGGTTGGCCCACTCGCGCATTTTAGGAAGATAGACAGGGTTTGGATGCACATTAAAAACCAAATCCAGTTTGAAGTTCTTCTGCAGTTCCTGGATTTTTTCCAAAAGCTGCTCCTGTGGGTATTCGACATGCAGACTGATAACAATTTTTACTTTTTCTTTGTAAGGAAGAAGATCAGTCCAAAAAGAAAGGGGACGCTCCAGATTGGTAACAATTGCGATTGATTGAACTTTTTCCATTTGATGAAGTTCTTTCATCAGCCATAGAAAGTCGGGGTGAAGAGAGGGTTCACCTCCAAGGCAGGTGATTTTGAAATTTTCAGAAACGGTCCCAAGTTTTTTAAGTACGAGTTTAGCAACGCTGGAGTAATCGGTTTCACTTTTATGGGGATGAAAATAACAGTATGAGCATTTAAATTGACAATGAGAGACCAGTTCCCAATTTATATTCATGAGCGGGTTATTGCCAACCCTTGAAATGTTTTCTAGTGCCGGCATTCGTGCCTCAAACTTTCTACAGCGATTCTTTCGGCACCGTAAAATTCTGTGAACCCTTTTTTGGACAAAATTTCTGTATAAAGGATAGCCCGGTCATTGTAAGGAAAGCAAAATTTGGTGACTTTCATTTTTTTACTTTCAAATTCGGCCATCATTAAATCTGTGTCAGATGTCAGGAGCTGATAAAGTTCAGAGAGAGATTTGGTGAGAACTTTTTGATGAAAATGCGAGTGTCCTCCAATCGTGCAATTGGGTGTTCGCGCTATTTCTTCAATCTGCGTCCATTTCATGAAATGCCTTTTATCGCCCCTTTTGAAATAGGTTTCATGGGCCTCAACACTTTCGGGAAATTCGCCCAGCTGATTTTGATCCTCCGGACAGACGATATTGGTGCTGATAAAAAAAATCTTTTCTGTTTTAAGTCGTTTTAATTGATCCAGATAGCAAAATTGATTAAAGAGGCCATCATCAAATGTAAGAACATAATCTTCCAGTGGAAGATCAAACATCCAATCGCTTATTTTATGTATCATGAGTACCGGTTTATTGATCATGAGTCTTATGCTCGATGATAGAGTCGATGATATCAGCTGTAGAAAATCTGCACTGATAAACTTCCTTGATTTTTAAATTGTTCATCACTCGGTTTTGAATATCGGCGGAGTTTGCAGAAAAAGCTTCAGCGAACTGGCGACGGACAATTTTTGCAGAAGACTTAGTTTGTTGCAGGATCATCTTTGCCAGCGATTCAATCTCAATCAGGTTATCCGGATTTCCGATATTGAATGTTTGACGTTCGTATTGCTTATCCCGGGCCAGGCCATCAATCATTTCTACGGCATCTCTTATATCGCAAAAACTTCTCACTTGTTTGCCGTCGCCATAGACCGTTAGGTTTTCATTGTTCAGTGCCCGGTTAATGAAACTGGGAATGACCATTCCATGATCGCAAAGTTGCCCCGGCCCTGAAATATTAAAAAAGCGCAGGACGACAAAGGGAAACGTGTAGGAGTGAAGAAGAAATTCACTGGCCAGTTTGCCACACGCGTAGCCCCATCTCATCACGTGAGGTGATCCTATTTTTAATTCATTTTCTTCTCTGGCATCGCTTGTTTCACCATAAACTTCAGATGAACTGGCATACAGCACTTTGTTTTGGTATTTCTCAAAGAGAGGAAAGAGCTCCTGACTGGTCTTAAGTAAAGATTGAAAACTTGCCTGTGGGTTCTTATCTATGAATTTTACACCGACGGGACTAGCCAGATGAAAAACCAGGTCGACCTTGTTCAATATTTCTTCGATGATTTGTTTTTCTTCACTTTTCAATTGGGACAAGTCCATTTGATGAAATTGGATTTTCTTTTCTTTCATCAAAGGTGAATTGGGAGAAAGTGAATTGGTGGAAAGATTATCAATCACATAAAGAGAATCAACTTCGGAAAGATATTTTCGAATCAAGTGAGATCCAATAAATCCCAAACCACCGGTGATTAAAATCTTCAAACCCTAGTCCTTTTAAAAAGCGAGCAAAAGTCCTTTACAGGAATCATTGATCTAGTGTGAAATAGGAAAGATATGGACTATTTTAAGAGCTTTCTGACGAAAGTCAGCAAAAAAAATCTCATCATTGGTGTCGTCGGTCTGGGCTATACAGGCCTTCCGCTTTCTGTCCGTTTCTGTGAAAAAGGTTTCACAGTTGTGGGACTCGATATAGATGAACACAAAATAGACCAGCTCAAAACTCGTAAATCGTATCTTAAAGACGTGAGCGATGCGCATTTGCTTGCATTGGGTGAACGATTTAAACCGACTGCGGATTTTTCACACATCGCTTTATGTGATGCTGTCGTTTTATGCCTTCCAACTCCTTTACAAGACGGGCGCATTCCCGATTTAAGTTGTCTCACAAAGGCCATGAATGATCTTTCACCATATCTCGTGCAGGGACAACTCATTAGTCTTGAGAGCACTTCATTTCCTGGAACCACTGAAGAGCTTATCGTTGCTCCTTTAGAAAATCTTGGATTTACCATTGGTGAAGATCTTTTTGTCGTTTATTCCCCTGAGAGAATTGATCCAGGAAGAATGGATTTCACGATTCAAACGACTCCCAAGGTTTGTGGAGGGGTAACACCTAACTGCCTTTCACTTGGAAAAACTCTCTATGAAATGATTGTCGATCAAGTGTTTTCCGTCAGCAATACCAAGACGGCTGAATTCACGAAGCTTTTGGAAAATGTCCAGCGCATGGTTAATATCGGTCTTATCAATGAAATGAAAATGATTGCCGATAAAATGGGAATTGATATCAATGAAGTGATCCAGGCCGCTGATACAAAACCGTTTGGGTTTACGTCCTATGAGCCAGGCCCTGGTGTTGGTGGACATTGTATACCGGTGGATCCTTTTTACTTGAGCTGGAAAGCGCGCGAATATGGAGAGAATTCTTCATTAATTGAAATTGCAGGTGTGATTAATAATCAAATGCCCAACTACGTGGTAGAGAAAATTCTTGGTGCACTTGAAAATAGAAAACAGAAGGCCGAAGGCGCGCGCGTTTTAATTCTTGGCGTGGCCTATAAACGAGATGTGGATGATTTAAGAGGCAGTCCAGCTCTGGAAATTATCAAAAAATTGTGTCACGAAAAAATGGTTGTGCATTTTCACGATCCACACGTTGCCCATATCCCTTATAACCTGGGGGAGGATTTTTTAAATCAATCTGTCTCGCTTTCAAAAAATGTTCTGAGCGACTACGATGTAACGGTTCTTATTACAGACCATCGAGAGTTCGATTACGATTTCTTTTTTCAAGAAAGCTCTCTTTTAATAGACACACGCGGCCGATTTCCTAAGCACGAAAAAGTTATTAAGGCCTGATGACTTGACCAGATTTATGGTCAAGCTTATTAGCTATTCTCTTGAGCTCAGTCATGATGGCCTTATTTTCTTTCTGTAAAGACTTGATCTGATTCTTCAGCATTTCATTTTCATCGCGTAGATATTGAATTGAGGCGACGATAGGAGCATTGAGCGAATTCGATCGAACGGACAATGTGCCATCTGGATTATCCAGAACAAGTTCTGGAAAAACACCTTTTAAATCCTGAGCAATAAAGCCCAAATCCTTCGACATGTTGTGCTTCCATGTGAAGGAGACGGGGCGAAGAAGAGAAATCTTTTTAAAGGCTTCACTTGCATCTATTTTTTTTATTTCATTTTTTGCCGTGCGATCAGAAGTGACAACTAGATCAGTCGCTTTGATTGTTCCGTTAACTTCGAGAAGTTGAGAAGGAGTTGATGTTCCTATGCCGACGTTTCCACCGTTGTAGTAAATGATACTTCCCGTACCGCGGCTCCAAATATCCGATGAACTCGCCGAAAGCGAACGGCATTTGGTAATATTATTTGCGCCATCGACTTCAACATAAAGTTTAATTTTCTTAGTGATTGAAGTCGCACCCGTTTCACCTTTTAAAATATTCTTATTCTGATATTTGATAAGGAGGTATGAATTATTTGAAGCGACATCGACGGCCGTGGCCGAAAGAGAATAATCGGCAATCTGTACGCCCGCATTTCCGTAACCATTGGTCGGTCGAGGTGGGGCCGCGACGGCCATGGAATAGTATTTGGTTGTATTGATCGCAGTAATACCGGCCGTTGTAGAAAGAGCGTTTTTCCCACCCAGGGTTGTAAAACATTTTGTTGGGTCTGAAAGTATTCCCACAATCTCATTGGTGATGAGAATAACGTCGCTGTCGAAATTCGCTTTCACCGATGACTTAATCATTGTTTTTGTTAAGTTCATACCAACAACTGCGAGTCCACCTAAAATGGCAGCAGTAATCATCACTTCGACTAATGTAAAACCAGAATTTTTTCTCATACATATATTCCACAGTTCTTTTTAAGTTCAGTCAATAAAAAAAACCTATCGTCCTTCTTGACAGTGATTATTAGAAATCATTCAATTATATATAAAAAATTTTTCATGGAGGGTATGGATGCCTGGAACCATTCGTAGTGTAACCATTACAAACAGCTCAAGCTATGCATGGGGAGCTGGAAATGATCTGGCCGTTTGCGGAGGAGCCGTTCCGTCGACAACTCTCAGCCAGTTAATCGCCTCAAAAGTTTGGAATGCCGTTTGGAATGATGTTGCAGACTTTCAACAATTAAATGACAAGTTAGAATTTGGAAAATGTTATATCGATCACATCGAAGGCGCTCGCATTGCTTTTGAACGCTGTCAAATGGGAGTGATTGGTATTGCTTCTGATACTTTTGGTCATGCTGTAGGTGCGGGAGCCAATGAAAAAGAAGTTCCCATCGCAGTCTGTGGATGGGTTCTTGCGTTTGTCGATCAGGAATATCCTTGTGGAACTCCATTAACAAATGACGAGTTTGGAAATCTCACTGAAATGACTTTGGAAGAAAAAAGAAATTATCCAGAGAGAATGGTGGGAATCTATAAAAAGAAAGAACTTGCTGCAGAATTTGGACCTAACGGAAGTAAAATAGCAGTCAACGGAAGACACTGGATAAAAGTTAAATAGTTAAAGGACTCTTTGGTCGACTATGATTATAATGTCTCTCGCCTTATCAGAACAATGCAATCTGAATTGCACATATTGCAATGTGGACAAATATTCTTCCAAGAAAGTTTCGGCCGAACTGTTTTTGAATGAATTTAAAAAAAAAAGAGAGGAGCATCCGACTGAGCTTTTCCAGATTGATTTCTATGGCGGGGAACCTCTTCTTCAATGGGATCTTATTAAGACAATCATTGAAGAAACAAAAGCTGAAGACAATCTTCAATATTTTCTTCCCACCAATGGACTTCTTTTAAACGACGAACGCGTTGATTATCTCAATCAACACGATGTTAGCGTTTCACTTTCTTTTGATGGACTCTGGCAGGATAAAAATCGAAAACAGCACGATGGCAGACAGTCCCGCACTTCTTTTCTGGATAAAAAATCCGTTTTTAAGAAATTAAAAAAGAAAAGCTGTCATTCAATGATTTACAAAGACAATTTTAATCTCCTGGAAAATCATCTCTATATTTTAAATGAACTTGAACTCAACCCAGAATTCACTTTGATCCGAGATGTTGGGGTTTGGAGTGAAGGGGATACTCAAAAATTCAATCTGGCGTTCACTGAATTGCTTGAATGGTACATGCAAAGAGTTGATACGGTCGAAATGCCTTCACTGATGAAGGAGTACTTAAAACACATTGTTCTTTTCACGAGTAAAAAAGTGCAAGTGGACTATTGTGGGGCCAGTGAGACTCATTTTTCATTTACTGAGAATAAATTGATTCCTTGTAATCGCTTTAAAGATCAATCAATGTCAGAACAAATTGAACAATTTAAACAAATGGATGAATGCAATAGCTGCTCAGTGAAAAACTTTTGCAGAAAAGGCTGTCTATTTGAAAATATAAAAAACAAAGGTCCTATAACGGAAATTTGCGGTATGTATCGCCACATTTACAGCGAATTGCTGAGAATGACTAAAACATTGAAAGACAATGACTCTTTTAAAAGTCTTGTCCTCGGAGTTATCAATGAATGTTAAACAACTCAATTACAGTCTCTATAAAGCTGCGGAACATTTATCAGAGGCCGGAAAGTATATGATGGTTCTCGATGTCAATCGCGGTCTTGCTCTTCTCGAAGAAGCTGATGCTATTTTGTCTGTCATTAAACCTGTTCCTGAAAAAATGGAAAAGGCAAAACTGGATTCTGTTCTCAATGAAATATTAAGCATTAATCTGGAGTCAGAATGAAACAGGTAAGTAATTATTTTACTCTTGAAATCACTACGACGGCACTCTGTGATCTTGGGTGTACGTATTGTTTTGAAGGTGAAAAAACAGATAAGAATAAACTGGACGCTGAAATTGGAACCATTTTTAAACGAATTGATGACATCTTAAATGATGAGCTTTGGTTTAAGAAAAAATATGATTATTTAAGCATTTCTTTTTGGGGAGGGGAGCCCACTCTCAACCCGACATTTATCGTTGAAATTATGAATCACTATAAAGACAACGATCGAGTGTTTTTTCATCTTTATACCAACGCTTTCAATATTCACAACATGAATAAGATTATTGATAACGTTGATACGAAGAAATTGAAAGTTCAGGTTTCTTACGACGGAAGAGTTATCAACGATGCTTATCGGTTAACGCAAAATAAGAAGGCGACCAGTAACCAGGTCCTAAACAATCTCTACATCCTCGCTCAAAAAGGAATAGACGTGTCTTTGAAGTCGACTCTTCCGATTGAGGAAATGAGCGCTTTAGGAAAAACATGGGATGAATACCGTGATATTCAAAATATGCTTTGGAAGGTTGATAAGAATTTAAAAATTTCTTATTCTCCTACCATCGATTATGTCTCTGTCATTCCCGATAACCAAAAAGAAGAATCTGTCGTTGCTTTTCGCCAGGAATTTTTAAAAATCGCAAAGAAAGAAATTCAGTTTTATAAAGAAAATGGACGCTATCTCTGCTCATGGTTTGGCGGGGAAGATAATCGCAAGCATTGTAGTGCTGGTTACAATATGGCGGCCATTGATCAAAGAGGACAGTTATATGCTTGTCATGGAGCGATTTATTCCTCTGAGAAAGAAAAACTGGTCTCAGGTTCCATCCACGATGAGAAATTTATCGAAACGTTAGCGGCCTATACTGAACAGTTTGCAGAACCATTAAAGAAAATTCCTAAGGAATGCGAAAACTGCGTGGCCACTACATGCATGATTTGCCCTGTCGTCAGTCATTCAAAAAGTAAAAAAGAAGATTTCTTTGATAAATGGACTGATTCCCACGTCAATAATCTTTGCTCATTTTTCAAAACTTTTGGAGAAATAGATCGCGCTGTTTCTGAGTACATGTTTAGAGAAAGCCGTAAAATTGAAAAAACTTTTGAACCAGCTGTTTATACGGAGTAAGAAATGGTTACATCAACAGGAACAACTACTTGTGTAGGTCATCGCCCGGTGAATTCATCGACTAGTCCGGTGATAAATCCGACATCGACTGGTTCTATTATTTCAGCTTCAGAAATTGATTCTCTTCGAAATGCAATTAAAATTGAAATTGATCGTTGGGCCCAGCATGCTGCCTACGTTAACGTCAGAAGTAATCCCTATTATACAACTCTTCAAACAAGTATTGTGAGTAGTTCTATTGCTGACGAGTTGCCTTCAGTCAATGCCGACGATGATGCCATGGTGAGAGTAGGCGGAGCAGGTTATCCTGGTTCAGCGACGATTCCCAATTCTTCTCCTTATCCTGCAGGGGCCACCGTCGCCGTTGGACCTGATGTCTCGCCACCTTTACCTGACAATTCTTTTTTTGAAGGGACGTTCGTCACTGCGGCCAATTATCAAACATTGTTGAATAGCTATAATACTCTTCGGGCCGATTGTATCTGCAACTCGGATTGCAGCTGCAATGCTGTCTGTGCTTGTCACGGTGATTGTGGATGCAATTACAGTGATGAAAGATTAAAGAAGGAGATAGTCTATTGTTAATTCCAAAAGACATTATTAAAAAGCTGAAAGTGTGCCGTTATAAATATAACGAAAAGCTCCCTTTGGGAGATAAGATTCAGTACGGTTTTTTAGCTCAGGATCTTCTTCGCGATTTTGGTGAAGATTATAACTTTGTAGTGAAAGACGAAGAAAGCAAATATTTTAAAGTGAATTATTATCAGTTTATCGCTCCGCTTGTTTCCGTTGTTCAAGAACAACAGAGTGAAATCGAAAAATTAAAAGAAGAAATTAATTTATTAAAAAGAAGGTTTAGCAATGATGATTTATGATGTCGCAATGGTTGAAGATCACGGCAGTTATTGGGCTGTCAATGGGGTAAGCCAGAATTCTTTTGATTCTGTGGATAAGGAAAACAAGTACCTTAAACTTTCTGCTGTCAGTGCCAAACTGATTCAGGATGCCATCCTCGCAGGAAACGAAGTACGCATCATCAAACCTTTGCGTTCGGTGGAAGTTCTTCCTTCAGAGATAAAAGTTCTCAAAGTTAATGTCGACGAAATTGAAACGGTCAGAGACAGCCATATAAAAAGAGTGAGAATGCTCATTAATCCTGAACTGGCCGCAACGAGCGGAATGACATTTTATTCTTTCATTTGTCTTAATAATGAGCTTGCCGATAAGGGATATTTTATTACTGATTCCAATAGAGAGTCGAAGTATCTTTCTATTCTGGAAACAGGGAATGAGAAATTGATTGCTCAATTAGAGGAGTACTTAAACTGCCGTGATGAAATTTCACGTGTTTCTCATTTGTATAAACAATTTGAGAAAATGCGCAAAGAAATTAAGAATGAAAGCTCTCCTGAGAAAATTCAAAAACTCGCAGATGATTTCATGCAAACCTTTTACGCCCGTTTTTAAGGATATGAAGGCAGTTCTTTATTATTTTAAATCTCATAAAAAAATAAATGGAACTCTATTCTATTGCTTTGAGTATTTTATTTCGGCAAGACAACAGGATAAAAACGTCTCGTTCATCATTTATAATATTTCGAGTGAAGATCTGGATAGTGTTTTTCAGATCTTCCGTGAGAAATATGTTTTCGACGAATCCCTCCTGTCTAGTGTGAAAGGATATAATTCCATTCATGATTTTTTTCAGCTTTCTTTGGAGAAAGCTCTTATTTTAGATATGCATTCCTTTGAAAAGCTTCACTATTTTATTAAGGGAGACATTGTCTGTTATTCTAATGAACCCCATGAAATGCAGCGATCTGAACTAAAAAAGATAACCTATTTTGGTTTTTATGATTATCAACCGCACGATTACAAAGAACGCTTAAAAATTAATTTTTCTATTTTTGCTCCCTTGAAGAAGACAGCAAAAACGGGAAAGGTGATGGTGAGCTCGCGTCTCTATAATTATTCCGAGATAAATCTTCCTGATGAATTAAAGCATATGACATGTATTTATAAACATCAGAATGATCATTTCGATAATCTGTTTGAAGAGATTGAGGCCGTTTATTATTTTCATAGTGATCTCGATACAAATAATCGCCTTATTCCGGAAAGTTATTTCTATAAGAAAAAAGTTGTTGTTGATTATAATGGTTCTTACAACGACAGTGTTTATCTCGGGCATCAGTCCATTTTAAAGCATGGGCTTGAAGATCATGGCCTTAGAGGAGATGAGCTGATGTTGAAGGCTTTTCTAGGACAAATCTGATGGCCAAAATACTTCAGCTTGATCAAACTCATTATGACTTATGGATCACGTATTCATGGAGCGATAATAATCACGGCATCTGTGGCCACACGTTTGAAGTTATTGATTACTATTTTTTTCTAAAGAATTATTTCCGCGTAGGAATTCTTCTTGCGGAAGACATTACCGAAGCTTCGTTTTGTGATGCCGTTATCGATAAGTATGAAGTGACACCTGATGAAGTAAGTGAGCTTTTAAAAAATACGGTTTTTTGTAATCGACCGACGCTCTTAAAAGGAAATAATATCCTTTTTACGGATGGTGGCGTTGTGGCCATGGAGAGATTGACACTCTTTTTTGACAATATCTTCTTATTTGCTTGTGGAAATCGCGAAATCAAAAATAATTCAAAAGAGAATGTATTCGTCTTACAAGACGAGCGCATTTATGAAAAATGCTTCAATAGTTTTCATTATGTAAAAAAAATACTTTTTCAAAAATATAAAAAACTAAAAGACACAAAAAATACTGATGTGCTTCTTTATGGAACTAAGAATTGCAGAAATATTGAATACGAAATGTATTTTGAGTTGATGGATCTCTATCCTGAATCTCATTTTATTTGTCTCACAAGTAAAGAAAATCGCCCTCAACTTCCTTCGAAAAGATTTTCATTTCCCGAGCTTCCGGTTAAAGATTTGTTTTTAAAATTTGGAACGTATATCTATACACCCGTTCCGAGAAAGTTTGATTGTAGTCCGCGCTTTATAGCTGAATGCAAGTTTTATGGAAAAAAAGTTCTTTTTCACAGAATTGATTATTGGGAGGAAGATAAAGGACTTTATTGGAGACAGTGGGATATTGATCATCAATTTCAAACCTTATTTCTGAAAGAAGACGACGACATTGTTCCATTCTTAAGGGGTAAAATTGAATTATAATCTTTTTAGCTCCACAGAACTTCTTCTTATTAATGACACTCTTAATTCAAGGGCGAAGCTCGATACTGGTACGCATTGCAATTACAAATGTGACTTCTGTTACTACATAGATAAACTGGATCAAAAAACGGATTTCGAAACCATAAAAGTTAGGGCGATGAAATTGCGCCGGATGGGGATGGAAGAAATTGATTTAAGTGGTGGTGAAAGCAGTATTCATCAAAATTGGTTTGAGATACTGGACTATTGCCGGGAGATCGGTTTTAAAAATATTAGTACGCTTTCCAATGGCGCAACATTTGCCAATAAAGATTTTTTATTAAAATCCAAAGAACATGGTTTATCAGAAATTCTTTTTAGCTTGCACGGCCACAATGAAGAATCTCATGAGAAGATTGTCGGCAGAAAAAATTCATTTCAAAAAATTCTACAGGCGATTCAATGGTCCCAGGAATTAGGAATAAAAGTTCGTTTGAATTGTACGGTGACTAGTTTTAACGTCGGGGCCCTCGTTGACTACGCAAAACTAGTGAACTCAATTTTTCCTTCTCAATTGAATTTTCTCCCGCTGAACTACTGGGACGCAGCGGGGGATCGTCCACCTGAAAACTATGAGACACTGAGTACTGGAATTAAGAAAGCGATTGATCTTTTGAATTCCGCTATAGAAATAAATGTTCGCTATATTCCGTATTGTTTTATGCAGGGGTATGAAAAATATGTCGTAGGAACTTATCAGCATATTTTTGACAAAGGTGATTGGAATATTATTGGCTACGACGTTGATCAATGGGAAAGACCTTATGAAGGTGCCCCAACTATTGAAGAGTATTTTGAATCGGCACGGAAAAAGCGCCTGCTGACTTATCATAAAAATTCAGACTGCTTTAGCTGCCAGTTTTTTAATATTTGCGATGGCGTTGAACATAAGCTGGTCTCACTACAGACGCTCTATCCTGTCGCTGCCTCGGATGGCAAAAAAATTAAAGATGTTCTTTTTTTTAGACGGCCTTACTATCAGGACTTAAAAAATGACTGTTAATAAACTTGAAAAAGAAGACATTTTTGAGATTGAGCTTGAACTGACCGGCACTTGTAATCTCAATTGTCCTCTTTGCACGAGAAATTATGTCAATGCTCAACATCTTTTAAAATATAACGAGCGCCCGCTTTCAGAAATTATTGCTCAACTGGATGAGTACCCCAATTTGAAAAACTGTTGCATGGCCGGAATTATTTCGGAACCCACACTCTATAAAGATTTTTTCAAGTTAATTGAATACTTTGTCGGGCGTGGCATTCAGCTAGAAATTTATTCCAATGCTTCACTTCATTCAAAAGAATGGTGGTCCCAACTAGCGCGGCTTTTATCTCCTCAGGATCTGGTTTTTTTCACTATTTGTGGAAGCACACAGGAGCTTCATGAGAAATACCGCGTGGGTTCTTCTCTAAAAAAAGTCCTTGAAAACCATGAGGCCTTTAAAGAGGCGTGCCCTTATCCGATAGATTGTATTCAGTATATTCGTTTCGATTACAATATTGAGGATTTCACATCTCCTGCCACAATGGAAATTAGAAAGAAATTCAGCCGTGAATGCAACATCGATACACTACCTTACAACGAAAGGTTTGGTTTCATTGACGATGAGACCAATCGAATTAAACTCACTGCTGAGCTTGCGAGAGCTTATCATTTGATTTCTACCTTTGGAAAAAATCGTTACGTACAAAGTAAGGCAGGCAACCTCTCATGTAAAATGAGATGCAATAGTCTTGAGTCCCGCTTTATCGCCATTGACCAGTTTGGGGCCATCTTTCCATGTTTTCTTTATCGCATCTACAATACTAATGAGCAGTTCAATTTGGACTATGAAAAGATTAATAAATTTCACTATAGTTTTTGCTATGAATGCGAATCAACAACTACCCATTTACTGGAGCAGAGTAAGCTTCAAAGGATGTCTTAAATGAGTTGTACTAAAGGACATTTAAAAAAATCAGATATTCGTGAAATTGAAATGGATTTGACAGGGACTTGCAATTTGCGTTGTCCACTTTGCACGCGCAATTATGCTCATGCCGCTCATTTAATCAAACCCAATTCGCGGCCTCTTGCAGATATCATTGCTCAATTGGATCAATTCCCAAATTTGGAAGTTTTCTATCTGGCGGGAACGATTTCTGAACCAACGTTGTACAAAGACTTCCTTGGGCTCTGCCAATACTTTGTCAAAAGAAAAATAGCGATTGAACTATACACCAATGGCAATACTCATGATGAAAGCTGGTGGACTCAATTAGGAGAAATTCTCACTGCCAATGACAGAGTCTATTTTACCATTTGCGGACCAACTCAGGAGCTTCACGAAACCTACAGAGTCGGTAGTTCACTGGAAGAAATCTTAAGACATCATCAGGCCTTTCTTCGCGGCAATAGCGATAAAATTGATACCATTCAATATATTGTTTTTGACTACAATCGTGAGGCCATGGCCTCACCAGAAATGCAGGAACTCATTTCAAAGTTCAGCCGGACCAAGCCGGTCAACACAGAAGGCAGACGAAGTTTGAATGAGTACATCAGAACTTTTGATAAATCCGTGATCAGACCTGAAGATCAACGTGAGAAATCAATCAATGCGATTTTTGCCATCAGACCACGTCCGGATGATAATAATAAATATGAAATTAAGTGTATGAGTCTTAGAGATCGGAAACTCTACATCGATCAGTTTGGGAGAATTTCTCCTTGTTATGGTCATGCTGAATTTCAAGGCGCAGGTTATTTTATGAATGAAGACTTCGATTATTCAGAGATACTTAATTTTAAGTTTCACGATTGTTTTAAATGCGAAAGAAGAATACAGAAATTTATTGAAGCGATGGATTTAGATTTTGTTTGCTAAAGAGACTATTAACAGACTTGAAATTGATTTAACGGCATCTTGTAATGCCCGCTGTCCAATTTGCGCCCGCAATTATAATTATCTTCAAGTTAAATATAACGAAAGGCCGTTTGAACACATTAAGGCTCAGCTTGATGAGTTCATCAATTTGAAATACATCCATCTCGTGGGGGCGTTCAGTGAGCCCACGCTCTATAAACAATTCTTTGAGCTTTGCCATTACCTGGTTGACAGAAAAATTGCGATTGAAATTTGTACCAATGGAGATACTCACGATATTCACTGGTGGAGTAAACTTGGAACTATTTTAACTGAAAGAGACAGCGTCTATTTTTCTGTCTGTGGAAGCACACAGGAACTTCACGAAACTTATCGAGTGGGGTGTTCGCTGGAAAATCTTCTGAATAATGCCAGGGCCCTTCGTCAGGCGAATCCCCATGGCATAGATTATATTCAGCACATCGAGTTTGAGTACAATAAAAAAGATCTTGAAAGCGAGCGGATGAAAGAAATTATGGCCGAATTCAGCCATATCAATTTAACTTTGACCTATTTTACCAGAGACAAATCTATTTATCGCAATCCTTATAACGTCGATAAACTTCTTGTGTCAGATGAATATCTTGTCAAATACGAAGCCGCCGATAAATTTTCCCGTGCCAAATGGGAAAATAAAGAGATTCAAAAATGCGAGATGGACTGTCAAAGTATTGAAGATCGCTCGGTGCATATCGATCAATTTGGTAAAATTTATCCATGTTATATTTGGCTTGAGGAAAGTCACCAGAGTGAATGGAATGGCAATTATCAGGACATTAAAGATTTCAAGTATGAGTGTTGTAGGTTTTGCGAAAAAAATACCAAGAAATTACTCAATATGTGGGGATGTGAGCTGCTGTGATGAGAACAGGTTTAGTATTTAAGACCGTTGAATTTTCTCTGACAAATTTCTGTCCTTTGAAATGCAAGGGCTGCCCAAGTCTTTCGCCCCAATCGGATCGCAAATCTGAACTCAAAACCGAGGGACTAATTCAAAAATTAATTCATTTTGAAATTGAGAAATTTGTTTTATGTGGAAACTCCGGCGAGCCCCTAGAGCATTCTTCTCTTAAATCCTTTCTTTTTGAACTGGCCTTGCAATTTCCAACATCACACATCGAAGTATGCACAAACGGAGAAAAGATACTTGAAAAATTTTCCTCCGAAGACTTAGAGGCCTTGCCAAAATCCATTTCCTTTCAAGTGGCTCTCGATGGACCAAAGCAATCTGTTCATGAACTCACCAGAGTCGGAGGCGATTTTAAAAAGGTGGTGACTGTCCTGGAGGAATTGAAGCAACGAAATGTTTCCTTTGATGTTGTTTTCACAAGACACAAAGGAAATGAATTGGCCGCGATTGAAACTGCTCAATTTATAAAAGATCATTTTAATAAAGAACTTCTTTTTAGAGACACGACCATAGTGACAGAATCTCTTCACCCTCCTGTGCTCTTAAGCAAGAAAGGTAATGTGAGCGTTTTATATAAAAGTGAAAAAAGAATTCCTGATATTGAAATAAGACCTCATGGAAGTTATCTCTACATTCATACAACTGGTGAATGTTATCCTTGCGTCTCGTTCGTAAAAGAATCTACCCAGCACAAGGCGCCTAATATACACGATGATGTTTCATGGGCACAGTTTACTAAATCCTTTTTTCAGTTTCGCACTCAATTCTGTGAAACTTACCGCAAGACAGGCGATATACGCCAATGCGAATTAAATTGCGGTGTTTATCACACTTTTCAATACGACCTCGCTTCTGACTTATCGGTGCAGGGAGAAATGAGATGATTAATTCCAATACCTCTTTTGGTCCCTTAAAAGAAGTGATCGTTGGTCGCGAACTTGAACTCAAAAAACGAGTGGCCGATTTTGCTTTTAAACATTTCTATAAAGATAATCTAGGCCACACTGTTTATGATCGCCTGGAAGAAAATGGCAACGAATACTATGTAAATTTTGATCTCATTGAAGAAAGAAATAGAGATCTCGATTTACTTTCCGCTCTTTTGGAATCTAAAGGAGTGATTGTTCATAGGCCAGAACGTTTAAAAGAGATTGTGCCCTTTCAAACGCCACATTTTAAATCAGAGTTATCTTCGGCCAGCAATGTCCGCGATGTCACTTTAGTCTATAAAGATTTTATTATTGAGACTCCTGTCTTTGTCCTCAACCGCTATTTTGAAAATACTTTGCTATATGGTGTTTACCAAAATGCTTTTGACGGCGGACGTGGAGGAAAATGGATCAGACCTCCGCATACTAAACTGACTGAAGAAACGATGGACTTAACGCCGTGGCATTCTGAGCGTAACTATAATGATTTTGACCGATCAAAATATGCAATGGCCATCGACGGGGCCCAATTTTTGCGAATTGGACGCGACGTTCTTGTCAATGTGAATTCCTACAATCATTTCCTCGGTCTGGAATGGTTGAAATCTTTTTTTCCCGAAACACGTTTTCATATGCTGAACATCGCTGACAATCATATTGATGGGGCGATCGTTTGTTTGCGTCCAGGTGTTTTTTTAGTGAACCCTCTTTATCAAAATATTGTTGATAAAATGCCTGAAGTCTTCCGGAACTGGACTTATTTAGTTCCAGAGAATCGTGAGGCAGCACCAAGAGTGTTTCCGGGGATGACTTCACTGGATGTTCAGCTTGCCAGCACGAGAGGAATGGACATCAATATTTTAAGTCTTGATGAAAAGACCGTTGTCGTTAATAAGCTCGCGCTCAACGTGATTGAAGTTCTTGAAAAAAATCATTTTGATATTGTGGATGTACAATTAAACCACTGTGAAATTTTTGGCGGAGGAATACATTGCAGCACGCTTGATCTTCAACGCCAGGATGAATACATAAGTTATACCTGATAAGGATTTGTCATGAAATACGCTTTAATTACAATGATTGAAAGCAGCGATCGAAATCTTAACGAACAACGGGGAATTGTTTTTTCTGAAAAACGTTTGTATGAAGAGGAAGCTATTCTTTGTTTTCAAAACTGGAGAGCAAAAGGGGGATGGTTGAAAGATATCCCCATCTACACCTACTGTCCGACGATGAATCGTATTTCCGATAAGACGAAAGAAGAATTGAAAAAACTAAATGTAACCTATATTGAAAAATATCACTCTGAGACAGAGTCTTTCTTTTCCGGTTTTTTAAATGTCCCTTTCTGCGGAAAAATCTTTGAAGAAATTCTTGATGAAGATATTTTCATTCATATCGATCTCGATATGAATCTCATTAAACCTCTACCTGAGTCACTGGTGAATTCTGTTGCCGGTAATGAATTTGTATTAGTCGGTCAGTATGACGATGAGACTTCAAAAAATCAGCGCAAATTGGGAGAGGACTGGGACAATCCATTGGATACGGGATTTATTATTTCTCACAGAAAGTCTGCTTTTTACGATTTCTTTTATCACAAGCTTTCGGCCTTGATTGAAACCAAAGGGGATAAAAGGTGGAAGGAAAATTGTGCAGATCAGCCTCTTTATTTTCTTGAGGAGTATGTCATCGACAAGGCCTATAATGAAAGAGAATTTCCCATTCGTCCTGTGGCCCGGTATCAAATAGGTGAGGGTTATGCCAAAGTAAAAACGTTTTCCCGAGAGGAACTGGAGAATGTGTATTTTTGGCATGAGCATATTCTTTATGAAAAAGGTTATTACGATAAAATCAGAGAAAAGTTAGAGTACACGAAACGCATGGGGCTTTATCTTGAGTGATTTCAAAACATACCTTAGAAACAAAAAAGTGGAATGGCTGCATAAAATGCATGTCGATTTTAAGAAAGAGACAGGTATATCTCTTCCTCACGGGCACGGTTTTACCCGCAGTGACTTTGTTCATTTTTTTTCCTATGAAGGTAAAAAATATGTGCACAAAGAGGCGATGAGATTTATTCTTACGAACGGTGATACTTATTCGGTTCATGAAAAAAGACAAGAAGAAGTGCTGGGCAGTTTGGCAGCTAAACCTGACATTAAAAAGCAAGTTGATGCTAATGTTGAAAAAATGTTTAGCTTTTTCAGAAAAGAGATCAATGATAATAAATTATTTCCAGAGCTTCTTTCAGAGACGGATAAATTCTTTATTTTCAAATTTTACGACAAAGAAGAATGGACTCCATTAGAAGAATTGACTGCTCAAGATTGCCTTTACATTAAAAAAGTTTTTGTTGGGTTTAATAAAGGAAAAAAAGAAATTGTCACTCCCTTTTACAATCAAATGGCCAATAAGCTTTTTCGTCATAATGAATCAGGTGAGATTGTGATGATTGATTTAAAAGGACTTGAATTTCATCCTAACGGTCCGCTGTCAATCTTGATGAACAATACTTATGTGAATGATTTATATTTGCTTGAGAGGCGCTACTGGACTCGCTCTTATATCCTAAAACCATATGCCATGGATTATTCCGTAGCTAAAACACGACTTGTAAAACATTATTAAACAATGAAAACTATTCCCTTTGCTCTACCGGCAGTCGGTGAAGAAGAAATTGAAGAAGTCATCAAGACAATGCGAAGAGGCCATTTAACGAGTGGGCCTATGGCCCTGCGTTTTGAAGAGGAATTTAAAAACTTTCTTGGTTGCTCTCATGCTCTTTCAGTTAATTCTGCAACAAGTGGATTGCATCTCTCACTCCTTGTCGCAGGGATTAAGGCCGGTGACCACGTTGTTCTTCCTGTGAATACCTTCACAGCAACAGCAAATGTCATCTGTTACCTTGGGGCGATTCCCGTTTTTTGCGATATTGATCCTTTGACTTACAATATCGATCCCGGGGAGTTGAAGAAAATTTTGGCGGCCGACACTGATAGACGAATAAAGGCGGTCATGGCCGTGCACATTGCCGGTCAATCGGCCGATTTGCTTTCTATTCTGGAATTAAAGCGTGAATACAAATTTCTTTTAATTGAAGATGCGGCCCACGCTTTTCCCTGCAGTCATTTTAAAAGAATGATCGGGACGATTGGCGATTTGACTGTGTTCAGCTTTTATCCCACTAAAACATTGGCCTCGATGGAAGGCGGAATGATCTGCACAGAAAACGACGAATGGGCCAGTCGGCTGAGAATTTTAAAAAACAGCGGAATCAACCGAAAGAGTTTTTTTTACGATGTTGAAGAGCTGGGTTTTAAATACGGAATGAATGATGTGGCGGCCTCGATGGCCATTCATCAGTTGGCCAAGGCCCTTCAGTTCTTAGAGCGCAGAGTGGCCATTGCTGATCAATACGATACCGCTTTCAAAAACTGTGAAGAAATTGGCATTCCCCATGTGACTAATAAGGATGATATTCATTCCCGTCATTTGTATATGATAAAGGTTAAAAACCGCAATGAACTGGCACAGAGGCTTTTAGAAAAGGGGATTCAAACTTCTGTTCATTTTCGTCCTTTACATCTTCATACCTATTGGAAAGAAAACTTTCCAGAGGCCAATGTTTTTCCGGTAGCTGAAAAAGTCTATGAACAAATTCTGAGTCTTCCGATTTATCCTGGGCTTTCTTCCCGTGATGTCGAGACAGTTGCCGAATCGGTAAAAAATTTAACTTAAAATAATCCAGCCTACATCAGGCCCCGTGTACTGCAGATAAAACTTCTTACCTTTTTGTACAAGAAGTTCTTTTGTGACATTAATTTTTTCTTTTAAATGGGCATCCACTTTATGGCCGTTTGGCAAAATCACAGGCGCTTTGCCGATTCGATAATGAATGAGATCAAAATGAAGAATACTTTGAACTGGAGTTGGATTTTCAGGCAGCTTGACGATTGACCCGCGAGTTAAGTAAATCACCCCTGAGTGATCATCAGCGATCTGAAAAATTTCCGATTTAATGAATTGATCAATCTGGCCACGCGCTTTAGACGCCATGGTTTTGATTGTGCCAAAGGTAATCATACTTCCAACAATGAAATTTCTTCTTTTCATCTGCAATCCTGATGAGATCTAAACTTAATATTACTATTGTGACGAAAACTGCGAGCTTTGAGAAGGATTTTTTCTCGTTCTCTCAGCTCGTATAAGCATAGATAACATCCAAAATATCGATACGCGGAACAATGAAATTCTTAGTTGTGATGTGAAAGATGGCCTTGGGTATTTTTAGCTCAAGATTATAAATCGCTCGCAGTTTCGGGTGGATGATTTTATCTTCTTCAATTGTGGCAGCATTGGTTAAAATGCGCTCCAACCGGCCGATAAAAAGAAGACAATGATCATTCAGCGTTTCAGGCAAATGGCCTTCGAGTTTTTTAAAGTCATGGAGTAATGTTGTCAGGACCTTCGGATGAGTCTCATACAAGTATTGGGCCACTAAAAAATAGAATTCCGGGATACAGCGCTCGGGATAATTTTCCAAATGATCAATGGCAAACTGCAGATTATGGTAAACAGATTGAGCATCCCTTTTATCAAAGCCGTGCTGGGCCTCCATCAATGCGTGAAATCCTTCCCAATAATCGTCTGAAACCAGCTTTTCTTTTTTCTTTGATTTTAATTCCGAAAGCTGTGGATTGCCGAAAGCGTCTGTAAGAGAGAGCAGATTGTCTCTGTATAATTTAGGAGCGGGGCCGTCGAGATAAAGGGAAGTGGCCGCTGTTGGATTAAGAGTCAGAACGGTCAAAGATGAAGGCGTAATGTTATCCATCTTGTAATCTTCATAATGGCCCTTTTTAAATTTTTGTTCAAATGGGGTGGCCATCATTTTTATTAAAGAAGCATCCGTGCGTTCTTTCTTCTTCAGGTATTGCTGGATTTTTTTGGCCGCCATTTCTTCTCTCATCAAATTGTATTGATGAAAACCAGTGGGCAGCATTTCCTGTTGATTGATTGTTTTATTTTCCAGGTGATTGCAAAAATACAACACACCTTCATCAGGAACAGTGAGCTCGTTATAATAAAGATCTTTTCCCATTACATCAACGCCAAGAACATCGCCGTTTTTAAACGACATGTAGAGACACCAGGTGGTGATGCTTTCGTGCGAGCGAAGATAATCGAGAACAGAGGCCTTATCGCCAGCATTTTTTAGCATATCGAAAATCAATTCGAAAATAGAAAGACCTTTCGTATTCATCACGTTGGTAAATTTTTGGTGAAGAGAAAGAGTCATTCCTTCTTCAGTCATAAGAGTAATTGACGGATAGGGGATTCCTTTCGTTCCAAATCCCATTGTGCGAGGAAGTCCTTTTAAGTCATAAAGAACGGCGCGCTCTTCGCGGTCGTAAGTTCCCTGCAGTGGAAAATCGAGAATTCGGCCATGAACAATTTCACTTTTTTCATTTCGCATGAAAAAACTCGAACAACCTAAGTTTCCTTTAATAAAGCCAGGGGCCCATTTCGTCATACAACTGACAATTTCGGGAATTAGCATAGTGTAAGCCGCTTCTTCAACCTGAATGCCCAGGCCGTCAGCGTAACTTTTTAGGTGATTGTAATAGTCGGTTTTATTGAGCAATGAATTTTTTAAAACAGCTTTTCCTGCTTCTTCAATCACCTTGTTAACAGGTGCCCAAGGTGTGGCCAGCATATTTTTAACTGAGCGATGAACATCTTTTGCCGCTGTCTTATCGGCCAGGCCCAATTGATAAAAATTTTCGTCAATATCACCGATCAGAGTCGTGAGGTCCATATCCATCCTTCAAGGAAAGTGAGTATGTTTGATATTGTAAGCGCAATTAACGGCCCAAGCAATCAATGGATAAATAGTGCAATGCTGATGATGGCACTGGTAAGAGTCTATCTGGAAATCATCAAATTTGATTTTACAGAATTGCCGGTGACAAAAGGAATGTTTAAATCGAAAGAAGAGGCTTTTAAATTCCACAGAAACGGTTTGTACCTGTCGCTCGGTTACATTGTCTTATCGGCGCCATTTACACTGTTTTCCTGAGCCTGTTTTAAGGCCTCATATTCACTCTGATAAAGTCCGTCGTACATCTCGACCAAGTCCAGAAGCTTTTTTTGCTTTTCAAAAACTTCAGGTGGCGTGAGCACATCCGCTTTGAATCGTTTTCGAATATAGATTTTTATGACAGGTCGTTTATTCTTTTTGTCTTTTCTTCGGCGAGTGATGAGGTTGTCGAGCTGATAGATCTTATTTAAGAACTGTGAGTTCTGCTTTTTCTTTAATTGAAAAAGGTCCTGCTCTTTAATGCTGTTCCAGACGACCCAAGGATCAATATCCTCGCGGAGAATTTTGGCGAGAGTGAGATAAATGGCCGGATCCGACTCAAAGTTATCCCCCATGAGAACCAGCTCATCAGGAATCCCGGTCATGAGAAGAATATCGAGAAGGTGATTGAGCTTGTAAAGGCCCTGGTACTTTAAATCTTTTGTTGTCAGTTCTCCTTCCAGGAAGGAAAAGAAATGGCGGTAATCTTTTAAAAAAATTCCGGCCGAAAAAATATTATTTTTATAAAGCCAGTCTCTCATCGAATCTTCGTAAAAATGCGGTGAAGCTGAAAGAATAAAGGGGTGATGACCTGTTTTAATATAGCGATGAAGGAGATTGACGGAACTCGTGACAGTTGGATTCACATCAATAGGACGAGTGAGGGAACGATAAACTTCTTTCGTCGTCGAATATTTTGTATCTACAAGTGTTTTGTCGAAATCGCAGATAATGAGCTTTTTTGGAGAAAAAATGCGCAGAGGAATATAAGTTCCGAGGTGGAGCTCAAGTCCAGGTCTTTTTTTCACTTCAAAAAGGTGAAGCATTTCAATTTCAGAGCGCTCTGACGTGAGAGGAATTTTGAAGTTGAAATTGCCGAATGAGTCTGATTCAAATGATTTTTTGTAAATTTCTTTTTGGTCTTTAGTCACGCCTACGATTTTCATTGTGAATTGGTAAGCGTTGAGCAGCCTAAGTGCCTGGGTAGGAACCTTGGGCGTGGGAATGTCGAGATCGAGGTTTTGAGCGATCAAATTTTCCTTCATAGTGATGGAAGCCTTGATGCTGATGGATTCGTCTGTCACTATGGCCAAAAAATGGACGAGATGTGGTCTTTTCATAATTAGGAATTTGATCTTATAATAGATTAATTAGCGTTTATTTTCGCTCACAAGATTCATTATAGCAAAGGGACAGTAGAGATGGTAGTGGCAACAGAGACAGTTTTTATCGAACATTTGGGTCAAGTGGATGCCTACCTCGGAATGGGAATCAAGATTGTCACCGGTCTGGTTTTGGGAAGTCTCGTCGGTTTTGACCGTGAACAGAAAATGAAAAATGCGGGGATTAAAACCAATGTTCTCATCTGTCTAGGGGCCACTCTGTATACAGCGATCTCAATGCTTGGAATCGAGTCCGGCAATGGCGTTCATTACGATGCGGCCAGAATTCCGGCCCAAATCGTTTCCGGTATTGGTTTTCTTGGTGCTGGCGCTATTATGCAGGATCGCGGAAACATCATTGGTCTGACAACTGCGGCCACGATCTGGGTTGTAGCGGCCATCGGGATGACTATTGGCTATGGGTATCCGGTTGTAGCGACTATTTTCACTTTAACCATTCTTTCGGTTTTAAGGCTTCTCGGGCCTATCTATCAGGGCTTTGAATCAACAAAAAACCACAAGTATTTTCATATTGAGATGCTTTGCAATGGCGATATCAAAAATTTCGTCAAAGAAATCGTCTTTAACACTACAGACCGCATTGATGAACTTCATGAAGAAATCATCGACAAGGAAAAAAATCTCCGACATTTGGATTTTTACGTTTATTTGCATCCCAAAAAAATGCGTTTAATGGGCGATGAGCTTCGCGATATCGTTCAGGTAGAAAAGATCCATTATCATCAGATTGAAAGCAAAGCGATCAATAAGAGCTTCGCTGACGAGTAAAAGGGCCAAAGATCAGGCCTTCTGAATTTTAAAGGTTAAAACACCTTTATCGTATTTTTGTCCAATATGTTTTGGATCGAGAATATCTCGTGAAGTGAATTCCTTGCTGAAAAGCTCATTTCTGGTTGAACGGTTAGTTGACCCGTCGTTGGCCTCCATAATGTCTGTATAACGGCGATTGAGAGTCAATTTCAAATCGCGGCCATGAACTGAAAGATGCACATTTTCTTTTTCATATTCAGGAACTTTCAGAGACACCGTGAGTTCTTTTTCAGATTCAATAACTGAAGGATTCAACGTTTCAATTCGATAAAAAGAATCGCCTAATTTATTTGAGACATCTTTTTTCTGGGTCGCGGAGCTGTCGACCATTTTTTTCATGTCGGCATCAAGATTCGCCTTTAACTGTGAAAGGATGGCCTCATGTTCTTTAACCATATTTTCATAACGAACTTTAAAATCTGTGTTGCGCTGATTGATCATTTCGCGCTGATGATTATCGAGGAAGGAGAGTTCTTCTTTTTGAACCTGCGTTTTTTCCTGCTCGAGTCTTTTTCCCGTTTCTCTGTTTTTATCCAGACGGGCCTTCAGTTCATCGCGCTGATTGCGAAGCATGTCTTCCTGGGCAAGTTTATCGGCCTCCAGACGTGAGCGATAGTCGCGCTCCTGATTAGACGTTTTTGTATTAAATTCCGCACCCAGTGTATTGATGTAAGCTCGTGAGCTGGATTCCAGTTGTGATTGCTCATTTCTGGATTTGTTCTGAATACTTTGAACACTGGACTTCATTTGGTCTTGCACGGCTTTTTGATTTTCATTGGCCCTGAAATATTCATCTTCAATATTGTTGGCGTATTGTTCTTTTAAACCGCGCATTTTTTCGGCGTGATCTGTTTTAAAAGATTCTTCAGTGCGTGCGATATTTTTTTCAGTTCGGTCGAGTGAATCTTTATAACTTTTCAATTTCTGTTCAGTGTCTGCACCTACACCCACGATCAATTCGTCATTTCTCTTCAAGGCAGATTCGTAACGGTCTTCGCCTTCACTTTTTGCGGACTCTACTTTTTTTTCGTAAATTTTTCTCACGCGCTCAATTTCAGCTTCTTTTGATTTCGAAATATTTCTCAATTTCTCATCGAGACTTTTATTGTAATCAATTGATGACGAGCTTGAATCACTGACTTTCATAGAGGGCCCCCAAGTGAAGGAACTTCATTTAGTTCTTTGCCTTCGCTGATTGTGCAGACTGGAAGCTTGGAAGTATTTCCCATGCACTGCCAGGAGCGAAGAAGATTGACTTCAATCGCTTCGTTTCCGCCGTGATAAGCAACATAAGCTATAGGATTTAAGGTAGATGTAACGACTTCAGCAGGAACATTAGTGATGTTTTGAATTTTTGTGCGAACGTAATATTGATAAACTCTGTACTCACAAAAAGCTTGTGATGAAAAAATCAAAGCGGTGAGCAGGAGAGTTGCTTTCAACATACTTTCCTAGTGTATTTCCGGTTTCTGATCAAGAATTTTACCTTCAACCAATTTAAAAAAGGCCTTCATAAATAAGATTCTGTCGCCATCATCCATAGAAAGAAGAACCGTTTTTTTATGCTCGAGTTGTCTGTGTTTTGAAACGCGCTGAAAAAGTTTTTTTGCTCTTGCACGTTCGAGCCCAGTGATCTTAGAAAATTTTCTTTCTTTGATTTCCGGATCGTTTAACCATGAAGAATGAAACAAGGGAAAGTGGCCGAGAGTTCCCATTTGAATGAGGGCCTTCATTGAATCTTCAGGGCGATAAGTGATTTCCAAAACTTCCTCCAGAGAAAAGAGATTGTCTTTTTAATGTTAATTGGAAACCTGTCAGATTTAGGAGAGGGTAACTCTTTCCTCGAATATAAAAACAATATCTTGTCTCATCAAGTTTTTAAGAAAAAGTAATGTTGTCCATATTACTCGGATAAATTTGCAGGGGATGCACTTTTTTAAAATTAGGTTATCCTATAGAGGAGGATGCCCAAAAGGATTTTAAGGAGCATCAATAGTAACCTGCCAAGGATTGGTCATGAAAAAATCTTTTCAAAAAATAGTGCCTTCAGTTTTATTTCTTTTTTCATTAAATGCTCACGCTCTTGTTGATTATTCAGAGCCGGTTTCGGAGCCGCAATCAAATAAAGTTTCAACCAAAGTTCAATCGCCTAGACAAGAATCAAAATCGTCTTTGATCTGGAAATCTGATTTTTCATTGACGACCAATTACGAAGCGATCGAAATCAACAATCAGAAAGCGGGTGTACTTAATTTTAATACACATGTTCAAACACCTTTTAATGTGTACTTTGATCTTTCTTATTGGCAAGCGCAGACTAAAATCGGTTCTCAAAGCGGAAATCCTAAATTTATCCTTGGATTTAACTGGCTTCGATTTGGTTCTCCTTCGGAAGAGGCACGCCTGGATATTTACGGTGGCGCCCGAATGAAAGGATCGAGCGAACTGGCCAGTTCCAGAACAGATAAAATTTTTGGAGCAGAAACGACAAAACGTTTTGGAACATTTGGACTTGGCCTGGGCTACGATATCACTATGACCGGCGCTCCTCAAAAAGCAACTGATATGAGTCTTGGCAACATTCACCGGATTGCAGTGAGCGGTGGATGGATGGTTTCCAATGATATCCAATTTGAAGTGGAGCTAGAAAACTTTAAAATTAACCCGGCCTCTGATCAATCTCGCCCAGTGAGATTAACGGAAGCTGCCAGCTTCTCCACATTGTCTCCAAAGCTCAATCTCACAATTGTTCCGGCGGTCAACCTGGAATTGGGGGCGAGATTCAGAACAAATAAACCTAAAAATGAAGGCCAGTTGTCACAAGCAAAGTTATTTGATCTCCATGGGGCCTATTCGAACTCTCTTTTTGCTGGCCTAAACTTCAACATCTAAGCATAATTTTTTGCTATGAAGTTTAATCGCCCACTTTATTATTGTTCTGAATGCAAGACCGTCGTTCCTGAATTGGATCAGCTTCTTTTCATTGAAGCTGAAACGAGTAAAGGGTTTTGCAGCGAACGCTGCATTGAGGATTTTTATAATCCCTTAATCACTCATTTTGAAAACCTGGAAAAGAAAATCAGAGAAGAACTTTCAATCGGACATGAAGTCATTCGTTCTTCGATGGACGATAAAGCTCTGATAGAAGCTGTTATCAGCTCGCCAGGAGAAGTCTGGCAAAATAAAAATGAACTCAATGAATCACTCTTTACTTATATCCGCCATTTTGGCGATTACAGCGCCGTGGTTATTGCGACTATTTACAATGAAGAAGCTTCCTTTGTCTTTTTCCGAACGCTGACAAGATCAAAAAAGTTCCTGGAACAATTCCGTTCTCCCGAAAAAGAAAATAAACAAACACCTGTTTCCGATCCTGAAAGAAGTTTCAGTGAAGAAGACATGATGTTTATGCAAGAACTCGAAAATAAAAAATCTCGTCTTCTCGCAGACCTGCTGATTAAAAGAACGGATAACGATATTCCCTTTGAACAATTCACCGATTATGAAGATTGCTTTCAAGATTGCCTGGAAACACCAGATGAAGTTTTCGAAAGCAAAGATAAAGAAGGCGATACATTTTTTGTCTATATCAAATCCTTTCTTCGCAATGGATTTAACTTTTTTTACATCATTTCATGCTTAAAGCGTAAAGACACCGAAACACCCGAAGACGTGCATGTGTTTCCTGTCCTTGCTTTTCCGACAATGGATGTTGAGTTAGTTCGCGATTTCAGAAGTGGCACTAAAATCGCTGCTGGTCCGTTGAAAAATTAAAATTGCTTGTAAACGTACTGGCCAACGTTTTTGAAGGCGGTACAGTACGAGCTGTTGTAATACGGATACGCAAGCATGTTCATACAAGTTTTATAAGCATCAAGAGTCATCACATACTGATTGAACGGATAGCCGTAATACCAGCTGAGGTCTTTAAAGAAAATGACCCCGGTGATTGTCGCACTTGAATAAGCAGCATATTTGATGAAGGAAATTTTGCGTACTGATTTAGGGTCTTTAAAATAACCGCACATTGGATTACCGACGTAGATTGAATTTGATCCGCTGTTTGTAGTAGGGATTAAGCAGATACTGATATCGCCGTTGGCATTGGTTGGTGGCGTTTTAACTTGGAAGAAGACTGAGTTTTTATCAGTTGAACTTTGGCAAAGTGAATATTCTCCCAGGTGTGAGCTTGTTGATTCAAAACCACTTGTACCATCAGTTGAGAATTTGCAGTGAGACGCATCTGCAGGGATTGTTGATGTTGTCGCAGGTGTTGTTGATCCTGTGCCGGTTGTTGTAGTGCCGCCAGTGCTTGAATCTGATGAGGAACCTAAATTCACTCCAGTTGATCCACCAGTCAGCGAGCTTGAAGATCCGCTTGAGAGAGCTCGTTGAGTTCTTGGAGCGTCACAAGCAACAATGGCAAAAAGCATGGCAAGAGTTAAAACTGTCTTCATTTTTATTTTTCCCGCACCTTTTTCAGGGCCGTTTTACACCTATTCATTATACTTATCGGGCAATTGGCAAAATAGTTGAGGCAAATATTTGCCAGCGTTGAAAATACGTTAACTTAACTCCTCTTTTTCCCGATAAGAGGTCCATGTGGAAAAAAATAATAATCTTGAGTATTGCGCTTTTGCTTCTCACCGGTACCGGTGTTTTGATGGCCATAGCTCCTTACCACATTTACACCCTCACTTTGACTGAGGGAGTGAACACTCGTTTTCTTGTGATGAAGCCCACGGCATCTGTTTTCTATGATGGTCACGAGGCAACTATAAGTGATCAGAGTTCACCCGATCAAAAATATTTTTTTCGCGAATTTCATTTCTCCAATTTTCTTTTACCTCTACCATTTAATCATCCGACATTCTTTCTCATACCAACGATTAAAAATGAGAGTTCGGGCACGCGATTGGGCGCCAGTTTTCTTGATGGAAAGAATACAGAGCTTTTGTCTTTCATGGTGGAGAAACCGTATAAATTGGAAACCATTTCTGGAGATCAGAAGATTTTTCTTTTGCCAGTTTTTCGAAATCATATTTACAGAAAAAGTGAAGAAGAAGTTTGGAGAGATCTTTTCTCCAAAAAACTTTCGCTTCCGTCTAACGTAGGAAAAAGTTTTTATGAGTCACTCTTTGCATTGAAAGAAGTGACTTATAACGATCTCGTTTATAATCTCTATATTCTTTACAATCGAACGCATTTGTTTCCGGCCAGTACGAAGAAAGTGTCTTTTAATCCGGCAACGAAGCAGGGGATACTTGAGCTTGATTCAGATGATCCGAAATACCGAGTAGAGCGTTTATTTTTAATTGAGAAGGGAATGGTTTATTCGCTTACTATTAAAACGAAAAAAGGACTTGCTCAGTCTGAAGACTATCGCAACAAAATGCTTTCTGAAGTGAAATATAAAAGCACGACAACAGATTCTGCCATTCCAATTTATGCTCAATACAAAAATATTTCCTACGGCAACAGAGTTGATCAACAGGGGATGACTTATTTGTACGCGGCCTGGTCGCACGATCTGGGAAATCGCGATTTTGTTCGCGTGATTATTTTATTTCTTGAACGCGGTAAATCCAATCTCAAATTTTTAAAGCCATTCTATGAATATGCTTTTAAAAAATTCGGTTCTAACCTTTCGGCCGATAATGAATTTCTGCTTGAAACACCTGATGAAAAACTCAAAAGGCGAATGAAAGAAGAGCTGGAAAATGAAATCAAAAAAGAAGAAAATGCAAATGCTCCCAAGTTCGAAGGGAACTTCAGCACGCCGGATGACAAAATAAAATTTTATTTGCAAAAAGCAAAAGAAGGAAAACAGAATTCGGACGAATCCGAAAAAGTGCTTCTTCAGGAATAGTTTTTTACAACTCTATGGCCAGGCCAATGCCAATGTTCACACCTGTCATTTTTGTGATGCCAGTTATCACGTTTCCATTAGCGTCTAAAAAAGAATCCAGACGGTCTACTTTATAGCTTCTGAGTCCCATCGTTCCGAACAAGTGATAGGTGCTGTCTGGAAAGAAGACCATTTGGGCGTGAACACTTGGACCGTAGGCAAATCCATTGGGTTCGTTTTCGTAGTTATTCTTTATGGTGAGCTGGGCCGAAGGGATAATGTCTATGGCGCCATCGATATCGACCAGGAAGAGTTGGGAGCGAAATGGAGTGTATCCTAAAATTCCTCGCATTAGGTAAGTTTTGAAATCCACATTTGAAGTGGAAGCTGAACTGTATTCAAAACCCGCTCCCCAAAGAAGGCGCGAGTTCTGTTTTCTGTGCAGTAAAGTCAGACCAATACCTTGAAGGCTGGATTTATCCTCGCCATCGATCGCCTCGAAAATATTTTTGAGAGCGTCGCCTGCGCCAAATTGGTGAAGGTCGATATAAACAGAATTGTTTTCAGAAAGTTTATCTTCTGGTTTGACCAGTACGAGATCGATATTGTGTTCTTTGGGAGCTCCTCTTTTTGAGGCCTGTAATTCCATGGATTCATTTTCATAGCTCAGGTTTTTCGCTTCTATAAAGGCGAGGCGGCAATAAACCACCAAAGGAACGAGATCAGGGTTTTTCTTTCTTGGATTGCCAACCGTCACCAGGCGGTCATTGGAAATATAACCCAGAGGGCTGTTCATATTTTCATCGGAATAAACGATGGCGCGCGGGACGATGACTCTGGCGAGGTGAGTTGCCCCATCTGCTTCATTGCCTGAATCCTGGCCCATTATAGGAGTGACGAAAAGAAGAAGACAGCCTAGAATAAAAGCAGTTAATTTTGTGTGCATGAATAAAATTATAAGAGGCATTCTTTGAAATTTCCAGGTAAAAGAAAAACGAAGCATTACTTCCCCGTATCTGAATCAGGTCGTATTCCCTTTGCCCCTGATTTCTCTGACAGAGGCAGCGTTTACATTGTTGGTATTGATCAGCTGATTGTCGATATCGAGGCCAATGTCCCCAACGAGTTTCTTGAAAAGTACAAAATTCAAAAAGGCGAATCGGCCGTTTTAGAAGATCGATTAATTGAAGAAATTTATCGGGAATTAAAAGAGGCGGACGCTATTGAAGGAGAGTTTGCTGGTGGAGCTATTGGAAATACTCTTCATAACTACAGCGTGCTTTCTGATTCTCGTTCTGTCGCCCTCGGTGCGATTTCAAAAAATATTTCAGTGGGCGATTACGCCTTTAAATATATCTGTACAACTAATTCCTTTGTCGATTTTTCTTACCTGAAACCGGTTGAAGGAGCGATGGGGCGTGCTTTTTGTCTTTTGACTCCGGATCGTGAACGTTCCTTTGCGATTGGCAAAGGGATCATGAATGAATTGACTCCCGATTTTATTCCTGAAGACATTATTAAAGGCTCAGCGGCGCTTTTAGTTTCGGCCTATTCTCTTCGCGATGAAAATTCTTCAATGTACAAATCGAATCTCACAGCTTGTGAGTACGCGAAAAAATATAATGTCCCCGTAGTCCTTTCTTTAGGAACAAGTACATTGATTAGTTCTCGTCCGGATTTCTTTAATCAATTTATCAAAGATTACGTCAGTGTTCTTGCGATGAATGAAGACGAAGCCTTTGCTTTAACTTCCATAAAAGATCCGCTTCTTTCTTGTGAAAAACTGCTCGATAGCTGCGATATGATTCTTATGACCGTTGGGCCTCGCGGCCTTTATATTGCGGCCCATGTAGATGACCAGTATAAACGTGAAACAAAAGATTTTATCCATTCTAAGTCGATTGCTGAGTACAATAAATTTGAATACTCCCGCGCAATGAAAAGAAAAGACTGTAAGTTGCCTGTGAAAATTTACTCCCATATCAATCCGTATATGGGCGGGCCAGGTGTCATAAAAAATACAAACGGTGCTGGAGATGCGGCCCTCTCTGCTTTATTGCATGATATGTCCTCCAATGTTTACCACCGCCAGGTCACACCCAATTCTCCAAAACATGTGGCCCCGTTTTTAACTTATTCTTCAATTCACCAGGTGAGTAAATACTGCAACCGAGCAAGTTTTGAAGTCTTAAAACAAAATTCACCTCGACTAATCAAAGGTCTTCCGGCCCGCGAAGAATCACTCGAAGATGCTTACTGGGATACTTAAAAAATGAAAATTCAAAACGATTCATTGATTTCAATTCAGGCAAAAGTTTTCGATGCACTTTTTTATGAGGCCCAAACGGCCTTCGTTATTTATCGCGGACCCGATTTAATTTATGAACGATTTAATAAGAAGTATTCAGAGATTTACGGTCGCTCTGATATGCTTGGAAAAAAATTAATTGAAGCTGTTCCTGAGCTCGTCAATTCTCCCTTTCCGGCCATTCTCAGAAAAGTCTACGATACAGGTGAGCCTTTCCTCGGAAAAGAAGGAATGGCCGTTCTTCGCAATCATAAAACAGGAAAAATGGAAGAAAGGTATTTTGATACTACTTTCTCACGTATTGATTACGGTGACGGAGAGTTCCGCGTGCTTGCTTGCCCAAATGAAGTTACTGATCGTGTGAACGCCAGAAAGATTCTAGAGCAATCGCTTTATGAGCTTCAACGTGAACGCGATATGCGCGATCGATTTGTTTCAGCTCTCTCTCATGATCTTCGCACGCCTTTTGCCGTGGCCCGCGTGAGTGCTCAGCTTCTTAAAAGAAGAGCGGACAACAAAGAAGCAATCTTTGAAATTTCAGAAAAAATTATTTCTAATATGGATCGCGCAGACAGGATGATTAAAGATCTTCTGGATGCTAATAGAATTGAAGGTGGTGAAGGACTTCCTCTCAATTATCAGGAAGTCATTTTGAATCTCACTGTGGAGTATGTCATCAGTGAACTTGAGGATTTGTTCGGGCATCGCTTTATTTTTCAAAATTATGCTGGCGAATTAAAGGGGCAGTGGGATATCTCGGCCTTGCAAAGAATTATAGAAAATCTCGCAAGCAATGCCATTAAATATGGTGCTAAGAATTCACCGGTCACTATCTCTGTCAAAAAGCAGGGAAGCGACGCCATTCTTTCGGTTCATAATGAAGGTCCTGCCATTTCAAAGGAAGATCAGAAATACCTCTTTACTCAATACCATCGTACCGAAGCTGCTTTAAAGAGTGAACAAAGAGGTTGGGGAATAGGTTTGTCCTTGGTTAAAGGATTAGCTCTTGCTCACGGTGGCTCCGTTTCAGTTGAAAGTCTTGATGAAAAGGGAACAACGTTTTCTGTTCGACTTCCACTCAATAGAAAAATTTAAGGAGAATGTATGAAATCTTTTTTTAGTATCATTGCTCTTGGCCTGGTCTTTCTTTCTTCTAACGGAAATGTTTACGCGAGTGACGTGAATCTAGGATGTGTGACTGAAACGCCGACGACAACGTTTATTGCTGAAACAAAAAATGGCATCGTTCAATTCGATTTAATTCATCATTTCGGGGTGAAGTATATGCCTATTCACAGCGGAGTGATTACACCCAATGATTTAGGGACACTTAGCGACCGCGCTTCACTTCTTGCTGATCTTGGCGATCATCTGACTTTCACTATGCCTGCGGAAAATTGTCAGTTAGATGGAAATTTGTTCAATTGTTTCGGTTCTCGGCCATCAGTTGTCATCAATGGACATCAAGTAAGTCTCTGGGCCGCTTATAACACAAATTACAGTGAAACAAGTCTCTCGTCAGGAACATTTAATTATGTCACAACAAACCTCGCGATCGAAGTCGATGGGCAATCGTTATTTTTGCCAATGAGATATTTTGAAAATGAATGTTACCAACAGTTTTCTAAAAATAAGACTTTGAAAAATCTTCTGAGAAAATAAAATGAAAGAAATTAAAGGTAAGTTTTCGATAACTTCATTTCCTCAAACTCCAGATAAAGCGGCAGCAGAGATTGGGGCGATGGCCATGCATTTTGAAAAGGAATTTAGCGGTGAGCTCGCTGGAAAAAGCATCGTAAGTATGCTGGGTCTAATGAAAAAAGACCTGGGGTCAGGAGGCTACGTCGCTCTTGAAAAATTTAGCGGAACAGTGGAAGGAAAAAAAGGAAGCTTTTGTCTTCAACACAGTTCAAGCATGAATCGCGGGACGTCTTCACAGTTAATCAGTATCGTTCCTGATTCTGGAACGGAAGAACTTTTAACAATAGAAGGCAATATGAAAATCGACATCGTTGAAGGGCAACACTACTACACTTTCAATTATAAGCTTAGCTGAGTTCAGCTATTCTTTCGGCAAGCTGTGACGATTTGGTCAACGATCTTCCCATTACAATATAATCGGCCCCTGAGTGAAAGGCTTGTTTAGGAGTTGCTACTCTTTTTTGATCCTGAGTTTTCTGACTTTCAATTTCTGATTCGAATCGAATTCCCGGGGTCACCGCCAGCAGGCGAGGATAATTCTTTTTGACTAATTCAATTTCAAGAGGCGAACAGATAACTCCGTCTATTCCACTTTCATTGGCCGTTTTAAAAAGTCTGAGAAAGGCTTGGTTCATATCTCCAATTCCGTAGAGCGCTGACAGATCACTTGCTTCTAATGAAGTGAGAAAACTCACTCCTAGAATTTTACAGCCTGGAAGGCTAACTCTTGCTTCAGCAGCTGCGGCCTTCAGCATGGCCTCACCGCCGCTAATATGAATCGTGAGAAAATCGATAGGCAGATTTTTAAGAGAATGGATCGCGCGTTCGACTGTCACCGGTATATCGTGGAGTTTTAAATCAAGGAAAATGCTTTTCTTGTATTCGCGATGAATTTTATGAACAAGATCGGGCCCATATTTAACAAAGAGTTCGAGGCCTATTTTCACCCTGGTTAATTTATTTTCGGGGCGAGAAAGAAAGGTATCAATCTCATCGAGAGACATTTGATCAAGCGCCACGATAATTTTGTCTAAACTCATGAGTTCATCTCTTGAAGCGCGAGAGGAGTGACTTCGCTCTCGTGAGTTCCAATCAACGCCTCAGCAACCGCGCGGATATTTTCCGGTCTGGTAAAGCAAGGGATGGCATATTGAATCGCCGAGTTTCTGATGTGCTCGCCGTCGTTTTGCGATTGCCCCTGGTTTTGAGGAGTGTTGAAAACCATTTTCATTTTTTCATCTTTTAAGGCCTCAAGAATAGTGAGTCCGCCTTCGTCGATCTTTTTGACTTGCTCGCATGGCAGGCCTTGTTTTTTGATATAGTCACAAGTTCCACGAGTCGCTACAAAAGTAAAACCAATCTTATAAAGAGATTTTAAATAAGGAAGAATCTGATCTTTCGTATGGTCGGCCAGACTCATTAGAATTTTTCCACGCTCGCCAAGCTTTGGATAATTTCCTTGGTAAGATTTAAGGATGGCCTTTTCTTTATCGCGGTCAATTCCCATAGTCTCACCCGTAGAACGCATCTTTGGACCAAGAAGGATATTATCCTGAATGAAGCGGTCAAAAGGAAACGTAGATTGTTTGACACTGAAGAAACCTGATAACGGCTGTTCAAGGTTTTCAATTCGCTCACCAAGCATGGCATCAGTTGCAATTTTTGGGAGAGAAATATTATAGGCCTTAGATAAAAATGGAAGTGTTCTCGATCCGCGAGGGTTGGCCTCAATACAGAACACTTTGCCTTCTTTGATCGCAAATTGAAAATTGATCGGTCCCACGATTTCCAGTTTGTTAGCGAGATCAAAGGAAATTGTTTTTAAGTCATTGTAGAGTTTTTGAGTAAGAACGACAGGGGGAGTGATCATTCCAGAATCGCCAGAGTGAACTCCTGCGTACTCAATGTGCTCGCACACGGTGAAGCAAAAATTTCCGAATTGATCGCGAACTAAGTCAACGTCGTACTCAATAGCGTTTTCAAGGTAGTTTTCCACCTGAAAGACGGCGTTTCCATCTGAGAGCTGATCCTTCATTGATTTGGGAAGATCGTTCAAATCTTCATGGCTGTAGAAGATATACATCGATTCGCCACCGATAACAAAAGAAGGGCGAATGATCACAGGAAGGCCGATCTCAGTCATGGCATTGACCAGATTTTTCTTGCCGGAAACTTCTCGTGAGACCGTATGTGAAAGTTTTGTTTCACGGGTGAGTTCATAAAACTTTTTTCTGTCTTCTGTAGTCTCAAGCATTTTCCAGGTTGGACCAAGAAAATTAATTTTAAAAAATTCTGCACGGAAACTTTGCTCGAGGTGTTCGCGCAATTGGATTCCTGTCTGACCAGAAAATGAAGCAATGACTCCATAAGGTTTTTCATTGAGGAGAATATCAAATAAATCTTCCGAGAAAAGAGGAGACAGGTAAAGTCGATTTGAACTGTCGTAGTCTGTCGAAACCGTTTCAGGATTCGAGTTAATCATGATGGAAAGAATATTTTTCTCACGAAGGCGTTCGCACGATTTAACACAAGAGTAGTCAAATTCAATTCCCTGGCCGATACGGTTTGGTCCAGAGCCTAGAATGGCCACCGATTTTCCTTTTTCTGAAAGTGAGAGCGCCTCATTTTCTTCCGCGTAGGTTGAATAGAAATATGGCGTTTCAGCAGTAAATTCACCAGAGCAAGTATCTACTGCTTTATAGACTGGAAAAATATTGTGCTGAAATCTAAACGCGAGAATATCTTTCTGAGATTTATTTGTGAGAAAGGCAATATGTTTATCTGAGAAGCCGGTTTTCTTGATTTCCACAAAAGCGTCCGCACTCTTGAAAATGTTTTTCTCTTTTTTCATTTTCATTTCAGCGGAAAGAATCAATTCCATCTGTTCGATAAACCATTTAGTGATTTTAGAATGGTCGTGAATTTCTTCGACGCTCATTCCGGCGCGAAGGGCCTCAAGTACAGTAAGAAGAGATAATTCATTCGGCGTTTTTAACCGCTCACGAATATAGTCGATATCCATGTCGACAGGAGTACTTTTTAATTGCGACAGACTTGGAATTTCAAGACCCATTTCCAGTGCTCTAAGCGCTTTTAAGAAAGCTTCGTTGAAGCTCCCTCCAAGAGCGAGGACTTCACCGACAGATCTCATCTGTGGTCCAAGTGTTTTGCTTGAACTCGGAAATTTATTGAAAGGAAAAATGGGAATTTTAAGAGCGACATAATCCAGCGTTGGCTCGAAGGCCACCGGTGAAGCTTTCGTAATATCATTTAAAATTTCGGCCAGTGTGTAGCCGATGGCGAGAAGAGCAGAAATTTTCGCGATTGGATAGCCTGTTGCCTTTGATGCAAGTGCAGACGATCGCGAGACGCGAGGATTCATTTCAATAACAGTGATATCGTCTTCGTTGTCCGGGTTAATAGCAAACTGCACATTGGCCCCACCGGCCACGACGCCCATGTGTTTAGCAATAGTAAGAGTCATCGTTCGTAGCTTTTGCATACAGCGATCGCTGATTGTCATTGCTGGAGCGACCGTAATTGAGTCACCGGTATGAATTCCGCAAGGATCAACGTTTTCAATTGAACAAATGATGACGCCGTTTCGTTTTGAATCGACCATGACTTCAAGTTCAATTTCTTTCTGGCCGACCAGAGATTTTTCCATGGTCACCGGAAATTTGATATCGCTGGTGAAAACTTCTTTCAGCTCTTCAGAATTCCAGACGAGCGCAGCACCTTTTCCACCGAGTGCGAAATCGCGACGGATGATCAGTGGGAATTGAACTAACGTTTCGGCCATCGTCAAGGCCTCTGCTTCAGAGTTCGCAGTAAAGCGCTTTCCAGTGGAGTAACCCAGCTTATCTAATTCTTTAGCAAAGAGCCCGCGGTCTTCAGTCTTTTTAATTGTATCGACATTGGCGCCGAGAAGAGCGACGTTGTGATCGCGAAGAAAATGTTCTTCTTCAAGTTCCACACAAAGGTTCAGGGCCGTCTGTCCACCCATAGTAGAAAGAACAGCATCGACTTTTTCTTTGAGAATAATTTTTTTAATCGTCTCTTTTGTGATGGGCTCAATATAAGTGCGCGCGCACATTTCCGGATCTGTCATGATCGTTGCCGGATTGGAATTCAAAAGAACAACATCAATTCCTTCTTCTTTGAGGGCCTTCAAGGCCTGGGTTCCTGAATAATCAAATTCAGAGGCCTGGCCGATTTTAATAGGGCCCGAGCCAATGAGAAGAATGCGTTTGTACGGCGTTGGTTTTTTTAATCGCTTACTCAGCTTCTGAAAGGGGTAAAGTTTTTTCGTATCAATTTTTTCCGTCAGCTTTCCATCGAGAAAATCTTTGATTTCGATAAAAAATTCGTGAGCATCATGTGGACCTGGATTGGCCTCCGGATGAAACTGCACCGATTTTACAAAATGATCAGCGCTCGCGATTCCTTCTATTGAATCATCAAAAAGTGAAGTGTGTTGAACAAAGAGTTCTTTGTTCATTAGATTGTTTGTTTTTTTCTGATGAAAAGCTTCACTGTCGATCGCGTAGCCGTGGTTTTGCGATGTAATCACAATTTTATTGGTGACGTGATCGATGACCGGGTGATTGGCCCCGCGCTGACCAAAAGGAAGTTTAATAACTTTTATATCGAGAGCAGCTGCAATCAACTGATGACCTAAACAGATCGCTCTCACTGGAACTTTTCCCTGAAGGAGTTCGCGAACGACGGCAATCTCCGGTGTGAAATTTCTTGGATCACCAGGGCCATTGGATAAAAGAATCAAGCGAGGATTGAGTGCAAAAACATCTGCGGCCTTTGCTGTATGGGGAAGTGAAACTGTGGGATAACCCAGGTTCACAGTCTGATCGATGATGGCCTGTTTAACTCCGTAATTGATAATGACAATGGGTTGATCACCATCGCGATGAACAATTTTTTGTTTTTGTGAAACAAGTGGAAGATCATCAGTGATCAATCTTGCTTGAGCAAATTCTTCTTTTGAAGGTGTGGCGCTACTGAATGTTAAAACCGATTTATGAGAACTTTTTTTAGGCCCCGTCAGATAGCGGACTAGTCTTCTTGTATCGACACCTGAAAAAAGCGGCGAATCGAATTTTGCAAGAGTTTCATTATAGGAAAAGTTGCGGGCAATAATACAAGTGGCGAAAGATTTTTTCGACTGGGCAACATCAATTCCAGGATTTCGTTCATAGTTTCCGATGTGAGCGTTGGTGAAAATAATGTGCTGACCGAGAAATGAAGGATCGGTAATCGTTTCCTGATAACCGCTCATCCCTGTGGTAAAAGCTGCTTCTCCCCAAAGACCTTTCATTAACTGGGGATCGTCTCCCTCTCTGTTTACGTAACCTTTAAATTTAGTTCCATCTTCGAAATGAAGATAGGCGATTGTTTTCTTAAGTGAGAGATTAAAACTTTTCTCCATTGATGATTCCAATATTTTTGTCGTTGTTAACGAGCATTGATTGTATGATGGCCATTCTCATAGGGATTGAGTTCTGCACTTGCTCGTAGCCTTTATAGAGAGAAGATTTGATCAAAGCATGATCGAGTTCAACTCCGATATTGGCTGGACCTGGGTGCAAGACGGGAATGAGTTTATTCATTCTTTTAAGTTGATCCAAAGTCACACCAAAAGTGTTGTGATAATCAATTGAATCGGAAGCCGCGACTTCGGGATCGTGACGCTCTTTTTGTATTCTTAGTAGATAAATATAATCGCATTTCGCAAGCGTTTCATCGCGATTGTCAGACCAGGCAACGCCAACGGGTAACTGCTTTTGTTCGGGAAGAAAATGTTTAGGCCCGCAAAGAATGACTTTCATTCCAAAAAGGGGAAGAAGCTTGCAAAGAGAATGACCCACGCGCGAATGAATATTATCGCCGAAAATAGCGAGTGTTTTTCCCTCGAGGTTAGGTTCCATTTCAATGAGCGTAAAAAGATCGAGCAATGCCTGAGTGGGATGCTCGTTCACACCGTCGCCACCATTGATTAGTTTAATCGGTGGGTTTTCTCGGAACTGACTCAATTGGTGGGAAACACTTCCTCTGAAAATGCAGAGGTTCACTCCTTGATTAAAAAGAGTAAGAAAGGTTTCTTCTAAACTTTCACCTTTTTTAAGGCTCGATGTTTCCGCATTAAAATCAATATACATTGCCCCTAATTTTTGAATGGCAATGGCAAAAGAATGTTTTGTGCGCGTTGAGTTTTCTAGAAAAGAAGTCGCGATAATCGGTCGTTTATAAGTAAATAAAGTTGATTCTGATTCGCGATGTTTAAATTTGGAAGCAAGAGAGAGAAGAGCGTCGATCTGAAGTTTATCCAGATCGCTAATACTTTCAAGTAATGAAGGAAATGAATTCATTTTCTTCCTTGAGGGCCTCTGCTACTATTGAGTGACAATAGGACAGGCCAGTTCTTTGTTTGTATTAGTCTAGAAAGAGTTACATGCTTTGAAAAGACTTATTTTGAAAAGAATCACTCCATATGAAAAATGTTGACTACAGTAATCAAATCACGAAAGAAGCTATCTTAAATGAATTTAAGGGCAATCTTTTTGAGTTTCTTGTCGCTCAAGGGTTAGCAAGGAAAAGTGCGGTTGAGCATCAGTTTTTGCTCGATCTTCCCGGCGACTTTAAAGAAAGACTGGGATCGTATGAAGAAATGATTCGAACGCACGAGCCTCGCTTACTTGTCAAACTTCCGACACTCGCAGGAGTGACTGTACAGAAAATCTGGGAAGAAATTTCGACTTCTTATCAATTCGATCAATGGCATGTCATTGGGAAAATGGTGGCGACAAATGATAACGATCTGTGGAATGAAACGGATATTGTTGGCACATACTTGTCGGAAGATGGTCAAAGAAAACAATTGGCACTCAGTCTCAAACTCACTAAAGATCATAGTTTTGTAAATACCAAAAGTGCGGGAGTTAAAAGTTTTCTCGCAAAATATTTTTCTGCTTTTGGATCCATGTCGGTTAGATTTCAAACAGAACTTAATCAAGAAGTCGATGAATCTTTTCTCGTCATGGGACACAGGCTTTACACGCTTGCTGATTTGGATTGGAATGGGCAATTTGATCAGCGATGGTCTCAGCAATTCACGGAGCTTCCCGGAGAATTGCCGACCGAAATGCGAACGATTGTTCATGAAAACTACTATCGCGTGGCCTTGAAACTCAGAACTCTTCTTGAAGAACTGCAGAAAGAAAATTCGGCGCTCTTTTTTGATTCTCTCTATGCCCTTTGTGGGTTCGGTCACGCCGATATCGTGCAAGTGAATTGTTTTCACCAGGACTATGAATTAAAAACTATTTCCATAAAAAGATTTGCGGATCTTTTTGAAATAAAAGAAAAGAAATGCTCAATTCTTCCGATCAAAGATTTGTCGAGTTCGGTAGAAATTCAAATCGGGAAGGTCGTTCTTCAAGTAAGAGTTAAACCGATGAATAAATTTACGACCGCTGCTTATAAAATAAACTGCTCAATAAAGGTGAAAGAATGACAAAGGCCCTTTTTCTCGACCGCGATGGAATTCTCAATGTCGATAAGACTTATATCTATCGTTGGGATGATATTGAATGGGTTGAAGGCATTTTTGATCTCATACGCTTTGCCAATGAAAATGGATTTCTCGTCATTGTCCTGACCAACCAGTCCGGCGTAGCAAGAGGAAAATACCGCGAAGAAGACATTCTCGTTCTTCATAAAAAAATGAGCGAGTACCTGGAGTCCAAAGGCCTGCGCGTGGACGATTGGTTCTACTGCTGCGAATTTGACAGCGATCGAAGAAAGCCTCGTCCGGGTATGATGCTTGAAGCGCGAGACAAATACGATATCGATCTTTCTTTATCGTTCATGGTAGGGGACAAGCCGACAGATATTCTGGAAATCGAAGGCCCTGCCGTTCCTAAGACCTTTCTTTTGAAAGGAAACTATCCGCTCGTGGGCGCCAAAGCGGAAATTTACGAGACCCTTGCCGATATTTTAAAGCGCTTTAAATCCTTAGCTAAATGACAGGTGTCTAAAAAGTAGACACCTCACTCCTTTTTGGTCTTTTTGCCTCATCTTTATTTGCCATGTTAGTTCACTTCATTTTGGTCTCAACCTTGCTATCTATTCAGTCATGAAAACTATCTTCATTTTATTCGCTCTGGCCGCGGTACCTTCCCTCATGGCCTCTGAATTAAAGATTCAGATCGTGAAGGCATCTGTAAATGAAAGAAAAGCTCTCGATGAAAGCATCCAGAAAATTAATGAACTTTTACCAGAAAATTTTAAAGCAGGACTGCCGTCCAATATAATTCTTAAAATAGAAAAATTAAGTGAGCACAAATCTATTCCGGTCGATATTTGTGAGAGCAAAGCTGAAAAAACTCAACGGCCATTTGTTTATGGTGAATATAACCATAGAAATAAAACACTCACTTTGAATCAAGCTGTTGTGAATGAGCTCATCGCAGGGCCTGAAAAGTCATTGAAGATTCCTTGTCAGCACAAGACAATGTATGACCAGGCCTTAGCAACGATTGTTCATGAACTTGCACACGCATACGACAATAATGGTCACGCTATTTCTACTTCTCTAGATTTTCTACAGAAGGCGGGCTTTAAAAAAGGACTTCTGAAAATAAAAAACAGAAACGTTGAGGCCATGCGCCCAGCTGATCCCTATGAACTACAAAGTTCGGTGGAGTCCTTTGCTGTCAACGTTGAATATTTTATGTTGGATTCGGAATTTGCCTGTAGACGCCCGGCCATGTTTGACTATCTCAAGTCTATTTTGGGGACAGGAACAAGGGCAGATGGTCGATGTGAATTAAATAGAACCGTCATGATGTCAACGAGTGCAGGTTTTTATCCAGTGAAACTCGATCCAGCACGCGTTTATAGAATAGATTATCTGCTGGCCGCTCCCGGAAAAGAATTGTCGAGTGGATTTGGTCACTCGATGTTTCGAATCATTTACTGCGCTCCAGAACATTTTGATCCAATTACTAATAAAATGATTCCGGCCACTCCTTTTGGAAAAAAATGTCTCGACGATAGACTTTTTCACCTGGTTGTGAGCTATCGGGCCAATGTTGAAGATGCGACTTTGAATTATATGAAAGGTCTCTTCGGCGGATATCCGTCCATGCTGTTTATTCTGAATTTCGGAGACGTTCTCGACGAGTATAACCGCGACGAACTAAGGGATGTCATTTCCTATCCATTGAATCTAAGTTCAAAGGAAATAGTTGAAATTCTCAATAAAGTTCTTGAAGACCATTGGAACTATCGTGGGTCTTATAAATTTGTTTCAAACAATTGCGCCGTTGAATCATACAACCTGTTAAAGGGAGCGCTTGAAAGATCACAGCTCGATCAATACCATTCCGTTTCACCAAAGGGTGTTCTGGAAGATCTCGACAAGTTGGAATTTGTCTCACTCAAAAGTGGAGAGCAAGAGATTTTTAAGGCCCGCTCTGAGCAGCTTATGAGCGCCTATTATTCTACTTATGGAAGTAAAACGAAATCGGAAAAAAAGGATAAAGAACAGCTTGTGAAATTCATTAAAGAGAGTTCCAGTGCTCTTCGTCGTTCAGTCTTTATTAAATTTTCTGAAAGTAAAACAAAAAGTGAAAATCTTCATGATGAACTTGCTACGTTGAAAAAACGCCTGGTGATTTCTTCTTCTTTTTCAGTTCTTGAGCAGCAAATTTTACGCACAAGAGCGGCCGATTTTCGCAAGAAAGCTGCTGAATTCCTGATGAATGGAAGTAAGAAAGATGAAAAGATACAACAAATCGAACGAAAGGCCCAAGAAGCAATGACTTTGAATTTTGAGAAGCTTTCACAAAATGGTTACGGCGTTCCTCTCTTGGGTGAAATGCAAACGAGAACTGAAGCTGAAGAAAAAATGAGTGCTTCACTGGAGATTATGACGGAGATTGAAACTGTTGTGAAAGAAAGAATGCCAGATGATGTTGCCGCTCTAGAACTTATCAATGAAAATATTGATGTCTTTAACCAATATTCTCTCGCTCTCAGAAAAAGCTATCGAGAGCGACTTGAGCTCTATATTCTCCAAGTTTTAAAAAATCTTTCTCTGGAAGATCGGGGACGAGAGCTTTTAATGAAATCACTCAACAACAAAACAGATCTCGACCATGTCAGAGAGCTACTCGATCCAACACTTGTCTCTGAAAAAGAAATCCTCGATGTTAAGCTTCGTAAAATTATTACAGAGCTAATCACCGTTTGATTTTAAATCTGGAATCACTCTAACACCATTTCCCCCTCTCAAATGTCAAAAAGGGCCAAAGTGCGCCCGAAAAAATGTCAGCTTTCTACTAAACACTTACGGCCTTTCTAAGAGGCTCGACTTTTTTTCAGAACCCCTGATATACATCGTTAGAGAGATTAACCTGTGGATCTAAAGAGGGGGAGACACACATGAAAAATTTGAATTTGAAAAATGCATTAAAGCTCGCAGCACTTGTTTCTATGCTCGCACTCGCTAGTTGTGGCGGTGGCGGTGGAGGCGGCGGTGGTTCAACTGGTGGGACAATCCCAGGCGGATCAACTGGCGGTGGTACAACGTCTACTTATGGTGCTTACTCTTCACCAAATATTCTAGCTTCGGAATTTGTCACAGCTCTTAACAATGTCGATGGAACTTATTCCTCTTCGGTGCAACTTTATACAAACGAAACACTTCGTTCGCAGCAAGCAGGCCAGGAACAATGGTTTGTTATCTGGGACGCAAAATACAGCGAATATAAAGCAGTCAGCTTGAACTATGTTCGCACGATTGTTTACTACGACTATTACTCAAATAACCGCGCTGTAGCTTCTGAATTCCGATCAATCGAACGAGGCGATATCCTCGCTGGTAGAGTTAGTGGAGACACCTATGGAAATGATTATGAAGTTGTCGATTACAATACTGGTTCTGGCTACTATGAAGGAAGAAATTCTGGTTACCTCTATGAAGATGAAGCTGGTACGACGGACGTAAGTCTTCAGGCCCGCGAACAAGAAAAGAAAAGATTCTACGAAAAAGCTGCTAAAGTTTCTTTCACTTATAACGTAAGCCTTGAAACTTCTATGTCGATGGTAACGTTAGGCTCTAAAATTGAAAAAATGATGTCTCGTGGAGGTGGTGAACTGACAGTTGAAGATCAATCGGCCCTTCTCTCTGACCTTAAAACTCTTACAGGTGTAAGCCTTGAAGAAATTGCTCAAGCGGCACAAGATCAGAAAACGAAAAAAGATGTTCTTGCTAAAATTGCTGAAAAGCTTGGAACGACATCACAAAATCTTGAACAGAAATTTCTTCCGGAAGTTTTTGGTGTAACCCTCTAAAGATTTATCCAAAAAGTTCTATGTGAAGTTCTAGTAAAAGAGGCCGGTTTTTAACCGGCCTTTTTTTTTATTTTAAAATAATTTTTGAAGCTTCGATTAAAAGATCAACAGCTTCGTCATCAGAAAGAGTTGAATCCAATTCTTTTGCTAATTGAATTTTACTTTCTAAGAAAAGGGACGTCTTTCCAGTCTGTAAGTAAAGCTGAGCTTCGTTTTGAATTCTTAAGGCCTCGGCCTTCTGACTTTTTGAAGACAGTGCCAAGCTTGTTGCTTCTGTCGTTGCTACTCCTAGTGCGGCAGAATAAATAGTTTCTGCTAAGGAATAAGCGAGTGCATTTGTTCCTGCTTCAAGAGCAAAAGATCTACCAGTAAAAAGGGCGGCCATTGCGACTATAACAAGTTTTTTCATTGATTACTCCTATGTGCGTGCTTTTCGATAATTAAGGCCCAATTTACCATGCTCAGGAATTTGGTGCAGGGGCGAATGTAATTTTTATCTGACTAAAGGCCTTTACAGGGGCCAGAGAGCTGGAAATCTGATATTTAAAGGCCTATGAACACCCCAGAAGTAGAGAAAAGATTGACCTTTGCCGATCGCTTCAGCCGTTTGAAGACGAGGCTGATAATTGTGTCGTGGCTTCTGATGGCGGGTCTTTGTTTTAAATTGCTCTATCCAACAATGGTCCGTTTCTACGCGATCTTTAAAGCGCAGGAAAGTTACTATGTCGTCACGGTGACTGATTCTGTACCGACGTATGAAAGAACTCTGACCATGCCAGCGAACTGGGTCCCTTTGGACAAGATTTCAAAACGTATTCAAGGCGCCATTATTTCTAGTGAAGATGGGAAATTTTATGAACATCCAGGATACGACCTTGAGCAGCTCACTGATGCCATTGATAAAACGGTTAAAACAAGAAATAGAAAAAAGAAAAAAGTTCGCGGGGCCTCGACGATTACTCAACAGCTTGTGAAAAATCTTTTCTTAAGCAGCGATCGAACGCTCTTTCGTAAGGGGCAGGAGATGGTGATGGCCCTCGCCATTGAAAAGCACGCTGATAAAAAGAAAATTCTGGAAACGTATCTGAATGTGATTGAATACGGCAAAGGTCTTTACGGAATAGGTCAGGCGACAAAATATTATTTCAATAAAAGACCTGATCAAGTGACGGCGAGAGAAGCGGCCTTTTTGGCCATGCTCCTGCCAAGCCCGGTGAAATATGCAAAATCTTTTCACATGAAATCCCTGACTCCTTTTGCTCAGAGAATTGTTGATTCCGTTTTGTTGAAAATGCGACAAGGTGGATACATCGGTGAACAGGAGTATGCTGATCAATTGAATTCTCACTTTGCCTGGGAGCGACCAGCACCTGACTTATCAGTGGCGGATGCTACGGTGAGCGAAGAAGAAATAACTGAAGAACCAGAAACTATTTAAAAGACATTTATGAAAACAAAATTGCGCGTTTTAATCTCTGAAACATTTGATCCTTGGTTTAACATCGCCACAGAAGACTGGATCTTCAGAGACATGCTTTCTGATGACGAATTGGAAAACACCAAAATTTTATATCTCTGGCGCAACGATAATACAGTCGTCATTGGACGTTTCCAAAATCCGTGGACAGAATGTAATACAGAAAAAATGGACGCCGACGGAATTAAACTGGCGCGCAGACAAAGTGGAGGCGGGGCCGTCTTTCACGATCTGGGAAATACCAATTTTACATTCCTGTCTGGTAAAGCGTCTTTTGATAAGGCCGTTAACAATAAAATTATCACCAATGCTGTGAACTCTTTTGGACTCAATGCTTACGCTTCAGGAAGAAATGATTTGCTGGTGGCGACAGAAGACGGCGAAAAGAAATTTTCAGGAAGTGCGTTCAAAGAAACCAAAGACCGCTCCTTTCACCATGGTACATTGTTGCTGAAGGCCGACATGTCCAAGCTATCGCAGTATTTAAATCCAAATAAAAAAAAGTTGGAGTCAAAGGGGATTACTTCGGTGCGCGCACGCGTAACCAATCTCGCCGATTTGAATCCCAACATTACTCACGAACAAATTTGTCAGAGAATTATTCAAGAATTCTTCAACCATTATCAGTCGGAATGTGAAATCGAACTTCTCGACCATCAATATCTTTTATCACTTCCGAGGCTTAATCAGCATTTTCAAAAAATGGCCGACTGGGGTTGGAGATTTGGTGAGGCCCCGAAATTTAATCACACTATGTCTGAGCGATTTTCTTGGGGAACGATGGACGTTTACCTGGATGTTCATCATGCGGTTGTTGAAAAAGCGCAGATTTTTTCGGATTCTCTGCACCCTGAAATGATCGAACAACTCATGGCCTCTTTGCATAATATTCCCTATACTAAGGAAGCCTTCCAAAATGCCATCGCTGGCGTCGCCCGTGATCTTCCGATGATTCAGGATTATCTCGCCGAGTTTGAAAGCTTTATTGTGAAGGAAATCAGTTAACAATTTTACTTATTGATAAAAGAGAAACATGAAGTTTCAAGCACACGCAAAACACATCTGGAAGACGTATCTGGCAGACCGTTGGGGCATCTATACCTGGGGGGCCATTTCCGTTCTTCTGACCAACTTGATGCAAGTTCTTTCACCAAAAAATATCGGATGGATTGTCGACTTTATGACCGGCAAACCGATTCCCAAAATTCTCACCGGAAAAACGCCGCACGAAACTTTTCTTTTATTGTTTGCGGTTTTATTTTCATCGCGCATTCTCATAAATCTATTTCGCTTCATGTGGCGAATCACTCTGGGACGTCAAACTCACTATGCTTGTGGCATGTTAAAGAGAGATGTTTGGGATCACGCCCGCTATTTTAAAAAAGAAGATCTCGACCGCAAATTCACGAAAGGCGTCTTGATGAATGCCCAGACATCGGACACCAACAGTGCACGTTTCGTTTTTGGATTCACTCTCGTCGCTGTGACCGATGTTTTCTTTCTGGGGATTTTTACTTTTGGGGCGATGGCAATGATCCATCTTCCCATGGCGCTGCTTTCTTTTTTTATTCTTCTTTTTGTTCCGATGTTTGTTCGAAAACTTTCACAGCGTGAAGTTGAACAATACAGAGTGGTTCAGGATGTTCTTTCACACTTTAACGATCTTTCATCGCAAGCTGTTTCGACGATTAAACTTCAGCGCTTGACTCAAACCGGTCCATTCTGGGAAAGGCGCTTGATGAATGTGGCCGAAAATCATCGCCGAGAAAAATTGAAAGGGATCGGATTAAACCTGCTTTATATTCCGGTGATGGGCGTAGCGACCATTATTTCTTACGTCGTTTTATTTGCCATGGGTATAACTTTTACCTTGCAAGGGAAAATGTCCTTGGGTGAATTTCTCTCTATGCAGGGTTTGATTTTCTTATTACACGATCCACTCATGTCGCTGGGATTTATTATTTCGGAATGGAAAAAGGGCTTTACTGCTCTTGAACGACTCTCTGAAATTTTTCTGCATGAAAAGGATAACAGTCTTATTAAGGCCGGCGGCCCCATTGAAGAAAGTGAAGATGTTCTCTCTGTCAGCAATTTAACTTTTGCTTTTAATGAATCCTCTCCGCTTTTTTCCAATCTTTCCTTTAAATTGAAAAAAGGTGAGAGATTAGGAATTACGGGACCTATTGGTGCGGGAAAAAGCACATTGCTTTCCATTTTAACCGGCCTCAATCGCGATACAACAGCGGGAGAAGTGAATTTTTACGGAAAACCTTTTTCCCAATATTCTCACGAAGAGCTTCGCAAAACGATAGCTCTCGTTTCTCAAAGACCCTTTCTCTTTGCGGACTCAATCAAGACAAACGTGTCCATGAATCATCCAATGACTGATGAGGAAATCTGGAAGTTTCTGGAGCTCGCCGGTTTAAAAGAAGACGTTATGGCATTCCCTGATCAATTGGAAACACAATTAGGAGAATGGGGAATCAATTTATCTGGAGGACAGAAGCAGCGTCTTACGCTAGCGCGCGCTCTGGCCGCTCAACCGAAAGTTTTATTTCTGGATGATTGTTTATCTGCGGTCGATACGATCACAGAAGAACGCATTTTAAAAAATCTTGATTTGCATCTTAAAGAGACAACCTTAGTCTGGGTAGCTCATAGAAAATCTACACTCAAATACTGCGACAGAACGTTTGAACTGAAGCCGCTCATGGAAGGAGTGTAAAATGGGCCCCATCAAAATCAAAAGAATATCAAAGCGACTGATTAAAAATCACAGACCGCCGGGGCTCGATTCTGAAATCACCAAGCGCGCTTATATGATGGCCGATGATCAGGACGAATCCCGTCTGCATGAAAAAGGAATGGGCGACTGGAGGTCTTTAACGACTTTGCTTTCTTATGCCAAACCTTTTCGCGTTCAGATCAGTGGAGCACTCGCTCTGATTTTTGTGAGTTCATTTGCAGCAATTTATTCTTCTAAACTCATGGGAGATTTGCTTGAGAAAGGACTTCTTGCTAAAGATCTGAATAAATCGGTGACGTATGCTGTGTCCATTTTAGTTCTGGAAATTGCCAGTATCTATTTTATCTGGACGGGAAGAAAGATACTTGCGGATTCCGCTTCAAAAGTTATTTTCTCTGTCAGAAAGAATCTTTTTTCCAAATTGCAGGAACTTCCTCTCCAGTATTACGATCGCCAGCCTCAGGGACGAATCGTCACTCGTATCACTCACGATGTCGAAGGTATTGAAGAATTTTTTACGTCGAGTTTAGGAAACCTCCTTTCGGCCTGTATGATGACCCTGCTTGCGATTGCAGCAATGATTGTAACCAATCATAAGCTGGGAACAATTATGACTCTATCGATTCTTCCTTCGATGATCCTCACTTTTAAGACCAAAGATTTTTTAAGAAATTCAAACAGAAGAGTTTCAAAATTCTCTTCTGCGATAAACGCACGTCTTTCAGAATATCTCAATGGAATGGATGTCATCAGAAGTTTTGGTCTTGAAAAATGGACAATGGAGAAGTTTTCTCAATCCGTTGATGATTATCTCTATGCTCAATTAAAAGGGAATTTTCTTTTTGCCTGGAGTATGCCTCTTGTTTCATTTTTTGCGACGATACCGCTTATCGGTCTCGTCTGGTACGCCGGCCCACGGGTTTTAAGCGGTGTTTTCAGTGTAGGTCTATTTGTTTCATTCGTTCGTTATTATGAACGCTTCTTCAATCCCATGATGCTTCTTTCACGTGAGATTCACGTTGTCCAACAGGCCTTTACCAGCACTGAGCGCGTGATGAGTTTTCTTCATGAAGAAGATGAAGAAAAAGTTCTCGATAATAGAGGACACATGAAGCTGACACACCTGGAAGGTGATATTACATTCGAAGACGTTTTCATGCAGTATGGAAATGGGGAATGGGTTTTAAAAAATCTCAATTTTCATATCCGTGCCGGTGAGAAAATAGGCCTTGTCGGAAAAACGGGCTGTGGGAAAAGTTCGACGGTCTCGCTTTTGTCTCGTCTTTACGAATTTCAAAAAGGGGAAATTAAAATTGATGATATTCCCATTCGCAATTTTGATCGCCACGCTTTAAGAGATCAAATCGGTTTCGTTTCTCAGGACGCCATTATTTTTAAAGGAAGCTTGAGAGAAAACCTGTCTTGCAATGAAGGTCTTTCAGATCAACATCTGATTGATGCCTCGAAAACGACCGGACTTGTCAGGGCCCTTTCACAGGGAGGCACGCACGAAGGTTTTAACCTCGATATGGTCGTTCTGGAAGGCGGAACAAACCTTTCTGTTGGCCAGCGACAGTTAGTCTCTCTCACGCGCGTTTTATTAAAGAATCCTTCTATTCTCATTCTCGATGAGGCCACGGCCAATATTGATCCATTTTATGAAGAAATTATTCACGAAGCCGTTATGACGATGATGACGAATAGAACTTGTCTGATTATCGCTCACAGGCTTGATACGCTCAAGGCCTGCGACCGCGTGTTTGTTTTCAATCAAGGGGAATTAGTGGAAGAAGGGCCTCTTCAGCAATTGCTGAGCGAAGGCAATTATTTTTATCGCCTTCACCATGCTCAATCAGTTCATTAAAAAATCAGACTGTGTTTTCTGAATAAAGAAAAGCGCGTTTTCTGATGTTCGTAACGATTTCAGAAGATTTCAGTTTAGGTTTCGCCTTCACCTGAGTTTTCTTTGTTCGTTCTGCATACATAGAAAGAATGGCCTTTCCGAGAGCTAGACCGAGTCCTGGTGGAACGGCGTTGCCGATTTGTCTCCACTGAGCAGATAAAGGCCCGTAGAATTTAAAATCGTTTGGAAAGCTTTGTAGGGCAGCCGCCTCACGCTGAGTGAGATAACGGTTTTCTGTCGGGTGAAAATAATTATGTCTGTGAGTCATGATTGTCGGACTAGGCTTTTTTCTGTCGAGACGCTGATACTTTGTCTGACGGAAACGATTTTCGCGAAGATTCTTCCAATCAATTCCAAGTTTTAATTTTTTTGTTTTGAAGTAGGCCTTTTCGTCTGCTTCATAGCGAACGCCTTTACCTTCTGGAACACATTTGATTCTCTCGAGCTCGAGTGGTTTTTTAATCGCAGCTCCAGTCAGATCGTGATTATAAACTTTGCCATCTTTTGCTTTGAGGTTTTTTAAAGCATCTCCAACCGTCAGTATTTTTGCCTGAGTTTTTGGGAAGACGATTTTTTCATTGAGGCGAGAACCAATGATGATGGTTCTTCTTCTGCGCTCTGGAACGCCGTAAAGCTCGGCAGACATGACTTGAACATCAAGTGTGTAGCCCATTTTATGAAAGAGTGAAAAAATCGCTTGAAGCGTTTTTTCGTTTTTCTTTGCAAGAAGTCCTGTGACGTTTTCGATGATGACGTAATAAGGATTTGTGATCTTAACAAGACGGACAAATTCGCGAAAAAGAGTATTTCTAGTGTCGTTGGGATCACCTAATCCGACAGTGGAAAAGCCCTGGCAAGGGGGACCACCCACGACAGCGTGAACTGTTTGTCCTTTGATTAATTCTTTGAGTTTCTTTTCCGAAAGCTCAAGAACAGAACCGCAATAAGTGTTCGCGTAACGGTGATTGGCCTTAAACGTCTCAATCGCATTTTTATCCATGTCGATGCCGAGAAGACAGCGCATGCCTGCTTGTTCGAGACCGCACGAAAGACCGCCGGCGCCTGAGAATACGTCAATAAAATTAAGTGGTGTGTTTGTTTTAGTCATATGGGTATGACTATTATCTAAATGTCAGTGTAATATTGTCAAATTTATTACGCGCTTTTCTTTTCGGATATTTTTTTCTTGAAAGAGGCGGGAAGATCAAATTTGAGTCCGGATGTTTCCTCAATTGGGGACTTATAAAATTGCTCTCGTTCTTTTTTCCAATTCCAGTCTCGGACGATTTTCTGAGTGGAAAAACTGTAATCTTTTTCGCGTTTGACGTGATAATTCACGTGAGGCATCCATAGATTCAGATCGTGAGAGAAAATGAAAACATTTTGTTTGTGTCGTCCAATGGTTTCTTTGAGGGCGGCAATAAAGAGGGAAATAGTTTCTGGATCGAGGTCGCGCTCTGGTTCTTCCAGAAAAATAAATTGTCCTTCACACACGAGGGCCTTTAAAAGGGCGCTGACCTTTCTCATCTGCGCATCAGCGTGCAGGGGAAGTTCATTGGGAAGGGCGACTTTCTGATACAGATGCTCGAGAGTGCTATTGTGAGCTTCTTTTAAAAATTCCTGAAACTGCATATCTTTGGAGGCCGTGAGTGAGCTCGGGCTCCAATCCATTAAAATATTCTGGATAAGTGTTAAATCGGGAATGAGATTATCGCCTCGAGAGACGTAAGAAAATTTATAAGGAAGATTTACGCGATTAAATTTTAAAAAGCTTATAAACTCAGATAAACGTGAGAAGTTACCACCGGTTTCTTCGGTGAAAAGATAGATATCGAATGTATCTTCAAAATTAACTTTGCTCATCGTTTGCTTATCGGACCCTGCCGGCCCCTGCTTAAGGAAAAGAATGTCCGATCAAAATAGTCCATCACCTCTCTTTTCCACTTCTTAAAAAGATTTTTAAAAATTTAATTGTGGGCCATAATGAAAGAATGAATGAAAAAGCGTCCAATCAAACAGTTTTAATTGCCCTCACAGGTGGGGTGGAATCAACGGTGGCGGCCTATCTGTTAAAGAAGCAGGGCTACCGTTGTATCGGCATTGGATTGCAGTTTTTTGAAGCGGGAGAGAGTCCAGGACCTTTTGGTGATGTCATTGTGAGTGATCTGACGAAGATTAAATCAATCTGTACTTATCTCGATATCCCTTTTTATGCAGTCAATGCCAGCGAAATGTTCGCTGATTATGTTCTCGATCCTGTGGTGGGAAGAGTTCTCTCAGGTCACACTTTTGAGCCAATGGTTTTTCTCAATTACGTCTTGATGGAAGTTCTTCTCGAAAAGGCGAAAAAATTCAACACTAATTTGATCGCCACTGGCCATTATGCGAAAGTTTTAAAAAATCAAAAAACGGGCTCGTTTGAACTTCTTACGGCCAACGATCTTGAACACGATCAATCTTATATTCTTTCAAGACTCGAGCAAAAACACCTTGCCTCGCTGATTCTTCCACTCTCTGAAATCAGAAAAAAAGAAGTGGAGAAAATCGGAGAGCTGATCAAGGTTGAATATCTCAAGCGTCCCAAGGGGAATGTTCCCCATATTATGCGCGATCCGCGAATGAAGGTTCTGATTGAAGAGCGTTCACCCAAGGACTTGAGAAGAACGGGGACAATATACGATTACAGGAATGAAAATTCCATTTGTGAGCATCTGGGAATTCATTTGTATTATGTCGGTCAGAATAATCTTCCGTCTAAACCCGAAACACAAATCGATCCGCTGAAGCAGATTGTCTCCATCATACCTTTTAAAGGAAATATTTTTATCGATTATCCTGACAGACTTAAATATTCGCATGCCCTGGTTACTAAATTTATTCCGGCAGCGAATCTGGATATCACGCTTCCGATTGGTGCTTACGCAAAGATTGGTGTGAAAAGTGAAAAAATTCCGTGCAGAATTTATTTTAAAAATAATCAGACGTGTTTAATTGATTTTGAGGCCGAGCGTCCGGGACTCCTTGTTCCAGGAACATTCATCGCTTTTTACAATCGCCAGGGCGAAAAAGGAAAGGTGATTGGCTCTGCTATTGTCGAAGTGGCAGGCGTTTTTGCCAATGAACAATTTAATACGCTCCCCGTTTACAGAAAGGATTCAGATGAAGAAGAAGAACAAAACGCCAATGATGAAAGGTTCACTTTCTAAGATAGCCCTCTTTTTTTTAGTCGCGACTAGTGCGCACGCCTGGGATATTTCTCCCTACGAAAAGAAGATCAAAACGACTTACAACGTGACCTCTGTCACCGAAAAAATAAGTAAAGATGAACTGGAAAAAAATCTTCGCGATTTTGTTTCTAGCACCCGACCGTCGCGATTTGTGGGGACGCCTGGACATCAGAAGGCGATCGATTTTATAGAAAAAAAATTAAAAGAACTTAAGTCGCCCGGAGCTTCATTTGAGCGCGTAGAGTTTACTCCTGACGTGGCGAAGGCCGGAGAATTCTATGCAGAAGATTTTAAAAAAGAAGTCGTCGCTAAAATACCCAAGACAGATCCGAATTACGATCATTGGAAAGGGTTCACTTTATCGATGATGAAAACGCTTGATTCCGTCAAAGGAGTGAAGGGAATAAATCTGGTTTGGGAGAAAAAGGGAACGACAAAACCTGATGAAGTCATTGTGATCGGTGCCAATTACGACACTCTTTTAAATGATCCAAAAACGATGGTCGTCGATACAAAAGGCGCTATGCCGGGCGCGGATAATAACGGAACGGGAGTGGCCGCTTTATTATCCATGGCCCAGATTTTAAATAAGCTCGATTTGCCTAAAACAGTTCGTCTGGTGTTTTTTGATTTTGAAGAACTGGGTTTTCTTGGTTCTAAAGATTATGTGGCGAGCTTGAAATCAAAAAATGAAAAACTTGCGGGCTATATCAATCTCGTCATGCTGGGACATGACTCCAAACGCGACGATAAGGAAAAGAAAAATAACAATATGAAAGTTTATCTCAGAAATCCGAATGACAAAGGAGCTGATGAAGACCTTAAACTTGTAACGATGCTTACGAACACCGGAAAAAAACTCTACAGCACAATTGATTTTAAACCCGAGGCCAATTCCATGAATTCGAGTTCTCACATCAGTTTCTGGGAAGCTGGTTACCCCGCTGTGTGCTTCTCACAGAATTGGGAGAGTGATTTTAACCCGCGTTTTCATACCCCTAACGATTTTGTTGAGACTTTGAATATCAACACTTACACGAGCGCCTTTAGATATATTACAGGGGCGCTGATCGCCTGGAATTACGACATAGTCAAATAGCTCGAACTCTGCTATAAAGGCCTCATGAATTCAAATGAGGCCCAAATTAAATCGAAATCTGAAACGATGGTGATCGTCGGCATGTCCGGCGGTGTGGATTCGTCTGTTTGTGCGGCCCTTTTGAAAGAAGAAGGCTATAACGTTGTTGGCCTTTTCATGAAGAACTGGGAAGAGCTTGATGAACATGGAGTCTGTCAGTCTTCAAAAGAATATGCTGACGTCATCGCCGTTTGTGAAAAGCTCGATATTCCATACTACTCAGTCGATTTTATCAAAGAATACAGAGAGCAGGTCTTCAATCATTTTGTAGAAGAGTACAAACTCGGCTACACGCCGAATCCGGATATTCTCTGCAACCGCGAAATTAAGTTCAAAGTTTTTTATGAAAAAGCGCGCGAGCTCGGGGCCGATTTCCTGGCGACCGGGCACTACTGTCAGAATAAAATCGTCGATGGAAAAAATGCGCTCATCAAAGGAGCTGATCCTTTGAAAGACCAGTCGTATTTTCTCTACACTATTAAAAGTGACGTTTTAAAAAATGTTTTATTTCCGATCGGTCATTTGCCAAAAACGGAAGTCAGACGAATCGCTGCGAAGTACGATCTTGCGACGAAAAATAAAAAAGATTCGACGGGAATTTGTTTCATTGGCGAAAGAAATTTTAAAAATTTTCTTTCAAATTACATCACTTTTACGGATGGCAATTTTGAAACGCTGGATGGAGTTGTAGTCGGCCGTCATACGGGCGCGACGTACTATACGCTTGGGCAAAGAAAAGGTCTGGGTCTCGGTGGACCTGGAGAGCCCTGGTTTGTCGTGGGTAAAGATATTGCCCGCAATGTTGTCATTGTCGAACGAGGCGAAAATCATCCTGCGATGTACGCTGATTCTTTAGTGGCGACCGATTTAGAATTCACAACCGGAGAGTGGAATCGTCCGCTTCCATTTAAATGTACGGCGAAGGTTCGCTACCGTCAGAAAGATCAGGCGTGCACAGTTACGAAGATTGAAGACGGAAAAATTTATGTGGAATTCGATGAACCTCAACGAGCGATTACGCCGAGACAATCAGTCGTGTTCTACGATGGAGAAATTTGTCTTGGAGGGGCCATGATTGAAAAATCGGGGCCAACTTATTACGAACTAAAAAAGACTGTTCCGGCAAAAGCAGAGGTTAGCCCCAGTACTTCGGATCATTAAAATCTTTTTTCCCGCCGTCATCACCCTCATCTGATTTTTTCGTTTTTTCCTGAAAGGAATGGCAGTCATGCCCGGTGGATTGTTTTACCAGAACGTAAGGCATGGTCGCCGATTTAAACTGGTACAGCTTGCAGCCTCTCGGGGCCTGGGGATCAAAAGTCACCTGGTAATGAATGCATTTCATGCACTGGATGCGTTCCATTTTTGGGTCTCCTTTGCTTATTATAAGGCCTTTTTTTGAGGGGGCGGCAGGATTTGCCTAGGGCGGTTCGGTTTGATGTTTGGGGACCTGTTGGTTGTTTGAAGTTGGACGTTGGATGATCCGTTGGCCGTTGAACGTCAACTGATCCGACGGCCAACATCCAACGGTAGTTTCGTCCAACCTTTAGACACCCCTCACGTCTTTTTACACGCCCCCTGCCCCGAAACGCGCCATGGGGCTAGAATCTATGAGACAGCTTTAGGCAAAGCGATTGCAATTAAGCCTGAAGGTTTGGTTTTTAAAGGTATCGTTTTTTTATTTAAGGAACTGTATGAGCATCAATTTCCAAGGCAGCAATTCGGGCAACCAAAACGAAAACGAGAACCTTAATCTGGTGATGTTTCCGGCCTCGAAAAACTTTAAAGTCGACCCAGAAGACCATTTAGGGATTGATCCATTAGAAAACCTTCTCCATGAATATTCGCATGTCCGCGAAGAAGATATTCCAAGCTACCTCGACGATCGTTTTGAAAGTGAACTTGAAATGCTGGAAGACAGCGATGCTTTTGATAGCCTTGAAGCGTTCATGAATCGCCACCAGAGACAAGAGGTGATTACTCCTGATGACAAGCTTGCCAATCTCATTAATGAGCGCCTGGACGCAATTAAAGAGGCCAGAGCGCGCATAAAATTTTATCTCGATGAAATAGAAATGTTTTTACCGGCAAAAAGAAAATAGCTTTTAGGCCCTACATTTCTCTTGCCAACGAATTTCCGCGCTTTTATTATTTCAGAATCATTTTTATGCCCAGGTGGCGAAATGGCAGACGCACTACCTTGAGGTGGTAGCGCCGCGAGGCATGCTGGTTCAAGTCCAGTCCTGGGCACCATTCATTTCATTATTCTTTCTCTAAAATTGGCGTTAATCTTAACTCATGAAAGGACTTCCTCATGAGGCGAGATCGCTCGTTTCTCATTTAACTCCCAATACGCATGAATATGCAGAGTACTCGTTGCAGGCCCAGCGTTTTATTAAAGAAAGCGAAAGTCTTTATCCAGTTGTTAAGTGCTCTTTGAAAGAATCCGTTATCTTCAAGAAAAAGTACCTCGTCGTTTATGTCGATGATGAATGGTTTAATGAAGTCGCCGGAGATCTGGCGGCCTTCGTGATGCCGGATTTGAATTTTATAAAACAGAATTCTCCTGCGGCCGCTTTGATTCCTGCTTCTAAAATGCGCTCACGACAGAAAGATTTTTTATCAATTCTTGAACATGAGTTTGTTCATTTAAATCAGTGGATAAAAGGGTACAATCCCGGCGCTGATTTCAGGGGACTCAATCCAAGTGAAGATTTTATTCGTTATCTGAATGCAGAATTTCAGGCATATTTTATTCAATATTCTTTTCATCCCGAATCCTTTCGCTCGCTGGAAAATGGGGCCGAAATTTTGCGCGATACTTGTGCCATCAAGGCCCTCAATCAAGCGACCATTAAACTCGCCCGTACAATCTCCGTTACTAAAGACGAAGCAGATCTCGATGTTGAAAAAACGTTTTCTTCTTTGCAGGCAAAAATCAAAAAAACAATGGGGAAAATGGGCGTGACTTTGTTACTCAAAGAAGAACTCGCAAAAAATTTTCCTATTTATTTTATGAAAGCGCTGGTTGCTGTTTGCGAAGGCAATGTGTTGTCCTAAATTTTGAATCTTCTATTGAAAATAACTATGCAACAGATTGATCTTTTCTTCTGAGTCTTTCTTTCATTAAGGCAAGAATCATTCTATGGGCCTCGTAGTTTTTGTAATGAATCGACCAATGAAGAAGCGATCTTCTTTTATACAGCGAATCGATTAAGGCGGGTTCGGCCATCAGGTATTTTTTTAAAGATTCATTGTGGTGAAGCTGAATGAAGTTAACTAAAGAGTATTCGATGTATTTCTTATCTTCGCGATGATTAATTTCTCGGCCAAAGCGGTTGAGGAAACGAAAATAGCAGCATAGAAAAACAACGAACCAAAAAAGGGGCGATTGAAGAGAGATAATGATCATCCCCAAAAGAAAAAAATTGGAATCAGAAAACAAACGATAGGGATGGGATGTTTTAAAATCGGCGTAGGTAATCCACAGATTTTTGTGAGACTCAGTTTTTGGTTTTCTCCCGAGAAGAACTAAAAAGGCATCATAGATATGCATCCATTGAGTATAAGTTTCTAGGGCCAGCTCGGCCGGATTTTTTGAATTTACTGGAGTTAGTCTCTTTAAGCGCAGTTTTTGATGCCTTCAAAAATGGTCAAAGGCCCCCGAAGATTTTTCGGGGGCAGTATTTTAACTAAGCGTGACGAACATTGAGAGAGGTATCTTCAATAATAAGTGGTTTTCTAAAGTTTGCCATAGAGCCTACAGCTCCTCCGCCGACAGCAGCAAGTGCTCCTAAGACAACTAGGCCAAAAAGAGTCCAGCCAGTCGATTTGAGTGCCACAGCAGTGGCCTCTTTAGCATCGTTAACTGCTTTATCAACATCAGCTCTCATCGTTGCAATTCTTTGATCGGCCTCTGCGACAGTCATGCCCGATTGATACGCCAGGTAGCGTTTGGCCCCTTCTGTATCACCACGAACGAGGCGTGTTCCCAATCCTTGAGCGACTGTTGTCGGATCAGATTTGAGATTTAAATCACCCAGTGCTGATTCTGTAATATTGCTGACGGTATTGGAAATAGCAGGGCTGTTGCTGGCCTTCTGGGCCCCCATGGCCGCGACTTCGCCCGTTTTTCCTATGACTGAACCGATGGCATTACCGGCGGCACCAATAGCGGCCATTGTTTGCCAAAGGACGAGACCCAAGAAGAGCGATGCAATCACTAAACCTTGGGCAGATCCAATTCTGCTTGTGCGGAATTTTGAAACTCTTGCGGCAAAATAACTACCGGCAAAGAGAGAAATGATAGATGAAGCGACAAACCAAATTCCTGAAAAAAGACCTGCGCTTTTTGCACTTGTATCAGCATCAAGGCTGATGCCCCCAATAGCGAGACCGAGGCCGATAAGGCCCGTCATTGCAAAAAGAGTGATTAATAAACCAGCGACTATAGAACGCCAGCTTATCAGTGCATGCATATTTAAATGATCTGTCTCCAGTGGAGCGGTAGATGTTGTTCGGTTTTGATATACGGCCATAAATTATCTCCTTTTTTATCCTTTGGACTTTTATTTTATGAACTTAAACGGCACCTCTCAATTTGCGTGGCTCCCTTTCGCATTTAAAGCGTTGGGTAACAGGCGAAACATAGCCTGAGTGAAGGTGATTCAAAGTTTAAATAAATAGGATCAGGATTGATTAAGAAATTCGGTTGAGTGTAATATGTAGTGTTTTCTTTGCGAAATGCGAACAAGGATCATTTTAATGGATTTCATGCCCCACGGACATTGCTATCTATGGAAACCTGGGCTTCTGTCGATTCATGCTCTTTCCGATTTTTTAATTGGCCTCGCATACGTGGGAATTTCCATCACTCTTTATTTTCTGGTTAAAAAAATTCAGCTAAATTATTCCAGAGTTGTTTTATGTTTTGGCGTTTTTATCGGCGCCTGCGGAATGACTCACTTTATGGAAGTCTGGAATCTTTGGCACTCTTGGTACTGGCTTTCCGGTGGTATTAAAATCATAACGGCCATTGCTTCCGTTTTCACCGGCATTTATCTCTATCAACTTCGGCATCAACTTGTGGAGTTTTCAGAAGCAGTGAAAGTTTCTGAATCGCGACGCCAAATGCTTGAATCCCACAATATTGAACTGGAACAAAAAATTGAAGAGCGTACGGCGGCCTTGCAGGAAGCAGTAAGAGCTCGTGATGAATTTCTTTCGTTGGCCTCGCACGAGTTAAAAACTCCTCTGACAACTCTGAAACTTCAATCGCAATTCAGATTGAGGAAGCTAGAACAAAATCCCGAAATGCTTTTAGGTTTTGATCAATCCAAACAATTTCTAGACATGATTGATCAGCAGACCAGCAGATTAAATAGAGTTGTGGAGGATATGCTTGATGTTTCAAGAATTCAGTCCGGGCAAATGCAGCTTAAATTGGAAAAAGTGAATATCTGTTTTTTGGTCAATGATATTATTAAAAGATTTACTGCCGATCTTCACAAGGCCGGTAATTTTCTGTCACTTAATTTGGATTATTGTGAAGAGATTATGATTGATGTTTTCCGTATGGAACAAGTTTTCAGCAATCTGCTTTCCAATATTGTTAAATATGCACCTCGAAGTGAAATCCACATTTCTTCAGAACTGACAGTAGATCAACAATTAAAACTTTCAATACGAGACCATGGCGGAGGAATTGAGAAAGAAAAACTAGAAAAAATTTTTCAACGTTTTGAACGAATCAGCGGCATCAATGGGCCCTCTGGACTGGGGCTTGGCCTTTATCTTTCCCGACAGATCGTCGAGGCCCACGGTGGGAAAATTTGGGCCGAAAGCGAACTAGGGAAGGGCACTTCTTTTATTATTTTACTTCCAATAAACCTTGCTGTTTAGGAACAAGATAATAAAGTTTTCCCATTCTCTTCATGACTCCTGCCTTTTGAAAAGCTTCATCGCCTTTGCCAAAATAAAGATCGACGCGATCGCCGCCTTTAATGGCCCCACCCGTGTCCTGGTCAAAAACCAATCTCGGAACTTTCTCCCATTCCGATGGAACTTCGGCCAGTTTGTCCAAGAAGCGCGGCTCTTCAATATCTAAATAGGCGAGCGCACCTTTGGGAAAAAAAACATTATCTGTAGCAATCGTTCTTCCTTCGCTCACTTCCATTCCTGCATAAGTAATGGCATCACCATCCAGCTTTTTAAAAAAGACATAACTTGGATTCTTATTCAATAATTCCTGCTGCTGTTCTTTAGTCAGAGTTTTTAAATACGCTTTAATTTTTTGCGTGCTCATTTCTTCTTTCGGAATGACATGATGAAGAAGTTTACCGATGGCCATATAGGGGTGACCGTTTTGAGCGTCGTATCCGATATGCAATTCTTCATCGTTATCAAAGCGCACGACTCCTGATCCCTGAATGTGAAGAAAAAAAGCTTCGGCCGGATCGACCCAGGCAAGTTCCAGATTTTTTCCTTCTAGTTTTTTATCGAGGTCAATTTCCTTGCGATCAAAATAAGGAACGAGTGTGTGTCCTTTTAATTTTCCCGTCAACTGAGCGGGGAAATCATATCTTTTGAACATAGATTCAAACAACTTCAGATCAACTGTGACCAGATCTTCAGGAGCTTTATAGAGCGGGGTTGAAAACCGATCTGTCTTAGTTCTCGAGCCATTTAACAGAGGTTCATAATACCCGGTCGCCAAAACCTCCCCCCAGTTCTCACGCCCGTAGACTTCCATAACATCAAAATTTTCATTGATATAGTTGAGATAATTGTCACGAGCTTCAAGAATTTTTTCCAGAGCAGAAATGTACTGGGCCTTTGAGATTTTCCTTTTTCCAAAAGTCATTGGATCTGCTACGAGTCTCGACGTCTTCATGACATCAATATGTTTTTTTAACGTTGTTAAAAAGCTCTCCGCACCGAGAGCATCTCTGCTGATGGGGCGGATATTTCTGCCCGCAGGTCTCATCGCATCTTCCACTCGATTAAGTTTGGTTCTCGCACAGGAAGTAAGTAACAAACAAATGACCAAGATTTTTTTCATGATTTAAGATTAATTCCAAGTATACTTAATTGAAAAGGAGACATTTATGAACTTTAGAGATTATTTTCATCCAAAAACTTATAGCAATTCTGTTTCTTCAGCGTTGCTGGTCATTAGAATTATCATGGGCCTTGCCATGGTTTTACACGGTTCGGGAAAAATTCAGCATCCTTTTTCATGGATGCCTGCTGAAGCAGGAATTCCGGCCATTTTTCAATTTCTCGCGGCGATTTCTGAATTTGTCGGAGGACTTTTCGTTATTGTCGGACTGTTGACGCCGCTATCAGCTCTTGGCATTTTCTTTACAATGGCCGTTGCCGTCTTTTTTCACGGATTCATTCGCCACGATCCGTTTGTCAATCAAACTGGTGGATCTTCGTTTGAATTAGCGCTCGTTTATTGGGGAATCTGCCTAGTCTTAATGATGACAGGTCCCGGCGCCTTTTCTTTAGACGCTCAGATTTTCAAAAAGAAACATTAATTTTTTTTATTTTTTAGTTATCTCCTTGTGTGGAATGCTCTCGTCAGTCTTTAGCACAAGGAGGTCCAATGAAATTATTCTTTTATTCCACATTTATCGCTGCTCTAGCTCTCTCATCCGTCCATTCATTCGCTGAAACTGAAACTGTAGAAAAAGGTGAAAAAATGAGAATAGGCAACGGTCACGCCTATAGCTATGTCATTTACAATCACAAGCATGAACCAAAAACAATCGGCATTGCGCTCACTGAAGCGACAATGCAAGGTCTTCCGAATAAAATGACTGAATATTCGATGAAGCTTCCCCATGGAAAAGAAGTGCGTCCTTACAAATCCATCACGATTGACTGGAATCCCCAAGGACATGAGCCTCCTGAAATTTACGGGCTCCCTCATTTTGATTTCCATTTCTATTTTATTCCGGATGGCGCGCGCCATTCAATTAAATGCATGGACGAAGACACTTCAAAATGTATGAAACAACCCTCTTCCGACATGATTGCTCAATACTATGTTCCCACACCCGCTGGAGTCCCTATGATGGGCTGGCATTGGCTTGATTCGCGCTCTCCTGAATTACATGGAGAAAAATTTACATCGACTTTTATAGAAGGTTACTACAACGGGAAAATGATTTTTCTTGAACCAATGATCACCAGAGAATTTCTGATGAAGGATGGAAGTGTAAATCAGACTCTTTCAATGCCAAAGAAGTTTGCTTACATGGGATGGTATCCGGGAAAATATGTTCTGACTCATGACAAGGTTGCCAAAGTTTACAGAATTGAATTGAAAAATTTAAAATTGGCGAAATAAAAAAAGGCCCCTTAACGGGGCCTTCCTTTTTTATCTTATTGGCAGTAGTTATTATCTGCAAAATATCTTGAACAAAGATTTGTCGGGAACTGACAGTCGCTTGCTGTCGAAGAAGAATAATAACCGACTCTCTGACAGACGGCCTTTCCACCCGAAACAACGTTGACCACAAATGAACCTTGTTCAGTTGTACGACCGTTTTCTGAAAGAGTGTAGTTTACAGTATTTTTTCCAAAATCAAGGAGTGGTCTCTGAAGAAGAGAGCTGATCCAGAGGTTGAATGATTTTTTACTTTTTCCTGTTTCGCCATTGTAGGCCGATTTCTTAGGTTTTGTAACTGATCCGTCTTCATGAGTTGCTACAAGGGTGACACTATCTGCTTCTGATTTTGGTCCAATGAAATAAGAATATTCACCTGGATTTAAAATTTGTCCGCGACAGTCAGCAAATCCAGATGTCGTCCCTTGAGGACCTGTACACTGAACATTCAGTCTTCCGTAGATATTCATTGTTGAATATTGATCACCGCCTGATAATCCTGCGGCCATAGCAAAAGGGGCTGCTGTACAAAGTAGCATAGCTAATAAAAATTTTTTCATAAAATCCTCCACTGCCTAATAGGCTAGCGAAGACTTGTGGTGTTGGTCAATCATGAATTGATGTCAATCGTTTGACGTCTTGAAGGAAGAAAAAGAAAAGGCCCGCGTCCGCTTATCGCAGAGGCAGGCCAATTATAGGAAAAATCGATTCTTATTTGCAGTCTGGAAGAGAAAGAGTTTTGTTGAAAAGGTGTTGCATATAAGTTTCGCCAACAGCACTTACGACTTCAACAGAGAAATCTCTTGGATAAGTTTTTACAACTGTCTTCCATTCTTTACATTCACCAGAAGAAGCTTCTGAAGGTGGAAGCCACTTAGTACAAACTTGTTCTTCGTGTTCTCTTTCAACAGTGATGTCTCTCATTTCATAGTTCACACAAACGTGTTCGATCCATCCACCAGCTTCTGAGTTTGGGTTGCCATGAACAACTTCTTTGTAAGCTGTACATGTTTTAACCGGATTAATGCTTCTTAGTTCTGTATCACTAGCGCATGCGTTGAATGCACCCATTTGCATAAGAACATGCGGTTGAAGGATAATTACGTTTCTGTCTGCGCGAAGTTTTGCCCAAGAATCTTTTGGCGATGCTGCAAAAGATGCTTGTGAGAAAAGAGTTGCAGCAGTCAAGGCCATCATGAAAAATTTCATAGAGTCTCCCAGATTTTAATTCATCAAAGTGATGAGTGGTTAATAAACTTTTCGCTTAAATGAAAAGTGTCTTCCCTTGAGCAAACAAAGTGCCAATGAGGATTTGGCAGTCGAAGCTTGAAAACACATTACAAAAATGAAAGATATGGGGCAAAAGAGTTGCCCCATAGGGAATATTGCGACCTCGTTGTTTTCATTTGCAAATCATTTCAATGTACAGCCATATTCGGGCAATTGAGGATCATAATACGCTTTAGCGGTGTATTTATTTCCTGAAAAAATTCTCGAAATCCCTGAAAGCCGTACTCCGATTGAGATATTGCCATCCATTTCAAAAGATTCTTTCACATTGATTTTTGTTATATGTTTCGTCACTCCAAAATCATGGCGCTTTAAACATGTGGGGATATCAACTCCCATGACGAGATGACAAGAACACACAATCTTGGCGATGGAATTTTGCAGTGTGCGCGCTTGAAATATATTTCTGATATTTTTAAAAACTTTTCCAATGCTGATTTTCGGATGCTCAAATTTTGGAATAGGAGCGAGTTTTGTTTTGGGATTGTGAAAGCACGCAAGAGCTCGAGTGACAAAAGCATCAAGGCGATCATTGAAAGCATGGTCGTAACCGGTTCTCACCAGAATCATTTTCTGCGACGGAAGAACAATTAAATTTTGTCCCATATAACCGATTGCTGCATACATGTCTCCAGGTGAATAAGGATAGGGTTTTCCTTGCCCTTTCTTAACTTCTTTATTGAGCCAAAGTGATCCGCCGTAAACGCCGGTTTTTTCCACATCGTAAATGACAGTCCCTGGAGACACATATCCTGGACTTGGAGTCAGCATAATTTTCATCCATTCTGGAGGTAGAATCGTTTCATCTTTCCAGCGGCCGTTGTTTAAAAAAAGGTAACCGATTTTGGCAAGGTCTCGCGAAGTTGCATAAGAATTCGCCCCACCTATAAAAGTTCCAGATAAATCTTTTTCAAAGGAAGCATTTTGAATTCCCAGTGGATAAAATAAATTTCTCCACGGCATTAAATCATATTCATCACCGTAGACCTTTTTTAAAACCCCCATGGTGAGAGTCGGTAGACCTGTAGAGTAGTTCCAGCGGTAACCAGGACCTTGAGAAATGATCCTGCGTGAAGCTGCATAATAGGCCATGTCGTTATGACCGGGGCCATAGAGCATGCTTACAACCGGATTTTCTGTGGCATCGAATAGGCCTTCATGCCAGATATAGCCAGCATCTAAGTAAAGGAGATTTTTTAAACTGACTTTTGGATAATTCCGGCCAGGATTGGCCCCTGGATAATAGTCATCCACTGCTTGATCAATAGTGATTCTTCCATCCCGTACGGCGGTTCCCAAAAGAACCCCAGTCAATGTTTTTGTCACTGACCAAAGGATGTGTGGTTTGTTGACTCCATTTTTTTCGTCGTAGTATTCATAGCGAATTTTACCATCTTTGATAACGACCAAACTATCAGTCAGGTATTTTTTTGTTTGGGTAGCGTAATCTACAAATTCTTCGCATTGAGGTGACTTCATTTGTTCGTCATTCACCTCCTTTTCCCAGTCGGGAACAGGCCAGCTCGTCTCATCAGCACGGGCTATTTGAATAATTAAAGTGAAAATAAATGTGAGGACAAAAGTCCAAAGCGGGAAAAATTTTTTTTCCTTCCACATACTCGTCTCCATATTAGATAAGCTAGTTTGAGTTTTTTATTCGAAACTGCGATCGGCCTGTTTTGTCTGGCCTCTTTGTTCCGCAGTTTCCTGATCGGTTCTTTCGTGCATCGATCTATTCATCATTTCAGTTCGTTCGCAGAGTTCTTTATTTTTAGCAACCGAACAGTTTGTTTTTGTCGTTGCCTTTTGCCGCGCGATTCTTTTATTTTTTTTGTGATTAAGAGGCCGCGTCTCATGACTAGTAGCGCTCGCTTCACCTTTCGCACTCAGGTCTCCCGTCTCCGCAGTTGGAGATTCATAGCTATCAGCGCTTTTTGGAGAAGGAAGTGTCTCTTTTTTTAAGTTTGGATTTGTGGTCGTGGGTATCGTTTGTTCAACTGTGTTGGTACTAGTGGTTGAAATTGCGGCGTATGCATTTGCATTCATGATCACGTTTAAGAGAATCAGGGCCGTTAGGTGTTTCATAAAGACTCCTTCTTTAAAGTCTTCTCAAGTTTAGGGAAGGCCCGGCGACTTAAAAAATATATTTTTCAGTCACGACTGGAAGGCCAATCTTTATGAATAGGGATGAATAAGGATGAATCGGGCCCAAAAAATCTTACAGTGGATAGACGTCTATCTCTATGGATGCTATCAATGAATCATATAAACGGAGAGACTTATGCGAATTCATTTAAACCTATTTGCTGTTTTTATCCTTGTTGCTTCAACAAATCTTTTTGCGCGTGAAGAAACACTTTCCATTACTGACAACGATGACAACAACGAAGTTTATAATCTTGTTGTTAATGTCGATGATTCAACTCAAGCATTGAAAGATCTTTATAAAGACACTTATGTCGGTGGTAAAAAAATTAAAAGAGATCACCTGAATCCTGAAGATCTAAAAACGAAAGATGGTGTCATCCTTGAAAAAAGAGATAACTATAATGTTCTTAATTTAAAAAGTGACAACCTTGATTTTGATCGTGGGGGACGAATTATAATTGATACCCTTTACAATGGAATTAGTGGTGATAGAAGACAGGTCGATGTTGAGCTCGCCAAAGATAAAACATCATGGAAACTTTTTAGAGATAAAAAAGCAGTTTCCAAATTTCATGTTCGAGTAAATAAAGTGATTGTCATCGGGACGGTGGGAATCAAAACAATTGTCATGGAATAACTCAGAATAAAAATAAAACTTAGGGCCGGTAGAAATACCGGCCCTTTTTTTTAGAGCTGCGGACTCATTCCTACGGCAATGACCATGACTGCGAGAAATAAAATGGCCACGTCGATTTTACTGATGTTCTTTTGAATGAGTGAAGAAAGTGTCTTGAGTTTCATATTCATAACGACCTCCAGGATTTACGCCAATGCAGTTTTAGATCACAATTTCACTCTTGATAAGGGTCGATGAGTCGGCCCTATTGATTTCATCGGATTTTCCCCAGTACTGGCCAAGATATCCGAAGACAAGCCAGTAAATTCTATCCGCCATTCCCCCTAAGGAAAAATGCGCGTGATAAATAACAAAAACCGGTAAATGCGACAATAAGAAAAGCCCTATGAGTTGGCGATTGGGATCAGATTGATTGAGACCTTTGATAGCACCGGCAATCATCAGAAGATATCCCAGGATGGCATAGACAAACAGGGGATAGCCGCCAATCACTGCAGCTGAAACAAAAAGATTGTGAGGATCTTTAAAGGAATTATATGACTCTACTTCAATTCCTTCTTCTCTATTATTTAAAAATTTGTAAAGGAGTCCAAGGCCGAAATAAGGACTTCGTTCAAACATCGACCAGCCTCGGGTGACTTCTTCCATTCTCGTGGAGACACCGTCCTGCGCTTTTCTCATTCCAAAACTTGTTTTTCCCGTAGTGACATCATACATGAATTCGCCGGTCGGAGCGCCGATAAGAAGAGTCGAAACGAGAAAAGTTGAGAGCGCGGCAAATTTAAATAAGCGCACGGCCCGCTTTTTTGATCCAAATAAAAAGACACCGACAAAAGCGGTAATGGCAATTGTTCCAAAAGCGGCCTTCGTGGAAGTGAGCAGGACTGTAACAGCGAGAAGAAGGATAGCAAAAAGTTTTAAAGGAGTATTGTTTCTAAGTGTCCATTTATTTTCACTGAATAACGCTGGAAAAAAGAAAATGAAAGCGACAGTGCTTGCTGTCACCATATGCGGTATGTGCTTGAAGAATCCTACAAAACGACCACCGCGAAACATTTCTCCAAAAAAAAGCGGAAGATTCAAAGCGCTTCCGATAACGAGCATGACTGAAATCTTCATTGTATAAAAAATAAATTTTTTTAGCGGAAAGAGCTGCGGAATAATTATTCCATAGACGAGAATGAGAAGAACGGCCATGCCGAGACCTGCAATCTGTATGAGGACCGAATTGCCCACGTTTACAAGTGTTATTTGAAACATGGTTTGAACTGATAAAAGCAATAAAAGAGAGTAAATATATCCTTTGTAGATAGGCGATAAAGGTGTTTTCTCTTTTGTTTTAACCCATATGAAAATGAGAATGAGAGCAATAACAAATTGCAGTCCAAAATTGATATAGGGATGTAGGCCGTATTGAAAAATAACGGGAGGAATGGAGTAAGGAATAATCTTCATCCACTTTAAAGAAACTTTGCAAAGAAAAATTAAGGCAATCAAAGTGATGCAGCAAAGATCAATAAGTCGCTTAACTTTTAAACTTGAATTCATTTTTTGTATCTATCCTTAATGACGATGGCCGTAAGAATGGACGTGAGAATAACAGACACGACAGAGATCGTTCGGAAAGCGTCGTTGCTCACAATCGGACTTTTGTTTTGTATCAGAACAATATCATTTGCGACAAGAGTGTAATCAGTGTTGGCCCCTTTTTTTAAGGTATCCTCAAGGTCAATCTCCAAACTTTTTGAATCGACGCCCATTTCATTTTTTATTAGTCGTTGATCATTACCAATAATAATTTTTCCTAAATCTGCATCTCCTGATGTCCCACCGGCAAGGGCCAGTAGTGTCGTTAATTTCATGTTAGCGGGGATATGATAAAGACCTGCATTCTTAACTGAACCCAAGAGACGTATAGGAATAAGTTCTTGGTTTGGATAGGATTCAAATATGTATTCGGAGGCAATGTTCACATTGTATTTCGAATTTTTAACAGCCTCATTTTGAGCGGCGAGGCTTTGACTAATAAGAACACAGTAAAGTATTACTAACGCCGTAAATCTTCGCATAGAAGTGTCTCCTTAATTCGCAATAAATAATCAGATCAGAAAGAATAAAAGTTAAAGGTTAGTTTCATACAGAGAGGAAAAAAACTTATGAATACCAGTGATGAAATAAGTCTGCACCAGATATTACAAATTTTCACAAGAAGATGGAAATATCTTCTCATGCTCGGGCTCGTCTTCACACTTGGTGCTTTAACAAAACATAAGTATTTTCCGTCTTACCCGGGAACCGGCAAACTAATTATTAAAGATGTTCGCAATAGTCAACTGCAGTCAATCATCGGACATGCGGCCGGTGTCGGTTCTGAAATAGGAACGCCTGAAACAAAAGGTGAAGATCCCGCAACCCGTGCTGAAACGTTACTCGATATTCACGATTTTTATGTCGGAGTTGCTCAGCGCTTGTTGGAAATAAAGTACGAGGTGAGAAATCCTGCTCTTGATAGCTTCTTTGCATCTGTCAGAAAAAAAGAAAACGATCCTGAATTTATTCATGAAGCTGCCTCGAAAATATCATCGATGCTCAACTTTAATAATACGAAAGGTGACATTCTTACGATTGAGGCCAAGAGCGGAAATCGCGATTTTACGGTCATGCTTGTGAATGAAACATTAAGAGAAGCGCAAAAGAAATTAACAGAGCGTGAACTTGATGATCTCAATAGAGCAGAAAATTATTTCAAACTTGAGATCGCTGGGGTGCGGGCGAACCTAGATCGCATTGAAAATGATACGGTTAAGAAAATGCAAAAGGGACAAATTATTTCTGTAGAACAGGAAAAAGGTGAAAGTGCAAAGTATATCAGCGAGCTCAAGAAAAACATCAACGACACAAAAATTTTGATCACAAATAACAAGGAACGTATTGCTGAATTGAGAAAGACCATGAGGCAAGTCCCGGCCAATGAAAATGTGGGGCTCGCGAAATTCAACGAGTCTTCACAGATTAAAGTTCTGGAAGATCAAAATAATGATCTCGCGATGGAACTCAAAACTAATGAAGATTACTTGAAGAATTTTGAAATTCAAAAAAATGGACTTGTTCCTTTTCAATATGAACTTGAGAAAATGAATGCGAGTCACGATTTTGAATACAAGATGTATGCGTCTCTCAATGATTCACTAGGAAGGATTGGACTGCAGAAAACGTATGCTAAAAACAAAGTGGAAATTCTAGAGCTCGAGCGAATTTCAACGGTTCGGTCGAGCCCGCCTCTTATGATTATGATTCTCATTGCCCTGACTCTTTCTCAAGTGCTCGGCATCTTCAGCATTTATGTTTATGAATTGTTTAAACCCACGCAGATAATGCCGCCTTATTAAGACAGCTGATTTCGATGGTAGCGAAGCTGTTCTTCGCTGTAGCGGTGTTCAGCTTTGTAAGGACAGGCAAATCGGGCTTCATAAAAATCAGTCTTGCTGAGACAAAATTTCTCTGTGCATGATTCGCAGGGCGCGTCCGTGCTCTCTAATACCATTTGTGGAATTTTTTGTTTGGTTAAAAAGAGACAGCGAAAAGCAAACCACAGGCCGTAATCGTTATTGATATCAATTCCAATGGGACTTGGGTTTCCCATATTCATCATTCTTCCGATTTGTTGAAGGGGATACAGCTTATCACCTGGAAAAAGTATCACTGCTTCTGGAAACACTTTTTTGACCTGTCTAATGCTGAATTCATCAATGGGAGGAGCTGGCATTTTTTTCCATAAATCTTTACCACCGTGAGCAACTAAGCAAAGACAATCATCTTCTTCCATGGGCAGAGAATATTTTTTCAAGACGGCCTGATTTTCGGGTGTCAGTTTTTCATATGGAATGCATCCAAAAAGATTTAAGCCTACCTCTTGTAGTTCTTTTAACGCTTGTTCAATGAGCACGTGCGACTCCTTTTTCTTTAATGAGAGCAAGGCAGAAAAGGGCAAGGAGCGTGCTGACTAAAATAACGGTGGTCATTGGCACAGCTGTGTCGTTGTGAAAATAACTGACAAAAAAAGATGAAAAGAAGGCGATGGCCCACTGGAGTGTTCCTAAAAGTGCAGATGCCATTCCCGCGCGATGCCCCTGGTGAGCAAGCCCCAGGGCCGCTGAATTGGGAAAGATAAAACCCATTGAGGCCATGAGAAGAAAAAGCGGAATGAGGATCGCTACGACATTTGGAATGAAGAGAGAATTCAAAAGGAGAAGGGCCGCGAGAGCAGCAGAAACAAACATGACGTTGCGATAAATTTTTTCCAGTGCAAAACGTTTCAGAACATAACGATTAATTTGAGAGCATCCTATGATGCCGACGGCGTTGCTTCCGAAGATTAAAGCGTATTTCTCGGCCGGAACATGGAATAAAGTGATAAAGACAAAGGGGGAGCCCGCAATGTAAGCAAACATCGCGGCCCTCATGAGTCCACCAGAAAGCGAATAGCTCATGAAGCTTTTGTCTTTCAAGAGATCGACGTAACCAGACCACGTTTTTTTATACAAAGAGAGCACAGTTGGACGCGCTCTTTTTTCCAAAGTCGGTTTGTGAGTTTCAGGTAAAAACAGAAGTGTGCAGAAAGAACTGATTAAACTGAGCCCACCCAACGTGATGAAAATACTTTTCCATCCTGCGGTTTTGGCCAGAAATCCGCCCAACATCGGAGCAAGTATCGGGGCCACACCCATGACCAGCATAAGGAGAGAATAAATATGCGCGGCCTTTTTTTTGTCGAACAAATCACTGACGATCGCACGCGTGATGACCATTCCTGCACACCCACCAAGTGCCTGAAGAATTCTAAAGATGATAAACATTTCAATTGATGTCGAAAAAGTTGCGCCAAAGGAAGCGAGTGAATAAATCAATGTTCCAATGAGCAGAGGTTTTTTTCTTCCGTATATATCGGCAAGTGGGCCGTATAAAAGCTGACCAAAAGAAAGTCCGATGAAGAAGGCCGAAAGGGAAAGCTCTACAGAGGAAGCTCCCACATTAAAGTATTTTCCTATATCTGGGAAGGCCGGAAGATACATATCGATGGAAAGTGGATCGAATGCAGTAAGTGAGCCCAGAAGTATAATAAAGGCTGCAGATTCGTGATTTGTTTTTTTATCAGTCATAAAAAGGGTCCAGGTGTAGGCCCTAGCTTACACTACGGCCCTTTAATTTAAAAGGCGCCTGGTTTACAATGGACTGACTTTATCTGAGGAAAATGTATGAGTGAAAATGAAATTACAAATGAAGAAACGGGCTGGAATGAAGCAGTTGTCATGATTTGTTCGAAATGCGGTGAGCAGGCAGAAAGAATCAAAGGCGAATTAAAATCGATCTGCAAAGAGAGAATGGGAAAAGATGTCAGAGTTATCAATACAGGCTGTTTAAATATCTGCCCTGAAAATAAAATTGCTATCACTGTCGCTGATAAAAAAGCGCGCGACGTTTTCCGCTCTTATTCTGTTCCGACAGATGTGAACGCTGAAGATCTGTACGAAGAATTATTTTAAGTAAAAAAACGGTGGGACAATTCATCCAGTCCCACTTCTTTTAGAAGATTAGTGAGTTTTTCAGCGGCCTTTTTCCGGTTCACATCGCGGTTGAATTTCCCAATGATCAATTCATTCTTCATTGAATGCTCCCAACCAATCAGTTCAGTCACTGTGACTTGATATCCGTGCGCTTCGAGCATGAGACAACGAAGAACGTTGGTGAGATGGCTTCCAAATTCTCTAGTGTGAAGGGGATGCCTCCAGATTTCGGATAGCGCGGGCATCGCTGGGGATTTATTTTTGCGAAGAACACTTGCGACTTCGGCCTGACAGCAGGGAACAAGCACAAAGTATTTTGCTTTTTTTTGAAGGCCAAAGCGAATGGCGTCGTCCGTTGCGGTATTGCAGGCATGCAAGGCCGTGACAATATCTATTTCAGGAGGAAGGGTTTTATCTTCAAGTGAATCGGCCACCGACATGCTTAAAAAATGCATGCGTTCAAAGTCACATTTTTTAGCGAGCTCAATAGATTTTTTAATAAGTTCATCTCGCCATTCAATACCGTAAATTTCTCCTTTCGTTCTTTCTTTAAAAAAAAGATCATAAAGAATAAACCCAAGATAAGATTTGCCGGCGCCGTGATCCACCAGCGAAAAATTCCCGCCTTTTGAGTCGAGCTCTTTTAAAAGAGGTTCGATGAAATTAAAGAGGTGATACACCTGTTTTAATTTTCGTTTACTATCCTGATTAAGCTGACCGTCACGTGTCAGAATGTGTAATTCCTTAAGAAGGTCTATAGATTGATTGGGGCGAATGTCATTCATGGTCCTAGATTAGCGAAATCCCATAGAAACCTCAATAAGAAAGCTCCTTTTGCGTGCTCAAATTCCTTCTCATTGCCACTTTCGATTACTTGACTCAAACGCCCATTGAACGTAGAGTTTTTTATCAAAAATTTTAATCGATTTTCATTGGGAGATTGGTCTATGAGCACTCAAGAATTACCTAAACATGCCCGCGTTGTTATCGTTGGTGGTGGGATCATCGGAACTTCTGTGGCCTATCACCTGGCAAAGATGGGCTGGAACGAAATTGTTCTTCTCGAACGCGACAAATTAACTAGCGGGACCACTTGGCATGCTGCAGGTCTCATGGTGACTTTCGGATCGACTTCTGAAACCTCGACTGAAATGAGAAAATATACAAAAGACCTCTACAGTAAACTTGAGGCCGAAACCGGTCTTGCAACAGGATTTAAACCAGTAGGGTTTATTGAAGTGGCGACAGATAAAGACCGTCTCGAAGAATACAGAAGAGTGTCGGCGTTTAACCGCTACTGTGGTGTTGATGTTCAGGAAATCTCTCCTGCGGAAGTTAAAAAACTTTTCCCTGTGGCGAAAGTCGACGATATTCTCGCTGGCTTTTATGTTAAAGACGACGGTCGCGTAAATCCGGTTGATGTAACGATGTCGATGGCCAAAGGCGCCCGTATGATGGGTGTAAAATTTTATGAAGAAGTCTCCGCTACTGGCATTCTCAAAAAGAACGGCGTTGTCACGGGAGTAAGAACAAATCTCGGTGATATTCATGCGGAGTTTGTCGTCAACACAGCAGGCATGTGGGCGAGACAATTCGGTGAAATGGCCGGAGTCAATATCCCGAATCAAGCAGCTGAACACTATTATCTCATCACAGAAGATTTAAAAGAAATGACTCCTGATCTTCCGATTCTCGAAGATCCATCTTCTTACGGGTACTACCGCGAAGAAGTTGGCGGACTTATGATCGGTATGTTTGAACCTGTCTGTGCCCCTTGGAAAGTTGAAGGCATTCCGAATGACTTTTCATTCGGTGAAATCACTCCGGACTGGGATCGCATGGCCCCTTTCTTAGAGAAAGCGATGAACCGTGTTCCAATGTCATTAAACGTGGGTGTTAAAAAATTCTTCTGTGGGCCAGAGTCTTTCACGCCTGATCTTCGTCCTATCGTGGGTGAAGCACCTGAACTCAAAAATTATTTTGTTGCGGCAGGATTAAACTCTATCGGCATTTTAACTGGTGGTGGATTGGGACGTGTTCTCGCCCATTGGATTATGAATGGAACTCCTGATGTCGATGTCACAGGTTTTAATATCGATCGATTACAAGTCTATCAGAATAACCCTGAGTACAGAAAAACACGAACCGTTGAATCTCTCGGCATGGTTTATAAAACACACTATCCGACGAAATCTCCTGAGACAGCAAGAGGAGCAAAAAAATCTCCTTTCCATGATCGCCTGGCCGCTGCCGGCGCTTATTTCAAAGATGTTTCAGGTTGGGAATCACCTGATTGGTATGCTCCTGCCGGAGTTAAAGCAGAACAAGGTGAACTTTCATACGGAAGAATGCATTGGTTTCCCTATTGGGAAGCTGAACATAAGGCCGCTCGTGAAAACGTCATCCTCATGGATATGTCGTTCATGTGCAAATTTTTAGTGCAAGGCCGCGATGCCGGCAAATGTTTGAATACCATCTCGGCCAATAACGTAGACAATAAGACTGGTGAAATCGTTTACACTCAATGGTTGAACAAAGAAGGAAAACTTGAGGCCGACTTAACTGTAACAAAACTAGACGACGAGAAATTTTTTGTTGTTGTGACCGATACACAACTTCGCCATGCTGAAACGATTATGAAGCGAAATATGGAAGACGCTCACGCCTTTGTGACTGACGTCACCGGCGCTTACGGCCAATTAAATATTCAGGGTCCAAAATCGCGGGAACTCCTGCAATCAATAACAAATGTCGATATGAGTAACGAGGCTTTCCCTTTCAGAGCGGCGAAATATATCGATATCGGTTTTGCCCGCGTCCTTTGTATTCGCATTACTTATTTAGGAGAGTTAGGTTACGAACTTTATATTCCAACTGAACAATGCGCGCACGTTTACGACAGAATCGTTGAGGCAGGAAAAAAATTCGATTTAAAGCACGCAGGTCTTAAGGCCCTCGCTTCTCTTCGAATGGAAAAAGGGTACCGCGATTACGGGCACGACATCGACAATACAGACAATGCTTTTGAAACTGGACTTGGCTTTGCTGTTGATTTGAAAAAAGATTCTTTTATCGGACGCGAATTCGCACTTAAGCAAAAAGCAGAAGGCCCGGCCTTTAAGCGCAGACTTCTTCAGGTAAAAGTACTTAATTCAGAGGCCCTTCTTTATCACGCAGAAATTATCAAGCGTAACGGTGTACCTGTGGGTTACGTCCGCGCTGGATCTTATGGACACACTCTCGGCGGCGCTGTCGGACTTTTCATGTGTGATGCCGGTGAACCTATCAATAACGATTACGTTGCAAACGCCAAGTGGGAAATTGAAATTGCCGGAACAACTTATCCGGCCGAAGTTTCAATCAAACCTATGTTTGATCCGGAAAATAAAAAAATTAAAATGTGATTAGTTAGCTGTTGACCGTTAGATATTGGACGAAAGTTTGATGTTTGACGGTCAATTATTTGTTTCTTTTTTGAGCGAGAGATAATTTCCCATCAGACAAAAAATCATTCCTATAAAAAACATCCCGGTGATCTGCACATTTTCAAACACTGCAGAGAGCGCCACTGCAATTGTTGGTGAGACGATACTGCTGTAGGCTGCGCGATCGGCCCCTATTGTTCCGACGAGCGTTTGATAGGCCCAGAAGGCGATCATTGTCCCAAAGACGACGAGATAGAGAAGAGAAATTGTAAAACGGGCCGTCATCGGAAAAGCGAAATTGTCACCGGCAACGAGACCGATCACGAGACTGCAAAGAGAACCGTAAAGCATTCCATAAGAATTAAAGACGACGACGGGAACATTCTCGCGGTGATTTTTGTAAGCAAACATATTTCCACAGGATGCAAAAAATGTGGCGACAATACCGATAACCACTCCCACGAGAGCAGTGGATTCCGAATTAAATCCGGCCACTTCTTTCCAGAATAAACAAAGAATACCGAGACCTCCTAAGAGCCCTCCAAGAAAAACATTTTTGGAGATAGGTCGTTTATACCAGACGCGAAGACCAATCATATTGAAATAAATGAGAGTGGTAAATGTCAAGGCCACCAGTCCGGAATTGATTTTTTCTTCAGACATATAGGTCAGAATATAATTGAGACAGAAATTAAAAAGACCTTGCAGAAAAAAGAACAAATGATTTCTTAATGGATAACGGATGGATTTTTTTGTGATGAATGCATTGAAGAGAAACATCAAAAGGCCTGCCATCAAAAAACGATAAAAAACGCCCACGATGGCCGAAGTGGAATCAATTTGAAATTTAATGACCAGCCATGTGGTTCCCCAGATGAGTGAACAGAGGGAGAAAAGAAAAAAATTATGGGATTTCATTTTGGCAAATCTTTGGTGATCATTTAGAATACTTAAAAGATTATCTGTTAACTTCATTGGAGTAAACCTTGAGAGCGACTTTTTTTGCTGTTCTTTTATCTCTATCAACTTCTCTTTTTTCTTCTGAACCGACGAACAGAGAATTTGAGGCGACATCAGTGAAAAAGCTTGAGATCAAAAATCCCAAAGGTGAGATCGTCGTCTTGGGAATGAAGGGAGCAAAAAAAATTGCTGTCAAATTAGAAAAAGTTCAGTTCGATTCAAAATGCAAATTCGTTCAAGAAGAAAATGCGGGAAAACTACTTCTTTCCGTTGTTCATGAAAGCGGGTTGTTTGAAAAGGCCAATTGTGTGACGAAACTCACAGTCACAGTTCCCTCGTCACTAGAGGAAATCGAAGTGTCGGCAGGAAGTGCTCAGATTAAAATGGGGGGAGTGGACTCAGCTGTCGATTTTCAAACGGCCACCGGGAATGTCGATATAAAGGGTGAGTCTTTAAAATCGATCTCGGGAAAAACAGGGACCGGCACCATTTCTCTTTCCTACTTAAACTGTCCAAAAAGAGCAGATATCGACCTTATAACGGCCACTGGAGATGCGGTTGTGAACCTCGGACCAACTTGTAAAATCCGTGCGACTCATAAAAGCGCTACAGGTGATTTATTTAATGAAATGGGCGACAATGAAGATTACCAGGTCCTAGTGGCGATGAAATCGGCAAGTGGTGGCCTAAAAATCAAAAAACTTTCAAAATAAAAGCTTTGTCTAAAGGAAAGTTACTGCCAAAGATCTGCAGTATTGATTAAACTAATTAGATGAAATCACTTTTAGGCGAAGACACTTTTGAAAAATTATTAAAATTGATTGCCCTGGGCAATTTTGCTTTCGGTTTGGCAATTCTCTTATTCCCCAAGAATACTCTTGAATTTCTTTCAGTTTCGGCCTCTCAAGGGACGGTGTTTATCGAAGTGCTGGGTCTTCTTTCTCTTTCTTTTGGGGTGGGCTACTTAATTGCCTCGCTCGAGCCTGCTCGTCATTATGGAGTTCTTGCTGTCGGTTCATTGTTTCGATTTTTATTCTTTCTTCTTCTTATAAAGGAAGTCGCGGCCGGGCAAATCGGATTTTCAGGATTTCTTCTCTTTACTGCTTATCTTTGGATAGGTCTTATTATTTTAAGCTATATTTTAGTGGACGCCTACGAGGTCAACACTCGCGAAGAAAGCGCTCCTAAAAAGTTTCATGACCTTATTAAGTATGTTCGTACAAATCAAGGGCAGACTCTGCTTGAACTTTCTGAAGATAAAAACGTCCTTTTGATTTTTATCCGTCATTTCGGTTGTACCTTTTGCCGTGAAACTGTTTCAGAAATCGCTAAATTAGATACCTCCATCAAGGGAAAAAACCTCACTCCAGTATTCATTCATATGAGCGATCCGGCCCATGCTGATGAATTTTTCTCTCGCTACTACGATCATCCTGTCCTGCACGTTTCAGATCCTTCGCGCGTTCTTTATAAAAGTTTAGGCCTTACTCGCGGTAGCCTTAACCAACTTTTTGGACCAAAAGTTGTTGTCCGTGGATTTTGGGCGGGTTTTTTTAAAGGTCACGGCTTAGGCCCTTTTGAAGGTGACTTTTTACAATTAGGTGGCTATTTTGTGCTCGCGAAAGGTCAGGTTGTTTTTGAATCAAAGAATCGTGGGGCGGCAGACTTTTTTAAACTCGATCTTCTCCCACAAAAATAAATCTTTCGTGATACACTTTTCTAGTTGATCACGTCCGGTAATCACCGGGCGATTGTCCATTTCATAATTCAAAAGCGAAAAGGAGTATTCCATGTGCGGCTTCGTCGTCATCGCAGGTGATTTCGATTCTTCGAAAACAGAAGATTTCAGAGCGGACTTTCACAAATTATCTCACCGGGGACCTGATGATCATCAGTTGGTTCATTTTCCTCAGGGCCTTATTGGTTTTCACCGTCTGGCGATTATGGATTTATCAGATCACGGCCGCCAGCCTTTTACCTCTGCCAAAAAAAATATGCTCGTCTGTAATGGCGAAATTTATAATTATCCCACTCTTAAAAATGAATGTGTGAACCACCATTTTATTTCGCATTCCGATTGCGAAGTGCTTCTTCCTCTTTATGAAATGAAAGGCCTGAAAGGGTTAGTGGATTCACTCGATGCTGAGTTCGCTCTGGTCATTTGGGACGCAGAAAAAAAACAACTTCTCGCTGCCCGCGATCCTATGGGAATCCGTCCTCTTTTTTACGGAAAAACCAAATCGGGAAAGATGGGATTTGCTTCTGAAGTGAAGGCCCTGTTGGATTTTTGTGATGATATTAAACCTTTTCCGCCAGGATTTTATTTTGATGGCACTGATTTTCATTCTTACCTGGACCTTGGTGAAGTAAAAGAATTTCACCGACTGAGTGATGCAGACATTTTAAAAGGCATTAACTCCCGCTTAGTGGCAGGAGTTGAAAAACGCCTTCAGTCCGACGCTGAAGTTGGCTTTCTTTTATCAGGTGGACTGGATTCAAGTCTCGTTTGTGCTATTGCTCAGAAACTCTCACCTAAAAAAGCGATCAGAACATTTTCTATTGGGATGACGGATGATGCCATCGATTCAAAATATGCTAAAGATGTAGCTGATTTTATCGGTGCAAATCACACCAACGTCACGATGACTACTGATCAGGTTTTAGGTGCTCTTCGCGATGTCATCTGGCATCTTGAAACATGGGATATTACAACGATCAGAGCTAGTGTCGGAATGTATCTCGTTTGCAAATACATTCATGAAAAAACTAATATCAAGGTTCTTTTGACTGGCGAAGTGAGCGATGAGCTTTTTGGTTACAAGTATACCGATTTCGCTCCAAATGCTTCAGAATTTCAGAAAGAAGCTCAAAAGAGAGTTCGCGAACTCTATCTCTACGATGTCCTTCGCGCAGATCGCTCCATTTCCGCGCATTCTCTTGAAGCACGCGTGCCTTTTTCAGACAAAGATTTTGTTTCATTCGTAATGGCCATTCCAGCTGAAAAGAAGATGAATACGACGGGAATCGGAAAATTTCTTCTTCGCGAAGCTTTCAAAAACGACAAGCTTCTTCCGGATCATATTCTCTGGAGAGAGAAAGCGGCCTTTTCCGATGCCGTCGGACACAGTATGGTTGATGAATTGAAATCCTTTGCGGACAAAAAATACACAGAGGCCGATGTAGCAAACGCAGCTAAAAAATATCCTTACAAAACACCGTTCACTAAAGAGTCCTTGTTGTATCGAGAGATTTTCGAAGAGTTTTATCCTGGGAAGGCGGAACTTATTCCGGATTACTGGATGCCGAATTCAAATTGGGAAAACTGCAAAGTGACTGATCCTAGTGCTCGGGTACTTCCAAACTACGGACTCAGTGGAAAATAAATTTTACTCAATCGTCTTTCAAAATGAACATTTCGTTGTGGTCGACAAGGCCGCCATGATTTTATCTGTCCCAGGTCGAATGGGCGAGGAAGATGGCCGTCCGGTTCTGGGAAGACTCCTTGAAAAAGACCTGGGGATCACCCTTTTTCCGGTTCACCGGCTGGATTTCGAAGTCCAGGGCCTCATCATGTACGCGAAAACGCCGGCCGCTCATCGGGCGGGCAACAGCTGGTTTGAAAATAAAATCGTTTCTAAAAAGTACAGTGCTCTAACTTTGGGCCCGCTTCTTGAGTCTGGGAACGAGTTCAAGAAGGGTGTTCCTCTTGAGTGGAAATGTCGATTGCTCAGAGGGAAAAAGCGCGCGTACGAATCGCCTCACGGCAAAGATAGCCTGACTCTGGCCACGCTTGTGTCGATTTCTGATTCGGGATATTTTCATTGGGAACTTTCACCTGTAACGGGAAGATCTCATCAGCTTCGCTATGAACTTTTCCGTCACGGAATGCCGATTATTGGCGATGCTCTTTATGGAAGCACAGTGAAGTTCGATCAGGATGGAATTGCTCTCCGCTCATTTGAAATCGATTTCTCTCGGGCCAAAAACCGTGAAGAGTTTTCTCTTCCTGAAAAAATTCTCTCCAAAACTTTGTAAAAAAAATTTTAAAATTTTTGAGTTTGAATTTGCCATCGTGTTTACGATGTCTTTATACTAAATTTACAAGCATACTTTTTTTACTATGAGGGTGAAAAATGACGAACATTAAGCTGTCGTTTCTTGTTGTCTCTGCACTTTTGTCTTTTAATTCATGGGCGAATATTTCTCCGGCATCAAAGATTGAGGCCAATGAGAATCCGCAAATTATTAATTTGAACATGCAGTTCAAGTCACACAACAAAGTTCTAAAATCTGATCTGACGATGCCGTTTTACCAGACTGCTGAATTAGAGAGAAAAATCAACAATAAGAATGTTCTTATCGAAGTGAATCCTCGCCATGGCAAAAATGCCGGTGAAGTGGCCATTGAAATGCGTTTTTATAAAGCAGCAGGACAAAAGGCCTTCGCGAAGAAAGAAGTGATCGCAAAGCTTGGCGAAGAGGCCAAAATCTCAGTCAAAGGGATTTCGGTAAAAGTCACGCCGGTTCTTTAATCTCTACTTGAACAATTTTTGAATGTGCTCGAATAGCGGAATGAGCTCAAGTGAAATGAGCGCAATGACCGTCAATTCCAGCAAATGGCTTTTTCTATGATTGATGTGATCGAGAAGCAGCTTGCAGATCTCTGCGAGGTTTTCGAGCTTATTATCGATACTTCCTTGCCAGTCTGAAAAACGGAACTTCTTTGAGGCCATTCTGAAGACGGTCGAGTGATACAAATCACCGATCACCTTGAGGGAATTTTCCACTGACTCCACAATTTCTGCGATTTCAATATAGCGCTGACCAGCTTCAAGAGCGAGGTCCGTATAGCGTGTCGAGAAAATGCTCATGTCTTTTAATTCAATGGCCGAATAAATTTCGCGCAGTTTTTTATCCAGAAGATCGTCATAGTAGCGCATTTCCAACAGCTGGTTGAGTGCAAATTCAATGACGTCGGGAATATCCAGCGAGCCGCTTGGTTCAATGATAAAAGCTGAGTTCCAATCAATAACAGCGAGATCGTTTTTATAATACTGAAGTTTCGTTTCATAGACACGATCGTAAATCGGGGCCGCCAGCGTGCCTTTATCTTCTGTCAAAATGAGCGAAGCAATATCTTCTTCCAGTAAGATTTTCGAAGCATCTTCATAATCGGTAGCAAGCTTTTCAATGAAATAAAGAATGTAATCTTCATTCACTTCAGTTTCTTTAATTTCTTTTAGCTTCCCAATGGCCGTCATGAGCTGATTGGAGAGTTCCATCGCTTTGTTGCGGGCGTAATCCTCAAACTCTTCATAGTCTTGAATCATCGAGCCCAGAACTCGCAAATCATCAAAAGTCGTGCCTTCCGGAATACTGTAATCAAAGGTGAGTGAAAGTGAACCGAAGTCCCAGACTTTAGCGCTCATCTCAAAAACAAATTCGCGTCCATTGTCGGTATACGTATACTGTCCAAGCGTGATCGCTAGCGGGTCATTGGAAACAATGACGGCCTGTCGATTCATTTTCTTTAATCGAAATTTCGATCTGGTCGTGGGAGTTTCGGCGAGAATTTTCTCTGCCTTTTCCAGATCAATTTCTTCCCCCACGTCGTACGCGCGGTAAACGAGAATTCGGCCTTTGGAGATGGTGTTTGCTTTTTCGCTCATAGACACTATTCTAACATATTTAAAAAAGGGGAAAGAAGTGGGTCAACAATGACCGATCGAAGGACTCTTTTGTGACATTCGCGTGACAAATAAGTGCATTCACAGGCTTAAAATAGCTTAAAACTAGTGCTATAGTTGGGCGCAGAAATCAGACATTTCAACTAAAACCAAAAAGTGAACTAATATGATCAACGATCGCATCGAAAGAATTAAGCAGGACTTTTCTCGTTTCAATGAATGGGAAGGCCGTTACAAGCATTTGATTGAGCTGGGCAAGCAGATGCCAGCGATGAGTGAAGAATTTAGAACTGAGGCCAACAAAGTCAAAGGTTGTCAGTCTCAAGTGTGGCTAGGCGCTCGCCTCGATGGCGACAAAATTCTTTTTGAAGCAGATAGTGACGCTTCTATCGTAAAAGGGATCGTCGCTCTTTTAGTTTTTGTGTATTCCGGATCGACACCCGATGAAATTCTGACAACCAAACCCACTTTTCTTGAAGATATTGGTTTGCGTGAGCACCTCTCTATGAGCCGCGCCAACGGATTAACCTCCATGGTGAAGCAGATTTCTTTTTACGCCATGGCCTTCAAAGCAAAACTTCAAATGAATAAATAGGAAAAAAATATGTTGAATTTATCTAGACCAAGAAGAAACAGAAAAAGTCAGGCGATCAGAAATTTGATCAGAGAAACTCAACTGACTCCGCACGATCTCATTGCTCCTTTGTTTGTCATTGAAGGATCAAATGTAAAAGATCCAATTCACTCAATGCCCGGCATTCACCGTCTTTCTATTGATCTACTGGTGAAAGAATGCAAAGAGCTTTACGGGCTCGGAGTTCCTTGTGTGTCTTTATTTCCCGCCATTGAGGAAAAACTAAAAACACCTGAGGCGAAAGAGGCCTATAATCCGAATGGACTTTATCAGCGTGCGATTAAAGAAGTGAAGAACGCTGTTCCTGAACTTTTAATCATGACGGACGTGGCCCTTGATCCTTATTCAAGCGATGGGCACGATGGTCTGGTCGATCCTAAAACTGGTGAAATTAAAAATGATGAAACGCTTGAAGTGCTCGCACGTATGTCACTTGTGCAAGCGAAGTCAGGCTCCGATATTTTAGGTCCATCAGATATGATGGATGGGAGAGTTGGTTATATCCGCGATGCCCTTGATGAGGAAAATCTCATCAATACGGCGATCATGTCTTATGCGGCCAAATACGCTTCTGCTTTTTATGGGCCTTTTAGAGACGCTCTTAATTCAGCTCCTAAAAAGGGCGATAAAAAAACCTATCAAATGGATTATGCCAATGTGAGAGAAGCACTTCGCGAAGCTTATTTGGATGAAAGTGAAGGCGCCGACATTTTGATGGTGAAGCCGGGCCTTCCTTATCTGGACGTCATTAAAACAATTCGCGAAAACACAACTCTTCCAATGGCCGCTTACAATGTCAGTGGAGAGTATGCCATGGTCAAAGCAGCTGCTGAGCGCGGCTGGGTTGATGGCGAAAAAATTATGATTGAGATGCTTTGGAGCTTTAAACGCGCCGGCGCCGATATGATTCTTACGTATTTTGCGAGAGAAGCAGCGACGTATTTAAATCACTAGGTTTAATTACAGTCCAGGAACGTGGTTGATTCTCATAACCTTTTCATAGGCATTGATCGAATCGTTTGAAAGATGTCGTGATTCAGAACAGCCACGGTCCTGATTAAAAATAAAATCTTCCGCGCCTTGAATCAGAATTCCTTCCACTTTTCCAGTGTCGTAATTGAAAACTGGCGACCCTGAATTTCCAGCAAATGTATCGAGGTTGGCCGTGAAATAGTGTCTTCTTAAAAAAGCAGAGCGAATGGATGTCTCTTTTTCGATATTATTCATTCCCGCAACTCTTCCACCATCGGTAATTTTCATTGGTAGTCCAAGCGGGTGACCAATGACGACAAGAGGCGTTTCATGATCGACGAATCCTGCTTTTCTGTATTCGAGAACCGGACGTGCAAACACTGGTCTATCCAGCTCAATGACAGCGTAATCGTTCACTTGAATTTTGTTATAGATATACTTTTGAGCGAGTATTTTTTTACATGAATACACATTGGATTTTTTTAAAACTTTTGTATCTGATTTGAAATCAAAAACCCATTTGCTTCCTGTGCAGTCTTGTTCGCTGGTCATACAGTGGCCGGCCGTCACAATTTTTGTTGGCGACACCAAGAACCCTGAACAATCGCCAAGACTCACTTGATCGACGAAGCGCTCATCGGGACAAATTTGAGGAACAACTTGTTTTAATTTTCTTGTTGTAAAATTGACGAGCGATGAATCTTCACGATTTTCAGAAAGCTTTCTTGCAGAAACTTTGATTGCAACAGATTTTGCTTTTTGAATAAACATGGCATTGGCGTATTCATCCACTTCGAAGCGATCATCAACACCATAGATTAGATCGGTATTTTCAAAAGAGTAACGAAAGGGAAGCGCAGTTGCTGCCATTGTGACTGAACTAGATGCTAACAGAACTGCTAAAAGCAAAATGCCTTTCATAATAACTCCGAGAAAGTGTTAGTTAAAACTAACACTTTTCAGAGGTTGGTGAGTTGTTTTTGAAAAATTTACAAGGACTTAGAACCAGAAAGAAATAGTGGTCGCCAATTTATACGCATTATTGTTCGGGTAACGGAAATTCGACAGCGCTTTAGCGCTATCGGCAGTCGTTTTGCGTTTTTCGTAGAGCCCGCCCATGGTCAGGAACGCTGATTTCGACAGGTTATATTGAGCACCGGTTTCAATCTTGTAGTTTTGAGCTCGTGTTGTCTGACCGAATTGTCTGTTGGAATCGCCCTGGTAGTATTTCCCTTCTTGAACAAAGGCCGTGCTGAAGTCATGGTACTTGTCTTTGACATGTGTAAATTCAGCGTTTGCGAGCCAGCTCCAGTCTGTGTTGATGTGATACTGAGTTCCCATCTGCACGAAGTACTCTTGCTTTAAATAGGTGCTGTACGCTTCAAAAGGTCCTTTAGACTGTTTTCCCCACATAAAGTCTACCCAGAATTCCCAGTCGTCCGCATCGCGTGTCGCTCCGAAATCGAAGGCATAAGAGCCGGTGTGAGCAAATTTATTTCTGTAGTAAATCTGACCTGCTGTCAGGGTCCAGAAGCCTTCACGGTAGAGTTCAAGCTTATTGGCAAAGCCTTGCTCTTTACTCGTATTGAAAGCTGGAACGTTGTCGGCGGTGTAGCCTGTGACTCTTAAAGGTGAACCTGCTTGGCCAGTTCCACCTGAAGTTGTATAAGCAATACTACCGTTGTCGTAAGTTTTTACTTCTGTACTGTCACCAAAGACAGCAAACGTATTAGCAAAGCCAATCCCTCTGTTTCCGTATGTCGCAGAGATAAAATTTTTGCGAGAAACTTTTCTCCAACCGTTTTCTGTTCCGATTAAAGATCCACCATCGAGGTATGAGTTTTCAATAACACCCCAGTGGAGGTTTTGAAAACGGATGATTCCTTTACCAAGAGAAAATCTCCAGCCTTTGATTCCGCGATAGCTTGCGTAGGCTTCTTCAAAGATGTTGTTGGCCTCACTCAGTTTTGAATTGTCGAGATCGAGTTTAATGGCCGCTGATAAATAATCTTGTTCAGCGAACACTTTTAAATCGAGAACGCCGATACCAATGACAGCAGCTCCAGGAGCATTTGAAATTTTTTCGTAGTTGAGGGCATCGAGAGCGATAAAGCCTTTGAGAGCTGTATCGAGAGAAAAGGCAAAATTAGGTAAAAGTAAGCAGAGTAACAAGCATAAGCTTCTCATGAATCCCCCAGTAATGTCTTAATGGGGGATTATGTATCATTTATGATCTTGTTTTTCTATACATTCTTCGACGTTATCAAAATAAGTTTGATACTCGCCTTTGACGTGATTCCAGCAGTCTTTCGTTTTCTCAGACGCTAATGAACGATCAGGACCTGTCTGCTGGTGTGAACATGACACCAGAGTTGATCCGATTGTAAGAATAAATAACCAAAATTTGATTTGAGTTTTCATATTTTATACTCCCGGATCCATTTTACGCTGAAAATGAATCCGGTAAAAGTGAAGCGATTTTGCCTATTATTTTTTTGCTTCTTCTTTCTTTTCTTCTTTCTTCATATCGCATTGATTATTGCAGCAGCTTTTATCTTTCATTTTACATTGGTTATCACCGTGACAAGCACCATGGTGAGCACAAGATGTGAATAGAACGAGAGCAGAAAGAGATAAAGCTTGGATTAAAATTTTCATAAAGAACTCCTGAAATGGTTTTTTCTATATCCATTATTATAGAGCAATTTAAAAAACTAAAAGAGAGAGGAAGAAAATTAATTACTAAACTCTTTTGGTAGGAATTTAAGTGTGTCCATTCCGTGGTATTGACCTGGTAAAGTCGCCGCAATTGACGTCAGGGCCCTCATTGCAGAAGCCGTTTCATAACTAGAGGAAAGAACCGTTCTTAAAGGATAGCGTGCGGCCAATTCAAAACTCTTGGATAGACCAATTAAAGAAGGCTTCACGATAAAAAACTCTTCGTTGAATTTTTGTAAATGTTCCAGGTGGGGAATGAGACTTTCATCCATAGCAAGAGTAAGGGAGGAAATTTTTTTAAAGAGAACTGAATCCGAAAAGTTTTTGAAAGGCTCCTCAATATATTGAATATTTTTTTGCGGAATTTTATTTAAAAATTCCAGTAAGGAATTTATGTCGAAGGTGCGGTTGCCATCCAGTCGGAAAAGAACAGCAGGGTTTTTTGAAAGACAATCGGCCATGGCCAGAGAGCAATTTTCGCTTTCGCCGGGACGAATTTTTATCTTCACACAATCGGGAACTCTTTCAAAAGGAATATCTTTTGAAAAAAGACCGTTTATTTTTACAACTTGCTCAGGCCACGGAAACAAATGGTTCTGCTTATTATGTAAATAGGAAAAGAGAACGGCTTCAATGATGTATAAAAGTTCACCAGAAAGAAGAGTCGGTGTTAATCCAAACGCAGGCATCTTCAGATCAAAGTGTGATAGAGAAAGTTCACGCGATTCAAAAAAATCATTCAGTGAATATTGCCACTCATCTATTGTGTACTGATGAAAATGAGGAAGAGAAGTAAGCGAGACGCTTGTCTCTTCATTGATAGTTACCTTGAGAGCTGTATTGGAAGAAACGTATGTTTTTCCGACGATGACAGGGGCCGTGTAACGAAAAGATTTTCTTTCAAAGCGAAGCTTTAACTTCAAAATAATTTTCCGGTTGAAATCAAGAGGGCCAGTGAAGTTAAAAGGCAATAAACCAATAAGTATTGAGCCGTTTTTGCCAGCGCCATATTTAAACTTTTATCAATGGGTTTCTTGCCGATGTGGATCCAGTTCCCTGTAAAGGCCAGAGGAAGAAAGCACACGGGAATGAGCCAATTGAAATGATACGTAAAGGCCACCAAAAGAAGCAGAAGCGAAGAGCTGATGATTAATCCAAGACACAATCTTCGTTGAAATTTTTCACCAAAGCGTACAGCAATTGTGCGCTTATTTGTCTCCGTATCAGTTTCAATATCGCGAAGATTATTGACGGCCAAAATTGTGGCCGAAATAAATCCTGGTCCCATGCTCATGATGAAATCGAGCAGTCGAAATTCATGAGTCTGAAGATAAACAGTTCCGGTGACCGCTATCACTCCAAAAAAAACAAAGGCCGCGGCTTCACCAAGGCCATTGTGAGAAAGAGGAAATGGGCCACCAGTGTATCCGTAGGCGAAGTAGAGAGAAAGAAGGCCTACGAAGATAATGACCGGCCCTCCAACGTACATGAGATATATTCCAAGAAATAAAGCGAGAAAGAGAACCCCAACGAGAGCATTTCGCATTTGAGTGGCCGGAATTAAACCAGCATGCGTGACTCTTGTTGGTCCAAGTCTTTTTTCTGTATCAACTCCTTTTAAGGAATCGAGATAATCATTGGCGATATTTGAAGCAATTTGCATTAAGAGAGCGCACAGGAGAGTCAGTAGGGCCACGGGAACGTTAAGAGAATTTATATGAATATAAGCGAGAGTGAGGCCAAGAAGAACCGGCGCGATAGAAGCAAAAAGCGTTTTAGGTCTCGTCGCGAGAATCCAGGGATTGGGAGTGGCCGCATTCATAATTTAATGGTCCTTAATTTATCGTACACATTTTTATTTGTGTCGTGATCAATGAAAATCTCCATGAGTGCATGAGTCTTGAAGTTCTGCAATTCATTAAATTTCTCATCGAGTTCATCTCGATTTTTAACAGACAAATAAGAAATGCCAGCGAGTACTGCCGCTTTTTCAAAAGTCTGCCCGTGCGGACTGGTGATGTATTTTAAAACTTCCTTTTCTTTGTGAATCGGAAGAAGGGTGAAAATACCACCGCCGTCATTATTGATGAGGATGATCTTTAATGGAATTTTCATGTCTTTTAAAAAATACAATGAATTCAAATCGTGAATAAAGGCAACGTCACCGATAATGAGATAAACTTCTTTTTGTTTGCCGTCGATAAAGCCGGCGCTTGAGGCAATGAAGCCCTCAATGCCGCTGACACCGCGGTTAGTGGCAATCGTCAGATTTTTTCTGTTCTCATAAGAGAAATAAGCATCGAAAGAACGAACGACGGTGCTATTTCCGATGTAGAGAATTGAATCGTTTTTTATTTTATCAACGATCGTTTTACTAATTGAAGGATAGGCCAATGGCCCTTCATCAATTAAATTCAATTTTTGTTTTGTGAAGGCCTCAAATTCAATCTGCAACTTTTTCTTTGGCAGACCCGAACCTAGTAATTCATTGAGGGCGCGAATGCTAGAGTTGATATCAGCATTAATGCGCATTTTTGTGTGGTGACTTGGATCCTCTTTTTCAATGTTGCGACTTAACGTCATCAAATTGATGGATGGGACCTGTTTTAAAAAAGAGTAATAATGTTTTGATGTCAGACGTCCACCGAGATGAAAAACAGTTTCAGGCGGATTCTTCACCAAAGCTTCCTGAACTTCAGGATGATCAAATGTGGGAAGAGCATTGTCAGATAAGTTAAAAGCGTATTTGAGTGAGCTCGAAACATCGAAATAAACAGGCCAGTTCAGAAGCTGAATGAACTTTTTCACTTCTTCGGTATCGTCATATGGATTCAAACTACCAATCACCAGTAGACCTGTTTTTGAATGACGAAGAATACCAGCAATTTCTTCAAGATCTGCTTTGTCCGGAGTGGTGCTCGAACTCATATAGCGGGTCGAAGGTCCTTCTCTTTTTATTTGATCTTCGGCCAGCTTCAAATATTGCGCTGGCAAATTTTGGACTGTGTTTTCCAATGGCTCGCGGAAAGCGCAATTGAAATGAACGGGACCTTTTTGAGGATAGAGTGATTTATGAATCAAATTTGAAAGCGAAGAAGTCAAGGCCAGTGGACTTATTTCAACACTCGGAGCGCCGAGGCCCATTTCACCTTGAACATAATTGCCGTATAATTTTGTCTGATCCATCGTCTGATTGTCATCGCAGAAAGTGAGTTCCGGCGGTCTGTCAGCAGATAGAACAATCAGTGGAAGATTAGATTTTTTTGCTTCAACAACAGCTGGCATATAATTGGCCATGGCCGTTCCGGAAGTACAGACGAGGACACTCGGTTTTCCCGTGGCCTTCGAATAACCTAAAGCGCGATAGGCGGCCGCGCGTTCATCCATACAGAGAATCAACTCCATGTCAGGATGAAAATTTTGGAAATGAGAAAGGGCCGCAATCAGCGGAGCATTTCGCATTCCGGGAGAAAGATAAAAATGAGAAATTTTATTTTTAACAAACTCGTCGATAATGAGCGAGGCCCATACGCGATTAATATTTTCGGAAAGAAGCTTATTCATTATTTACGACCTTTAAAAAAGGATTCATTTTTGTCCCGGTCTCGATCCATTCTTCTTCGGCCACAGAGCCTTTGACAATCCCGGCCCCTCCAAAAATGGTGATTTTGTCTGATTGAATCAAAGCAGAGCGGATGCCCACTGCGATTTCAGAAAAATGCGCAGAAAGAATACCAATCGGCGCAGCATACATTCCCCTTGAAAAAGGTTCGATTTCACTAAGGCGCGCCCGCGCTTTATTCCACGGAAGACCTCCAATCGCCGGAGTTGGATGCAGGAGAGATATGAGATCAAGTGCCTTTGTTTCTTCTTTTAAGATGGCCTTAATATCGGCCTGTCTGTGTTGAATATAGGGAAGCTTCATAGTGACGAGAGCTGAAATTTGGACTTCTTCGGAGAGAGGCCCGAGCTTCTGACGAATTTCTTCAGTGACGAGAGAGTGTTCCCGGATAAGCTTTTCATCCGTGCGAAGGAACTCTTCTAGTTCCAGGTCTTCTTCTTCACTTTTACCTCTGGCCGCACTTCCCGCAAGAGAAATACTTTCAAATTTTCGATCTTCAAGTGAAAAAAGTTTTTCAGGAGTGATAGAGAGAAACGCTTCACCAAAACGCGGTTGATGAAAAATTTTAAAACTTTTATTTTTGCTGTTTTTTCTCTGTAGCTCACGGAAAAAAGCAAAGGGATCTAAAATTTCATTGTATCCATAGATTTTTCTTCTGGATAAAACAATTTTTTGCAGTTCTTCGCTATCAAAAAGGGCATCGGCCTTTTGAATCATTTCCGTCCATTCATCATGCTCGGGATTTTCTTCATATGAAGTCCAAGAGGGAATAAAATCCTCCGCTTCAACAGGCGTATGGGGATCTAGTAAAAGTGACGGTTGAGAAAACAATCTTGTCTCACCGTTTTTAAAAATAACTAAAGAACATTGTTCGTCTTTGCAGAAAAAATTCCATTCGTGCAAAGTGAATTTTCCATCGAGCGGGTTTTGCTCGAACATCAATTCAGTGGAAAGAAAACACTCGGGGTATTGTCTAAAGAATCCTGAGACCTCAAAGGCCGACAATGTTTTGGCGTGACCGAGTCCCAGAAAAGAAAAGTTTTTATCTTTGGAAGAAAAATAAAAAACGCGCTCACAAGCGGCGTAGGAGAGAAGATCGCTCAATTCGACCTTCCCCAGATCGAATATGAGGGGTTGGCTTCCAGTCGGAGCTGAATGCAATTTCAGTTCAGCCTGGATCCTTGGCAAGTCTTCCTGAAAAAAACGCTCCGGATTCATTATTCGACTTTGTCTCCAATATACAGCATTGCAATTCCAAAGGTCAGCGACTGGCACTTGAGATTTTTAAAGCCGGCATTTTCCATAAGCTTTAAAAAATCATTTCCGTAAGGAAATTGTTCTACTGTTTTATTTAAATACGTGTAAGCATCTTTGTGTTTAGAAACGATATTTCCGATTTTTGGAAGGAAATGACGAAAGTAAAAAAAGTAAACTGCTCTCACAAGAGCATTCTTGGGAATAGCAAATTCCATAATCATCACGCGACCATCTTTTTTTAAAACGCGATAAATATCGTGAAGTGATTTTTGGGGATCAGAAAAATTTCTGATGCCAAAAGAAATGGTTGTGAGATCAAATGAACTGTCGGCGGCCGGGATATTGACGGCATCGCCAATCATCAGATTGATTTTTTTATCGAGGTGTTTCTTTTTAACTTTTTGAATGCCGATATCAACCATTCCTTTGGATAGATCGAGACCAGTAATTTTTTTGATGCGCTCGTCTTTAATCAATGTCAAAGGAACATCTCCTGTTCCTGTCGCGAGATCGAGAGCGTTGATCGACTCTTTTTTGGGAAGATGTTTAAGCAACTTATTGCGCCAGTAAATATCAATTCCTAAAGATAATGTATGGTTTAAGAGATCATAGGTTCCGGCAATTTCATTGAAAATCTTATAAGATTCCTTTTTTCTCTCAGAAAGCGAATTATTGTTTGCATTGTTCATAGCGATCGACCAAGTTGGTTAGAGGAATAAATTGTCTCGTTTTTTGTCATTCTTTTTACCTTAAATAGAGTGTGCCTAGCAAGAATTGGATTTACAAAAATGATTGTATTTGTTAACTTTTCGCCATAATGATTAAAGACTTTCTGGATTCACTTCCACCCCATATTCTCGAGCGCTCAAAAAATCTGGACTTAAAAATTCGTTCGGTAAACGCCCATAGTGCTATTGACGAGATTTTAGCGCGCACGGTTCTCAAGGGAGGCAAGCGTCTCAGACCACTTCTCACATTCCTTACAGCTCATCTGTTTAAGGTCGAGTTAGAGTCTATCATGCCTTTTGCCAGAGCTACAGAGCTTGTCCATGCGGCGTCTCTCTCTCACGACGATGTTATTGACAACGCGACGATGAGACGAGGAAGTCCGTCGATAAATATTCTTGCTTCAAATAAAAAAGCTGTACTCGCCGGAGATTATCTTCTCTCGAGTGTCATCGTGGATCTTTGTTCAACCAATGAACTGGGCCTTGTCAAAGAGATGTCTCTTGTTATTAAAGATCTTTCTGAAGGCGAGTGGCTCCAATTGGATTTAATTGGAAGCCGCGATTACACCCGCGAACTTATCCGCGAAGTGGCGATGAAGAAAACATCTTCTGTCATGAGTTACTGTACTGTGGCCCCCGCGCTCTACGCTAAACAAAATGAAAAAGTGGCGACACTTTGTCGCGATTTCGGACATCACTTGGGACTTGCTTTTCAATTGATTGACGACACTCTCGATTATTCCGGTGATTCACTCAAAGATCAGGAATTAGATTTGAAAAACGGTATCGTCAACGCTGTCGTTTTTGAGCTTTTATCAGCACGCGCTGATCTCATGGAGCGTTTTAAAAAAGGGGAAGACCTCACAGGACTTCTCGCTTCAGTTGATATCAAACCTTTTGTCGAAGTGATTTCTAAAGAGGCCCACGGCCATTTAGAGAAGGCACTCACACTTCTGCAGGTTCTTAAAGGGGAACTATCGGAATCGCTTTATAAAAACGATTCTGCTCGTCTGGATGAGGCACTTTCTTATCTAGAATTGATTGTTTCCTACATGGGCCTTCGCACTCATTAAAAATGCCCAAAAAAAAAGGCCCGATTTCTCGGGCCTTCTCATTTATTTTTTATCGAAGCTGACAAGATTGTCTTCCGCGGAGATCGCGTGAGCAGTCATTATAGGCTTGTCTGCAAGCAACTCCTCTGACATCTGAATCCCACGGGCCAGTGGCCGATGCGAGGTAAGATTGAATAAACATTCCTGCTGGATCGTATCTGTTAGCTGTACACGATTCAGTTTTCATTCTTGGTGGAATGGGACCCGGTCCTGGACCTGGTCTGTTCACTACACCTCTTGTCACACAACGTGAGCCGTATGAATCATGTCTTGCCAGTTCTGATTTACAGAAATTGTCAGAATGAGCACAAGCTGATGGTTCATTAGGTCCTGTTCCTGTGAAAGATCTGACGATACGACCGTAGTAATCCACAAGATCTGTCTGGCACATAACGTCTCTGCGACCTGGCCCTGGATCCGGATAAGGATTTGGGTACGGAGGATATGGATTCGGGTATGGATTTGGGTACGGATCATTAGGGTATTGAAGAACACATTGAGCATCGTAATAACGCCCTTGTGATCTTGCGTAAGACAGTGCCGAATTACAGTCGTATTGCGCTTGATCGCAAGCGGCCTGGGTTGAATACGATGATCTAGTGAAAGTTTCCCACTCATATCCTCTGCTGTCTCTGATGACTGAAGTACAAACTTCCGCCTGAGCAAAGGCCGCGAAAGCAAATAGAGCTAAGGCCATTAGTGATTTCATAAATTCTCTCTCCCTTTATGATGATCGGTTTTTATTCTGTTTTATTATCTTTCTATCTCGGTCCAGGTCTTCTTGGTTCAGACCCCGGGTAATGTCTTGGTGGTTCACGCGGATCTCTCGGTGCCGGGTAAGGATCGCGAGGGTAACGTGGTGGCATTGGCTCGCGCGGGTAGCGCGGGTAATCTGGATAGCGTGGATAGTCTGGGTAGCGTGGGTAATCTGGATATCTTGGATAATTGGGATAATCAGGAACGCGGTTAGGATAGTCTGGATAAGGATACGCTGGCGGAATGGGTGGAATCGGATAGCTCACGCTTGTGTTTTTGATCACACATTGAGCATCGTAATAGCGCCCATAAGACTGGTGCTCAGAAAGTCTTTGCTGACATTCATAACGAGCATCGCTGCAAGCAGCATCTACTGTGTAGCTGGTGCGAGTGAAAGTGTCATATTCATATCCATAGTGATCGCGAATGACGACAGTACAGTAGTCAGCGAATGCTGTAGCTGTTCCCAAAAGCAATGCGAAAGCAAGTAGTGCTTTTTTCATTTTTATATCTCCCTTTAAAAATGATCAATTAACTCCATGTAACTCGCACTCCTAGAGAGTGACAATTTCAGAAATCTTGAACCATGTAAAAAAGGGCCCATTTAGGGCCCTTTGTAAGACTTTTTCTGACGCGGTAAGTGTGATCGGAAGGAATGGAATCTTTATGGCACCAGAAGTTTGAGCACTCTTTCCTGACCGATCGTGCGGATAAAGCCCGCAAGCTTAGGGCCTTTTTCAAGACTGATAAGCTTTTTGTATAGAAGAGTGAAGATTTCCATTGGTTCAAGCTCAAGCGCATTGATCATCTCATACATTTTTTCATGAAGAGATTTATCGTCGCTTATATTGTTCCATTCGTTTTTCAAATGTGCGTGAAGGTTGTTTAAAAATTGAGTTTGTTTTTCAGTCATCTCAACTTTGACAGCTTCTTTGTTCAAAGAGAATTTAAATTCCTCTGGAGCTGAGTTTTCAATCCAGTAAGCAGCTCTTTGAGCGCGTTCTCTAAAACGTCTTTCATCGCGGTCATTCTTGATGTCTGCATCGTAGAATTTTCTCGCGCGGTTGACATCGAGATCGTTGATTTGAAGAACGTTGCAAAGGTGACGGAAGGCCGGTTGGAAAGGCATTTCGGCCGGGTGTTCGCCGATTTGAGAAAGTTCATAAACTCTCTTGGCCATGGCCACTTTTTTCTCATTTCCGGCTTCAAGACCGTACGCCATTCTTTCCATGCGATCGAAGTCTTCATAGTTCTTGATGACATCGAGGTCAAAAGAGAGACCGAAGTCGATATTGGTTTTATAAGACGCAAAAATCCAGCGAACCATTTCCGGCTCGTAGACATCGAGAACGTCATTGACTGTAACAAGATTTCCTTTTGAAGAAGACATCTTTCCGCCCATGCCTTTGATAGATACGAAGTCGTATTGAAGATACATTGGCGCTTTCCAGTCATAAACTTGAGCGACAATATCCTTGGCAGTGGTAAATGATCCCCCCTGTGAAGAGTGATCCTTTCCGCCCGGTTCGAAATCGACTTTTTCGAAGGCCCATCTCATCGGCCAGTCCATTCTCCATGGAAGCTTCACTCTTGAAGTTGTATCGAGATCAAGAGTGGAATGATTTTTACATTCTTCGAATTCGCAAACGTATGTGATGGTGTGTTCGCCATCGTAATTTGTGACAGATGTTTTATCTCTGTTGCATTTTTCACAATACACAGAAAGTGGCCACCAATTATCTTCTAATGGAGTTGATCTCCACTTGTTCAAAATATCAGCGATAACTTGTTTTTTCTGTAGTGTTTTTTTGATTGCGTCTTTGTAAATGCCAGCGCGGTATTTTTTAGACTGATAAATGGGCTCGAGTTCAATTCCCATTTTTTTGAGTTGAGCTTCAAACGATTTTTCGTGGTGAGCTGCGTACGATTCGTGTTCGCCGAAAGGATCCGGAGTATCTACAATTGGTTGAAAAAGATACTTAGCGAGTTCATCTTGTTTTGGAAGATTGGCCGGAACTTTTCTGAATGTATCGTAATCATCCCATGAGAAGATGAAGCGAACTTTTTTTCCGCGTTTTTTCAATCCACGCGCGACGAGCTCAGTGGTCATTACTTCACGGAAGTTCCCGAAGTGAACAACACCTGAAGGAGTAATTCCTGAAGCGAGTGTGTAAGTTTCTTTGTCTTCTTGTCGAATTAGTTTATCTGCAGTGAGATCTGCCCAGTGAACAGCATCGTTTAGTGCCTGACTCATATGTCTTTCCTTTTTAATCTACGCCCAATTTTTCTTTTAATTGATCTTCTGTAAGTTCGCCTTTTTCTACCGCCGTTCTCGTCTTGATTAAAGCTTTCTGCGCAACCGGTCTGTCTTCAGCAAGACAAAGAGAGAGATCGATGTGTTTTTGATTTTTAACTTCAGAAAATTTCACGTACTTTTTTAAAAAAGCAATCGCTTCATCCAATGATAAGTGAGTCGTTATTGTCATGCAAAATTCCTTTGGAAATAAGAAGCTCCATCATAATGCATCTAAGAGTGGTTGAAAATTAAAAAGTCATGACGAATTGAGCGCCGTTTAAAGTTCCAAAGGGTGAAAATAAAGGCGCAAGGCCAGTTAGAGAACTGCTGTTTGTAGGTGCGGGTGTTCGATCGTTTTTGGCAATGGTCACTCCGGCCATGTGGCCGATGCCGACAGCTAGTGGGAAATCTGAGACCCAATGTGAACCTGTATTCACGAGTTGAAAGGATAAAAGCACCATAAGACTATAACCAACAGGCCTGATCCAGGTGAGTTCTTCGTAATTTTCCGCCAATATGGTGAGTGTCGTCATGGCCGTTGTCACATGTGCAGAAGGAAAAGAATCATAACGAGCTTTATTGTCATTAAATTTCTTTGGGGCCGCTAAAGGGGTAAAACGTCCGCGTTCTTTTGTGCGCGCGTTAGGGATTTCTCGTCCGCTAACTCGTTTTAAAACTTGCGAAGAAAATCCACTAAATAACAATCCTTGCATGAGTTCGCTGGAAACCAATTTTGATTTAGCACTGTCGTAGATAAATCCGCTGGTGAGAAATCCCGCAGAGAGGCCAATCGTAGTCCAACCATCACCTAAAAAGAGAATTGATGACCCTAAATCAGTCGGAGCATACATAAAATCGTCACTGCCTAGAGTGAGTGTCGGCCTAGAATGATCTTTGTTGTCGAGTCCGAGCTTTCTTCCAAAGCGCTGAGTTTCAGAAAAAAGGTGTTGATCAAAGAGATAAAGAACACCCGTTGCACCAGCGATTAGGCCCAGACCTTTGAGTGAATCTTTTTCAAAACTATTTTCTAAAAAATTGCCGTAATGCTTGGTGGCCGAAGTCAAAAAATCAAACGGACGAGGTGATTGATACTTGTAGGCCCCTTTGATTTCTTCAGAAGAAAAAAGAACTTGTGAAAATAAAAGAAGGAGAAGGCAAGAAACTTTCATCCAGGATTTCATACCTGGCACTCTATACAAATCGGAGACGAAAAGTCTCTTTTTAAACGTTAATGGCCGAGATAGGCCTTTTTGATTTCTTCGTTGGCCAAGAGATCCACCGCATTTCCCTGAAGCGAAATTTCGCCATTTGTGAGAACGTAGGCCCGATTAGAGACCGAAAGCGCCAGATAAGCATTTTGTTCGACCAACAGAATCGTCATCCCTTTTTGTTCATTGATTTCTTTGATGGCCTTGAAAATACTGGCCACTAAGATGGGTGCAATACCTAAAGAAGGTTCATCTAATAAAAGGAGAGTAGGTTTTGACATATACGCGCGCGCAATGGCGAGCATCTGTTGCTCTCCACCTGAAAGCGTTTGCGCGAGTTGAGATTCTCGCTCTTTGAGTTTAGGGAATAAGCGATACACAAACTGCAAATCCGCTTCAATTTCTTTTTTATCAGATCGAAGATAGGCGCCCATTTCCAGATTTTCTTTGATCGTCAGATTTGAAAAAACCTGGCGGCCTTCCGGCGATTGCGCTAATCCCAGCGCGGTGATTTTGTGCGCGGGCATTTTATGAATAGGAGATCCATTAAAAAGAATTTCTCCACCTGAAGGTGTGAGGAGTCCCGAAATGGTATGAAGAGTTGTTGTCTTTCCCGCTCCGTTAGAGCCAAGGAGGGTGACGATTTCTCCCTTGTGAAGTTCAAGATTGATTTTCTTGACTGCGTGAATGGCGCCGTAGTGAACGTCGACATTTTTAATTTCTAAAATAGATGTCATAGAGTGACCTCTGCCCCAAGGTAAGCTTCAATAACACGCTTGTTGCTCTGAATTTCTTTGGCGGCACCTTCGGCAATAAGATTGCCATAATCCAGAACAAAAATTTTCTCGGCAATTTCCATGACGAGCTTCATATCGTGTTCGATGAGAATAATGGCGATATTAAATTGATCCCGGATTAAATGAATGAGTTCCGTAAGTTCTTTCGTTTCTGTTGGATTCATTCCAGCGGCCGGCTCGTCTAATAAAAGAAGTTTTGGTTCTGTGGCCAAGGCGCGGGCCATTTCCAGTTTTCGCTGTTGTCCGTACGCGAGATTCTTTGCATAAAAATCTTTTTTGGATTCAAGTCCAAAAAGCTTTAAAAGTTCGATACATTCTGCTTCGATTTTTTTTTCTTCAGACTTGAATTTAGGAGAACGAAAAATGCCTGCCCAAAATCCATAATGAATGCGCGTGTGTTTGGCGAGTTTGATATTGTCGAGAACAGTGAGATTTTTAAAAAGTCTGATGTTCTGAAACGTTCTGGCAATTCCAAGCGCCGTGATGTCGCTCGATTTGATATTTTTTAAATCATGTTCGTTAAACTTCACACGACCTGTGGTGGGAGTGTAAATGCCCGTGATGGTATTAAATAACGTTGTTTTTCCCGCTCCATTGGGTCCAATGACGGCCACAAGATCGTGAGGAAAAACTTTTAAGCACACATCGTTGACGGCGGTAAGACCACCGAATTTCATTGTGACATTTTCTAAAGTTAAAAGCGGGGAAGTATAAGTGGTCATACTTCTTTCCTTTTTTTAAACGTTATTTCATGAGCACCAAAAAGACCTTCAGGTCTCGCCATCATTAAAATGATCAGCAGAACTGGGAAAATGGTCATTCTCCAGGCGGCCACTGTACCACCGGCGTAACGAAGGGCCTCAGGAACAATTGTCAAAATGGCCGCACCGATTACTGATCCAGTGACTGAACCTTGTCCTCCTAAAATCACCATGACCAGAATAATTACGGACCACATGAAGTTAAAATTTGAAGGATGAAGAAACTGTTGAGTGTGAGCAAAGAGAGCGCCGGCAATGCCCGCAATTCCTGCTCCGATTGTGAAAGAAAAAAGCTTACTCTTAAAAAGATTAACTCCCATATTTTCTGCCGCAATTTCATCTTCTCTGATGGAAATAATGGCGCGACCAAAGGCCGAACGTTTGAGGTTAAACATAAAGATCACAGTGAGGGCGGCCACACCGTAGACCCACCAAATATTGGCCCAGTGAGGGATATTGATGAAACCGCGAGGGCCACCAACTAATTCAGTATTCATGATACTGATGCGAACAATTTCTCCAAAGCCCAAGGTGGCAATGGCCAGATAGTCACCGCGAAGTCTGAGACAAGGAACGCCTATTATGATTCCGCAAATGGCGGCCGCGACAAAACCTACGGCCATCGCGATCAGCATATTCAGTGGGGCAGCGATGGGAAGAGCATAAAAGACACTGTAAACAGCACTAGCATAGGCTCCAGCTCCCCAGAAGCCAGCATGGCCCAGTGAAAATTGCCCGCAAAATCCGTTGATCAAATTCAGTGAAAGCGTAAGCGTAATAAAAATGCCAACGATCAATAATATCTGGTGATAATAATCCATCTAAACTTTCTCCTTCACATTTTTTCCGAGAATGCCCGAAGGCTTCACGAGTAAAATGAGAATCAGAATAAAAAAGGAAACGGCATCTCTTAAGCTCGACTTGTAAAGGCCCGCGACAAGATTTTCCGCTATTCCAATGATAAATCCTCCGAGAGCTGCTCCCGGTATAATGCCGATGCCGCCGACAACCGCTGCGACAAACGCTTTAGTTCCTAAATTCATTCCCATCATCGGTTCAACCGACATGGTGTAGCCCATAAGCATTCCCCCTAGACCCGCAAGAGCAGCGCCCAGGAAAAAAGTAAAAGAAATAATTCTATTGGTGTTGATCCCCATGAGTTCGGCCGCAGGTAAATTGAAACTTACAGCACGCATGGCCTTGCCCACTTTCGTATAATGTGTGAGCCAGAAAAGAAAAAGAAGAACAAACAAAGTAATACAGAAAATAGCAATCTGAACGTTCGAAACATTGACTTCACCTAAATTGTAAATCTTCTCCACAATAAAAGGAGGAATTGTTTTTGGATCAGCTCCAAAAACTAATTGACCGAAATACTGAAAGAAAAGAGAAGTGCCGATCGCTGTGATGAGAGCAGGAATACGTCCTGATTTTCTGATAGGTCTGTAAACGACACGCTCGACGATAATAGCAATAAGGCCTGACGAGAGCATGGCCACGACAATCGCCGCGGGCATAGGAAGATTCGCGCGAAGAGCGTAGAAACCGCACATCGCGCCGATCATCAGGAATTCACCGTGGGCGAAATTCACCAGACGTATGATTCCATAAACCATGGTGTAACCCAGGGCCACCATTGCGTAGAGTGACCCTTGAGCTATACCATTGATAAAATACTGTAAACAATCCCAGAGAAAATAAATGAAATTCTGGCTCATGTATTATGGATTAACCTTTGTGTGGAAAACGAAACCAGTTTCTTTTGCTTCAAGAACAACGGCAGCTTTCTTTGGATTTCTGTTAGCATCAAAAGTAATCTTTCCAGTGACACCTTGATAGTCTTTTGTTTTGACGAGTTCAGCGTTGATGTCAGCAGGTTTTGTTGATTTTGCTTTTTGAATAGCAGCGTTCATGATTCCTAGAGCATCGTAGCCAAGAGCTGCGAATCCGCCTGGGTTCACACCGTAAACTTTTTTATAATCTTTTACGAAGTTTTGAACAACTGGATCTTTGTCATCTGGAGCAAAGTGATTAGAGATGTACGAGCCTTTAACAGCTGCGCCTGCGATCTCGAAAAGTTTTGGAGAATCCCAACCGTCACCGCCAAGGAAAGGAACGTTGATTCCAAGAGCGCGCGCTTGTTTAATGATCAGACCAACTTCAACGTAGTATCCCGGAACAAAAATGAAATCAGGATTAGCACGTTTTACTTTTCTCATGAGAGATTGGAAGTCTGTGTCCTTAGCAGCGTAAGTAAGTTCTTCCGTTGACGCCATCTTTCCGCCCATTTTTAAGAACTCATCTGTGAAAGATTTAGCGAGGCCTTTAGAGTAGTCAGAAGTATTCTCAATCAGAACAAGACCTTTTTTCTTTTTAAGTGTGTTGATAGCGAATTTTGCCATAACAACACCTTGGAAATCGTCCGTGAAACAAGCGCGAGAAATAAAGTCACCCACTTGTGTGACTTTTGCGTTTGTAGCTGTCGGAGTAATAAAAGGAATTTTTGCTTCCTGAACGATCGGAGCTGAAGCAAGAGCGAGTGATGAAGTCGGCTCGCCGATCATGGCAGAAATTTTATCGATATTGATGAGTTTTCTTGTCGCTGTCGTTGATTCAATAGCATCTGATTTGTCGTCTTCAATAACGAGATCAAATTTCTTGCCGCCAGCTTTTTTGATTTTTTCATAAGCAAGCTTAATCCCGTTGACATTTTCTTGTCCGAAAGTTGCCGTTGCTCCTGTAATAGGAGAGACGACACCAACCTTAAGGGCCTCTGCCGAATAAAGTGAGTTCGAGATGACCAATGTCAGTAAACATGCCAAAAATTTGTGTGGCAGGCCTTTTAATTTCATTTAGCACTCCTTTGTAAAATGAAGCATATACATAAGTTTTAAAAAATAAAGTTAGTAATAACAGTAACATCAAAGAACCTATTGTAAAGTCATTTACTCGACTTTTTGGAAATCATTTAAGCGCTTAATTTATTTGAATAAAAGAAATTGCCGTCTGAAATCTTTGTTTCCCACTATAATTTTTAAAACCCAGGGCCTTCGAAAGGCTTCCTCAAGATTGACGGAGTTTGAATGACGAAAGACGATTTTACACAGACCCTTATTAAGCAGTATTCCGAGTCGATTGAAGAAATTATTGTGGAAAGTGAGTCTGTGTACCGTTCACAGATTGATTACACGTTACTAGACCATCGAGTTCGTTCGCTTATTCAGGCCGCTAAGGTTGACGGGCTTGAAGAGGGAGTTATCTGGGATATTCTTGAGCACAGAGTGCCGGGCTATATCGATTATTTATACGGAGGAAAAATCGCAGCGTAATTTTTACATTTCGTCACATTTTTTTTACCTATTCTCTATACTGATCTTCAGACAACCTTGTTCTGGAGATCAGTATGAAAGTTCTTGGACTTTTACTCGTTCTATTTTCTTTGGGCGCTCACGCTTCCGAAATTAAAAAAACATTCGACGGCACATCGGCCCGTTGTACGCTTTCTACAGATGCTGGAAACAGTGCTTATCGTTTGAAAATCCTTGCTGAACGCAAAGAAAAATCCACGCGTGTTTTATCTCTCGAAATAAGTTTTTTAAAATGTCAGGAGAATGCTTCGGGAATGGCCCTTGTCCCGGCCTCTGGTGATGAAGTTCTCTTTCAAAAAACGGTTCTTCCCAACGGAGAATTGGGTTTGATGGAGCACCGGATTCTTTCTTTTTCACTGACGGCGTTCACTGAATCAGGAAAGCTTCTCGATAAAGTTTTAATTGAAGATCTTTCATCGCGAGAAGTGCGCACTGAAATTAAAATTGATGAATCTCAATTGTCAGTGTCTGATGAAGTATTGATTAATGGTCTGGGAGTTGAGGCCGCAAAATTAACGACCCAATCAGATGATCAGGCCGTCATAAGCGAATTTATCTCTGGAACTTATAAGCTTAAATAATTAGCGATAAATTAAAATAGTTTCTCGCTCACCCAAGAATTTGTCAAAACCACGGGTCTCGATTTTCTTTAACTCTGAAAGAGACCCGAGCTTATTGACCCAAAGTCTGACTTCATCCGTGCCGTTAATTAAATCAATCGCCAATTTGTGAAACTCGTATTCATAAGGCTTACTGTGAAACTCAAACTGATCACCTAGTTCGCGCTTGAATTCGCGGCAAAGCATTTGTGAGACTGTCCATGAATCAAACTTTGGAAAATCAGTCGGGTGAATATGTACACCGCCGCAGTTCTTTCCCATATGCTTTTGAAAAGTTGGAAGAAAAATAATAGGGCGAAGATTGAATCCTTCAGTTAAGCCTTCCTCTTTAAATTTTTGCATGATTCTTTCGCGGAAAGAAAATGATTCAATTCCCGGAAAGCCTGCGACTTCCAGAGCGCGAGTCGTCCCGCGGCCTTCACTTACATTGGTTCCTTCAAATAAAACCGTTCCTGCGAACGTTAAAGCGCCCACAGCTGTCGGTAAATTGGGCGAGGGAAGAACCCACGGAAGACCTGTGTCTCTCCAGTACATTGATCTCTTCCAATTTTTCATTTCAATGACTTCAAGATCGCAGTCCGTTTTTAAAATTTTCTGACCGTAAAGACCAACTTCACCCATAGTGAGGGAATGGCGTTGTGGAATCGGATAACGTCCAACAAAAGATTTGTAATCGGGTTGAAGAATACAACCTTCAATGCGTTCGCCCGCCACTGGATTTGGTCTGTCTAGAACGACAATTTTGATATTTCGTCCCACGCATTTTTCCATGAGTAATGAAAGAGTGGAGATGTAGGTATAAACGCGCGTTCCGACGTCTTGAAGATCGACCACCATTGTATCGATGCCTTCAAGCATTTCATCAGTGGGCGTTCTCGTTTCCGAATAAAGAGAATAAACCGGAATTTTAAAATAGGGATGAACGTAGTGAGTGGTTTCCACCATATTGTCCTGAACGTCGGTAACAAAACCGTGTTGAGGGCCAAAAAGTTTGATTAATCTTTTGCCAAAGAGATTTTGCAAAAGAGAGACGCCGGTATTGAATTCGGAATCAATCGAAGCGCTATGGCAAAGGTACCCAATATTTCCTTTGATTTTATCTTGTAACGGTTTTTCTGAAATTAAGCGTTCGAGACCAGTGATGACTTTTGTTGATGCCATTATTTACTTCCTAGATTCCTTTCAGTGAAGTTGATGAATGACCTTATTTTCGAGCGGGGCCTTATTTTTGTAAAGGATTATCTGCGGGTAAATTCCATCAGCATTGTGCCTGTATCAGCTTGAGTTGACCGAATAGAGATTGTCTTCCCATTTTGCCCCCGATCCTTCGCAGGTAAAATAGACGAGGCCGTAAATTTCAGCTGTGAGTGTTCCGTCTTCTTTGATGTGAGCAATGCCACTGGCAATCGATGATTTCACGTCGTAATCACCGGCAAATGATTTCATCGTTCCACTATTGGTGGCAGCGGTTCATATTACCTACGGGTGAATTCCATTTCAACAGTTCGTCCCAGCATGCTTGAATAAACCGGGGCCTTAAATTTATTGAAATTCTTCACTTGAGAAAGATCAATTTGCAAATTGATCTGAGCACCATTACAAGCAGGACTGATGATGAAGACGTTTTTTTCAAGTCGTCCTGAATCGCCGGAGCAATTTAAATAAATAAGTGAGAAGACTTCGAGGTCCATATGGCCGTCTTCAGTCACAGTCGCAATGATGTTTGTGTTGAGGGCCTTAAAAGAGACATCGTAAGCGCCGGCCACTTGTTTCATTGTCGCAGAGTGAGCAGTCTGACCCACCACCATCAAGGCCATTAAAAGAATGAATGTTTTCATAAGAGTCTTTTATCATGAATCTCCGCCAGTCGGGGAGGAACTGTAAAATATTTAGAGTTGTCGTCCCGCTTTTCTAAGTTCAGAATTTCATAAAAAGACACCGGAGGTTTTTTATGAAGTCATGGATAGGAACCGCACTATTTTTTGCTCTCACCAGTGCCCAGGCAGGCTTTATTCCCCAAAATCAACTCAACATACCGGTCACCTTTGCGGGCGGCGGGCTTAACGAAACCCAATTCAATAAAGTGATTGATAAAGTTGCTGGAGTTTATGCTCCGTTCATTACTGCTAAAGGGGCAACTCTTGAGATGAAGCGCAATTGGGAAGACGGAACCGTCAATGCTTACGCCTCAAGAGATATGGCCCGAGGAACGACTTGGACTGTCGCCATGTTTGGAGGACTGGCCCGCCATCCTCTTGTCACTGAAGACGCCTTTGCGGTCGTCGTCTGTCATGAGCTTGGGCATCACCTGGGTGGAGCTCCCAAGAAAACACAGGCCTTTCAAGTAGACCCTAAATGGGCGAGCAACGAAGGCGAGTCAGATTACTTTGCCACAGCTAAGTGCTTGAGAAAAATTTTTGAACAAGACGACAATGAAAAAATTCTTGCTTCTAAAATGATTCCGCAAGAAGTGAAAGCTGGTTGTGAAAAAGTTTATAAGAATCAGGCAGAGATTAAACTTTGCCAGCGCGTGGCCTTAGCGGGTTTTGAAGTCGCAGGATTTTTAAGTGCCTTAGGAAAAGATAAAACTCCAGTGAGTTTTGCGACCCCTGATAAAAAGAAAGTCTGGAGAGTCGATAACGATCACCCGAAAGCTCAGTGCCGTCTGGACACTTATTTAGCGGGTGCTTTATGCGATAAAAGCGCTGATCTGGAGCTCGGACAAAAAGACGCAAGTATCGGTGCGTGCACTCTTAAAAATGGCGATTTAATGGGAATGCGCCCTCGTTGCTGGATGACGAAGCTTTAGGAATTATTGATTTCGTAGATTCCTGAGCGTTTATGCAGGAAAGGAGAAGACTTTCCTGCATAAGTTTCATAAAATTTTCTTATCTTTCGCCTTTCACACAACACACACAAACACGGGCGAAGAAGTTCTTTGGGAATGGAGAGACACATGAAACAATATCATGATCTGATGAGGCACGTGCTCGAGCACGGAACAAAAAAAGAAGACCGCACGGGAACTGGAACTTTGTCAGTTTTCGGTTATCAGGCCCGGTATAATCTTGAAGAAGGATTTCCGTTGGTCACCACGAAAAAACTTCACCTAAAATCTATTGTTCATGAACTGCTTTGGTTTCTCCAAGGCGACACCAATATAAAATATCTCAAGGAAAATGGCGTTTCTATTTGGGATGAATGGGCAGATGAAGAAGGGAATTTAGGACCTGTGTACGGTTCTCAATGGAGATCGTGGCATGGAGCTAATGGCGAGACCATTGATCAAATCACGACTGTCGTGAATCAAATTAAAAAGAATCCCGACTCACGCCGATTGATTGTTTCTGCTTGGAACGTGGCCGAAATTGAAAAGATGGCGCTTCCTCCATGCCATGCTTTTTTTCAATTCTACGTCGCTGACGGAAGGCTCTCTTGTCAGCTTTATCAGCGTTCGGCCGATATCTTTCTTGGCGTTCCTTTCAATATTGCCAGCTACGCTCTTTTAACAATGATGATGGCGCAGGTTTGCGGTCTTCGTCCGGGTGATTTTGTTCATACAATGGGTGATGCTCACTTATATTTAAACCATATTGATCAGGCCAAGACACAGCTCGCGCGCGATTTCAGACCGCTTCCGCAAATGAAAATCAATCCTCTAGTAAAAGATATTTTTGATTTCAAGTTTTCTGATTTTGAACTCATTGGCTATGATCCGCACCCACACATCAAAGCACCGGTGGCAGTGTAATGATTGTTTCAATGGTAGTGGCCATCGGCCCCAAACGCGAAATCGGTTATAATAACAAGCTCCTTTGGCATCTGCCGGAAGATCTAAAAAACTTTAAAAAAATAACGACAGGTAAAGCGATTCTGATGGGCAGAAAAACTTTTGAGTCTATCGGAAAACCGCTGCCGAATAGAAAAAATATTGTTCTTACCCGTGATGAGTCTTTTGCCTTTGAAGGTGTCACTGTGATTCATGATCCGATGATGGCCTTTGATGTCGCTCTCGATTTTGACGACAGTGATGAGAGTGAACTGATGGTGATCGGTGGAGAAGAAATTTTTAAACTTTATCTTCCTTACACTCAGAAAATTTATCTTTCTGAAGTAAACTACTCTGGACCTGCTGATACCTTTTTTCCCGAACTCGATGGAGAGTGGAAAGAAATAGAATCAAAAGAGTTTGAAGGGTTTCGCTACAAAATTATTGAACGGGTGTAAAAGCACCCGGACAAGTTCCTTCTTTCCATTGTTCTTCTCTTGGCCCGTAGATAAATATCAAAGAGCCTCCACTTTCTAATTTTAAATCATCGCCTTTTTTTCCCCGCAGGAGATCGATTACATGATCAATGAGTCGGGGAGAGACCATGAGACACCCGCTCGATGACATGTACACCTTTTTTTTGGTGACGAGAAAATGTTTATGAACAACGACATCGCGTTCGCAAGCATTGTCATTGATGTCTTTTTCTAGTCCGTGAATAACAAGGCTTCTTCCGAAATCATCCGCTTCATAATCCTGACCGCCGATAAAATAACCTGAGCTTGAGGCCATAGAGTTTACAGTGTTGCTGTAGTACCTGATGTCTTTGACGGTATTTTTATTTTCTTCCAGCGTGCGATTGAAAAAACCGGCCTGGTAGCGGCCGTGGGCCACGGCCATTGCAGATATTTTTCCGGTGACTCTGTCGATGAGAAACAGTCTTTGTTCTTTGCTGTTGACCGTATAGTCCACGACGGCAAAGACTCTTTTTTTAGTCATATTGATTTCTGAATTGGACTCGCAGCGATTATAGAATTCAGGATTTTCTACCGGACTTAATTTAAATGTTTTAGTTCCATAGTGATCGAAGAAACACTCAACATGAGAAAGAATTTTAGAATGTGGAGAAACTTCGTTAAAATTCTTCTCCAACTCTTCCCATGAAAGAAAACTTTCTTCTGCGTGGGCCCCTGCCGCTGTTAAGAATAAAACAAATAACCAAACCAGCTTCATCGATCCTCCTGAGACTGTGCGAAAGCTGGTTTATGCGAATTTACCAAGGACGACTAATAGAAAATTTGAATGAGATTTATAAAGACTTTTGAGCTTCTTTCATCTTTTGTGTGAGCGCTTCGACAAAACTTTTTATGTCGCTTGCCATGACGTCGTGATCGACAGAGTTCTCAAAAGTTTTGGGATCTGAAAGAAATGTGCGGTGAAAAATTCCGAGAGCATAGGCCTCATCATTTAAGATATCTCCCATTTTTTTTGTGTTCAAATCGGCAAGCGAGACTCCTTTTTGGCGATCATCAATCTGTCGAAGAAAAAATGTTTTTCCATTAACTTTGGCCAGCTCTGGAGAAAATTCGGGTTGATCATAAGTTGTAATCATTTCCAGGCGTTTTAGCTCTGAAGGAGCCGTGTTTTTTGTGGCCGCATTGAAGCTTGGAGTGCTCCATTCTTTGGCCTCAATCCAAGCAAGTCTGCCATCAGTTTCTATGAGGAATTGAAAACGTTTTAGGCCGGCAGAGCCGCCATTTTGTTTGATGAAGAGATAGCTGTCTTTGATTGTTCCTATATCTTTAAAAACCTCAGTCCACTTGGCGAGATCGTTACTTTCGATATCACTTGATGGAGTCTTTCTCGCTAGAAATTTTTTTGCACTTTGGTCGACATATTTTTTGTCGAGAGCATTGGACTTCGCTGATTTTTTAAAGAGTTCATCAATGCTTTCGGAATAAGACCATTCTTTATTTTTCAAACCTTTCCTGTAACTTTTTAAAACATCTTCGATGAGCGCCTCATCAATCTCAACGCCTGCTAAATTGGCGGAGCCAAAAAGACGGAGCACATCCAAAAAAACCGGCCCCTGTGTAAGATCATCGTAGTCATTGACGGATAAACGTAATTGTCCTTTATAAAATCGAAGGCCGAAATTTTCCATGTGCGAATCGCCGGCCATGACAGAAGCTGTTTTGGCGACAGACTTAAATTGATCTTGCCACTTGAGCTCGTCGGCCATTTTGTAAAAAAGAGGTGGAAAGGATCTGTAAAAAAGATGCAAATCGTCTTTGGCATTGATCAGTCTTGTGTTTAAGAGAGAATTGCGTTCCTTGCTGTAAAAAGAAGCAATCACATCGGCGCAATTTTTTTCGGAAGAAGGCGCGCGGAAAGAAGAGAGTTCTCGTTGAACAAAATCTGATCCGATTGGAAGAGCAAATAAGATTGCAAAAGAGATGACGAATAAAATGAGAGGAAATTTGATGACCTTTTTCATTTCTCATTTATCGGCAAGAAGAGGAAAGTGAGTGAGTTTTTAAAATTGAGAAGAGTGCTCAGTTAACGCCGGCAGCTTTTGCTTCCTGCAGGTCGCTTCTGTATTCGGCCTTGGCGTCTCTGTCTGTAAAGGCAGATTTAAGTCCGCAAAAAGTGCGGCCAGCACTGACAAGCCGTTCTTCTTCACGCTTAAACTCAAGGTAGGGAACAAAATTTCCATAACCTTTGATAAAAAAGCTCGTGTCGCCGGATTTATAAGAGTAGTTCAAAGACATTCTAGGTGAATTGCTGTCGAGGTAGCCGACTTCAAAACCGTTTTCAGATTTTTTGATCCCAACGACCAGCCAGGCATGAGAAGTTATTCCTTTGATTTGAAGTTTTTGATAACCAATTTTCTTTTTAACTGCGACGTAGTCGAAAACTTCTTTCATCATTTTTTCTAAAAGGGGAGCTTCAATCTTCGTATCCCCTTTAAGCCCATCCATCCAGCCACCTAAAACGACTCCATCGTACAATTGCCAGTCGTTGAGTTCGGATTGAATGAGTTTCTGATTTTCTCTCGAGAATTCTTCAAAATTCTGATAACCGGGAACAGAGAAAACAGAAACGCCATCGCGAATTTTATGAATCAGTTGCTTTAGTTCTGAAGTGGATTTTGGTTTTGGGAGGTCTGGTCTGAAGACGGCAAGATATAAAATATTGCGTTGAAAACGCGAATGCCACCAACAGACTCCGCCGTTAAAGAGGCCACCGTCGTTTTTAAAGGCCATCAAATTGACTGAGTCTGTAGAGAGATCCTGCAGAACTTCTTTTGCCTGTGGTGAATCCGCAAAGCGCTCACAATAATCTGTTTTAGTGTGCGGAAGAGTGCCCGCAAGAATATTTAAAGAACAAAGTGCCAGTGTCGTGGTGATAATCTTTTTCATTCTGATAGTGTCGTTGCCCACTAAAGACAACGACTACTAAAAAAAACTATCAGGACTTTATTGGTCGGGTATTTAAAAGAGGTCTATTCTTCTCTTATTCCTCTACGATAAGATCGTTTTTCAATTCATTCGCCTTAACTTCACTCAGGTCAGCGGGAAAATAATTTTCGAGAACATCAGAAGCTGCTTTAATAGCGCCCTTGATACCTTCCATGTGATCGCCGGCCTTCACTTTTTCAGTGAATTCAAAAACGATATCATCCCAAACTTTTTGTTCTACTTTGCGGTTGATCCCTACATCTGTCACGATTTTGATTTTCTTTTCCATTACAGAGACGAGAATCAGGACTCCGTTATGATTGACTGTTAGGTGCAGGTTGTGATGGAAAAAAGCTTCGTAGGCCTTCTGGCAGACCTCAAATTCAATTTCTTCTTTCGTAATCAGCAGTCGTTTGATCGCCGGCACATGGCCCAGAAAATAGCCCACGTATAAACCGGGAAGCTGAATCCAGAGAAAATAAATAGGATTGATTATGGAAAGAGGAGAGAAATAAAGGGCCAGCGAAAACAAGAAGGATACAATAATCGCTGCACGGAAATGGGCCGCAGGATAATTATCGCAGTGATGAACAATCATCGGCACGATTTCACTTTTTGTTCTTTTCTCCGCTTCGTTAATTAAGCTTTTAATCAGGAGTCTGTCTTTTTTACTTACCATCATAATTTTTTTCTCTCGATGAATGCCAAAAAAATATTACCAGTCACTGGATGCCCCGCCGCCTGAGAAGCCACCGCCTCCGCCGGACCAGCCGCCTCCACCGCCAAAACCTCCGCCGCCGCGACCACCAAAGCCGCCGAATCCACCACCTCCAATAAACGGGCCACCACGGCCTCTGCCGCTGGGAAAAACGTATTGGAGAAAGATAATTAAAGCGATGAGTACGAAGATGATGAAGCTTGAACTTGTTTTGCGAGCGTGTCTCGGTTGAACGGCGCCGCCCTCAAAATTGAGTTCAACACCTGCAGTTCTCGCCATGAGAGAAAGGCCTAAGGCCACGCCGTTGTCGTTATCGCCATCTTTTAATAAAGCGCGCACTTCCTGCAAAATACGTTTTGATTTTAAATCCGTGATGGATCCTTCTAGGCCCCGGCCAACTTCGATGCGCATTTTATGATCATCTGAAACAATTAAAAATAAAGCTGCGCGATCGTCACCTTTTTTCCCGAGCTTCCACTCATCGACAACTCTGATGGAATATCCTTCTATCGATTCGCCGTTTAACTTGGGAATAATGAGAACTTGAAATTGAATACCGGTTTCTTTTTCAAGATTATAAAGAGCAGAAGAGATGGCCGTATTCGCCTGTTCTGATAAAAAGCGAGATTGATCCACAACGGGACCTGTGAGAGTTGGAACTTCCAGCGATTTTTCTGCCTGGGCGTTTCCACCCAGGAGAAGAATAAAGAAAAAGAAGGAAACAAATAATAAATTCTTCACGGTTTAAAATTTAACCGCTGGCGCGTTCTGAACTTGTTCTAGGTTTTCAACAGCAAATTGCGGTTTCTTTGTCATGTGAAGAAAGAGACCGTTGTACCAGGATGTTGGAGGGACAGTAACAAGATTGTTAAACTCTTTAATGGCCTCAATATAACGATTGCGGGCCACTGTAATTCTGTTTTCTGTCCCTTCAAGTTGAGATTGAAGATCGCGGAAATTTTCATTCGCCTTTAAATCAGGATACTTTTCAGCAACAACCATAAGGCGAGAAAGGGCCTGAGAAAGATTCCCTTGCGCCTGTTGGAATTTTTTCATTGTTTCATCATTTAATTGATCAACAGTTACATTGACCTTCGTTGCATTTGCGCGGGCCTCAATAACTTTTGTCAGAGTTTCCTGCTCGTGTTTTGCATATCCTTTGACGACTTCAACTAAATTAGGGATAAGATCTGCTCTTCTTTTGTATTGGTTTTGCACTTCTGCCCAGCTGGCCTCAACCTGGTTAGCAGCAGTTGGAATACTTTGCATCCCGCAAGAGCTGACAAAGAGGACAATAAACAAAAGACTGAGAATTTTAGATAGCGATTTTTTCATAACGTCTCCTAACGAATTAAACTATACTAAGCTTATGTCAAACAACCAAAAAAGTGAACTTCTCCTTCCTGTAGGAAATATGACAATGTGTCTGGCCGCTATTCACAATGGCGCAGATGCTATTTATGTAGGAATGCCTCATTTCAATGCACGTGGACGCACGACTGATTTCTCTGTCCATGAATTAAAAGAAATGATCGAGACCTGTCATCTTTATGGAGTCAAAGTTAATCTCGCTTTCAATGTCGTGATCTTTGAATCTGAATTGCCTGAAGTGATTTCGCTTCTCAAAGAAGTTTTGCCTTTGAGACCTGATGCCCTGATTGTTCAAGACGTGGGTCTTGCCCGTATCGTCCGCCACATGGCCCCGGAGCAGGTGATCCACGGTTCCACTCAAATGACCGTGACCAATCACGAAGCAATGACTTTGCTGGACGATTTAAAAATTAAAAGATTTGTTCTCGGTAGAGAAGTCAGTCTACCGGAGATGAAAGCGATCAAAGAAAAAACTGACCGCGAGCTGGAAGTATTTGTTCACGGCGCTCTCTGCGTGGCCTATTCCGGACAATGTTTTACCTCTGAATCCATTGGCGGGCGTTCGGCCAATAGAGGTCAGTGTGCTCAAAGTTGTCGTTTTGAATATGAGATGATTGTCGATGGGCAAAAAATGGAATTAGGGGAGAAAAAATATCTTGTCTCTCCTAAGGATCTCTGTGGAGTTGCCCAGATTCCTGAGCTCCTAGATTTAAAAATAGACAGCTTTAAAGTCGAAGGCCGTCTTAAAACCGCAGAGTATGTCGCAAGTGCGGCCAGAAATTACAGAGCAGCGATTGATGCTAAACTTCATCATAAAAAATTCGGGGAAGAGAAAGTCAACGCGGCCAAAAGAGAAATGGGTCTGACTTATTCTCGAGGTTTTTTTACTGGTTGGCTTCATGGTGTTGATCACCAGCAGCTAGTCGATGGAACTTTTGGAGCTCATCGGGGAGTAGAAATTGGAACCATTTCCACTATCACTTTAAAATCCATCCGCATTAAGACGGATTATAAAAAATTAAAAAAAGGCGACGGTCTTTTGCTGGCCGGATTTGTCAACGGAAGGAAAACTGAAGTCGGAGGGAAACTCTACGACGTGAAATATAGCGGGAACGAATGCGAACTTTTCTTTTCGCGAGATTTTGATTTCAAAAAAATTAAATCCCATTTTAAAGTTTATTTTAATCACGATACCGTTGTCGAAAAAGAACTGACTCAAACTTTTACGGATAAGAATTTTAAAAAAAGAATCCCTCTTTCAGTCATGGTCGAGGCCACAATTGGAAAACCTCTTAAAGTAACTGTGAGTGATACCCAACATATCGTGACCGTCGAAAGTGAATCTTGTATTGAAGCGGCCAAGGAACGCCCAATGGCCATGCTCGATTTAAAAGAAGAACTTTGTGCTCTTTCAGCGACTTGTTTTATTGCTTTGGATTTTTCTTTTTCAGGCGATGAAAATATTTATATCCATCAAAAAGACTTAAAGGCCCTGAGAAGAAAATTTACTGAAGAATTGATGGCCCGAAGAATTGAGCGCTCGTCAATTCAAATCGATGATTTTCCCTTGAACCACGCTGTTCAAAAAGAACACGCAAAATCAAAATTCAATATTCTTCTGAGAGAATTTAATCAAGTTAAAGATTTGATTTCTTTTTTACCGGAACTTTCAGCAGAGATGAGAGATCTTCTTGGAGTTATCTATCTCGATTATGAATTCGGAAAAGATTATGCTCAAAGCATTTCTTTGCTCAAAGAGGCCGGAGTCAAGACGGGAATTGCAACGACCAGAATTTTAAAACCCAATGAGTATTATAATTTTAAAATCATCGAACGAGCTCATCCGGATGTAATCCTTTGCCGCAATCTTGGGGCCGTTCACTATTTCAGCAACAGTCAGTTTGAATTAAAAGGCGATTTCAGCTTGAATGTGACGAATTCACTCACGGCCGATTATTTCCTTTCTAAAAAACTTTCTAGTGTTTGTGCTTCCTATGATCTCAATTCGAAGCAGCTTGAGGATCTTCTGACCTCAATGCCTTCTGGTAAACTTGAAGTGACCATCCACCAGTATATGCCATCCTTCCATATGGAGCATTGTGTGTTTGCCGCTTTTCTTTCAAAGGGATCGAGTTTCAGAGACTGCGGAAAACCTTGTGAAAAACACAGAGTTGAATTGAAAGATCAGTTTGGAAATTACCATCAAATAAAAGCAGATCAGGAATGCAGAAACACCATGTTTAATGCGACTTCACAGTCTGCCGGCAAACTTATTCCCGAATGGAAGAAACACGGTCTTGCTGAATTTCGCTTTGAGGCCCTGTATGAGAGAGGCACTGAGCTTAAACAAAAAATACTTTCTTATGCTGAAGTTATTCTGAGCGACTCACTTTTGTCTAATGAACAAGTGTTTACAAAATTGGGTGTCATGGAAAAATACGGTCTTTCAGACAAAGTTTTCCTGCACAAGGAACACCAAAATCGCAAAAAAGGGCATCAGAAGAGCTAAATGATCGCACTTTAAGCTGTTAACAAAATCACAATATACTCTTCATTGTTTCGGTTCTTATTTCGAGTTAAAAAAGTAATAAGCAATGAAACAACAATTCGATCAAAAAGATTCATTCCTCAGCTTTAGCGAACAATTTCTGCAGTTGAGTGAAGACAGATTTCGTCTTCTGGTCTCTGGTGTAAAAAATTACGCCATTTTTATGATGGATCCTGGCGGTCATATTCTGACATGGAATGAAGGCGCAAAAAAATTGAAAGGCTACGAAGAAAACGAAATTATTGGAAAACATTTTTCTCTTTTTTATTCAGAAGAAGATCAAAAAACAAGTAAACCGGAAAAGGAACTCGTTGAGGCCGTTAAAAATGGTCAAGTTGAAGACGAGGGTTGGAGAGTTAAAAAAAACGGTGACAAGTTTTGGGCGAATGTCATCATCACGCGCATGAACGACGAAAAAGGTCATCTGATAGGCTTTTCAAAAATCACCCGCGATTTAACTCAAAGAAAAAGAGAAGAAGAAAAACTGCACACCGCCTATGAGGAACTTAAAAACGCGGTTGAGGAAAAAACGGCGGATCTAGCGGCAGCATTAGTTGCGCGCGATGAATTCCTCATGATTGCCTCACATGAGCTTAAAACACCTATCACATCGCTTAAATTGCGTTTACAAATGGGCAAGCGGAATCTTCGTCCAGAAGTCGATAAGATGCCCACCAAAGAAGAGTTGCTCCATTTTTACAATCAATCCCTTGAACAAGTCGACTCTCTGGTTAGGCTTGTTGATGATTTGCTGGAAGTGTCTCGTCTTCAAAGCGGGCAATTTTCTTTAAGCAAAGAAGAAATTAATTTTTCGGAACTCATTCATTCGGTGGCGAAACGTTTTTTTGATGAAAAGAAAATGATTTTGAAAATCACTCCGGAAGTAAAAGTTCTGGCGGACAGATACAGGATGGATCAGGTTATTTCCAATCTATTGTCCAATGCCATTAAGCATGCGCCTCTGTCTCAAATCGAAGTGGAGCTGAATTTATCGCCTGATTTAAAACGCGTCTTTTTTATTGTTAAAGATTCTGGCCCAGGAATAGAAAAAGATTTACAGGAAAAAATCTTTCAGCGTTTCGCAAGATTGGGTTCATACACTCACGTCGGTGGAATGGGATTAGGTCTCTATATGGTCAAAAAAATTGTCGAAGGTCATGGAGGAGACATCACTCTGTTAAGTGCTCCTGGACAAGGGGCGACGTTTATTGTCTCCCTTCCGGTTAAATAATTTCATTCTTAGAAATTTCTCTGAATTCTCCAGCTCGAAGATTTCCCAGTGAAAGTTTACCTATTTTCATTCTGATAAGACGAAGAGTGGGGAATCCTACTGCCGCAGTCATTCGTCTGACCTGCCGGTTTTTTCCCTCCGTTAATTCAATTTCAATCCAACATGTCGGAATAGATTTTCTAAAACGCACAGGCGGATCTCTGTCTGGAATTTCCGGTTGAGGATCGAGTAGGCGGGCCTTGCACGGTTTGGTTTTGTAGTCGCCAATCATCACTCCAGCTTGCAGTTTTTTCAGAGCATCCGCAGTTGGGATATTCTCAACCTGCACCCAATACGTTTTAACTTTGTCATGAATAGGATTAAGTAATCTATCAATGAGCACGCCATCATTAGTGAGAAGAAGTAATCCTTCCGAGTCTTTATCAAGTCGGCCACACGCATAGACATCTTTTGGTAAATTAAAAACTGAAAGAGTTTCATTCAGGTTATCAGAAGTAAACTGACTTAAAATTCCATAGGGCTTGTTAAATGCTAGGTAGAGAGGTTTTTTCATGCTTAGAATAGTTTCATGAACTTTAGACAAACTGTAAAGTTAAGTCATTTCGAAGGTGGTCTCTACGCTCTGATGGTTGCTTCAACGGAGTCGTTTCTCTTTTACTATGCCGTTAGACAAAACGTGACGGCATTTGAGCTGGCCATTCTCACCACAGTTCCGCTTTTCCTGGGGGCACTTGCTCAGTTTTTTATCCCTAAGCTTGTGAGCGAAAAACATTTAGGAGCAGGCATTGTCTGGGCGATTCTCATTCAGATCATGGGAGTCTGTGGAATTCTTTATAACGTCGCTGTTCAATTTTCCTATGCGTCTATGCTTTTTTTTACCTGCGTGCATTTTATCGGAGGTCTGTTGACGAATCCACTTTGGATCGACTGGGCCGCGCGGATTATACCAAAGAGAAATTTTCGGAAATACATGGCCGGACGTTCAAGCTATACCTGGTATTTAATTTTGTTTTTTTATCTTTCAATGGCCTTACTTGCTCAATTCACTGACTGGTTTAAGCTCGTTTATATTTTTGCCATCGGCGCCGTCGCCAGGCTTTGCTCTCTTGGATTACAGACGTTAATTATCCGAGGAGAATTTTCTTCTAAGCTTAAGGCTGATGCCATTGCTAAAAGCAAAGAAAATGAACATTCAAAACATCATGAAATGCCAAAAGATTTAAAAGAATACATCAGAACTTTTATGATCTGGACGGCCATCTTTAAATTTGGAACAAATGTTTGTTCGCCCTTTTTTGTTCCCTACATGCTGGATGATTTAAAATTATCCATGATTCATTATGTGATTCTTTCAAGCATTCCCTTTTTCGGTCGCGCCCTTTTTTTTAATCGTTGGGGAAAGGCGGGAAAGAGTTATGCTGCCTTCTTTGGCATACAGCTTACGATGCTCTACATCGCTTTCACACCACTTGTGTGGATTATGACCCGCTCTTATTTTGTTCTGATTTTTTTAGAAGTGATTTCAGGAATCGCATGGGGCGGCTACGAATTAAACCAAGTGCTCATGATTCAGAATTTCGTCGACAATTCGATGAAAGAGGGAAGCCGCGTGCTTTTAGGCATTCACATGGCCCTCTCCAATTTCTTCGGCGTTCTCGGCGCCATTGCCGGGGCCTTACTTTTGGAAATGAAATTTAGCTTCTATGAAGTGTTTTGGGTGTCCTCAGGCCTTCGTTTTTTTCTTGCCTTTGTCCTTATCTACAAAGCGTCAAGTATGCGTAAAAGTGATTTTACCGCGAAGCATTTTAGGACCTATATCAGAAACCTCTTGCCACACACTTAAGACAATTGCGACAATACCCTATCAAATTTGTAGGGTTAAATATGTTTAAACGACTTGCAATAATTGGCCTTCTTTTGGCCGCGCTTTTTGCGACTGTAACGGAAGCAAAAACGAAAAAAAAATCCGCGAAAAATACAACGGCGAAAGCAAAAAGCAGATCGTCTCGTCAGTTTAAACCAGCTAAACACTCTCGCAAATCGCGCCGTTTTCGCTCTCATGGAAATGGACCGGATTTAAAATCGATAACGACCGAGTCGCCATACAAAGAAGATCCTTCCAATGGCGTCACTCCAGTAGAAACAAAACAACCTGGACTATAGACAATAGAGGTAATTATGAAAAATCTTTTGGCCGTATTAATTCTTTCGCTCCCATTGGGAAGTTTTGCTTCAATCATTACGTTTCAATGCAAATCAGCTGAGATTGAAGGCGTTCACAAATTCGATGCAAAAGGTGTCGTTGCTATTGATGAATACAATAAAGTAGACGGAGTCATCTCTATTCAAGTTCAAAAAGCTCAGGCCCCTGATTCAGTTCAGGTTTTCGAAGAAATGAAAGTGAACGGAACTTTTCAGCACTTTGATGCTGGTGATCTTGTTCCGACTTCTTTTGAACAGCTGACTCTTTTTACAAAAGAAACTTATGTAAAATCGATGAACCTTCTTCTTGGTTTTAAAGTAGAAAGTGCTTCACAGGTTTTCACTATCGATAATTTTCTTTATAGATCGAATTGCTATCTTGTCGATTCAGTTCACAGAAACTAAAAATGAAAAAGTGAGAAGGCCTGCTGATGCGGGCCTTTTTTTTAGGAAAAACTAACAAAAAAGGTAGAGCCCTTGCCGGGTTCACTTTCCACCCAGATATGACCACCGTGGGCCTTTACGATTTCTTTTGTAATGTAAAGGCCGAGACCAAGACCTTTGCCTTTATTAGATTCTGTGGCCCGTTCAAAACGGTTAAAAATTTTATCCTGCATTTCTTTAACGATCCCCATGCCGTGATCCTTAATTGATAGTCTAATTTCTGAATCCAAAGATTCCAGACGAATGAGAATTGGTTTTCCTTCTCCGTAGCGAAGAGCATTGGTGAGCAAATTAGTAATGACTTGTTCTATGCGCATCGGATCTATTGAAACTGTAGAGTTTTTGCAAAGTTCTATGGATGGGGGAGAGACCTTTGCTTCTTCAAATTGCGGTATGAGGCGATTGACAACTTCAACCAGCAGTTCGCAAAGATTTATGTTTTTCAAATTCAATTCAAGTTTGCCAGAGGTAATTCTAGAGATATCTAGCATCTCATCAACTAGTGAAACCAATTTCTTTGATTGTTTTTGTATCCCTTCCATTGTCTGCTTGATCTGATCGATTGAAAAAGTATCCATCGGATTTCTTTCAATTGTACGAAGTTGTTTTTGAACCTGGAGATTCATTGCCGCCAGCGGATTTTTTAATTCATGACTGGCAATTGAAAAAAACATTTCACGATCACGAATGGCCTCACCTAAGGCCTTTTCTATTATTTTTCTTTCTTCAATTTCGGCCTCAATGGCATCAGTATGTTTTTTTGCTAAAACAGAGTCGGTCACATCTTCAACCTGATGAATGATGTATCGCACTTTAGTTTTAGTTTCATCAAGAACCGGAAAATTTTGTGGACTCCAATAACGAACGATAAATGATCCAGGGTGTTCAGGATCAGGGATATCGTATTTTTGAGTGGCCATGCGAAGTGGCCTCTTCTCCAGAAGAACTTGCCTCAGTGAAGAACTGAGATTTTTTACGCCCGAAGCTTCAGGGTCATGAGGATTATCAGGAAAAACGTCAAAAATGCCCCGTCCCACAATGGCCTCGCGCTTCGTTGAAGTTGCTTTGAGATAGGCATCATTAGCGCCTGCTATGGTAAAGTCCGGATTGAGAATGAGATAAGGTGTTGGAGTTGATTCAAAGACAGAATTAGCATCAAAATCCGATGACATCTTTTCATGACCAATAGTGGAAAATTGATTGCGTTCAATAACCATAGCAAGAAAACATAGCAAACAATTTGCCAAATTTTTTATTCATGTAGCCCGGATCTGCTTTTGGCCACGCGTTCATTGAGTAATCTGAATTGGCGAAGAAGATCTAAGGCCACTTCTTTGTTCTCTAAAACTTCCAGCGCATGAATAACTGCTTCAAAAGTACACACACCATCTTCGCGCACACTGTTGCGAAGTTTGTATTCACCTTTGACGTTGTCTGAAAGTTTCACACAAAGAAGATCTGAGAGACCAGGTTCACGACGACGAACTTTCTTGGCCTGATTCCAGGTTCCGTCGGGAACAATCAAATGATAGGGGCCAGGATAATTCTGCAAAAAATTTTCGTCGAGCAAAACAGCATCTTCATCCGGAAAAAGATAGAGAGGTAAAACACCTTCTTCAAGATTCAATTGTTCAATGGAAAAGGGTTTATCAGGAAGACCGCGCTGGAAAATTTGAGCGTTAGATAACGTTAACGTTGCAAGCTTTGCTGTATTGCTCGTCAAATGTTTTTCACGGTGATGCATGATAATTGAAACGCGCGTGTTTGTATCGTGAACTTTAATCTGATCACAAAAACAATGCATTTTATTAATCTTGCATTTCTCGCAACGCTTGCCTTGAGTACTTCTTCTTTTGCTCATTAAGCCTTCTTCAAATTGGCCTCAACTTCGCGGTCCAATCTCGCTACAGCTTCAACAATCGCCTCATAACATTTGTCTTTGAGTGCCGTTGCATCTTCGGGTTTCATTCCAGTTGTTTCGATAGGTGGCAATGCTTCGATGAGAAGTGTGCCCGAATGCCATTTAGTGAAATCAAGATGACGGATATAAGAACTGATTGCGACAGGAACAACAGGCACCTGTGCTTTAATGGCCGTGATAAAAGGCCCTTTTTTAAAAGGGAGAATTCCGCGTCCGCGAGATCTTGTACCTTCAGGCATAATCCATACTGAAATTTTTCTGTCTCGGATTTGTGCCGCCGCCTGATCCATTGTTCCGAAGGCACTTTTTTTATTGCTTCTGTTAATAAGAATATTTCCAGCGAGCCAATAAAAAAGTCCAAAAAAAGGAACATAGAGAATATCTCGTTTTCCGATCGTCACCGTATCATCCGGAACGGCATGGCACCCAGGAATGATATCCAGATTGTCCTGGTGATTGGAAATAAAAACGCACGGGCGGTGTGCATTCATATTTTCACGATTGGTCATTCTTATTTTGATTCCTAAAATGTGATGTCCGAAATTGATGATATCTGAAACCATCTTGGTGTTCTTAGCGGAAAACGGACGAATGAATCCGGCAAAAATTCCGATCGTACACGCAAGAATAACCCATAAAATATAAAAGAAGATTCTGATAAATTTAAGAAGCATAAGTCCGTCTCTGGTTTTTACTCAGTGTTGCTTTATCAATATATGTTTGTGTGACTTTGGCATCACTATGATTTAAATAATCTCTCACGTAAAGGAGATCCTTAGATTTTATATAAAGATTTGTCGCGCAGGCCTTGCGAAAACTATGCGGCGAAATGCCGGGGGAGACCTCCGCTCGGGAAATGATTTTCATGATTTGGTTGTAAAAAGTTTTCAAAGAGTACGGCTTCCCTTCTTTATTTTGAAACAAAAAATCTGATTTAAATTCTGTCTGTGATAAATAAAAATCCAGATTTTTAAAAATTAAATCTTCTTTTTGAATGACCAAAGTATGAATGGAGCCGCCTTTTCTGGCAAAAGTAATAACCTTTGAATCGCGGTCAAAATTGGATATTTTAAGATAACAAAGCTCACTCAAACGTAGGCCGCCGTAATAAAGTAAATAAAGCATCAATCGCTCTTTTGTCCGCCACGTTTTCTCATCAATCAGTTTAAATTCTTCTCGCGAAATCATTTTGGTAGGAATGACGTCGATGTCTTTTAAAGAAATCGCATGCAATTTACTCTTTACCGGATTCCGTGAGAACTTCGCAGACGAATCTTCATTCACTTCTTTAAGGTACTGAAAAAAATTTTTTAAACTCGAAAGATGTCGTCGTCTCGAAGACACACTCATCGGTGTTTGGAACAGTAGAAGAGATTTTTCCGAACGAGTTTTAAAACGGGCCTTGCTAAAAATGACTTTAAACCAAAATAAAAAGGCCAGCTGTGGATGCCGAATGACTTCCTTATAAACAGGCCCGCCATTATTGAGAAATTCCTTGTATCGGCCGATCATTTCACCGTTGACCTTGGAGAGCTCTTTTCTTTCGCAATATTCAACCCACGTAAAAAATTTAAGCAAATCCGCCCTATAGTTTTTGATCGTGTGTTCCGATTTGTTCAATCGAGAGAGATTGTCGAGGTACTCATTCATGAGCTCGAGATGCGGCCTTGAGAGATCCACGGGCCTGATCTGCAACTGGTTCATTCGTTTCAATCCTTTGAAAAAAACCATTTAAAACTTACATATAATTTATATTATATGTATTTTTTGATTTTTAAGTCAAAGAAATCGTTGAGAAATTGCGTAAATGCCTTTTAAAGAGGTTTTTGCTGGCCGTTGGATGTTGGATGTTGGACGAAAAGGTTGAAGTTTGGTATTTGATGATCCGTAAACAGTTTTCAGGTCATCAAACCGAAAACATCCAACAGATCATCCAACAACCAACGTCCAACTTATAAACTGTCAATCTCCATATCTTCCATGGATTGGTCTTCATTGCTTAGACGAAGATCATATCCGCGGTTAGAGAGACGGGATTGGATTTCATTTAATTCTTTGTAAAGCAGGCGGTAATTGAGCGTACCGACTTCCACTTGAATCGGAGTGAGGTCTTTTCCGATCATTTCCAATTTAAGGTAAGCAAGTTCTTCAAGTTTATCCTGCGGAAGGAGAGAGATTAAAAAACCCACCCCAATTTTATCGAAGACGCTTCCTTCGTTAAGGGCAACAAGACTGTGAATCATTTCTTCTATGTTCGGGTTCTTTAAAATTGCTCCGATTTTATTGGCAAGAGTCAGAAGTCTTTCTTTTTCAATCCAGCGATCAATCAAAAGGAAATTTTTTAGTTCCTCTGATTTTGTATCTTCATCATTTTTGTCGATAACGCTAAGTCTTTTCTTTTCATCGACGTACAGGAGAATTTTCTTTCTTAATTCTTCAACAGGGTAATTTTTTAGGTATTCAAAGCCTTGAGCTTTTAAAACTAATTGGAAGAAAATGCGCGAATCGATTTTCTTTGTGCCGTCTTTCCATTGTGAGAAATCGATATCGCGGGCAAGCGTCGTCGGGATTTGGGCCAGCATGAATTTTTCCACGGCCTTTTGTTCGTAAGTTGTAAAGTAACGATCCTTTCTTTCAAAAGTCAGACCGAGATCACCATTTTTAAGCGTCGAATCTTCCATCTGAAAGCGTGGAATTAGACCGAAATTGTTCTGGTACGTTTGATCTTTTAACTTGAAAAATTTCTTCCCTAATTGGGCCTCAATATATTTTGAATAAGTCGGGTAGTAGAACTGAAGGTTCTTTTCTTTCTTATCGATAAATGTCACTCGGCTATCAGTGAACGTTCTGTCTTTTTGGTAAGACGTCACTAAAAAGGCAAGCTTTACGTGACGAGTGTGACCGCTGTAACTGCTGTAGCCTTTAAAAATTCTTTGAACACGACGTTCTTTTGGTGGCATTTTCTGATCGAGATAAAAAAGATCATCTGCTTTTTCATATGAAGAAATCAGTTTATCTTTCAGATCGCTTGGATTCACCATTTCAGCGACAATGAGATCTTTAAATTTAAGAGTTGAAGAAAGAACCTGGTTATAAGCTTCTTGCGCCTCTGGATCTTTCAAATCGAAAACGTAGTCGATAATGAATTGAGCACCCGGGTTATAGCTAAAACCAAATTGAGCAAAATCTCTTTCGACAAATCTTTCAATCTGACGATCAAGAAGTCTGATACCAAAAATATTAAAACTTGCCGCCATTCCAGCGTTTGCTGCCGAATCGCGACCGCGCTTCGTGATGAGCTTTAAACGAACGTGTGTTTCATCAAGTTTAAAAACCTGAATTGTGAACTCTCCGGAAAGAACAAAAGAAACTCCAGCATTGGCGGAAAGACCAACTGGACCCACAACAGAAGTCGAAGCGCTGGCCCCAATGGCCACATTCATATTCGCCGGCATACTGACGAAATCGCCCGGTTTCAAATTTTTTAGAGCAAGCTTTGCATTCAAAGGAAGTTTATTAGGAGCATAAGGAAGCGCTTTTAGGGCCTCCATTTTAGTAGGGAATTGACGAACAAAAAAGAAACTGTTTGAACGGTTGATAGAAAACCCAAAAGGAACATCGACTAAGTCTTTTAAAACTTCACCGACGTTAACACCCGCGTTCATATCCCATTTATCGATTCGCGTATAAAATTTGTTAATATAAGAAGCTTCAACATCGTAGCGGTATTTGTTGCTAAGATTGATTCCTTCAACAAGATCGATATTGCCAAGGTCGACATTAAAATTAATATCCTGATCCGCAATCGTCTCGCGAATCTTCTTTTGCATCTCTTTGCGATCGAGATAATTAGAGAGCTTATGTGAAAGCTCTTCTGTCCTTTGAGAGATGCCTTCAGCATACGCAAAAGATGAAGTCAAAAGCACAGTCGTTAACAAAAGAGACGAGAAGACCTTTTTCATGGGAAATCCTATCGCTGGAGATTTAATACCCCTATCTTAGACGTCGACTGGACGCACCGCCACACAGAAGCGGTTTCATGTATTTTTTACTAGGTTACCCCGTCACAGTTTGATACACTTCCATGGTCGTTAGGATCACACAATTTATGGAAATTTTTGAACAAGTCCTTCACATTACGTCCGATCCATTGGCCTTCTTTCAATTTTTTGGCTACTGGGGTCTCTCCATGATTCTGTTTGCAGAAACAGGGCTTTTTGGCTTTTTTCTGCCAGGAGACTCGCTTTTGGTGACGTTGGGCCTTATTTCGGCCCAAGGCCATATCGATTTAAAGGTGCTCATTCCTTCCCTTATTCTCGCCACCGTTTTGGGTGACCATTTCAGCTATTTTCTAGGACGTAAGTACTCTAGAAAGGTCCGAAGCAATATTCACAGGTTTTACCTGGAAGAAAAGCATATGGAGATGGCCGAGTCGTTCTATTCCAAGCACGGCGGAAAAACGATCCTGTTTTGTAAATTTGTGGCCTTTGTCCGCACCTTTGCCCCTTTTGTGGCCGGAACTTCAAAGATGAGCGGGTTGCGCTTTACCCTTTTTGACGTGGCCGGCGCCGCGCTTTGGGTAGGGGGAATCGTTGGACTGACCCATTACCTGGCCCAATTCGTCCACTTTGACATTAAAGCGTATTTCCATTACTTCGTTATTTTTCTAATCTTTCTGCTCATATCGCCCTTCATCTTTAAAGTTTTTAAAAAGAAGGCATAATACCTAATAGAGATTTGTTACCCGTATTAAACACATAAGGACTTTGTTTATGGCGAATTCGATGAACCTGAAGCTAACTCTTGATAACAGTGCACACAAGCATTTCCGCGATGATGAATTCTGGAAAGTCATTCCAGCGTGGAAAGACGTAACTCGTGCAGAGTTTTCCGATCATATGTGGCAATTGAAAAATTCCATCAATAAAGTTGATAAAGCAAAGGCCGTTCTGGGTGATCTTTGTACAGAAGAATTTTATCAAGACATGGTCGATGGTCAGCACAAGACGCCGATGAACATCAGAATCACTCCTTATATTTTTGCTCTTATGGATTGGAACGATCCGGTGAATTGTCCACTTAGAAAGCAATTTCTCCCAATCGGTTCACAATTTCTGGAAGATCATCCGTACTATAAAGCAGATTCGCTTCACGAAGATGTCGACTCTCCGGTGCCCACTCTGACTCACAGATACCATGATAAAGTTCTTTTCCTTCCGACGACGATTTGTCCGGTTTACTGTTCTTATTGTACGCGTTCGCGCTTAATTGGCGGTTCAACAGAAGCTGTGGAAAAAGAAACTTACGGCGTGAATCAGGCGAAGATGGATGCGGCCTTCGATTACATCCGCGCTCACGAGCAGATTGAAGACGTTGTTATTTCGGGTGGAGATGCTTTCATGCTCACGCCGAAACAAATTACCTTCATCGGCGAAAATTTACTCAATATCCCTCATATCAGACGACTTCGTTTTGCTACAAAAGGTGTCGCAATCTTTCCTCAGAAAGTTCTCTCTGACCATGAGTGGTTCAACGCCTTTACGGCCGTTCATAAAAAAGCGCGTGAAATGGGAAAACAAGTTGTAATCCACACTCACTTTTCTTGCCCGCGCGAAATTACCATGTTCTCTAAACTTGCGATGGACAGACTTTTTGCCGAAGGAATTACGGTAAGAAATCAGGCCGTCTTGCAGGAAGGTGTGAATGACAATATCAACGATATGGTTCTTCTCATCAAGCAAATGAGTTACATGAACATTCAACCTTATTACGTCTATATTCACGATATGGTTCCAGGTTGCGAACACTTCAGAACGACAATTGCAGAATCTGAAGCGCTGGAAAAAGCGGTGAGAGGAACAACGGCCGGATTCAATACGCCGACGTTTGTTTGTGATGCTCCAGGAGGCGGAGGGAAACGCCATATTGCTTCTTATGAGTATTACGATCGCGAGAACGGTATCTCAGTGTGGACAGCTCCAAACGTAAAACCGGGTGAAGTGTTCTTTTACTTTGATCCAATCAGAAAACTTTCGAAAGAAGCGCAAGCTCGTTGGGCAGATCCAGCTCAGCGTGAAGCGATGATTGCAGACGCGAAAAAGAAAGCGGGCTTTTAGGCCGCTGGCGTCTTTCTCGCGTCTGAACTTCGTCTTTGCGTGGTGCCTTCGATGTTCGAAAGCAGCACGGGATATCGTTTTACAATTTCATTGAAATTCTTTTTAGTGAGCTTATAAAGGTCGCAGTAAGTCTGCGACTGAATATTAGCGGTTCTTGTCGTCTCTTTTAAGAGCGCAATTTCTCCGAAAATCTGACCGTCATGGAGAGTTGCCACTCGCTCTCCTGATTGCAGGATAACATCCACATTTCCATGAGCAATAATGAACATCTCTTCACCGATATCACCAATATTGATAATCATGTCACCTGGTGAAGAATAGATTTGTTCCAGTTGCATTGAGACTTCTTTCAAACAGTCATGCGAACAATTATGAAAAACCGGAATATTGGAAATGAGTTTGATCTTCATGTAAATCTGCATTTCCTGCTGAAGAGCATGGGGAAGATCAGCAATGATTTTTTCATCGTTATCTGACAGGCGTTTAGAATAAAGATGCGAGTAATGATTGATGGCCGCGGTCTGAAGCTTATTGGGAATATTATAATGCTTCATAAACATGAGCAGGTCGTTGATTTTTTCGCGCGATTGTTCTTTATAGCGGTCTGCACTTGCTAGCATTCTGGAAATATTACCAATGACGATACCGTACATACCTACGCCGATAATCATGATGAAACAGGTAAAAATTCGTCCATAATTATCGTGAGGAGTGATATCACCGTATCCAATCGTCGTGAGCGTAGTCACTGCCCAGTAAAAGGATTTAATGTAATAGCTGGTGACGTCCGTGTCTTTTCCCATTGGATAGATAAAAATCCAAGAGCAAGCAATCCAGTTAACAACCATGAGGCATCCCACAGCAATCGATTGGATTTTAAAAATTTTGGGAACAATGGTGATGTTTTCAACAAAGTAATAGACCTTGATGATTCGAATCATGCGCAGAAGTCTGAATGCTGTAAAAAGATCCTGATGGCCTACATAATAAGAAACCATGTCAAAAGGAATACAAGAAAGAAGATCAACTCCCAGAAGAAGTGGAGTCACCCATTTTTTTTGTTTCGGATCAATTTCACTATTTTTTTTAAGCTTCTTTTTTTCGCGAAGGTGATAGACGAGATCAGCAATAAATAAAAGAGAAATCAGACCGTCGATAACAAGTTGCCAGGGTTGAATCTTGGTTTTGAAAACAAAACTAAAAGGAGCTTCAATAGCAGTGAAACTCGCTGCCCAGAAAATAACGGCGACCCAAAGAAATTCGATTGTATTCAAATGTTTTTTATTAAGCATAATATGGATTCATTATCGGAACCGGAGCGAGAAGCCTTGACAGAAATATGAACGCCCCCAGATTATGATCATTGAAAATTTTAAATAGCGGAGTTTCAGGAATGAAAAGAATCGTACTTTTTTTGACGGTTAATATACTGGTAGTCACTACCATTTCTCTTTTGATGAGTTTACTCGGAATTGGTCGCTACATGACTCAGGCGGGTCTTCAGTACGGACCTTTATTGGTCTTTTGTTTTGTCTGGGGGATGGCCGGATCTTTTATTTCGCTTCTTCTTTCAAAAATGATGGCGAAATGGATGATGGGTGTTCAAATCGTGACTATGGAAGGCCCTCATCGCGATTTAGTTGAAACTGTTCACCGTCTTTCCCGCCGTGCAGGTCTGACCACAATGCCAGAAGTGGGAATCTATCAAAGTCCGGTTTTAAATGCGTTTGCCACTGGCCCTTCTCGAAATAATTCTCTCGTGGCCGTTTCGAGTGGTCTTTTAGGATCGATGAATCAACAGGAAATTGAAGGTGTGCTCGCACACGAAATTGCCCACGTTGCTAATGGAGATATGGTGACAATGACTCTTGTCCAAGGGGTCGTGAACGCTTTTGTTATGTTCTTCTCACGAGTGGTTGCCTTTGCTATTACGCAGGCAATGGCGAGCAATAATGACCGCGAAGAAAGACCTAGTCCCTTTATTCAAATGATGCTTGTCTGGGTTCTCGATATCGTCTTTGGCCTACTTGCAATGCCTATTGTTGCCTGGTTTTCACGCTTCAGAGAATACCGCGCTGACAAAGGCGGTGCTGATCTAGCGGGCAAAGAAAAAATGATTGCAGCTTTAGAAGCTCTCACGCGCGCTTATCCGCAACTCGAGGCCGCTACTGAACAAACGGATTCAAACTTTCGTTCAATGCAAATTTCAAGCAAAGAAGGGTTTATGCAATTATTTTCTACGCATCCGCCGCTTGCTGAAAGAATTGCAGTGCTTAGAAAAAATTAATTTTTAAAGTTTAGAAGGTAACCGTGAAAGAGTTTGTTCATAACCCTGAATGAGCTCTTTCATTAAGTCTTCGACGGTGGGAATCGTTTTAATTAAACTCACGATCTGTCCCACTTCCAGTTCGCCATTCTCGAGATCGCCATCAAGCATTCCGTTTTTTGCACGAAATTTTCCAAGGTGTTCATTCAATTTTAGAGCGAGTTCTTCACCATGAAAACTGCGTTCGATTTGCTCAATCTCTTGAGAGAATTTATTTTGAAACAATCTGACCGGAACAGTCGCTTTCATTGCTGTCTTTGTTGAAGCAGCTGTGGCCTTTAATAAGAGACTTTTGAAGTGGTCATGAGCGCTTGATTCTTTCGTCATGAGAAATCGCGTACCCATTTGAACACCATCTGCTCCAAGGGCCAGGCAGGCGGCAATAGCGCGTCCATCAGCAATTCCTCCCGCTGCTATCAGTGGGATTTTGAGAGCATCGCGGACTTGGGGGATCAATGTGAGTGTGGTGATTTCGTCGCGCCCGTTATGGCCTCCGGCCTCGAAGCCTTCAGCAACAACAGCATGAACACCTGCTTCTTCACATTTTAAAGCAAGCTCTGGAGAACTCGTCACATGAACAACGATCGCGCCTTTATCTTTTAGAAAATTTGTAAACTTTTTAGGACTTCCTGCAGACGTGAAGAAAATTTTTATACCGCAGCTTAAAGCTGTTTCAATTTGTTCCTGGGCCTTTTCATACAAAAGCGGAACATTGACTCCTAACGGTTTGTCGGTGAGGGATTGGGCCTTTTCGATGTGATGTTTTAAGAGATCGGGCTTCATTGAACCTGCGCCCACAAGACCTAATCCACCTGCATTGGAAACAGCGGCCGCCAGTTTTCCTCCCGAAACCCAGACCATTCCGCCTTGAATGATGGGATATTTTATCTGGAAGAGTTCGCTGACTTTAGTTTTCATTACTTTTTCTTTTTTAACGTTTTTTCTAATGCCTTGATGATAATCGCAACGTCAGGGCTTGGATAGCGCTTATAAAGTTCTTCTGTCACTGGTTTTGGTTCACCACCCGTTTCTTTAAAGCGGATGAGTTCCAGAACAAAATGGTGAGCAATAATAAAAATTTTGGATAAGTCTGGAAGCTTTTCTATACTGTTTGAAAAGCCTTTTCCATTGGTCGCGCCGTGGTGATGTTTGATGATTTCATCTGCACCTGTTGGCGCTTCTGGATGCTTTCTCAGAAGAACGGCAGCTTCCATGGCATGATTGAAAACCATGTCCCAATCCTGTTCAGAAAGATTGGCCTTTTCAAGTTCATCAAAAGAATTAATTTTGGTTAATTCTTCTCTGTCTGCCAGCATGATGTCATGAAAAAAAGAGGCATAAGCAATTTTCTCATAAGCTTTTGGATCATCGAATTTTAAGTTCTTGATCATTTCCGAGGCCACTACCGAAGTCATGTGACAACGTTGATAGAGAAGTCCGGTATTCGAATTGATCACCTTGTGTAAAAGATTGCTCATCTCAGGTGATTTTTCAAAATTCTTCACCATGTTTTGGATAATGGCCTCTGTCAGCTGAATAGTCTCGCTGTTAAAACCAAGCTTCGCAATTTCCCTTACGGCCACATCGTAGGACTCACCCATGATCTGGACTTTTTTGGTTTCATCCATATTGGGCGAATCAATTTTTTCAACCAGGCGGTTTGATAAAAAGATCGTAAAGCTTTTATAGGAATCTTTATCGATGTGGAAATTTTCAAGACCTTGATCCATATATCTTTTGATCGAGTCTTTAGAAAAAGTATCACCATTATGAATTCTTTTTACATATTGATATTCAGTAGGAGATTTTTTAATACGGATAAAGACATCGCAATTGACGTAATCCAGATTTAAAAAATATCTCACCGGGACAGCAATATAATCCGGAACAGCTTTTTTTGCGAGAACGTTTTCATTGATGCCTAGAATTTTAGCGGAAGCATGAACAACTTGTTCCCAATCTTTTGCATTGGGAATATTGATCGTGAAATCATTTTGGGCCACAGCTGATGATCCTAAAACAATTAAACCGGTATCGAGTTTATTTGAATCAATATACTGAGCAAGCGCTTCACCGGTCTTTTCGTCACCGATTTTCTCAGATGTAATGATCAGATCTATATTGGGAAGTATGGCCAGAAGGCTTAAAGCATCCTGGGCGTTTTTCCTTTGGATGAGATCGACTCCTAGATAAGTCGTCAGGTTGACCGAAATGAGATCGTTTAAAGTTTTATTGTCTTCGATCAAAATAACCTGGGCCATTGATTCGTCCTTTAGTGCTTTTCGTTAATCTCCTAACATTAATGTTAAATCAATTTGCACGTATTTCAAGTGATCAGCTTATGTCCACGTCGAGAATGGCAACGGAAGGAGACCGTTTGAGTTGATCAAGAAGCTCTGGTGCTGTTTCGCCCATTAAATTTGCTTTAGTCATCGTCCTTTTCATTGCAAAACCGCGATCATTGATGACCGTCCAGCCCGATTGCAGCAGCGATTTGCGGATACTGATGGAAGAACTGTAAGTGGAGAGTTGAACAGCGGGTGAGGAAGTGTCCTTTAAAAAAGTAAACCATTCCACACTCCAGAGCGCGGGATTTTTTTTGGGAGAAAAAGCATCCTGGAAAATGGCATCGAGTGGAAGAAGATGTCCAAGCTTGCGGGCCAGTGGCAGGGTTGTTCGTCCGTCTCCAATGAAAATCTTCATGATTACGTTGTTTGAAACGCATTCAAAATAAAGAAGATCTGATTCTGTAATTCGTTCAAACTTCAGTTCCGGCAAGGTGGCATGGACTGACCAGAGAAAAAGATCTTCATCAAGTTCTATGGAATAATAGGTGAGATGGTGAGTGAAATCAGCGTGCTTATCGAGTTCATCTAACAGGGCCTTTAAGCCCACGCCGACTCCGAAACCAACATCCAGCACAGTAAAGTTTTTATTCTGACGAAACAGGTCGGGGATGTGACACCCTAGAATATAATTGTGAACTGTCTCTGCATAGGCCCCTGATAAATTATGGCAGGCCTCATTGAAAAATTCCGAGTAAACTGTTTCAGAATTATCTTCTGTTTTGATAATCTTGTAATTTCCCAGTTTGCCTTTAAATGAATCGTTCAAATTTTTTTCTCTCCGTCCGATAGGTCTCTTATGAAAAAGCAGACCTGCCTGATATTCATTTCCTTAACATCATTACTCGCAAGCTGTGGAGGTGGCAATAGTAAACCTCAAACATCGTTTTCGACAAATGCCATTTTGGCGGAAGAGCGGCCACTCACTAATGATGAACGCAAAATTGCGACGCGGATCTGTTATGCTTATCAGTCGAAGTCAAACAATTTCAGAAGCGGCGGCTTCATCAACCAAAATTTTAAATTCTCATCTACAAAAACAGACTGTCAGAATTCAACGGTTAAATACGATGTGACGGCCACTCTCCGTTACGACAATAACAACAATCTGGTATTCGCCCCACCGGCCATTTTAGATCAGAACCTGAGATTTTATCCCAAGGTTCAGACGGATACAAATGGATACCTCTCTCAACTCTGTACTAAAATTAAAAACAATGAAGTGATCAGCAATACAACCACTCAAAGCAATACAAAAGTGCAGATATCTTTCAGCAACGATGGCCTGGATTATTTTCTCTTGATGTACTTCAATCAGCAGACTGACGGTTCTTTCAAAGTCGATAGTGCCGAACAGTTAAAAGTCCGCACACAGCTCAATTTCACGACCGGGCAGATTTTGGGGATGGATGAGGTTTATTCAACTCAAAAGGTTTGTTCGAACTTTGATAAAGCGAAGAATTCAAGCTTTACTCAGACGTTTATTTCTCGTTAATGTATTTCAGAATTTTATTAAGCACGTCAACGTTCAGGTCTGTTCCTGCTCCGAGATTGTCTTTCTTAGGCTTAAGTCCTGCTGATTCAGCATTCTTTTTAATCGTCTCTGTTTGATCTTTGTCCGCAGAAGGAAGTTTTGAAGCAGAACTGTTAACCTCTGCATAAAGCGAGGCCACGTTGCGGGTTTTCTTTCCGCCTGAATCAATTTCCAGATATGACGAAACAATATTGCTGAAGTGGACCAGTTGCTTTAAATCATCCGGCCGTTGAGCAATCTCATCTTTGATTCTACCAATTTTAGTTGCATCGTTTTGAGCGTTGATTCCATCGTTCGTAGTGGTTTTCTTTTCGATTTTCTCGGCCATCGATTTGATAAGGGCCTCGCGCTCATTTTTAAAACGATCTTTAATTTCGTTTCTTATCTTATCAATGTCAGCACTATTTTTAGTAATTTCATCTATTTTTTTATCGTCGTAACCTTCTTCTTTCAGATATTTTTTGACTTCATTATCGTCTTTTAATTTTGCTTCCAGATTTTCCTGAAGGGCATTCTGACGGAGAGAGAATTCAGCGAGGGCCTTCTGTTTTTCTTCAGGATTAGTTTCGATAAACTTCTTGCAGGCCTCTGCATTTTTTATCTGACCATTGTCGTAACAATCGGCCATTTCTTTTTCGACGACTTCCTTATTTTTCTTTTCATAAGAGTCTTCGATTTCTTTAGAAGTTACAGTCGTTGCAGTATCTGGATTGATTTTATCGGTGGCCTCGACATTTCTCGTTTTCATAAGCGCCAGGGTCGCGCCGTTGCCAAGCTTGTCGTAAAAGTCTCTTTGTTCATCGGCGATGATCAAACTCTTTCTGGCGGTCTTGACGAAGTCCATGATCTCACAAGCTCTTGTGTGAGATTTGCTGTAATCGTATATGCTCGCACTCGCATTTGAAATTTGAGATTGGGGAGTATAGCAGATCTTACTTACGGAAGTGATACAACTCGTCCATCTTTTAGAATCGCGATTGGGATTGCTCTTTGAATCAGAGGCGAGATTGACGCCTTTAAGAGATTTGACGTTATTTTTTTTAGCAGTATCGGGATCGTTACTCAGAAGATAAAGTTCACAGGTCGTTTTGTTTCCATCTTCATCCGTACAATCCTGTGTTGTTGTGCTGACTGAATAGCTGGATGTTTCAATACAATACGCCGTGAATGAATTGACGATGGATTTCCCCAATTCCGTTTTATAGAGATCGATAAATTTAGAATGATCAACCGCCGCCACTGTTTTCGTATCTTTCTGGGCTTTTTCATCACCGAGAAGGGCCTCTTCTAGTTTCTTTTCAAAAACTTTGGAGAGTGCTTGAACCGCTGGATCGCTCATATAATCAATGGAAATATTTTTTGATTTGGTCGTTAAGCCGTTTCCACTTGTCGAATTGGTCGAAGCAGGCGATCGACCGCCATCACCGCTTTTGGTTTCATTTTGTTGATTATAGGCCTCAGTCACTTTCTTCTTTAAATCATCTTTAAGTGGCGGAACAGTTCCAGAACCGCTCCAAAGGCATTCAGAAACTTTATCAAGCGGAAGATTTAGTTTTTTACAGGATTCATATTGAGCGTCTACACCAGGGATTGAAAGCATGACCTGAAGAGCACCGCCTTCAGTGCCATCTTCTTTTATTTTTTTGGTTTCGTTTATTCCCGAATAGACAGGCGACGATTTACTCTCCGCACTCATGGCAGAAAACGGCAGTAGTAAAAGCAATAAAGTCTGAGCGGGTTTGAGTTTCATTTTCTCCCTATATTGTACCGAACTTATCGGTTAATCCTGAATAAAACTGTAATAGGGGATAAGTTGATGGAGACACCTGCCAAGATTCTGAGGCAGTTTAGCTCGATTTTTTATTGAGAAAGCCCAGACCAAAGACCGGACTGTCCGAAATCTTCTGACGGCGTTTATTGTACTCCTCAGTGGTTTTGACGGAGGCATGGCCTACATCGCGGGAGACTTTATAAAGATCCATTCCGTTATCGAGCGCGGACCCGATATAGCTGGCGCGCGCGGAGTGCGGAGAAATGCGCTGATCGATGCCTGCTTTTTTACACCAGGTTTTTACAATGTAATCGACTGATTTAGGATTGAGTGGCTTCACGATATTGCCGTCGAGAGGATTTCTGGTGGGTCTGAAAATCCAGTCTTCAGGGTGAAGGTCTTCTCCTGAATCAGCTTTCAGATAATCCAGGTACTCTTGAATCACTTCCACACATTTCGGGTGCAGCACTTTGGTTAATTGCTTGCCGCCCTTGGCACGGATTTCAATCAGAAAAATGCCTTCGTTTTGCGTGAGATTTTTCAGGCGGAGATTGATGAGCTCGGCCTTTCTGATTCCCGTGGTAAAGAGCGTATAGATCACGGCCTTGTGAAGAAGCCCTGGCCCTTCCAGCTCATTGATTAGATCAAAAAGGCGAGTGACTTGTTCATCCGTAAGATCGTTGGTTGGTTTCACCACTTCCTGACGAGGGCGTTTGATACTTGTCACCGGATTGAATCCGATGATGCTTTTTTCAACGAGAAAATCAAAGAAACTCGAGTTCGCCGCCATTTTGCGGTTGATACTTTTAGGTGCAAGCCCGCCATCGTTAAGCCAGTTTCTGAAGGCGACAAAATGCACGCGTTTGATATCGCCGTAGGAACTCACAGTGGAAAAATTGTCTTTTATAAATTCAAAAAACTGGGTGATATCTCTGCGGTAACATTTGCGTGTATGTTCAGAAGGGAAGTTCTGGAAAAACTCGTACTCCAGTTCAGCATTGAAAGAATTTTTGTTTTCAATGATCGCCAGATCGTTGGGCGAGAGTTTTGGAGCGAGTTTTTTTAGGGGCATGTTCATACATCTATTTTAAATGTGCTTGAACCAAATGCCAGACTGGGAAAAAATCGCTACTTTTTCATCAGGCCTTCATCGCCACAGTAAGACTCTCCACGGCCTTTCTCGATCGCCGTATAGTTGTAGTAGAGACTTCCGCCTGAACTCGTATTGGGTGCCTTAATGGTATCAATGATTTCATTGGCCACTTTCGGTCCGACCATTGTACAGCCTTTGCTCAGATAAAAAGGGTAAGGATCAGTTTTCAGAGATGGTTTTACATCATCACTTGAGGCCACATCATTTGTGACATCTGGAAACGAGTGCATGACGACGGCACGGGCATAAGATTTATCGTTAACACTTTTTTGTAACCCGTGAAGTTTCATCGAAAATTTCCAGCGTTGTTTAGGATCTGAGGATCCATTTACGCGAGCTCCAGTAATGAAAAAACCGCGGGGAGTGGCGTTTGAGCCGTCTTCATTGGAAAATTCAGTCGCCTGCGAATCGCTTTCAGCAACTCCTTTTTTCCCGCCGGCCCCATGAGATGAATAATAAGATTTCACTTTTCCCGTATCGAGATCGAGAACAAACATGCGTGAATCGAAATAGTTTTTATTCAAATCATTAATCGTTATATAGCGCTGATTTTGAATTTTGATTCCGTTTTTTCTTGAAGGATCACCAGACGCTGTGAAATTCGTCCCGCGATTTTTGTCATAAAAACAAAGGGCCTGTGTGAGAGCTACCGGATCTCCGCCCAATTTCTTGAAATTAGCAATGAGTTGCGTGCGTGCTTCATCAGCATCAGTGTCATCTTTTTGCGTAAAACCCACTTCTTGTTCATCGCCTTCTTCAGGCTTTTCATTTTCTTCTTCATTCGTGGAAAGTGAAACTGGGGTAGGAGATGGCGCTAAATCGGGAGAAGGTCTTTCTCCTACAGCATTGGAACAGACAGGTGCCGGTGGCATGACAGATTCATTAACTGTTTTTGTGACGTTGATGGAGAGTAAATTTTTTAAAGACTCCCATATATCGGTAAAAAGACCTGCCGAGGCCACATGGGAATACGTTAAAAGGGAGAAAAGAATGACGATTTTTTTCATTTTTTCAAAACTCCATCCTGACCATCGCGTTCGATAAGATCTGTTTCCATGGCACATAAAATATCACCGGTTTCATTTAAAGCGATGAATCCCAGATGTTTCGGTCTGATTTTAAATTCGCTGATTTGCTTGATTAAATTAAAAGGCGCCGTTTTATTTTTCAAAAGCTTCAGATCTTCGATTTTTACGATGTCATTTTTCTCATTTTTCCAGACCAGCTGAATTTTTCCCACCTGAATTTTGGACTGAACCGAAAGTTCCGTCAGATTGCCGGAAGATTCAGAATACGTTTCTAATAAAGGCGAATTGTATTTGCCATATTTGCCGTAAATTTTGATTTGTTTTTGAGCGCATGATTCCGGTTGCGCGAAAACGCTGAAACTTACGGTTAAACTCACGGCCGTTAAACTGAGAATCCAAAAAATGTTCGTCTTAAACTTCATGCTGTGATTATACCATTAAGGCCGACTGAAGAGATTTCGGGGGCGTTTTAAAGGTCAAATGGGCAAATATGTTCTACCCGATAATAGCAATTATCGGGTAGAGATAGGTTAGGTGTCTCCTCAAACATCGCTGACTTAGATTTTACCCCATTGTGACGGCCCTTATCTGCCGTTAAAATCTAATCTTATGAAACATCTACTTTTGTGCGTCCTTTTGCTTTGTTCATTTCAAACCATTTCGGCAGAGAAAAATTCAAAACACAAACTTAACGACAACGTTCCGTTTGATCTCATGAACAATATGCAGAACTGGATCATGTTCAGAAAACCTGGCGATTCCATGGATTTTGCCGGTGGAAAACTCTTTCGTATTGATGAAGGCGCAAGGTTTGTGGATTCCATGGGTATTACCGTCGTTATTCCCAAGGAACGCCCGGACTATAATTATATCGCCAATAAAAGCCCGGTTCTCGCCAAATATTGGGGTGAAAAATACGGGTACAAACCGCTGCCACCGGACTACGAATACGATAACGTTACCCATGTGGATGATAATCTTTCCTTTTTTGACAGCATCGTCAGATCCCTTAAAATTTTGCGTGAAAAAGAGGCCGATTTACGTCAAAAAATCGCCGGACATCCGGGCGTAAAAAAAGATTTCAGCTGCGCTAATATCGGCATTGAAGTCGATGAATCGGCATTGGCAGAAATTAAAAGCTTATGCGAAGAACTCAACAAATCGGGGATAGATCATCAAAACCTTTTTATGAAATTAACTGCGATTAAAACAGATCTCGATAAGCGTGGAAAAAATGATCTGGTGATTCCTTCTGAAGATCAAAAATTTCATAAGGATTTCTCCCCTTTTATTTTTAGACTCAAAAATTAAGTTCCTACCGGAGCAATCGCCACGACGGATAAACCAATGGCCTTTCCTTTGCCCGCATTTTCGTACGAGTGATGCATTTCTCCCGGGAAAGCAAACACATCGCCGCGGGCAATTTGATAAGACTCTCCGCTCACAATAATGATCATTTCACCCTGAATACAATGCAGATACTCGCGCGTGCCGGCCGCATGCGGAACTCCCCTCATTTTGGCCCCCGGATTTAATTCAATTTTATCTATTTCCATGCCGGGAATCGGATCAGGAAGAAGTTTTGTAATGGTAATTTCTCCACCCAAACGGTTTATAGTCTTGAGAGATTCAGCAGGAATTTTTTTACAAAGCGCTACAGGAGGAACTAAAAGCATTTCAATCGAGGTGCTTAAAGCTGATGATATTTTTGCCAGGTTAATCAGCGATGGATTGCCAGTCCCGGATTCAAGATTGGCGATGGTTGATCTGGGAACCTCGGCGATTCTTGCCAGCTCCGCTTGTGTCAATCCCCGTCTCATTCTTAAATCCAAAATGCGCTCAGCAAGATTTCTGGAGAGTGAATCAAAGTCAGAAAAAGACATTTAAAAAGCTCCTGAATGTTCTTATATTGTCATTATGTTAATTTAATAACAAAGATGTAAAAAAAAAGATACATTTCATTTTTTCTGGTTATCCTAATAGTTAATTAAATTTGTTTCTTGTTATTAAACAACCTTAGGAGGTTCACAATGGGTAATACTTTCGCCCTTTTTTCAGCTAACGGAGGCGAAATGCTTCTTCGCTGGATGCATTACTTCGCAGGCGTAGTCTGGATCGGTATGCTTTATTACTTCAACTTCGTTCAAGGTGAATGGTTCAAAGAACTAGACGCTGACGAAAAAATCAAATCTGCTCGCGGTATCGCAGTAAGAACACTTGTTCCACGCGCGCTTGCCTGGTTCCGTTACGGCGCCCTTGCGACTTGGATCACTGGTATTCTTATTATCGGTTTAAAAGGTCACCTTACTGGCGGCATGAAAGGTCTTCTCAGCACTGGCTGGTGGGTTTGGATTGGAACGGGAGCTCTTTTCGGAACACTTATGTTCTTAAACGTTTGGCTTGTCATCTGGCCTAAGCAAAAAATCGTTATCGCTTCAGCAAAACAAGTTGCTGCTGGCGGAACAGCTCTTCCAGAAGCAGCAGCAGCTGGTGCAAGAGCAGGTGTCGCTTCAAGAACGAACACACTTTTCTCTATCCCACTTCTTTTCTTCATGGGAGCAGCATCTCACCTTCCATCTTACGTCAATCCAGAATTCAACGGCTGGACAGTGTTTGCTTTCGTAGCAGTTATTGCTGGTCTTCTTGAGCTTAACGCTCTTAAAGGAAAAACTGATTACGTGAAAATGACTTCTGTAAGAGGCGTGACTCACATGGGTCTTCTTTTGACAGTGATTCTTTATGTTGGTCTTGAACTACTTACTAAGTAATACATTCAACAGAAAATTTTTGGGAGCAGTCTTAGTACTGCTCCCTTTTCTTTTTGCTTGCTCCAAAGAAAATCAGACTCCTTTAACGCCTTTGGAAGAACGAGGCCGTCTCGTCTACAACACCAACTGTATTTCCTGTCATAATTCGGATCCAGAAAAGCCTGGCCCTTTAGGTCCAGAAGTGGCCGGATCGTCTCTGGAACTTCTTTCTGCCCGCACTCTTCATCAAAGTTATCCTGCTGGATACAAACCCAAAAGAGACACGCATCTCATGCCAGTCCTTCCTTTTGTCGAAAAGGATCTTCCGGCCATTCATGCTTATTTAAATTTAGTGAGAAACAAACAATCCAAACAAAACTAAAGTGATAAGCGATAGTTTTTGAGTTCTTCGATTGAAATGATTTTGATTTTGAATTTTTTGGCGAATTCGAGAAGTTCTTCACCTTTTAAAGCTTCACCGCATTCATTGAGAGTTTCACAAAGAACCGCGACTTCAGTAAGGCCTGCAAGCTTCATCAGATCTATCGCAGCTTCCGTGTGACCTTCACGTCCTAATACGCCTTTGTCGTGAGCAATGAGAGGAAACACATGCCCCGGTCTCTCAAAATCCGTGGAAACGGCCGCAAGATCGCTCATTTTCTTAATCGTGAGGGCGCGGTCACGGGATGAAATACCCGTATGAGTGCCTACTACCGCATCAATCGACACAGTAAAGGCCGTCTGGAGAGTTCCCGCATTTTCTGGAACCATCAAAGTTAAACCGAGTTTTTTTGCAATGGTTGAACTGACGGGATTCGTGATTAATCCACGTGCATGATTGAGGAAAAAATTAATTTTTTCCGTCGTGACGAATTCCGCGGCCATCAAAAGATCCGCTTCATCTTCACGATCATGAGAATCTGTGACTAAAACGAGATGCCCTGCCTTCAGGTCTTTGATGATGTCTTGGAAATTTCCTTTCATGCGCGCATACTACTAGGGATGAAACAATAAGTGAAACACTGGTTTCACCACGTCCTGACCTTTTTTGTACTTCTTCCACTGCTCAAAATCCTTCTTGATAAACTCATCTATAGCAGCGTAGATCTCTTTGGGTGTCATTGGATGATCAAACTCAAGTGATTTAAGTTCTAAATTTTTGTAGAAGGCCTCACCAATTTTATCGAGTGCCATAAACAATTCCAACTGGGCCGGCGACATCGAAAGGGCAAATTTCTTTTCGATAAATTTTCTAACGATCGGTGTTCTACGAAGCAGCCAGAAAGTGCGTCCTTGAACATCCATTTTTAAACTAGGATCAATCTGGTAACCATTTTGGTCCATGCGTTCGAACATTTTAGTGAGGATAAAATCTTTAAAGCGCGATTCTTCGAGCTTCTTTGGGTTTCTCCATTCAGCTACGAGATCAAAATTGGGATCGAACTGAATATCACCTGGCGCAAAGACATCAAGCTTTGTGATATTTTCTTTGTTGGCAGGAACACCAATTGTATTTAAAAACGGAATAATTCCTGAAGTAAACTTTGATTTAAATTTAGGGATGTAGTCTTCATCAGGCATGGCCATCTTAAATCCGCGCGAGACAACTTCTGAGCAAAAAAGTTTCGAGTCATCACGATAATCCATGCTGAAATCGTAATCGATGTTCTTACCGGTTTCCATCTGCTTTTTAATTCGTTCAAAGACGCCCTTTGAAGCCTTGTGGGCAATCTCTTCATTTTTGTATCTGAAGATCACCGAGCGAACATTTTTTTCATTTACGTGATCAATAAAAGGCGCTGTCACGGATCCGATTTCAATATGTGCTTCACTGGTAAAAAGCTCATGAGTTTCAGCATCACGGTAAACAAAACTCAAATGCGAAAATTGAAAATCAGTCTGGGCAATGCGAGCAATGGCCGCTGAAGAATAAGCATTACCTCGTGATAAAATGACATCACCAGATTTTAAATCTTCATACGATTTGAACTCACCTGCGTATTTTGGATTAATGAGAAAATAAGGAAAGTCACCTTTCATACTGACGTATTCAGCTGGCGCAGACGCTGCTTTGTCCATGCGAAGTTCAACCAGATAATCTTCAACATATCTAAGCGCTTTAAAAACATCCTGAGCACTTGTTAGACAGGCTTCGTCGACTGAATTGGTTAAGGCAAATTTAGCAAAAGAATCTTTGAGAGCAATTCTTGTTTCAAAGGAATTTTGGATTTCTGCATCGATCGATTCCAGATCACTTGTATCGAAATAAGAGGATTGACCCGCGATATTGAAAAGATTTTTATAAAGCGAATCGAACGTGTCTTTACATTGTTTTGAATCAACGCCGATAAAACTTGTCCCTCTCATGACTTCAGAATAGGCCTGCGCGAGAATTGTATCTCTTTCCGAAGCTGGACGACGGCTCTTAAAAAGTGAGCAGCTTGTCGAAGTCACGGCCACACAGCCGATCAGTGAAAGTGTCAGAGTATTCAGATGGCGCATAAAGATCTTCCCTCATCAAAAGAGTAATCACTCTATTCTAGAGGGAAATGGCGTCCTTCACGAGGAGGGAAAAAAGTTCTTTGCTCGGAATTATGAACTATTCCAAAAGAATGTGAAGCATTCGGCGCAGAGGCTCTGCCGCTCCCCACAGAAGCTGATCACCTACAGTAAAGGCGTTCAGATATTGAGGACCTAGGTTCATTTTGCGAAGACGACCGACTGGAATTTCTAGTTTTCCGCTGGCGTATTGCGGAGTCAGGTATTTCATCGTTTCTTCTTTTTTATTTGGGACAAGTTTTACCCAGTCATTGTGTTCGCGGATCATCGCTTCGATTTCATCCATCGGAACATCTTTTTTAAGTTTGACAGTTAGTCCTTGCGAGTGACATCTCATTGAACTGACGCGAACGCATGTTCCATCGATCGGAATAAATGTTTTTGTTTCCAGAATTTTATTGGCCTCAACTGAGCCTTTCCATTCTTCTTTACTCTGGCCATTTTCCCATTCCACATCAATCCACGGTAGAAGATTGAATGCGAGCGGTTTTCCAAAATTGTCTTTTGGAAAACCGGGATCGTCTAATAATCCGACCACTGTTTTTTCCACCTGAAGAATTTTATCTGAGAGATTCTCTCCCTGGTCCATGACTTTATCTGTGACAAATTTCATTTGTTTTAAAAGTTCATTCATATGGCGAGCACCGGCCCCCGAAGCTGCCTGGTAAGTCATACTTGTTACCCATTCCACCAGATCCGCTTTAAACAGTCCGCCCATTGCGAGCATCATGAGGGACACAGTACAGTTCCCACCGACAAAATCCAGATGACCGCTTTTAAGCGCTCTCACAATAGATTCCTTGTTGATCGGATCAAGAATAATCACGGCGTTTTTATCCATACGGAGAGTCGAGGCCGCATCAATCCAATAACCTTTGAAACCGCTCCCGCGAAGCTCAGGGTGCACTTTTTTAGTGTAATCTCCGCCCTGGCAAGAAAGAATGATGTCCATTTTTTTCAGTTCATTGATATCGTAGGCATCGGCCAGAACCGGATTAGAGTTGGGCACATTATTGGGATTTTTTTCGCCTTTTTGTGAAGTTGTGAAAAAAGTCGTCTCGAAATGTTTGAAATCGAATTCACTTGTCATTCGTTCCATCAAAACCTGACCAACCATTCCTCTCCAGCCGATAATCCCTAACTTTTTCATATCCTGTCTCCGTATTTTTATTCCCACGTTATTTTTTATCTTTTAGAATGTTTTGTAAAATGGATTATTCCACTCGGTCATTGCTATATTTTGGAAAAAACTATGAATGAAAAAGTAATTGTCTCTAAGTTTGGCGGCACATCGATGGGTGATGCCGAGTGCATGAAAAGAAGTGCTTTAGTTGCTTTTAACCAAGGCGCAAAAGTCGTTGTCGTATCAGCGACTTCCGGAACGACCAACGATTTAATTGAATTGGCCAAAACGGCCGAAAAAAGCACGTGGGAAAACGCTTCTCTTATTCTCACCAAAATTAAAGTCAAGCATCTAAAAATAGCCCGCGAACTGGAAATGAATCCAGAAAAAATTGAGCCCATTAACCAGCTTTGTGAAGAATTGGAATCGATGTCTCGTGGAGTTCATCTTCTGAAAGATTGTTCACTCAAAGCGCTTGATTCCATTCAAAGCATCGGTGAGCGCCTCTCAAGCGTTCTTTTTACGGAGGCGATGAATATTGTTCTCAGAGCGCAGTCTGTCCAAACCACAGCAAAATGGCTTGATGTTCGCGATGTTCTCATCACTGACAATCAGTTTTCCAAAGCGCGTCCCCTGACGGAGCTTATTAAGACCAGATGTCAGGAACAATTGTCTTTCATCAGACATTCTGATGTGATTCTTTGTACTCAAGGTTTCATTGGAAAAACTCAGGATGGCATGACGACGACACTGGGACGTGGTGGCTCCGATTATTCAGCAGCGATTTTAGCAGAAGGACTAGAAGCAGACATTCTTGAAATCTGGACAGATGTCGCTGGCATCGCCACGACTGATCCACGCATTTGTAAAGAGGCCAAAGCGATACCCGAAATTTCTTTCAAAGAAGCTTCGGAACTCGCCACTTTCGGTGCAAAAATTCTTCACCCGGCGACACTTTTGCCGGCCATTCGCGCTCATATTCCGGTTTTTGTCGGCTCAAGTTTTCATCCAGAACAAGGGGGAACCTGGGTCAAAAAAGATGTGGAAGATATGCCTCTTGTCAGAGCAATGGCGATGAGAAAAAAACAAATTCTCGTGACACTTTCAACACCAGAGATGCTCTATTCTCACGGTTTTCTGTATCAGATTTTTAAAGTCTTCAATGATCATAAAGTGTCGATCGATGCCATTACGACTTCGGAAATTTCCGTTTCGCTGACTCTCGATGATTCAACACTTTTAAATAAAGATCTGGTGAATGATCTTGAAAAATTCGCTGACGTCCAGGTTGAAGAAAATCTCGCACTGGTTTCGTTGATTGGAAACAATATCAATCACACGCCGGGACTAGCAAAAAAGATTTTCGAATCTATTTCTGATATTAACGTGCGCATGATTTGTCTCGGAGCAAGTAAGCACAATTTCTGTTTTATTATTGCAGAAGAAAGCGCTGCCGAAGTCATCAACCGTTTGCATAAAACATTTATTGCTTAAGGAATCACTATGAAAATTGCCCTTTTGGGAAAAGGAAAAACGGGTGGAAAAGTTCTTGAGCTTTTACAAGATCAGAATATTTCTCACACTGTATTTGATTCACAAAATAAACCGACCATTGAAAATCTTCGCGGCCACGATGTCATTATCTCTTTTTTATCCGGCGAAGTTTTTAAGCACTATTTGGATTTGCTTGTTGAAACAACTATTCCGGTTGTCACAGGAAGCACGGGGCTTGTTTGGCCCAACGATTTTGATGCTGATTTAAAAAAGAAAAACATCAAATGGATTTATGCGACCAATTTTTCTCTCGGAATGAATCTCGTTCAACAAATGATTCAGATATTGGGAAAGGCTTCGACTATTTTTTCTGATTATCAATTCTCAATGACCGAAATTCATCACACTAAAAAATTGGATGCTCCTTCAGGGACTGCTTTGTCTTGGAAAAAATGGGCAGGCCATGAAATGGAAATCGAGTCTATTCGAGAAGGAGACGTGACAGGAATCCACGAATTAACATTAATCACTCCCAATGAAAAGATAACTCTCCGACATGAAGCGCTCGATCGTCGCATTTTTGCTGAAGGCGCGCTCTTTGCCGCTTCTAAAATACATGATAACAAAATTGGACCTGGCCTTCATTTATTCCAGGACATCGTTCAATCTCAATACTTAACACCATCAACACAAGGAAAATAATCTATGAAAGACATCAATTCGACTCCCCTTTGGACGGCCATTGTCACTCCGATGAACGCAGACTCTTCTGTTGATTTTGAATCGTTTGAAAAAATTCTGCGCGAACAAGAAAAGGCCGGCAATGGTGTCGTCATCCTTGGTTCAACTGGAGAAGCTCTCAACCTCGGCAAAGACGAATGCAAAAAAGTCCTGGAGTTTGGTCTTTCGCTCAAGATGTCTATTCCTGTGATGACTGGAATTGGTGGCTACAATCAAAAAGACACGCTCGACTACGTTCGCTATTTAAATTCTCTTGAAGGCCTTGATAGCTACCTCGTCGTTACTCCCCTTTACGCAAAACCTGGTGAGCACGGGCAAACAGAATGGTTTAAAGCGATCATGGATCTCTCAACAAGACCGTGCATGCTTTACAATGTTCCGGGAAGAACGGGCGTAAAAATGAATTTCAATGCCATTAAGAATTTGAAAGATCACAAAAATTTCTGGGCGATTAAAGAAGCTTCAGGATCAGTTGAGGATTTTAAAAAGTACGGCGAAATGGCGCCAAAAGCACGCATGTACAGCGGTGACGACGGCCTTGTGCCGGACTTTGCGCCACACAGATGTGTTGGTCTCGTTTCAGTCGCGAGCAATTCATGGCCTCTTGAAACGCGCGCTTATGTTGTTAAAGCGCTCGACAATAAACTGTCATCAAATGAAATCGAATTATGGAAGAAAGCTTGCGACACTTTGTTTATCGCTGCTAATCCGGTTCCGGTAAAAAACCTGATGCATGCTCAGGGAAAAATTAAAACAAATGTTCTGCGCTCGCCGTTAGACTACCGCGATCTTGCTGACAATACTCCCGTTTTAGAAGCGAATAAAAATGTTCAAAGCTGGTATAAAGAAAACGTCTAAGAATTTTTTGAGAAAGAATTTTTTGAGAAACAATTTGGAGAAACGATAATGAGCCACAATGTAAATGCTTGGGAAAAAAATTTAAATGACCTCGAAGCGGGACGAGTCCGTTCAGCTGATTTCATCAATGGGAAATGGGTCGCCAATACGGAAGTGAAAACACAAATCCTTGAAGCTTTCAAGGCCGGCATTTTGAAAGAAGAAAATGGGTTCGTCGATAAGCACACGCTCATGCCACAGACTTTCAATGTCGATCGCGGAATCAGAATTGTTCCAGGCGGGACTTCTGTTCGCCGTGGATCTTATATTGCAAAAGGTGTCATCATTATGCCACCAAGTTATATCAACGTCGGCGCTTATATCGATGAAGGCACGATGGTTGATTCACATGTTTTAGTTGGTTCATGTGCTCAGATTGGAAAGAAAGTGCATCTTTCAACGGCCGTGCAAATCGGCGGTGTTTTAGAACCTGTGGGAGCTGCACCAGTTATCATTGAAGATGAATGTTTCATTGGCGCAGGGGCCGTGATCGTGGAAGGAATTGTGGTCAAAAGACGCGCCGTCATTGCTCCTGGTGTGATTTTATCTAAAGGAATTCCTGTTTACGATATTGTTAATAATCGCGTTTTAGATAAAGGTGAACCTATTCCAGAAAATGCCATTGTTGTTCCAGGTAACAGACCTGTTAAATCGGACAATCCATGGGCAAAGGAAATGGGGCTTTCGCTTCAATGTGCAGTGATCGTTAAATACAGAGATGAAAAAAGCGAAGCTTCGCTAGTTCTAGAAGATTTCCTCCGTTAGCTTTCTAGGTTCCAGTAGACTAAGTCTTCTGGAACCTTGTGACATTTGTTTTACAGTTCGGTTGTGTTCTCCGCGCTACACTTGGAGGTGGGAGAACACAACATGAAACCATCTACTTACGAACAAACACATCTTGAAGCACAAACTTTCCAGGCAAAGACGAAACAACCAGAACTCGATTGGGTAAACATTCTTTTCCTCACATCGACTCCTGTGATCGCCACAATCCTTTCCTTTTTTTATTTTAAATCAAACGGAATAGAGTGGTCGCAAATTGTTCTTGCAGTGATTTTTTATTTTGCTACAGGAATCGCTATTACAGCTGGCTATCACCGACTCATTTCTCATAAGGCGTACAAGGCCAACCCACTCGTCAAACTTCTCTTTCTTCTTTTTGGAGCAGCTGCTTTTCAAAACTCGGCCTTAAAATGGTGCGCCGATCACCGTGTTCACCACCGCCATGTCGATGACGAAAAAGATCCGTACAATATCAATAAAGGATTTTTCTGGGCCCACATGGGTTGGATCTTCTACAAAGATCAGCAAACGGAAACGTCTCACTATCCAAAAGATTTATTAAACGACAAACTCGTTATGTGGCAGCATCGCAATTATTTATGGATTGCTGTAGCGATGGGATTTGTTCTTCCAACTGTGATTGGTTATTTTCTAGGCTCAGCTTTAGGCGGTCTTGCCCTCGCTGGTGTGGCCCGTGTTGTCTTCGTTCACCACTGTACATTTTTTATCAATTCGCTTTGCCACGTTGTCGGGTCTCGTCCCTACACTGATACAAACACGGCCCGCGATTCATACATCATGGCGTTTTTTAGCTACGGTGAAGGCTATCACAATTACCACCACTACTTCCCTAGCGATTACCGAAACGGTATTCGCTGGTACCACTTCGATCCGACTAAATGGCTTATCAAGACTCTTTCACTTGTTGGTTTAACAAATGATTTAAAGAAAGTTCCTGAGAAGTTAATTCTTCAGGCGCAAGCTCAAATGAAACAAAAAATTGCTTAATGATAGTTTGGCCCGGCAGAAAAGCTGGGCCTTTTTTTTAAAGATCGATCAGGAATCTACGATGTTTTTATGAAAGAGAAACTGGACTCTGATCCGTTGGATGTTTGTTGTTGGATGTTGGATGATCAGACAACCGACTTCGGTTTCAGAGTCTGTTGCCGTTTCGCAAGACTGATCTTTAAACAACCAACCCCCAACAGATCTGAAAACCTTAAACCAGCTCAAAACTCAACTAGAGATGATAACGAATACTAGTCACAACCTTCCCACTCTTCAAACGAAGCGCTGTTCTTAAAACAAGAGTCATCTGATTATGCAGGAACTGGTGATACCACTTGCGAGTGATAAATTCGGGCACCACAACCGAGACCATATCTTTGCCTGACTCGATATGGACCTGGTCGATATAATCGAGTAATGGGCCCAATACCGAGCGATAAGGCGATTTTAAAATATTGAGCGGAAGACCTTGGCTCCACTTCTCCCAAACCTTCAGCATTTTATCCGTCGCATCTTTATCGACATCGACATAGCAGACGCGAACGTCATCTGAGATGGTCAGAGCGTATTGAACGGCCATAACAACTCCTGGGTGAATACCCGAGATCGGAACGATGGCAGTGTATTTTCTTTCATCAGCGATATTCAGGTCCTGGTGATAGGTATCGCGTGCGAGCTGATGTCCTACGGCAAGGTAGTGGCGTTTAATAGATTTGAAAAAGAAAACGAACGAAGGAATCAAAAGAACAATAATCCAGGCGCCATGGGTGAATTTTGTAAGCGTGATAACGATCAAAACGACAAAGGTTGTAATCGCGCCGATTCCATTGATGAGAAGCCCTCTTTGCCAATGCGGTTCTCTCACCTTTTGATGGTGAACAATCATTCCCAACTGCGAAAGTGTAAAGGAAAGAAAAACGCCGACAGCGTAAAGCGGGATTAGTAAGTGAGTTGAGCCCTTAAACATGACAATCAGAAAAGCAGCTCCGATAGTCAGACCGATAATTCCATTGGAGAAAACGAGACGATCCCCGATGCTTGAAAGCTGTCTTGGAAGAAAACGATCCTTCGCCAGAAGAGATGACAAGCGAGGGAAATCTGCATAGCTGGTGTTGGCCGCGAGGAGAAGGATTAAGGCCACGGCCACTTGAGTGGCATAATAAAGAAAATTTTGTCCGAAAACCGCGCGCGATAAAAGGGACATAACCGTTTGACCGTGCACTGGAGTAATTCCATAAATATGGGCCATGAGTGTGATCCCAAGAAAGAAAACACCCAGAATCGCCGACATCCAGATCATGGTGATTTTTGCATTCGCCTGACTTGGTCTTTTAAAGATAGGAACACCGTTTGATATGGCCTCGACACCCGTGAGGGCCGAGCAACCAGAAGCAAAGGCGCGCAGAAGTAAAAAGAGCGGAACTTCCGGATACGTTTCATGAAGAATGGGTGCCTGTTGAGTTACTCCACCTGTCGCGACTTTAAAAAATCCGACTACGAGAAGAACGATGACGGAGAAAATAAAAAAGTATGTGGGATACGCAAAGATATTTGAGGATTCGCGGATCCCGCGAAGGTTTAATCCCATGATCACGAGAACGATAAAGAGACAAAAAAGAACATTATGTTGAGCAATAAACGGAAACGCCGAGCCGATGTTTTCGACACCCGCTGAGACAGAAACCGACACAGTTAAAGTGTAATCAATGAGAAGAGCTGCACCCGCAATCAGTCCTGCTGTTTCACCTAAATTTTCTTTGGCAACAGTGTAAGCTCCGCCGCCGTGAGGATAGGCCGAGATTGTTTGCTGATAAGAAAGAGTAATGATTAAAAGAAGAACCGCAACTCCAACGGCCATAGGCATCGACCAGGCCATTGCTGCAGCAGAAAAGGTAAGGAGGGCAATGAGAACTTCTTCAGTTGCGTACGCGACAGAAGATAATGCGTCACTAGAGAGAACAGCAAGAGCTTTCCATTTGGGAATTTGCTCTTCCTCAAGCTTATCCATAGTGAGTGGATCCCCAATAAAGATCTGCTTCATTCTTTGAAAAAACATAGTCTGCACCATAAAAAAAATCCTTCTCGCGGAAGGATTTAGTTCAATTAAAAAAGGACGTTATAAAACATGCGTAAAATTGCTCTAGGTTTAGACTTCTGTCAAGAATAGGCCTTAAACTTTTCAAGGGTCTAATGGACTGCATTTGACATTTTTGGCCCAATAAAAAAGGCACGGCCACAAAATATATGAACACTAAATTTAATAGGACCACTATATATAGTGGTGTCATTCCATTTTTTTAAACTTCTTTTATTGTTTTCCGTTCCTAATAAAGCGATGTAAGTTTAAATTAGATCGTAATTTTTAGATTCATAGGACCGGGTGGAGATCATCTAAGATATTAAAATAATAAACTTTCCAATGATCTCCGAAAAGCAGAAATTTCATTATGGCCGGTCTTGTCGAGCGAAGGTTCAGGAATTTTTTATTTTTAAAATTCAATGATCTTGTTATCTTTTGGTTATAGGTCTTATTTTTTTGGGTTTTTTGGCAAATTGAACATTAAAAGAATATTACCTGTAACACACACACAAACACACAGATTGAAGTTGGAAGTTGGATGTTGGCCGTTTGATGAAGACGGTTGATGTTTGAAGGAAAGCTTCGAAGACATTCAGGAGGCATCACATATGGCAACGGATATTGCTAAGGACACGGCTAACACAAAAGTCATTCCAAAGTCCGCTATTCTCGCACCGAACGATCAACGCTTCGTTCTTTTTCCGATCAAGTACCACCAGGTTTGGGAAATGTACAAAAAACACATGGCGGTTTTTTGGACAGCTGAAGAACTAGACCTCGTTCCGGATCTTAACGACTGGGAAAACAAATTAAACAACGACGAAAGACATTTCATCTCTCACGTTCTTGCGTTCTTTGCTGCTAGTGACGGCATCGTCAATGAAAACCTGGCGATTCGCTTTATGAAAGAAATTCAGATCCCTGAAGCTCGTTGCTTCTACGGATTCCAAATTGCAATGGAAAACATCCACAGCGAAACTTATTCGCTTTTGATTGATACATACGTAAAAGATGCTGTTCAAAAAGATAAGCTTTTCCACGCGACAGAAAATATGGCGTGTGTAGCGAAGAAAGCAACATGGGCGATGAACTGGATTTCTTCTAAGAAATCTTTCGCTCACAGAGTTATTGCTTTCTGTGCGATCGAAGGAATTTTCTTCTCAGGATCTTTCTGTTCGATTTACTGGTTGAAGAAAAGAGGCCTCATGCCAGGTCTTTGTACATCAAATGAATTCATTTCACGCGATGAAGGTCTTCACTGTCAATTCGCTGTTCTTCTTCACTCACTATTGGCAAAAGAAGAGCAACTTGACCACGCAACAATTACTCAAATCATCACTGAAGCAGTGGCGATTGAAAAAGAATTCATCATGGACGCTCTTCCAGTGTCACTTATCGGTATGAACGCTGAATCAATGGGACAATACATTGAATTCGTCGCTGATCACTGGTTGCAACAACTGGGCGCTCCTGCGTTCTACAATACAAAAAATCCTTTTGACTGGATGGAACTCATCTCTCTCGAAGGAAAAACGAATTTCTTTGAAAAGAGAGTTTCTGAATACCAACGTCCTGGCATCGTTGGCGATAAATCAACTAACAATCACACATTCACACTAGACGCGGAGTTTTAACATGTACGTCATCACACGAAGTGGCGAGAAAGAGCCGATTAAATTCGACAAAATCACGGAAAGAATTGAACAGCTATGCTTTGATCTGGACAGATCATTTGTAGATCCAATGAAGATTGCCAAGAAAGTTATCGAAGGCATCTACGATGGAATCACGACAAAAGAACTTGATCAATTGGCCGCTGAAACAGCAGCTTATTTATCAACTCAGCACCCGGACTATTCAACTCTTGCGGGAAGAATTGCGGTTTCTAATCTTCACAAAGAAACACGCGGCTGTTTTTCTGAAAACATCAAGGCCATGTACAACTACGTGGACCCGATTAAAAATGAACACTCACCTCTTGTTTCAAAAGAACTTTATGATGTCGTTATGGCGAACGCTCATAAACTGGATGAAGCTGTTCAGGATCGTCGCGATTACAACTACGACTACTTCGGATACAAAACTCTTGAGAAGTCATACCTTCTTCGCATGAACGGTAAAATCGTTGAGCGCCCAGGCCAGATGCTTATGAGAGTTTCTCTGGGAATTCACCTTGAGAATATCGACGATGCCATCAAAACTTATAGCGGCATGTCTGAAAAGCTTTTCACACACGCTTCACCTACTCTGTTCAACTCAGGAACAAATAAGCCTCAGCTTTCATCATGTTTTCTTTTAACGATGAAAGATGACTCGATTGAAGGGATCTATGAGACGTTGAAACAAACAGCGCTTATCTCTCAATCAGCTGGTGGGATTGGTCTTTCCATTCACCACATCCGCGCTAAAGGTTCATTCATCAGAGGAACAAACGGAACATCTAACGGTATCGTTCCGATGCTAAAAGTCTTCAACGATACAGCTCGCTATGTTGATCAAGGCGGCGGGAAGAGAAAAGGCGCGTTCGCGGTTTATCTAGAGCCATGGCACGCTGATATTTTCGACTTCCTTGAAATGAAAAAGAACACAGGGAAAGAAGAACAAAGAGCGCGCGATCTTTTCTACGCTCTCTGGATTCCGGATCTGTTCATGAAGAGAGTCGAAGAAGATGGCATGTGGTCGCTCTTCTGTCCTCACGAAGCTCCAGGTCTTGCAGACTGTTACGGTAAAGAATTTGAAGCTCTTTATAAATCATACGAAGAAAAAGGACTGGCAAAGAAAACAGTTCGCGCTCAAGATGTGTGGTTTGCAGTTCTTGAATCTCAAATTGAAACTGGTTCTCCTTACATGCTTTACAAAGATGCAGCTAATGAGAAATCAAACCAGAAAAATCTTGGGACAATCAAGTCTTCGAACCTTTGTACAGAAATTCTTGAATACACAGCTCCGGATGAAGTGGCCGTTTGTAACCTTGCTTCAGTAGCGCTTAACAAGTTTGTTGACGTGACTGGCGGCAAAGCAGTTTACAACCACAAAAAACTTTACGATGTTGTTTATCAGATGACTGTGAACTTAAACAGAATCATCGATATCAACTTCTACCCTGTTGTAGAAGCACGCAATTCAAATATGCGCCACCGTCCAATAGGTCTGGGTGTACAGGGACTAGCTGATACGTTCTTTGAAATGAGACTTCCTTTTGAATCAAAAGAAGCGCTTAAACTCAACAACGATATCTTCGAGACCATTTACTTTGCAGCCGTCACAGCGTCTAAAGATGCTGCGAAAAAAGAAGGACCATATTCAACATACGCGGGCTCTCCGATGTCTCAAGGCATCTTCCAGTTCGATATGTGGGGTGTAAAACCATCTAGCGGAAACTGGGATTGGGATGCTCTTAAAGCTGAAGTAGCTACACATGGTGTACGCAACTCGCTTCTAGTCGCTCCAATGCCAACAGCTTCAACATCGCAAATTCTTGGAAACAACGAGTGCTTTGAGCCGATCACATCGAACATCTACGTTCGCCGCGTTCTCTCTGGGGAATTCGCTGTTGTAAACCGTTTCCTTGTAAACGATCTTATCAAGATGGGATTGTGGAATGATAAAATGAGAAACGAAATCATTGCAAACAATGGTTCGGTTCAAAATATCAACTCTATTCCTGAAGAGCTTAAAGCACTTTATAAAACTGTTTGGGAAATTAAGCAGAAGTCGATCATTGATATGTCAGCAGGCCGTGGCCCTTACATCGATCAAGGTCAATCTTTAAACGTCTTCGTTGAAGATCCAAACTTCGGTAAACTTTCTTCAATGCACTTCTACGCTTGGAAAGCAGGTCTTAAAACAGGGATGTACTACCTAAGAACTAGAGCAGCGGTTAATGCTGTTCAGTTCACAGTAAAAAACAATGAACCTGTGAAGAAAACTGTTGAAGAAGAAAAAGCAGCAATGGTTTGTTCTCTTGAAAATCCAGAATCATGTGAGATGTGCGGGTCTTGATCTGCATGCTCTTCAGACGATAAATCAGGAATAAAAAGGCCGGAAGAAATTTCCGGCCTTTTTATTTTTAATCGTGAATTTGTAGTAAGCGCGGCCCTTCGCCTGTTGAAAATTCCCAGATCGGGGCGTTTGGCGCAGGAGCAGTGTTGTACATAGAGGCCTTAAAGAAATCAAGAATTCTATCGCTTCCAATCCCACCCATTTGAGCAATATTAAAACCACCAGAACAAACACCAGTTGCAGTTGAATTCGAAAACCCCTCCGGGCAATAAGTGGCAAGAGTCGTTAATTCCGTTAGTGTTTTTGAATCAGACGTATCACTAAGAACGTAACTAGAGAAGAAATCCAGCTGGGTATTTATCGCCATATTGGAACCGGTATAGTTGATAATTGAAGATGAGGTGGCCATAGGAGTGAGAGTGCTCAAACTTCCGCCGCCGCCACCGAAAGAAAAATCAAACAGATCACTGCCCGATGCAGGCGCAGTATTCACTGAACAATTTGAACCATCCCCCACACAGGCCATAGTTGTGTTGGCCGTATTTCTAAAGGAAGCTATTTTATTTTCTAAGTAGTACACATAAGCACCAATTGTGCCGCCGTTATTATAACCGACAACTGGATGAAAATAGTCTGAGGCCGTTCCCGCTGCTCCGGCGTTGCTGTAAATAACTTTTCCCATTGCTAACGAAAGATTTACTGAACCTGAACTTTCACCAACAAGACCTCCCACCACATGAGTGTCGGCGGCCCTAAGTCTTGAGCGATTGTCTGCTAATGCATTTGTAATAGTTCCCGTATTGAGACCTGCAATGCCACCGGCGCGAAGACCGTTTGGTGCCGAAGTCGCGGAAGTAAAATTCAACTCTCCATCAAAAGTGACTTGATCAAGGCTTCCATTATTGGTTCCGGTGATGCCGCCAAATTGCTCAAAGGCCCCTGCCATACTGCTGTCTACTTTTACATCCGCACGCGATTTTAAAATATTACCCGCAGTAGAATTGGCACCAGCAATTCCGCCCGTGCTGACTTTTCCGCTGACATTTCCTCTTTCGACCATGATTTTCTTAAGAAGATTTTCATTGTGTCCAACGGCCATACCAATTTTGTTCTCACCGTTAACTTTGCTGTTTAAGATTTCAATGCCGCCAATCGTCCCCAGATTATCTCCAGCAAGGAGCCCTGTGCCCAGGTCTCCGAGACCAGCTGTATTGCTGAGAGTATTATTGTAGAGTTTTAAATTGCCGATCACACCTGTGCTGGAAACAGATCTAAAGATCCCTTCATAGCTGTTTGGATTATCACCCACAACATAGCTCAAGTTAAGGCCATAGAGAATTTTCCCCATTCCGTTTAGCGTTCCATTGAAGACAGGAATTGTTGACGATGGTGTCGTCCATGAAGAGGAAAGATTGATATCATCAGCAATTCTATAAAATTCTGTTGCGGCCCTTCCACTTAAATCACTTAACTGAGTTGCCTTACAGATCACCACAGGATTTGTTTCGCTTCCTCTACCGAGCGTCCCTACCTGATTAAGAACAGATTGTTGATTACTGGCCAGCAAACACTCTCGTTGCTCCCAGGCCTGTCTGGGAATTGATCCTGCCGTTAAGATCCAGTCTGCTGGTGTCGTAAAAGCTGGCAGCGTGGTTCTGATAGATGAGGCCGTTTGAACCGAACAGCCACCAGATGCAGGAGAGACCGTGGAATAGCAATTTGTTCCGCCAGAACCAAGAACAAAAACTCCGTTCATTGTTGGCGTTCCACCGTTACCTGAATAATTTAAGACACCATCAAAGAGAACATCTGTGACGGTACCTCCGGAGTTGTCACCAACAATACCTCCGATATTAGTTGCCCCTGAAGCATAAGAATCAACTGTCATTGTAGAATAGGCGCTTGTAATAGAGCCGCTACTCGTCCCGGCAATACCACCATTATTTGAACTACCCGACGAAAGGGCCCCTTCACTAAAAGAATTTTTAATCATCGCACCGGTCATATGTCGTCCAACCAATCCACCAATACTCGTAGCTCCGCCTTGATCTGTGCTAACTTGTCCACGAAAATGCGACTTAAGGATTTGCCCTGAATTTTGTCCGACAAGTCCACCGACATAATCCCGGCCACGGATATCGGAGTCACTAACGTGGACGTTCATAAGAGTTGTCGTATTGTATGTTACTGTTCCGGCAATTCCGCCGACATAATTTCCATCCACGTTGTTGTTTGATTGGGCCTCGGCCCTTAACTTTTCAATAAAAATATTACTGATTACATTATTTGATCCGTTGATTATTCCCGCGATGCCACCAATTTGATTTTTCCCTCTGACCTCAACATCTTTCAAGAATAAGTTTTTGATTCTACCTGTACCGCTTAAATATTTAACGAAACCAAGACCGACGACACTCTTTGCTTGAATGCGAATATTGCTGATAACTTTATTGCTTCCATCAAAAATCCCTTGAAAGCTTGTTGAGTTATCAAATGTCGTACAATCAGAAGATACATGATCAAGTGGATTGAAGTTGTGATGTTGATCGACAAGACTGCTGGCAACGCCCACACATTGAGGTTTTGAATAAGGACCGAAATCGGTTTTGTTCATATCCAAATTGTTCATCAGTTTATATGAACTGGTTGCATAAGAACCCAATGCGGTTTTTTCACCAATCTGGTTTAACTGCCATTCTGTACAAATTTTATAGGGGCGTTCTATTGTTCCATTACCACCGGCAAAGGGATGAGTTCCTATTGTTGTACTTGAATTGACATAACGGTCACAGAGAAATGGTTTAGGCATGGCCACGAGATGTTTAATTGCAGGAGTCTGACCTGGGATTTGCGAAGAACATGTTGGCGCAAATCTTGTGATGGCCATAGGAACTGCGTTGCAGGTACTTCCGGTCCAATTTCCATAATAAGCTTCGCAAAGATTTTGCTTTGCTATTTGATCGACGGGATAATCCGGTGTTGAAAAAGAGCAGTTCGTTGTTGAGGTGAGGACTTTACTTGGAGTCGCTGCTGGGGCCCCAAGTCCATTGTTAAGGAGAACGGTATGGACGCCTTTGGCATCAGTAGTATCACATGTACTTGTACCGACGAAAAATTCCACGGAGACGACAAATGGGGAGACACCATTTCCGCTTGGAAAATTGACCGGAAGTCCCTGGTTCATAATATCGTCGGAGGGAGTTGCAAGAGAAACTTTTTTACACGAGCTCGTGATTGTCTCTGCTCCAAATCCAAACGGACCATTTCCAGGCTTATTGAAATTTTGAAATTTTAATCTATAAGAAAGCGCACTTCCCTGGTTACCGCCTCCGCAAAACCAATTCGTGGTGGCATTAACGTCGTCACATTCTTCTAAAAAAATATCCGCGAATCTGACCAGCCCACCGCTTGTATAATATCTTCCGTTGGAAAAATCAGGATCAGAACACGTGCTGTTGTTCAGATTGAAAGTCAATGACGTATCCGTTCCGCTGAGTTTGGCCGGAACTTTTGCACAAATAACTTTGTCATTCATTGGAAGTCCTGAAGTATTCGTATCCCACATCAGGGCATAAAACATCCAGTCGCCATTGGGAACGTTGAGAGTATCTTCCGTTCCAATAATGATTTTACCGAAGAGATCTCCGGATGCTGAACGGCCAAAAAGAAGAGTTCCACCACTGCCAGCAGTTGCTGATAGACCTGAAATTCCACTGACGTTTAACTTAACGCCTGCTTTTGTTCCACCTGGTTTTGAACAGGAGTATAGAGACATTAAAATAATAAACACCGAAATCAATTTGCTTGAATTGAACATATCTCTTCCTTACAAAACTTTCGGTTTAGCCGTTTCCAAAAGTTATTATAAGGTCAATATCGGCTTCAATAGCTTGAGAATAAAGTTAAAGTAACAAATTAAATGAAATTTCTGATTAGTATATCTAAAAGCTTAATTTACAAATGGTGGACCTAAATCTTCAGGTCCTCCCGAAGCTTTTACGACTTCCAGCTTGTTAGCATATGCACCTCCCTGTGGAATCATCATGAACCAAGCTGCCGTACCAGGGGCAAAAAAGTTTTGCGATACACTCCAAGGAGCATTATCAAAGAAAACATCCCCGTTGGCATTGCCCGCTTTAAGACCTGAAGAAGTTCCAGGGTAAAAACGAAGGTCTTTATCAAAAGTTCGTCCTGCGGCCAGAATCGGCGGTGTTGTGGCAGGTTTCTCAACTGAATACAGGACTTGAGACATTGAATTGGCCAGCAATACATGCCCTTTGAGAGCGCTCGGGATAACCATGTTAACTGAACCGTTACACATAACAATATCGCCGTTTGCAACATCACCCAAGGGCGTAGAAACAGCAGATGAAATAATATTATAGTAAGATCCCGCGAGTGTAGGATCACAAGTCGGAGTTGAAGCACTAAAGGCACCACCTGCATTCAGGGCATCCCAATCACTTCCTTGAGTATGAACTTGGTTCATGATTTTGTTGGCATCCATTGTTTCGATTTCAACAATTCCTCTTTGAACAGTACCAGTATTGACACCTAAAATTTCCAGAATGGGAGAAGTTGTATTGGCCAGATTGATTCTAGGTCTTACGGTAAAATCTTGAATAACTCCTGCGTTCCCACCAACAAAAGGAGTCACGTGACCGACAAAATGTGCATAACACCCAGTCTGAGCATTTGTGGTGTAAATCTCACCTCTAACCTCTCCTTCTACCCTTACTTCTTTAATAGTTGCACCACTAATATTTTGCCCTGCAATTCCTCCGATATCTTCAGTGGGAGCATTATAGAGGTTGGCAAAAGACGTTGAACAATTCAATCCGCGTGAAACACTTGCATGACCTTCAATGCCTTCAACCATTGCCGTATTTTGTCCAACAAGACCACCGGCCGCGAGCATACTAGCATTAGAAAAGTCACCTTCAATTCTTAAAGGAGAATCAAACTTGGAGCGAAAAATAGTTCCACTATTTTTTCCAACCACTCCTCCGATATGAAAAACATCACCAGTTCCGGCAGTTGCATTGATGTAAAGTTTTCCTTCATACACATTTATTTTATTCACTGACCCAAGATTGTAACCAGAAAGAAGACCCACTCTTATAATAAGACCCGAGCTAGTTAAAACGTTTGGAGCATTTATTCCAGCATTCATAATATTGAGATTATTTATCGATGCCCCTGCATCTAATCCAGAAAAAATACCGACGTTCAAATCTGATGTAATAGTTGTGCCAGGAATGTTCATTGAAAAATTAATCAACGAATAATTATTCCCGTTTAATTTATAGGCCCCTGCAACCAGTGGATTATAAGTTCCGATAGTGCCATCGAAGACAATATCCTTTTTAAGAGCATAAAACTTAGACGTATCTGTCGCCATGTTATTAAATTGAGAGAGTGAACAAATCCATTTAGGATCGCTTTCAGTTCCTGAACCAAACTGGGTCGTATAATGTCCATGACATTCTCTTTTTAAAGCTGGAACTTTGTTTTCGATCAAACTTTCAAATGCTAGTCGAGGAATGTCGTAACTGTCATCTGGCATAGACCAGATGTACGGCGCTGAAGTAAGAACCGTATCTCTATTCATTAATTGAACAAGTACGTTTGAAGATCCATTACATAAAATGATATCGCCCGGTAAAACTGCTCCAAACGCAGATGTTGAGATATTACCAGATGTAATGTCATAGTAACGGCCCTGCTCAGCTGTCGTACAATTTGGAAACGAGCTCGTATAAGCAGCGGGCAATGCGGCCGCATCCCAACTCCCTGTGAGGACCGGCATTTTTATGGCGAGTCCCGTGTAATTCGATTGAATTTTTGCAGAGGCCAGAGTTAGAGCTGAACCGCATGTTTGCCCACCAGGATCGCCAGTATAATAGACCGAATTGCAAACTGGAGCTGAGACTCCATCACCGATGACAGGTCCACTCGTCGTATCACTTGAACCTTTATTTGATCGCCTAAAAATATTAACAGCAAGAACTCTTGTGTAATTACCACCATCATCATAGCCAACGATACCGCCGAGCTGAGTTTTAGAAGATGTTCCATCTGTAGTTCCTGAGGCCACAATTAAACCAGTCACATAAGAATCAGACAAGTCAACATTTACAGAATGGCCGATGATTCCACCAACCATAGTTGAGCCTTCCAAGCGACCAAGCTTTACAACAGTTTCAGAAATCGAAATTCGTTGAGATGGTGACGGAGTAAAAGCATAGCCAACTAACCCGCCAGCATCAGATTCAACGGGTGTTCCTCCACCGCCTTTGGAATGAATGGATCCTACAAAACTAGAACGATTGATACTTGAAGAAGAGGCCGGATTCATGTAGCCAACGAGACCGCCATAAAATTGCTGTCCACCATATTCACCTTTTACGTGAACATTATTAATCGTTACAGTTCCATCTTGAATTCTACCGATGAGTCCACCAATATTACTCTTCCCTTCGACATGTCCGTGAAAGCGAATATTTTCGATGATTGATCCGCCAGTGCCTGGCCATAAATCACCAATTAAACCACCTTGAATATCACCATTGTCACACATGATGATTCCATTATTAATTGTTAAATTTTTTATCTCGGCTTCTTTAACATAACGGAAAAAACCAACGGCCTCATTTGGATTTGTGCCTGCAGGAGTTTTACAGTCCATCATGTAATTGCTTATTTTGTGGCCGCGCCCATTGAAGACTGGTTTGTTAGTCAAAGAAATGCGTCCATAGAAATTTGTTTGACTTGCAAGACCAGCATCAGTCAATGGATCACCAATGGGTGCAATTTTTTGATTTCCATAATCAATGTCAGTCAACAGATCAAAGCTCGCCTCTTTAAAAGATGTAAAATTAGTCCGTAGTAAATTCAATTGATCTTTTGTACAAACGGCATATGGACTTCCAGCAGTTCCGAAGCCAGCTGCAAATGCACCAGCTCCCATTCTTGGTCCCTGACAAACGTCGGCCTCATCCGTTTTTATGAAAGTTTTATAAATGGCCGCCGATGATGGTGCTGTATCAATAACAAATTTCATTCGGGGATTTTCGGCCAAAGGCAGATTATCCACGCCTAATGAAGGATCACATCCGGTGTTACTTTTGAATGCCCCGCTTGCGTAGTAAACTTGAAGAACAAGATTAAATCCAGCACCAATATTTGTAGGTAAATGCAAATCTTGAAGTGGTGTTGTGTCTGCGGCATCTGTTAGACCGGTTAAATTAGAAAAATCAGAACGAAAACAAGAAGACTCCGCAATTTTAACGGGGGCCGTTGGATCTCCAAAATTCTTTGCTTCATAAGCGACAATTTTATAAGAAGTTGCATAACCTTTGTTAAATTTTGCACCAGGATTTTGATCGCATGAAGTTGGTGAAAGAACTCCTCCAATATTTTTGCAGTTAAAAAAATCAAACTGTGGAAAACGATACTCAGACATAAATTTTACGTTATTTGAAAAAGCAGGATCGTTACAACCATCATTCGTCAGATTGATTTGAATACTCGCATCTGTTCCGTTTAAATTTGCCGTTGTCTTTCCACAATACGTTTTACCTGTGAAATTCGGAAGCGATCCAGCTGCAGGAGCAACTCCTAATTCATATGAAATCGCAAAAAAATTCCAGGTCCCGTTTGGGAAAACTAAATCGATCGTGTCTGTATCAACTTTCTTCGTAAAAACTTTTCCGTCATTGCTTCTGCCATAAAAAAATAAACCATTATTCGCTTTGTTTGTGAGCAAGGCCGCAAAGTTTCCAGAGATGATCTGAATTTTGGAGGATGTTTTTCCAGGCGATTTAGAACACGACGAGGTTATTGCCAAGACAATCAATAACGGCAATAAGAATGCATTCTTCATAATCTTCCCTATTGTAATACTTGATAGCTACAGATCTATACTAGTAGTTATTCTAGAAGATTATCGGTAAATAAAATTGTGAATTGAGAATATAATATCTTAGCGAGGCCGTCGGGGATGTCGTCACTTGCAAGTGACCTAAAAAGTTGCCTCCTGGGCCAAAGGGCCAGTCAGGCGCTCCTATTGAGGGCGCCTGACCAGCGAAGATTTTATTACTTATGGACGATAACTTCAGAAGCTGGAAAGCGAACTTTTTTCGCTGAAGCATACTTGTCATCTTCCGCTCTGAAGCCTGCAGGACAAGCGCATACTGTTTTCCACCCAGTTCCTGTAAGCCCTAAAATTTCGTCATATTTAACCGGATCAATGCCTTCCAAAGGACATGCATCTACGCCAAGAACAGCAGCGGCCGTCATAAAGTTTCCAAGAGCGATATAGGCCTGACGTGCGGCCCATTCAGAAATAACTTTACTTCTTAATCCAGAAACAAGATCTCCGATCATCATTTTTTTATAGCCGTCCATTGTCGAAGCTTCCATGCCGCGCACTTTTGCAGTTTCTTCAATGAAGTGTGTAATGTGCGCTTCATCCATTTTTTCTTTTATGACGAAGACAACATGATGAGAACAATCGCTCACCTGAGACTGATTCCAAGAAACAGCTCTCAATTGATCTTTAATCTGTTGATTCTGAACGACGACAAATTTCCAGGGCTGAAGTCCATACGATGACGGAGTTAAAATCAGGGCCTTTTCTAAACTTGCCCAAGTCTTTTCATCAATCTTTTTAGAGGCATCAAATTTCTTTGTGGCATATCTCCACTCTAGTGCTTCAATCAGTTTTTCTGCTTTTATAACTTCCATTTTTTTTCTCCTTAGAATGAAAAATATGATCCATTTTATCTCAAGTGAACATACAATGAAAGTTAGACATGGAAAAAATTAAATTAGCTGTTCATATTGTTTTAATGAAAATTATCTTAAAAAATTTTTTAAGATGGATTATCGGCGTTCAATTCAATCAGGAGGAAAAACTCTCTAAGTTACCTCCGTGTATCTATGTGGCCAATCACAACTCTCACCTCGATACAGCTTGTTTTCTTGCATTGGTTCCGTCGGATAAGTTTCTCGTCACTCATCCCATTGCTGCTGCCGATTATTTTTCAAAATACCGCTTTACTGAATGGTTAGTTAAATTTCTTTTTAATGTTGTTTTAATCGAAAGAAAAAGCAGTAAAGGTGCAGAGGCCACATTAAAACCCATCGACGACGTACTAAAGGCCGGACATTCCATTTTATTTTTTCCTGAAGGTTCCAGAGGCAATCCCGAAGTCATGGGCCAGTTTAAAACGGGCATAGGGCTCCTGCTCAAAAATAATCCTGGTCTTCCCTTCGTTCCTGTTTTTATGCAAGGTTTAGGCAAGGCGATGCCTAAAGGTGATCCGGTGCTTGTTCCTCACGAATCAAAAATCATTGTTGGTGAACCTGTCGTCATCGACTCTGTCGCGACTCAATCACCGGCGGACATCGCTCAGAGAGTCCGTGATGAAATTTTAAAACTCAGCGCTTCGTCACACTAAGAATAATATCTTTATTTGGTCTGAGAGAAACCTGAGGATTAATTTTCACGCCCTTTGTACTTTCACACAAAGAAAATTTGAAATTTTTAACTGCATTGAGAAGGAAAACTCTCATCTCCAGATACGCGAGCCTCTCCCCCATACAAATGCGTGGCCCTAATCCAAAGGGGATATAAGTATAATTGGCAGGCGTCTTTTGAAAGCGCTCAGGAAGAAATTCTTCAGGACGATCCCAGTAATCCGCGTGATGATGAATCAGAAATGGAGAGAGAGAAATAAGATCTCCTTTTTTTACTTTTTCACCATGAATCATATCGTCTTCAACAGCAATTCTTCCAAAAGACCAGGCAGGCGGTCTCATGCGCATAGTTTCTTTGATAAACCAATCGAGAGATCGATAGGCTGCGAGATCTGCTTCACCGGCGTAAAGGAAATTTTTTTCTTTTCCTTCTTCCAGAATTTTTTCCTGCCACTCAGGATATAAGGCAAGAAAATAAAAACTCCACATCAAAACGTTCGCGGTTGTTTCATGACCAGCAAAGATCATTGTTTTAACCTGCGAAAGAATTTTGTCATCGCTGAAATTTTCTGAAGACTCTAAAAGAGCATGAACCATATTGTCTGTTACATTTTTTTCTTTTTTCTTTTCTCGTTCGATAATTCTTGCAACTTCGGCATCGAGCTCACCAAGGGTTTTATCGAAATCTGCTTTCAATCGTTTCTTTGCGGGCGTTTGAAACTTTGTAAAGTAAGTCATTTTCTTTTCTGTCAGATCAATCAAATGGGTGAGATTTTTACTGATCAGAAGAAAACTATCTTCAAGCGTTTCATCAAAAAGACTTCGCCCGATAACATGAAGAGGGTAGGCCGTCGCAAATTTGCTCATGTTAAGTTCGGAAGAAGTTTCTAGTTCATTAACCATTCGGGAAAGTGTCGATTCAGATTCCTGTGAAACAATCTTTAAGTAACGGTCAAATTTGCTCGGATTAAACGTGGGCTGAATGACTCTTCGGCCCCTTCTCCAGTCTTCACCGACGTCAGTGAAAACGCCCATCCCCAGAACCTCAGAAACCAACTGATAGCCCGGAGTATTTTTGGGATAATTTTTGGCGTTATCCAGAAGGACATAGCGAATTCCATCCGGATCATTAACACAAAGAGTTCTTCGTTTACCGATGAACATCTCCAGAAAATCACCGTACTGTTTCATACAAGTATACATGTAATTGAGACGTCCGGCCTTCAAAGACAAAGCATGGCCCGTCATCCATCCCCACATTTTATCTCTCGATGGTTGAACTGCTTTTCTTCCTGAAGTCGTCATAAGATTACCTGTTTAAAAATTTACTGATTCGTCTATAATTTAAAAATGATTACAACTAAAGATCATATCTTAAATTTTTTTTTAAAACGTCCACAGCATTTTTTTCCATTGCTAATCTTCTCATTACTCATTTATTTTTTTGCTCAATTTGTACTGACAAAAAACTTGTGGTTTTTATCAGCTTTTATTTGCACGCCCTATCTTCTTCCCTTACTCGCCCAAAGAATTGTTCTTGCCTTTTACCCCATTGAAGAAGGGGGAAGTTATATCGGCCTTGACGAAAAAAAATTTCAACCATGGCTTTTTTCACTTCGCATTCAACAAATCTATTTGGTCTTTCCTCAACTGGAACGTTTACTTTTTTTTCTTCCAGGAATGTACAGCGCCTGGCTTCGCGCGTGGGGATCGAAAGTGGGCAAACATGTTTTCTGGACACCGGGAACTGTCGTCAATGACAGAAGCCTTATGGATGTTGGGGACTTCGTCATTTTCGGACACAACACTTATATGTCCTCGCATTTTCTCCGCGTGAAGAATGGAAAATTTTTTGTGTATGTAAAAACGATTAAAATCGGAAGTGGTTCTTTTATCGGTGCTTTTACAAAAATGGGACCGGGGACAACGATTGCTCCAGGCTCACAGGTTCAGGCGTTAAGCCAGTTTTCCGTTAATCAGAAACATCCCGCAGAGGCAAAGCTGTGACTATTTACGATTTAAAACCGGCGTTTCAAAATCTACTCAGACCCATTGTCCGAAAAGTTCATGCGGCCGGCATAACTCCCAATCAGGTCACTCTTTTTACCTGCGCTCTCTCCATCGGCTTCGGTCTTTTTCTTTTTTGTTCAAGCGCTCGGTGGTTTGCTTTCTTTCCAGTTTTTCTTTTTGTTCGCATGGCCTTGAATGCAATCGACGGCATGCTCGCCAAAGAACACAATATGAAAACTGCAATAGGGGCCATCTACAACGAAGTCACCGACGTGGTGTCTGACGGATTTCTCTACTACGCTTTCATCCAATTTTCTTTCATCAGACTAGATCTACTATTCTTCGTCATTTTCTTTTCGGCCGTCACTGAAATTACCGGACTCGCTGTTTTATTAAACGGCCAACCCCGCCAGTACGCAGGCCCAATGGGAAAAAGCGATCGCGCCTTTGTTTTCAGTGTGCTTGCCATTCTGATTGCCATCGGTGCTGACAGCGAAAAGCTTTACAACGGCATTCTGGCCGCGGTAGCTGTGCTTTTGTGTGTGACTGTATTCAACAGAGCAAGAAAATCTCTTAAAAGCCCTTAGCTTTGTTTTTGATAAGACACCATACCGATGCCCATGATGATACAAAGAATGCCCGCCACCTGAACGACGTTCACGGGAGTTTTTTCCACATAATGAGAAATGAGAAGCGACCAGATATAAGTAGTTCCGTACGCCGGATAAACGATCATCATGATTCCGCCGAAGCGAAACGACAAAGTCATCAAAACTAAGACCCAAAAAAAAGCGACAAGGCCGGAAAGAAAATACCAGTTTTTGTAAATAGGGATCTCCATGATTTTAAGAGATCCCATTTTAAAAAAGTATTGAGCGCAGGCACCAAGTATGGCGGCCACGAGAATAATGAGAATAGGTACCGTCTGATCTTTCATTATTTCTTCGCGATCAACATTCCCATTGAATAAGGAACGGTCTCCAGCGATTGAAATTCAAAGGAAGTAAAGCCTGCTTCTTTCAACCAGGGTTCTAACTCATGAGGAAGATAAACTCTCCCTTGAACAGTTCTGATCGTAAGTCCCATTTGATAAAGAGCACGGGCCATCGCTCCTTCAGGAGCTTTTCCGTAGGCGTCGAGAATAATCAGCTTGCCGCCAGGTTTTAAAACTTTTGCAATCTTTTTAAACAGGGATTTATTCTCATCTGGTGTTTGAATATGAGTGACATTTCCGAGAGTCGCGTAATCAAATCTCTCACTTCCAAAATCAGTCTGATGAAAATTCCCTTCTATGTAAGAGACCCTTTCAGTGATTTTCGTTTTTTCTGCTGTGTCCTTGGCAACTTTTAAAACGGCCGGCCAGTCTGCGAGAGTGACTTTAGCTTTTGGATTAGCATAGAGAAAATTAAAACTCCATACTCCTGATCCTGCGCCAACATCCAGAACCTGAAGGTCTCTGCTATTATCGCTAAGTTTTTCAACCATTAAACGTGCACAAGGAGTCATCATCCATTCAAGCGACTTCACTTGAACCTGGTATTCCATTTCACTGTTTTCAACAGTGTCCATTTTTTTAAAAGGAGCTCCTGTTTTTAACAGCGCAGGAAGATGGGCCCAATATTCATCAGAAAGATTTTTATAGTTGCCTTTCAAAAGAGTCATGACATTAGATAGGCGGAACTGATCATTTTCTTTTTCAAGAAGCCCCATCGTCACAAGAGTGTCACAAAGAACTTTTGTCGGCACTAACTTGAAACTATGTTTTTCAGCAAGTGATTCAGCGGTGAATGTTTCGCCTGGATTATAGGAATTGAAAATCTGCATTTCCTGCACAATCCGGTAAAGCGAAGACGATCCATTGGCCAGCATCAGATTGAAGTAGACTTCGAGACTTTGTAAATTATTTGCACTCATAATCATGCGGCCTTATTTTTATTGTACTTGGCAGAGGCGACTGTGAAGATCCCCCACTGATCGATCTTCATATCAAATTTGTCAGCGCCGTGACGGGCAAATAATTGATCGATTTCTGCTTGGGTTCTTCTTCTCATCACCCAGTTCTGTCCTTCGCGGTTTGGAAGAGTATGAGCAATCATTTCCAATTGAGGGTGCCATGGCTGACCTGTATAAACGATAAAGCCTCCGTCTTCCAGAATTCCGGTTGCCCCTTGAACAGCTTTTAAAACTGTTTCGTTGCTTGGAAACAATTCAAATAAACCAGAAACAATCAGAATATTTGGTTTGAATGCTTGACCTTGATAAGTTGCAGGATCAAAAGCATCGGCCTGCATGTGTTCAGAGTTCTTGACTCCGAGTTCCTGTGCAATGGCCTTTCCTTCATTGACGTTGGCCTCGCTGTAATCTCTTAAAAGAACTTTTACATCTTTGTTCTCATATTTTTTTGCTGTCTCAAGAAGATAGCGGCCAGGTCCTGAACCAATATCCATAATGCGAACAGGTTTGCCTTCGGCAAGTAGAGAATCAATACAATGGTTGAGAGCTTCTCTCATGTGTACACGACGAGCGCGAATCCCTTTCCAACCAACAGCATTGATATAGAAGTAATCAATAATTTTTCCGAGGACCAAATCCCCTTTCGCTTTATTTTTATAAACGTGATCGAGAGAAATCCCTGAATCAAAACCGTGTTTATATCCGATGCGAATCCCTTCTGAAAGTTTTCCAAGAGTTTTCATCGACATAACTTGAAACATGTAGCTTAGTTTATTTACCGGAGAAATATCGCCGGATTGAATTTTGGTGTATTCTTCGTAAGTCCAGCCTTTCTTATCAGCAACAACAAGATCCACGCTCTCAACAGGTTTAGCAAAACATTCATTAATAAAACGGTGAATGTGATCGAAAGGAATTTTTCTGTCTTTTTCATAAAGCACGCCATGGTAGAAACCATCAAGCGTAATAAATTCTTTTTTACTTGAGCTCAAATTTTCAAAAAATTTCTTTTGGGGAACATTGCTTACGACCCAGTCACTTCCAGCTGAAAAAACTTGTGTCGGTGTGTGAATCGCCCCAGCATCGTTGACTACTCTTTCAGCGGCATCATAAAGACCTACAAGAATATTGACTGCGATATCTGGTGTAATCAATTTATCTTCATCATATTTTTTTTGTTGTTCAGGATCGTGAGTAAGAAATTTAGATTTTACGTAACTTGAAATAAAGGCCGGATGTTTAATGGCGTCCAGAAGTCTACAGCCAGGAAGAGCTAGTGGGACATAAAGTTTTACCTGGAACGCAGGAGCAGCGAGAACCATACCGCGAATTTTAGGGGCGTAATCGTGTACCCACGATGAACAAACAACAGCGCCGACTGAATTGGCGATCACAAAAACGTTTTCCATTTTAATGCCATATTCTTTGCAGATAAAATTCACAAACGTATCTAGATCTTTGATGATGTGAGCGAATGTCGGCGCATACCCGCGCGGTCCCGGAGATTCACCATGTCCGCGAGAATCGTATCCAAAGGCCCAGCAGTCTTGTTGGTTGACACCGTCGATAAGATCGATAAGCCTTCCTGAGTGTTCGTGTCCTCTGTGAATAACAATTAAAGCTTTCTTTTCACCTGAGCTTGCCTGTGTCGGTTCCCAGGCCCTATACACAAGTTTCACCCCATCGAAAGTGGTAAAAGTAGATTTTTTTTCAGCTCTTTTGCTCATGCTTATCTCCGCTTATAATTATTAATGTAAATGTTTTTTTTAATTATCGACAAAGACTTGGGAATATTGAGGTTTTTATGTTGGGACTTTTGTCCGTGGGTGAGCAAACAGAAAGGTCAATCATTGCGACCTTTGCTTTGATATTATTTTTCACTGTGCTTTTTTACGGTTGGGATTTAATTTCACCAAAGGTCTTTTTAAAACCACTTAAAGACCGAGTGAATTCGTGGTGGATTATTTTTATCGTTGTCGTGCTGATGATTGCTACCAAAAGAGAAGTTCTTTTTATCGCGATGGCCTTCATGTCTTTTATTGCCTTTAGAGAACTCATTAGCAAACTCAATCTGAGTCATAAACACAGACGAACAATCCTCATAGCCTACCTTGCGATTCCACTCCAATATTATTTCGCTTACGCGAGGGATTTTATCGCCTTTCTCACCTTCATTCCTGTGGGAATGCTTGTGCTTCTTCCGTTTCGCTCCATTCTTGAAGACATGAGTGAAGAAAGCATTAAAACATTCAGCCAACTGCACTGGTCTTTAATGCTCACAGTTTTTTCTCTTTCACATATTTCTTATCTTGCTTCTCTTCCCAATGTTGAGGCCTTAAAAGAAGGTGCGGCCGGCATGATTTTCTTTTTAATTGTTATCACTCAATTAAATGATGTTTCACAATTCATTGCCGGAAAGCTTTTCGGGAAAAGAAAAATTTCCCCTCTCATTTCTCCCAATAAAACATGGGCGGGTCTGATTGGTGGGATGATTGGCTCTACCGGATTTGGACTTCTATTTCGCGGCCTTCTCCCTCATACAACGGCACAGGTTATCCTTTTGTCTTTGTTAATTGCGACGACTGGCTTTTTTGGAGATTTAAATATTTCTGCGATCAAAAGAGATTTGAAAATTAAAGATATGGGCGATTTAATTCCGGGTCACGGTGGTATTTTAGACAGAATGGATTCGTTGATTTTTTCTAATCTGGCGTTCTTTTATTTGAGCTACTACTGGCTCTATAGCTAAGTCTTACTTGTTGTAAGAAAGAAACTTTTGATTCATCACTGGTTTTGAATCCTGAAAGTTTTCAGTCTTAAGAGCAGACGCTGCTACAAGAGTTAATGTAATTGTTACGAAAAGAAGTAGATCTTTCATTGTCGCCTCAAAGTGTCTTTTAGGCGATATTATCAAAATCCACTTGCCCTTAGGGGGAGCTTGAATTTTTTATAAGGGGCCGTCTAAAAATTAAACGGGAGTATATTGATAAATTTTAATTGTGTACATCTGGACCAGCTCCAAATCGACAAGATTCCGATGCTTATCTGTTACATCCGTAAACCCCTGTAGATCACAATCCGGGATTCTTAAATAATAACGGTTGACTACAATGGCCCCTGGATTCAGACCCGGGCGAATCAACTGCATAAAATTCTTTTCCAGCTCATCCTTAAAATATGACGGAACGTCACTGAGAGACAGAAAATCGTATTTTTTATCACCTTTTTGAAGATGCTTAACCAGATCTTCATTCAGGTAATGAACCTTGCCCTGATAGCTTTTAATCGCTTTAAACGTCTCTTTTTGGGCCTCAATTGGAACCCCTGGCATCGTCTTAATTTTTCCATAAAAGCAAAGTTGAACAAAAAAGCTTTTCTGGGCCAGTGTTCTGGTAAAAAGTCGCTCAAAGGCCTTCTGATAAAATTCAAAATGCCCTTCGGGTATATTTTTTTCGATGAAATGCCCTTTGTACAAAAGAGCATTGAACATTGTTTTGTTTCCCACTAGAAAAAGAACCGCCTTCCAACGATTAATGGGGAATTCTTTTTCATAATAGTCTTTTTGTGCATTCAAATCATCAAATCTCAGTAAACGGTCAAAATCCCTTCCCATTAAGGTGCGTGTGATTTTGGCAAGCATCTGAAACGTTCTCTCCCATTTTCCTGTATAAAGAACGGAAACATAATCGCTCTGTTCAAAAACATCTCGAAAATAGTCGCGGACATCTTGATCAAGATTTAGCTTTTCAAAAATCTTTTTTCTGGTTTCGCAAAAATTGTCATCGTCGTAAGGGAAGTAGCCCCAGAACATAAGAAATTCATCGTATTCGAGCTCGGTATAAGTGCTGAAGCGAAGTTTTGCTAAAAGCAGTTGTTCATGAGAAAGATCAGATAAAGCAATATCTGAAACACTAGTTCCGGCCAGAGGCAAAGATCTTCCGCCTGAACCGCACACTGAGAAAACTTTCTTGGGTTGATACTCTTTGACGAGTTGGTACTCAACAGTCGTATCTTCATTTCCAAGAGTATAGTTCAGACCTTTAAAATATTTTTTTTCACTCATGCCTTATCCTTACCTTTTTTCAGAGCGTGTTCGCGGCAGAGATTAAACTCTTCATCAGTAATAAATCCATTGTGGCCCATAATCTGGGAAAGCCTCACGCCGTGTTCATTAGCGAGCTTGTCGATCTCAATGACTTTCTCATAATCAATATTGCGCGAAAGTGTGAAGGACTCATATTTTCCTTCCATCGCTAATAGGGCCGTTTCTGCTAGGCAGGCATAGACAATATTTCCTTCGAGACCAATATCAATATTGATATTCACCTTATTGCCCGGCAATTGCACTTCACCACTGGCGATAACCAAAACATCCGGACGTTTAATGGCGTCTTCTTCACTGATGTCAAAGGGTCTCGAGACATCGCAAATCACGCAACCAGGTTTAACTTTCATTATATCAAGGACTGTTTTCCCCTGACCGGATGTAGTCGTGATAATTAAATCGGATTCATGAGAATGCGAATCAGCTTCAGTAGAAATTGTTATTTTCGCATCTGGGTTAATTTTTAAAATGTCTTCTTTTAACTCCATTAATTTGTACGCCCTGGGCGCGACCAGGATCAAATGATCCCAGGTTAAAGAGAGAACTTTGGCCGAAACGGCGCCGATACTTCCTGTTGCCCCAACGACCATAACTGTGCCGAGAAATTTTTGATTCTCTTTTTTCACGAGTCCCATTTTTTCAACTGCCAATTTGGCCGCCCAAAGCGTTGAGGCCGACGACAATGAATTACCAGTCGTTACTGGAATAGGACTTAAACGATCAATGGTGACACCTGCATCACCTACAATTTTAGTATAAGCACCAAGCCCCATAATTTTAGAACCTGATTCCTGAGCTTGCTCGCAAAGTTTCAGAATTTTTTTGTAAATGACATCAGGTTCTTTTTCCATCAATTTTTTGGGAGTTTCGGTAACAGCGTAAATCAACCCTTCAACTGTCTTGCCATTTTTTTCACTGACGATGCCATCAATTTTTCCGTAATAGAAACCAGGCGAATAGGAAAGCAATTCTTCAATGCCTTTTTCAAAAGGTTTAGTGTATTCCTTGCTGATTAATTTTAATCCTGGCAAAGTGAAAAGATAGCGAGAACTCAAAGGATGAATAACGAATGAAAATTTCACAACGCCTTCATAGTCGCTGTTAATTTTTTTAATCTCAGGAACAAGATTCAGATCGTGCACCATTTGAACAACATCGTCGTCTTTAACTGGAACGCCCTGTCCTTTTTTAAGTTGAATAATTCCTTCGAGGATAGCGTAGTTGATTTTGGAATGTTCAGATAATTGCGGAAGGCAAACCAAGGCCTCTGTAAGTCCCGCTTGCTTTAATTTTTCTTCAAAAAGCGGAGTCAGAATATCAATGATCAGAGTCTTTCCTTTCAGATGAGAAAGATTTAGAAAATTTATATTGGCCTCATTACCGACAAGTACTTCACAAGAAAGAAATTCATCGAGGGCGCGGTTCATTTTTCTGTTTTCTTCTTTGAAAGACGGAACATGACTCTTTTTAATTTTCATTCGACGAAGAACTGGTGCAAGTGTCTTCATGTACTTTTCAAGAGCTTTACTTCCATGAAGGGTGAATGGAAGTTTCGTTAAGAAATAAGGATCGGCCATCACCAGATCATTGCCAAGATCTTCTAAAACTTCAACGAAAGGCTTTTGAAGAGCGGCAGAGTAAAACCCAATCTTCTTTTTGGAGAGAAACGTTTTATTTTTAAGATAAAAACGTCTAAGAGCATAAGGAATATAAACATCCTTAATAATCTGTCCGTCTACAATCGGAGTTTCTTTTGCCACCGTTCTTATTCTATGAACGTCTGGGTGAAGAAAAAATCCTTTTTTAAATTTCACTTTTTGAGGAAGACCTGAAATACAAATAACATCGCAAATGCCATCATATTTTTTAATTAAATCTTCTGTGAGTTCGAGATCAAAATTGGTTGAAAACTGGGTAATGCGATAGGTTTCGCCGTAGAAATTAACTTCTTCATCAAAATTGTAGGCCACCTGTGCGAAGGCCAGTGAAAGAATATGCTTCATAAATCCTTTGAGTGAAGATCGTCAGTTGAAATACGAGAATAATTTTTCTTTGTATTCGCTATAACGGCTTTCTTCAATTTCCGGTAACTCTTTATTAGTACGAGTCTTATCGTAAGAGAGTTTGGAAAACATGAATGCAACTAGTTCAGTCGGAATTCCAATGAGCTTCAAGATTCCGTTATGAAGGGGATTTTTCGGAACGGGAAGATATTCGACTTTTAAACCAAGAGCGCGATTGATATCGCCAAGAAATTCGCGCACAGTAGGTACTTCAGCGCTGATGAGATGATACGTTTTAAGTTCATGTTGAAATTGATCTCTTTTAACTAATAAAGAAATAAACCGAGCGCAATGATCAACAGGAATAATCGGTAGCTTCGTATTGGGGTTATAGGGCAAAGGTAAATAAGGAAGTCCGCGGATCAAAAGAGAATGCTTTTTCAGCGCATCCATAAAATAGTAAGGTCCATCCCCTTTTGGCATGACCCCGGTCTTTGAATCCCCGATTATAATACCTGGCCTGATTATTCTTACCGGTATCTCCAAATCAGATTCGCGAATCATTTTTTCAGCGAGATATTTTGTCTGCGAATAATAATCAGAAAAAGTTTTTCGATTGGGAAGAAAGTCTTCTTCCAGATAAAAGGAATGCTCATCTCCAACTGCAATAGTCGAAATGGTATAGAGGGCCTTCAGGTTACGGCATTTCTTTGCCAGCCCAATCATATTTTGAGTAGCAAACACATTTTGCAAAAAGGCCTTATCATAGCTGCACTTGATATCATAAAGGGCCGCTGCGTGAATGATGACGTCGACGAGAAAAGCACTCTCTGGCAAAGATTGGGTCATCTGAGGATCTGTGAGATCTGCTCGGATAAATTCAACATTGGGAAGATTGGAAAAAACATCTGTCTTGGTTCGCCCCAAAACAAGTATGTGATCAGCAAAAGTGGCCAATTCTCTAACGAGATAGCTTCCTAAAAAACCTGTTCCACCTGTGATTAGTATTTTCATCTCTACATCAAACTGACACGAGTGCAGAAGTTCACCAGGTCGGCCTGGTCTTTAGGTGAATAAACTGAGAGATATGAAGGATGACATTGAATATTCCAGTAATGATTTTCAGCGAAGACTTCACCGTCTCCAAAAAAAGAAAGTCCGTTACCTTCAGTCAGCAATTCAATTCTTGCTGATGTCGTTTCAATACTCAAAAGATTTTTATCTTCAGAAGGATAATTTCCTTGAAGGATTTTTAAAATACAAGAAATCAATTCAAGACGATTCTGGTGTTTAAAAATGGTAATATTAACTTTTCCATCCTGATGGTTTGTCTCAGGCGCCACAATAAAATCACCGCCTAGGGCCGGTTGATTATTAATCATAATTAATGGAGATACGATCGTCTCGTTTAATTCGTCTGAGCTAATTTTGAAAGTGTAGCTCTTAATTTCTCTTTCAAGAAGTTTCTTTGCTAGAAAAAGCGAATAAATGCTTTTTCCTGAAAGCTTCATTAAACTTTTAAACTGCGGGAAAGCTTTTCTGAGTTCATTAATTTCCATTGCAACGTCAGCAGCAAATCCTAGTCCGCCGTTCGTGGCCATGTAAGTTCCATTGATACTGACAAGGTCAATTTTCTTCTTCACATTTTGACGAATCGTTTGTGTTACTTTTTTAATGTTCGCACTAGATCCTAAAACGCGTGCAAAATCGTTGGCCGTACCACCAGGTAAAACCAAAAGGCTTACATCTGTACCTGCGAGTCTTTGAATAATCGTATTGACTGTACCGTCACCGCCAACTGACAAAACGGCATCCACATTTTTTTCTATATCTGTATCAAGCTTTTCATAAAGCTCTTCAAGACTACCCGGACTCATGAATTCAACTTGGCTTCTAAAAAGCGCCTTGCTGATCTGTCCTTGCCAGTCATTGTTGCCATTGCTGGCCCGTTGATTGAGATACACTGATATGTTTTGCATATACCTATTCTAACGAGGAATAGGGACCAGAGGGGGTCAAATGTATTTTTTACAGGAGCACTCCCCTCACCGAAAGATTTTTAGTCACTCTCTTTTATATTTAGTTCAAGAATTTCATATAAATGGGTCCAGAGCAGATGCATTTTTCGCCCGTAAGACTCACTTTGAGCGCCCTCTTTCACCATGGCCGCAACCATTTTATGAACACCTAGAGCACCAACTTTTGTGAATGCGAGATACATCCCCCCGTTGGAAATTCCTGTTCCTCTGTGGCCCTTATCAATGCCGATCGTTTTAATAACGATGTAGCCGTTCTCAACAAAATTGATAAAAAAGCCAATTCTCTCGCCCGCGGGAGAAACGATAAAAAATGAATGAGAGTAATCATCTTTTTTCGCCTGGGCCGCATAAAGTGTTTTAAAAGTCGTAAAATCTATCGGTGTTGCAAGATAATTATCTTTAAAAATAGAAACGGATAAGCGATGAAGATCGATCATATCCTGTTCAGTTAAATCACGACCAAGAAGTTCAAACTTATAACCAAACGAGATGGCCTTTTCATATTCGCTTTTTGTAAGAGAAATAAGATTTTCAAGTTGATCATAGCCTTTTGAAGAGAAAAGTTGATTCGTAGTCAAACCAGCTTTTTTCAAAAGATCACAATAGGCCACCGGTCTATCAGGCTCGAAACTAAATGTCTCGCCACCATCGTTATAACTGAACAATCTGTAAGGAAGCCATGTCGAGAAATTAACGGGACCAAGAACAGATGTTGCCTTTTCTTTTTTTCCCCAATCTTTGATGATCCTTTTAAATTCTTCAAGAATCATTCCGGCATTTTCATTCTTAAAATCAAAATCAAATAATCCAAAATACAAAAGACCTTCATGAGGAGTCTTGCATATCATCGATCTGAGGACAGTTTTGTCGTTTTCTTTCAGAAGAAAAAAATCATGTTTTAGCGGATGAAGTTGGAAATACATGGCCTCCAGTTCAAAAGGAAGCATTTTGACTGAAGAGTCATCTTTAAAAAGCTCCCGGGGAAATTGAACAAATTCTTTAATGAATTCATTTTTATTATCCGCCTGAGAAAAAAAACTACACTGTAAAGACATAAAATATCCCTGAATATAAAAAGACCAGAAGATTTAAAGTCGCAATGAGTTCCACAACTTTGAATTTAACTTTGTCCTGACTCAAGGCCATGACAGAAAGAATTAAAAGAACCGGAGTTGTAAAGAAAATGTACTGCTTGGCATTTTCTGTATAGAGAAAACGGATGGCCAGCAGATGGAGAAGAATCAATGTTCCCGTAATACGAAGCACTCCCATGAGTCCGTAAACATAACGATACGTTTTAAGCACCGGATGGGCCTCAGGATCTAGTTTTCGGCAAACTTCATAGCAGAAGAAAGAAAACAGAACAGAAAATGAATAGACCCAGTCTAGTTTTGTAAATTGATAAGTTCCATCCACACGGTAAGTTGAAAGACAAAATAAACAAAGCGAAACCAAAATGAGCTGATGAGTAAATGCATACAGTAGAGGTTTACTATTGAGCCACTCCCCTACATAAAATTCTTTATACATAAGCCATAAATGAACGACAACGAGAGCGTAGATAAAAGCTGAACACTTCATCCCTGAAAAATATAAAAGGGCATTAAACGCGATCATGAGACCTACACCAATACCGATGCCCCGATTAAATTCAGGCAAAGGAATAAGGCCTCTTGGAAGTGGACGTGAAGGATGCGCCAAAACATCTTTTTCATGATCTTTGTATTCATCCATCATTCTTAAAACAATAAAAAATAAAAAGAATCCGCAAAATGCAAAAAGAGGAGAATGCGCTTTCACTGCTGGTGCTAAGAAGTAACCTGAGACAACTGGCCCGCAGGTAATGAGCAAATAACTGGCAAGCGGCGTACGTTCCTTAAAAAATTGAATCCATTTTTCCATAACAGCTTTCCTATTTTATTTTTTTTAAAGTTGCTTTTCGATCAATGCGAGCACGGTGGCGATGATCGCGGACAATCTCTGTTTCAAATAGACTGTCTATTTCCGGAATGGCCGCTTTAACATCATCCCATCGCGCTGTAAGATTTTCCCCAACGAGAAGGAGTCTATTTTCAGAAAGATGAATAAAAGCTCGGTCGTGATTTAGTAATTGATAAAGCTTTTGTTCCAATAAAAAATCAGAGGCCTGAAGTTGCGACCTGCCTTGATACCACCAATTGCTATCACTATCTATTTCTATTCGATCACCCATAAAATGCCAGATGCGTCCTTCGCTATCCTTTCTTTTATTGAGTTCATTTTCGCGTTGATTATTAAGATAGAAGGGACAAACATGCGGCCCAGTCACCCAAAGGCCATCCGTTTTGTTTTCATATTGAATTTCAGAAATTGGTTGTCCCAAATAAAGGGCATGAAAAAGATTGCGTTCTTCCGATTTTTGAACTGAAATTTTGGCATCCATTGTGCAGACAGGTTCGACTTCGCTTGAACCATAAACGTGTACAAAATGTGTCTCAGGGTAATGCCGGAAAAGATCTTTAAACAGATGATTTGGCGTGAGTGCACCACCTATATGAATATCTTTTAAAAACGGGAGTGGTTTTTCTTTGAGCAACATCGAAGCAAAAGCAGGTCCGGCGGTCATTGTCTCAATTTTATATTTATGGGCCGCCTCACCTAATAAACGGAAATTTTTGGGACTCCATTGCGAAGGAAAGAACACTGTCGATTTCCCTTGAGCAAGATTAAGTAGGGTCCAGTTGGCAAAAATACAGAGATCGCTTCCTTCAAATTTATCTGTCTCAAGAGATTTTCTTAAAACATTAAACTGCTCAACCAGGTAGCCTTGTTCGCGAACAACTCCTTTGGGAGTTCCACTAGTCCCTGATGTGAAAGTAACAATGCCGGGAGTTTTTGGATCAACGGAGACTATTTTAAGGCCATCGCCTTTTTCTTTTATTAATTGTGAAGGTCTCACCCATTCTGGAATGTCTCTTATTTCTTTAACCCTCATGCCCCAAAAAGTTCCAATAACACCTGTGACAAAGAGCTTGGGTTTTACCAGGCGAATGACTTCTGCTATTTTCGCTATGGGCATCCATGGTTCAACAAGAACAATTGTTCCTCCAAGTCCAAGAACGGCAATCACCAGAGCATAAAGATCCACTGAAGGTTCCGTGGCCACTAAGACCGCTTCGCCTGTTTGAAATTTTCTTTTTAAAAGAGAGGCCTGAACACGACTAACCCTTTCTCTCAATTCCGAAAAAGTACATTCACGACCTTTTAAAGTCGCAAAGGCAATCTGATCCCGACGCTCCAATGATCTGATGGCAAACAATTCAATACAATTCATGATTTGCTTTATCGAAGAAAACAGAAAAAACGTGAATTTAGTTTATGTCTGACAATACCTGTCGGGAAAGTTCTTTCTTTTTTAATTTTTAATAGTTGGACCTTTTCACCGATACGTTGTCATTCATAAACACCAAGGCCATATTAAGGATAGATGACATGACAGAATCACGTCTGCTCACGGTAACTTCACAAAGTACTTTTCACTTCGCTAAGAAAGAATCAGGTGGAAAAGGTTTTAATCTTTATCTTCTCAAAAAAAATGGAGTGAATGTTCCCGATTTCATCACGCTTACTCCTTCATTCTTTGACGTTTTTAAAGATAAGACTCAAGTTGGAGACTACATTGAAAATATTTTCCTTGATCAACATCTTTCTCTTCTCGAAGTTTCCGAAAAAATAAGATTGAAAATTGTTGAAACTCCCTTCCCTGCGGAATTAGAAAATAAGTTAAAGTCAGTCTATGAAGAGTTTGGAAAAAAACTCATCTCTGTTAGATCAAGCGCCCACGACGAAGATAGTGCACTTCATTCATTCGCCGGACAACTTTCCAGCTTTTTATATCTTTCAGATTTTGACAACGTCAAACTCGCCATTAAAGAATGTTGGGCCTCGGCCTATTCTGAAAGATCCCTGCACTACCGAACAATTAATAAACTAGAATTAAAAAATATCAAAGTATCAGTTGTTCTTCAGGAAATGATTGATCCAGATAAAAGCGGTGTTATTTTCACTTGTAATCCGATCAACGGAAACAATGATCACCTCTTTATAAATTCTGTCTACGGTGTAGGTGAAGGATTAGTTTCCGGGTTACTAGATGCGGATACTTTCGTCCTATCTAAAACAGATGGTAAGCTGATTGAAAAAACAATTGTAGAAAAAAATCGCAAACTCATCCGAGATCTTCAGAATCAAAAATGTCTGGAAGTCGATGTTCAGAGCGAGCTACAATTATGTGATTCACTATTGTCAGATGAATTGAAAAAAATGCAAACTGTTTCTGCGCGTATCGAAACTTTTTACGGCAGACCTCAGGACGTCGAATGGGCCTTGAAAGACGGCGAACTTTATATTCTTCAGGCAAGACCCGTCACAACTCCGACTGAAAACAGTAAAGGTCTCCTTTATATTTGGGACAATTCAAATATCGTTGAAAGCTATGGTGGTATTACAATGCCGCTGACATTTGGTTTTGCTCATTATGTCTATCACGAAGTGTATATTCAATTTTGTGAAGTATTAAATGTCCCTCAAAAAAGCATAAAAGAGATGGATCGCTATCTGAACAACATGCTGGGACTCTTCTACGGTAGAGTTTATTATAATATTTTAAACTGGTATAAACTTGTTTCCATCCTTCCGGGTTATAAGAACAACCGCGCATTTATGGAACAGATGATGGGAACGAATGAGGCCATCCAGGATGAAGTTGCCGAAAGAGTCCGCCCTTCTGATTTTCAGAATGGTTTTGGCGCTGTCATTCGTCAGTTTATTACTGGAATGAAATTCTGGTATTTCCATCTCACTATCCAAAGTCTTGTGGATAAATTTCAAAAAGATTTCACTGTTGTCTACGATAAATTCAGAAAGATTGATTACAGCAGAATGAGTGCGGATAAAGTTTATGAACAATTCCAGAAGCTCGAAGATGAAATTCTAAGAAAATGGCATGCTCCGATCATCAACGATACTCTCTGTATGGTTCACTATGGTATTTTTAAAAAGCTTACGACCAAGTGGCTCTCTCATTTGGGTGACGCTTTCTATAATGATCTTCTTGCAGGAAACGGAAATCTAGAATCAGCAGAGCCTACCAAACGATTAATCGTTCTCTCGGGTGTTGTTTCAAAGAACCCTGACTTAAAAAAACTCATTCTCGAAACTCCCAATGAACATTGTCTAGAGGCCCTCAACCAGTCAGCTCATCAAGATTTTTATAAAATGGTTCTGGATTACATAGACCGCTACGGTTTTAGATGTATGAGTGAGATGAAACTCGAACAAAAAGATTTACATCAGGAACCTTCTCTCTTTTTTGTCTTTCTAAAAAACTTGATTAACTGTGGCCAGACCGACATTCATGAATACGAAGAACGAGAAAAATCTATCAGAAGAAATGCTGAAGCTCTGCTTGAAAAAAATCTCAGTGGCATGAGGAAAGTGATTTATAAATGGTCGCTTAAACATGCTCGTAAAGCAGTTATGAACCGGGAAAATACACGTTTTGCCCGAACGCGAATTTATGGTGTAGTCCGCTCTATGTTCTACGCAATCGGTGAAGACTTCGCCAAGGCCAATATCATTGATAAAAAAGAAGACATTTTTTATCTTTCGTTCCAGGAATTAAAAGGGGCGATGGAAGGAACAAATGCAGTCATCAATCTTCGTCTGCTTATTGATGTGAGAAAAAAAGAATACGAACGCTACAAGGATATTGAACCAGCTCCTCGTTTTATGACGAGAGGCCCGGTCTATTGGAACAACACTCATACAGAAAAAGAAGTTGAAGTGGTTTTCGATGAAAGCACTCTTCTTCCTAATCAGATGAAAGGAACACCTTGTTCTCCAGGTGAAGTTATTGGTGTTATTAAAGTCATTATGGGGCCAGAAGATGACATGACATTAAACGGAGAAATCCTGGTCACAGATCGAACAGATCCGGGTTGGATTCCCCTTTACCCTTCACTCTCCGGGCTCTTAGTAGAACGCGGAGGTCTTCTCTCTCACTCCGCCATCGTCGCGCGAGAAATGGGTCTTCCCACCGTTGTCGGAGTCAAAGGACTCACTAAAAAACTAAAAAGCGGAATGAAAGTAAAAATGAATGGCGAAACAGGCCTCATTGAAATTTTGGAATAAAAAAAGGCTTCTTTCGAAGCCTTTTTTTATTTGAGAAATAAGTCGTTGGTCATTAAAGTTTGAAAGCAATTGGAGACGGAAGTGGCATCACAAGTTCTCTAGGAACTTGGAAGTATTTTCTCTCCATTGCTTTATCGTTTGCCGTCTTAGCGAGAATATCATTTTTTGACTGAGCAATCGCACGAGCAACATCAAGAGTTCTCGTCAGTTCAGCTGCGCGAATCGCGCGGTCGCGGTTCACAAGCCCACCAGTTTTTACTTTGCCCACGAGCCAAGGCTTCACATCAACAGTTTCCATAATAATTCTTTTGATATCTCTGAAACCAAGTTTTGGGTTCACATCTTTAACTTTTGCAGCGATGTTGGCCACATAAGGGGCCGCTTGTGAAGTTCCGCTGACAGCAAGGTATCCGCCCATTGGAATCGTAGAAAGAATACCGACACCTGGTGCGGCCACTTCAACATTCTTAGCTCCATAACAAGAGAATGTAGCGAGTGCTTGGTCACCGAGAGTTGCTGCAACTGAAATTTTATTTTCTGCTTCAACGTTCGTTGGAGATGAAGGAACTTCATCATTGTTAGATCCTTCGTTACCGGCAGCGAAAACAAATAATGTATTCGGTGATGCCGCCAAGAATTTTTTGGTTTCCTGAAGATTTACTGTGAAGAAATGATTTGTGTACGTTTTAAGTTCTTCAGCAGTCGGATCTTTTTTGAAAAAAGTTTTGTAGAGTTGGGAGATTACACCTGAGATAGCGTCATATGAAGTCCCGAAAGAACCGTTCATTACATCCGCTTTTGCTCCGTTGATGTATCCACCAATTTCTACATAAACTTTAGTCTGTTGTTGTGCAAGGGCCGTTAAAGCTGCCTTGAGTAGTGTTTCTTTAATTCCGCCTTTGTCGGTGGCAAGCGCTTGCTGTACAAGCTTTGATTCTTTACCTGGAAGTTTAACTTCAGTTGGAATCAACTTGATTCCTACCGCTTTAACATCTGCAGAATTCTTCACTGCAATTCCTGTCACGTGTGTTCCGTGCATCCAGTTACCAAAAATCTGAAGATTTTTAATGAAAGATTCATCTTTAAATTTTTCGCGGGCCCAGTCACGTTCTGCTTGAGTTACTGTTCCTAGAAAAGACTTGAGCTGAATATCAAAAAACTTATGAGCGTCTTCAGTGTTCGAAGAAGCATATTTATAATCGATAAGCATGCTGTTGCCTTCAGCAAAGTTCCAACCGTTAACATCGTCTGGATAACCGTTTTTGTCTTCATCGCGGTCATTGCCGGCGATTTCAAGTGGGTTTACCCATGCCTTAGTCACCAGATCCTGATGTTTGAAATCATTTCCTGAATCGACAACGGCCAGAATTGAGGCCTGAGATGTCTGCATTGTTAAAAATAAAAGTGCTGCACATGAAACTATACGTTGATTAAATTTTGTCATCACTGACTCCTTAATTACCCTTCAATGGTAGTTGTTAAATGATGACGGCTGAATGTATTTTGGTCTACCTCAGAATTCTGACTAAAACTTACCTGAGCAATGACCAGGTAAGATTCAAAAAATGACAAAAAAAAAGCGCCTCATTTGAGGCGCCTTCATAGTGTCTGATCTATAATTTTAAATTATTCAAGAACTGGTTTTTTAATCAATAAACTCGGACGAACTGGTTTGAAGTTCAAGTTGAAATTCAATTTCTTCCCGATAGTAAACGATTTTTCAACCGGAACATCCGCAATAGTGACCTTCGCCATTGAGATGGCCTTATCAACTGTCATCGTCTTCGCAAGCTCAGCTGCCTTAAGAGCGCGTGGCTTGTTTACAATACCAGATGTTTTTACTTTGCCTTTCAACCAGTCTTTAACATCAACAGTTCCAAGCACGATATCTCTGAGATCGCGTGCTTTAAGGGCCGGGTTCAAATCTTTCATCGCAGCGATAATGTTCGTTACGTAAGGAGTTGCCTGGCTTGTTCCAGAAAGCGGAATGTAGGCCTGAGTTGGTGCTGTTGAAAGAATCGCAACACCTGGAGCAGCTACATCAACTTTTGTTCCACCGTAGTTAGAAAAAGAAGCAAGGCTTTTATAGCCAAGAGTGGCCGCGACAACGATTTTGTTATCGGCCTGAATATCTGCCGGGTAATCAGGGTATAGATCATTGTTTGATTGATCATTTCCTGCAGCAATAGTGAAAAGTGTTTCCGGGGCAGCCGCAAACATTTTTGGTCCTTCCTGAAGAAGGCGATCAAAGTAGGCCTTCACTAAAGCGCCTAGCTCTGCATTTGTCGGTTGTCTTTTCACTTCATCGATAAAGCCCGCTTTAATGAAATTGACTGCATCGCCATAACCAATTCCGAATGATTGGTTAACAACGTCTGCTTTATGGAAGTTCATGATTCCATGCAGACCAACCATCTGTTCAACTTGTTGATCAGCAGATTGAAGAAGTTCAGCTTTGAATTCTTCAATAGTCTTTGCTGGAGTTGTGTCAGCTGGCGGTGGAGTTTGTTCCTGTCCGTTCGTTTGAACTGGTGCTACCGGTTCTTCATAAACAGTCGGGATAACTTTCATGGCCAGAATTTTTGCAGCATTGACGTTTTTAACGGAAATACCTGCACAGTGAGTTCCGTGGATATACCCGCCGATAAAGTTCACTTTATTCATGAATACTTGATCGGTGCTGTGACCTCTGAGCCATTCCATTTCTTGTTGAGTAACAGTGCCCAGATCAATTTTGCTGTAATAGTTGTAAAATGTTTTTACATCAGCAGTGATGAATGAGTTGTATTTGTTATTATAAACTTTTGGAGAATTCTCTGTGAAGTCCCATCCGTTTGTGTTTCCTGGAAGACCGTCGCCATCAGCGTCTACTTTGCTTCCAAATTTTTCTTTTTTATTTAACCAAGCTTTTGGTGCAAGATCTCTATGCGATAGATCTGTTCCAGAATCCATAACGCCCACGAGTGAAGCATTAGCAGATGTAAGTTGTACAAGAGCTAGGATTGGTAATAAAATTTTCACATCATCTCCTTTTGAGTAGTGCCGGGAACCTAGCATTAATTAGATTTCTTGAATATAAAAATTTGAGCAGTGCTCATTTTTTACTCAATTGTAACGGAGTTTGTAAGAGATTGTCAGAACAGCAGTTAATTTGGACAAAAAGGACAAGGCCCATGGTTGCAAAAAGGGTATTTATTACACGCTCAATACTTTCTGATGGCCCCCAATTTCTAAAGAAAAATGGTGTGGCCGTTGAAGTTAATCCCCACGATTCTCCTCTTTCCAGAGAAGAACTTTTTCATGAAGCGAAGAAGGCGGACGCCTTGATCACTATGCTTTCTGATCAAATTGATGAGAGTTTTTTAAAAGAAAATACGCATCTGAAAATCATCGCCAATTACGCCGTAGGATTTAATAATATCGACGTGGCCATGGCCAAACGTTTAGGAATCGCAGTGACAAATACACCCGATGTTCTGACTGAGGCGACGGCGGAAACGGCCCTTGGCCTTATGCTGGCGGCCTCACGTCAATTTCACGAAGCCAACGCGAGCATTTACACCGGAGACTGGAAGAATTGGCATCCGGAAAAGCACCTTGGACCGGCGTTAAAGGGCAAGACATTAGGGATTGTTGGTCTGGGCAGGATCGGAAAGCGCCTTGCTGAAATGGCCCATTATGCCTTTCAGATGCGTGTTCTTTACACGGCCCACTCGACTAAAGAAACTCCATTTGCGGCCAAGAAAATGGAACTCGATCGTCTTTTGGAAGAAAGTGATTTCGTCTCAATACACGTTCCATTAACTGAGGAAACGCGTTTTCTTATAGGCGAACGCGAACTCTCCTTAATGAAACCACAGGCAGTTTTAATCAATACGGCCCGAGGAGAAGTTGTGGATCAGGATGCTTTGGTCCGTGCTTTAAAGGGGAAAAAAATTTTTGGAGCGGGCCTCGATGTCATGAGTCCTGAGCCGCTGCCTCTTTCTTCGGAGCTTCTGAAATGTTCCAATGTTTTTCTTCTGCCCCATATTGGCTCGGCCACTTTTGAAGCAAGAAGAGCAATGGCAATGTTGTGTGCTGAAAATATTTTGGCAAGATTTGAAGGTCGGGAGCTTATTTCTCCAGTCTGATTCCGAAGAAAAAGCCTCCATCCTTAGAGGCCAGTCTAAAACTAAAGGCGCCGAAAACAAAACTAAACGGCGCCTTTATAACTTATTTTTTTGGAAATTTAATATTCGTAATGCGTGTCACGTCTTCTCCGCGCCCACCATCTTGATCGCGGTGAACCGAGACTAGACAAGAATCATTTTCTGCCTGTTGATAGTCCTGATCTCCACGAACCAGAATGCCTTCGACAACACCAGTTCTTGAATCGACGACGGCCGATCCAGAGTTCCCGCCATATGTATCGGCGTTTGTTCTGAAGTAAATGGCGTTCGTATTGTCGCGCATATCAGCAGCAGCTGTAATTTTCAGAGGTAGACCTGTTGGGTGACCGATGACTGTAAAAACAGCATCGTCAGCTGGTTTGCCTGCCGTTCTGAATTTAAGTGGGGTGCGGCCTGTGACAGGACGATCAAGTCTTAAAACTGCGTAGTCATTCATGTTCGACGGGTTTTTTTCGCGAGCGATGATTTTTGTACAGTGGTAAACTTGAGAATTATCAAATGAGAAATTCGTTTTTTCTTCGGATGCATTGGCGAAATCAAAAACCCACGCGTGATTTTCACAGTCACTGACTTGATTGATACAGTGGCCAGCTGTAACGAGCATGTCTGCTCCTACCAAAAACCCAGAGCAGTTGGCAGCGGCCGGTTGAGAAGAAAAACGTTCGCTTTTGCAAATCCCTTCTTCTTCAAGTGTCTTTGATTTAATTGTGTATGTATCGCCTTCTTGAACCAGATTATTGTTAAGAATTTGCGCAGCTGTAGATCTCGAAAGCTCTTTCATCAAAGAATCTGAACTCTCAAAAACATCCATGCGATCGTCTTGTCCGTAGATAACTTTTGGAACAATTTTAATAGGCGCTAATTTTTTTGATTTGAATCCTGCTTGTGCAGTAAAAGAAAGCATCAGGGCCATAGATAAAGCGAGAGTTAATTTCATTCAATAATCCTTCTAAAATTTTCGAGGGCCTCTAATTTTAAAAGGACAAGGCAGTAAATGGGCACTAACAAATGCTTACAGTTGACTCTTTTTATCCAGCTTTCCCATTAACATTTTTGTCCGCGAAGATAGACAGACTCGACTGAGCCGGGAAAGGTTACACCCAAGAAGGGAGACCATTGCGCCTTGGTTTTAAGATTTTCTCTCGTGATTGTGATGGGTTTTTGCATATTAAGAACGGTGAAGGACGCAGAATATCCCTCTGCAATAAGCCCCATTCCTTTGCCCCATTTTTTCATCAAATCCGATTTTTCATTCAGCGAAGAAAGAAAGGCGTTGAAAAAACGGCCAGGATTTTCCGAGGCCACTAAAGCGATTGTTTCGGGCTTCACTCCTTTATTTTTCATAAGCCAGGTCGTAAATGGCGCAAAAGTGTCAAGGCCTGGCAAACCACTCATGCCAGCTTCTTTTTCCTCTTTTGAGTGCGGAGCATGATCGGTTGCGAGATAGTCGATCTCCCCTTTTTTCAAGGCCTCTAACAGCGCTAAAGCATCTTCTTCAGACCTGATGGGTGGATTCATTTGATAATGAACCTGCTCTTTAGGATCCATTGTGCGAATTTTTTCTTCGCTTAAAAATAGGTGTTGAGGCGTGACTTCACATGTAACACGAAGTCCTTTTTCCTTGGCCTTTTTGATGGCCGCAAGTCCTGCGCCGGCACTGTAATGGCAAAGCTTCCCGGTGAGATCATATTTTTCGATAAGGTTAAGGGCCAGATCGGTGGCCATGAGTTCGGCCTCCACTGGTCTTTTAGAAAAATGATCTTTTTCTCCCTTGTGGGCCTCAAGTATTTCCGGATCTTCGCAATGAAAACTCACCCACTGATTTTTATAATGGGCAAGAACATCGTCGAGATCGGCATTGTTTTTAAAAAACAAATCGCCGATGGACGGCCCCATGTAGACTTTGTAGGGCACTTTGAAAGAGAGTGGACGAGTTTTAGGACCAATGCCGGCGTACAAAAGAATCGGTACATCGCTCTTTTGAGTTAACTCCATTTTCGCCAGATAAGATTGATCATCGATGGGAGGAATCGGGTTATTGGGCATATCTGCTACGTGAACGAGACCACCATTCTTGGCAGCGGCACATGTTGAACGAAAATCTTCCTTGTAAGTGTTTTTGCCACTGACATCTTCTCGTGCGTGGATGTGAATGTCTCCCATTCCTGCAAAGAGCAGACAATCATCGCCGTAGTAATTGTCGATTTCGTCTCGTGAAAATTTATTTTCATCAACGGAAAGAATTAATCCGGTTTGAGTGTCAAAGGAAATTTGTTTGCGGGAAACGCCCGCGCTGGTCGCGCAGAGAGCATCGATGATCTTAAAAGATTTCATTTTAAAATTCCGGGCGATGATCGAGCTCAAAACGCCAGTGGCGTTGATCGATATCCGTTAAAGTTAAAGTCGTGGATTTGTCATTTTTTTTCAAATCGACAGTTTCCAGTTCGTATGGTCCTTGGGACTTGCGATAAAGAAAGAAATTATATTTGCTCATAATTTCTTTGAGCTCGTCTTCGCTACGAACTTTAAACGAAAAGACAATTCCCTTGTTTCGGGAAAATTCGTCAGAAGAAGATTGTTCGCAAAGTTTAAGAAAGAGCGGGCCACGGTGAACACTGTCGGAAACGCTGTCGACATCGAATTCAAACACGTCAGAAAGAAAATCCATCATTCGGATTTTATCCTGACTGTATAGAAGAAGCGGACCGCATTCATATTCCATACTTCAATGTTAAGAGATCACAAGAAGGAATTCAACTAAAAGCGAGGAAAAAATTTGAAAGGGAGTTCAGTTGTTCGCATGACGGTCTCACCTTTACATTCATTGTTGGCACAATGATAAGCTCGGTTACAGCCCAGATCGAGGTCCATCTGGAAATCCGAGTCGCCGCGAATGAGAATTCCTTCCACTTGATGAGTTTCAAGGTTAATCACTGGTGAGCCGGAATTTCCGCTGAAAGTGTCAGCGTTTGTGAGAAATGTGTAGGGCAAATGATTCGATCGAATTTTTGCCTCTCCCGCCACAATTTTTGGAAGTCCCATCGGATGTCCGATAACAGTGAGATTGGCATCATTGGAAACTTTCCCTAATTTTCTAATCACTAGTGGTTTTCTATCGACGACTTTGCGATTAATTTTCATCAGAGCGTAATCAAATTTAGAATTTTCTTGAATGGAAATTAGTTTTTCACAGGTTACCACTTTCTCTTTTTCAATTTTAACTTTGGGATGATCAATTGAAAAACCAAGCTCATCATCATAGTCCATAACCCAGAAATTCTTCTGACAATCAAACTTATCTTTAACACAATGACCGGCGGTTAAAAGCAAATCCTCACCGATCAAAAAGGCCGAGCAACTTGAAACAAGAGGTAGCGCTGAGAATTTTTCATCCGGACAGAAATTCATTCCTTTTTCCAGATTTTTAGTCGCAATTGTATAAGAGGTTTTATCTTCTTCCGTGACTCGCCAGCGTGGAACCTGCGCCAGAACGGCCCGGGACATTTCTTTTAACGTCTCTTCACTGGAATCAATTTCGGAAACAAGACGTCTGTTATCATCACCGTAAATTCCTTTATCAGTGTTTATTGAAGTCCCTTCTGAAGTTTCATATGTATTAAAATCATCCCAGATATTCAGTTGAATATCTGTCGGCATGACCGGAAGGTCTTGCTTTGCAAAAGCAGCAGGAAAAAAAACGACCTGTGCCGCTAAGAGGATAATAAAAGTTTTCATTGGCCAAACTTTTACGCCAAATAAAAATTTTGTGTTAAGAAAGATGAAAAAATGTATTTTTTACACGCTTCTTTTTAACCATCCTTAACCAAAAATAGAGAATCTCTTGAGTTGTAAAGCCCACACTTGAACAGTAAACATAAGGACTATAAAAAACGAAACCTTATGTTAAAAACTATGAACAAAAGAAACCTTATCTGGCGCATTTCCGCTTCACTATTAGTGTCGCTGATTGCCCTTATTTTGCAGGCAAAAGCCTCGCAATACATACACAATGCCAAGTTTCTTTTCCTCTATCCGGTTGTCTTTTTTATTTCATGGCTCGATTTTCCCGCGGCCATCGCTTCAATTGTCTTTACGAGTTTAATTGTCTTCACCCATTTCTATGGAATGAGCACGGAACAAGGAACACTCATCCGCATCGCTGTTTACTTCACATCGACCTTATCGATTGCCTGGCTCATCAGTTACACCAAAAAACGCGAACAAATCTTTGCTAAGAAAATGCGTGAAACGTCTCAACAGCTCTATTCTATCGTTGAGAATATGCAAGATTCATTTTTTGTTGTCGATTCAAACTGGGTCATCGCCTTCGTCAATCGCAATCACGAAAAAATCACGCGATCAAAAAAATCAGAACATGTAGGAAAAAAACTTTGGGATGCCTTTCCCATTCACGATTACAAAACTTCAGTCTATTGGAGAGAACTTGAAAAAGTCATGCAGACAGGCGTGCCAACAGAGTTCGAAGCCTACTTTGCACCTTTAAAAATATGGACCGAAGTTCACGCCAATAAAACGGACGACGGTGGAGTCGCCGTTTTTTATCGCGATATTACCCAGAGAAAATTGCAGGAAGAGGCCGTGGCCAGCAATGAACAACGTTTCCGCGCTCTCGCCGATTCCATGCCACAGATCGTCTTTGTCTCCAATCAATTTGGCAAAATTATTTATCTCAATAAGCAATGGGAAGAATTCACGGGTTTGATTGAAAGAGATCTCTTCCAGCTCAACTTAAATAAGTTTATTCATCCCGATGACCTATCCGCGGTTCTCGGCAATTGGAAGATGAGTATAAAACGAGGAAGTAAATTTTCAATTGAATGCAGAATAAAAAATAAAGAGGGCGAATTTCGTTGGCACCTCGTCCGCTCTGTTCCGATTACCAATGATCAAAACACTATTGAAAATTGGTTTGGAACAAGCACAGATATTCATGATTTGAAGTCGGCCCGAGAAGCAGTGAGAATTCATGAAGAAAAATTTGAAACCATTGCCAATAATATTCCTCCACTGGCGTGGATGAGCGATGGTGATGGATGGGTTTCCTGGTACAATCAGCGCTGGGAAGACTATACAGGTTTAACAGAAGAAGAGCTTCACGGTTGGAACTGGCAGCAAGTTCACCATCCAGATCATGTTGACAGAGTCGTTAACGGATTTAAGCGCCATCTGATCAGCGGAAAACCGTGGGAAGAAATTTATCCGATAAAAGGTAAAGACGGAAATTATCGGTGGTTTTTATCCCGTGCTATCCCTATTAAAAATAGCGATGGTAAAATCATCCGTTGGTTCGGAACAAATACGGATATTGATGAACAAGTAAAAATTGAGGCCATGCTCAATGAAAGCCAGATGCACTTCCGTCAACTTGCCAATTCCATTCCGCACATTATCTGGACGTCTAAAGATGACGGCTCAATGGATTTTTATAACGATCGTTTTTACGAATACACCGGCCTCACAGAACAAGAGGATATTCTGCAAACTTGGCAAGGCCTAATTCATCCGGAAGATTTTCCACAAATGGTCAACAAGTGGACTCACTCTTTAAAGACTGGCGAGCCTTACCATATTGAATACCGCTTAAAAGACAGAAGCGGAGGCTACCGCTGGTTTTTAGGTCTCGCTCTACCGATGCGCGATCAACACGGCACCATCGTTAAATGGTTTGGCTCGTGCACCGATATTGAAGATCGAAAACACCTTTCAGATCAACTGGAACAAAGAAAACAGGAACTGGAGTCAGCACTCGTCACGCGCGATGAATTTCTTTCCATTGCTTCACACGAATTAAAAACTCCGCTCACTTCTTTAAAACTCAACTGCCAACTTTTTAGAAGGTCTATGGATCGCGGTCGCGATGAATTGCTGAAGCCTGAAAGAGTTTCAGGTCTTTGCGATCAGATTGAAAAACAAGTCGGAAAATTAAACAGATTAGTCGATGACATGTTGGATATTTCCCGTATTAGAACCGGCAATCTCACATTGAGACAACAAGAATTTGAACTCAATGAACTTATCAATGAAGTGCTTGGTATGCTCCGCGATCAATTCCGTACCTCGGGTTGTCCAATGCCGGAACTTGAATGCACAGATGGACCTATTTTTGTCACGTGGGATCGCGTCCGCATTGAACAAGTCCTGATGAATTTATTAACGAATACCATTCGCTATGGAAATAACCGACCTGTGATACTTAAACTCACCAAAGAAAATGGACGGATTTTTCTCGCGGTAAAAGACAATGGAATTGGCATCGCACCGGAAAATATCGATAAAATTTTCTATCGTTTTGAAAAAATTAAAAATCCTAAAGAGGTTGCGGGTCTTGGCCTAGGTCTCTTTATTACTAAGCAAATTGTTGAGGCCCACGGCGGACGCATTTGGGTCGAGAGCCAGTTAGGCCAGGGATCTGAGTTTAAAATTCAGATGCCCTGCTAAACTCCCAGGTTTTTTCTTTCTCAAAAGTGGCCCCTCGGTCCTTGAGCGCCTCTCTTAATGGAAAATTTTCTTCATTACAAAGATGAATTGTAAAAGCATCACCATACAATTTACTAATTTCTTCATCGACGACTGAATAAGGTGGCCCCCCGGGAACGGGGCCATAGTTAAAAACAATCACCAGACATTTCTTTAGATCCACTGCCGTTCTTTTTAAAAAGTCTGAATAGCGCAGACGTTCTTGATCATCAAAAGCGACCATCGAAGCGCGATCATAACAGGCCGTCACTCCACTAAGGTCTTCTTTAGTGAGGTTAAAAAAATCGCCTTGATATAAAGTAAGGCCTTCACCGCGATAAACCTGAAAATGTTTTTCTGAAGATTTCTTCATCGAAAGTTTATTCTCTTTAATGAAATCGAGAATAGCGAGTTCAGAAAACTCCACTCCGATTACTTCGAATCCTTGATCTCGCAAAAAAATCATATCGAGCGTTTTTCCACAAAGTGGGACAAGCACTTTTTTATGACCTTTGAAGACATCGATGAATTTAACAAGAGATGAATGCGGTTTTCCCTGATGAAAACCGATTTGATTGTTGACCCAGCGTTCATTCCAGAATTGATAATCAGGCATGTGATGTCCTCAGTTGATTTTCAGCGCGAGCAACGATATCAAAATCGTGAACTCGAAAAAAGAGATGTCCGCTGTTGTTTGCAATAAAATTTTGAAGTAGCTTAACATGCAGTCTTTCCGCTTCTTCAAAAAGATCAGACGTCTCAGGCGGAAGAGATTTGCGCAGAAACGATTTTTTTGAAAGCCCAATAAGCCAGCTTCGCTCATCAGAGAAAGAGTTCTTAAGTGCGCCGAAATTTTTTATTAAATCCCAATTTTGCTCATATGTTTTTGAAAAACCAAAACAAGGATCAAAAATAACTTTGTGATTGACTCCCCATTCTTTAAATCTTTGTTCTGCGGATTTAAAATGCTCCACCGCTTGTGATCCAATATCCCCTTCGCGAGTAAACACCATGTGCTTTCCTGTTTGATCACGGGAAGGAATATGCGTAAAACTAAAAATAAAAAGAAAGTTTCTGTCTTCTTTTTTGTCTTTTAAGAGCGATTCTAATTCATCGTCAATCACACCCGAGACGTCATTAAAAAGAAATCCTTGCCCTTTATAGCGCTCTTTAAAACGGGATTCGAAATAACGAAAGCTCGAGGGCCTATAAGTATCAAAAGAAATCCAGCGATCATTCAAATCAATGTCTTTAATCAATTCAAAAAAAGAATCGAAACGGACCTTTTCCTCTTCAGCACTAACCGAAGCATTCATGGGAGCAGTTGATTCAAAACCGAAATCTAAAATGAGATCGCGTCGATCTTTTAAGGATTGTAATGTCTGGATAAGTTCTGGCGAATTGAAAAATTTTTTGGGATCTGAAAACGAATTGGGGGTTACGTTAATAACCCCCATCGTTTTTAGTGTCTTAAATTCTGGTAACATGAATCTTAAGCAAGAACTGGATTCATTCCTGATGATGATTCTTTTGTTTCATCGTCAGATTTTTTTACTGGCTTTAGAGGCACGCCGATATCAATACCTGCGATAACATCTTTCACCTGTTGGAAATCCACAGTTTCCCAAGTCACGAGTGCGTGAGCGAGACGATCAAGGGCATCTCTGTTGGACTTAAGAATATTGAGCGCGATTTTGTAGTTTTTCTCTACAATGCGGTTAATTTCTTCATCGATTTCCTGAGCTGTTTTTTCAGAGTAATCAGTATTATCTCCGCCGCCAGTGTAAATCGACATGCCCGATTTGTTGTAGTTAATCGGTCCCATTTTTTCAGACATTCCCCACTTACAAACCATTGAGCGAGCTAAGCTTGTAGAGCGTTCAATATCGTTAGAGGCACCTGAAGTCATTTGATTGTAAACGATTTCTTCAGCACAACGACCACCCATTAAAAATGAAATGAAGTTTTCTGCGCGATCGTTTGTCAAAGACAACATATCTTCTTGTGGAAGAGTCTGAGTAACACCGAGAGCACCACCACGAGGCATAATTGAAACTTTGTGAATAGGATCAGTGTACGGAAGATTCATACCAACAAGTGTATGTCCTGCTTCATGGTAGGCCGTCATCAGTTTTTCTTTATCAGAAATAACGAGTGATTTTCTTTCAGGTCCCATCAGAACTTTATCTTTTGCTTGCTCGAAATCGTCATTGCCAAGTTTTTTCTTGTTCAGTCTAGCTGCATTCAATGCTGCTTCGTTAACAAGGTTAGCGAGATCGGCCCCAGTGAATCCAGGAGTCCCTTTAGCAATCACTTCAAGATCAACATTGTCTTCAAGCGGAGTTTTTTTCGTATGAACTTTCAAAATACCGAGACGTCCTCTGACATCTGGAGGTCCAACCATAACTCTTCTGTCAAAACGACCTGGTCTTAAAAGAGCTGGATCGAGAACGTCAATTCTGTTTGTCGCCGCAATAAGAATAACACCTTCGTTTGATTCGAAACCATCCATCTCAACAAGAAGTTGGTTCAGAGTTTGTTCGCGTTCATCGTGTCCACCGCCCATGCCTTGGCCGCGGTGTCTACCAACAGCATCGATCTCATCGATAAAGATAATACAAGGTGCGTGTTTCTTTCCTTGTTCGAACAAATCGCGAACGCGGGAAGCACCAACACCGACAAACATTTCTACGAAGTCAGATCCTGAAATAGAAAAGAATGGAACATCAGCTTCACCGGCGACAGCTCTAGCAAGAAGAGTTTTCCCTGTTCCCGGAGGACCAACAAGAATAACCCCTTTAGGAATTTTCCCGCCGAGTGCTGTGTATTTTTTTGGATCTTTCAAGAAGTCGACAACTTCTTCAAGTTCTTCTTTTGCTTCTTGAACACCAGAAACATCACCGAATGTGATTTTCTTTTCATGTGGGTTCAACATTCTTGCGCGTGATTTTCCAAAGCTCATTGCTTTGCCGCCGCCTGCTTGAATCTGGCGAAGGAAGAAATAGAAAATCACGATGAGAAGAATCATCGGTCCCCAATTCAAAAGGAGTGAAGTAAAGAATGGTTGCTTTTCTTCTTCCTCGTACTGCGGAATAATTCCGTTCTCGCGTAAGATATTAAACGTAGCATCTCCAGTATTTCCCGTGAGAGAAAAACGAGAACCGCTTTCATATCCAGCTTTGAATTTACCCATAATGGTGTCTTTGCCTTTGAAGACAACTTCATCCACTTGTTTTTCTTCAACCGCACGAACGAACTCCGGATACTTGATAAATTTGTGGTTTGTCTTATCGACCATAGCGACTTTTGCAAGAAGGGCCATGAGCAAGATGACGACAATCCAGAGAGTGAGAGTTTTTTGTTGAGGTTTCATTTAATTCCTATGTCCTTATTGGTGAAACGAAAACGATCATCCTATTCTATAAACCCAAGATAGAAGAATCAAGTATGACCGCGTGCAGGCGGAGCTTTTGTCTATTCTTTTTTGAGAGTAATGGATAAAAGTTGTAGGGAATTTTTTTATCTTTGAGCCACTGAGTAGATTTGGGAAACAAAGGATGAATAAGTTTCGAAGATTTGTCCATGTGACTCTTATTCATCAATGTTATGAATGGGAAGAAGGCCTTCCCTTTTTTTAAAGGTTGACCGGAAGTCATCTGCGTAACAGAGGTATGCTTTAAGTAACTAAGAATTTTTTCATCTGCTTCTTTGTAATACTCAAGATGAGAATCGCTCGCGATCAGAAGATAATTGTCTAAAAGAAAAATTTTTACACCACCTGAAAAAGCGTGGGGGCCCTTCATTTTACATTTATGGGCATTGTCTTTCAGGTCTTGATGAGAAGCAATCAGCTTATCGACTTCACGATCTATTTCTCCGCGATGTGAGCGCGAAAAAAAATGAATCCACTCTTTAATTTCCTCTTTGTGAAAGCTGAAATCGCCGGAGCGGAGAACAACTGCTCCACTCGCTTCTCTTTTTTCCATAAGCAAGGTCAACTCACGAGGCCTTTGCTCAATAAAAAGTGAGCGATGAAGCTCGAGTTTGCGAGCGAGTTCAGTCTGTCTTGCTACATAATGGCGAAGGTATTGGGGATAGCGTGCATGAATGGTTTCAGTAAGAAATTTGCGGAAGAAATTGCGCTCAAAGCGCATATCGCGGTTGCTACTGTCCTCAGCGTAACTGAGTCCTAGTGATTGCGCGTATTTTCTGATGTGATTTTTACTCACGCACATAAAAGGACGAACGAGCCCTTTGTTAAAAACGGGGATCCCCAAAGTGGAAGAAAGCGAGCTTTGTTTAAACGATTGAATCATACTCCATTCAAATGAATCATCGAGATGGTGGGCCGTATAAACCCAAAATTGATTTTGCAGATACTGCTTATAGACACCTGCGCGAAGATTTCTAGCGACGCCTTCAAAATTGGACTGCTTTAAATCGAGAGAAAAACGAACGATATCGACTTCAAGATTGCAAATTTGGGCATGTTTTAAAACTAAGGCCTCTTCGTTTTTATTTTCTGGTCTTGTGCCGTGATTGATATGCAGAACTTTCATGTTTCCTTTGGTGATGTCGTTTAAAACGTACATGAGCGCCACTGAATCAACGCCACCGGAGACGGCCACGATCACTTTTTTGTGCGGGTCTAACAGCCGCATGGCCTCCATAAAGCGTTCCACATGGCGAACAAACTGGCGGGAATTAAATTTCATCCTCTGCATAAGTCACTCATCATAAGGTCTATTTAGACCGATGTCTTTAAAATTTCGCTTTAAATTCTTGACAGATAGCTCATTGAATCTTAGGATGGGTCAAACTTTTTTAATGGCTTGGTAGCTCAGTTGGTTAGAGCGATGGATTCATAACCCATAGGTGGGCAGTTCGATTCTGCCCCAAGCCACCAAAAATCTCTTTCAAAAAAAATCACCTTCATTAATTGCAAAACTTATGAAATCCTTATTTCATGAAATTTTTTAATCGCTTTTTTTATTCTTTTTTTCTCTCAATGCTTTTGCTGACTCAGGCCTGCGCGCACAAACCAGAGGCGGCCAAGATCGGCGATAAACATATTAATGTTCCCCCAATGACTGGAGTGTCAAAAGCAAGTGGCGAAGCGCTGGGCAATCCGCATCCGAGCATTTTAAAACCAACGATTGATCCCAAAAAATGTACCTGCGTTCAATTGTGGATGCCAGTCTGTGGCGAAAACGGAAAGACCTATTCCAATTCTTGCTTTGCTGATTGCGCCGGTGTGAAGTACAAACAAGGTTCTTGTCAAAAAGATATTACAGATTGAGATCTTTCAGAATTTCTCTTGCAGCAAGATGCGAAAACGTAAATCCGTTTTTATAAAAACCGCTGATCATGATTATTTTCTTCTCTGAATCAAGCGCCTTATAAATAGGACGGCGTTGTCTTCCTTTGTGGCGAAGACCAGTGATCATTTTATAATCGTCCATTTCGCCAATATCTATTTTCAAATGATCTTTAAACAATTTAACAATGGATTTTAATTCTTCAAAATCAGCAGATTCAAAGGCCCCTTTTTGGGAAACGCTTCCAATGACAAGCTGTTTTTCATTGGAGCGATAAACACATTTATTTCCGTCCAGAGTGATAAAAAAGGATGGCCTTTGCAAATCGACAGAGCGTTCCAGATAAGATCCAGCAAGCACTCCGGTGGCATCCATTTCGCTTGTCTTGAAAAAAGACGAAAAGATTTTGGAATAGGCCCCGGTTGCAAGAAGAATTTTCTTAGCTGTTAAAATTTGGCCGTTTAAGAGCGTAAGTTCGACATGACCCAAGTCATTTAATTCCATTGAACGAACAAAATTTTTATTGCGATCAATTTCAAAAGATCCTATTTTTTCTTCTAGCCAAGATTTAAATGTTTGTGGAGATATTTGATAAGATTCCATCTCAACCCCCGTCATTTCTTCTCTCAGAAAATCGGCAACGATCGGAGAAAGCGTCTTGTACCTGCGAGTGAGTTTTTCTTTTTCTTCGGCATTTGAGTGAAGAATAAATTGATTAACTTTTTCTACACCTAACGGTTTGTGTGTTTCAAAAAATTTTTCAAACAAAAAATAAGATTCGCGCAACTCATTTCCCAGAGGTGAAATTCCCTCTTCTATGCCAGAAAGGGCCACTGTAGCGGTCGTTCTTACGCTACAAGGAGGAGAAATTTCATCTGAGTAAACCTGACCAACGGAAAAATTCTGATTTTTTATTACAGTTGATTTCTGGTTAAATAATTCAAATAGAAATGTCTGCGCAGCAAGACCATTTCCCACTACTATTAAATCGTAGATCACGGTTTTCTCCTCTAAAATCTTCCGTCTGCCTATACTAGCGTATTGCCAACAGTTTTTAAAATGATTATCGTTTTACCTTCACACAATTAGCTATTGACGACGATACACGATTTTTAAGGAGATTCACTTCATGTCACTCGAACAAAATGCAGTCATTTTTGCCGCCCAAGAAACAAATCTGAATGCCAGGTCAGTTCTCGCCGTTTTGAACTTGCTCATCACAGAGCAATCGACAGTTCCCTTTGTGGCCCGTTACCGTAAAGAAGTCACTGGAGGAATGGATGAAGTTCAAATTAGAGCGATTCATGAATCGTATGAAAATTATATTGAGCGAGAAAAACGCCGCGACTATATTCTCGATGCTATTAAAAAAATGGAGCAACTGACTCCAGAACTTGAAAAGAAAATTAAGGCGGCCGATACAATCAACCAACTGGAAGATTTATACGCTCCTTACAAAGCAAAAAAGAAATCCAAAGGAATGATGGCCAAAGAGGCCGGACTGGATCCACTCGCAGAAATTATTCTCACTTCACCCGCTACCAAACAACAACTCAAAGATCAGTTCGGCGATAAATTCAATAAACCCGAATTTAAAATCAATTCATTTGAAGATGCGTACGCCGGTGCTTTCGATATCATCATCGAAACAATGGCCCACGATCCGGAAGTGAAAGAGCAACTTCGTAAAGATTACTGGGCAGATGCTCTGATTAAATCAACGAAACGTGATAAAGCGGAAGAAGAAGATAAAGACTGGATGAAGTACAAAGACTATTTTGAGTTTTCTCAAAAGGCTTCTGAACTGAAAGAACCAAAAGCGTCTCACCGCTTTTTAGCTATCAGAAGAGGAATGACTTCTAAAACATTAAAGGTTGATGTCGTTTTCCCTGAAGAAGTGGCGACAGGCCTTCTTAGAAAAAAATTCTTTGATAAGGGCGGTCTTGGCTGTCAGGCAGATCTCGAGCTCGCAGCTAAAAAAGCTTACCTGAACTATATTCACCCAAGCTTGGATCTCGAAATTAAATCAGAACTGAAAAGACTCTCTGATGAAACGGCGATCAACGTTTTCGGGGTTAACTTGAAAAACCTTCTTCTTCAGCCATACCTAGGCCCAAAAGCTGTTGTCGGCGTGGATCCGGGAGTTCGTACAGGTTGTAAAGTTGTTATCATCGATAATACCGGAAAACTTCTCGGCGATTGCGTTATCTATCCTCACGAACCAAGAATGCAGGTTAAAGAATCTGCTTCCATTCTTCAGGCGATCATCGAACAATTTAAGGTTGATCATATCGCTATCGGTTCTGGAACTTACGGGCGCGAGACTCTGCAATTCATCATGGACAATGTTCCAGCGGTAAAAGCGGGTAAAACAAACGCCACATTAATTTCAGAAGCTGGTGCTTCAGTTTACTCAGCAAGTGAATTAGCTGCGAGTGAATTTCCGGATAAAGACGTTACAGTCAGAGGGGCCGTTTCAATTGCAAGACGTTTCCAGGATCCTCTTGCTGAACTGGTAAAAATCGATCCGAAATCTATTGGTGTCGGTCAATACCAGCACGATGTTAACCAGGCGAGACTTAAAAAATCATTGGAAGGTGTGGTTGAATCGTGTGTTAACTTTGTAGGCGTTGACTTGAATACAGCTTCAGCTCCTCTTCTTGCTTACGTTTCAGGTATTGGTCCAGCGCTTGCTGGAAACGTTGTTAAATTCAGAGAGACCAACGGCCAATTCAAAACAAGAAAAGATATTTTAAAAATCCCAAGATTCTCAGCGAAAATTTTTGAACAGGCCGCGGGCTTTCTTCGCATTTATAACGGTGAAGAACCTCTTGATGGAACATTCATTCACCCTGAACGTTACGATGTCATTTCGGCATGGGCAAAAAAGAATAATACAAGTGTGAAGGAACTTCTTGCGAGTAAAGATCTTATTGCAAAATTAGAACGCGATCACGACTTCAAAACTGAAGTTGGTGAGTTTACCTTTAACGATATCGTAAAATCACTCAAAGCACCTTCGCAAGATCCGAGAACAGAGTTCAAGTCCTTCGAATACAGAAAAGATATTTCAAAAATCACAGATCTGAAAATCGGTGAATGGTATCCGGGACTAGTGACAAACATCACTCAGTTTGGGGCCTTCGTTGATATCGGTATCAAGGAAAATGGTCTTCTGCACGTTTCGCAAATTTCCGACAACTATGTTGACGATGCCATGACGGCCCTTAAAGTCGGTCAGGAAGTGAAAGTTCAGGTTCTCGATATCGATTACGATCGCGGAAGAATTTCTCTGACAGCAAAACAAGGTCAGCAAGCAAACCGCGCAGCTCAGGCAACACCTGGAACGCGCCCAGCAGGCAAAGGCCAGGGACAAAAAGAAGTAAAATTACCAGCGCAACAGAATTTGAAAAACAATGCATTTGCCGGTTTAAAAAATTTAAAATTGTAATTGAGGAGAAATTTGTAAAATGAAAACGATGATCGTATTGGCCAGTCTTATGACTCTTGCTTCTTGTTCTCAAATTGAAAAGGCCACTGAAAAGTGGAAAACACCTGAAACGAGCACTCCTGCTGCTTCAGCTTCTTCATCGTCATCTTCTGAAACAAAAAAAGAAGAAACAGTTACAACGACAAAGAAAAAGAAAAAATCGAAAAAGTCTTCAACGACAAAATAGCAAAAGTGAAGGCCCCGAATCCGGGGCCTTTTTTTTTAGAATTTTTAAGAAATACTTCTAACGTGAGAAAGAAAGTCGTGTTCGCGTTTAAATTGCGCCAAAGCAAACTTCACGAAGAAAAATGAAATTAGATAGGGAACAAAAAAGGAAACAAGCAGTCCCTTGGCCGTAATAAGAATTGGAATTTTTCGATCCACAAAAACATCCGGCATAATTTCCGGAGCGAAATGGTCGAAGAGATAAAGAAAAAGAAGACCAGCTAAAACTCCACACAAAATAGAGAGAAAACTCATCAGATGAAGAAAATATTTTGTCGAACGATTTATCTTGTCGTGGCTCGCACCAAGAATCCAGAAGCTCGATAAGTCAGTTTTAATTTTATTGAAGAAAATTAAAAGCCCCGATGAAATACACAATGAAACCAATAAGCTCATCGCTGCAAATAGAAAGACCATGACTGTGGCCTCAAGATTGAGGGCCCAAACCAATGTCCTATTTTCATCTTCCCAGGTCATAAGACGAGCTTCTTTCGGAAGCAGCGTTTTTAGTGATTCGAAATCCCCTGGTGAATAAATTCTCAGACGATTAATCATTTTATTCTGAATAAGATTTTGAATGAGAGGCAATCTCACCCACATATGATACATGTCGATTTCAGGAACATCTGAACTGAAAGTGCGATCAATTCTCACCGATTGACTGCGTGGAATATCTCCTAAGAGCTCATCAACATGAGACGGTGAAATAAGCTCAAGTGTTTCTGGCGGCGCCACACCCACTTTATAAGCAAGTTCCATAGGCATCATCGCTTCAAACTTCTCTTTTGTTAAAAAAGGCGGAATAAAGCCTTTCAGATCAAGGCCGTGAACAATCACAGGAGTAATATAGGTTTGATAGCGAAGAAGAAGTTCTATTTCATACTCGCGTGTGTAATTAAGTTTTTTTTCAGAAAGGATTTTCTCAATCTCCTGAAGTTTAGGATTCTGAACGTCGCTTTTATAAAGAATGGTGGCGCGTCCGATGACTGCTTTAGATCTCTCCATCAATTTATTTTGAAGTCCACCCATTGTGCTTTGAAGAACAATGAGAGCAAAAGAAGAGATAAATAAACCAACGACTGCGAGAATGAGCAGTCGTTGTCTATTTTTTGCGGAAATAATGAAAAAGAAAAAATACTTGAGATACGTTTTAAACATCAGCGCGCTTTTTCATAGAACGAGGTCTTACTCTCCACTAATTGGACGAGATAGTCACTTGGACGGTATCGTTCAGCGTCTACAGTTTCGCTAAAGTTTTTAAGAGCGGCAAGGATTTTATCAAGTCCTTCACTATCGGCATAACGTAGGAGCCCGCCTCTAAACGGAGGAAACCCGATACCGAAAATTAAACCTAGATCGACATCAGCGGCCGTCTCGACAATTCCGTCTTTTAAAATGGCGGCAGCTTCATTGATCATCGGAAGGAACAAGCGGAGCTGCAATTCAGTTTCTGTCATTTTTTTTCTTTCTTTCGGAAGCAGTTCATCGACTTCAGGGTTAGGCCCTGTCACTTTTCCTTTTTCATCGTAAAGGTAAAAGCCTTTGCTGTTTTTCTTTCCAAGAAAGTTTTTCTCAGCAAGCTTCGTTGAAAATTTCGAAGGATGAGCGCGCTCACCAAGGCCTTCATACATGACCTTGGCCACTTTGATGGCGACATCAATACCGACTTCATCAAGAAGTCTAGCTGGGCCCATTGGCATCCCAAAATTCAAGGCGGCCTGATCGAGATCTTTCACAGAAACGCCTTCTTCAAGAAGGTATCCCGCTTCATTTAAATAAGGCATAAGGATTCGGTTAACTAGAAAGCCCGGGCCATCTTTAACAACAACCGGCGTTTTCTTTACGCGAAGAACCCATTTATAAAGAGCTTCAACCGTTTCAGGATCCACTTTTGAATGAACAATAATTTCCACCAGTGGCATCAAGTGAACTGGATTGAAGAAGTGAAGGCCTGCAAAGCGTCCTGGCTTCTCTAGAGCTTTACTCATTTCTTCAACTGACAATGACGATGTATTTGAAGTGAGAAGGCATTCAGGGTGAACTTGTTTTTCAACCTCAGCAAAAACTTTTTTCTTAATGTCCATATTTTCAACAACAGCTTCAATGACGAGATCCACTTTCTGGAAACCGCTGTAATCAAGTTGAGCTGTAATCGATCTTTGCTTTCTTTCAAATTCATCAACAGAAATTTTCTTGCGCTTTAAAGCGCCGGCAAAATTCTGCGATGATTGCTTCAATCCCAGATTGAGAGCATCAAACGAAAGATCCTTCATAATCGGATGCATGCCCGCATCGGCCATCAGCCACGCAATCCCACCGCCCATCGTTCCTGCTCCCAGAGCAGCTCCGCGATGAAGTTCAGGAAGAGCTTTTGTTCCTTTAGGACCTGTGTATTTCTTGGCCGCTTCAGACATGAAGTAAATATGCTGAAGATTTTTACTTTGCTCGCTGATTGCGAGTTCACCGAAGGCCTGCGCTTCTCCTGCGAGATAGCTCGTTCTTCCCTTCATCATTCCCGAGTCCATGACATCGAGAATTTTTAATGGGGCCTGGTAAAAACCGTTTGTTTTTTTCAGAACTGATTCGCGAACTTTCTGAAAAATAATTTTTCGTGTCACAAAATTTTCTGTGGCCAGCTCTTTCATCGAATCTTTCAGTGAATGATGAACTTCTCTTTTCACAAAAAATTTAGGCGCCATCGAGACAAGATTTTCTTTCGGATAAACTTCAGCGACAAGGCCCAAGCGTTTAGCTTTATCAGCGCGAAGAGTTTTTCCGGTAAGGATCATATCGAGAGAATTCGGCAATCCTATTTTTCTTGGAAGACGGTAAGTTCCACCGAAGCCTGGAATAATTCCCAGTTTTACTTCTGGAAGACCCAGTTGAGTTTTTATGGAATTGGAAGCAATGATCGTTTTACAAGAAAGAGCAAATTCTAATCCGCCTCCTAGACAAACACCGTCGACACAAGCAACTGTTGGAAAAGGAAGATCTTCAACTCTGTTGAAAATGGATTGACCCTGCTCGCTCTTGTCAGCAGCTTCTGCTTCAGTTGAAAGAGTTGCAATCAAAGTGATATCCGCGCCGGCTATAAAACAATCTTTTACATGAGAGAAAAAGATCGCGCCTTTTAATTCGCTGGCCTTGGCGTAGAGTTCGTCTAAAACGCCAGTGAAATCATTCATCAGTTCAAAATCGAGAGTGGTCATTGATTTAGGATTATTTAATCCAAAACCAACATAGGCGATATTGTCTTTGTATTCGACACTGATTCTTTTAAAGCTCATGTTCATCTCACTTATAAAAAATTATCTGATTAAATTTTCAACAATCACTGCCCCACCTTGACCGCCACCGATACAAAGCGAAGCGAGGCCGTAACGACCTTTTCTTTTCTTTAGTTCGTGAATCAATGTGACGATTAATCTTGAACCCGTAGAACCGACTGGGTGACCGAGGGCAATCCCTCCGCCGTTTACGTTAACTTTACTCCAATCGAGTTCGCCCCACGCCTTATCGAGACCAAAACGTGCGGCCACTTCTTTATCTTTCAAACCAATGCTGACGGCAAGAATTTGCGCAGCAAAAGCTTCGTTCAATTCAAATAGATCGAAATCAGAAAGCTGTTTATTCGCTCTTCTCATAACACCGTCCATCGCCAGAAGAGGCCCCATTCCCATTCTTTCAGGTTCTAGTCCATGGAAATGATAATCCGTCATTTTTGCAATGGGTTTCAAGTTGTATTTTTTGACAGCGTCCTCTGAAACAAAAAGAAGAGCAGAGCCTCCGTCAGTAATCGGACAGCTGTTTCCGACAGTGACTGTTCCCGATTTTTTATCGAAATACGGCTTCATTTTTCCCAGGCCTTCAACTGTCGAATTGGCACGTGGGCCAGAATCGTCCACAAGAAGTTTATTCAAATTGCCACCGATTGTGATTGGAAGAATCTCATCTTTAAATCTTCCTTCTTTCGTCGCTGCAATTGCTTTCATGTGTGAGTTGTTAGCGTAGGTATCTTGCATCTCTCTCGTGATTTTTAATTCGCGCGCCAGGAGTTCTGCCGTCTGTCCCATGTTGAGTCCGCAGAACGGATCAGTGAGTCCTTGTTCAATGGCAATAACCGGAGTGAGGTAATTAGGTCTGAAGCTTGAGAGCGCCGCAAGTTTTTCGCCCATTGATTTAGCTTTCATGAGTTTTGCAAAAAGCTCAGTCATCTCTTTGTTATACATGAGAGGCATTTGCGACATCGACTCAACACCACCGGCGACAATAACGTCGCTGCGGCCGCTGGCGATTTTTAAATAGGCCTGAGAAACAGCTTCCATTCCAGAAGCACAATTTCTATGAACTGAATAACCAGAAGTTTTTTTATCTAATCCAGCTTCAAGAGCAATGACTCTCCCTACGTTTGGATATTTCGCCGGAGTTCCAGTGTTGCCGAAGATTACTTCATCAACCATGTCAGTGGGAATTTCAGTGTTGTCTATCAAGTGCTTAACGAGATAAGCACCGAGATACGGGGCCGCGACATCTTTTAGATCAGTCCCTGCTTTTGCTTGTGGCGTTCTTTTACCATCGACAATATACACGTCTCTCATTGACATAAATTCTCTCCATGAATTTTTGTGAAACAATATCTCTAAATTGTAAGGCAGGAAGCCTTTTTTAGGAAGGAAGAAAAATTGGCCGACAAAACAAAACGGGCACCATTTGGTGCCCGTTTTTATGATGAGGATTTTGTTTTAACGATTAGAATCTTACAACCAGACCCGCAGCGATTGTAGTAATGTCCGAATCTTCAATAGACTTTGTTACGTTCTGCAATCTCACCTGGTCAGGGTTGCTGTTTGTTGTATCGGCCTTGTTAGCAAGACCTGAACTCAACGTTTTTGCATAGGAAAGATCAATGTTAAGGCCCACAGTTTCGCTGAAATCCACTTCTGCTCCAAGCTTCGCACTTGCCGCCATTGAAGTTGAAGAGAACCCTTCTGAACCGTAGTTGATTCCGTTATAGTTATAACCATTACCATTGTCGTCATATTTCAAGTTTGAGCGGTTGTAGCTGAGCCCAAGACCTGCAAATGGTTTTACTTTTGAATCCACAGTCAGGAAGAACTTAGAGTTAGCTTCAATCGAAAGTTTGTCATAAGACATCTTTCTTCCGCCTGAGAAGCTTGAATAATAACCTGAGCCGATCACTGAACCATTATTCAGATAAGCGTTTGCTGTATCAGTAATATCCATTGTTGAATAACCGATGCCAAGGCCAGCTGAAAGTTGTGGCAACACAAACGTTTCAACAGAAGCACCAATATTCATCTTTGTTTCGAAATCAGTTTTGTCACCTTTTATAGATTGAGCACCGATGAAAGGGATGACTTTTGATTTCTTTTCTTCTTTAATGACCGGCTTCTCAACTTCGATAATTTTCGTTTCAACAACCGGAGCCGGAGCAACAACTGGCTGAGGCGCAACTGGAGCGGCCTGAACCACTTTCACTTCCTGTTGAACTTTATCTTCGTTTAAGTTGTTTAAGCTTTTTCCAAAAGCGTCCTGAAGTTTATTTGTTAAAGCAATTTCCTGCTTAACACGAATATCTTCGATTTTCTTTTCGACCATTATTTTGTTTCTTTCTTCAAGCTTTTCTCTTCTTTGACGAAGTCTTTCGCTTGGTGAAAGTTTTCCTTCTAAGTTGATGTCATCCATTTGAAGAGCGTCGTCTGCTTCATCAAGCATGTCATCTTGAGCGCGAAGCTGTGGTGAATGAATCCCCGCTGCTAAGGCAGTCGCTAAGAACAAACTCATGAACGTTAATCGTCTAGTTGAAATTGTCATAAACACTCCTCTAAAAAACTGCCTCTTCAATTGAGAGCAGCTTTAATCATTAAAACCTTTTGACGTAATCTGTTTCAGTGTAGCGGAGGTAAAAATTGTTCTCATTAGAAAACGTGGCGCTCTGTATAAATTACAGCGAGTGGTGTCAAAATGATCACTTTTTGAACGGAAAATACTGGAAGCGTTTCTCGGTAGGCAATGGACTCATTAAGCGATTGATTTTACATAAAAGCGTTTTAGAAAACGCGGGGTTATCACATTTGGTGGCATCGCCTAAGTAGCGGTTTTTTATAGTGACGATCAAGGATGAAATAATAGTCGCCATGACCACCAAAAGCAGGAGGTACTCCACCACGGTCTGGCCTTCCTCGTTTTTCAGCTCTTGTTTTATAGGGTCTCCCGCCATTTTTTAATCTCGATTAAAGAAGAAAACGTCCCCAAAGCATCTTCATTATAGGGACCGAAATAGAGAACGTTTTTAAGTCTCGAAAGAATCAAAGGAGCGCTATCTTCGATAACGTGAATAAGCTTTGCCAAATTTCCGCCCAATCTTTTATGGGCCTCATAGTCTTTGTCTTCTATAAAAACGTCGAGAGTAAAGCGCATCTCTGCAAACTCTATATCAAATTGATGTTCTGGATACAGATAAGAGAGATCTTCTTGCAAAAGTTGCAAGACGCGCTCTCGAATGAATTCGATCTTAGTGCCTTCACGCTTGGCCATAATAATATTAAATGTGGCCTTATTATTTTCAAAGTACACTTCCCACAACGGACGATCTGTTCCAATTTTCATGGGTGAAGAAAAAAGAACTTTCTTCTGATTTAAAAGTGGATTTACATTCTCTTTAAAAGTCAGAGACACATTAAGGCAGTTGTAGCTCGTGCTCGAGGTTTTCAGCTTAATCGGTAAACCTACGGGATAACCACCAATGAAGGCCATTTTCTTGGGTTTGATAAGTCCTTCGAAACTTTCGAGTTCAAAACTTTTCACCAGACCACTTTGAAATTTCAAATCAGCAAGATTCAGCTTTTTAAACTCTCCGCCGGCCTGCTCATGAACGGTCAGAAGATCTTTTATCAATCGATCGTGATCGAGTTTGAAATAAGGGGAAATAAGCGAGAAAAACAAATGCATGATTTCCGAACGCGATCCCGTAGTAGACAAACGGCTTTGGAAAAATCCGCGTGTCATATAAACAAAAGCGTTGAATTCAGCTTTCTCACTTTCTGACATGATGTCTTTTTGCGAAAAATTTTTGAAGAAATAATCAAATTGAATTTGAAGTTCGGCGGGTATCGACGTCTCAAACGTTTTGGCCAGCTTCAGCGGGTTCTTTTCAGAGAATATGGCCTTAGTCACTTTCAGGCAAAACTGATTATAACTGCTGTTAAGATTTTCCACTTCCTCTGCTGAGGCAAGCCCACCACTTTTTTCATTGAAAAAAAGCTTGGGAAATTTGCGGCAGAGTTCGCGATAGTTTCTCATCGCCGTATCTCCGAGTACAATCTGCTTTTTTCCAATCGTAAAGTAAACAGAGGCCGGGCCCAAGTATTGATCAATATTTTTCAAAGGAAGGAGATCGCTCGACTCTCCCCAGGTGCGAAGAAACTCAACATCCAAAAGAGTAAGTGAGCTTGTAAAAAAATCGCCGTAATTAAATCGATCGTCATCAAGAACAAGAACTTTCTTTCCGCGGTTTAATAATCCGATGGAAAGTAAAAACGTGATGAAGTTGTGCCCCACCAGCGCGTAGTCAATATCTTTGTTCAACATGATTCAATCTCACTCAACACGGTCTTCATTTGCAAAGAAGATTCGCCCTTCAGCTTCGTTCTGATGGATTCATCAGGTACTGTCGCCGCCTTCTCTTTAAATAAAGTATAAAAGGAATCGGCATTATTGAGAAGTTGTATTTCACCAGGGGCCACGCCCTCCACATAATCAAACTCTGTCGAACGGTGAATGCGGGGACCACAAAAAACTTTTGCACCACAAAGAAAAGGTTCTAAAACAGAGTGAATTGATCGACCGAACCCGCCGCCAATATAAACAAGGTCAAAAAGCGTATATAATTCGCACAGAATTCCGCGCCAATTAAGAATGACGATTCCTTCTTTTGTCGATTCCCATTGATTTTGTCCTGCGCTGATCTCGCAGACAGGAACTTCAGGAAAGAGTTGGCTTAAATGCTCTTTCATAGAAGTCAGGGCCTTCGCATTTAAATCATGAGGCACAACCAAAAGGTGGATTTCCCCTTTTTTCAAAGCTGATTTCCATTCAGGAGAAGCAAAGACGACGAGATCACTTTCCCACGCACTTCCTAAAATAAGTGTCGAACGACGGGATCGCGTTCTTAAAAAAGACAAATAACTTTGCAAAGCTCCAACAGCTGGCGAGGATAATAAAGATTCGGCCCCATCGGCCCGCTCAAAGATGCGCGGAATGCGAAAGTCAAAACTCAAAACTTTTTTAGAATCAATTTGTTCTCGTTCAATAAAGATTTGTGCTTCTTTTGCGTTTGCCGCCACGATGATTTGAAACAACTGATAAACTTGTGATTTAAACCAGGACGGTTTTTTTCCAGCTGCCCCTGATACAAGAATACATTTTTTCCCAAAATACTTAAGAATTAAGAGCTCGGGAAAAAAATCATAGCGACAAAAAATTATTTTAGGAGCACTGATAAACTGGTGGGCCGTTTGAAAAAGAAAGAGATGGGTCGCAAGAGGAACGCGAAAAATGCGGATTTGATCTTTGTAATCGCGGGCCATTTTTTGGCATTTGCTCTCTACCGAAGGCGAAGCAAAAAGAAGTTCAATGCGTTTATTTTTTGCAAGGAAATATTCCAAGAGAGGTCGCACCTGCTCTAATTCCCCTTCTGAAGAGACTTCAAAACAATAATCGGCCTTCAGCTGATCTTTTTTAAAAGATCGACACTCTTCTTCAACGCTATTTTTGCGCTCAAAATCAATACGCGCCTTGAGCGCAGGAAAAAAGGGCCTTAACACAATCAATAAAAGAGAAATCGGTGCGCGGATCAATTGCGCTACAAGCAAAAGAAGAATGAAAAAGAATTTAGACATAATTGTTGAGAATCGCAGAGTAGGGCCAGCTTGTCACAGAAAATTCTCGCATTTTCTTACTTATTCTTACAAATAACCCTTTTGTGGACAACTATTTAAAAGACCGTTGAATTCTTGAGCAAAAAACATAACAATAGCGTTTTCTATTTATAGAATAAAGACAAGTCATCTAATAGTAACAAACGAATAACGAGAGAACAGACCTCACGAAATCAGCGAAAAGGAGCCATTTCAATGTACGCAAAGATTTTACTTATGACTGCGGTTCTTCTTTCTGGTCAGGTTTACGCACAGACAACTGCGGCGAAAACAACGACAACAAAGAAAGAAAAGACCAAGAAGAAAAAAGCAGTTCCAGGCGCAACTAGTGCCACGACAACTGAAGCACAGACAACAACGACCACTGCTCCAGCTGCCACTCCAGCGACTGAAGTAAAACCAGAAGAGAAAAAAGCAGAACCAGCTGTTGCTCAAACAACTGGACAGCAAATTCTTCAATACATGAAAGATCACTTCTCTGCGAGCTACCACGGTGAATATTATCTTCAAAGAAGAATGGATGCTAACCTTGGGGCCTTCAACGATCCATCGTTGGGAGCTCAAGCTGTAGCGCCGGGAAATGCTAAAGATAAAGATCTTCAAGACATTAAGTACATGCACAACCCAACGGTAATTTATAAGCCGACAAAAGAATGGCAAATTCTTGCGACTGGTGAATTCAAATATACTGATGCACCTAAGCCGCAAAACGGTTCGTTCGTGAATGATTACTACCGTGCCCTTTTCACTGTAACAAGAAAAGGAATCCTGAATGAAAAAGATCACGGATTTGGTTTAGATGCCGGTGTTGGTAGAAGAGATTTCAATACGAGAGTGGCCACAGCGAGCTATGGTAACTACCGTGCTTTCACAACTATTTCTAAAACTTTTGGAAAACATAACGGATCATTATTTGTTCAATATCTATTCAATGATCCAAGAAACGTAAAATCAGCGACACAATGGAAACATGGTCTTGAATTGATTCCTACATTGAATCTTCAATTAACTGATAAACTTTCTTACCTTTTCAACGACGATATTGTTATCAACTCAACTTATCTTGATAGCAATCCAAGAGATTTCTATATTTCTCACGAGATGAACTTGGCGTACGTGAACTACCAATGGACTGATAAAATCAGCACATACTACCAGCTTAAGTACTACCACACTGAAGATTTCTCTAGAGCACCAAAAGATGATTTTATGGAACACTATGCGGGTGTTGGCTATGCCATTACTCCTAAGTTGACTGTAACTGCGGAAGTTGGGAATGAAATCATTCACGCTTACGATGGAAGAGATTTCTTCGGTAATAAAGCAGCTTACCCAGAGTTCGCGCTTTACCTAGACGCAGCTCTTTAATCTTAAAGAGTTCACTCTTACAAAAAACCAAACAGAAAGGTCGGATATCTATCCGGCCTTTTTTTTTATAGTCCTTCAAAACTTGACCGATAAGCCAACAGTATAGTGCCACTAATAAGGCGTAACCAGTTGGGAATTTTTTATGGGACAAAGTTTAGCAGCAACAACTCTCGTGACTTATCTGAAAGACATTCTCGGCACCGAGGAAGAAATAACGTCCAAAGTAGAAATGCGCGAGCATATTTTTGAAATGAAGGATGGCGAGACTAGTCTGGGATTTATTTCTCTTTACGATTTGAAAGCGTACGTTTTTGAACATGAAGAGGAAGCTAAACAATACCAGGTACGCAATATTGATTCAGATGAATGGAAAAATATTTACGAGCATCCTTATTTTCAACGTAGAAAACCACAATTGATTTCAGCGGATAATTTAAAAGATGCTGATGACCAGGAGTTTTTTGTCTTGATTAAAGGACAGAAGGCCGGGCCATTTGAAAAATACGAGCTTTCAGAAATGGTCGATCGAAAAGAAATTCTTCTCACCGACATGGTGTCTTTCAATGCTGGTCACACTTGGGTGAAGCTCTACCAGGTTGATGGATTCGACAGAAGATCAATGAGAGATAGCAGCGTTCTGCCGGGAATGCCTGACGATGATATTCTTAATAAAACTGAAGCCGCGGCGGCAGCTATCGGCGATACGACAGATGGTTTTATTTCATTGGCCTTTTTAGGCAACCAAAAAAAAGGAAGACTTCTTGAACGTCAGCAGGAAAATACTCTCGATGATGAATTGAAAAAAAGCGCAGCTCAATCCTCGCGCTACAAATGGCTTCTGGTCGCTTCTCTTCTGGGGATTGGTTATTTTCTTTACAATATTAAAACATCACTGCAATCACCTTTTCTCGATAAACCTGCCACTTCTGTCGGTGAACAGGCGGAGATGTTAAAACCCGTCGAAAACTTTGATCATCAAGCTCCAACTTTTAACTCGAGAAATGATGTCAACGATCAAAGACGCATGGGTAAATTTGAAACGAGAAAAATGAATCCCGTTCGACCGGCCATGAGAAAATCCTTTATGGAAACGTCACAATTTAAAGAAGCGAATTCTGCCAATGGTGATAGCGGTGAAGACCAAAATTATTATTATGATAACGCGGCCCCAATGGAACTTGACCCTGTCAGAGCGCAAATTTCAAAAGAAAATTTTGATAACGGCGCAGAACCTGCTCAAGTCGAAAATAGCGGCGACCTTTTCAATCAGGAAGTCTCCAATTAGACGCGCCCTCACCTCTCAATGCCTTGCTCAATCGTTTCTCTTGGTGGACAATAACCTCTAAATACACACCAAGAGAAATAGCGAGAGCATAGTTCCATGAAAGAAATTACTCACGAGCTTATTAGTTCGTTTCGCGCACCGGCCTTCCCAGGATCTTTTTTTCTAAGTTTTGAAGGAATTGAAGGGGCCGGAAAATCCACTCAGATTACCCGTTTAAAAAATTATCTTGAAGAAAAAAATTTTCGCGTTCTTGTTTTAAGAGAGCCAGGTGGAACTTCTTTTGGAGAAAAACTCCGTGCGGCCATTCTGGAAACTAAAACAGAGATCACTCCGCTTGCAGAAGCACATCTCTTTGCTTCTTCGCGCGCTCAGCTTTTAACTGAAGTGGTCATGAAAGAACTTTCGGTTCCAAATACAGTCATTATCTGTGATCGCTATATCGATAGCTCGTTTGTGTACCAAGGTCATGCCCGCGGACTAGGCGTTGCTGAAATCATGCAACTTCACAATATTTTCCCGCTCAATCTTGTTCCTCACCTCACTTTCTATCTTCGCATTGATGTGGATATGTCAGAGAAGCGCCAGAAAATGAGAAATGCTCCGAAAGATTATTTCGAATCAAAGGGAATCGAATTTTATAAAAAACTTGTGGTGGGTTACGATCTCATGGCCGAGCTTTTCCCAAATCGCATTTTAAAAATCAATGCAGATGGGTCACTTGACTCTGTGACATCAGAGATTTTTTCAGTCGTTGAAAGAATGATCAATCATCGTGACGACTCCTTGGAAGAGTAATGCTGGATCTCGTTCAGACAGCACTTTTAAAAAAACTCAAAGAAGACTCACTCGCTTCTCTGTATCTTTTTACTTATAACAACGAAACGACGAATCCTGTTTTGTGGGTAGATGCTTTTCAAAAAGAAATCACTCCGCTCTCTGATCATCCAGACATCCTTAAGCTTTTTAAAGGCCCTAAAGAAACAGAATACAAAGTGGACTCAGCGGCAATTAAAGAATTTTTAGCGTTTATCAGTACACGTCCCTTACAGCTCTCTAAAAAATTTATTTTTCTTTACGATGCTCAGGACCTCTCAGTCATCGTTTCCAATAAACTCCTCAAAGTCTTTGAAGAGCTCGGATCGGATTATTGTTTAATGCTCTTTGCCCCCCGCAATACCGCCCTTTTGGAAACGGTATTAAGCCGCGCAGTGAAATTGTCGTTACCTGAACCAACAGGGCCGAAAGAGTCTGAAGACGTTTTTGATTTCAAAACACTTACCTCTCCTCAGGAACTGCTCAGCGTTTTAAAAGAAAGCGATAATGACCTCGAGATGGAAAAAAAATATATTGAGTTTGCTATTGAGCAGTGTTTAAAGAAAAAAGACTATAAGGCCCTAAACGATCTTCTCCAAACCTTAAAAGACTATGAACTCCGCTCCACTTTCAACAACTCGCGACTGTCGCGATTAACTCCCTTTTTCAACTGATTTTCCTTGAGCGCTTTGTGCCACAGGCCGTGACAATAGATAGGAAAAACGAAATAATGTTCACTATTTAACATTACACAAAATAGTGACCCCATATGCAAACTCTTGAACTAAGTGAACTCGATGTCGAAATCATCGAGACTGATTTAAACGAATCTGAAAACTCCGATCTTCCTACGCGCGAAGAAACTGGTGAGGCCGATTACGACGAAAACGACGATCAAAAGCAGTTCGACGAAAAAGAATCGACTCGTTTTAAAGAAGGCGAAAAACTCACGATGATCCGCGTTCGCTTTCCAGGCAATGCGCGCTCCTTTCCTTTTCTTGTCGGTAAAAGAAAATTTGCTTACGGGCAAAAAGTTGTAGCGATGTCTGACCGCGGAATGTCTGTCGGTTATATCAATTCTTTTCCTTACGAAGTCACTTTCAATAAACAAATGCTCCCGATTAGATCTATTGCAAAGGTCGCAACGCCAGAAGATATTCAGGCCCAAATTGAATTCAGAGACTCTGAAAAAAAAGCAGAAGTAATTTGTTTAAGACTGATTGAAAAATATCAGCTTGATATGGTTTTAACTCATGTGGAATTCACTCAATTTGGAAAAAAGGCCGTGTTCTATTTCAATGCTCCGGCCAGAGTTGATTTCCGCGATCTCGTTAAAGATCTGGTTTACGAATTAAAAATGCGCATTGAACTTCGCCAAATCTCCGTTCGCGATCGTGCGGCCGCTCTCGGCTCAGTCGGCGCCTGCGGACTTCAGACGTGTTGTTCTTCTTTCTTAAAAAATTACGGCAACGTTTCGATTAAGATGGCAAAGAATCAGAATCTGGCCCTCATCCCGACAAAGCTTAACGGTGTTTGCGGACAGATCAAATGCTGTATCCGTTATGAAGATGACGTTTACACTGATAAAAGAAAAAACCTTCCTAGAGAAGGATCGTTTGTTTCAACACTCAATGGTGATCGCGGAAAAGTTTTAAAACTCAATATTCTTGTTGAGCAATTTGAAATGCTCACTGATCAAGGAATTAAAAGAAGATATTCTTCAAATCAATACAAAGGTCGCGATGCCGATCTTGGAAGTGATTACAGATTCCCTGAAACATTCGACAATATTATTAACGAAACTCAAACCGTTATCGGTCTAAATATTGAAGAACAAATCCGCGCGGATAAATTCCTTGAACACAATGCCCTCGCTACTGCGGAAAAAGTTCTTAATGAAGAAGACGCTGAATTCTTCAGAAAGAATCAGGACTTTGAAGAAATTGAAAGCGAAGAAAATGCTGAAGCGCCTGACGCTCAACCATCTCCAGCGCCAACAAGCAATCAAGGCCAGAATCAAAATAACAGACGCCCTGACAATCGCGATCGTCAGAATCAACAGTCAAACAATCAAAGACGCGACCAACGCCCGCAACAAAACAATAATCAGAACCGCAGAAATGACGGTCCGAGAAATCCAAACCAGAACCAAAACCAAAATCGTCCGCAACAAGGACAAGGTCAGGGACAAGGTCAAGGTCAGCAGCAAAACCGCGACCGCTCTCAGAATCGTCCTCAAGGCCAAGGGCAAAACCCAAATAATCAGAATAGAAACCCGAACCAAAATCGCAACAACAATCGACCACGTCCTGAGCGCAATCAAGGAAACAATCGTGGTGGTCAAGGCCAGGGTCAGGGCGGAAATCAAAGTCCACCACCAGCTGCTGAATAATTATTAAAGACAAAAAAAAAGGCCCTCACGAAGAGGGCCTTTTTATTTTACTCTTTAGAAAATTTTAGAAGTCACAATTTTTTGGTGTGCGTGGGAACGGAATAACGTCACGGATATTGTTCATTCCTGTGATGTACATAATTGCGCGTTCAAAACCCAAACCAAAGCCGGCATGTGGCACAGAACCAAAGCGACGAAGATCAAGATACCACCAAAGAGGTTCTTGCTGCATATTCATTTCATCCATACGCTTCGTTAATCTTTCCAGATTATCTTCACGCTGAGATCCACCAATGATTTCTCCAATGCCTGGAACAAGGATGTCCATCGCGCGAACAGTTTTTCCATCCGGATTGAGTTTCATATAAAAAGCTTTAAATTCTTTCGGGTAATCAGTCACGATGACTGGCATTTTGAAATGCTCTTCGGCCAGGTAACGCTCGTGTTCTGTCTGCAGTTCACATCCCCATTCTGTTGGGTACTCGAACTTCTTCACCTTTGGATCTACCTTTGAAAGGATCTCCATCGCCTCAGTGTAAGTTACGCGGTGAAATTTAGAATCGCGAACGTGCTTTAAAATCTCCATATGGTTTTTGGCCGCTGTCGAATCTTCTCTACTCATAAGAAACTCAAGTTCCTTGTGAGCATGCTCAAGCGCATAGGAGATCAGGAATTTGATGTAATCAGCAGCGAGATCAGCAATTTCGTCAAGATCCGCAAAGGCCACTTCCGGTTCAATCATCCAAAACTCAGACAAGTGTCTCGTCGTGTTTGAATTTTCCGAGCGGAAAGTCGGACCAAAAGTATAAATAGCTCCAAGACCCATGGCATAGCATTCGCCTTCGAGTTGTCCTGTAACGGCAAGATAAGTCTCTTTGCCAAAATAATCTTTAGAGAAATCGAAGTTTCCTTCTTTTGTCTTCGGAGCTTTTGAAGCGTGAGTGGCCAGCGTTGAAACGGTAAACATTTCACCTGCGCCTTCAGCATCTACTCCTGAAATAATCGGTGAGTTTAAATAAAAGAATCCGCGTTTCGAGAAAAATTCATGTGTCGCCATCGCAAGATGGTGACGAACGCGCATGACTGCACCGAACGTATTTGTTCTGATTCTCAAGTGTGCTTGCTCTCTTAAGAATTCAAGTGAGGTTGCCTTTTTTTGCAAAGGATATGTTTCATCTACACGGCCAATGATCTCGATTGATTTGGCCTGCATTTCAATGCTCTGAACTTTTCCGCCGCCTTTTACAAGTCTCCCCGTAATCGCAACTGCCGACCCCGAAAGAAGTGAGGCCACGTCAGCGTAGTTCGGAAGAACATCGTCGACAACAATCTGAAGCGAGTCTTGGCATGAACCATCATTTAAAACGATGAAAGAAAACTTTTTTGAATTTCTTACTGAGCGGATCCACCCTTTTACAGTGGCATCGACGTCCATAATGTTTTCAGCAATGATGTTTTTTACAAGTAATCGAGACATATATTCTCCCTAATTAAAATGCTCTTGATTTAATTTCCAGCGCCTGCTCTCTGCGAAGTCTTGCGCCGAACTGAGTGACTAGTTGTGAAGAGGCCATACAACCAAGCTTGCCTGCTTCCGCCATCGTTTTGCCAGAATTAATGGCGTATAAGAAGGCCCCTGCAAAAAGATCCCCAGCACCGTTGGTATCAACCGCCTCAACTGGTGTAGTCACTACAAAAATTTCCTTCTCACCATCGAAAACGAAAGCACCTTTAGGTCCAAGCGTGACAGCAAATTTCTTAGCAATTTTACGAAGCTCCTTAGAAGCTTCCTGAATCGTTTTTGCTTGAGTGAAGGCCAGGGCCTCAGCTTCATTACAGAAAAGCAGATCTACACCATTGCCCATCATTTCACTTAGACCGTCTTTGAAATAATGAACCATGTTGACGTCTGAAAATGTAATAGCGGTTTTCACACCGTGAGCTTCAGCGACTTCGCGCGCTTTAACCGCGGCCGTTTTTCCCGTAGGGCTCGCAACGAGATATCCTTCCATGTAAAGATAATTAGAAAGTTTGATATTTTCTTCAACGAGTTCGCTCACTGAAAAATTCTGTGTGATTCCCAGAAATGTATTCATCGTGCGATCTGCATCCGGCGTGATGAGAACGATACACTTTCCAGTGATGCCCGCTTCAAGTTTTTCTTTTTTTAAATTTGTTTCTACGCCGTTTTCAAGAAGATCTTTGAAATAAAAATCGCCGACTTCATCGTGGGCCACTTTACAAGAGTAAAAACTTTTTCCACCAAATTGTGAAACAGCAATCATCGTATTGGCCGCAGAACCACCACAAGAACGCTTGTGCTGAATTCCATGAAGAGTGTTAACAATTTCGTGCTGGCGATTTTCATCGACAAGAGTCATCAGGCCTTTTTCAATGCCCGCTTCTTTTAAAAATTCCGTTTCGACTTCAAACTCCATATCAACTAGAGCATTGCCGATTCCATAAACATCGTATTTTTTTCCATTTGCCATTGGGGATCCGTTCCTTTTAAAATTTCAAATTTTAAGATACTGAAAATAATAAACAAAAGACGGCAAAAATGAAACAAAATAAAAGTGAAACGAGGCTTGTCTATTCAAGCGACGGCAGCCACCTGAAGCTCTGTAAAAAATGCGGCGAGGATCCATGCATTTGTTCAAACTCTCCCGCAAACATCATTCCGGTAACGCCGGAAAAAACAACGCTGAAAATAAAATTGGAAAAAAATCAGCGCGGTGGAAAGCTCGTCACAGTCATTCACGACCTGCCTCACAATCCGCCCTATTTCGAAGACCTAGCAAAGAAACTCAAAAACCATTGTGGAACTGGCGGCACTTTTAAGAAAGAAGGAAAAAGTCAGATTGAATTGCAAGGGGATCAGAGAGAGAAGGTTGAGGGGTTTTTGGTGAAAGCTGGGTTTAAGACGAAGAGGTCTGGGGGCTGATCAGGAGCTGGTTTGATGTTTGGGGATCGGTTGGATGTTGGATGATCAGTCAACGGTTAACGGATAACGGATCGGCCAACGTCAAACATCCAACATCAAACAGTAATTTTGTACATATCGTACCGAGTGCTTTTCCCCTCGTAAGAGGCCGTAGGATTGGCCCGCACGGGGTCGGCCGAAAGCGCTCTCTTTACGACAACTCTTTCCTTCGCCGTTTTTAACGCCCATTCCAAAAACTGAGTGCTGTCGTGATCCTCACCGACAATTTCCTTGAAGATGCGCATTTCTTTTCTGGGAAGAGCAGATTTTTTCGAGCCTTTTTTCTCGGGATACATTGGGTCGTAATAAATCACATCGGGCCTGTCGGCCTCTTCTATTTTGAGCTGTGAGGCATCTCCGAAGACGATATCAAAGGCCACTGGAAATTTTCGTGCAGCATCTTTGAGTAAAAGAAAAACCGCCGGATGTCGTTCAAATGATTTTAGTCTGGCGCCGAAAATCTGAATCAAAAGCGAATCTTTTCCCGTCCCACAGGTTGTATCCCAGACAGATGGCTTCGTCTCACCCTTGATGCCTAAAGCGCGTGCAAGAGGTTCTTTTCTTAAGGCGTAATGCTGTCTTTCGTGATAGCGAAGCGCCTCTTCAAAATCAAAACTCATTAGACCAAGTTCGGCCGAATGAAATCGCAGAATCCCTTCGGAGAAAAAGAGATAATCGCAGTTTTCACAAAGCTTACGCTCCGATTCAACCTCTAGACAAAAATGGTTTTGATTCACCACTGCTTCCTCGAGAAACTGCGGCCAAGACTGTCGCTCGACATCACTCATTTTTATCTTTATTAACTCATTCATTTTTGCAATTATACTCGCATAATTATTCTTTTAAAAGGAAACACACAATGACAGAAGTACATTCTGAATCAAACTTTTCTCATCTGCCGTACAATCCAAAAACGCTTAAGAGAGAACTGACGAAGTACTATATTTCATCGACTAAATCGGAACAGGCCGAAATGCTTTCAGCAATTAAACTAAAAGATCTGAAAGACCTTTACGCTCATATTCCTGACAATGTGAAATTCGACAAAGCTCCGTTTGTGACTGAAGAACTTGGCTACAACGACCTTATCGCTCACGTTGAGGCCGTGGCCGCAAAAAATAAACTAAAAACATGCTTCATCGGCGATGGTTTGAAAAACTATAAAGTTCAGGACATTGTTCCTTACGTTTGTGATCTTCGCGGTCTGACAACTGCGTACACGCCTTACCAACCAGAAAGATCTCAGGGAACACTTAACACGTTATGGATCTATTCTTCGACACTTTCAATGCTGACTGGATTTGAAGCGATCAACGCTTCTTTCTACGACAGATCGACAACATTGTTTGAAGCAATTCAAACGGCAACAAGAATTGTAAAAGGATCAAATACGGCACTTGTTTGTGAGTCGATTTATCCTGACGATATAGAAGTTTTAAGAACTCACGCAAAAGAAACCAACCTGAAAATCGTCACAATTCCTACTGATAAAGAAACAGGGATGACTGACGTTGATGTCGCAAGAAAACTTGCTCTAGAAATCGGGGCCAATCTTGCTTGTATCGCTTTTCCTCAAATCAATAACTACGGAAATCTTGAAGACGTTCACGCCCTCACAGATCTTTGTACAGAATTAAAAATTCAATCGATTGCGATGATTGATCCGATGCTTTTGGCCACTGAAGGATTGATTCCACCGGTTGAGTACGGTTCACAAAAACAAGGCGCGAATATGTTTGTCGGTGAAGGACAACACCTCGCTATCGGCCCGAACTTCGGTGGTCCGGGACTGGGCATTTTTGGAATTCGCTACAACGAAAATAATAAAACAGATATTAGAAATACAGCTGGCCGCTTTATCGGTCGCGCCCGCGATGTCGACGGTAAAACTTGTCTCTGTATGGTTTTATCAACTCGCGAACAACATATCAGAAGAGAAAAAGCGACTTCAAATATTTGTTCAAACCAATCTTTCATTGCGACAGCAGCAGGAGCTGCTATTCTAGCTCGCGGAGAAAATGGGATGACTGAATCGGCACTCATCGGAAGAGATTATGCTCTTCAGATGGCCCAAGTATTGACTCAATTTAAAGGAGTCAATCTCGCTTTCCCTTCAACTCCTTTTTACAATGAATTCACATTAGAACTTCCGGTTAAAGTTTCTGAGCTACAGAAAAAAGCGTCTGCAGCGAACATTCAACTGGGTGTAGATATTTCAAACAGACTAAAAGACGGAAGAAATCTCCTTCTTCTTTCTTTCTTCGATATTCACTCAGATGAAGAACTAGAGAAACTAGAAAACTTTTTCAGAGACAATTTTGAAGCCGAAGAAAACGACGAATTCCTACCGGAAATTCCTGAGACGATGACGAGAACAACAAAGGTTGGTCTTCCTAATTTCGACACAGATGAGTTGAAAACTTTCTATAAACGTCTTTCAGAATTGAACGTGAGCCCGGATGACAACATCTATCCACTCGGCTCTTGTACAATGAAATACAACCCATACATTAACGACTACGCTGCTGGCCTCAAAGGCTTTACAGATGTTCACCCTCAAGCACCGATTGAAGATGCTCAAGGCTGTCTTGAAATTCTCTGGAACATTCAGGAAATGTTTAAATCAATCACTGGTCTTCCAGCGGTTACAACTCAACCGGTTGCAGGCGCTCAAGGTGAACTTGTTGGTCTAAAACTTTTCCAGGGATACCATAGAAATAATGGTGAAGCGGATACGAGAAATATTCTTCTCATCCCTCGCTCTGCTCACGGAACTAATCCGGCCTCTGCAACAATGGCGGGTTTTGAAACTAAAACTATTGATGGTGTTCAGTACGGAATCGTCACGATTGAAGCTGACAACAGAGGTCAGATCAATTTTGAGCAATTGAAAACTGAAATCGCTAAATACAACAAGCGCATTGCTGGTGTGATGGTGACGAATCCAAACACATCGGGAATTTTTGAAACTCAATTTAAAGAAATGGCAGATCTTATCCACGGTGTGGGCGGACTTGTCTATATGGACGGCGCGAACATGAACGCCATTGCAGGATGGATTGACCTCGACAAAATGGGCGTCGATGCTGTTCACAACAACCTCCATAAAACGTGGACAATTCCTCACGGAGGTGGTGGTCCAGGTGACGGGATCGTTGCTGTTTCTCACCGACTCCTTGATTTTCTTCCGGGGATTCAAGTAGTGAAAAAAGGCGAAACTTATGATGTGGTTAAAGCGCCAAAATCGATCGGTACATTCCACCGTCACTACGGAAATTTCGCTCACAAAATCCGCGCTTATGCTTATATTAAAGCTCTTGGTGGTCAGGGTGTTCGCGAAATGTCAGGCGTTGCTGTTCTTTCAGCACGCTATTTATATGAAAAATTAAAACCGACTTTCCCGTCGCTCCCAGAAGGTTGTGAGCAGGAAGTTCGCATGCACGAATTCATTTTGACGATTTCAAAAGATACGTTTGCAAGAATTGAAACAGGCGGAACTCCAAAAGCTCAGGCGATTGCTAAAATTGGCAAGCTCTTCCTGGACTACGGTCTTCACGCTCCGACAGTGGCCTTCCCGGAAGTTTATGGATTGATGATTGAGCCGACAGAATCCTACAGCAAAGCTGAGTTGGATCGCTTCGTCGATGTCGTTAATGCCATCCTGGAAATGATCAATGAAACACCATACGTCCTTAGAACGGCCCCACACTTTACACCAGTAAAAAAAGTAGATGAAGTTGAGGCCAATAAAACTCTTTCATTCGCTGAAGAGCTTCACAACCTTCCTCACCTTTACACAAACGTGATGGATCCTTTGAAGCTTTCAAAGATGTCGGTGACAGATATCAATCATGAAATTTTAAAAGCGCACAACGCTCAATAAAAATGAAAAGGCCCTCTTTATGAGGGCCTTTTTTTATTCAGGTAATTCAGCATTTGGATTTGGCATAACGAGATCGTGATTTTCATCATCCCCGATATTTTTCACATGAAGCATGTTCTTCACATTTTGACCGACCTTTTCTTCCAGTGTCGCCCAGATTTTTTGTTTTGTATTTTTAGGACTTCTTAAAAGGGCCGTCGTATACGGTGAAACGCCTTGAGCACCGCGGACAATTCCTTCGGTAAACGCCACTGTATAGTACTTATAAGGATTGATTGTTTTTCCGTTCACGCGAAGGTGCTTGATTCTGATACCGTGTTCAGTGCGGGTATATTCGAGCTTCATTCCCGAGAAAGTCAAAGGCTGACCGAAATGAGTCAGGGCCTCAAATAATAATCTCAGCCACACCCCTTTAACTCTGGACGTGTAAATCGACCAACCGTATTTTTCCGAGAAATCAAAAACTCTCGGCATTGAATTGATGATGTCTCTTCTGCTGATAACACCAATAGGAAAGTTCTCGCCATTCATTGGAGGAGTGTGAATCGCAATATCCGCCCCCGCTTTTTCACGAATGGCATCCGTAATAAAATAGGCCCACTTGCGCGATCCATCTTTGTCATCAGATTTTAAATCCGAGAAACCAATCTGCTCATCAAGCCATTCTTTTCCATAAAGATTGTCTAGATCGTTATCTGCCTCTTCAACGAGACCTTTAATTTTTGTATCAGTCGCTTCGTATTTAACTGGAACAAGTTCATAACTCACAAGCTTAAGTGGTCTTCCTTTTTCAACATCGACAATGAGTTTTCCCAGGTATTCTGTATGCATTCCCGCCTGAACAATCGGCACGCGAACTTTGTTTTTATTCATTCCGAAACTCGCCTGATACAGAGCTGTGTGGGAATGTCCACCGACGATCAAATCAATATACTTTGTTCTTTCTGCAAGCTTGATATCTTTTAACACTCCAATGTGAGTAAGAGCGATAATGACATCATTTTTTCTATTCTTTAAAATTTCTTCGTAGCGCTTAGCTGCTTTATAAGGATTGGTGATTTTCCCGCCTTCAAGTCTCCAGCTGTAAAAAATCTCATTCGTCGTCAGACCCATAACCGCAATTTTGAGACCGTCGATCGTGAATTCTTTGTAAGGAGCAATTTTTTCTTTGATGTTTTTAAATTGCGACCCAATCTGCAGATTGGCGACAACAAGCGGAAGTTTAAAATTCAAATCGCCAAGGATTTTATCCAGTTCGCTCGAGCCCATCAAATAATCATGGTTCCCCAAAGCACCTACGTCATAACCCATCTCGCTGTGGATCTCAAAGGCCTTGCGTCCTTGATCGGCCATATAATAAATATTGCCTTCGGTGAAATCGCCTGCATCCATAACCAAGGTTTTGACCCCGTCATCAGTAGCTTTGTTTTTGTAGAAATCAATCAAACTTTTCAGTCTGGCACTTCCACCTAAATCATTCTTGTGTTGAGTGTTGTTTAAGAAAGAATGAGTATCATTCGTGTGAAGAATTTGGATCAACTTTGCTTCGGAAGTTGATGCGGCCAACAGTGAAAACGTACTCAACAATAAAACATTAAAAAAACTTTTTCGCTTCTTGCTCATAATCAATGCACCTTGTTCACATTTAATTGTAGCAACGTTTCGGGTTTATAAGCACTTATTTTTAAATTATATCGCCAATGTGTTTCTTGAGGGAAATACACAGGAAAAAGCTTCTCGATTTTTACTTTAATGTCTGATAAATTTTGTCTACATCTCTATAAAACTCAGGAACTTTTTCAGGACAAATTTCATGCTCGACCACGCCCAAAATGCCAAACGCTGTACGTTTGCCATCATTTCACACCCCGATGCCGGTAAGACCACTATGACCGAAAAACTATTGTGGTTTGGTCAGGTCATTCGTGAAACAGGCAAGGTTAAGGCCAAAGATGGCAATTATGCCAAGTCAGACTGGATGGATCTTGAAAAAGAAAGAGGAATCTCCATCAGTTCCTCGGTCATGAGTTTTCCTTACGCTGATCGGGCAATGCACCTTCTGGATACTCCTGGACATAAGGACTTCTCTGAAGATACTTACCGCACACTCACAGCGGTGGAATCGGTTCTTATGATGATCGACTCAGCTAAAGGGGTTGAGGCACAGACCATCAAACTGATGGAAGTTTGCCGCATGAGAGACACTCCGATCGTGACTTTTATGAACAAATACGACCGCGAGGCAATGGATCCCTTTGCCCTGCTTGAAAACGTCGAGAAGATTTTAAATATTCAATGTGTGCCGATGACCTGGCCTATTGGCTCGGGTGTAGACTTTAAAGGAGTCTACGATCTTCGTTCCAAAAAAATTATGTCTTTTAAAGACGCCAAGGATCCATTCAATCCTCATATCATCGACGCTTCAGATCTTGATTCGCCAACGGTCGTTGGTTTTATCGGCGCAGCTTTACTTGCGACTTTAAAAGAAGAACTCGAAATGGTGGAAACGTTGATTGGAGATTTTTCTACTGAAGAATTCCTACACGGAATTCAGACACCGGTCTTTTTCGGATCGGCACTCAATAACTTTGGAGTTAAAGAAACTCTCGACATGATTGCCGCCAATGCTCCTGGTCCTAAACCAAGAGAAGTCGTTCTTCCTCCCTTTGAATCAGATTCAAAAACAGTGACATTGGATCCTGATACGACAGAGGAGTTCACTGGATTTATTTTCAAGATCCAGGCAAACATGGATAAAAAACACCGCGACCGCGTTGCCTTCATGCGCGTGTGTACGGGAAAATTTGTTCGCAACCAGAAAATTTATCATGTGCGCTCGGATAAAGAGCTAAAGATTGCAACGCCTCTCATGTTCCAAGCGCAGGACAGAGAAATTACCGAAGAAGCTTTTCCAGGCGATATTATCGGTCTACACGACACCGGTAAATTTCAGATTGGTGATACCTTTACGGAAAAATCAAAATATCAATTTACCGGCATTCCCAATTTTGCTCCGGAAATTTTCAATAAAGTTCTCTTAAAAGACCCGATGAAGGCAAAGCAACTTGATAAAGGTCTGCAGCAGCTTTCAGAAGAAGGAACAGTTCAGTTGTTCGTGAGACACACAACAGGTGAAAAAATCCTTGGCGCAGTTGGTGCGCTTCAGTTTGAAGTTGTGAAATACCGCTTAGAAGATGAATACAATGTTCATGCTGATTATGAAGGGTATTCATTCGTCGGTGTGCGCTGGCTGAAATTTGAAAATGAAAAAGATCAGGACAAATTTATCGCTAACAATAGTTCAAACATTGTTTACGATCACAAAAAGCGAATTTGCTTTTCTGTGCGCTCGGAATGGGATTTAAAACTGGCCATGGAAAAAAATCCGACAGTCACGTTCTTCAAAAATTCGGATTATAAATAATGAACGAAAATATCAAAGCAGTTATCGGCGATCCGCATCTTTTTCTCGATCAGCTTTTCGGTATGCTTTCAGATATCGAACTCAATGTGGAAAAATATGAATTGGATCACCTCTGCTATCGAGTAGCGAATGCTGACGAATACGCCGAGAAAAAAAAGGCGCTTACCGCTTATGGTGAACTTTTAATTGAATCAATGGTCAATGGCCGAATGATTTCAACATTCAAACTGCACGACCCTATTGTCTACAAAAACAGAAACATCTACTTGCTCGAACTCCCATCACCGAAACCTAATCACTCTTATAAGTCGGGTCTCGAACATGTCGAATTTGTAACAAAGGAACCTCTGCAAAAAATTATCGAACGCTATCCTCAATACTCTTTTGAGGCCTTCGGCATTCACAAAAAAATAAACGCCGACATCACCCTCAAACTGGGCGATTTCTGCATTCGCTTTCACAACCAAAGCCTTGAAGAGGTCATCAAGCTTGAAAAAAAACAGGCCAATGGCCGGAAGTAAACTATGAGCAATCTTCAAACAATTCAAAACCGTATAGAAAAAAATTATAAGCACAGAACTAAATGGGCACGCCGTGAAGGCCTTGAAGCTTACCGCATATACGAAAAAGACATTCCAGAATTTCCTTTTATCGTTGATATTTATAAAGACTTCGCTGTCATCTTTGAAAAAAGAGATGAAGAGATTGATGCTGAAAAGTTTGATCATTTTAACTTCATTATTTCTGCAGTTAAGAATGTCCTCAATATCGGCGAAGAAAAAATCATTATCAAATCGCGCTTTCGCCAAAAAGGAAGCACTCAATATGAAAAACTGGAAGAGCGTAATGAATTCTTCCCAGTGAAAGAATACCAGGCTGAATTTCTCATCAATCTCTATGATTATCTCGACACCGGACTCTTTCTCGATCACCGTCCCATGAGACAAGTTGTTTTTAAAGAATCAAAAGACAAAAAAGTTCTCAATTTATTTTCCTACACTGGATCTGTTTCAGTCATGGCCGCCCTTGGCGGCGCTAAGCATGTTACCAGTGTGGATTTGTCACAGACTTATATGGATTGGGCAAAAAAGAATTTTGAACAGAATAAAATCTCACTCAAAGATCATAATTTTATCGTTCAAAGTGCACTTGAGTATCTTGAAAAGGCCCAGGCGAAATTCGATTTGATCTTTTTAGATCCCCCGACTTTCTCTAATTCAAAAAAAATGGTCGATGATTTTGAAGTTGAAAAAGATCAGGAATTCCTTGTTAAAAATTGTCTCAGACTTTTGTCAGACAATGGAGTTCTTTATTTTTCTAATAATAAAAGAAAATTCAAACTCTCACCTGCTTTAAATGAGTATGCAACCGTAATTGATATCACAGAGAAAACGATTCCTCTGGATTTCAGAGATCAAAAGATTCATCATTGTTTTAAAATTACAAAAAAGAAGTAATCTATGGAATTTCATCCTCTCATTCAAAAAGCATTAACTGAAGATTTGAAAATAACATCGTTCACTGAGATTCAACGAGAGGCCATTCCTGCTATTTTTAATGGCGAAAATGTCATTGGAATTTCAGAAACAGGATCGGGCAAAACGCTTTCTTACGTTTTACCACTTCTCAATCAAATCGTCGGAAGCCCAAAGAGACCCACAAAAGTTCTTATCATTACTCCCACTAAAGAGCTTTCTGAACAGATCCTCGCTGTCGTTAAAAAAACAGCGAGACATACGACTCTTCTTTCCATGAGCCTTTACGGTGGTAAAAGTTTCAATGAACAGACTTTGGATTTAAGAAAAGGAATTCATGTTCTCGTGGCCTGTCCTGGTAGACTGAAAGATCATATTGAAAAAGAAACTGTCGATCTCTCGGGTGTCGAGTATCTGGTTCTTGATGAGGCCGATCAGCTTATGGATATGGGATTTCTCCCTGCTGTCACAGAGGCGATAAAGGCCTGTGCGAACCGAAAGCAGACATTGCTTTTTTCGGCAACTCTCTCAGAAGAAGTCCAGGGATTGGTGAAGGATTTTCTTCCAGAATCAAAGCTCATTGAACTTCACAACACTAAACCTAAAGAAGCGATCACTGAAACGTTCTGTCCCATTTCAGCGGAACTGAAATATCCTTTTCTTCGCTTTTTATTAAAGCAGAAAAAAATGAAGGCCGCCTTAATCTTCACGCGAACAAAAGAAGAAGCACAGGCCTTAGGTCAGGCCTTAAAAAACGATCAATATAATGTTGAAACCCTTCAAGGGGACATGACCACTCATCAGAGAAAAAAAGCGCTTGATGCCCTTAGACTGAAAAAAGCTTCGCTTCTTGTTGCAACAGATGTTGTCGCAAGAGGAATTGATATTCCCCATGTGGCCCATGTTATCAACTGGAATCCTCCGGAAAGCCTTGAGTCCTATGTTCACCGTATAGGCAGAACGGCCCGCCATGAAAATAGCGGTGAGGCCATTACTCTTTATACTCCCGAAGAACTCTATCAGCTTGAAAAAATTTTCGTCGACAGAACCTTCACACCGACAAAGCTGAAGGAATTTAATTACCAGTTAAAATTATCTAAAAAAGAGATTAAGATTTTCTAATGAAAGAAAAATCTCGCTGGTTTTACACCAGAGAATCGGCCGACCAGGGAACTGTCACGACTAAAGCTGTAGTACTGCTGGCCCATGGACTAAATCTGCATCCCAAAAAAATGGATGTCCTCGCTCAATTTTTCACCGAATCTCACTGTGATGTTTTGAGAATCTCACTTGGTCCTCACCCATTTCAGTGGGAAGAAAAATTTAAAGATGATTATGATAAGGCCCGCGAACATGCTGAAGTGTTAGGCCTGCCCTTGTATTTTGTCGGTTATTCATTGGGCGCGCTCACTGGATTGAACTTTATGATGAAGCATACGGATCATCAGTTTAAAAAGATGGCGTTATTTGCGCCGGCGATTCAGACCAAAGCCTTTACCAAGATCTCGGCCTATCTTTCCTTTCTTTTTCCTCGCGGATGTTTGCCTAGTTTAAATCTTCGCGAATACCGCGATCGAGATTTTACAACACTCGCTGAGTACAAAACGATGTACCAGATGCAAAAGGAACTGAATGTTCCACAAAATTTTATTCCCGCATTGGTCTTTGCCAGTACTCAGGATGAGCTCATTCATTATTCCAATCTGGCAAAATTTGCAGGGACTCAAAAGGACTGGCAACTGATCACTATATCCAACCAGGGTAGTCCACTTCCTAAAAAATATCACCACTTGATGATTGATGACCAAAGTCTTGGGCAATCAGAATGGGAAAAAATATTAAAAAATCTGACTGCGTATTTTGATCTCTAAATTTATGCTATACTAGGACAGATGAGAACGTTGCTCTTAGACTGCAACTATTTTCCGGTTAAAATAATATCCTGGCAAAAGGCGATGATCCTCTACTTGTCTGAAAGGGCCGAAGTTGTTGATCATTACGAGGATAAGCTCATTCGAACGGTTTCCAAATCTTTCAAATTGCCAAAAGTCCTTCGTCTTTTTCAAACTCACAAATTATCCCATACCGTAAAATTCACTCGTATGAATGTTTTCTACCGCGACCAGTTTCAATGTCAGTACTGCTCAATCAAACTTCCACCCGGTGAGCTGACTTTTGATCATGTCATTCCTGTTTCACAAAATGGGGCCACAAACTGGGAGAACGTTGTTACTTGTTGTAAATCCTGTAATACAGCAAAGGGATCAAAATCTTTGAACCAATGTGGAATGACACTCTTAAAACGTCCAAGAAAACCACGCTGGTCACCGGAGCTTTGTCTGCGTCTTTTAGATGATGATCCTGTTGAGTGGTGGAACTTTTTCCCAAGACAAAAACTTGCCTCATAAACTTGCCTACTTTTTTATTCGGTACACTCCGTTTACATATAGAAATGACTGGCAACCCCTCAAATTTCAACATTAAGAAAACTTGATGTGGCCCACTTGAAAATTCGTTTATAATCAAGTTCTATGGAATTTGATATCAAGAATAATTTGTTGAAAACCACAGTGGGAGACAATCGCCTCGGTCAAAAAAATATCAAGGCCACCATTGATGATTCGCTCGTGACAAGCATGGGACAAAAAAATCTTGATATGGATTTAGAAGGTGAAGCATCCACAAAATTAAAAAAAGAAAAACAAGAACAAGAGAAAAAGAAAAAAAATCTCAAGCTCGCCGAAGATGAAAAAAAATCGGCCTCACAAAAAAAACAGGAAATCGTTCGCGATCCCATCAAATTACTAAAACTTTTGTAACCCATAATGGATTAAGGGATAAAGTTTATGCTTCTTAAAAGTCTCACTCTCGCTTTGATACTTTTTTCCATCGAAGCGAAAACAGAAACTATCATTCTCACCGCAGATAAATGGTGCCCGTTTAATTGCGATCCCGGCAGTAACAAACAAGGTTACATGATTGATGTGGCGAAAGTTATTTTTGAACGCAAAGGACATAATATTGATTACCAGGTCCATCCATGGATCAAATCCATTGAAAGTGTGCGAAACGCTCGCGCAACCGCCCTCGTCGCCACAACAAAACTGGACGCACCGGATTTAATTTATCCTGAAAAAAGCATGGGCAGCAATAAAGATTGTTTTTATGTCCGTTCACAGGACAAATGGGAATACAATTCACTTTCAGATTTAAAAGAACGAAAAATCGGCATAGCCGAGGCCTATGCTTACAACCCTCTTCTCAGTACCTATTTTTCTGAAAATAGCAGGCAAACAACCATTGCCTCAGGAAGTGATCCTTTGAAAGTCAATCTCGAGCGACTCGACAACAAATCAATCGATACTCTTGTCGAAAATCCCTTTGTGTTTAATTACATTACCTCTAAAGATAAAATCCGTGACAAATATGAAGAGGCCGGATGTACAGATGACAATGATTTGTATATCGCTTTTTCTCCCAAGAATCCCCGCTCAAAAGAATTCGCAAAAATGCTCAGCGAAGGCATTGAGGAATTGAGAAAGGACGGAACTCTCGATAAGATAATCTCCAAGTATGCACTCAAAGACTGGAGATGAAATGAAGTATTGGCTGATGAAGAGCGAGCCGGATGTTTTTTCTATCGATCATTTAAAATCAAAAAAGAAATCGGGATGGGACGGTGTTCGAAACTATCAGGCCCGCAATTACATGCGCGACGATATGAAGATCGGCGATATGGTTCTCTTTTATCATTCAAGTTGTGAAGTTCCAGGCGTTGCTGGCCTCGCCCGCGTCTGTAAAGAAAGTCATCCTGATCCTTCGCAATTCGATTCTAAAAGCGAATACTATGATCCCAAAGCAACAAAAGAGACTCCGCGCTGGTTTATGGTGGAAGTTGAATTTGTGGAAAAGTATGATCGCGTGATTACACTTACAGAAATAAAAGAAAAAAAAGAGCTTTCCCAAATGCCACTAGTCCAAAAAGGATCGCGACTATCGATCAATCCTGTGACTGAGAAAGAATACAAAACAATACTTTCTATGAAATAATTGATATTGGATGTTGGACGTCACCGTTTATCGGCAACATCCAACGGCCAACTTCATTAGATTCTTTTTGGATAAAGGTTCATCGGCTGGTTAACTTCAACCGTTCTTCCGCCTTTAGGTGCTGGAAAACGAATTCCATGCAGAACGTTCTTCATACAATCGCGAACTGAATCAGATTTAATTTCATCTGAGGTAATCGCTGATTTTTCTACACGTCCTTCTGATCCGATGATGAATTTAAAATTCATGACCCCTTGAAAGCCATCTGCTTCAGCAGTGCGATCGAGCTCTTTTTGATAACACGATCTGAATTGTGGAATATGATCGCGAAGAAGTCTTCTGATCGCATCAGGGTCAATCGTTGAGACTGCAATTTTCTCAGTCGGAACACCCGCAACGCTAATTGTTCCTTTAGTCGCAAGGCCATCGAAACCTCTTTGAGAATCGATTTTCCCTTTAGCAGCTCCAGTCAAACTACCGACGTTCGTTGCGATTTTTTTCGGATCTGGTGTTCCGTTTGGAGAGCCTGTAATGAAGCCATCACCGCCGCCACCACCGACACCGTCACCAATTCCGCCGCCAGTTCCACGTCCGGCCCCACCGTCATCCGGTTTGCCTTTTTCAGCATAGCGCTTTAATCCTTTTCCTTTGGCCACAATGGAATTCGTTACATTAGTGAAGTCTTCACCGTGATAAACGTTACCTGAACCACCAGTATTGTCATTAGTCGCTTTCACTTGAGAGGGAGCTGAACCAGAGCCGATTTGTGTCTTTGAAAGTTTTCTTACGTCCGTTCCGGGTTTGTAAGCTTCTTTCTTTTTCGACATCGGATCACCCTTTTGAACAGGGTCCGTATTCTTTGAAAATTTGTTGCCCAGACGATCAGCGTTTTTAACAACTCTGTCCGTTCCATTTTCAACTTTCTTCGCTTCAGGTTTTGGAGGTGTTTTTACAACTTCCGATTCCTGTGCAGTCACCTTGTTTTTCACGATTGCGTTCTTCGAAGGTGGCGTCACAAGTTCCATTTTGATGGGAATAAGTTTTGGCTCGTCGTGAACTTTATGAGTCATCTCCAGACGCGGAAATCTGAGCAGGAAAAAGAAAAGGTGAATAATCACACTTCCAATGAGCGCGCGCTTATTAAAACGCTTCGTCTCCTGCTCCATTTTACTTTCACCCGGAGGTGCAATGTGAATCTGTTTCTTGAGTGCACTCATAAAATTAACCCTGCCTTTACGGCTTAACTTTTATTTCTTTTTATTTGGATCTTCTTCAGCAGCGATTGAAAAGTTTTTCGCACCTGCGTTCTTAGCGATATCCATCAACTCAACAGCTTTACCGAGGAAGGCCTTCGTATCACCTTCAAGAATAACTGATTCTGTATTGAGTTCTTTTAATGTCGTCGCAATTTTTGCAGGAAGATCGGCCTCAGGAACAACTTTGCCCTGAATAGAAACTTTTCCTTCGCGGTCTAGAGATACAATGAGAGTTTCTTTTGGTTTTTCATTAGTCACTTGAGTTTTAGGAAGTTCAATATCCATTCCCGACTCAAGGGCGGCCGTTGAAGTCACCATAAAAATAATCAGAAGAACGAGCATGATATCGATAAGCGGAGTCATATTGATCTCTGCGACGATATTCTCATCATCTCCCGAATTTTGATTCATATTTCCCATGGCCATAAGGCACTCCTTTAATCTTTTGTCAGTCTTTTACTTTTTAGCTGCATTAAATGATTCAGAAAGATCACCAAGACCATTTTTAAATTCACTTAGAGCTTCCGTTACTTTTACTTGAAGGTAGTTGTAAAACATAACCGCAAAAACCGCGACGAGAATACCGGCAGCTGTAGCAACAAGTGCTTCTGAAATTGTTCCGGCAACAACGGCGAAACCAGATTTACCAGCAACACCGATCGCCTTAAACGATCCCATAATCCCCCAAACTGTCCCGAAGAGACCTACGAATGGAGCAGATGAACCAATTGTCCCAAGTACCCATAGATTTTTTTTCAAACCCATTGTTGTTTCATTCAAACGTCTTTGCATTCTTGCATCCCATTCTTCTGTCGATGAAGCATCTTCGAAAATGGCAGAGTGTGGTTTCGCAATAATTTCAGGACAGTTTTTATAAAGCCATTCCATTTCATTGAAACGTTTTGACTGCACGATTCTCATTGCTTCGTCGTAAAAGAATTTCGACTGTTTTTTGAAGTTCATCAAAAACCAGATTTTTTGAATTGCTACTGTCCAGAGTACTACTGAGAAAACCAGTAGCGGGTACATGATGAAGCCACCTTGCTTAAATACTTCGACCAAATTCATGAGAAGACTCCTTGTCTTTTTTTTGCGGGAAAAGGTTTATAACTACTTAACGGATTTTTTTTTTATTCTTTTAATATTTTAGCGTAGTTTTGCTACTTCGCTACCAAGAAAAGTATAAAGAAAAAATTAAACCGACTTTTCTCGTCTATTAAATTAATAAAAAGGTGCACGAAGATTACAGATGGAACTGGACTTCATTACCTTTGGGTGGACAGTTTTTATTTAAAATATCGACAAAAGTTTTATCGTCGTCACTGAGAAGTTTTCCATTTGCATCCCAGATCTGTGCTCTTGGAACTTTACAAAGACGTGACCCTTGACGGACTTCAGCTGATTCAGCTCCTCCGGCCATTGTTGGATACTCAAAACGATGATTCACTCTGATGCTGATTCCTTCACCGGTATATTTTATATTTGGTGGCTGTCTCTTAAAGCGATCTGTGGTCAGATCAATAGGTCCTTCCATAAGGGCCCCGCTTTTAATGGCGTGAGTTTTTTTGTCAAAGATTACTTTTTCACCTGTGGTCATTGTCACAATGACGTCGTCACCGACAACTTCGGTATAAGGGACACCTTTTCTCGGCAATAAATACATGACAGATTTTACGTCGTGAGAATCAGGGCCACCGGCAACATCAGTCAGATAAAGAAATGTTTCATTAGAAGCATTGTCTCTGCTGACAAATTCAATCCTTCTATTAGGCGGTCCACCGTCTTCATATAAACTTTTGACACCATCAAGATAAGGATGGCCGGGATAATTGGCAAATCCATATCCACCAGCATATTCTTCATTTGTTTTACAATCGATTTCATGTTGAACATCAATCCCATTGGCATCAGTGCGAGATCCTCCACAGGCCACTGCAATTCTTGCAGTCACTCTTTCAAAAGGCGGCATTGTCACAGATGGTTGAATGGTTTCCACGATTCCCACAAAGGCCGGAGCTCTGCCTTTCAGTTTTGGGGTCACCTGGCAATCCAGACAGTCCTTCATTGGTGTTTTACCAACTGTGAGTGAAATTTTTTGAACTTCTTTTAAATTTGAAACAACCGACTTAGTTCCTTCTTCAAGCGATCCTTTTTTTAAATCTTCGAGATCTGAAAGGAGAAGTTTACACATTCCTGTTTTGGCCTGCTTTCCCGTTTTGCAGATTTTTTCTGCGAAATCGAAAAGTTCGAGCAGCTTTTTTTCCTCATTATTTTTAAGAAGACTTTTCACCAATTCGGCTGATGAAGCTCCACTTTCTTTAAATTTTTTATTACAGTTTTTAAAAGCACTTTGTCTGTCAGAGACAGTCGAAGTCGGCACGCAAATATTCTTTCCGAACATCAGCGGCTGACATTGCATCGAATGAACGCCACAATTTCCGTTTTCATATTGAGGATTTCCTTTTACAGGTGAGGTGCAGCTACCGTTGACTGCGACACTCGGCCATCCGGCGTACAAGCAATTTAGGGCATCATCTGCCCATGCATAACTAAGTAGATTAAAAGAAGATTGCTTTTCCGCTGAGGTGATTGAGGAAAATTCTGAATTTTCATAGTGTAAAAGAAACTTTTTGTAAGTTTCCAGAACGCGCACTTTTCCGGCCACATCCGACTTTTCCCAGAGAGTTCTTCCGGTAAGAGTGGTTCCCGCATAAGAGGGGGCCTTAACAATAAAAAGAAATATAAAGAATAAGAAAGTCTGTTTCATAGTATTACTCCATTAGTCCCATCGGCAAAATGGGTTTGAAATGAAAATAAAAAATGATGTATAAGAAATTTTATTCCTGAGAAAAATGCTTTGGCAGGTTTAATGATATACTAAAACTATTCAACTAGATGGAGAAACAAATGGGTTCAGTAAAATCAATTCAGCTTTTATGCTTTTCAATGCTTTTTTCGGCCGGCCTCACCAGTGCAGTTCACGCAAAAGTTATTACTGATTTTGATGAAACAAAAATTCAGGCCCCACTCAAGGAAAGCAATGATCAGCCTCTTATGGGAACGATTTGCAGAACAAGACAACATTTGTTCTGGGATGTTTGTTTCAATAAATTTGCAAATGATGAAGAGCAGATGAAAAGCTTTAACTTCATGAACAGGGGCGAAAATAGAATCGTTCCGACTTCTGGTTTCGGTATCGGAAGAAGTTTTGAATTTCAATTTGAAGATTTCGCACGTTCAGATCTTGGTCTTCTTGTTTGGGACAGTCCGGATGAATACGAAAGCCACGGCCATTTAAAACTTATGATGTTTTTTCCTCGCACCATTCTCCCTGCAATCAGATACGTCTCAAATAGTGAAAAAGACCAGGTTATCGTGACCCTGCCTAACAAGGAAGAAGTCATTTTTAACGGCAAAACTTATGAAATTATGGGCGGAGTGATTGATGAAGCGCCTATCAAGCAAGACGAAGAAGGAAATGCCTTGAATCCTGAATTGGTCTATAATGGCAATGGAGTTGTTATTGAAGCAAATCGTCTCAATGATTATCCAGTTGGTCTAAATGCTCAGACTGGAAAAAATAACTTGGCGACAATTAGAAAAAAAGGGTTCAAAGATTGTAAAATTCCAGTGAAAGATCTTTGGTATACAGATGATACAAAAGGTGGAAACGTCTTCTTCAATAAAAAATACGTCACCGATAAGGCCCTCGATGTTCTTCTAAAGGCTAAATGTAAATTCTCAATGTTCAATTAACAGGATATTTTTGTCACAGCGGGTTTTATTTTTCCCGCTGTGATAAACTACCTTCACATGAAAGATATTCTGATTTTGTCTGAAAATAAACACTGGAAAGCGGAGCTCGCTCTCCTACTTGGCCCTGAGGCCAAAAATCATCCATTCAAGTGGACTTTTATCTCCAATCGAACTGACACAATATCTGAGCTTTCAATCCGTTATTACGACGCCATCGTTCTGCATTCTAACCTCCCTGTCGCTCACCTGGAAATTATTTTTAAATATCTGGCATCAACAGACTATAAAGATTCGCCTATTTTTTTTATCACGGATCACTTTGAAGATTTCAGAGCTGTTATTGAACAACAGCATTTTTCTCATTTAATTTTACTCTCTGCCCCTGTTGAAGCGGAAGTGATTGCAAAAGAAATCATCCATAGGCTTTTTCCTAAAAAGACTGAGGGGCCTGCCGACAAAAATTTTAAAATTAATCTTGAATTTTTAAAAGTTTTTATCGACTCTACAAAATACATCCTGAAAAGTTTTTGCCAGTTCCAAAACGTCCAGCATGGCAAACCTTATCTCTATAATGAAAAAAATCCACCCGTCCTCGCCATAGAAGGACAAATAGAACTCTCCTCTACTTTCTTTGAAGGCAAATTTATTATTGGATTCCCCAAAAAAGTTTATCTGGAAATTCTAAAACTTGTCCTCGCTCAGGAAGATGCATCGATCAGCAAAGAGAATGCGGATTTCGCCGGAGAAATCGTTAATATGGTTTATGGACAGGCCAAAAACATTTTAAATTCATCCGGGCATAATTTTGAAAAAGTTATTCCTACATATGAAATTGATCCGCCTATTCATAAGACATCTAATCCCATAGTCATCGTTCCATTGGTAACTGATGCTGGCACAATTGAGTTGCTTGTTGAAGTTGGTAAACTAAAATCTGCCCCACTTGAGTGAGGCAGAATCAATTAGTTTTGAGTCGTGATCATTTCTTTGTTTGAAATTGCCGTTGTCATTTGACCATTGAATGGTGTTTCGGCCGTGTAGTAAATGGTATAACGTCCATTGGGAAGAGTATTTGTTCTGAAGCCTAGTCTCATTTGCTCTACAACTTCATCTGTTTCTCTTTTTGTCACAATTTTTCCGTTTTGATCTTCAACTACAAAAGTGACTTTCTGAGGAATAACTGGTGAAGCTTTTACATCAATATCAAATTCAATGCGTCCAGTTTGAGGTTTTTTCAAATCAACCCCATTCGATCCTTGAAAAGAAATTGTGGTTGATGGTTCATGATTGATGACAAAAAATTCTCTTACTTGAGAACGCTTGCCGTTTGCCTTCGCAAAAATTTCATACCGACCATCTTTAAGAGAAGCTGAATCAAGCGAGAGTTCGCAGTTTGTTTTAGCACTTTGACAAGCGACCATGTTCAAAGAGTCTACTTCACCAGTAATCACAACATCGCTTGGCGCGGGTTTAGAAAGGGAGACTTGAATTTTCTTTTCTCCGCTAATGTATTCGCGTCCCGCAGGAGATTGCACAGAAACATAGGAGTCTTCAGGTGTGGTTTGGTAGGCCCAAGTACTGTCTCCGATCCCTGATTTATCATCATAAGAAACGCGTATAAAACCTTGCTCTCCCCAATCTGTGCCCCAAGAATTGCGAACGATCCAATAGCGCCCTTCATCGTTAAAGCCAACAAGAGAAACGGCATGACCGCCCACAGATTTTTTACTGACAGACTTATAAATGCCGGAACTATAGACAAGAAAATCATCATAGACAGTCATTGTCGTTACGAGCGGTCCTTTTTTCAAGGCCTCTTTAACCTTTGTTGCAGAACCGCCCCAAGAACTTGGTTTGGTTGACCCAGCAATTTTATAGGTTCGCTCTGTTTGATTTTCACAAAAGGATTTTTTACATTGAACATCCTGACCTGTTGAACCTGATTCATACGGAGCGCAGGCAGAATCCACAACTCCTTTACTTTTTAAAGCACTGGCCGCACTTGCAGGTTGCCATCCGTAATCACATGCTCCACCACCGCAATTAAAAAGTTGCTGTGGTGAAAATGTAGGTGCAAGCCATGGCAAAGCTGCATTGATGCGATAGGTGGCCTCAAGAGTGGCAACAGCAGCAAAGGCGACACAGGAACCACAGTTTCCTTGGTTCATTACAGCGCCAAGCCAGTTCTGACCTTTGACATTTCTCCAGTCGATTGAATCGTTGCCTTTTGTTCTGTCTTCAAACAGCGCATTTCCGGCAGGTCTGTCAGTCGACCCAAGAAGTCTTTTAATTTCGATATCACTCATGCGTGAAATGGGGTTTTCTTTAGCGATCCAACCGGCCCTATTTTTTTTAATAAGAGCGTTGATGTTAGAAACGTTGATAGACGCAAAGGCCGAGAAGGCCGTCAAAAATAGCGGAATAGCTATTAGCTTTTTCACAATATCATCCTTGATAATAGGAAATTCTATTCTTCCATTACAAGTGAACGTGGAATTTAGTGCAATCAAAGGATAGTTATATAAACTTACATCAGACCAATACCTGTCTTTTTTGCTTAACTATAGATAGATTTTTCTTAAGCATTTAACTCTTTCATACTAAAAATCACTGGAAAATAATAAACCAAAGAGCTAGACTACTCTCGCTGGCAGTTTCGCTTTTCTGCATTTTCATTCATTACATTCAAATCTTTTGGGAGGGTCCGTCTCATGAATCGTCTAGATCAAATTTCTCTGGGGAAAATTGTCGTTATTCGCGAAAAGCTTTTGAAAGCTCAGCGGGAAGGAACTAAGATCTACAGATTCGAATCAGGTGATCCAAGTTTTGATGTTCATCCAACAGTCAAGGCAGCAATGGAAAAGGCCTTGAAAGAAAATAAGACTCACTATATTCCGAACAACGGTATCCCAGAATTGAGAGAAGCTCTTGCAAAAAAACTTCAAACTCAAAATAAACTAAACATTGAAAGCAAACATATCTCTGTAACCAACGGGGCCATGCATGCTCTTTATGTTCTCTACCAATGCATTGTTGAAGAAGGAGACGAAGTCATCGTTCCTGATCCAATGTGGACAGAGGCCGTCGAAAACGCACGTCTCGCCGGCGCCAAAACTATTGGCGTGGAATTAAAACCTGAACACAATTACGTGTATCGCGCTTGTGATATCGAGGCAAAAATGACTTCTAAGACCAAAGTCATTTTTCTAAACTCTCCTCAAAATCCAACAGGGGCCATTATCCCTAAGGAAGAATTGCAGAAGATCGCGGATCTCGCTGTAAAACATAATCTTTGGTTGGTGAGCGATGAAGCTTACGAACATGTTTTATTCGATGGTGGAGAACATACTTCAATTGGTTCATTAATTCCCAATTACGATAAAACCATCTCAGTTTATTCATTCTCAAAATCATATGCTATGAGCGGTCTACGCCTGGGCTATTTCGCTTGTCGAAATGAGCTCTTTAATGATCGCGCTGGAAAACTACTTCGCTGTACAGTCAATGGAATCAACAGTGTTACACAGTGGGGGGCCATTGCAGCCCTTTCGACTCCGGAAGAATGGACGAAGAATATGAATGAGGAATATTTAAAAAGAAGAGATCTATTTTTAGAAGCGCTTGCAGGAAATGAACTACTCACCCCTTATATTCCTCGTGGGGCCTTTTATCTTTGGTGTAAAGTGAAAGATGGCATTGATGTGAGCAAACTTTCTGAGGCCATGGCCCAGGCGGGAATTGGCAATGCTCCTGGTGATTGCTTTGGAGAATCGAAAACGACAAACCAATCTCTCAGACTGGCCTTCAGCTGTTCGACCGAAATGATATTGGATGGAGCCGGACCCCTAAGAGAATTTCTGAAAAATTATAAGGCCTAAAGAATTGACAGGCCTCTGATTTCAGGGGCCTTTTAAAACCATCTTAATTAGTAAGGCAAATTCTCCCCTTACTGACCAACTCAACTAAAACTTATTATAATAGTCATTATGAAAAGTATGATGACCATCCTCTCGTGTATTCTCTTTTTGTCTACAACCACCACAATTGCTGGTGAACCGGAATCTAAAATTCTTACAAAAAAAGAATTACAGAAAATTGAAAATCGGGTTCAACAAGAATTGAAAAATAAAAATCTCAGCGAAGATAAGAAATTTTACTTGAATCTTCTGGCCGCTCGAGAACTTTATCAATACCGCTTTTACGATAAGGCCTCACGTTATTATCAAAATGCTCTTGATATGAAGGTTACTGAAAATAAATCTGAAGCCTACATCAACCTGATTGCCATCGCGATCGACAAAAATGATAAAGACAAGGTGAGCGCTCTTTATCAGGACAGTAAAAACTATTTTGAAAAAAATCCACAATTTAAAACAACAGATATTGAATACTATTTTAAAACATTGGAAAATTATCTTCCTTCGAAAAACAACAAAGCCCCTCCTGAAGTGACAGGCTTTTACGGTCGATTTGCACACGAAGAAAATCTCATCAATCTCATTAAGTCGCGTGATTACCAAAAAGCTTTCGGACTTTTAAATCCCCAAGGAATCGCCCAGTCAACAAATGACTTCAATATCACCGTTTATGATTCTTTAAATGTTTTAGTGAATCGAAAAGATGTCAAAACACTTTATTGTAATAAACAGTACAAACAGTATCCTGACTCCTTTGCAATGAGCACAATCATCTGCTCTCTCTTAAATGATTATCTGGATAAAGGAAAATTTGAAGAAAAGCATTTAAAACTAGCGGATCTTTATTTCAAAGAAAACAGTGAAAAAAAATATATCTTCGATATGGTGAATGAATTAAATGAAAAGAAATAATAAATTGCAGCTTCTCATTTTGTTTTCATTAACGTTGGTGATTTCATCTTGTGAAACACAAATCGGAACGGCCGTCGGTGCAGCGTTCACAAACTTGTTTTCAGGAGCAGGTTTCAGAAGCTCTTCCGGAACTGAAGCTTACGAGGCCTTGAAAGGCGAGGCCCTTTCTCAAACGGGTCAATCCTCTTTTGGCGGCGGTTGCACATCACCTGATGACGCCTTAGCTGTTATTGCCTCCAAAGATTCAAAAAACATATCCGCGCTCAAAGATAAAATGTGTACGTGCGAAGCCTGGGGAACATGTGATTCAAAATCCTGTTCGTGTCAGATGTTGTGCCCCAAAAATTTCGATATTCTCAATCGTTCAAAAACGGCCAATGATGATAGTGCGGACAATTCATTGTCCTTCACCAATTCAGATAGTGCCTTTTATAAGAAGTACAGTGACTACACTGGGTTTTGCTGGGGTCATGCGGTAATCACACAACGATTTAATCGTCTGGCAAAATTCAATCCTGATCAGCCTCGCATGGGTGTCAATGATCCACTTATTCGTCAAAGAGAATTAAAAGGAATTATCAGTAGAATTAATAACAATGAACCTGTCGATATCAGCGGTTATAAGAACCTGAAAGATTTTTCAACAGATCCCGAAGTAAAAGAACTACTGGAAGATACAGTGAAGAAAAACTGGGCAAGAAATGCGATGAGCACCCAGGGACTTCATATCGTGGCCTCTGGTGAACCTAATCCAATTGATGAAACGAAAAAACTTTTTGATGATATCGATTTCAGAGTGAAACATAATCAAATGCCTGCTGTTGTCGTCAACGATATGAATGAGTCTTCCTATGCTCATACAGTTCTCGTTTCCGGCACAGGCACTACGGAAGATGGTAAGCGCTATCTCTGCATCCGAGATAATAATTACTCTCCAGAAAGAAGCTACAGCTGTCAGAATAAAATGTTTTTGAATCCTGATGGATCTCTCAATTACAGTGCGTGGCCATATAGAAAAATTGGAAAGATAGAATTGTCATATACTGAAAACAGCAACACTGTTGAACAGATCAATAACCTTCAATCAAAATGTGCATCAGATAAAGGATGTAACGGTCTTTCTAATTAAAGACCGTTTAAAACTCTCATGACGGCTGGAACCTGGTTCAAGTCCAGCTTCGCTTTCATAATCAATTTAACAGCATCAGATTGCGAAAGCTTTCCCTCTAACATTTTTTGACAAAGAAGAGGCTCAACTGGATCAGTGACTTCGTAAACAGATTTGTGTTGCGGCCAAAGATTAACCGGATCATTTGAGCCACCTGCACACAACGGAATAAAGTGATCGATTTTGAATTCCATTCGATTCATCGTTTGAATATGATAGCCAAGCTTTTTGTCATAGTTCTGAATAAGATATTCTTTGGTTTCGTAAGTCACGTCTCTTTCACAATAAGCTATTTTTTCCGGGTATCTGAATCCAGACGGTCTGTCGCATAGTTTTCCCGGGGTCAATGTCATATTAGGGTTTGTCGGAAAATTAGGTCCGTAAGCAAAGGCCGAAACGGCAATGGTCAACATTGATAAAACGACTAAAATTTTCATCGGCCTTCCTATTGAAGAGTTGGTTTCATCAGTTTTAACAGAACCTGAAAAATTCTCTAGGGAACTTATAAAAATTACTCTCAAAATACATTTGCTTTAAGCTACTGATTGCAACTAGTTGGGCAAAATTTTAGTCCGGTAATGAAGAATTAATGATTTTTGGGCCTTTTTACCAATGTGTTCATTGGAACCCAGTTGGGATCGGTGAGACCTTCTTTAAGAAAGGCCTCAAGATCATCCTTTTCTGCCTCACTTAAATTGAGTCCTTTGCGAAGAAAAGGAGCAACCACTGAACGAAAAATTTCCGTCTTAGATGAAGAATCATTCAAAACCTCAACTTCCACAGGAAGAGCAGTTCTCCTCGATGCAGAAAGGTCAAAAGCGTCCAGCGAGCTTTTAATATTGCTGTACTGATTAATCACTTCTCTCAATGACGTGAAAGCACCATTGTGCATATAAGGGGCCGTCAGACCAATATTCAATAAACTTGGAGTACGGAAAAACATTGTTCTGAAAGTTTCATTGTTAATCTCACCTCTACCCAAATCTTTTTGCATAGGTTTAGTTCCCCATTGAGGAACACCGACTGAGGCAAAAAATGTATTCAGTCCCAGTTCACTTCCCTGATGGCAAGCAATACATCCACGGTCCATAAAAACCATGAGACCTTTTTTCTGCTGCAGAGTCATCGCTTCTTTTTTCCCTCTCAGGTACTGATTAAAAGGCGAGCCTGTCGATTGAAACTGCTCGCTTTCAAATCGTCCGATGGCTTCGGCCACATGGCCTATATGAATTTTTTGTACTGGAGTGTCTGGATAAGCAGCAGCGAAAAGTTCACTATAGCTTTTCCCTCTTCCTTCAATCTTTTCCTTTTTTAAACGATCTACAATTTTTTCCCAGGCAAGTGCATTCGAACTGGAATCAGCAATCTCATTTTCACCGGGTTTTCCTTTCATTTCTTCAGTAGACACCATAGGAAAAAGTGCCTGAGCAGAAAGCGCACTGGTTAGGACACTGGTAATTTCACTATTGAGATTTTTATCGGGAGTGGTAAATGTTTTTGTCGATTGATCAAAATGAACTCTGCCGTCCCAAAACATAAAAGGATGCCCTGGTCTGCCGAGATTAAAAATGGCCTGTGAGTTTCTTTTCAAAATTCCTTTGCGATCTTCCGTTTGTGATAACGGCAAACCATCACTTAATCCTTTCATGGGATGGTGGCATGTCATGCAACTGATATTTCTGTTTCCTGAAAGTGCTGGCTCCATAAAAAGACGTCTGCCTAATTCAATTTGGGCCCGATTTTCCTGTGGCGGCATACTCTCTATTGGAAAAACTCTAAAAAAATCGAGTTTTTGCTTTAGAACAACATCGATCTCTTCAGCGTAAACATTGGCAGTCAAAAAGAAACAAACCATTAAAATTTTCATCCCGCCAATTTAAAGAAATTCCAAACTTTTGCCTATGATAAATATCTGCTTTTTCCTTTCTTTCAGGATAAAAAGTATTCGCAGATTATTGAATCGAGTCCACTCGAGCGAGCAAAATTGATCTTCGGTTTTTTCTGGTCACAAATAAAAAAGGGCCGTCCATACTGGACGACCCCTCTTAAGAAATTTTTTAAAGCTAAGAATCAGCCTAAAAGTTTTAGAGCTGCTTGGC